>Ga0207951_100001_pt1 | contig 494574 bp, 446 predicted proteins | sample Subbio12Aug_8Bad_FD_184830 | JGI IMG/M metagenome (GOLD analysis project Ga0207951, IMG submission 184830) | Serpentinite rock and fluid subsurface biosphere microbial communities from McLaughlin Reserve, California, USA - CR12Aug_8Bad (SPAdes) | ecosystem: Environmental > Terrestrial > Deep... | reverse complement strand
CTGTCGGCGATCGCCCGAAGCGAAAGGCCGGCTTGGCGGAGGACGTGAATCCGGTATCGTTCTTGCTGGTTCAGGCGGCCGTCGGCCATGGGCAACTCCACTTGGCGGTGAAGTCGCTCAGGCTAGGCCGCCTGAATCACTTCAGCACCTTGGGTGTTGCGTTACGGGGTTGAACTCACCGGTTGATTAATGAGGCAGTCAGTTTTGAAAGCGCGCTGGCAGATACCCTAGGACGTCCGAACTTGAAGACTAGTGAAGCAGATCGCCTTCCTGGTTCCATACGAAGGCTTCAAATACCACAGAGGGCGAAGTTCTTTTCCGCAACCTCTCCTAGACTTCGTTATGCTGCGGCCGCAGGGGCCGTCTGCATGCTTTTTTTCGTTTTGCTCGCGCTAGTGCGACCTAACCCCCCTGAAGTATCGCTTGCTGAACTCAGGATTTCCGATGTGCGTGAGGGTGTATTCACCACTGAGCTTTCGGCTCCTGCAAGTCTGCGCCTCTCGGACTACTCGGCTATTTCCACTGCGCATGGCGGGGTGATTAGTAAGTTGTTTGGAAATGCCGGCAAACGACTAGATGAAGGCCAGGAGATTCTGACCCTTGCAAATCCGGAGTTGGAACGGCAGTTGCTCGAAGCGGAGGCAGCAATGGCTTCCGAGCAGAATCAGTTCGTTTCAATCGAGAGCCAACTCTTGAGTCAGCGAGATAGCGCCGAGCATGAGCTAAAGATGTTCGAAGCAGATCTCGTTAGTGAGCGGGACGAACTCGCCGCACTGGAGCAACTAATTCATATCGGAGCGGTGGCGAGACTTCAGTACGAGCGACAGCGAAACAAAGTGATGACTATGCAGGTTCGGCTCAGCGGCATGCAGGACCGAAATCGGGAGCTGGGTGCTCGAATTGATGGACTCCGCACGGGTGCACAAAACGCTTTGGATCAGCGGCGACGGGTGGTTGAGCTGCTTCGAGCTAAGGTTGAAGGCTTAATAATTCGCGCGCCACACGATGGAGAATTGGTCTCACTGGCAGAGGGGTTGCGTGCAGGTCTGACTGTAGCTCCAGGAACACTTCTTGCAGAAGTGTCGAGAGACGGCAAGCTGGAGGCAAGAGCGAGTGTTCCGGCCTCGCGTGCAGCTGGGTTGGCAATAGGAATGAGCGCGACGTTGAGTGGCAGTAACAATGTAGAAATCCCGGCCCGAGTAGTCAGCATCGCTTCTCAGGTTAGGCGAGACGAGGTTGAAGTAGTGCTCGCGCTCGAAGCGCAGCAGCCTCGCGAATTCCGGCCCGGTCTTTCTGTTTCCGCGAGAATTCACACCGGTTCTTTCCCGAACAGCCTCTACGTCGAAAGACCAAACTCTGTAGGCACCGATAGTCGCGTCGACGTCTGGGTGCTCCAAGGGCATCAACTGGAGAAGCGATCGATCCAAGTAGGCCATCGAACTTCAGAGCTCATGGTTGCGACAAGTGGCTTGATGTTGGGCGACAAGGTGGTACTGAATCCAAGTCCGGATTGGCTGCCGTATTCTTTCGTTGATGTCCTTGAGAACTAAAGGGGTGGAGAATGGAATCTCGAACGGTGATTGAAGTCGAGAACCTAACGAAAGATTTTCATAGCGAAAGCGGCGACATCGTACATGCCCTCTCGGGAGTTTCCTTTTCTGTGAAAGAAGGCGAGTTTCTTGCAGTTGAAGGCCCCTCCGGAGGCGGCAAATCAACACTGCTCGCTATTCTTGGCCTCTTGGACAAACCCAGTTCTGGCACCTATCGACTAAGCGGCATCTCTGTGAATGAGTTGAGCTTTTCTCAACAGGCTCAGCTGAGAAATGAGGCGATCGGCTTTGTCTTTCAATCGTTTAATTTGATTGGGCACCTTAACGTACTCAAGAACGTAATTGTTCCTTTAGAGTACAGTCGTCAAATACCAAAAAAGCATCACGTCCAACTGGCATTCTCTATGCTCGAAGAGGTTGGGTTGGCAGACAGAGCGGAGCACATGCCACACCAGCTTTCCGGCGGGCAGCAGCAGCGAGTTGCTATTGCGCGAGCGCTTGTCACTTCCCCCGCGGTCTTGCTTGCGGACGAGCCAACGGGAAATCTTGATTCACGCAACGCTGATGCGATAGTTAATCTGCTGGGCCGAATCAACGAGGCGGGCAGTACGGTGATCGTTGTGACGCACGATCAGTCTGTTGCGTCGTCAGCCAGTCGACGCTTGCAGATTCGCGATGGACTGGTTTGGGAAAATGCATGAGCGCGATCTTCCGCCGGATCCTATCTAAGTGCGAGAGCGTTACCGTCATTTGGGGGGGGGCCTCGTTCTTTTCGTTCTCCCCGTTTCGCTCGTCCATGCTCGTCGCTTCGGCTGTTCTGGTTGTGTCCTCGCTTCTTTTCGCTACTGCCCTCTTCCAGTCGATTCTCCTTCACTCGGTTTCGGGAATTCAGCCGGAGGGTAACTATGTAACACTGGCGGCGCGCTCATCTGCTGGCGAGTTTGTCGGCGCCTTGGGACGTGAGTTGGACGTTCTCGAACTCACCCTCGGCCAAAGTCGTTTGGTCAGATACTCAGTTGGGCATGAGGATGAGGATCTGAACGGAGATACTATTCGCCGAAGAGTTGCTTTTGTAAGCACCGGCTTTTTTGGCGAGCTTCGTCCCGAAATGTATTCCGGCGCATACCCCGAAGACGGGGAACGCGCGGTTGTTGTTAGCTACGAATATGCCATCAAGAGGTTCGGTACTCCTGACGATGCTCTGGACGATTTTGTCCAGTTCACAGCATCAGAATCTGTATTTCGGATCTCCGGCGTCGCCTCTCCAATATTTGTTGGACTAGGTGGTGAAAAAGTGGACGTATTTCTTGCGAGCGACTGGCGACCAGACTTTTTGACAATTGACATACCCGGTGTATCTATTCCGGAAGACTCGATCCCATCACTGAGGCGCCGGCTTGCCGCCGAGCTGCCTGTGTACGGCTTGTTGCGCATATCGGGGAATGACGAACGGAGGGCTCTGGATGAACTCGTTTCAAATACGCGCTCCGTCGCGGCGCCTATAGTGGTCGGATCTCTGTCACTAACCTTGAATGAAGACACTGGCCGAAGACTGATAGTTGTTAATGGCATTGATCTGGAGCCGGACAAAACTGCTCTGATGCAGGAGTACATCGGCTACTTGGGCTCATTGTGCGTACTGATGTCGATGATGCTCTTGTTGAATTACTCTATGCACTTGCTATCAATGCTTCCGAAAAGGCTCACGGAGTTGCGCCTCAGGCTCGCTTTTGGCGCTACCTTTGGTGGGATTTTCAGGCGCCTCTATCTTGAGCAAGCATGGTTCTTTCCAGTTGCATTGGTGCTTGCACTGCCAATCACTGTACTTGCAGTGGAACTTTCCTCATCCCTTCCTGGCCTTGTCGGAAATGACCAGGAGCCGTTTGTAAAGCTTACGGCTATTGCCATCGCTTTCGCAGTAGTGTTACTGATGGCACTCCAAGCCATTGCAACATGCGCTCCTCTCCTCGCAGTCAAGCGATTCTTTTCCGGCGGCGGAACCGTATCTGAAAGTCCAGGAGCAAGATTAACCAGATCCACGGCTGGCGCCGTACTTTTCTTCGTCAGCTGCGTTGCAATCGGAATTGTCGTATTGATGGCAATACAGATTCACAGAATGAGTACGGTGGACATCGGGGTATCGGACGCTTTTGTATCGCCGATCCACGCGATGCATCGGGCGCCCGTTAGCGAATTGAACAGTCGGCTTGGTGATCAGTTTTCCTTTTCGGATGCACGTGTGTTGGGATCGCTTGGCCAAAGCACTACTTTTTCTGCGCCCGGCGCACCGGGCTCGCCGCGTGCGATGGCCAACATAGTTAGGGTAAGCAACAATTGGCCTGTGAAAATGGCACTGGCATTAGTTGATGGTAGCTTAGATTCATGGTGTAGCAGCCGAGGAGTTCTGGCCAACTCATCATTCGTCCGCGCAATCGGTCTAGATCCGGCAGAGTTAGTCGGACACGAGGTTGTCAGTTCTGCTGGTGAGCAGCGCTCCTTTACCATCAAAGGCATCGTTGGCGACGTTCGATATGATCAGTTGTATGGCGAGTTTCCGGCGGTGCTCTACGCTTGTGGCGAGGCGCCGCAAGAGGTAGTAGCGCGTGATGGGTTCGTGACCTTTTCGCAGCCATGGGAACCGCGCTTCGCTTATTCGGCAAGTAAAGACGGCTGGGGCCGCATAGGCGTACATCGCCCCGAAAGCCTCCGTGAAACGCTTGCAACTCGGACTGAGCTGGAGCGATTTCTTGCTTCTTCCGCATTGTTTGCCGGACTAATGACACTGCTTCTAGCCTTCCTTGGGCTTTGTGCTGAGACCATTAGCTTAATGCACGCGCGGCAGAGGGAGTTGGCGTTACGCTTTTGCCTAGGTGCGACTAGAGCCAAACTGGCTCACGACCTCTTCGTCGAGAGGATTCGGGGCGGCGTGCTTGCGCTGATTATGTCCGCTACTCTCGCTGTTTTCTCGCGCGACGCAATTAGCAATCATATGGCTTGGTATAGCTCAAGCGATTTGATGATTGTCCTTCTGGTTATTGCCGCGACGTTTTGCATAATCGCTGGTTTGCTGTCTTTTCTTTTTTGGACAAATCTACGAGTAGACCTAATAGGAGAGTTGCGGCGAGAACGGTGAAGAGATTTCCTGATTAGGCATGAAGCTCAGCCGTTCGCAGGAGGGCTTCGGGGCACCGGTTCGCGAGCATGACATGCCGCAGGAGCGTGTCGACCATGCCCCGCAGGTCGAAGCGGTGGTTGAAGCGGTAGCTGAAGGCGCCGAGGTAACGATGCGGGTACTTGCGGAAGAGGAAATACTTGTGGGCACCGCCAATCATCGCTTTGAGATTCCCGATGAGGCTTGGCATCGCCTAAGGTTGGTGTCAAGTAGTTGACGGGGTTTGCAGAGAAAGTCCTTAAGCATTGGCGGTTCCGGGAGCTGGGCGTGCGAGCACTCGGCTTCCCGAAGTACCGTTATCAAGTACTGATTTTTTAATGACGGAGTCGACGAACAGTGGCCACAGGTACGCTCCTCGCACCGGTTGCGCTCATCGCTTTCATCTTGTTGCTTATCGGCGCCGTCAGCGCAGGCGAAAAAGAGGAGCAACAGGTCGAGTACGTGACGCATGAGGAATTCCTCAAGTTGGTAGGACCAGAGGAGTTCGAGCGACTCATGCGCGAAGCAGAAGATGCCGCCTCGGGGAGCATGCCTCCGACAATTGAGCGAAACGGCTCTGCCATTTATTTTTCAGGGGGCATCTCTCATCAGGCGGTCGACGCGTTGGAAGCTGCAATCGCCGTAGCGCCGACGACAGAGCTGCATATTCGTTCGGGTGGCGGCGGCGTACCCGCGGGACATCGAATGGGCAAACTCGTGCACCAGCACAGACTCGCTGTCGTGGTCGATCAGTACTGCTATTCAAGCTGTGCCAACTACGTTTTTACGGCGGGTGCACGGCGGACCATTGCGGAGGGCGCCGTTGTCGTTTGGCACGGGAACTCTTCGCAGAAGAACTTGCGTGAGTTCGATCAATGCGGGCGGACGGTCTCGTCGTTTGACAACATTCCCATGCCGCCAGAGGAGGTCGCAGCACGCAGGGCTGACACCGGTCGAGCGCGGGCACAGGTTGCCGACCTGGAGTTCTTTCGCGACATCGGCGTCGATGACTACATCGCCCGCGTCGGGCAGGAGCCGCGATTCTTTGGCGACTTCACGCTCAGCGTCGTCGACATGGCGCGCTTCGGCGTGACGGGAGTCGAAGCGCCGCCCGGATATGGCTCGGCCGAGTTCTGCCGTGAAATCAATCACGAGCGGCCCTATCCCAATCTTTATTGCGTGGCGGTCACCGATCAAATGCTCGCCTACGAGCGAACGCGTCGCGTGAAGGGCGAGATCTGCCAGTCGGACGGCACGCTGCGCATCCGCACGGAGACGGCCACCGCACCGATCTAGCGGAGTTTCGGCGGCGTTTCTCGGTCTCGCTGAAAGGTGCCTCGCTCAACCGCCTGATCAGCGCCCTACCCCGCCCTCGCGCCAGTCCTTCCAAGCGTCCCTGGCCTGCAGCCACCAGTAGGTCGCCTGCGCGCCGGCGAATCCGAACGGCTTCATCGCCGACACCAGCCCGTAGCGTTCGTACTCGCGCCAGGCCGGATCGCCCTCGGTGATCGCCGCCGCCAGCACCTCGCCGGCGACGGTGGTCGGGGCCAGCCCGTGGCCGCCGAAGGCCTGCGCCACCCACAGCCCCGGCTCGATCGGCCCGATCTGCGGCATCTGGTGGCGGGCGTAGCTCATCAGGCCCGACCAGGCGTAATCCACCCGCACGCCATCGAGTTGCGGGAAGACCCGCAGCAGGTCGCGGCGCAGCAGACGCTCGACTTCGAGCGCCGCACGCTCGCGCACCGAAATCCGCCCGCCCCACAGCAACCGCGTGTCGGGCAGCATTCGGTAGTAGTCGAAGGCGAAGCGGGTGTCATAGACCGCGGCCTGCGTGGCCATCACCTCGGCCGCGCGTGCGCCCAACGGTTCGGTCACCAGCGCGTAGGTGGCGATCGGCAATACCGCGGCATCGACCTTCGGCACCAGGCCAGCGAGATAACCGCCGCAGGCGAGCACCAGATGTTCGGCCTGGACGGAGCCCGCGGCGGTTTCGACCCGCCAACCGCGACCCTCGCGGCGGATCGCGGCCACGGGACTGTGCTCGTGCACCCGCCCGCCGCCGCGCTCGATGGCGGCCGCCAGGCCGCGGGCGTATTTCAACGGGTGGAAGTGGAAGGCCTGGGGCTCGAACAGCGCCCCGCTGTAGCGCGCGGTCTTCAGCTCCGCTGCGAGCGCGTCGCGGGACACCGGCCGCCATTCGGCATCGAAATGCTCACGCAACAAGCGCTGCCGCGATGACAGCACGGCGGGGTCGCGGAACCAGTTCGCCCAGAGCACGCCGCCATCGACGCGGTCACAGTCGATGCCGAGACGCTCAGTGCGGGCGCGGATCAGGGCGACGGCATCGCGGGTACGCTGGTACATCGCCTTCGCACGCGCTGGCCCGAGGTTCGCGAGCAGCGCCGCCTCGCCGCGCGAATAGCCGGCGAACACGAAGCCGCCGTTGCGCCCCGAGGCACCGTGGCCGACCGCCTCCGACTCCAGCACGACGACGTCGGGCTCGCCGCGCTCGACCAGACCCACCGCGGTATTCAGGCCGGCGAAGCCGCCACCGACCACGCAGACGCGCGCGGCGCAGGGGCCCGACAGCGCTGGCCGCGGAACGCAAGGCCCTGCGCTGTCGCGGTAGTAGTGGCGCTCGCCGCCCTCAGCCATCGGCGAGTGCACGGCGCATCAGGTCCCGTGTCGCGTCACGCAGCCCGTCGTCATCCAGGGCGTATTGCAGCGTCGCTTCGATCAGGCCGATGCGGCTGCCGCAATCAAAGCGCCGGCCTTCGAAGCGATACGCCAGGGTCTTCTGCTCGGCCAGCAGGGCCGCGATGCCGTCGGTGAGCTGGATCTCGCCGCCGGCGCCGGGTTTCGTCCGCTCGAGAAGCTCGAAGATGCGCGGCTGCAGCACGTAGCGGCCCACGACCGCCAAGGTGCTTGGTGCCTCCTCGGGACGCGGCTTCTCGACGATGGCGCTGATCTCGCCATGGCGGCCGGTGAAGTCGCGAGTGGCGACGATGCCGTAGCTGCGCGTCTGCTCGATCGGTACGTCCTGGACCGCGATCACGCTGGCCTGTTCGCGCGTTGCGAGGTCGACCAGTTGCTTCGTCGCCCCGGCGCCACGGTTCCAGATCAGGTCATCGGGCAGCAGCACGGCGAAAGGCTGCTCGCCCACCACTGGCCGTGCGCAGAGCACGGCATGACCAAGGCCCAGCGCCTCGGTCTGGGTGACGAACACGGCGCGCACATGGCGTGGCAGCACATCGCGGATCTCGGCCAAGGCTTCGAACTTCCCGGCTTTCTCCAGTTTCTGCTCCAGCTCGTAGGCCTTGTCGAAGTAATCGGCGACGGCGTGCTTGTAGCGGTTGGTGACGAACACCAGGGTGTCGCAGCCGGCCTCGATGGCCTCATCGACGGCGTACTGGATCAGCGGCCGATCGACCACCGGCAGCATTTCCTTCGGTACCGTCTTGGTGGCCGGAAGAAAGCGCGTGCCGAGGCCGGCAACGGGGAATACCGCGCAACGGACGCGACCGTTCACGAGGCCAGCCCGCCACGGATGACCTGCGGCTTGAAGCCACCGGTTGTGCGGGCGGTGATCGGCTTGAATTCGGGGATGGCTTCACTGATCACTTCGCGGATTCTCACTTCGTCGTCGCTCTGCACGGCCAGGCGCAGCAGCCTCAGCTGCTCCAAGAAGCCGTCGAGGTCGACGCCGCGGGGTTCGGCCTGGAAGATTTTCGGGTGGATGGTCTGGACGTAGGTTTCGTCGGCATGGAACAGCTCCTCGTGGAGCTTCTCGCCGGGCCGCAGGCCGGTGTAGCAGATGTCAATCTCATGGTAGGGCGTGAAACCGGCCAGGCGCACCATCTGCTCGGCCAGCAGGCGGATCGGCACCGGCCGGCCCATGTCGAGGGTGAAGATGCCCGAGGCCTCGCGCAGGGTGGTGGCCTGCAGGATCAACTGGCAGGCCTCCGGAATGGTCATGAAATAGCGCGTGACATCGGGATGGGTGACCGTGACCGGGCCGCCACGGCGGATCTGCTCGCGGAACAGCGGCACCACGCTGCCGGCGGAATCCAGCACATTGCCGAACCTGACAGTGACCAGCCGGGTGCCGGTGCCCTGCACCGCCGCCTGGCAGGCCAGTTCCGCCAGGCGCTTGCTGGCACCCAGCATGTTGACCGCGTTCACCGCCTTATCGGTCGAAATCAGCACAAAAGTGCCGACGCCAGCGGCCACCGATTCGCGCACCAGCACGTCGGTGGCAAGCAGGTTGTTGCGGATCGCCTCACGCGGCTGGGCCTCCAGCAGCGGCACCTGCTTGTAGGCGGCGGCGTGGAACACTTCCTCCGGCCGCCACTGGTTGAGCAGGCGACGCAGCAGCGTCGCATCGCCGCAATCGCCGAGTTGGAACACCACTTCGGCGCTCGGGAAACGCTCGCGGCATTCGAGTTGGAGCTGATGCAGGGCCAGTTCGGAGCGCTCCAGCACGACCAGTCGGGCCACGCCCAGTCCCACGCATTGGCGGCTCAGCTCGGCGCCAATCGAACCGCCGGCGCCGGTGATGAGCACGGTCCGTCCCTGCAGCGAGGCACGGATCGCCGGCCAGTCCGGCAGCACCGGGTCGCGACCGAGCAGATCCTCGATGGCAACGTCCTTGAGGGCAGCATGAACGGTCTGGCCGTCCAGCAGCTCCTCCGGGGCCGGCATCCGGCAGAAGCGCAGGCGCAGACGCTCGCACTGGGCGGCGATGCGGCCCAACGCCTCGCTCTGCTCGCCGCCTAAGGCGATCGCTACACGGGTGGCGGCGGTTTCCTCGGCGATCTCGGCCAGATCGTCGAGCCGGCCGAGCACCGGCACGCCCTGGATCTTGGCCCCCTGCAGGCTCTGGTCGTCGTCGAGCAGGCCGACCACGTGGAAACGCTCGCTGCGTTGCAGATCGCGAATCAGGCTCTCCGCAGTCGGCCCCACGCCCAGCACCAGCAGGCGTTCGCCCTGCCCTCCGGCGAGGCGCAGGGACTGGCCATTTTTCCAGGCCCGGTAGAGCAGGCGCGGGCCACCCAGCAACAGCACCAAGGTGGGCGGATAAAGCAGCAGGGCCAGTCGCGGCACGCCATCGGCGCGGTCGAGGAATAAAAACAGCACCAGGGCGATGAGCGCTCCACCCAGTAGGCTGCTGATGAGGATGTTTTTCAGGTCGGGCAGGCTGGCGAAACGCCAGAGCCCGCGGTACAGGCCCATGCGCCAGAACACCAACAATTGCAGGCCGGCAACGATGAAGGTCTCGGCCAAGAAGCCATGCGCCGGCAACGGCTGGTCGAGCGAGGCGTAGCGCAACAGCACCAGACCCAGCCAGGCCAGCAGGACCATCAGCAGGTCATGGCCGATCACCGCCACACGACCCAGCGGCAAACGCTGTTTCATGCCCGGGCCTCGCCCTCGAGACCGGCGGCCAGACGGCCACGCAGAAGGCTCCAGGCCAGTGCCAGCGCCGCGGTCGCGGCGGCCAGCGCCAGCCCCGCCGCGTCTTCGCCTTGTGCGCGTCCGATCATGGCCACTCCCGAGCCCAGTGCCGCGCCGAGCCCGGCATAGGCCAGGGCGACGCGGGCGTGACTGTAGCCCTTCCGTACCGCCAATTGGTAGAGGTGGCGGCGATGGGCATGGGCCAAGGGTTCACCATCGAGCGTGCGCCGGCCCAGGGTGGCCAGCACGTCGATGGCGAAGGGCAGACTGGCGGTCAGCAGGGCCCAAAACGCAATCGGCACGCTGGTGCCGGTCGCCGGCAAGGCAAGCAGCAGCAGGGCGCCCACAGCCAGACCCAGGGCATGGCTGCCGGCGTCGCCCATGAACAGACGGGCGCGGGGCAGGTTCCAGGGCAGGAAGCCGGCGCAGGCCGCGGCCAGGGCGAGGCCGAACCAGGCCAGGGCACCGCTGCCGACGAGCAGCGCCACGAGGCCCAGCATGGCAGCCGACAGCGCGGCAATGCCGTCGATGCCGTCCATGAAGTTCCAGGCATTGACGAAGAACAACAGGACGCACGCGGCGAGGCCCGCCGACAAGAGCAGGGCCACCATGCCCGCAACGGGTAGCAGATCCGCCAAGCCCGGTGCCAAGGTGATGGCCAGCGGTAGCACCGCCAGCACCTGGCCCAGCAGCTTCCAACCGGGCCGCAGGCCGCGGTAATCGTCGAGCAGGCCAAGCAGGCCGACCAGCAGCAGCGAGGCCGTCAAGCCCAGCCGCAGGGCCAGCGGCCAGGGCAACAGCAGGGCCGCCAGCAACAGGGTCGCCAGCATGCCGACCCCGCCGCCGCGTGGGGTCGGCCGGCTGTGGTTGCTGCGATGCCCCGGCAGGTCCATCCAGCCGCCCCGCTGTGCCCGATGCCACCAGACGGCCGTACCAGCGGCACTGACTGCCGCCAGCAGCAGCGCCGCCAGCAGGGCCAGAAGCGGGGTGTCGGCGGGATTCACTCGGCGGCCACGTGCGGCAGCGGTTTGATCGTCGCCCACTGCTTGCAGCTCGGGCATTGCCAGTGGTGGGCGCGCGCGCCAAAGCCGCAGCTCTGGCAGCGGTAGCCCGGCGAACGGACGATCAGTTGTTCGTTGATCTGCTGCAGGCTCACCAGCAGACCACGCGGGTCGTCGGTGTCACTGCGCAAAGCGAGTTCGATCAGTGCGACCTCGCCACGGATCGAGGGCCGTTGGCGCAGGTGCTCGCGCAGGAAATCGAGCGCCACCCGGGGGCCGGATTCCTGCTCCAGCCGGCGCGCCAGGGCCAGAGCCGGCGAGACGCCGGGGTAACGCTCCACCATCTCCAACAGGAAACCCCGGGCCCGCGCCGGGTCGTCGGTGCGATCGTAGGCGGCGAGCAGGGGCGGCAGTGCTTCGGGCAGGAACTCAAGGTCCAATCGTGCGGCACGCTCGTAGGCGCGGATGGCGGCAGCGTCGTTGCCCTCGGCCAGTTCGATCTGACCTTCCAGCAGGGCGGCACGCACGCTGTTGGCATCGGCGGCGAAAGCGCGACCCAGATGCTGGCGAGCCAGGCCGGCATCACCCTTGATGCGCGCCCGTTCGGCCAACTCGCATTCGAACTGCGCCACCAGACGGCCCATCGGCTCCGCGGTTGCCGCCTCGTAGCGCCGGGCATGGTCGATGGCCTGCTGCCAGTCGCGCTCGGCCTGGTAGATCGACATCAGGTGGCGCAATGCCTGCGGGGCCGCCGCACCCATCTTGACGAGGTCGGCGAACAGGGTCTCGGCACGGTCCAGCAGACCGGCGCGCATGTAGTCCTCGCCGAGGGCGAGGATGGCGCGGGTGCGTTGCTCGTCGGACAGGCCCGGGCGGGAGATCACGCTCTGGTGCAGGCGGATGGCGCGGTCAACCTCGCCGCGCCGGCGGAACAGCGTGCCCAAGGTGAACTGCGTCTCCAGCGTCTCGCGGTCGCGCGCGGCGATCTGCAAGAACAGCTCGATGGCCTTGTCCTGCTGCTCGTTGAGCAGGTAGTTGAGGCCGCGGAAATAGGTGGCCGAAAGCCGGCTGACGCGCGCCCCGCCACGACGCTCGCCACCCCGGCGGCCAAGAAACCAGCCGAGGGTGCCAGCCAGCGGCAGCAGCACGAGCAGCCAGCCCAAGCTGATCACCGCGGGCTCCCGTCCTCGCCGCCGATCTCGGCCGAGGCCGAAGCAGGACGCGGCCTCAAGGCCTGGGTCCAACGCGAGAGCACCACGGCCGAGCCGCCGAGCAAAGCCCCCAGCAGCAGGACCAAGAGCAGCATCAGGCCCAGCGGCGCCCGCCATTCCATCCAGAGCAGATCAAGCACGACCGGCTCGCCGTTCAGGGCGGCGATGACGGCCCCGAGGCCCAGACAGGCCAGCACCATGAGGAGGCGGAGCAGACGCATAGGATCACGCGGTTCGGGGAATACCGCGGATTATGGCGGTGCTCAGCCCGCTTCGGGAACCACGGGATTGACCCGTTCACGAAGTTCCTTGCCCGGCTTGAAATGCGGGACATACTTGCCCGGAAGCCCGACCGACTCGCCGGTCTTGGGGTTGCGGCCCATCCGCGGTGGGCGAAAGTGCAGCGAGAAGCTGCCAAAACCCCGGACCTCGATGCGCTGCCCGCGCGCCAGAGCATCGGCCATCATGTCGAGCAGCGACTTGACCGCCAGTTCGACGTCCTCGGGCTTGAGATGCGATTGGCGCTGCGCCAAGGCATCGATCAGTTCGGACTTGGTCATCGATCCCTTCGACGGCCGCACTCAAGGGCAGTGGCCCGGATTTACCCGGGCCGCCGTTACGCCCGCGATTACTCGCGGTTACCGAGCTGCTCGCGCAGCAGCGCGCCCAGCTTGGTGGTGCCACTGGAGGCTTCCGCCGCCGACTTGTTGTACTCGGCCAGCGTCTCCTGCACCTCGGCCTCGTCCTTGGCGCGGATCGAGAGCTGCAGCACGCGGCTCTTGCGATCGGTGCCGACGATCTTGGCTTCGATGCTGTCGCCCGCCTTCAGGTGCTGGGTGGCATCGTCGACGCGCTCCTTGGCGATGTCGGAGGCACGGATGTAGCCCTCGATGCCATCGCCCAGATCGACCGTGGCGCCACGGGCGTCGACTTCACGGACGGTGCCGTTGACGATTGCGCCTTTCTGGCGCTGGGCCACGAAGGAGCCGAACGGGTCCTGCTCGAGCTGCTTGATACCGAGCGAGATGCGCTCACGCTCCGGATCGACGGCCAGCACCACGGCTTCGACCGTGTCGCCCTTCTTGAAGTTGCGGACCACGTCCTCGCCGGTGGTGTTCCAGCGGATGTCGGAGAGGTGGACAAGGCCATCGATACCGCCTTCCAGGCCGATGAAGATGCCGAAGTCGGTGATCGACTTGACCTGGCCCACGACCTTGTCGTTCTTCTTGTTCATCGCCGCGAAGGCTTCCCACGGGTTCGGCATGCACTGCTTCATGCCGAGCGAGATGCGACGACGCTCGGCGTCGACGTCCAGGATCATCACCTGGGTCTCGTCGCCGAGCTGCACGACCTTGCCCGGGTTGACGTTCTTGTTGGTCCAGTCCATCTCGGAGACGTGGACCAGGCCCTCGACACCCGGCTCGATCTCGACGAACGCGCCGTAGTCGGTGACGTTGCTGACCTTGCCGAACACGCGCGCACCGTTCGGGTAGCGGCGGGCGATGTTGTCCCAGGGGTCCTCACCGAGCTGCTTGAGCCCCAGCGAAACACGGTTGCGCTCGCGGTCGAACTTGAGCACGCGGACCTGCAACTCCTGCCCGACCTCGACCACCTCGGACGGGTGGCGGACACGCTTCCAAGCCATGTCGGTGATGTGCAGCAGGCCGTCGATGCCGCCCAGGTCGACGAAGGCACCGTAGTCGGTGAGGTTCTTGACCACACCGGCGATGATCGCGCCTTCCTGCAGGCGCTCGAGCATCTGCTCGCGCTCTTCCGAGTGCTCGGACTCGACGACAGCGCGGCGCGACACGACCACGTTGTTGCGCTTGCGGTCGAGCTTGATGATCTTGAATTCGAGTTCCTTGCCTTCGAGGTAGACCGGGTCGCGCACGGGGCGGACGTCGACCAGCGAGCCGGGCAGGAAGGCGCGGACGTCGCGGATGTCGACGGTGAAGCCACCCTTGACCTTGCCGCTGATCCGGCCGGTGACGGTCTCGGCTTTTTCCATCGCTTCTTCGAGCTCGTCCCAGACCATGGCGCGCTTGGCTTTCTCGCGCGACAGCACGGTTTCACCGAAGCCGTTCTCAAGCGAATCCAGCGCCACCTTGACGGTGTCGCCCACGCTCACTTCGAGTTCGCCGGCTTCGTTACGGAACTGCTCGATCGGGACGATACCCTCGGACTTCAGCCCGGCATTGATGACGACGACGTCGTTGCGGATCTCGACGACGACGCCCGAAACGATGGCGCCCGGCTTGAGCTTGTTGAGGGTGATCTGACTCTGTTCGAACAGTTCGGCAAATGATTCGGTCATTGGAGTTTCTCTGGTTGAACATCGGGCCACGCCCCGTTTCGGGATTCGCGCCCACCTGCTGGTGCGTCTTGCGACGCGTGGGTGATCCGCGGGCCGGATGGCTCGCGGGCGGCTCTTCTGCCCTAGGACCGCCGCATCGATACGGGAACGATGGCCAGCACCTGCTGGACCACCTCACCGATCGACCGGCCGGTGGAATCCAGGAAAAGCGCATCGTCTGCGGGTTTCAGGGGCGCCACCGCACGGCTGGCATCGCGTTCATCGCGCGCCGTGATTTCGTGCAGAAGACTGTCGAAATTAACAGAAACCCCCTTATCCTTCAACTGCTTATGCCGGCGCTTGGCGCGCTCCTCGGCACTGGCGGTCAGGAACACCTTGCAGGGCGCATCGGGAAAGATCACCGTACCCATGTCGCGACCATCGGCCACCAGGCCGGGAAAAGCGCGAAAACTGCGCTGAAGATCGGTCAACGCGCTGCGAACCTGCGGGTGAGCGGCAATCGCCGAGGCGGCTGCGCCGGCGGTTTCCATGCGCAACTGGTGGGTGGCGTCCTTGCCGTTGACCACCACCCTCGGCTCGCCCTCGCCGCTGTCCTCGAAGCGGATCAGGGTGCGCGCCGCGCAGGCCGCAACGGCCTCGGCATCGGAAAGATCGATCTGCTCCCAGGCCGCGGCAAGGCCCACCGCACGGTAAAGCGCGCCGGAGTCGAGGTAGTGCCAGCCGAGTGCCGTGGCGACCATGCGGCAGACCGTACCCTTGCCGGAGCCGGAGGGCCCGTCGATGGTCAGGACGGGGGCCGCGATGTCGTGGCCGGCGGCGTTCGGGTCGGGGAGGTTCCCGCGGGCGGTCGGAGGACTCATGCGGGGCGCGAGTTTACGCGAGTCGAAGGCCGAACCCGACCCCGCGCGCCAGAGCCTCGAAGCCGGGAAAGGATGTGGCGACATTGGCGACATCGTCGATACGCACCTCACCGGCTGCGCACTGTGCGGCGATCGCGAGGCTCATGGCGATGCGGTGATCGCCCTGACTGTCGGCCCGGCCGCCGCGCAGTGCGCCAGCGCGGTCGGCCAAGGCCATCGAAGGGTCGGTGTTCGCGGTAAAGCCGCTGCCGTGGATCAGCGCGCCGTCCGCCGTCTCGTCGATGCTGGCGCCCAGCGCGCGCAGACCGGCTGTCATCACCGCGATACGATCGGATTCCTTGACCCGCAACTCGGCCGCGCCGCTCACCGTGGTCACGCCCTCGGCCAAGGCGGCGGCGGTGAACAGGGCCGGGAACTCGTCGATCATGTCGGGCACGAGGGCTTCGGGAATCACCGCGCCACGCAGGCGGGCGGCCCGCACCTCGATGTCGGCCAGCGGCTCGCCGCCCTGCTCGCCCGCCGGACGCACGGCGATGTCCGCGCCCATCAGGCGCAGCGCCTCCAGCAGGCCGGTGCGGCGTGGGTTCACGCCGACGCGCTCCAGCCGCAGATGCGAGCCGGGGATCACGCTGGCGGCCACCAGAAAGAAGGCCGCCGAGCTGAAATCGGCCGGCACATCGACACTCGTGGCCGCAAGCCGGCGGCCGGGTCGCAGCGTCGCGAGCCCCGGCGCGAACTCGATGTCGGCACCGAAAGCGGCCAGCATCCGCTCGGTGTAGTCGCGGGTCGGGTGCGCCTCGCGGACGGTGCTCGGGCCTTGGGCGTAGAGGCCGGCCAGCAGGATCGCCGACTTCACCTGCGCACTGGCCACTTCGCATTTATAATCAATGCCTTGTAGCACATTCTTCGCGTGGATTCTCAGTGGAGGAAGCCCGCCCTCGCTGTCGATCCGTGCCCCCATCGCGCTGAGCGGCTCGATGACCCGGCGCATCGGCCGCTTCGATAACGAGGCATCCCCGACCAGCACGCTGTCGAAGCCCTGCCCAGCCAGCAGGCCGGCCAGCAGGCGCATGCCGGTGCCGGCGTTGCCGCAGTCGAGCGGCCCATCGGCAGCACGCAGGCCGTGCAGGCCGACACCATGCACGATGCGCTCACCCTCGGCCGGAGCCTCGATGCACACGCCAAGCCGCTGCAGGACGGCCGCGGTGGCGCGGGTGTCCTCGCCCTCGAGGAAGCCGGTGATTCGCGTCGTGCCCTCGGCCAGCGCGCCCAGCATCAGCGCGCGGTGCGAGATGGACTTGTCGCCGGGCACGCGCAGGCGCCCGTCAAGCGGACGACCCGGCGCGGCGATCCACGACAGAACCGCCCGGGACGCAGCGCTCACGGCCCCGTTCCCTTGACCGAGCCGGTGCCAGCCGCGGCACACAGGTGCAAGCCGGATTCCGCGAGCACCGCGTCCAGCGCCATCAGCAGGCGGGCGTTCTGTTCGACCTTGCCGACGGTGATGCGCAGGCAACTGGGCAGGCCGTAGCCGCGCATCGGCCGGACCACCACGTCGCGAGCCAAAAGGCCACGGTCGATGGTGGCGACGGCCTCGGGTGTGCCGAAATCGACCAGCAGGAAGTTGGTCTGCGACGGGTGCACGAAGCCGCCACGTTCGCGCAGCTCGATGGCCAGCGCCTCGCGGTTGCCGGCGGTCTCGTGCAGCACGGTGGCGATGTGGGCGGTGTCCTTGAGGGCCGCGGCGGCGGCCGCGAGGCCCGGGCTGTTGACGTTGAAGCTCTCGCGGACCCGCTCCATCACCGTCACGATGCCGGGGTCGGCGACCAGCACGCCGACCCGCAGCGCGGCCAGGCCGTGCAGCTTCGAGAAGGTGCGCGTCACCAATAGATTCGGGTACTTGCGAAGCAAACCTAAAGCGGATTCGCAACCAGGCTGGTTCAGGAACTCGCCATAAGCCTCGTCCAGCACCACCAGGGTGTCCGGCCCGGCAGCACTGAGCAGGCGCTCGAGCTGAGCGGTGCTGAGCCAGGTGCCGGTCGGATTGTTCGGGTTGGCCAGCATCACCAGCCCGTGCTCGGGGCGCAGCGCCGCGATCATGGCCTCGACGTCGTGGCCTCGGGGCTGGGCCGGGTGCTCCTTGGGCAGGGCCTCGACCACATCGAGCCGGGCGTTGGCGGCCTGCGCGGCCAGCGGGTAGACGGCGAAGCAATAACGCGAGACCAGCACCGGGCGCTGCGGCCCGGCGAAGACTTGCGCCACCTGCATCAACAGTTCATGCGTGCCGTTGCCGAGCAGCAGCCGATCGGTGCCGACGCCGAAGGCTTCGGCCAGCGCGTGCTTGAGCACACCGCCGCGCGGGTCGGGGTAGAGCTCGAGGGTGTCGAGCTCCGAACGCAGCGCCGCCAAGGCCAGCAGGCTGGGGCCCCAGGCGCTCTCGTTGCCGCCGAGTTCCAACAAGCCGTGCTCCCCGGCCCGGTGGCGCAGCGCGACGATGTCGTGGCCGGGGTCGTAGCTGGCGAGCCCGCGGATGCCCGGGCTGGCGAGCGCGGCGAAATCCCGCGCCATCAGAGCACCGCCACCGGGTAGCTGCCGAGGATCTTCACCGTCGAGGCGAAGGCACCGAGCTGTTGCAGCGCCACCTGCATTTCCGGCTGGTCGACATGGCCGGAGACATCGATGAAGAACGCGTACTCCCAGCGCCGACGGTGTGCCGGCCGCGACTCGATGCGATTGAGCGAGAGACCGGCATCGGCGAAGGGCTTGAGGATGCCGAACAAGGCCCCCGGCTGGTCATTGACGAACACCAGCAGCGAGGTGCGGTCATGCCCGCAGGTCGGCAGAAGTTCGCGGCCGAGCACGAGAAAGCGCGTGGTGTTGTCGGCGCGGTCGTTGGCCGGGCCAGCGATTGTCTTGAGGCCATACACGTGGCCGGCCGACTCGCCGGCGAGTGCAGCGGCATCGTCGGCGTTGCGGGCACGGCGGGCGGCATCGGCATTGCTGGGGGTGGGCACCAGTTCGGCCGTCGGCAGGTTCTGCCGCAGCCAGGCCTTGCACTGGGCCAGCGACTGCGGGTGCGCGTAGACGCGCTCGATGTCCTCGATGCGGCCGGTGCGGCCCAGCAGGTACTGGTGGATGCCGAGCTCGACCTCGCCGCAGATCTTCAGTTGCGAGGTCAGGAACATGTCCAGCGTCGACTGGATGGTGCCCTGCCCCGAGTTCTCGACCGGCACCACGCCGAAATCGGCGTTGCCGGCTTCGACCTCTTGGAATACCTCTTCAATCGAGGCCAGCGGCAAGCCCTTGGCCGAATGGCCGAAGTGCTTGTGCACCGCCTGCTGCGAGAACGTGCCCTCGGGGCCGAGGTAACCGACCTTCAGCGGCTCCTGCTGGGCCAGACAGGCCGACATGATCTCGCGGAACAGCCGCACCAGCACTTCGTCGGCGAGCGGGCCCTCGTTGCGGTCGACCACGCGACGCAGCACCTGCGCCTCGCGCTCGGGGCGGTAGTAGTCGACGGCGGCCTTCAGCGGCCCCTTGGCAAGCCCGACCTGCTGCGCCCAGCGGGCGCGCTCGGCGATCAGCTGCTGGATCTGCGCGTCGATGCCATCGATACGGGCCCGGACCTGGCCGAGGTCGAGCGGTTCGTCAGCCATGCATCACCCGTGCCGCTTGGCGAAATCGCCCATGAAATCGACCAGCGTCGCGACGGCATCAAAGGGCAGCGCGTTGTAGAGCGAGGCACGCATGCCGCCGAGATCGCGGTGACCCTTGAGCGCCAGCAGGCCGGCGGCTTCCGATTCCTTGAGGAAGACCGCATCGAGCGCGGCGCCGTGCAGCATGAAGGGCACATTCATCAGCGAACGCGCCTCGAGGGCCACCGGGTTGCGATAGAAACCACCGCTGCCGTCGATGGCCGCATACACCGCCTCGGCCTTGCGGCGGTTGTTGGCTTCGAACGCGGCCAGGCCGCCCTGCGCCAGCATCCACTCGAAGACCAGACCGGCCAGGTACCAGCTGAAGGTCGGCGGCGTGTTGAGCATCGAGCCCTGCTCGGCGTGCGCCTTGTAGCTGAGGATCTTGGCGCGCGGCTGGCCGGCGCGCTCGAGCAGATCGCGGCGGATGATCATCACCACGAGGCCCGAGGGGCCGATGTTCTTCTGCGCGCCGGCGTAGATGACGCCGTACTTCGCGACGTCGATCGGGCGCGACAGGATCGAGGAACTGAAGTCGGCGACCAGCGGCACCTCGGCGGTGGCGATGGCGTCCGGGAACTCGACGCCGTGGATGGTCTCGTTCGCCACCAGATGCACGTAGGCCGATGCAGGATCGATGGTGTACGAACCGGCCGCCGGCAGCGTCGTGTAGTTCGAGGCCGCGGTGTCGGCAATCACCTGCACGGCGGCGTGGGCCTTGCCTTCCGCCGCCGCCTTCTTGCTCCAGGCGCCGGTGACGAGGTAATCGGCACGCTGCCCGGCGGCGGCGAGGTTCATCGGCAGCAGGGCGAAGTGCGTGGTGGCGCCGCCCTGCAGGAACAGCACGGCGTAGTCGTCGGGGATGCCCATCAACGCGCGGAGATCGGCCTCGGCCTTTTCGGCCAAGGCGATGAAGGCCTTGCCGCGGTGCGAGACTTCCATCACCGAGGCGCGTTCGCCGCCCCATTCCAGCAGTTCGGCCTGCGCCCGCCGCAGCACCGGCTCCGGCAGCACGGCCGGGCCGGCACTGAAATTGAATCCCCGCGACATGGTCCACCTCTAAAAGCCGAAAGACCGACGCTAGCACGCGTCACCCGAGGCTCGACAAGAGGCCGCTTGCTACGGGCCGGGCTCGCGAGTACGGGCCGGGCTTGAGCCCTTGGCTCAACCGCGCGGGGCGTAGACGAAAAATGCGGTGAGCGCGGCCGCCAGGGCCGCGGCAGCGGCGATCAGCAGGTAGATGCCGCCCAGATCGCGAGGCACGGGCACCGGCTCCGCCTCGGGCTCGGACGACGACGGAGGGGGCGCAGCACGCTCGCTGCGCGCCGGGGGCGGAAGACCGGGCGATTCCAGCAGCAGGCGCTGTTCGCCGAGTTCGATCTGGTCGCCGGCGGAGAGTTCGACCTCGCTCAGGGCATGCCCGTTGACCCGCAGCAGGCCGGTACCGGCCAGCCGGCGCAACAACCAGCCTCCGCCCTCGATGGGTTCGAGGACGGCGTGGCGATCGAGCACGCCGGGCGCGTCGAAGCGCAGGTCACAGGCACTGCCGGAACCCAGCAGCAGCGGACCACCGCTCAGAGGGCGGCAATGGCCGAACCAGTTGCCGTTGAGGCCGCGCAAGCCCTGCCGCAGGGGCGATGCCTGCAGCGGGCCGCGGGCCATGCCCGGTGCTGGCGGCGGCGTGTCGGATTCGATACGGATCTGCACGGTATCCAGGCAGACCAGATCACCGGGGCGCAGCCAAGCGAGCCGTTGCACCGGCCGGGCGTTGAGCACCACCCGGGCACCGGCCGGCACCGTGAGCCAGTATCCGCGGCGGCCGCTGGCGAACACCGCGTGCAAGGGGGCAAGACCGGGCACCGCCACACTGGTACCGCCACCGGGAGCGCTACCGACGCCGACCTGGCCGTGCTCGACCAGCACGGCGGCGTGTTCGCCATTCGGAAACGTCAGTCGCATCGTTGCTCCATGGCGGCGAACGGTAGCACAGCACCCGCACTGGCCGGACGCACCGGCACTCGCGCAGAATCACGCAACAAGGAGAGGCCGATGAGTCAGATCGACATCCGGCGTGCGCATGCGCTGCCGTTGAAAAACGCCCGCGCGAAAGTCGAGCGGATCGCTGCCGCGATCGCCCAACGCTTCGACCTCGAATGCGGCTGGGACGGCAACACCCTGCACTTCCGCCGCAGTGGCGTGGAAGGCGAGATCGCGGTGGCGGCAAAGACGATCCAGGTCCACGCCCGTCTTGGGTTTTTGCTGTTCGCCCTCCGTCCGGCGATCGAGCGCGAGATCCACCGCGTCATGGACGAGGAATTCGGCTGAAGCCTCCGCTCAGGTGCCGAAAGGCGCGGGATGGGCAGCGAACAAGCGCCGGCTGACCTCGCGCTCGCCGGCCTCGATGCGGGCCAGAAAAGGCCCGGCCCCACCGAGCCGGTCGAAGGCATCGAAGCCCCGCTCCAGGAAACCCTGCAACTCGGCTAGGCCAGCGGCCCGGGCCGGCAAGCGGGCGGCGCGGAGAATGCGATGCACACCGTGGCGACGTACCGCGGCATCAAGGCTGTGGCCAACCGCCAGGATCAGCGCGATCTGCCGGCCGCGCAGGCGCGGCAGACCGCAGGCACGGTAGGCTTCACCGTAACGCCCAACATCGAGCCGTTGCCAACGCCGCTGCGCCATCACCTTGGCCATCCGCAGATCGAGGGCTTGGCTCAGCACATGCAGGCCGATGGCATCGCGGGCCGCCACCAGCAGGCTGTCCGGCAGGAGGTGCACCATCATCGGCATGACCCGCTCGAGGTCACGATCGCGACCACTGAAATCGCGATCGCTGTAGAGGTCGGCAAGGAAGAAACGCCCGGCCTCGCGCATGCGCGGGTCGGCCAGCACATCAGCGAAACTGGCTTCCAGGCGGGCGGCCTGCCACTGGCGAAGCACTGGCAGCAGTGCCCGCGCCTCGGGCTGCCCGGCACCGGCAACCCGGCGCAGCGCCTGCAAACGCCTCAGGATGGCCCGTTTCAAACCCTCGCGCAACGCCGCTTCCACCATGCCTGCCCCAATTCTTCCGATCCGTCGTGACCGCCATGATGCGGCAGGACGGGCTGGGGCTAGAATCAGATCTTGTTTTGCGTCTGGCCCGCCCATGCTCGTCGTCCAACCCGCTCGCCCCCGCACACCAAGCCAGGGCCGCATCGGCCTCGCCATCGCCGGCGGCGGCCCCACCGGCGGCATGTACGAACTGGGCGCGCTGCGCGCCCTGGAAAGGGCCATCGAAGGCCTCGACCTGACCCGGCTGGAGGTCTATGTCGGGGTCAGCTCGGGCGCCTTCCTCGCCGCCGGCCTCGCCAATCGCTTGGATACCGCGGCCATGTGCCGGGTCTTCCTCACCGGCCAATCCGAGGTGCGCTTCCATCCCGGGCTGTTCCTCCGCCCGGCCTTGGCCGAGTACCTGCGTCGCGCTCAGCACACCCCCACCCTGCTGCTGCGCTGGGCCACCGAGGCGCTGCGCGATCCGCAGGCGGCCTCTTTCGGTGAACTGCTGAGTCGGCTCGGTGGGATCATCCCGAACGGCCTGTTCGACAACGAGGGGATCGAACGTTTCCTCCACGATCTTTTCACCAGCGGTGGCCGCAGCAACGACTTCCGTGAACTGGAGCGGCCATTGTTCGTGGTCGCGGTCGAACTCGACAGCGGCAAGACGGTGCGCTTCGGTGGCGCCGGCTGGGACGATGTGCCGATCTCCCGGGCGGTGCAGGCCAGTGCCGCTCTGCCCGGTCTGTATCCGCCGGTCGGTATCCGCGGCCGGCATTTTGTCGACGGCGCGCTGCGCCGCACCATGCACGCCTCGACCGCGCTGGAACGTGGCATCGATCTGCTGATCGGCATCAACCCCTTCGTGCCTTTCGACGCCAGCGGCAGCGGCAAGCGTCCGTCCGGCATGGACCGGCTGGCCGAGGGCGGACTGCCGGTGGTGCTGTCGCAAACTTTCCGCACCCTGCTGCAATCGCGGGTGCAGGTCGGTCTCGAAAAATACGCCCGCCAGTACCCGGACACCGACCAGCTGGTGCTGGAGCCGGACGAGGACGACGGCGAGATGTTCTTCACCAGCGTGTTCAGCTACCGCAAGCGCCTCAAGGTCTGCGAATACGCCTTCCAGAGCACCTTGCGCGACCTGCAGCGACGCCGGGTCGCCCTCGCGCCACTGTTCGCCCGCCACGGCCTGCGCTTGCGCGATGAAGTGCTCGATGCCAGCGGGCTGTCGATCCTCGACGGGGTTGGGCCCGAACGGCCGCGCACGCCCACGACCGCCCGCCTGCACCATGCGCTGGACAGCCTGCAGGCGCAGCTGCAGGCGGATCCGCCACTGCCTCGGCGGCGGCGGCGGGTTGCATCGCCCTGAGTCGCCTCCGCGCGCATGCTGGTGTGAATGCTCTAGTGGCGCCGCCGAGACTGGCCGCACGCTCCCTCACGCCGCACAGGACATCGTCCCATGGCCAAGCTCAAGAAATCGACCCGTCGCAAGGCGGCTGCCGCATCCAAGAACGACCTGCAGGCCACCGCCGAGCAGATCTCACGCGGCCTGACCGAATCGGCCCAGCAGATCTGGCTGGCCGGCGTTGGCGCTTTCCAGCGCGCCCAGACCGAAGGCTCCAAGCTGTTCGATGCTCTGGTCAAGGAAGGCTCCAACTTCGAGTCGACCACGCGCAAGCTCGCCACAGTGCGGGTGGACGCCGTGCGCGACGCCGTCGAGGAGCGTGTGGATACCGTGCGCGGCCGAGCCGTCGACACCTGGGATCGACTGGAAAAGGTCTTCGAGGAACGCGTCCAGCGCGCCCTCACCCAGCTTGGTGTCCCAACTCGCGAGGACCTGACGGAACTCAATATCCACGTCGAGGCCCTGACCCGCGCCGTCCGGCAGCGTGGCGCAACCGTTCCGGTCAAGGCGGTCAAGCGTGCTGCTCCGACTGCGACCAAGAGCGGCAAGACCGCCGCCAAGGCCGCCAAAGGCGTCAAGCCCACCGCCCAGACCCGCAAGCTCGCCAAAACGGTCAAGCCAGCTGCCAAAGCCGCGGCGCGCAAGCCGCGCGCCCGCAAGGCCGGTCTGGCCGAGGTCGCCGCCCCGCAGGGCCCGCAGGGCTGAACCGGGTCACATGATGGCCACCGCCACGAGCGGTGCTCATCCCAGACGGCGTCCTTCGGGGCGCCGTCGGCGTTTTGAAGGAAGGCCTTGCTACAGTGTCGCGCCTCCAACGGGAGCCTGCTCTTGTCGCCCATCTTCTCCGTCCTCGTCGCCGCTTTCGTGGCCATCGCCCTGATCTTCAGCGCCCGCCACTACTTCAACCAGATCCAGCGCCGCCGCAAGCTGATCGAAATCGGCATTGAGGTGCTGGCCTCGCGAAGCTGGAAAGACGGCATCGACCTGCTGACCAAAGCCCTGAGCGTCGAAGGCGCGCGTGTCGAGGGACTGGTCGGCGACAAGGGTGTGCCCCTGCCCGAACGTCTGATCCGGCAAGCCGCAGGCAGCAGCCTGCTGGTCTACAAGCACGGCACCGCCTACCGGATCGCCGCATCGGCATTGGCCGATGCGCAGCGCCGCCGCGAGGAGGTGGGGGCCGATACGCTGTGCATCGCCACGCTCGGCCAGATTGATCCCGCTGCCGTTCAGCAGGCCGAGCGCGACGGCATCCGGCTGTTCGATGGCGCGGCGCTGTGGGCGCTCATCGAACCCTTCATCGAGGAATCCGTGCGCAAGGACGTGGCCCGCGAAGCCGACGAGGCGGTCAAGCGCCCGCGCACCCTCGCCACCGCGGCCGCCGCCCTGCTGGGTGCGGGCATCGTCGTGCTCCACCTGCCCACGCCTCGACCCGACCCGACGCCGGCACCGACAGCGCCCACCCCCGCCTCACCAGCCGGCAGCCCGCCAACAGCCGCCACCGAAGCCGCCGCTGAGCCCGCCGACGCCAACGCCCAGCGCGAAGTGCGCCGCGCCGCGCTGGCCTCGGCCATGATCGACCTGACCGGGGTGGAGAGTGCCGCCTGGTCGAGCAACACCACGCTGGTGATCGACCTGCTGCCCGGCGCCACCGTCGATGGCGTGTTCACCGCCAGCTGCGGCCTAGCCGCGCAGTACCCGGAGTTGCGCGACGAGGTGCGGCTGCAGTTTGAATCGGACGACCCCGCCGAAGGCGTGCGCTGGCGGCGCTGCGGCTGAGTCGCGGCACTCACCCGCGCACGCCAGTCACCAGTGCACGCCACGCATCAGGGCGGCGAAGGCGATCTGCTCGTTGGTGGCTTTATCACCCTCGCGCATGCCCTTGATGCCCTTGGCCGCCGCCGAATCGGGGAACAGCTCGTAGGCGGTGTTCATGACGATCTCGTAGGCCTTTGGCGCCACCGCATTGACCAGCGCAGCAAAGATGCCGAGTCGGGTGGCGACACGGCTCGGGCGCTCGATGATGGCCTGCACGATCAGATCGGCGGCCTCCTCGGGCGTCAGCGTCGGCACCGAGTCGTACATCTTGGTGGGTGCGATCATCGGCGTCTTCACCAGCGGCATGTTGACCGTGGTGAAATGGATGTTGCGGTTCGACAACTCGCCCTGCGCACAACGGCTGAAGGCATCCAGCGCCGCCTTCGAGGCGACGTAGGCCGAGAAGCGCGGTGAATTGGCCAGCACGCCGATCGAAGAGATGTTGATGACATGGCCGCCGTTGCGCTCGATCATCGCTGGCAGCACGCCCATGATGAGGCGCAGGCTGCCGAAATAGTTGAGCTGCATGGTCCGTTCGAAATCGTGGAAGCGGTCGAAGCTGAGCTCGATCGAACGGCGGATCGAGCGGCCAGCGTTGTTGACGAGGATGTCGACCGCCCCAATCTCGGTCTGGACCCGCTGGATCAAGGCATCGCAACTGGCCAGATCGGTGAGGTCGGCGGTGAAGGCGTGGCAGCTGCCACCCTTGGCCTTGATCTCGTCGCGGGCCTTGAAAAGCTCGTCTTCGCCGCGGGCGCAGATGACCACCTTGGCTCCGGCCTCGGCGATCTTGTGGGCGGCGGCCAGACCGATGCCCGAGGAACCGCCGGTGATCAGCACCACCCGGCCCTCGACCTTGCCGCGCAGCGAACGATCGACAAACAGGTCGGGATCGAGGTGGCGCTGCCAGTAATCCCACAGACGCCAGGCGTAGTCCTCGAGCTTGGGCACGGCGATACCGCTGCCCTTGAGCGCACGCTCCACCTCGCGGGTATCGAATCGGGTCGGGTAGGTGATGTAGCCCAGCGCCTGCGGCGGGATGCGCAGATCCTTGAGCAGCACCTTGCCGAAACGCTGCACCGGCGGCAGGTTCATCACCGCGCTGCGGATGTAGCCGGGCACCACGGCGAACATGCGGGCATCGATGCGCATGCTCATTTCCGGCGCATTGGCGGCGCGCGCGAACAGGTTCATCACCTCGCCGATGCGCAGCGGAGCCGGGTCGACCAGATGGAAACATTTGCCATCCAGCCCGCGCTTGTGGGCGATATGGTCCATCGCCTCGACCACGAAATCGACCGGCACCAGGTTGATCCGGCCGCCTTCGATGCCGAGTGTCGGCATCCATTGCGGCAAGGTCTGGCGGATCTTCTTGATCAGCGTGAACAGGTAATAGGGGCCGTCGATCTTGTCCATCTCGCCGGTCTTGCTGTGGCCGATGACCACGCCGGGGCGGTAGATGCGGAAAGGCACCGGGCAAGACGAGCGCACCAGCCCTTCGGATTCATGCTTGGTGCGGAAATAGGGATCGCCCAGGCCTTCGGCCTCGGCGAACATGTCCTCGCGGAAGACGCCAGGGTAGAGGCCGGCCGCGGCGATCGAACTGGTGTGGTGGAAGCACTGCGCCTTGACGGCGTTGGTGAATTCCATCGCGTGCCGGGTGCCCTCGACGTTGGCAACGCGCTGGGATTCGGCATCGGCGGTCAGGTCATAGATGGCGGCGAGATGGAAGACATGCTTCACCTTGCCGGTCAGTGCCTTGAGCTGGGCGGCACTGAGGCCGAACTTGGGCTTGGCCAGATCACCGGCCACCGGAATGACGCGGCGTCGGTCCCAGCCCATGCGCTCGGCGATCTCCTCGAACTTTTTCTGCGAACCACGCCGCACCAGAACATGGATGCTGCCCCTGCGCTTGAGCAAACGACCGACCAGGAAGCGGCCGATGAAACCGGTGCCACCGGTGACGAAATACGCCATGTCGATCTCCGTAAAATCCCCAGTGCGACCCGCCCGTGCGGCCGGAAGCTGACGGATTACGGTGCCAGAGCGATCGATCCTCGGCAAACAGGGCGGGCCGCGTTGACCCTCGCGACGGGGCCGTGCTATTTCCTTGCCGCCCACCTGCCCGCACCGGGATCCGCCGCCATGCCCGACCTCAAGACCCGATTCGAAAAGGCCAAGGAAGCCGTCAAGAGCCTGCCGGAACGCCCCGACAACGACACCCTGCTGCGGCTCTACGCCCTGTTCAAGCAGGGTTCCGAGGGCGATGCCCAAGGCGAGAAACCCGGCTTCTTCGATTTCGTCGGCAACGCCAAGTACGAAGCCTGGGAAAAGCTGAAGGGCATGCCACGCGACGAGGCGATGACCAAGTACGTCGAACTGGTCGAACGTCTCAGCGCCTGAGCGGAGCGCCCGGATGGCCGCCAAGACCCGGCAAAAGATTCTCGACTGCGCGCTGGCGATGTTCAACGCGCAAGGGGAGCCGAACGTCACCACCAACCACATCGCCGACGAGCTGGAAATCAGCCCTGGCAACCTGTACTACCACTTCCGCAACAAGGACGACATCATCGAGCAGCTGTTCGGCCGCTACGAGGAGCGGATCAGCGAGGCGATGTCGGTGCCAACCACGCGGCTGCCCAACCTCGAGGACATCTGGCTGCAGATGCATCTGGTGTTCGAGTGCATCTGGGACTACCGCTTCCTGTATCGCGATCTGGTCGACATCCTGAGCCGCAACCGCCGCCTGCGCCTGCGCTTTGCGCGCATCCTCAAGCGCGCCACCGACAACACCGGCCAGGTGATCCGTGGACTGGCCCGCGCCGGCATCGTGCGTGCCTCGCCAGCCGAGATGGACGGTTTTTCCACCAACCTGCTGGTGCTGACCACCTTCTGGCTGAACTACGCGGCGGCCAAGGGCGATCAGGACGAGGCGCGGGCGATCCGCCAGGGCATCGTCCAGGTGATGATGCTGATCGCGCCCTTCCTGCGCGATGCCGAGCGCGTGCACCTGCACACCCTCAGCGAGGCCTACCGGGACTGATCGGTCCCATGGAGTCGTAACGCATGGCAACAAGGAAGAAAAGCGGCTGGGCGGCCCTGCCCGCAGGTGCGGCTTTCGATTTCAGCGGCGATGCCCTGAAAAAAGCCTGGAAAGACCTGCATGCCGGCGACGGCGAAGCCTGGCCCGATCGGCAACGCGCCGCCGCCCTGCTCAAGGCCGCCGGCAAGGCCGCGCCAGACCTCGACGCCGATGCGCTTGCCCTGGCCTTGCAGGAGGCTTGGCGGGCTTTCCACGAGGGCCGTTTCGAAACCGCCTGGAACAGCGGGCGCGCCCTCGGTGCGGTCGGGGCCTCGGTGGCGATCAAAGCCATCGGCATCCACACCGCCCATCGGGTCGAGGACGTGAGCGAACGCCTCGCCCGCTTCGAGGCGGCCACCGCACTCGCCGAGACCGCCATCGCGGCCCTGCCCGACGAAGCCAACAGCCATTACCGGCGGGCCTTCGCGCTCGGTCGCTACAGCCAGGACATCAGCATCCTCAAGGCCCTGAAAGCCGGCCTCGCCGGCAAGGTCCGCGAGAGCCTGGAACGCAGCCTCGCGCTGGCGCCCAAGCATGCCGAGGCGCATCTGGCGATGGCGGTCTACCACGCCGAGATCGTCGCCAAGGTCGGTGGCCTGGTTGCCGGCCTGACCTACGGCGCCAAGGCCGCCGAGGCCGAAAAACACCTGGCGACAGCGTTGAAGCTCACGCCGCAGGCCCCCGTGGTCCACCTCGAGCACGGCCAGGTGCTCCTGCTGCTGCACGGTGCCAAGGGCGAAGAGGCCGCCGCCGCCGCCTTCGAGCAGGCGGCCCAGCGGAAAGCCCGCGACGCGATGGAATGGCTGGACACCCATCAGGCCGCCGGGATGATCGAGGAATGAGTGGGCAGGACGAGGGCCCGGTCGCCGTCATCGGCCTGGGTTATGTCGGTCTGCCCCTGGCCGTGGCCTTCGGTGCGGTGCTGCCGACGAGGGGTTTCGACATCGATGGCCAAAGGATCGCCGAATTGCGTGCCGGCCACGACCGCACCGGTGAGGTGAGCGGGCCGGAATGGCAGAGCGCCACCCGGCTCGGCTTTTGCGAGCATGCCGAAAACCTGGCCGACTGCCGGGTGTTCATCGTCACCGTACCGACCCCGGTGGATGCCGCACGGCGTCCCGATTTCGGCCCTTTGCTGGCGGCCAGCCGCACGGTCGGCCAAGTGCTGAAACCGGGCGATCTGGTGATCTACGAATCCACCGTCTACCCCGGCGCGACCGAGGAGATCTGCGTGCCGGCACTGGAGGCGGCCTCGGGCCTGCGCCTGCACACCGATTTCGCCGTGGGCTACAGCCCTGAGCGGTTGAACCCCGGCGACCGCCAGCGCCGGCTCAAGGACATCGTCAAGGTCACCGCGGGCTCCTGCCCGGCGGCGGCCGCCCGCGTCGATGCGCTGTACCGGCGCATCGTGACGGCCGGCACCCATCCGGCTCCGAGCCTGCGGGTGGCCGAGGCAGCCAAAGTCATCGAGAACACCCAGCGCGACCTCAATATCGCCCTGATGAACGAGTTGGCCATGCTCTGCCACCGGCTCGGCCTCGACACCCTCGATGTGCTGGCCGCCGCCGGCAGCAAATGGAATTTCCTGCCGTTCCGCCCCGGTCTGGTCGGCGGCCACTGCATCGGCGTCGATCCCTACTACCTCACCGACAAGGCGCAGCAGGTCGGTTACCACCCGGAGGTGATCCTCGCCGGGCGGCGTATCAATGACGGCATGGGGGCCTTTGTCGCCCAGCGCGTGGTCAAGCTGCTCGGCCAGCGCGGCTTGCCGGTGCATGGCGGGCGCGTGCTGGTGCTCGGATTGGCCTTCAAGGAGGACTGCCCGGACCTGCGCAACACGCGGGTGATCGATGTGGTGCGCGAACTCGTCGACTACGGCCTCGCCGTCGATGTCCACGACCCCTGCGTGGCAGCCGCCGATGCAGGCCGCGAATACGGTCTCGCATTGCTCGACCAAGCACCGCAGCCGGGTCGCTACGAGGCGGTGGTGGTGGCCGTGGCGCATCGCGCCTTCCGCGAGCTCGGTGCAGACGCGATCCGTGCCTTCGCCCGGCCCGAAGGTGTGGTGTTCGACGTCAAGGGCATCCTGCCGCGCGACAGCGTCGACGGACGGCTCTGAGAACCCGCATGCGCATCCTGATCACCGGTGCCGCCGGTTTCATCGGTTCGACCCTGGCCCATCGTCTGCTCGACCGCGGCGACGAGGTGTTCGGTTACGACAACCTCAACGATTACTACGATGTGCGCCTGAAACAGGCGCGGCTGGACCGGCTGAGGCCACGTGCTGGCTTCTCGTTCCTCAAGGCCGCACTGGAAGACCGCGCGGCGCTCGATGCCGCTTTCGACGCTTTCCAGCCGAAGCGCGTGGTCCACCTCGCCGCCCAGGCCGGCGTGCGCTATTCGCTCGAGAACCCGCGCGCCTACATCGACGCCAACATCGTCGGCTTCCTCAACGTGCTGGAAGCCTGCCGCCACAAGGGCGTCGAGCACCTCGTCTACGCCAGCTCGAGCTCGGTCTACGGCGCCAACCGCAAGCTGCCCTTCGCCGTCGAAGACAGCGTCGACCACCCGGTGAGCCTTTACGCCGCCAGCAAGAAGGCCAACGAACTGATGGCGCACACTTACAGCCATCTGTTCGGCCTGCCGACCACCGGCCTGCGTTTCTTCACCGTCTACGGGCCCTGGGGCCGGCCGGACATGGCGCTGTTTTTGTTCACGAAGAAGATCCTCGCCGGCGAGCCGATCGAGGTCTTCAACTTCGGCAGGCACACCCGCGATTTCACTTACATCGACGACATCGTCGAGGGCGTCGTCCGCACGCTCGATCGGGTGCCCGGCCCCGACCCGGATTTCGATCCAATGGCGCCGACACCGGCGTCGAGTGCCGCGCCCTACCGGCTCTACAACATCGGCAATCACACGCCGGTGCAGCTCTCGCGCTACATCGAGCTGATCGAGGAGGCCGCCGGCAAGAAGGCGCAGAAGAACCTGCTGCCGCTGCAGCCCGGCGACGTGCCCGACACCGAGGCCGAGGTGTCGGCGCTGATGCGCGATGTCGGCTATTCGCCCTCGACGCCGGTCGAGCTCGGCATCCCCCGTTTCGTGGCCTGGTACCGTAACTATTACGGGGTTTGACCGACAGCCTGGCGGTTGTTGCAAGCGCCGACGCCGGCCCGGTTCAGGCAAGTGCTTGATCGGGCCGGAAATTTGCGCCACAATCGCCTGCTTACCGATCAACCCTTCCGCCACAGGTGTCGCATGAAAGTCCTCTCGTCCCTGAAGTCCGCGAAGTCCCGCCACCGCGACTGCAAGGTCGTGCGTCGTCGTGGCAAGGTCTTCGTGATCTGCAAGTCGAACCCCCGCTTCAAGGCCCGCCAGCGCTGAGCGTGATCCGGCCCTGAAGCCTCACCAACGCCGGCCTCGCGCCGGCGTTGTTGTTTTCGTGTGCGGCGATGCCACAATCCGGCCTCAGCCCCGTCCACCGCCCCGGAGACCTGCCATGCCGCTGCGTTCCGCCTATCTCGCCGCGAGCCTCGCGCTCGCCTTCGCCGCGCCGGCCCAGGCCGACCGCCTGCTGATCGAGCGCGTCCAGGCCGGTGAGGCCGCCCAGTTGCCGGCCCGCGGCCAGAGCATGGCCCAGGTCGAGGCGCGTTTCGGCGCCCCGCAGCAGCGGCTCGAACCGCGCGGTGGCCAGCGCGCGGCTTGGCCGGTGATCCACCGCTGGGTCTACCCGGAATTCACCGTCTATTTCGAACGCGACCGGGTGATCAACGCGGTTCTGAACCGTGCCGCGCCCGAGGAACTGGGCCCGATCCCGGTACAGCGTCCTTGAATGGACAGGGCCAGCATGCGCCTGCGTTTTCCCGCCGAATGGGAGCCCCAAGATGCCGTCCTGATCGCCTGGCCGCACGCCGGCACCGACTGGGCCGCGCAACTCGCTGAGGTCGAAACGACGTATGTCGCGCTGGGGCTTGCGGTGACGCGCTTCCAGCACCTCGTCGTGGTGGTCGCCAATGCGGCACTCGAAACCCGGGCCCGCCAGCTGCTCGGTGCAGCCGGCGCCGACCTCGCGCGGCTGCGTTTCGTCGAGGCCACCTACGACGACACCTGGCTGCGCGATTCCGGCCCGATCACCCTGCGCGACGGCCAGGGTTTTTGCCTGCTCGATTTCCGCTTCACCGGCTGGGGCGGCAAATACGGCGCGGCGCAGGACGATGCGCTGGTGTCGCGGCTGGTGGCGGCCGGCCTGTTCAAGAACGCCAGGCACCAGCGCGTCGATTTCGCGCTCGAGGGCGGCGCCATCGAAACCGACGGTACCGGCACCCTGCTCAGCACCTGGCGCTGCCTGCATGAACGCCACCCCGGCCTGACCCGGCAGGAGATCGGCTGGCAGCTCGAAAACACGCTGCAACAACATCGCGTGCTGTGGCTGGAGCATGGCGCGCTGGAAGGCGATGACACCGACGCCCACATCGACACCCTCGCCCGCTTCGCCGCCGGCGATGCCATCGTCTACCAGAGCTGCGACGACCCGGCCGATACGCATTACCCCGAATTGCAGGCGATGGCGGCCGAACTGGCGGCGTTGCGCACCACCGAGAACCGACCCTACCGCCTCTACCCGCTGCCCTGGGCGCGACCGATCATTGATGGGGGCCGACGCCTCGCCGCGTCCTACGCGAACTTCCTGATCATCAACGGTGCCGTGCTGATGCCGACCTACGGCGACCCGAAGGACGCCGCGGCCGCCGTCAGCCTGGGCAACGCCTTCCCGAACCACCGCATCGTGCCGGTGCCCTGCCGAGCGCTGATCGGGCAGAACGGCAGCCTGCACTGCATCACCATGCAGCTGCCCGAAGGAGTGCTCGCTTGAGTCGCACGCTGAACGTCGCCCTGGTCCAGGACATCCACCGGGGCGATGCCGAATCCAACCTCGCCCGCATCGAAAGCCGTGTCGCCGAAGCCGCTGCCGGTGGCGCGAAGCTCGTGCTCTTGCAGGAACTGCACAACGGCCCCTACTTCTGCCAGCACCAGAGCGTCGAGGAGTTCGACCGCGCCGAGACCATCCCTGGTCCGAGCAGTGAACGCCTCTCGAAGCTCGCCAAGCAACACAGCGTGGTGCTGGTCGGCTCGCTGTTCGAGCGTCGTGCTCCGGGGCTATCGCACAACACCGCGGTGGTCTTCGACGCCAACGGTCGCATGGCCGGCAAGTACCGGAAGATGCACATCCCCGACGACCCCGGCTTCAACGAGAAGTTCTACTTCACGCCGGGCGATCTGGGCTTCACCCCGATCGACACTTCGGTGGGTCGACTGGGCGTGCTGGTCTGCTGGGACCAGTGGTACCCGGAAGCCGCCCGGCTGATGGCCCTGGCCGGCGCCGATCTGCTGCTCTACCCCACGGCGATCGGCTGGGACCCGCGCGACAGCGATGCCGAAAAAGAGCGCCAACGCATGGCCTGGATCCTCTCGCAGCGCGGCCATGCGGTGGCCAACGGCCTGCCGGTGCTGGCCTGCAACCGCACCGGCTTCGAGGCCGCACCGAAGGCTGCCGAGGGAACAGCCGAAGGAACAGCCGATGCTCACGGCATCCAGTTCTGGGGCTCGAGCTTTGTCTGCGGCCCGCAGGGCGAGATCCTGGCCGAAGCTTCGCGCGATGCGGCGGAACTGCTGTTCTGCTCCATCGACCTCGCCCGCAGCGAAGCCGTGCGCCGCATCTGGCCCTTCCTGCGCGACCGCCGTATCGATGCCTACGGCGATCTGACGAAGCGCTTCCGTGATTGACCCCGGCGCCCTGCCGCCCACTGATCCGACAACCCCACCGTGACCCAACCCCCGACCCCGCCAGCCTGGGCCGACCAGCCGCATGCTTTCGTCGAACGCGACGGCGTGCACTACACCCTGCTCGGCACCGCGCACGTTTCAAAAGAGAGCGTGGTCGCGGTCGAAGCCGCCCTCGCCAGTGCGGCTTTCGATGTCATCGCCGTCGAACTCGACGCGGCGCGCCACCGTGCGCTCACCGACCCCGATGCGCTGGCCAAACTCGATCTCGTGGCGGCCATCCAATCGGGCAAGGCCGGGCTGCTGGCCGCGAACCTCGCCCTGGCCGCCTACCAGCGCCGACTCTCCGAACAGCTCGGCGTCGAGCCAGGCGCCGAACTCAAGGCCGCCGCCCTGGGTGCCGAGGCGCGCGGCCTGCCGCTGGCCCTGATCGACCGCGACATCGGCCTGACCTTCCGCCGCGCCTGGGGCCGGCTCGGCTACTGGAAGCGCTCGATGCTGGGTGCTGGCCTCCTGGCCAGCCTGCTGGCCGACGAAAAGGTCGAGGACGGCGCCATCGAAACGCTCAAACAGGGCGATGTGCTGGAGGCCAGCTTCGCCGAATTCGCCGGCCAGAGCCCCGAACTGTTCGAGGCGGTGATCGCCGAGCGCGACCGCTACATGGCGGCCAAACTGCGCGAGGCCGGCCGTGCGCATCCCGGGCGTCGCGTGCTGGCCGTGGTCGGCGCCGGTCATCTGGCCGGCCTGAAAGCCGCGCTGGTGGAGGATGCGCTCGAACCGGCGGCACGCATCGCCGAACTCGAACGCCCGCCCGTGGCCAGCGGGCCACCGTGGTTCACGATCGTGCTGGTGGCCTTCCTGCTCGGCGGCTTCGCTTGGGGCTGGCACCAGGGCGGCATCGAGACCGGCGGCGCGGTGCTCTTGCACTGGGTGATGATCACCGCCATCGGCGGAGCCCTGGGCTGTCTCGCCGCCGGCGGTCATCCCTTGAGCATCCTCGCCGCCGCATTGGCCTCGCCGATCACGCCGCTGCACCCGGCCCTGGGCTCGGGCACCTTCAGCGCCCTGACCGAGGCCTGGGTGCGTCAACCCGACTACGCCGATTTCCTCGCCCTGCGCGACGACACCCGCCGGATCGGGGGCTGGTGGCGCAACCGGGTGGCGCGCATCCTGCTCAATTTCTTCCTGACCTCGCTGGGCACGGTGGTCGGCATCTGGGCCGCCAGCGCCGGCATCCTCAGCCGCCTGCTGGGTGGCGCGGCCGGCTGAACACCGGCAGGAAGGCCAGACTCAAGCTCATACCGGCGCGCCGACCACTTGCAGACGGGCGCGGCGGAAAGCCGCCGCCGCCCACAGGCCGAGGTCATCGAGCAGCGTGTAGATGGTCGGCAGGAACAGCAGACTGACCACGGTCGAGAACGCCAGGCCACCGACGATGGCCCGCGCCATCGGGTAGTAGGCCGGGCCGTCGCCACCGATCTGGGCGCCGCCCAGGGCCAGCGGCAGCATGCCGAGGATGGTGGTGCCCATGGTCATCAGGATCGGCCGCAGCCGCTCGCCGCTGCCCTCGACCAGCGCGTCGATGCGCCGTTTGCCGGCGCGTCGCAGGTTGTTGATGTGTTCGACCATGACGATGCCGTTGTTCACCACCACGCCCATCAGCACCAGGATGCCGATCGCCGACATGATGGTGAAGGTGGTGCCGGTGAGCACGAAGAACCAGAACACGCCAAAGGCCGAGAACACCACGCTGCTCATGATCGCCATCGGGTGCAGCAGCGATTCGAACAGCGCCGCCATGACGATGAAAATCATGATCAGCGCGATCAGGGTGTTGAAAGCCATCTGCGCGCCGGCATCGTCGTTGCGCTGGAAATCGCCACCCCAGCGGTAGCCGTAGCCGGGCGGAAAATCGACCTGCGAGAGCACAGCATCGATGGCGCGGCGGGCATCCTCGCTGGTCTTGCCCTCGGCGCGGTTGGCGGCGATGGCGATCGCGGTGCGGCGGTTCTCACGTTGGATCTGGCTGGCACCACGCACCACTGCCACGTCCACCATCGAGGTCAAGGGCACCCGGCTGCCGTCCGGTCGGGTCAGCTGCAAGGTGCTCAGGTTTTCGACCCGGAACTGCTGGGCGCCATCGAAGCGCACCCAGACCGGCACTTCATCACCATCGCGGCGGAACTCGCGCAATGGCGTACCGCGCAGGGCGATGCCGAGGTACTGCGCCACATCTTCGGCGGAAAAGCCGTAGGCGGCGGCGCGCTCGCGATCGACGCTGACACGCACTTCGCTGACTTCATCGCCGGTGTCGATGCGCACATCGCGCAATTCCGGGCGCTGCGCCAGCAGCGGCAGCACCGCCTCAGCAATGGACTGCAACTCGGTGCTCGAATCACCGGTGAGCGACACCCGCACGCCCTGGCCGCGACCGCCACCGCCGCCGCCGGGGCCGCCGCTTCCCTCGATACCGATCTCGGCCAAGGCCGAGCGCGGCAGAGCCTCGCGCAGCCGTTCCTGGATGCTGGCGGTGTCCTCCAGACCCGGCCCTTCGGAGCGCAAAGTGAGGTCGATACCGCCCCATCCACGCTCGCTGTAGACCGCGTAGATCTGCTCGATCTGGAACGTCTCGCGGCGCTCGTCGAGGAAACGCTCGATGCGCAGCATCTCGTCGCGCATCTGCTCGATGCTGTAGGAGCCGCGCCAGTCGAAGTAGATGTCGATCTCGCGGCCGGGGTCCTCCTTGAACATGTCGACCTTCATCATCCCGGTGGCGGCCGGCAGCACGCCGAGGGCGACGATCAACAGGATGCCGGCCACCGACCAGCCGCGGTGCTCCAGGGTCCAGCGCAGGAAACGGGTGTAGTGCAAGTGCAGCCAAGGCAGGAAACCGCGGTCTTTCGTGATCTTGCTGGGGGCCGGGATGCGCGCGGCGATCATCGGGATCAGGCTGACAGCGACTAGCCACGAGGCCAGCAGGGCGATGGTGATGGTCAGGGCCACCTGGCCCAGGAAGATGCTGATCTGGTTGACTTCACCGAACAGGTTGGGCACGAAGACGATGATGCTGGTCAGCGTGCCGGCGCTGATGGCGAGCTGCACACTGCGGGTGCCCTCGATGGCGCAGCGCACCGGATCGTCGGGGTAGCGGTCGCGGTACTGGTGGATGCTCTCGACCACCACCACCGCGTTGTCGACCAGCATGCCGATCGCCAGCAGCAGGCCCATCATGGTCAGCACATTGAGCGTGACGCCGTAGAAGTACATGACGCCCAGCGTCATGACGAGACAGATCGGGATGGCCAGCGCCACCATCAGGGTGCTCGGCCACTGCCGCAGGAAATAGAACAGCACCACCAGGGCGAACAGACTGCCGATGATGCCGGCCTCGAGCAGTTCGGCGAGCGAATCGCGCACGCTGTCGGCCTGGTCGTCGGCGACGAACCACTGGATGCCGACCAGTTCGGGCAGGGCCTCGATATGCTGCATCTCGGCCAGCACCGCACGCGACATCTCGACCAGGTTGGCATCGGCCTCGCGGTAGACATCGACCCCTACGGCCGGGCGGCCATCGAGCAGCCGGCCCATTTCGGCCCGTTGCGGCTGGAAGCGGACCTCGGCGATGTCGCCCAGCCGCAGGCCACGGTCGTTCAGCACCAGTTCGCGCAATTCATCAAGGCTGTGGATCTCGCCAACCGGCTGCACACGAACTCGGCGCAGGCCATCGTCGATGCTGCCGGCCGACACCGAGAAATTGATCCCGCGCAGGCGCACCGCCAGATCGTTGAGGCTCAGGTTGTGCGCACCGAGCCGCATCGGATCGATGGCGATCTCGACCTCGGGCTGCTCGACGCCGACGATGTCGACCCGCGCCACCCCGGCGATCCGCTCCATCCGGCGCTTGAAGTTGCGTTCGAGCATGGCGTATTCGTTGCGCAGATCGCGTTCACTGGTGAAACGCAGGCGCAGCACCGGTTCGTCGGTGGTCGAGAACTTCATGACGAAGTAGCGCTGGAAATCGTCGGGCAGTTCCGGCCGGATCGCGTCGATGCGGTCGCGGGCCTCGCCGGCGGCGATCGAGACGTCGCGGCTCCAGTCGCTGAATTCGATGAACACCCCGCCGCCGTCGCTACGCGACTGCGAGAACAGGTTGGCCAGTCCAGGCAGGGTGGCCAGCGCCTCCTCGACCGGCCGCACCAGGGTGCGCTCGACCTCTTCCGGGGTGGCGCCCGGATAGGGCAGCTCGACGTACAGGAAGGGCGCGCTGATGGCGGGGAACTGCTCCAGCGGCAGGCGGAAGGCGGCGATGACGCCCAGTACCATCAGCGAGACGTAGAACATGATGGCGGTGACCGGCCGTCGCAGGCTGAGTTCTGCGAGGCTCATGGCGTGCCCTCCCCGAGCATCCGGCCGATCATGCCGATCTTGCGCTTGCGTTCACCCTCGCGCGCCCAGGCCGCGTCACCACGCCGGTCGAGCAGGTCGTACATCACCGGGATCACCACCAGCGTGAGCAAGGTGGACACCACAAGGCCACCAATTACTGTCAACGCCATCGGCGACTTGACCTCGGCCCCCTCCCCGCCCAGGAAAGCCAGCGGCGCGAAGGCGAACAGCGTGGTGAGCGTGGTCATGATGATCGGACGCAGCCGCGAGGCCGCGCCTTCGAGCATGGCGCGGCGCTTGGGCATGCCCTCCAGCCGGAGCTGGTTGATCTTGTCGACCAGAATGATGGCGTTCTTGACCACGATGCCGACCAGCAGGATCAGGCCGATGAACACCACCACCGACACCGGCGCACCGCTCAGCACCAGCGCCAGCACCGCACCGACCACGGCCAGCGGAATGGTGAACAGGATGACGAAGGGGTGCAGCAGCGACTCGAACTGCGAGGCCATGACCAGATACACGAGGAAGATCGCCAGCGCGAAGGCGAACAGCAGGGATTGCAGCGAACGGGTCAGCTCCTCGCCCTGACCACCAAAGGCCAGACGCACATCGGTACCGAGCGGGTTCTCGGCGACCAGACGCCGAACCTCCTCGATGGCGGTGCCGAGATCGACATCGCGCAGGTTGGCGGAAAGGATGGCGGCGCGGGTCTGATCGACCCGGTGGATTTCGCTGGGCCCGATGGTTTCACGCACCTCGGCCACCGAAGACAGCGTGACCGGCCGGTCACTGCGCGGGTTGATGATGAGGTTGCGGATCTCGGCCACCGAGGCGCGGTCCTGCTCTTGGGCGCGCACCAGCACGTCGATCTTGCGGTCGCGGAAGCTGTAGCGGGTGGCCACCTCGCCACGCACCTTGCGGACCACCTCGTCGGCGATCTGGCGGGTGGTCAGACCGAGTGCCGCGGCACGCTCCTGGTCGAAGACGATCTGGATCTCCGGGAACCCCTCCTGCACGCTCGATCGCACGTCGGCGAACATCGGCGAGGCCACCATCTGTTCGCGCAGCTGGCGGGCGGCGCGTTCGATGGCGGCAAGGTCGGTGCCGCGCAGTTCGATCTCCAGCGGGGTGGACAGCGCCACCAGTTCGGGCCGGCTGAACTTGACGTCGACGCCGGGGTACTGCGCCATCAGGGCGCGCAGATCCTCGGTGATTGCCGCCTCGCTGGCGCGGGTGTAGCCCTGGCCCAGCACGATGGCGACGCGGGCGACATTCTCGCCGGCCTCGGTCGGGTTGGCGTCGAGCCGGGTGCCGGTGCCGCTGACACCAAACAAGGCTTGGATGCGCGGGTCGTCTTCGAAGCGCCCCTGCACCGCCGCGACCAGCCGGTCGGTGTCGGCGAGCGGCGTCCCGGCCGGCAGGGTCGCAGTCATCTCGAAGCGGTCCTGTGCCAGTTGCGGGATCAGGTCGGTGCCCAGCGTGCTGGCAAGCGCCAGCGATAGCACGAAGGCGATGCCACTGGTGCCGAGCACGAGGCCGGGGCGATCGAGCGCACCGGGCAGGATGCGTTCGCGGTAGGCCGAGGCAAGCCGCTCGTAGGGGCGCAACAGAAATTCACCGACCGCCGCGAAGCGCGGCAAGACCTGCGCGACAAAGCCCTGCCCGAGCCACAGGACCAAGCGCAGCAGGCCGGCCAGCAGCAGGGCACCGAGCGCGAACAAGGCGATGAAGGGCGCGGCCAGCAGCGCGGCGAGCCAAGCCAGCACCTGCCCCGGACGCCCCCCCAGGCGCGCCCGCACGGCGCGTAGCGGTGCGCCGAACAGGGCCGCCCGGCCAGCGCCATGAGTGGCAAGCGGCACCCGGCCGGGTTCGCGTTCGACGATGAAGCCCATCGGCGCGGTCGCCTTCAGCGAGGCCAGCATCGGGATCAGGGTGAGTGCCACCACCATCGAGATCAGCAGGGCAATCGAGACCGTCAGCGCCTGGTCCCTGAACAACTGGCCGGCCACGCCTTCGACGAAGACCAGCGGCAGGAACACCGCCACCGTGGTCAGCGTGGTCGCCACCACCGGCATGCCGACCTCGCGGGTGCCGATCAGGGCCGACTCCAGAATGCCCAAACCGCGCTCGCGCGCCTTGGCGATGCTCTCCAGCACCACGATCGAATCATCGACCACCATGCCGGTGGCCAGGGCCAGGCCGGCCAGCGACATCACGTTGAGCGACAGGCCGAGTTGACCCATGAAAAAGAAGGTGGCGATGATCGAGATCGGCAGCGAGAGCGAGATGACGAAGGTGCTCCAGCCGTCGCGCAGGAAGAAGAAGATGACGAGGATGGCAAACAGGCCGCCGAGCACGGCTTCGACCTGGACCTGGCTCAGGGCGGCACGGATGAACACCGACTGGTCCTCGACGGTGCGCAGCCGGAACCCGTCGATCAGGAACTCGCCCTCGACCCGCGGCACGGCGGCAGCGGCGCGTCGCTCGCCGGGGCGCATCGGGCTGGCCTCGGCTTCCATCCGCCGCAGGGCCTCGTGCACGGCGGCCGCCACCGCCACGGTGTTGGCATCACCCTCGCGGTAGATGGCGATCTCGACCGCCTCGGCCGCGCCGATGCGGATGATGGCCTCGCGTTCGCGATGACCCTGCGCCACGGTGGCGATGTCACGCAGGTGCACCGGCACGCCGTTGACCTGGGCGACCAGCATGTCGCGCATCTGCTGCAGGCTGGCGAACTGGTTGACCGTGCGCACGAGGTAGCGCTGGTTGCCCTCCTCGATGCGGCCGCCCGAGACGTTGACGTTCTCCTCGCGCAGGCGTTGCATCACCTGCTGGATGTCGAGGTTGAGGCGCGCCAATGCCTGCTGGTCGATCAGCACCTGCACCTCGTCTTGCAGACCACCGCCAACCCGGACCGCCGCCACGCCCTCGACTGGTTCCAGCCGGCGTTGCAGCGTTTCTTCGGCGTAGCGGCGCAGGGCCATCAGCTCCTCCGGCGTGGCCGTCGGGCCGGAAGCCGCCAGCGCGAGCCGCAGGATCGGCTCGGTGCCGGGATCAAAGCGCAGCAGCAGTGGTGGCCTCGCCTCCAGCGGCAACTGCAGGAGCTCCAGTTTGTCGCGCACCTCCAGGCTGGCCTGGTCCATGTCGGTGCCCCAGGCGAACTCCAGCACCACATCGCTCTGCCCGGTGCGCGAGATCGAGCGGATCCGCCGCAGGTTCTGCACCACGCCCACGGCCTGCTCGACCGGCTCGGTGATCAGGGTCTCCATTTCCGCCGGTGCGGCACCGGTGTACTCGGTGCGCACGGTCAGCGTCGGGTAGCTGAGGTCGGGCAGCAGATTGACTTTGAGTTCCCCCAGCGCGATCAGCCCGAACAGCACCAGGGTCAGCGCCGCCATGGCGACGGTGACGCGGCGGCGGGTGGCGAGTTCGATCAGTCCCATGGCCATCGTCCGCCGCGATCAGCCGGCCGCCACGGGTGCCGCCACGGGTGCCGCCACGGGCGCCGGCGCGTCCGCCGCCGCGGGTGCCGGCGGCGAAGCCGGTGCCAGCACTTCGACGGCGGCACCGTCGCGTACTGCGATCCGGCCGGCGGTGATCACCTGGTCGTTCTCGACCAGGCCCTCGAGGATCTCGGCATAGCTGCCATCGACATGGCCCAGCCGCACCACCCGGCGCACCGCCTTGCCGGCATCGACCAGGAACACCGAAGCCTCGCCGTCGGCCTCGACCACCGCCTCGCGCGGCACGGTCAGGGCCGAGGCGCGCTCGTCGTAGACGATCTGCAGGCGGCCGAACATGCCGGGCTTGAGGCCGTCCTGACCCTCGAACACACCAACCACGCGGAAGGTGCCGCTGGCGGGGTCGACCACCGGACTGATCCGGCCGACCACACCATTGAAAACCCGGCCGCGCAGGGCATCGACCACCATCCGGATCGGCAGACCGGGTTTCATCGTCGCCATCTCGCGTTCCGGCACATTGAGCACCGCTTCGAGCCGCGAGGTGTCGACGATGCGGTAAAGCGGTGTGTTGATGTTGATCAGGTTGCCCGGCTTGGCCATGCGTTCGGCAACGACCCCGCCGATCGGTGCGGTGATGGTGGTGTGGCTCAGTTCAAGGCGGGCCAGATCCCAGGCGGCCTTGGCGGCTTCATATTCGAAGCGGAGCTGATCGTTGGCCTCGGCACTGACCAGTTGCCGCCCGAACAATTCGCGCGAACGTTCGAAGTTGTTCCGGGCACGGCGCATGGTGGCCTCGGCCCGCGCCGCCTCCAGCCGCGGACGCTCAGGATCAAGCTGGGCCAGAGCCTGACCGGCGCGCACGAAATCGCCCTCCTCGACCAGCACACGTAGCAGCACACCACTGGTCTTGGCCACCACCTGTGCATCAGCCGGCACTTCCAGGTTGGCGGTGCCGGCGTAGCTGGCGGTGATCCGCCGCTGCTGCACCGGTGCCACCTCGACCGGCACGGCCCGGTCATGCTCGCGGTTCTCACCGTTCGCGCCCGGCTCACCGTTCGAAGCTTCGGCCTCGGCGGAGCCATCCCCGCCGCGACAGGCCGAAAGGCCGAGCACGGCGAACAGGGCCAGAATCACGGCAAAACGGGCGGACGAAGAAGTACGACGCATGGACGGGCTCGCGAAGGTGTGCTGGTCAAATACCACAGTACGGGCCGCGTGTTGCAGGCGCATATGCCAAGAGTCAGCCTGACCTTCACCCCGGCCGCATCGCCCCACTGTGCGATCCCGTCACGCGGCGTCTATACTCCACGACGTTTTCCGTCACTTCCGGACCCCACGATGCGTCGATTCCTGCCCGCCCTCTGCGGCACCGCGCTCGCCCTCGCGATGGCACCCGGCCTCGCCCTTGGCAGCACTGCCGGCTCCAGCGTCGGCGATGTCGAGACCGGCCGCCTGCTCGCCTTCACCTGCGCCGGTTGTCACGGCATCCCCGAGTTACGCAACGCCTACCCCAACTTCCGCGTGCCGAAGATCGCCGGCCAGAACGAGACCTACCTGATCAACGCGCTTCACGCCTACCGCAACGGCGACCGCCAGCACCCGACCATGGTCGCGCAGGCTTCGAGCCTCTCCGAGCAGGACATCGCCGACCTCGCCGCCTATTTCGCCTCGCGGAGGCCTCAGCAGAATCGCCGCCCATGAAAATCACGACCCTGATTGCCCTCGCCACCCTGTTCGCCTCCAGCAGCGTTGCCGCCATCGGCAGCCCGCCCGGCAACCCGGCACTTGGCAAGCAACGTTTCGAGGCCACGCCGCCGGGTGGCCAGTCCTGCGCCAGCTGCCACCTCAAGTCCGGTGCCGGTGCGATCGACGACAGCACCCCTTTGCTCGCCGGCCAGCCCGCCGACTTTCTTGCCATGACCCTGCGGCAGTACCGTTCCGGTGAACGCGTCAATGTGCTGATGAACGCCCAGGTCGGACCCGACGGCACCAACCCGCTGACCGACGCCGACATCGACAACATCAGCGCCTACCTGGCCTCGCAGCGTTCCATCCTGCACGTCTACCAGCCCGAGCGGCGGCGCTGAGGTTTTCTGGGGTGCCCGGCCTCGCGCCGGGCGCTCAACGGGCGATGTAGGGCGCTTCCCCGCTGTCGTGGTCGGTGGCGTCGCGCACCGCGGTGATGCCCGGCACTTTGGCCATCAGGGTCTTTTCGATGCCCTGCTTCAAGGTGACATCGGCCATGCCGCAACCCTGGCAACCGCCGCCGAAGCGCAGCAGCACCACGCCCTCTGCGGTCACTTCCTCCAGCCGCACATGGCCCTTGTGCGCGGCCAGCTGCGGGTTGATTTCGCTGTCGATCAACCAGCGCACGCGCTCGGGGATCGAGGCGTCCTCGGCCGGCGCCGTGCCCTTGATCTTCGGGGCGCGGATGTTGAGCTCGCCGCCGGTAGCGTTGCTGCGGAAGTCGATCTCGGCGCCGTCGAGGTGGCTAGCACTGTCGCCATCGACGAACAGGGTGAAGCCCTCGCAATCGATGGCCCACTCGCGGCCATCGAGATCAGCCTTCTCGGCGAATTCGAGGCGCACATCGGCCTTCGGCGTGCCGGGATGCAGGGCCGAGAGGCGGATGCCGATCGCATCGCCGCCCTGGCTGTCGAGCAGACGGCGGAAATGGGTCTGGGCGGATTCGGTGATCTGGATCATCGGCGTATTCTAGTCCTGCGCGGCCAACGCAGCGTCGATGGGCATGACGCGACGCTCGCCGGCACCACCCCACCGAAACCGGAGCCCCGATGCGCACGTTCACCGACCTCCTCGCCGCCCATTGCAGCCCGCTGCGCGGCGCCCAGCACCAGCTCTCACCGGAGCGCACCGCCAGCCTGCTCGACGCCCTGCCCGAAGGCTGGCGGCTGATCGACGATGGCTCGGCCATCACCAAGACCTTCCGCTTTCCCGATTACCACCGGACGATGGCCTTCGTGAATGCGCTGGCCTACATCGCCCACGCCGAAGACCACCACCCCGACCTCGGCGTGCACTACGACCGCTGCCTGGTGCGCTACTCGACCCACGACGTGGGCGGGTTGTCGATCAACGATTTCATCTGCGCCGCCAAGACCGAGGCCCTGCTCGCCCGCTAGGCCAAACGGTCGAGCACGGCGCGCAGCTCCTCGCTGAGCGGCGCGGTCACGAGGTAGGGCGTGGCACCGCCATCGAGCGCGAATTCCATCGAGGCGGCGTGCAGGAACAGGCGCTTCAGGCCGACCTGCTCGGCGAGGCGCTTGTTGGCTTCCTTGTCGCCGTACTTCGGATCGCCCGCCACCGGATGACCGATGTGGGCGGCATGCACGCGGATCTGGTGGGTGCGGCCGGTCTCGATGCGGATCTCGCAGAAGCTGTGGCCGCCGCGGCGTTCCAGCACCTTGATGTGGCTGACGGAAGGCTTGCCCTCGGGGTCGACCCGCACCATCCGTTCGCCGCCCTGCAGCACCGATTTGCGCAGCGGCGCATCGACCGTGATCGTGCCGTCCGGCACGCGGCCGACCAGCAGGGCGAGGTAGCGCTTGCCGGGGCCTTCGTCGTCCTCGCCGCCGCGCATCAGGGCCTGCAGCTCGAGCAAGGCCGAACGCTTCTTGGCCAGCACGATCACGCCCGAGGTGTCGCGGTCGAGCCGGTGCACCAACTCGATCGGCTCGTTCGGGCGCAGCGCGCGCAGGCCCTCGATCACCCCGAAGCTGATCCCCGAGCCGCCATGGGCAGCAATGCCGGAAGGCTTGTTCAGGGCGAGGATGGCCTTGTCCTCGAAAACGATGCTGGCCGCCAGCCGGTCCAGCAGCCCCTTGGGCGCGACCTTGGGCTCCCCCTCCTCGGCCAACCGGACCGGCGGGATGCGCACCTCGTCCCCGGCCTTGATCTTGGTCTCGGGCTTGGCCCGGCCACCGTTCACCCGCACCTGCCCCGAGCGCACGATCTTGTAGACGATCGAACGCGGCGCGCCCTTCAACTGGCCGAGCAGGAAATTGTCCAGACGTTGGCCGTCGCGATCGTCCGGGATCCGGACGAGGCGGACGCCTCCGGTTTTCTCATTCATGGTTGAGACCGACGGGGTGGGCGGGCCGGGACGCATCTGTTAAGCTGGATCCGCAGCCAAGGTTCTGATTCGCTTGGGAGTTGGCCGAAAGCCCCCTCCCCTGAGTTCCCGCCGAAACGCGACCACGCCCCCCGGGGGCGATCATGTTAGCGGCTTTCGCACGGGCGAACCTGCACCTGCCCGACTGTCCCGAGGGGTTGCCCGACGGCCAATCGGCAAGCACCGGATCGGCCTGACAAGCCGGCCGGCACCCCTGGAATACAAAGAGCGCTCCCGCGGGCATGGCCCGATGGTCCGACGCGCTGGAAAGGTGCCAGGCGCCGCATGCGGCGCCGGATGGCGGGCCCCGAGCCGGCGTTCCTCGCGGTAGAGCGCGTGAGGAACCTGACAATGAAGCGGATGCTGATCAATGCCACGCAGGCCGAAGAGCTGCGCGTGGCGATCGTGGACGGCCAGTCCCTGTACGACATCGACATCGAGCAGTCGGCCAAGGAACAACGCAAGTCCAACATCTACAAGGGCCGCATCACGCGGCTGGAACCCTCCCTCGAAGCGGCCTTCGTCGAATACGGCGTCGACCGCCACGGCTTCCTGCCGCTGAAGGAGATCGCCCGCGAGTACTTCCAGCCCGGCACGAACCCGGACAAGAACACGCTGAAGGAATGCCTGCGCGAAGGCCAGGAAGTCGTCATCCAGGTCGACAAGGAAGAGCGCGGCAACAAGGGTGCCGCCCTGACCACGTTCATCTCGCTGGCCGGCCGCTACATGGTGCTGATGCCGAACTCGCCGAACGCCGGTGGGGTCTCGCGGCGCATCGAGGGCGAGGACCGCCAGGCGCTGAAGGAAGCGCTCGACGCCATCAACATCCCCGATGACATGGGCGTCATCATCCGCACCGCCGGCGTCGGCCGCGACGCCGAAGAGCTGCAGTGGGACCTGAATTACCTGCTGCAGGTCTGGCGCGCCATCTGCGAGGCCGCGCTGGCCAAGCCCGCGCCCTTCCTGATCTACCAGGAATCGCGGCTGATCGTCCGCGCACTGCGCGACTACCTGCGCGGCGATGTCAACGAGATCCTCGTCGACACGCAGGCGATGTACGACGAAGCCCGCGAGTTCATGCAGCAGGTGATGCCCAACACCCTGCGCAAGCTCAAGCTCTACGGCGATCCGATCCCGCTGTTCAACCGCTTCCAGATCGAATCGCAGATCGAGAACGCCTACGAGCGCACCGTGCGTCTGCCCTCGGGCGGCGCGCTGGTGATCGACCAGACCGAAGCGCTGACGTCGGTCGACGTCAACTCGGCGCGCGCCACCAAGGGCGGCGACATCGAGGAAACCGCGCTGCAGACCAACCTGGAGGCGGCCGAGGAAGTGGCCCGCCAGCTGCGCCTGCGCGATCTGGGCGGCCTCGTGGTCATCGACTTCATCGACATGAGTTCGACCAAGGCCCAGCGCCAGGTCGAGGACCGCCTGCAGAACGCCCTCAAGCACGACCGCGCGCGCGTGCAGATCGGCCGCATCTCGCGCTTCGGTCTCCTGGAGATGAGCCGCCAGCGCCTGCGCCCGAGCCTTGGCGAGAGCAGCCAGATGGTCTGCCCGCGCTGCGATGGCCACGGCCGTGTGCGCAGCATCGAATCGCTGTCGCTGTCGATCCTGCGCGTGGTCGAGGAGCACGCGATGAAGGAGAACACCGGCCAGGTGCTGGTGCAGGTGCCGACACAGATCGCCAATTACCTGCTCAACGAGAAGCGCCGTGCGATCACCGAGATCGAGCAGCGCCACGACGCGCCGATCGTCATCGTCGCCGACCCGGCCATCGAGACCCCGCACTACAACGTCGTCCGTCTGCGCGAGAACGAGATGGGCGAGGAGTCGTCGCGCCCCAGCTACCACCGCACCAGCCCGCGCAAGCTCGAGCTGCACGCACTGACGAAGAACCAGCTCAACATCCCGCCGGCCCCGGCCGTCACCAAGGTGCAGCCGGTGCAGCCGATGCCCAGCCGCGCGGTGCAGGCCTTCGAGGGCGAGATCGAAACACCCGCCACGCCGGTGGCCACGACGGCCGCGGCAGTCGCCGCGCCGAAGCGTGGCTTCTGGAGCCGTTTGATGTCGGTGTTCACCGGCGACGAGGGTGCCGCTCAGACCGGGCCCACCACCCCGGCAGCGCCCGCGAAGCCGCAGGGCGAGCGTCCGCGGCGCGAGGAGCGCGGCCCGCGCCCCGATCGCAACAACCGCAACGAGCGTAGCCCGCGCCCCGAGCGCGGCGAGCGCGGCGAGCGCCCCGAGCGCAGCAACGACCGCAGTGAGCGCCCGGGCGTCGTCACCGGCGAGCAGCCGGCGCAGCGCGCGGAGCGCGGCGAGCGGCCCGGCCGCGGCGACCGCAAGGACCGCGGCGCCAAGCCCGAACGCAGCCCCGAGGAGCAGAAACGCGTCGAGGAGCAGCGCAAGCTCGAGGAGCAGCGTCGCCTCGAGAAGCAGCAGCGCCGTGAGGAGCAGCAGAAGCGCGAGGCCGAGAAGGCCGAGAAGGCCGAGCAGCGCAAGCAGGATCAGGCGAATCGGCAGCAGGACGCCCGCGGCGATGCCGTTGTCGCCGCCCCGGCCACCGCGGCGATCGTCCCGTCCTCGCCCTCGTTGGCTGAACCCCCCGATAGCGCGATGCCCGAGAGCAGCCTTGCGACCCCGCTTGCGGCCGATGCCTCCGACACGACGGCGTCGGAATCCGCCGAAGCCGGCGGCGGCAAGCGCCGTCGCGGTCGTCGCGGCGGCCGCCGCCGTCGCCGTGGCCAGGGCGACGCACTTTCCACCGAGGCCGGCTTGGACGGCATCGACGAAGCCGGTGACGAGTTCGAGGATGGCGAGGATCGCAGCGACGAAAGCCCGAACACGGCGCGCGGAGGCACAGTCGAAACAACGGGAAGCGGCCCCGCCAGCCGGGTGCTGACCTCCACCGAGGCCGATTTCGAAGACACGCCCGCGCCGCCCGTCGCGGCGGCAGTTGCCGCCGGTGTGGTGGTGACACCGGTCGAGGCCGCTCCGGTCGAGGCCGCTCCGGTCGAGGCCGCTCCGGTCGAAGCCGCTCCGGTCGAAGCCGCCCCGGTCGAAGCCGCTCCGGTCGAGGCCGCTCCGGTCGAAGCCGGGACCGCAGCGCTTCCACAACAGCCGGACCTGCTGAGTGATCTGGGCAGGCCCGAGCGGGCTGTAGCTCCGACCGAACCTGCCTCGCGCCCCTGAATCGGGCGCTTGGCAGGGCTTTCAGTGCGGTGTGAGGTAGGCGTCGTGGACGCCGTACTGGGTGGCCAGCCGCGCCAGCGAGACCGTGTCCTTGATCGCCAACTTGTCGAGCAGGCGGTATTTGTGGGTGGCCACCGTCTTGCCCGAAAGGTGCAGGCGGCGGCCGATCTCCTCCAGTTTCAGACCCTGGCAAAGCAGCTTGGCCACTTCCATCTCGCGCGGTGACAGAGCGGCGAAGGGTGAGCCGCCCTCGTGGGCACTCAGGGCGAGGTGCTGGGCCACCTCGGCGGCGAGGTAGCGGCGTCCCCGCGCCGCTTCCCGGATCGCCCGCAGCAGTTCCTGGGCGTCGCAGGCCTTGCCGACGTAGGCATGGGCCCCGGCGTCCATCAACCGGCGCGGCATCGGGCCGTCCTGCTGCACCGAGCAGATCACCACCCGGCTGCTGGCCCCGGCCTTGGCCAGCCGCTCGGTCACCTCCAGGCCGCTGACGCCCGGCAGGTGCAGGTCGCAGAGCACCACATCGGGCTTGAGCTGGCGGATCATCGGCAGGGCCGCCTCGCCGTCCTCGGCCTCGCCGACCACCTGCAGGTCGGGCTCGCGCTCAAGGATGAGCCGGTAGCCAGTGCGCACCAGAGCGTGGTCGTCCAGCAGGAACACGGTGATCATGCGGCCTCCGTGCCCGGGGCGTGGGCCGGGCGTGGTGCAAGACTAGGCAGGCCGGCAGGTCAGCGGCAAGCGATGGATACCGCCGCCAGCGTAGGAAATCGGCGCGGCCACCTCCGCCGGAAATTCCTACCCCGTGCGGCCTCCGGTCCGCGGCCGATCCGCTGCCCACAGCCTATTCGTTGGACACACCGTGCGGCACATGGCCGGCGGCCACGTGCTGCATGGCGCTTTCGATGTTGTGCATCGAGTCGTCGAAGAAGATGTCGGCACCGAAGGTTTCGAGGAAGGGGCCCTTCGGCCGGCCGCCAAGAAACAGGGCCTCGTCGAGGCGGATGCCCCATTCGCGCAGGGTCAGAATGACGCGTTTGTGGGCCGGTGCCGAGCGCGCCGTGACCAGTGCGATGCGGATCGGCGGATCGTCGGCCGGCAAAGCCTGCTGCAGCGTGTGCAGGGCCGAGAGGAAACCACGGAAGGGGCCACCCGACAGGGGCTCGGCGGCGCGTTCGATCTCGTGGGCATGGAAGGCCTGCAGGCCCGCTTGCTGGGAAACCCGTTCGCTCTCGTCGCCGAAGATCACCGCATCGCCATCGAAGGCGATGCGCAGCTGCGGGTGGGGATCGAGTGTCGGCCGGGCCGCGCTCGGCAGGATGGTGGCCGCCGCCACGCCGTGTTCCAGCGCGCTGCGCACGCTGGCCGGGTTGGCACTCAAAAACAATTGCGCACCGAACGGGCGAATGTAGGGGTGGGTGTCGGCGCCGGCGGTGAACACGGCGCGGACGATGCCGAGCCGGTAGTGCTCGATGGCATTGAAGATGCGCAGGCCGGTGTCGCCGGAATTGCGGGAAAGCAGGATGACCTCGACCGGCGGCATGCCCTCGGGCAGCAACTGGTTGAGTGCCAGCAGCTTGCGCACCAGCGGGAAGGCGATGCCCGGCTGCAGCAGCTCATCCTCGTGGCGGCGCTGGTAGTCGGCGTAGGCGCTCAGGCCTTCGCGTTCGAATAGCGCATGGCCGTCCTCCAAATCGAACAGCGCCCGGGCGGTAATGGCGACGACGAGCGGACGCATCAGCCTTCGAACTGCTCGTCGAGGATGCGTTCGGCCAGCTCGTGCTCAGGGTCGAACAGCAGGGTCACGGTGCGCTCGCGCGACTGCCGGATGCTGACTTCGACCACCTGGCGGACCTCGTGCGAATCGGCGGTGGCGCTGACCGGGCGCTTGAGCGCGTCGAGCACCTCGATACCGATTTCGGCATCGGCGCGCAGGATGGCTCCGCGCCAGCGGCGCGGTCGGAAGGCGGCGATCGGCGTCAGCGCCACCACGTCGGTGCCGAGCGGCAGGATCGGCCCGTGCGCCGAATAGTTGTAGGCGGTCGAACCGGCCGGGGTGGCCAGCAGAACACCGTCGCAGACCAGTTCATCGAGCTTGCGCTGGCCGTTCACGCTGATCCGCAGATGGGCAGCCTGACGGGTCTGCCGCAACAGGGCGACCTCGTTGTAGGCCAGCGACTCGACGCTGGCACCGCCCTCGGTGACCGCGCGCATCTCCAGCGGTCGGAGCACGCTGGGACGGGCGACGGCGAGCCGCTCCTGGATCGTCTCGGGCCGGTACTGGTTCATCAAAAAGCCGACCGTGCCGAGTTTCATGCCGTACACCGGCAGGCCAAGCGCACCGTGCCGATGCAAGGTCTGCAGCATGAAGCCATCGCCGCCGAGTGCCACCAGCAGTTCGGCCTCGGCGGGCGGGCAGAGGCCCAGTTCCGTTTCGAGCACGAGCTTCGCCGCCTGCGCCTCGGGCGTCGGGCTGGCAAGGATGGCGATGCGACGACCCACGGCGGCCTGCCTCAACCGGCCACGGTCGGCTCGCCGGCGACGGCGATCTGACCCAGACGGCGCACCGCCACCAGCAAGGTGGCGTAGTCCATGTTCCGCAGCGTGCGCATGTCGGCGAACATGGCCAGGGTATGCCGCAGGCCTTGCCCACGGCTCGCCAGCCAAGCCGCCACCGCCTCGGCGGCCGCTTGCCGCGCACCAAGCCCACCCAGCACCTGACCGACCAGCACGCTCTGCTGTTGCTGCAACTCATCCCGCAATGCGCTGCGGGCCTGCGCATGCCAACGGCCATCGACCGGCAGTTGTTCAACCTGGTCCATCAGCCACTTGCTGTGCAAGGTCTCGGAAAGCAGGAAATACACCGCCGCCACCTTACCCACCGGCAGCCCGCGCTGCAGGGCGATCGCAGCGATGTCGGGGCCGTAAGCGAGGAAAGGCAGGGACGCGAAATCAGCCGCCAGGGCTTCATCGAAACCTTTGCGCGCCCAAGTCTCGGCACTGGCTGTGAAGTGCGCCCGCGCTTCGACCGGCAGTACGCTGGGCAAGCCTTGGCGCAGCTCGCCCAGCGCATCGGCGTAGCGCGCCACCATCGCGGCGATCTGCAGCTCCTCACCGGGGCGGTTGAGCAACCACCGGGTGTACTGGCGCAGCAGGTGCCAGATCGCCATCAGGGCATCGATCTGTGCCGCTTCGGGCACCTTCAGGTCGGCGGCATCGATGGCCGACCACCAGTCACGGGCATTGAGGATTTCGCGGGCGACGGTGTAGGCCTTGGCGATCGCCGCCGGGGTCTCGCCGGTGTCCTCCTGCATGCGCAGGACGAAGGTGCTGCCCATGCGGTTGACCATCGAATTGGTCACCGCGGTGGCGATGATCTCGCGACGCAGGCGGTGGCCTTCCATGTCGGCGGCATAGCGTTCCTGCAGTGGCTTCGGGAAATAGCGCTGCAGCTCACGCGACAGGTAGGGGTCTTCCGGCACGTCACTGTCGAGCAGCTGGTTGAAGATCACGATCTTGTCGTAGCTGAGCAGGATCGAAAGCTCGGGGCGGGTCAGGCCCAGGCCGCGTGAACGGCGCTCGCTGAACTCGGCATCGGTGGGCAGGAACTCGATGGCACGATCGAGCAGGCCCTGCGATTCCAGCGTGCGGATCAGGTGCTGGAAGCTGCCCAGCCGCGGCACGCTCATCCGCTCCATCAGGCTGATGGCCTGGTTCTGCCGGTAGTTGTCGTTGAGCACGAGCGCACCGACTTCCTCGGTCATTTCGGCCAGCAAAGCGTTGCGCTGGTCCAACGTGAGTCCACCACGGGCCATCACCGCACCGAGCAGGATCTTGATGTTGACCTCGTGGTCGGAGGTGTCGACGCCGGCCGAATTGTCGATAAAGTCGGTGTTGAGCAGCACGCCGTTCAATGCGGCTTCGATGCGGCCCTTCTGGGTCATGCCAAGGTTGCCGCCCTCGCCCACCACCTTGCAGCGCAAGTCACGACCATCGACGCGCAGGCCATTGTTGGCGCGGTCACCGGCATCGGCATGGGCTTCGCTGCTGGCCTTGACGTAGGTGCCGATGCCGCCGTTCCAGAGCAGGTCGACCGGCGCCTTGAGGATGGCGTTCATCAGCGCGGCCGGGGTCATCTGCTCGATGGCCTCGTCGATGCCGAGCGCAGCGCGCACTTCCGCGCTGACCGGGATGTGCTTGGCCGAGCGCGGATACACGCTGCCGCCGGTCGAGATCAGGGTCTTGTCGTAATCGTCCCAGCTCGAACGCGGCAGCTTGAACAGGCGTTCACGCTCGGCGAAAGAGATCGCTGCGTCCGGGTTCGGATCGAGAAAAATGTGGCGGTGGTCGAAGGCCGCCAGCAAGCGGATGTGTTTCGAGAGCAGCATGCCATTGCCGAACACATCGCCCGACATGTCGCCGACGCCGACCACGGTGAAGTCCTCGTTCTGGCAGTCGCGGCCGAGCGCACGGAAATGCCGTTTCACCGATTCCCAACCGCCACGGGCGGTGATGCCCATGCCCTTGTGGTCATAGCCGACCGAACCGCCCGAGGCGAAGGCGTCGCCTAGCCAGAAGCCGTGTTCGGCGCTGATACTGTTGGCGATGTCGGAGAAGGTGGCCGTACCCTTGTCGGCGGCGACCACCAGATAGGGGTCATCGGCATCGTGACGGACCACATCGACCGGCGGAACGATCGTGCCCTCGACGATATTGTCAGTGATGTCGAGCAGGCCGTTGATGAAGCGCTTGTAGCTGGCGATGCCCTCGGCCAGCCAGGCTTCACGCTCGCTGCTGGGCGGCAGACGCTTCGGAAAGAAGCCGCCCTTGCTGCCGACCGGCACGATCACCGTGTTCTTGACCATCTGTGCTTTGACGAGACCCAGCACTTCGGTACGGAAGTCCTCGCGGCGGTCCGACCAGCGCAGACCGCCACGCGCCACCGGGCCGAAGCGCAGGTGCACGCCCTCCACCGATGGTGAGTAGACGAAAATCTCGCGGTAGGGCTTCGGCTTCGGCAGATCGGGCACCTTGGCCGGGTCGAACTTGAAGCTGATGAAATCGCGGCCCTTGTTCTGGAAAAAGCTGGTGCGCAATGTGGCCTGGATCACGGCCTTGAGGCTGCGCAGGATGCGGTCTTCGTCGAGGCTCGACACCTGTTCCAGGGCCTGACCGATGGCTTCGTCGAGGCCGGCGATGGCCACAGCACGGGCCTCAGGGCTGTGCTCACGGCGCGGATCGAAGCGGGCCTCGAAGAGTTCGACCAGCAGCTGCGCCACCTGCGGGTAACGCACCAGGGTTTCTTCCATGTAGGCCTGCGAGAACGGCACACCGGTCTGCAACAGGTACTTGGCGTAACCGCGCAGCATCGCCACCTGCCGCCAGTCGATCCCGGCGACCAGAACAAGGCGGTTGAAACCGTCGTTCTCGGCTTCACCACGCCAGACACGGGCGAAGGCATCCTCGAAATGGCGTTGCGCACTCGCCAGATCATCGAGCGGGCATTGCGCCTGCACCACGAAATCCTGGATGGCGATGGTTCGACCGCCGCCGTCGAGTTCGTAGGGATGCTCGGAGAGGATGCGCAGACCGAGGTTCTCCAGCATCGGCAGCGCATCACTGAGGGCGATCGCGCGATCGAGCCGGATCGCCTTGAACCGTAGTCCCTCGGCGTCTTCGTAGAGCGAAAGCTTCAGGTCGGTCTCGCTGGCCAGTTGGTCGGCCTGCACCAGATCGACGGCGGCCGCTTCGGGCGGCACCGCGTCCATGTAACCGGGCGGCAGCCCTTTGGCGAAACGCCGTGCCAGGCGCAGACCCTCGCCCTCGCCGCGCAGGCGCACCAGCGCCTCGCGCAGGCCGTCGTACCAGTTGCGGACGATGGCGGCGATGCGCTGCTCCAATTGCACCGGGTCGGCGTCGACCCGGGTGCCGGCGAGTGGCCGCACCACCAGGTACATCTGCGCCAGCGGTGAGCTGCCGATGTGGATGCTGGAATCGAGACGGCCTCCCTGCAAAGCTTCGCGCAACAGGGTTTCGATGCGACTGCGGACCTCGCCACTGAAGCGGTCGCGCGGGATGTAAACGAGCGCGGTGAAGAAACGGCCGTACCGGTCGCGGCGCAGGAACAGCCGGCTGCGCGGGCGTTCGTGCAGGGCGAGGATGCCCATCGCCGTGGTGGAAAGTTCGTCGGTCGAGGCCTGGAACAGCTCGTCACGCGGCAGGGTGTCGAGGATGTGGCGCAGGGCCTTGCCGCTGTGGCTGCCCGGCGCGAGACCGGAACGTTCCATGATCTGGTCGTGGCGACGGCGGACCAGCGGGATCTCCCAGGGCCGACGGTTGTAGGCGCCCGAGGTGTAGAGGCCGAGGAAACGCTGTTCGGCCACCGCATTGCCGTCGGCGTCGTAGACCAGAACGCCGATGTAATCCATGTAGCCCGGGCGATGGACGGTGGCGCGGGCATTGGTCTTGGTCAGGATCAGCACGTCACGCTCGCCGCTGCGACGTTGCGCCATCACCTCGCCGAGCGGACGAGGACCGTACGAGGGCGCATGCCGCATCAGACCGAGTCCACTGCCCTCGACCGGCACCAGCATCCGCGCATCGCCCTCGCCACTGACCCGGTACTCGCGGTAACCGAGAAAAGTGAAATGGTTGTCGGCCGCCCAGTTGAGAAAATCCTGCGCCTCGGCGCGGACCACGTTGTTGACCGGCAAAGGCCGGCTGGAAAGTTCAGCAGCAGCACGCACCATCACCTCGCGCATGGCCGACCAGTCCTGCACACAAGCGCGCACATCGGCCAGCGCGGCCTCCAGCCGGGCCTGCAGGGCCGGCAGCTCCTCGGCCGGCTGACGGTCGATCTCGACATGCATCAGCGATTCGGCCGCACCCGCACCGATCGCCAGCAGACGCCCCGACTCGCGGCGCAGCCTGACCACCGGATGCACCAGCAGGTGGGTGCCGATGCCCTGCTCGGCCAGCGCCATGCTGATCGAATCGACGAGGAAGGGCATGTCATCGTTGACCACCTGCAGCACGCTGTGACCACCGGTGCCGGGATTGAACAGGCGCAGTTTGGGCAGGCCGACCTGCCGCTCAATGGCGAAATCGAGAAACTCCCGGGCCAAAGCCAGCCAATCGGCCGCCGGCCGCAGGGCCCGCTCCTCGGTCGGCAGGCGCGCGTAGAGCGCTTCGACAAAATCCACCAGCATCGCCCCGGCGGGGTCGGTCAGGGCGGTGGCCCGGACCAGGGCGGTCAGTTCGGCGTCGGGGGCAGCGTTCGGGGCGGCGATCGGGGCGCTCATGCGGGGCGGTCGTGGGCGTGGGGTGAAAGCCGCCAGTGTACCCGCCCCGGCCCCGCGACCGAGCCTCGGGCTCAGGCGTCCAGGGCCGTCCAGCGAGCGTAGACGGCGTCCAGTTCGGCCTGCACGGCGACCATCCGTGCGTGGTGCGTGGCCTGCATGGTGGCGTCCTTCGCGTAGAAGCCCGGCGCCGAAAGTGTGGCGGTGAGCTCGGCCAGCTCGTTCTCCAGCGCCTCGATCCGTCCGGGCAGGGCCTCGAGTTCGCGCTGCTCCTTGAAGCCGAGCTTGCGTTTCGGCATCGCCACCCCCGCCGGCACCGGTACCGGCGTCGCCACATCCGTCGCGGCGGGAATCGACGATGCCGAGCTGGCCGCCGGCTTCGCCACCGCCCCGGCCGTTGCCGCCAGACTCGTGGCGGGTCGCTGGCGCAGCCAGTCGGTGTAGCCGCCAACGTAGTCGCCGACACGGCCCTCGCCTTCCATCACCAAGGTCGAAGTCGCCACCGCATCGATGAAATCGCGGTCGTGGCTGACCAGCAGCAGGGTGCCTGGGTAGTCGCCGAGCAGTTCCTCGAGCAGTTCCAGCGTCTCGACATCGAGGTCGTTGGTCGGCTCGTCCATCACCAGCAGGTTGGAGGGTTGAGCAAAAAGTCGCGCCAGCAGCAGGCGGTTGCGCTCGCCGCCGCTGAGCTTGTGGATCGGCGCACGGGCGCGCTCAGGCGTGAACAGGAAGTCCTGCAGGTAGCCCATCACGTGCTTGCGGGTGCCGCCCACCTCGACGAAGTCGGCGCCCTGCGAGACGTTGTCGAGTGCGTTCCAGTCCTCGCGCAGGGCCATGCGGTACTGGTCGAAATACGCCACCTGCAGGCCGGTGCCCTGTTTCACTTCGCCGGCCTGCGGAGCCAGATCACCCAGCAGCAGCTTGATCAGCGTGGTCTTGCCGCTGCCGTTCGGGCCGATCAGGCCGATCCGGTCACCGCGCATCACGGTGAGGTCGAGATCGCGCACCAGCAGCTTGTCGCCATGCGCGAAGGTGAGGCCCTTGGTCTCGATCACCTTGCGGCCGCTCTGTTGCCCCTCGGCCAGCGCCATCCGCACATTGCCGGTCTTGTCGCGCCGCTCGGTGCGCTCGCGGCGCATCGCCTCCAGCCGGCGCACGCGGCCTTCGTCGCGGGTGCGGCGGGCCTTGATGCCCTGGCGGATCCACACCTCCTCCTGCGCCAGCAGCTTGTCGAACTTGGCGTTCTCCTGCGCCTCGGCGTGGGCGCGCTCTTCCTGGCGGCGCAGGTAGTTGGCCCAGTCACCGGGCCAGCTGCTCAGGCTGCCGCGGTCGATCTCGACGATCCGCGTGGCGAGTGCCTTGAGAAAACGCCGGTCGTGGGTGACGAAGACGATCGCGCCCTTGTAGTCGAGCAGCGCGGCCTCGAGCGCCTCGATGGCGGCGATGTCGAGGTGGTTGGTGGGCTCGTCGAGCAGCAGGATCTGCGGCTCGGCGACAAAAGCACGGGCCAGCAGCACGCGGCGCTTCAGGCCGCCCGACTGCGCACTGAAAGCCTGTTCGCCGTCGAGGCCGAGTCGGGTCAGGGTCGCTTCGACCCGGGCCTCCAGCCGCCAGCCGTCGGCGGCGTCGATGCGCGACTGCACGCGGCCCAGAGCCTCCATGTCGATCTCGTCGGCATGGCTCAGGTGGTGGAATTCGGCGATGTCGTGGCCGATCGTGCCCAGACCATCGGCCACCACCTCGTAGATCGAGCCCTCGAGATGCGCCGGCACCTCCTGCTCCAGCCGGGCCACCCGCACGCCGGTCTCGAGGCGACGCTCACCGTCATCCGGCAGCAGTTCACCGGCGATCAGCTTGAGCAGGGTGGACTTGCCGGCACCGTTGCGGCCGATCAGGGCGATGCGTTCGCCGGCTTCGATGGCAAGGTCGATGCCATCGAGCAGGCGCGGGCCGCCGACGCGGAAGTCGACGCGATTCAGGGTGAGCAGGGGCATGCCGGCATTGTAGCGGCCGCCGCCCCGAGCGGCACCCGGTTGGCTGGCATTGGGGCGAAGCGGCCCGGGCTCGGGTAAACTCCGCGCCCTTCCCGTCCGGCTTCGCGCCGGCATCCCGAGGCTGCCATGAGCGCCGAAACCGAACAGTCCCACGAGGCGCCGCCGCTGCGCTTTTCCGATCTCGCCCTGCCCGAGAGCCTGATGCAGGCGCTCATCGCGGTAGGTTACGAGTCGCCCTCGCCGATCCAGTCCGCCACCATCCCGCCCCTGTTGCTGGGTCGTGATGTGCTGGGCCAGGCCCAGACCGGCACCGGCAAGACCGCCGCCTTCGCCCTGCCGGTGCTGGCGCGGATCGCCCAGCGCCCGGCCGGTGCGCCCGGCGCACTGGTGTTGGCCCCGACCCGCGAACTGGCCATCCAGGTCGCCGAGGCCTTCCACAAGTACGCGGCTTTCATCCCCGGTTTCCAGGTGCTGCCGATCTACGGCGGCCAGGCCTACGGCCCGCAGCTGAGTGCGCTCAAGCGCGGCGTGCATGTCGTGGTCGGTACGCCCGGTCGCGTCATCGACCATCTCGAACGCGGTTCGCTCGATCTGTCGAAGCTCGAGGTGCTGGTGCTCGATGAAGCCGACGAAATGCTGCGGATGGGCTTCATCGACGATGTCGAGGCGGTGCTGAAGAAGACCCCGCCAGAGCGTCAGGTCGCGCTGTTTTCAGCCACCATGCCGCCGCCGATCAAGCGCATCGCCCAGACTTATCTGAAAAATCCGGTCGAAGTGGCGATCAAGGCCAAGACCACCACGGCCACCAACATCCGCCAGCGGATGTGGATGGTCAGCGGCCTGCACAAGCTCGATGCGCTGACCCGTATCCTCGAGGCCGAAACCTTCGATGCGATGATCGTCTTCGCGCGCACCAAGCAGGCCACCCAGGAACTCGCCGACAAGCTGGCCGCCCGCGGCCTGGCCGCCGCCGCCATCCACGGCGATGTGCAGCAGGCGCAGCGCGAGCGCACCATCCAACAGCTGAAAGACGGCAAGACCGACATTCTGGTTGCCACCGACGTGGCGGCCCGCGGCCTCGATGTCGAGCGCATCAGCCACGTGCTGAACTACGACATCCCCTACGACACCGAGAGCTACGTCCACCGCATCGGCCGCACCGGCCGGGCTGGACGCAGCGGTGAGGCCATCTTGTTCGTCAGCCCGCGCGAGCGCGGCATGCTCAAGGCCATCGAGCGCGCCACCCGCCAGCCGATCGAGCCGATGACCCTGCCCTCGGTGCAGGCGGTGAACGACTCCCGGATCAGCCGCTTCCTCGATCGCATCACCCAGGCCCGGCAACTCGAGGACGTCAGCGTCTACCGCAGTCTGGTCGAACGCTACGAGAGCGAGCACAACGTGCCGGCCATCGAGATCGCCGCCGCGCTCGCCCGCCTCGTGCAGGGCGAGACACCACTGTTGATGGAACCGCCCAGCCGCGAGGCACGTCCCGAGCCGGGCCACGCCGAGCGCGGCGAACGCCCGGAGCGCCGCGAACGCGTCGACTTCGACAAGCTGCCGCGCCAGCCGCGTGGCGAGCCGATGAGCTGGCGCCCGGAAGCGCGCCAACCGCGCGACGACAGCCCGCCCAAGGCACGCCCGGCCAAGTTCGACGCGCCGCGCCCACCGGAGCCGGGCTTCGCCACCTACTGGATCGCCGTGGGTCACGCCCACCAGGTGAAACCGGGCAACATCGTCGGTGCCATCGCCAACGAGGCCGGCCTCGACGCCGCGCACATCGGCCGCATCAACATCCGCACCAACGACACGCTGGTCGACCTTCCCGAAGGCATGCCGAAGGAGATCATGGCCCACCTGAAAAAGGTCCGCGTCGCCGGCCAGGCCCTGATGCTCAAGGCCTACGATCCAACCAAGGACGACAACGGCGAGGGCGAAGGCGCATCGCCCCGTTTCGCCAGGAAACCCGGCTTCAAGCCCGGCGCTTACAAGGGCGACAACTTCAAGCCGGGCTTCAAGGGCAAACCGAAGCGCGATGCCTGAAACCCACGGCCCATGCCCATGCCCACCCTGACCCGACTGCTGCTGCTCGTTATCGCCCTTGGCCTCGCCGCCTGCACCCGCGACCCCGGCCCGCCACCCGGCGGCGCGCCGGTCGAACTCGAAGTTCGCGTGCTGCGCGTTGGTGACGGCGCCATTGCGCGCAGTGGCGACACGGTGCAGGTGCACTACACCGGCTGGCTCTACGACGAACGCGAACCCGGCCGCCGCGGTACCGAGTTCGACAGCTCGCGACCGCGCGGCGAACCACTGGTGTTTCCGCTCGGTCAGGGCCGCGTCATCCGTGGCTGGGACGAAGGGGTGCTCGGCATGCAGGTCGGTGAAATCCGCGAACTGGCCATCCCGGCCGACCTCGCTTACGGCCGCCGCGGCGCCGGCCGCACCATCCCGCCGCACCAGCCCCTGCTGTTCGAAGTCGAGCTGGTCGGCATCGAAGCCCCGCGCTGATCGACCGCATGCCGCAGGCTCCCGACCTGCACGGCCCCGGTGTGGTCGTGATCGGTGGTGGTCCGGCCGGTCTGATGGCGGCGGAGGCGGCACGTGCCGCCGGTATCGAGGTCGATCTGTTCGAGGCCAAGCCCTCGGTCGGACGCAAGTTCCTGATCGCTGGGCGCGGCGGCCTCAACCTCAGCCACGCCGAAGCCCGACCTGCCTTCGACCGCCGCTACAGTCGTGGCGGCGAACGGGTGGCGGATTGGCTGGACGACTTCGACGGCCCCGCCCTGCGCGACTGGGCCCGTGGTCTTGGCATCGAGACCTTCGTCGGCAGCTCGGGCCGGGTCTTTCCCAGCGACCTCAAGGCCGCTCCCTTGCTGCGGGCCTGGGTGGCGCGCCTCAGGGCGCAGGGCGTGCGTCTGCACATGCGGCACCGCTGGACGGGCTTCGATGCCGGGGGTGCGATCAGCTTTGACACGCCGCAGGGGCCACGCCGACTGGAAGCCAAGGCGGTGGTGCTGGCCCTGGGCGGCGGCAGTTGGCCGCAGCTCGGCTCGGACGGCGCCTGGCTGCCCTGGCTCGCTGCACGCGGGGTGCCGGTGCAGGCCTTGGAGGCCTCGAACTGCGGCTTCGAACACCCTTGGAGCGAGCACCTGCGCCAAGGCTTTGCCGGCGCCCCCTTGAAGCCGGTGATCGCCCACTGGACCGCGGCCGATGGCCAGCCCCGGCAGCGCCAGGGCGAATGCGTGCTGAGCGAATACGGCCTGGAGGGCAGTTTGCTCTACGCCATCGGCCCAGACCTGCGGGAACAGCTGCGTCGCGAAGGGCGGGCCAGACTGCAGCTCGACCTGCTACCGGGCAGCCCAGTCGAACGTGTGCGCGAGGCGCTCACGCAGCCGCGAGCGGGCCGATCCCTGAGCGAAACCCTGCGTCGCCGGCTCAGGCTCGACGGGGTCAAAGCCGCTCTGCTGCGCGAGCTGTTGCCTGCGGCGGTGTTCGCCGACGCGGTGCAACTCGCCAGCGCGATCAAGGCCCTGCCGCTGACCTTGCGAGCAGCCCGACCGATCGCCGAGGCGATCAGCACGGCAGGTGGTCTGGCACTCGAGGGCATCGACCCGCGTTTGGCGATTCGCGCCCTGCCCGGCTGGTTCGCCTGCGGCGAAATGCTCGACTGGGACGCTCCCACCGGGGGTTACCTGCTCACTGCCTGTTTCGCCAGTGGCGCGCGGGCCGGCCGTGCCGCGGCGGCGCATGTGACCGCGTCTGCCGGACCCAACCGGTCTTCTTCACCCTGCCGCACTTGATCGGAAGTCGGCAAGCTTCGACCATCCAGCTTCACCCCCGCCAAGGAACGCCCATGCCCCGCTCCCCGACCGCCCTCGCCCTCGCCCTTTCCCTGCTGCTCGGCAGCGTGGTTGCCACCGCCGCGAGCCGCGAGTTCCCGAGCGAGCACGGCAGCGTGCGCGTCACCACGGTGGCCGAGGGCCTCGAACACCCCTGGGGGCTCGCCTTCCTGCCCGATGGCCGGATGCTGGTCACCGAGCGCCCCGGCCGCCTGCGCATCGTCAGCGCCGACGGCCAACTCTCGGCACCCGTCAGTGGCCTGCCGAGGGTGCGCGCCCGCGGCCAGGGCGGCCTGCTCGATGTGGTGCTGCACCCGCGTTTCGCCGAGAACCGGCTGGTCTACCTCAGCTTCTCGGAACCGGGCAGCGGCGGTTCCGGCACGGCGGTGGCCCGGGGCCGGCTGGAGGGCAATGCCCTGCAGGGTGTGGAAGTGATCTTCCGGCAGGCGCCGAAAGTCGACACCGCCTTCCACTACGGCGCCCGGCTGGTGTTCGACCGCGAGGGCAAGCTGTTCGTCGGCACCGGCGACCGCGGCATGCAGGACACCGCGCAGGATCTGGCCCTCGGCCAGGGCAAGCTGTTCCGGATCAAGGATGACGGCACGCCGGCACCGGGCCTGCCCTTCGCCGACCGCGCAGGAACCCATCCTGGCCTTTTCAGCTACGGCCATCGCAACATCCAGGGCATGGCCCTGCACCCCGGCACCGGCCTGCTCTGGACCCACGAACACGGGCCACGCGGCGGCGACGAGATCAACGTGGCGCGCGCCGGGCGCAACTACGGCTGGCCGGTGATCACCTTCGGCGTCAACTACACCGGCACCACCATCGGCGAGGGCCTCACCGAGAAGACCGGCATGGAACAGCCGCTGTACCAGTGGACGCCTTCGATCGGGGTTTCGGGCATGGCCTTCCTCACCGGCGGGCGGTTCCCGGCCTGGCAGGACGATCTCTTCGTCGGTGGCCTGGCGCTGACCCGGCTGGAGCGCTTGGAACTGGACGGCGAGCGGGTCAGTCATCGCGAGGTGCTGCTCGATGACTGGAACCAGCGCATCCGTGACGTGCGCCAGGGCCCGGACGGCGCGCTCTATGTGCTGACCGACGCCCGCAACGGCCAGATCGCCCGGGTCGAACTGCTGCCGCGCTGAGTAGCGGTCGGCGCGCTCGCGGCGCCCCCGCAGGCGCCGCAGTGCCCTGCGATCAGGCGGCCAGCCAGTCCTCGACGAAACGCACGGCGGCGGCGACATCGCCATCGAGCGCGCGGTCGGTGCCGAGAAAGGCCACCTGCCGGCGGAAGTCGGCGTGCAGTGCCGCCACGCCGCTGCCGGGCCGGAACGCCGCTGCCGCGGCCAGTTCGGCGCGCAAGGCCTCGCACTCGGCGAGGAACTGCGGGCGCTGCGGGTGCGGATCGGGCGGTGCCTTGCCCACCTTGGCCGCGAAGGTGGCGAGGTCGGCCTCGCGGGCGAGCCGGCGTGCGGCTTCGATCATGTCACGGCGGAAATCCAGCGCCTGTGCGGCGGTCATCAGCTCCAGCGCCAGCACCTTGCCAAGATCGGCGCTCATGTCGAGCACATGGCGGCCTTCGTTGGCGCCCATCGAAACGTGATCCTCGGCGTTGGCGCTGGTCGGCACCGAGTAGACGGTGGCCGGATGCGCCCGCGAGGCGAGGTCGTTGACGATGGCCGCGGCGGTGTATTGCACGATCATCAGCCCGGACTCGGTGCCGTCCTCGTTGCCGATCAGGAAAGCCGGCAGGCCGTCGTTGGTGGCCGGGTCGAGCAGCTTGTTGAGCCGGCGCTCCGAGATCGAGGCCAGCACCGGGATGGCGGCCTTGACATAGCTCATCGCCAGCGCGATCGGCATGCCGTGGAAGTGGCCGGCGGAAACCACCTGGTCCTCGACGAAGCGGGCGCCCACCAGATCGGGGAACACCAGCGGGTTGTCGGTGACGGCATTGAGTTCGACATCGATGACGCGCTGCAACTGGGCCAGTGCATCGCGCACCGCACCGTGCACCTGCGGCACGCAGCGCAGGCTGTAGCTGTCCTGCGGCTGGTGTTTCTTGCCGCCGCGGAAAGGCTTGAAGCGTTCGTAGAAGCGTTCGCGGCCATGGCGCTGGTCGGCCGGCACCCAGTCCCAGCCGATGTCGAAGCGCAGCGCGGCGAGTTCGGCATTCGGCCAGCTCGAGGGCCGCCAGGGCAGCGCCTTGGGCACCAGGTGGTAGGCGATGTCGGCCAGCGTCGAGTCCTCGAGCAGGGCTTGCAGCTTGGCGGCGCTGGCCACCTGCCCCGGGTGCGGACGCAGCGCGTGCACATGGGCGTCGAAGGCGCGACGGCGGCCGGCGAAGGCCTCGATCGTCATGGCCGCGCAGCGGTCGGCGAGATCGACCAGCTTCTCCAGCCGTTCGGCGCAGAGCACGGCGGTGGCCAGCATCTGCGCGGTGCCGTTGTTCAGGGCCAAGCCTTCCTTGTACGACAGCCGGATCGGTTCCAGACCGGCGCGCTTCAGGGCTTCGCCGCCGGGCAGTCGCTCACCGCGGAAGAAGGCCTCGCCCTGCCCCAGCAGCACGATGGCCAAGTGCGAAAGCGGTGCCAGATCGCCGCTGGCACCGACCGAGCCGAGCTTGGGCACCACCGGCACGATGCCGGCATTGAGCATCGCCGCGTAGGCTTCGAGTGTGCTGGCGCGCACCCCGGAGTGGCCCTTCATCAGGGTGTTGATGCGGATCACCAGCATCGCCCGCACCACGTCCTCGGCGAAGGGCTCGCCGATGCAGACCGCGTGCGTGGTGATCAGGTTCTCCTGCAGTTCTTCGTGCAGGCTCGTTTGCGCACCCTGATCGCCACGCAGGCGATGCGCACCGAGCAGGCGGTCGGCATTGCTTCCAAATCCGGTGGAGACGCCGTACAGCGGTTCCTGTTTCCGCACCTGTTCGGCCAGGAAATCGGCGGTGCGCTGCACGCGCAGGAGCTGCGCCGGATCGAGCACAACGCCCGCCCCGCGGGCGACGGCGATCACCTGTTGCCGGCTCAGCGAAGCGCCGTCCAGATGGACCGGCGAGGTCGATCGAGTCATCTCAGCGCCCCGCCAGTGCGCGCTGCTGCGCCAGTTCGACCTTCAGTGCGGCGACCAGTTCGGTTTCCGCCACAGCGAACTGCTCGTTGCGGCGCAGGTCCTTGACCGCCACCGTGCCCGTGGCGCGCTCGTCCTCGCCACGCAGCAGCACGAAGCGGATGCCGGCGCGGTCGGCGTACTGGAACTGCTTGGCGAGTTTTTTCGCCTCCAGCTGCACCTCGGTGTTGATGCCACCGGCACGCAGCCGGTTGCCCAGCGCCAGCGCGTCGTCCAGGGCCGCGTCGTCCATCAGTGCCACCAGGCACTCGACGCTGCTCTCGGCACTGCCCACCAGCCCGGCCTCGCGCAGCTGCCAGAACAGCCGGGTCACGCCGATCGAGATGCCCACGCCGGGCAGGTGCGATTTGGTGTAGTGGCTGGCGAGGTTGTCGTAGCGGCCGCCCGAGCAGACCGAGCCGATCTGCGGATGCGCATCGAGCGTGGTCTCGTAGACGGTGCCGGTGTAGTAGTCGAGGCCGCGGGCGATCGAGAAGTTGATGGCGTAGTCGGCCTCGGGCACGCCCAGCGCCTTCACCAGCGCCAGCACCTCGCGCAGCTCGGCCACGCCCTGCTCCAACGTGGCATTGCCGCCGCCCAGCGCATCGAGTTGGGCCAGGGCATCGGCATGGCTCGTCGAGCGCACCGAAACGAAAGCGAGGATCTTCGCGACCGTCTCGGCCGACAGGCCAAAGCCCTCGCCGGCCAGCGTGTCGCGCACGGCATCCACCCCGCGCTTGTCGATCTTGTCGACCTCGCGCAGCACCGCCATCTGCAGCGTGGTGTCGACCACACCGAGGCGCTCGAAGAAGCCGCGCATCAGCTTGCGGTTGTTCATCTGGATGGTGAATTGGCCGATGCCGAGCTCGCTGAACACGGCATGGATCACCGCCGGCATCTCGGCATCGAAGCGCACCGACAGCGCGTCCTTGCCGATCACGTCGATGTCGCACTGGTAGAACTCGCGGAAGCGGCCGCGCTGCTGACGCTCGCCGCGATACACGCGCTGCATCTGGTAGCGGCGGAACGGGAACGCCAGCTCGTGCTCATGTTCGGCCACATAGCGGGCCAGCGGCACGGTGAGGTCGAAGCGCAGCGCCAGTTCCGGCAGGCCGTCATCCTTCTTCTCGAGTGCGCCGGTCGATTGCGCGAAGTACACCTGCCGCTCGGTCTCGCCACCGCTCTTGGTCAGCAGCACGTCCGTCAGCTCGAACACCGGTGTTTCGACCGGCAGGAATCCGAAGCGTTCGTAGTTGCGGCGGATCACGTCAAGCATGCGCTGGAAAGCGATCTGCTCGCGCGGCAACAGCTCGAGGACACCGGGCGGGGTGCGGGGTTTGATCACGCGGGGCTTCTCCGGGCTAGAACGGCCATGGGGATGGCGGCAGCCCGGCATTCTCGCAGAATGCCCGGATGGCGCGGCGCGGCCCGCGCCAAGGCTTGCCAAGCACAGCTTCACGGACTACTCTAATGGGCTCCCGTCGGGGTGTAGCTCAGCCTGGTAGAGCGCTACGTTCGGGACGTAGAAGTCGCAGGTTCAAATCCTGTCTCCCCGACCAATCGCAGCATCACAAAGCCCGCCCTCCGGCGGGCTTTGTCGTTTTCGGCCCAACCTTCACCCGCAGCGCAACAAAGTGTGAGACAGTTCACACTTTGCTGGTCTTGACATACGGAGGCATGGATGATGGCCCACACCCCGCTGGTCCCACTGGCCCCGGTGGCGGTCCACGAGATTTCCCTGCGCGGCCGGATCGACCCCCGGAGCAGTTGGCATGACGCTGAACGCTGGGTGGCGGTTCTGGCGGGTCCCACCGCAGGCGCCTCGCCCTGGGCATCGCTGGTGCAGGCGCTGGGCGGCAATCTGGACTTAGCCCGCCGTCGGGCCAGCGAATTGCAACCGACGATCGATGCTGTCAACCGCATCATCGCTGCCCTCAACCAGTTGCCGGCGCAGGCCGGCTATGCCGACCTGCAGGCGGCGCTCGGACTCGGCACGCCCGCAGTCAAGACCGAGCCTCCGGCACACGACCACATCGGCGAGGCCATGAACCGGGTGCGGGATGCGCTGGAGAGTCGGCGCGCCGGCCCGCGTGAGCCAAGCGCCTTCGGCTGAGCCGCCCTGATCAGTCGGGCATGAGTTCTTGCAGGCGCGCGTGCAGGAGGTCGAGGCGCAGATCGGCCGCCGCGCCCGGTGAACGGCGTTCGGCCAGGCTGGCCTGCGGGTCGCGTTCGGCCCAGCGCGCCGGATCGGCGGCATCGCGGTAAGCGTCGCGGAATGGCCGACCGGCCCGCGTGAGCTCCACCGCAAGATCGGTGGCGAACATTGAGGGCTCGATCGCCGCCGCCATCCGCTCCGGCACCCAGACCAGCTCGCGCAGCAATCCGGGCAACAGGCCAAGCGCCGCGAGACCGCGGCCAAAACCATGCACCAGCGCGCCCTTGGTGAATTGCAGATCGCGGTGGTAACCGGAAGGCAGCGAGAGCAGGTGCTCGATCTCGGTCTTGGCCGCCGCCACCGAGGCGTAGACGCCGCGCATCAGCTCGATGGCATCGGGGTTGCGCTTGTTCGGCATCAGCGAACTGCCGGTGGTGTAGCGGTCCGGGAGCCGCACGAAACCGAACTCGGCGCTGGTGAACAGCGAAAGGTCCCAGGCCAGCCGGCGCAGATCGAGCAGGGCCGAGCCCAGCGCCTCCAAGGCCGCCAGTTCGAACTTGCCGCGCGAGAGCTGGGCGGCGGTGGCCGCCACCTGCAGGCGCCCAAAGCCCAGCGCGCGGGTGCTGTGCTCGCGGTCCAGCGGCAAGTTCACACCGTAGCCGGCTGCCGAACCGAGCGGGTTGGCGTCGATCCAGTGCGCCGTCGCCTGCAGGCGCTCGATATCGTCGAGGAAGCCTTCGGCGAAACCTGCCCACCACATGCCGGCACTGCTGACCATCGCCCGCTGCAGGTGGGTGTAGCCCGGCAGGGGCAACAGGGCCTCGGCCGCGGCACGATCGAGAGCGATGATCGCAGCGGCCCGGCACAGCCCGGCGGCCTCCTGCAAACGGCGCCGCAGCCAGAGCCGCGTGGCGACCAGCACCTGGTCGTTGCGGCTGCGGCCGGCATGGATCTTCTTGCCGACCTCACCCAGCTCCTCGATCAATCGAGCCTCGATCGCCGAATGCATGTCCTCGTGCGGGGCATCCAGCACATAACGTCCGTCCGCCAGTTCCGCGTCCAGCGCGGCAAGGCCCTGCAAGAGCGCGCTCAGCTCATCCTGCGTCAGCAGGCCGATGCGCTGCAGGCCTTCGGCGTGGGCGGCACTGGCCTCGATGTCGCAGCGGATGAACTCGCGGTCGAGGATGACATCGTCACCGGCAAGGAAACGCTGGATGTCGGCGTCGATGTCGATACCGGGCTTGGCCCACAAGGGGGTGTTCATGCGTGCTCCATCGCGAGACCCATCGACTCCGGCAGGCCGAAGGCGAGGTTGAGGTTCTGCAGGGCCTGCGTTGCCGCGCCCTTCAGCAGATTGTCGAGCGTGGCGACGAGGACGAGCCGGCGACCATCCTCGGAAAGGGTGAAACCGCCGATCTCGACGCCGTGGCGACCGGTGATGCCCGACACCCACGGCGCCGCATCGAGCAAGCGCAGCAGCGGCTCATCAGCGTAGGCGTGGGCGTAGCGTGCGCGAATCGCATCGAGCGCGACCGGCTCGCGCAGGTACGCGTTCACCGTCATCGTGATGCCGCGGAAATACGGTGCGACATGCGGCATGAACTCGACCGGATGACCCAGGTGCCGGGTCACCTCGCGCTCGTGCACGTGGCCCACCAGCGCATAGGGCATCAGGTTGTCGTGCAGCTTGGCAGGGTTGTTCTTGTCGCTCGGCGTGGTGCCGGCACCGCTGTAGCCGGAGACCCCGAAGCACTGCGCCGGGCCGTCGAGCAGATCGAGCACCGGCAGCAGGGCCAGCTGCATCGCAGTGGCGTAGCAGCCGGGGTTGCTGATCCGCGTGGCGCCCCGGAGCTTGGCCCGGCTGCGCTCCGGCAGGCCGTAAACCCAGGCCGGATCGAAGCGGAAATCGGCGGAAAGATCGACCACCACCGTCTGCGGTTCAGCGCCATCGATCGCGGCGACGAAAGGAAGCGCCAAGCCGTTCGGCAGGCCCAGCACCACGGCATCGACGCCGCTCGACGCGACGGCGGCAGCGTCGAAGTTCACGTAGCGCAGCTCGCCGGCGTAGGCCGGCTCGTGGTCGGCAAGGCGCTGGCCCTCGCGCTCGCGCGACGAGACGAAAGCGATCTCGAAGCCCGGATGCGCAGCGAGCAGGCGGATCAACTCGCTGCCGACATGGCCGCGTGCACCAACCAGGCCGATCCGTTTCACGCTCACGCTGCCGCTCCGAGTTTCAGGGTGGCCGGCCGGGTGCGGCAGTGCTCGACGGCGAAGCGGATCTCGTCGAAGCCCTCGAGGCCGTACCAGAACACCGTCCACGGCTCGCCCTTGAGCGCGCCTTCCGACTGGTCGAAGTAGAAATCGTTGATCGGGTTGGTGCTGCGCGAACGCCAGAACAGCCGCGGCGTCTCGGCCCGCATCACGTCCCAGGCGGCGCGGCCGAGACCCTCGCCCTTGGCATCGTCCGCCACAGCGAACTTGTCGAGGTGCGGAATGCCGTTTTCCTCGGTCAGGATGAGTGCGGCGCGGTAGTTCGCCGAGACGTAGATGCGCCAGGGGCGCGTGGTGTCGAAGTAGTCGGGGGTGAGGGCGCGACCGAAGCCGGATTCGATCAGCTGCCTCAGACGCGGCAGGTCAAGATCGGCCCAGCGGCTGTGGGCATGGATGGCCTCGCCACGGCGCACCAGCGTGCCCGAGCCGCGATGCGTGAACAGCTCCTTGGCCAGTTCATCAGGCTTGGTGATCGACACCGACGAGGACGGCGGCAGCGCATCGAGCAGGTCGGCGATCTGTTCGATCTTCAGCCGCATGCCACCCCCCAACCAGGGGGCGGTCATCAGCCGTTCGCGGTCGGTGCTGAGGTTGATCGAGTCGATCAGGCGCCCTTCCCCGTCCAACAGGCCGCCCGTGCCGGTGAGGAAGATGATCTTGTAGGGCTGCAGCGTCTTCACCAGTTCGTTCGCCGCCCAGTCGGCGTTGATGTTGACGATCTGGCCGTCCATCGTCTCGCCGAGCGAGCAGATCACCGGGATGGAGTTGGCGCGGATCGCGGCCTCCACACCGTCGCGCTCGACCCGCACCACATCCCCCACCAGGCCGAGTCGCTCGCGATCGACAAACTCGGCTTCGAACACGCCGGTCTGGATCGAGGTCGCGCGCACACCGGCCTCCTGCAGGGCATCGACGAGGCGCAGGTTCTCGCGCACCAGCACGCGGCGCACCACGGCCAGCACCTCGGGCGGCGTCACGCGCAGGCCGTCGATGGTCTGCTTGGTGATGCCGGCCGTGGCCATCGCCTCGTCCAGCTGCGGGCCGGCGCCGTGGATGACCACGGGGGTGAGGCCCACCTGCTGCAGGAAGGACAACGAGGACACCAGCGATTCCATGTCGTCGCGCAGGATCGCGCCGCCGACCTTGACGACGGCGAAGCGCGCGGCGTCCACCGAGCTGAAACGCTTCAGGTACTGCTGGATCTCCTTGGCACTCGCCATATTGGAGAGCAGGCGGACGATCGTGGTGCGCAGGTCGGTCATGGCCGCGAGAACAGTCGAGTCAGATGATCGGTGTAGGTGCTGAGCTGGTCGAGCGCGACCCACTCGTCGGCGGTGTGGGCCTGGGCGATGTCGCCCGGGCCGAACACGAGGGCGGTCATGCCGGCCTGCGAGAACAGGCTGGCTTCCGTCCAGAAGTCGACGGCGTTGCCGATCGGCAGGCCGAGTTCATCAGCCAGATCCCGCGCGGCGAGGCGCTTGCCCTCGGCCTGCGCCACGTCACCCGCCGGCAGCGACGGACCGTAGAAGGTCGGTTCGTAGTGCGCGAGCGCAGCGGCGTCGGCAAGACCCTTGAAGTGCGCGTGCAGCTGCGCCGTGTCCATCGACGGCAGCGGACGGAATCCAAAGCGCACTTCGGCGCTCGGCGCGATCATGTTGGCCTTGATGCCGCCTTCCACGCGGCCGATGTTGAAGCGCAGGCCGGTCAGGCCGCCGAAGCGCTGGTGCGCCTGCGATTCGACGAAGGCCAGCGCCGCCTCGCCCCAGTGGATGGCCTGGTGCAGGGCCGAAAGCTTCAGAGCGTTCGCCGCCGACGCGTGCCCGGCCTGACCCTGGAACTTCATCAGCACCGAGGCGATGCCGCGATGCGCGAGCACGGCCTCGCAGTTCGTGGGCTCGGCGACGACGGCTTCGGTGAACCCGTGGTCCTGGGCCAGAAAACCGGCAATGCAGCGGGCATCGTTGGCTTCTTCGTCGGTGGTGAACAGGAAAGCCGCGTCGCCTGTCGTCGCGTTCGCTGCGGTCAGCATCGCCGCCGCCGCACTCTTGATGTCGCAGGCACCGAGCCCGATCGCGCGTTCCGCCGTCACCCGCAGCGCGTGCGGGCTGGCCGTCCACGCCGGTGAATCCGGCACGGTGTCCATATGCACGTTGAACACGCGCTTCGGGTTTCCGCGCACCGCCAGCAGGGCCACCGCGCCGGCGCCGAAATCGGTGAGCTCGAAGCGGAAGCCCGGCAGCTTGGCCTGCAGGTAATCGAACATGCCGCCGGTGCCGATGGCGCGCGGCGGGTTGCGCGTGTCGAAGCCGACCAGCGTCTCCAGATGCTTCAGCGTGCTCGCGAGGGCCTCGCTCACCGGTTCACCTCGGCCCACAGCGTGCTGCTCATCCCGTACAGGCGGATGAAGCCCTCGGCCTCGGCCACGCCCCAGTCCGCGGCCTGCGCGTAGGTCGCGCCCTTGGCGTTGAGGATGTGCTTGGAGGAGATGGCCACCGCATCCACGCGGCCGCCCTCGGTGCGCAGGGTCACCGTGCCGTTGACCGTGCGCTGCGAGGAGGCGAGAAAGGCTTCGATGTCGGCCTTCAGCGGGTCGTGGAAGAAGCCTTCGTAGACGAGTTCAGTCCACTTGCGGCCGATCTCGGGCTTGAAGCGGTTCTGGTTCTTGGTCAGCACGGCTTCTTCCAGCGCACGATGCGCCGTGAGCAGTGCGGTGAGGCCCGGTGCCTCGAAAATGATGCGGCCCTTGAGCCCGATCGTCGTATCACCGGTGTAGAGGCCGCGACCGACGCCATAGGCTGCGAGTGCGGCGTTGAGCTGGGCGAGGATCACGTGGCCCGGCAGGGCTTCGCCGTTCAGCGTCACTGCTTCGCCGTTGGTGAAGCCGAGCGTGAGCTCGAGCGGCGTGGTCGGCCACGCGCTGCGCGGCGCGCACCAGCCCTTGGCACCTTCGCCAGGCGCTTCCCAGCGGTCGATCTCGCCGCCGCTCATGGTCACGCCGAGCAGGTTCTCGTTGATCGTGTAGCTCATCTGCTTGGGCCGCACCGCAAAGCCGCGGGCCTCCAGATAGGCCTGCTCGTAGGCGCGCACCTCGCGGTGCTCCTTCTGGATCTCGCGGATCGGCGCCACGATCTCGTAATCGCCCAGCGCCTTGATCGCGAGGTCGAAACGCACCTGGTCGTTGCCCATGCCGGTGCAGCCGTGCGCGATGGCCTTCGTGCCCAGTTCGGCGCAGCGCTTCAGTGCCGCTTCGACGATGAGATAGCGGTCAGAGACCAGCAGCGGGTACTGGCCCTGGTAGGGCTCGCCGGCCCAGACGAAGGGTTTGACGAATCCGTTCCAGATGGCCGGACCGCCATCCACGGTGACATGGCTGGCGACCTTCAGCTCATGGGCGCGGGCTTCGATCCAGGCGCGCTCCTTGGCGTCAACACCACCGGTGTCGGCGAACACGGTATGGACTTCCCAGCCGCGTTCCTGAAGGTAGGGGACGCAGAAGCTGGTGTCGAGGCCGCCGGAGAAGGCGAGGACGATTTTGGGGGTCATGGTCGGGAACTCGGTGGTGTCGTGGGAACAGGGTGATGGCCTGACTTGATGCATCGTGAGCCATCGGCTGCGACAGCATCGAGGCGGCCATGCTCAGCCGCGCAGCAATCGGGCCATCACGGCCTTCTGCACGTGCAGGCGGTTCTCGGCCTCGTCGATGGCGATGCAGTTCGGCGAATCCATCACACCATCGGTGGCCTTGACGTTGCGGCGCAGCGGCAGGCAGTGCGAGAACAGGCCTTGCCCGCCGTCGCGGGTGAGGGCCATCTTGGCCTCGTCGACGATGAAATGCCGATAACGCTCGCGCACCGGCTGCTCGGCCGTCCAGTTGCCGAAAAAAGGCAAGGCCCCCCAGCTCTTGGCATAGACCACATCGGCATCCCGGTAAGCCGCCTCGATATCGTGCGACACGGTAAGCGAGCCGCCGCTCTCGGCGATGTTTTGCTGCGCCCAGCCCATGTAGCGCTCGTCGAGCAGGTACTGCGGGTTCGGGCAGAGCAGGGTCACGTCCATGCCCAGCCGGGTGGCGATGGTCAGGGCCGAATTGGCGACCGCGGTGTTCAAGGCCTTCGGGTGGTAGGTCCAGGTCAGCACGTACTTGCGGCCGCGCAGGTCGGCCCCGAAGCGTTCGCGAAGGGTCAGCGCATGGGCCAGTTCCTGGCAGGGGTGGGTGATGGTCTCAAGGTTGATCACCGGCACCGTGGCGTGGCGGGCGAAGCCACGCAGCACCGTATCCTCGCGGTCCAGCGTCCAGTCGACGAACTTCGGGAAGGCGCGCACGCCGATCAGGTCGACGTAGCGGGAGAGCACCCGCGCCACCTCGGCGATGTGCTCCTCGGTGTCGCCGTCCATCACCGTGCCGACCTCGAATTCAATCGGCCAGGCGTCCTTGCCCGGGGCCAGCACCACGGCGTGGCCGCCCATCTGCCAGGCACCGATCTCGAAGCTGGTGCGGGTGCGCAGCGAGGGGTTGAAGAACACGAGCGCGATGCTCCGACCGGTCATCTGCTGGCCGAACCGGCTGGCCTTGAAGGCTGCGGCCTCGTCGAGGACGGCGTCCAGCTCGGCGCGGGACCAGTCCTGGGTGTTCAGGAAATGCTTCATCACTAAGGCTCCAAACGAATCCGGGACGCAAAACGCCAACGCCCAGCGCGAGGCTGGGCGTTGGTGGTTTCGGAAAAGCGAAACAGACCGGTTACCCAGCGAGAAGGCGGGGTTCCGGTCGGCGCGCGCGAGAGGTCATCCCGGCGGCCATGTAGGCCGAGCTGAGGACGCCGAATGCGGGCAGGAAGGTGAACATACCGGGCAAGGGTCGCAGGTCGGCGGGCCGGGCGCAAGCGCCCGGCCGCGCCGGCTCAGCGGAAACCGGCCTCGGCCACCGGCTGGATCGAAATGCGCAAACGCACACGGTCACCCGGATCGTAGGGCATGCGCGACATGAAAGTGCGGCCCTGATGGACGTACTCGACATCGTAGCCGGCGACCCGGCGCTGCTCGCGCTCGACCTCGACGATGCGGCAGCCCGGGTGCAAGGCGGCTTCGTTGCGGGCGACGTTGCGGCCGATGGCCCCGCCGATCACCGCACCGGCCACGGTGGCGGCATCGCGGCCATCGCCCTTGCCGACCTGGTTGCCGAGTGCGGCACCGACCAGGGCCCCGACCACGGTGCCGCCGGTGGCATCACCGGGGCGGACCGGCTGGCCGTCGCAACGCTCCTCCGGAACGAGGGTGCGGATCGTCTCGTAGACCGGATCGACCCGGGTGACCTGCGCATAGCTGAAGGAGACGTTCTCGGCCCCCGAAGCGAAGCTGGTGTCGCGGCGTTCGCCGGACTGGGCCAAGGCGACGAGCGGCAGCAGCGAAAGGGCAATCAAGGCGGTCGAGCGCAGAACGAACATGGCCATCTCCGGAGGCAGGCAACGGAAGGATTCCAGCATCGGACGGCTGAACCCCGGCCGAAGATTTCCGTTAAGCGGCGTGGCTCGGTTGCTACACTCGAAGCCCTTGTTCATCCAGTGCCGAGGGCTTGTGTCGATCCGCCTCTTCAACAGCCTGACCCGACGGGTCGAGGACTTCGCGCCCACGAACCCGAACCGCGTCAGCCTCTACGTCTGCGGGCCCACGGTCTACCACTACGCCCACATCGGCAACGCCCGTGGGCCGGTGGTGTTCGGTGTGCTGGCCGAGCTGCTGCGGCGGCATTACCCGCAGGTGGTCTACGCCCGCAACATCACCGACATCGACGACAAGATCAACGCCTCGGCGATCGAACAGGGCGTGCCAATCACGGCCATCACCGAGAAGTTCACGGCCATCTACCGCGAGGACATGGGCGCGCTGGGTGTGAAGCGGCCGGACATCGAGCCGCATGCCACCCACCACATCGCCGACATCATCGCGATGATCGAGCGGCTGATCGCCCGAGGCCATGCCTACGCTGCCGACGGCCACGTGTTGTTCCAGGTGTCCACTTACGCCCAGTACGGCGCGCTTTCGCGCCGCAGCACCGACGAGATGCTGGCCGGTGCCCGGGTCGAGGTGGCGCCCTACAAGCGCGAGGCCGGTGACTTCGTGCTGTGGAAACCCAGCACGCCCGAGCTGCCGGGCTGGGACTCGCCCTGGGGCCGTGGCCGTCCCGGCTGGCACATCGAGTGCTCGGCGATGTGCCAGGCGCATTTCGGCGACACCATCGACATCCATGCCGGCGGCGTGGATCTGCAGTTTCCGCACCACGAGAACGAGATCGCCCAGAGCCAGTGCGCCAGCGGCACGACCTTCGCGCGCTGGTGGCTGCACAACGGCATGCTGACCTTCGACGGCAGCAAGATGTCGAAGTCGGTCGGCAACATCCGCACCGTGCACGAACTGCTGAAGACCTACCCCGCCGAAGCGCTGCGCTATGCCCTGCTCTCGGCGCACTACCGGCAGCCGCTGGACTGGTCGGAGGCGCTGATCGAGCAGAGCATCAACACGCTGGATCGGCTGTACGGGACGCTGCGCGACCTCGCCGACGTTGCGGCCGCGCCGGTGCTGCCCGAAGCGATCGAGCTCACGCTTGCCGACGATCTGAACACGCCGGCGGCGCTCGCCGAGCTGTCGCGCATTGCCGCGGAGCTGCGGGCGGCGAAGCGAGAGTTCGTCACTGCTCACGGCGACACGGCGGTCGCGGTCGCCATCGCGAAAGCGCGTGACCTCAAGGCGCAACTGCTCGGCGCCGGTGCGGCGCTGGGCCTGCTGCAGCAGCACCCCGAAGCCTGGTTCGGCAAAGGCGCCGCCAACGATGACGATGCCCGCATCGACGCCCTCGTGGCCGAGCGCACCGCCGCGAAGAAGGCCCGCGACTTCGCCCGCGCCGACGCGATCCGCGACGAGCTCGCGGCGGCCGGCATCGTGCTCGAAGACACGCCACAGGGCGTGCGCTGGTCGAGGAAGCGCGCATGAACGCTCCCGCCGTGCAGGTCCCGACCTCGCCCTTTCCGCTCGAGGCCACGCCGGCCGAGGCACAGGCCGCGATCGCCGAAGAGTTCGCCGCGTTCGGCGACTGGTCGGAGCGCTACCAGTACCTGATCGACCTCGGCCGCAAGCTGCCCGAGCTGCCCGAGAGCTGGAAGACCGATACGCACCGTCTGCTCGGCTGCCAGTCGAAGGTCTGGATCGTGGCGCAGGGCGATGCGGGGCGGCTCGACTTCCATGCGCTCAGCGACTCCAGCATCGTCGCGGGGCTGGTGTTCCTGGCCCTTCGCGTCTACTCCGGGCGCAGTGCTGAGGAGATCCTCGCCACCGCGCCGGACTTCATCGACGCGATCGGTTTATCAAAACACCTCTCGCCCAGCCGCAACAACGGCCTGACCGCCCTGCTCGCCTTCATCCAGAACAGCGCCCGCCGCGCCGGAGCCGACCCATGACGCCACGCCCCCTCGTCATCGCCCTGCTGCTCGGCCTCGCCAGCACCGGCCAGGCCGCGGCCCCGTCGCCACCGGCACTACTGCAGGGACTGGCGGTGGCCCCGCCGCTCTCGGCCCTGGCGGTGGAACCGGCATCGCGACTGCGCCCGCTGATCGAGCGCCAGCGCGCCGACCGCGCCCTGCTGGAGCATGTCCGCGGGTTGCTCGACGAAGGCCATGATCCGCTCTTCGCCCCACGCCGCGATGCCCTGCGCCGTGCCTTTCTCACCGATTGGCAGGCCCGCCTGGACGAACTCGACCCCGAAGGCCTCGATCAGGACGAGCGCCTCGACCGGCTCCTGCTGCGCCGCCATCTGGCCCTGCAGGCCGAGGCGCTGGCGTTCGAACGCCAGCGCCAAGCCGAGATCGCGCCCTGGCTGCCGGGCTATGCCGAGCTGGTCGAACTTCTCGAGGACCGCCGTGATCTCGTGCAGGCCGATCCACGCAGCAGCGCCGATCGGCTGGAAGCCGCCCGTGCCGCCCTCGAAGCCGGCTTGCCGGAGCTGGAGACCGACCTCGAGGCCGGCCGACTCAGCCCCACCCTCGCCCTGCGCACCGCCCGCCACGCCGACGGGCTGCGCCAGGCGCTGGCCGATTGGCACCGCCATCAGTCCGACTACGACCCGTGGTTCGGCTGGTGGGTGGATGCGCCCCAGGCAGCACTCGACCAGGCCCTCAAGGCCCGGGCCGAGCGCTTGCGCCGGGACCTGGGCGACGCCGGCAGCGCCCTGCACGCCGATCCGATCGGTGATGCCGCCATCGTCCAAGCCCTGCGCGCCGAAGGCATCCCCTACAGCCCGGCCGAACTGATGGCCGCGGCCGAGCGCGAACTGGCCTGGTGCCGGGCCGAGATGGAAAAGGCCGCCCGCGAAATGGGCGCCCGCGACTGGCGCGAGGCGCTGGAGCGGGTCAAGCAGTTGCACGTCGAACCGGGTCGGCAGCCGCATCTGGTGGTCGAGTTGGCCGACGAGGCCGTGCGCTTCCTCGAGGATCGCGATCTGCTCACCGTGCCTGCGGGCACCCGCCGCGGCTGGCGGATGAACATGCTCGATGCCGAATGGCAGTTGCAGGCCCCGTTCTTCCTGGGCGGTCGCGATGTCTGGGTGGCCTTCCCCACCGCCGACATGCCCCAAGAGCACAAGCTCAACGCCCTGCGCGGCAACAACCGGCATTTCTCGCGGGCGGTGGTGCACCACGAACTGGTGCCCGGCCACCACCTGCAGCACTGGTACGCGCAGCGCCACAACACCCACCGCGCCGATTTCGACAGCCCGTTCTGGCTGGAGGGCTGGGCCCTGTACTGGGAACTCCGGCTCTATGACCTGGGCTTCGCCAGCCGTCCCGAGGACCGGATCGGCATGCTGTTCTGGCGCAGCCACCGGGCGGCGCGGATCCTGTTCTCGCTGGGCGTGCAGTCGGGACGGATGACGCCCGACGAGGCGGTGCGGCTGCTGATCGAACGGATCGGTCACGAGCCGCGCAATGCCCGCGCCGAGGTGCTGCGCTCGATCGGCGGCGATTACGACCCGCTCTACCAGGTGGCCTACCTGGTCGGTGGCTGGCAGCTGCGTGCCCTGCACGAGGAGCGGGTGGTGCGCGGCGGCTGGAGCGAGCGCCAGTTCCACGACCGCGTGCTGCGCGAGGGCAGCATGCCGATCCACCTGCTGCGCGAACGCCTGTTCGACCGGGTCGGGGCGGAAGCGCCAGCGGCGGCCTGGCGCTTCCTCGATTCTCCGGCCAACGCCAGCGCGCGCTGAGCGCGCCGGCGCAGGGGGCTTTCAGTCACCCATCTGCTTTTGCTGGTGTTCCCATCGCTCCTGCGCGTCGAGCGTGCGCTCGGCAGTGGGGCGCGCTTCGAGGCGCTCCAAGCCGATTGGCTCGCCGGTGTCGACGCAGTAGCCGTAATCGCCCTCGTCGAGCCGGCGCAGGGTGCTGTCGATCTTGTTGATGAGCTTGCGGTAGCGGTCGCGGGTGCGTAGTTCCAGCGCGTTCTCGGTTTCGCGGGTGGCGCGCTCGGCCTCGTCGCCGACGTCGCGCACCTCTTCCTTGAGGTTTTCGATGGTCTGCTGCGATTCCTCGACCAGATCCCGGCGCCAGCCGAGCAGCTTGCGGCGGAAATATTCGAGCTGCCGGGGGCTCATGTAAGGCTCGGCCGGATCCGGCCGGTAGCCGGCGGGGAGATCGACCCGCTCGACGGCGACAATCGGGCGCTTCGGTTCCTCGATCGGACGCTCCGGTTTCTTGTACCCGGCGCGACCGGGCGGAGTCTGGGGTTTCGTCGGCTTGTGGGACTCGGCGCGAGGGGCGGCCGGAGCCGCGACGGCCGGTTTGGCCGCGGTCTTGGCGCTGGTCTTCGTGCTCGCCGGAACAGCCGATGTCGAGGCCGGCTGGGGTGAAGGCTTGGTCACCGGCTTAGCCGCAGGTTTTGCGGCCGGAGGGGATGCAGGTTTTGCCGCTGGCTTGGCCACCGCCTTGGCTGCGGGTTGAGCGGGCTTGGCCTTGGCCGCCGTTTTCGCGGCAGGCTTGGCAGTCGACTTGACGGGATGGGCCGTCGTCTTCGCGGCGGGCTTGGTGGCCTTGGACGCCGGCTTCGCAACAGGCTTGGTGGGCTTGGCTACGGGCTTCGCGGCAGGCTTGGTGGCCTTGGCCGCCGGCTTCGCAGCAGGTTTGCCGGCAGGCTTGGCCGGTTGGTTGGTTTGGGCTGCGGGTTTCGCAGCGGGCTTGGCCGGCTTGCCCGTCTTGGCCGCCGGCCTAGCCGCCACCTTAGCGGCAGGCTTGGCGGCGGGTTTGGACGCGGCTTTACCGGCCGGTGCGGCCACGGCCTTTTTCAGCGCGTGGGCGACCTTGCCGACCGCCTTCGCCATCTTGCTGATCGTACCGCCGCCCTTTTTGGCCGGGGCCTTGGCCGCTTTCTTCGCGGGTTTGCTGGCTGCCACGAGCACCTCTGGAATCGTTCATTGAGCCATTGCGGCGGGCTGTTATAGCCTTTCGCTCCATCGCCGGCAACCCATGGAATCCACAGTGCGCCCAGCCCCCGTGACCGGCCTGATCCTTGCCAGCCTGCGCGGCTACAAACGCTGGATCAGTCCGCTGCTCGGCCAGCACTGCCGGTTTCACCCGAGCTGCTCGCTGTACATGCACGAGGCGGTGGAACGGCACGGCCCCCTGCGCGGCGTCTGGCTGGGCACGAAAAGGCTGTGCCGCTGCCACCCGCTGCATCCGGGCGGCAACGATCCGGTGCCTTGAGGCTGGCCGAGCGAGTCAGGCGCTGGGGCCGAAACCGCCCGCCACGCCCTTGACCGCCACGGCCACCGCATCGTGCGGATGGAGGCTCTCGAAATGCGAGGCGCGGACCCGGAAATCGAGGATCCGCTCGTCGGCATTGAGCGCCTGCTGCATGCGACGGGCGGCGTCCTCGCAGAACATCAGGTTCTGGCCGTTGAGACGGGCGAAGGCCTGTTCATCTTCACGCTTGACCGCGGTCTGCACCGGTGTCTTGAGCGCGCCCTCGATGCGATCGACCAGATCGATGATCGGGAAATCGGCCACCTGCGGGGCCAGCCGGACCCGGACATCGGCATGGCTGCGCTGGCTGTGCGGGGTGGCAAGGATGCCCTGCTCGGTGCCGAGCCAGCGCAACACGGCCTCGGCCGACACTTCGCCACCCGGAAAATCGCGGCGGAACTGTTCCTGAATCAACTGCCGGGCCAGTGCCGCCGAGCAGGGGCAGGTGCTGGAGTAGGTGATCCGCACGTCCATTTCCAGCTCGAAGGCATTGCGCTCCAGGGTGGCGCGCAAACCAACCGGGTAGCTCTTCCAGCCGGTGTTGTCGCTGACCAGGGCCTTGCGGCGGACGAGGTGGTCGAAGCGCAGCTCGACCATGGCGCGGTCGGAAAGCTCGGCGTGAGAGTCGAGGAAATCACGCAGCAGCCGGCGCAGGGAAGCCGGGCTGATCGGCTCGGCGGCAAGGTGGCGATCGACATGCAGGTAGAGCCGCGACATGTGGATGCCGCGCACTTCGGGTCGATGCAGGTTGACGAAGGCGTTGATGCGGGCCGGCGTGCTGGCAATGCCGCCCTCGGGGCCGGGTAGGCTGACCGGGGCGTCAATCTCGCCCATGCCCACCCAGGCCAGTTGGCCGGCCGCGGCGGGACGGGCCTCGCAGGCGATGTCCGGCATGATGCGGACGACGTTCTCTCGGATCGGCGACATGGTGGGGTCCGGTGGCGAAGTCGGGTTCACGGTAGGTGGATGCCAGTGCAGCGTATGTCAAGTCGTGGCGACCGGCGGAATCCGGTAGTGCAACGCTGCGTCACGGGTAGAACGCCAGAACACGAAAGGCCGCCGCCAGAGCGGCACAACAGCGGGCCGGCGACCGGTGGCCAGAGCCTGCAGCCTGCGCCGATCGTCGTCGGCGAGCAGGCGGGCGAGCAGGGTCTCGCCGGGTCGGATCGGGGCGATCGCACCAAGCAGGTGCCCGGCCCAGTCACGCAGCACCTCGGGCGCCGCGGCACCGGCCACCGGGCGACGGCCGTGGCGGGCCCAGATCGCCAAGGGAATGCCGGCACTGCCGGCCGCCGGACGCGGCTCACCTTGGCCCAGGGCCAGCGCCTGCCAATGCCGCAGGAAGCGCTCGGCGGCGGTCTGGTCCGGAGTGGCTGCGCCCACCAGCGCGGCGTCGATCCGCGCCACCGCCATGGCGAGCGGCTGCAGCGAAGCGTCAGCGGCGGCGGCATCGGTCGCCAGCGCATCATCGTCGATGGCCTGGGCCACGGCCTGAGCGAGGCCCGCCCAGGGTAGGCTTGGCGAGATCAGGCCCTGCCCCAAGGGGTGGCGTGGCGCGGCCGCGGCCAGCGCTGCGAGTTCCTCGGCCCACCAGGCACAGCGCAGGCTGCGGACCCGTGGCTCGGAACTCTCGAACAGGGCCGCTTCGCATTCGCCGAGCAGGCCGACCCAAGCGAGGAAAACCGGCTGCGCCGCTTGCGGCAGGAAGGCCGGCAGCAGGCTCAGCAGCGGCAGGCGTTGCAGGGCCGTGTCCGGCAAGGCGGGCAGGCCACCGCTCGGGTCCGACGCCGCACTCACCGCGGCAGCACCCTGATCCAGGCCGCCACCGCCGCCGCATCCGCGCAATGCGCGCTGGCCGGCCAGTGTTCGGGCTGCTCGCTCGGCTCGCGGTAGCCCCAGAGCGCGGCCGCTGTCGGCATCCCGGCGGCAAGGCCGGCGACGATGTCGCGGGCGTCGTCGCCGACGTAGACGCACTCCACCGCCTGCAACCCCAGCAGGGCGGCGGCGTGGCGCAGCGGTGCGGGGTCGGGCTTGCGCAGCGGCAGGCTGTCGCCGCCGACCAGCACGGCGCAACGCGCCGACCAGCCCATGCCGGCGATCACGCCACGGGCGAGCGCTTCTGGCTTGTTGGTGACGATGCCCCAGCGGGCGCCGGCCGACTCGATGCCGGCCAGCAGGGCTTCGATGCCGGCGAAAGGCCGGCTGAGCACCGTCAGGGCGTCGGCATAGGCGGCGAGAAACCGCGGCAGCAAAGCCTCGATCGCCGCATCGTCGCGTTCGGGAAAGGCCCGCGTCAGCAAGGCCCGCCCCCCCTTCGAGACCAGTGGCCGCAAGACCGCCAAGGGCAGCGGTGCAAAGCCTTCCTCGACGAGCAGGCGATTGACCGCGGCGGCAAGATCGGGGGCGGTATCGACCAGGGTGCCGTCGAGATCGAACAACACCGCCCGCGGCCAACAGGGCCGTGGGCTGGCCGCGGCCACGGGCTTCATGCCGGCTTCTGCGCCACGCACAGGTAGTTGACCGCCGTTCCGCGGCCCACCCGGGCACGGCGACGCAGCGGGTCGTAGTGCAGGCCATCGATCTGCCGCAGTTCCAGTCCGGCGCGGCGCAGCCCGGCCGCCAGTTCAGAGGGCTTGATGAAACGCCGCCAGTCGTGGGTGCCGCGTTCGATCAGGCCGGTGAGGTATTCGGCCCCGACGATGGCCAGCACGAAGGCGGCCGGGGTGCGGTTGATGGTCGAAATCACCAGGCGCCCACCGGGCTTGAGCAGAGCGGCACAGGCCTCGAGCATGGACGGTGGATCGGGCACGTGCTCCAGAAGTTCCATGCAGGTGACCAGATCGAAAGCAGCCGGTGATTCGAGCGCCAGGGCCTCGACGGCCTGCACACGGTAGTCGAGCTGCAACCGCTCGCCGGCCTGGCGGCGTTCGAGCAGGTGCAGGCGGGCGACATCGACGAGATCGGCGGCCAGATCGATGCCCAGAACCTCGGCCCCCTCACCCGCCATCGCCTCACTCAGCAGGCCGCCACCGCAGCCGACATCGAGGACTTTCGCGCCGGCCAGCGGGCAGTGCCCGGCCACGTAGGCGAGCCGGGCCGGATTGAGGGCGTGCAGTGGGCCCTGCGGCCCCTGCGGGTCCCACCAGCGCGCAGCAAGGGCGGAAAACCGCGCCAGCTCGGCGGGGTCGGCATTGGCCGCGATCGACGGGGTGGGGTTGCTCATGAACCGGCTCCGGGGCGTGGAATATCGGCGATCCGTCGCGCCCAAGCCCGCGCCTTGGCCTTGAGCGCGCCGGCATCCATGTCGGCGAGGTGGCGATCACGCAGCTTGGGACGGCCGGCAATCCAGACATCGCTGACCTGGTGGCGGGTGGCCACATACACGAGGTGCGAGACGACGTGGTAGAGCGGCTGCAGCTCCAGTTCGCCCAGATCGACGAGCACCAGGTCGGCCTGCTTGCCCGGCTCGATCGAGCCGATCTCGTCCTCGCGACCCAGCGCACGGGCCCCGCACAGTGTGGCCGCCTCCAGCGCCGAGGCGGCGTCAAGGGCGCGGGCATCGCCGGCGACGGCCTTGGCGAGCAACGCTGCGTTGCGGGTCTCCTCGAACATGTCGAGGTCGTTGTTGCTGGCGCAGCCGTCGGTGCCGATGGCGACGTTGGCGCCGGCCCGACGCAGGGCCTCGACCGGACAGAAGCCGGAGGCCAGCTTGAGGTTGGATTGCGGGCAGTGCGCGATGTGCACGCCACGCTCGGCGCAGAGGCGGATCTCGCCTTCGGTGAGCTGGGTCATGTGCACGGCGATCAGGCGCGAATCGACGATGCCCAGCCGGTCGAGCCGCGCCAGCGGGCGCTGGCCGTGGGCCTTGAGCGAGTCCTCGACTTCCTGCGCGGTCTCGTGCACGTGGCAGTGGATCGGCAGGTCGAGTTGGGCCGAGAGCATGTTGATGCGCTCGAAACCGGCATCCGAGACCGTGTAGGGCGCATGCGGCGCGAAGGTGAAGCGGATCAGCGGATCGCTGCGCCAGGCGTCGAAGACTTCCAGGCCCTTGTCGAAATACTCGGCGGTGGTCTTGGCCCAGGGCGAGGGGAACTCGATGATCGGCAAGCCAACCGTGGCCCGGAAGCCGAGGCGCTGGTAGGTCTGCGCCTGCACGTCGGGGAAGAAGTAGCTCTCGTTGCAGCAGGTAGTGCCGCCGCGCAGCATCTCGGCGACCGCCAGCTCGATGCCGTCGGCGATGAAATCGGGCGCCATCACCGCGCCTTCGATCGGCCAGATGTGCTCCTGCAGCCAGGGCATCAGCGGCAGGTCATCGGCCACCCCGCGCAACAATGTCATCGGGTTGTGGGTGTGGCTGTTGACGAGGCCAGGGATCAGCGCGGCCTCGGGCCGCGAGACGATCTCGGCCGGCAGGAAGCGGGCCCGCGCCTCGGTGCGTGGCAGCACGGCAAGGATGCGCCCCTGCTTCACCGCCACCGCATGGTCGACCAGCACGACGCCCTTCGGCAGCACCGGCACGACCCAGCCGGCTTCGATCAACAGCTCGCAGGGTTCACGCACGTTCTCTCCCCGGACCGGACCCGGCCCTGCCGCGACCACTCACTTGACGCGGCTGACGTACTCGCCGGTGCGGGTGTCGACTTTGATGATCTCGTCCTGGCCGACGAACAGCGGCACGCGCACGACCGCGCCGGTTTCCAGCTTGGCCGGCTTGCCGCCACCGCCCGAGGTGTCACCGCGCACACCCGGATCGGTCTCGACGATCTTCAGTTCGACGAAATTGGGCGCCTGCACGGCGATCGGCGTGCCGTTCCACAGGGTGACGACGCAGGGCTCCTCGCCCTTGATCCACTTCGCGGTCTCGCCCACGCCAGCGGCGTCGGCCTGCACCTGCTCGAAGCTCTCCTGCTGCATGAAGTGCCAGTACTCGCCGTCGGTGTAGAGGTACTGCATGTCGGTGTCGACCACGTCGGCGGCCTCGACGTTGTCGGTGGCTTTCATGGTCATCTCCACCACCCGGCCCGACTTGATGAAGCGGTACTTCACGCGGGTGAAGGCCTGGCCCTTGCCCGGCTTGACGTATTCCGTCTCGGTGATGACGCACGGCTCGTTATTGACGATGATCTTCATGCCGTTTTTGACGTCATTCATGCCGTAGCTGGCCATGCGGGTGCTCCTCGAACCTTTAGAATGCAGCCCGAGATGATACCCGTTCCCGCCGCCACCCGGCAGCCGGCCCGTTGGCAGACGCTTTGGCGCGAGGCCGTGCGCGACCCTGCCGAACTGCTCCGCCGACTCGGCCTGGAGGGTCTGAGTGCGCGTGTTTCGGCGAGCGCCCAAGGCGCTTTCCCCTTGCGCGTGCCGGCGGGCTACCTCGCCCGGATGCGCCACGGCGATCCGCACGATCCGCTGCTGCGCCAGGTGCTGCCGCTCGACCTGGAAGACCGCCTCGTGCCCGGATTCACGCTCGACGCGGTCGGCGACGCGCAGGCCAAAGCCGGCACCGGCGTGATCCACAAGTACGAAGGCCGCGCCCTGCTGATTGCGACGGGAAGCTGCGCCATCCACTGCCGCTACTGCTTCCGCCGGCATTTCCCCTACGCCGAGGAAACCGCCGCAGCGGGCGGCTGGGCTTCAGCGCTCGAGCACCTGCGTGCCGACCCGTCGGTGCGCGAAGTCATCCTCTCCGGCGGCGACCCGCTGAGTCTTTCGACGGCCAAGCTTGCTGAATTGACCGATGCCCTGCGCGGCCTGCCGCAGATCACCCGGCTGCGCATCCACACCCGCCTGCCGATCGTGCTGCCCGAGCGTATCGACGCCGAGTTCCTCGACTGGATCGGCGCCCTGCCCTGGCCGGTGGTGATGGTGGTGCACGCCAACCATGCCAGAGAGATCAACGAGGGTGTGCGCACGGCCTGCGCCGCACTGCGCGAACGCGACGTGCACCTGCTCAACCAGGCCGTGTTGCTGCGCGGGGTCAACGACGACGTCGATGCGCTGGTCGATCTTTCCGAAGCCCTGTTCGGCATCGGCGTGCTGCCCTACTACCTGCACCAGCTCGACCGGGTGCAGGGGGCCGCCCATTTCGAGGTACCCGAAAGCGAAGGCGCGGCCCTGCATCGCGCCCTGCATGCCCGCCTGCCCGGTTACCTGCTGCCGCGACGGGTGCGCGAGGACGCCGGTCAGCCCGGCAAGACCCTGCTCTGAGTCGCGACTTCCTGAGCCGGCCGCCCTGCCCGTACACTCCGGCCGATGTGCCTTTTCCGGCCTTGGAGTCCGCATGCCCCCCCACGATGCCGTGCTGCGCCTGCTGCTGGTCGATGACCGGATCGAAGACGCCGAAGGCCTGACCAGCCTGCTCCGCAATGGCGGCATCGCGGTCCGACCGCACCGCGCCGACTCACCCGAGGCACTGCGCCGGCTGCTGGGCCAGCAGGGTTTCGATCTGGTGATCGCCGCGGCCGCAGCCCGCGACCTGACCTTCGAATCGGTGATGCGCGAGGTGCAGGCCAGCGGCAAGGACCTGCCGGTGCTGGCCGTGCTCGACGCCCTGGGCGAAGACGCCCTGCTCGCCGCACTGGCCGCCGGGGCCCACGGTGTGCTGCTGCGGCAGCGGCCGGCCCAGGCCCAGGCCGTGGTGCGCGCCGAATACGAGGCGGTCCGCGACCGCCGCCAGCTGCGCGGACTGGAAGCGCAGCTGCGCGAAACCGAGCGCCGCTGCGATGCTTTGATCGCTTCCTCGCGCGACCCGATCGCCTACCTCCACGAGGGCATGCACATCCGTGCCAACGAGGCCTACCTCGAAATGTTCGGCTACGGCAGCTTCGAGGACATCGAGGGCCTCTCGGTGCTGGACCTGATCGCCCCCTCGCACACCGCCGCCTTCAAGGACCTGCTCAAACGCATCGCCAAGGGCGAATCCCCACCGGAGCAGCTTGAACTCAAGGCCATCGATGCCTCGGGCAAAGTCTTCGATGCCCGGATGGAGTTCACCACCGCCAGCTACGAGGGCGAGCCCTGCCTGCAGGTGGTGTTCCGCCCCAGCACGACGGTGGACGCCTCGGTCGCCGCCGAACTGGAAACCCTGCGCCACCGCGACGGCGCCACCGGCCTCGCCAACCGGGCGTTTTTCATGGCCGAACTGGAAAAAGCCATCGCTGCCGCCGCCGGAGGGCGCCATCACCAAGCCTTGTTGCTGGTGGAGCCGGACAACTACGACACCCTGGTCGGCTCGGTCGGCCTCGCCCGGGCCGACACGCTGCTGGCCGCCATCGCGCAGCGGATCGAGAGCGTGCTCGATGGCAACACCTTGGCCGGCCGCCTTTCCGACCACCGCTTCGGTGTGCTCTGCCGCCTGCACGACCCCAAGGCCAGCCAGGCCCGGGCTGAGCGCCTGCGCAGCGCTTTCAGCAGCCAGTTGCTGGAGGTGGGCGAGCGCGCCATCACCCTCACCGCCAGCATCGGCGGCGTGCAGATCGGTGAGCGCAATGCCCAGATCGAGCCGGTGCTGAGCCGCGCCGAAAACTGCCTGCTCTCGGCAATGGGCGTGGGCGGTAACCGGGTCGAGATCCACGACCCGGCCGCCCGCGACCGCGCCGAGGAGGAACGCATCGCCGCCTGGGTGCAACGGATCCGCGATGCCATCGGCAACGACGGCTTCACCCTGCACTACCAGCCGATCGTCAGCCTCGGCGGCGAGCCGGGCGAGACCTACGAGGCCTACCTGCGCCTCAAGGGTGCCGGCGGCGAGATCATCCACCCCGGCACCTTCCTGCCGCTGGCTCTGGAGCAGGGCCTCGGCCCGGAGATCGATCGCTGGGTGGTGCACCGCGCCATCAGCGTGATCGCCGAGCGCCAGGCCGCCAACCGGGCGACCACCCTGTTCGTCAAGCTGGGACCGGAGAGCATCTCGGCCAATGCGCAGCTGGGCGAAGAGATCGCCGCCGCCGTGCAGGCGGCCGGCATTCCCGGCTCGCGGCTGGTGCTGGAGCTGCACGAGCCGGCGGTGTTCACCCACCTCAAGGCGATCCAGGCCTTCGCCCGCACGGTGCATGCCGCCGGCGTGCGGCTGGCGCTCGAACACTTCGGCACCGGGCTCAACTCCTTCCAGCTGCTGCAGCACATCGACGCCGACGTGGTGAAGATCGACCGCAGCTACATCACCGACCTCGCCCGCAACCCCGAAAACCAGGCCAAGGTCCGCGAGTTCACCGAAAAAGCCCGCGAGCTGGGCAAGATCTGCGTGGTCCACTACGTGCAGGATGCCGCCAGCATGACCGTGCTGTTCGGTATCGGCGTCGATTACGTCGAGGGCGATTTTCTGGCCGCCGCCGGCCCGGTGATGAACTACGATTTCAGCTGAGGCAGCCGCGCGCTGCGAGCAGGCGCAGGGCGGCTTCGCGACCGGAACGCCAGGCCTGCTCGGCGGGGGGAGTGCCCGCCTCGGCACACCAGCCGACGGCATCGCCGGCCAGCGCCAGGCCTTCGATAGCGCCGGCCAGTGCCGGATCGAGCCCATGGATCGGCCGGGCGTAGCGCCAGCGGTGCGCGCCGAAGCTGCGGATGGCGCCGTCGTCGATGCCGGTGAGGGCCACGAAAGCGCTGCGCAGCCGATGGGCGGCCTCTTCGGCGCTCAGCTCCAGATACCGCGTGCTCCAATCGGCGTCGGCATGCACCACCCAGTGACCGGCCGCGTTTCGACCGGGCTTGCTGCCCTCACGGATCATCGCCGCAAGGCCTGCCGCGGCCAGGGCGGCGGCATCAGGGCAGGTCGGTGCTGCCCGGCCCTCGACGTGCTCGACCACCGCCAGCCCGGCCCAGCACGGCGCGTAGCGCACCGCCTGCAGGGCCGCGAGAAGCACGGAACCCGCGGCACCCCATTCGGCTGACGCGGCGGTGGCGGTCAGCAGGCTGTGGGCCTGCGGCGCCGGCACCGCCAGCACCAGCCGTTCGGCACCGGCGAGCGGCTGGCCCTGGGCATCGAGCGCCCGCCAGTGGCCGGACACCCGATCGAGAGCCGCCACCGTGCTCGACCAGCGGACCTCGATGCCCTCCAGCAGGCCGGTGAGCAGTGCGTTCATGCCCGGCACGCCCACCCAGTTCTCGCCCCAGCGGGCGGCATGCCCGGCCGCAAGCTGCGCCGCAAGCCAGCCGCGGAAATCCTCACCCTGGGCTTGCAGGCTGGCAGCCCCGTGGTCGAAGCCGCCCGCCTCGACGCGGCGGGTGCTCAGGCGACCGCCCGGACCCCGGCCCTTGTCCAGCGCCAGCACGCGCAAACCGGCATCGGCGGCAAGGCGTGCAGCCGCCGCACCGGCCATGCCGGCACCGACGACCAGGACATCGGCCAAGGGCGGTGGGCCGTTGTCCATGGCCAGACCGCCTTCAGCGCAGGCCGGTCTCGTTGCGGGCGATCACCAGCCGCTGGATCTCGCTGGTGCCCTCGTAGATCTCGGTGATCTTGGCGTCGCGGAAATAACGCTCCAGCGGCATTTCCTTCGAGTAGCCCATGCCGCCATGCACCTGCAGGGCCTGATGGGTGATCCACATCGCCGCCTCCGAGGCGGTGAGCTTGGCCACCGCCGCCTCGGTACTGAATCGACCCCCGGTCTTGTCGGTCTGTGCCTTCGCCCAGGCGGCGCGCAAGGTGAGCAGGTGCGCGGCGTCGAGCTTGCACTTCATGTCGGCGATCTTCTGCTGGATCATCTGGAAGCTGCCGATCGGCTGGCCGAAGCTCTTGCGCTCCTTGACGTAGGCCACGCTGGCCTCGTAGGCAGCGCGGGCGAGGCCGACCGCCTGCGCTGCGATGCCGATGCGGCCGGCGTCGAGCACGCCCATGGCGATCTTGAAGCCCTCCCCGTCCTTGCCGACGACTTCATCGGCCGTGGCCACATAGTCCTCGAACTCGATCTCGCAGGTGGCCGAGGCGCGGATGCCCAGTTTCGGCTCGGTCTTGCCCCGCAGGAAACCCGGCTTGGCGGTGTCGACCATGAAGGCGGTGATGCCCTTGGCGCCCTTGGCCGGGTCGGTCATGGCGAACAGGATGATGTACTTGGCGACCGGGCCGGAGGTGATCCAGCTCTTCTTGCCGTTGATCACGTAGCTGCCGTCATTGCGCTTGACGGCGCGGCAACGCATGGCGGTGGCGTCGGAACCGGACTGCGGTTCGGTCAGGGCGAAGGCGCCGATCTCGCGGCCTTCGGCGATGGCGCGGACATACAGCTGCTTCTGCGCTTCGCTGCCGAACTTCAGGATGCCGTTGCAGAACAGCGAGTTGTTGACCGACATGATGGTGCTGTGGGCGCAGTCGCCGGCAGCGATCTCGATCATGGCCAGCACATAGCTGATCGGGCACATGCCGGCACCGCCGTATTCGGCCGGCACCTCGATACCCATCAGGCCGTTCTCGCCCAAGGTGCGGATGTTGTCGAGCGGGAACTCGCCGCTGCGGTCGAAATGCTCGGCGCTGGGCGCGATTTTTTCTTGAGCGATCCGGCGCGCCACGTCCTGGATCATCAACTGCTCTTCGGTGAAAGCGAAATCCACGGCAGACCCCTTGGTCGGGTTCAAGGAAAGTCGCGATTGTAGCCCCTCGACCATACCCGACGGCATGGTGCCGGGGTGAAAAACCGCCAAACCGTCGGTTGACCGCTCGCCGGGCCGCCTCTAATCTGATTCATCTTTGAATCGCGATAAAACGATCAACATGGACCTGAACGCCTGGTCGGACTGCCTGAAGGTGCTGGCCGATCCCACCCGTGTCCGCCTGCTGGCCCTCGTCGAACGCGAAGAATTGACCGTCGCCGAACTGGCCACCATCACCCACCTCGCCCAGCCGCGTGTCTCCACCCACCTCGCCAAACTGCGCGAGGCCGCGCTGGTGGTCGACCGCCGTTCCGGCGTTTCGGCCTACTACCGCTTCAACGATGCCATGGAAAACGCCGAAGCCGCCTTGTGGCGCACCCTGCGTGACGGCGCCAACGACCCCTTGCTGCGTCAGGACGCCGAGCGCCTGCCGCAGGTGCTGGCCGCCCGCGCCTCCGACCAGAACTGGGCCGATTCGGTGGCCGGCGACATGGAGCGGCACTATTCGCCCGGCCGCACCTGGGAGGCGCTGGCCCGCAGCGCCCTGCCCCTCGTTGAACCGCTCGATGTGCTCGACATCGCCTCCGGCGACGGTCTGATGGCCGAGATGCTGGCCCCCCATGCCCGCCGTTACCTGTGCATCGACGCCAGCCCCAAGGTGATCGCTGCCGCCCGCGAACGGCTCTCGAAACACGGGCATGTCGAACTCCGCGAGGGCGACATGCATGCCATCGACTGCGCCGATGCCAGCTTCGACTTGGCGCTGCTGCTGCATGCCCTGACCTACGCCGAAAAGCCCGCCAAGGCCCTGACCGAGGCCGCCCGCGCGCTGCGCCCCGGTGGCCGCCTGCTGGCCACCTGCCTCGCCCGGCACGAGCACCGTGCCGTGGTCGAAGCCTACGGCCACCGCAACCTCGGCTTCACCGAGACCGAGCTTCGCCGGTTGGCCGAAAAGGCCGGTCTGGCGGTGCGTGTCTGCGCGGTGGTGGCGAAAGAAAAACGTCCCCCCCATTTCGAAGTCGTCAGTCTGATCGCGCACAAGGCCGTCAAGGACGGGGCACAGGCATGAGCACCCTGCCCTGGAAGCACCCGGCCCGCGTCCAGCAACTGCAGGACGCGATGGCCCGGCGGATCCTCGTGCTCGACGGCGCCATGGGCACGATGGTGCAGAAGTATGAGTTACAGGAAGCCGACTACCGTGGCGAGCGCTTCAAGCACGGGTTCGATGGCTTGCAGTTCGCGCCCAAGTCCGCAGCAAGTGCGAGCGACCCACCCTCGGGCCACGAGCGTGCGCCGCTGGCGGCCGATCATGTGCACGGTGAAGCCTGCGGTTGCGGCGGCGACCTCAAGGGCAACAACGACCTGCTGGTGCTGACCAAGCCCGAGATCATCGCCGGCATCCACCGCGCCTACCTCGAGGCCGGCGCCGACCTGATCGAAACCAACACCTTCAACGGCACGCGCGTGGCGCAGGGCGATTACAAGCTCGAACACCTCGTGCCGGAACTCAACCGCGAAGCCGCGCGCCTTGCCAAGATCGCCTGCGCCGAGTTCGAAGCCCGCGACCCCGCAAAACCCCGCTTCGTGGTCGGTGTGCTGGGCCCCACGCCGCGCACCACATCGATCTCGCCGGACGTCAACGACCCGGCCTTCCGCAACATCGATTTCGACACCCTCGTGGCGCAGTACCGCGAGGCCGCCGAGGCCCTCGTCGAAGGCGGCGCCGACGTGCTGATGGTCGAAACCATCTTCGACACGCTGAACGCGAAAGCAGCCGTGTTCGCGCTGGAGACGATGTTCGCCGAGCACGGTGCGTGCTGGCCGGTGATGCTCTCCGGCACGATCACCGATCGCTCCGGCCGGACCCTGAGCGGACAGACCGCGGAAGCGTTCTGGTATTCGCTGCGCCATGCCAGGCCGCTGTCGGTCGGGCTGAACTGCGCGCTCGGTGCCCGCGATCTGCGCGCCCACATCGATGTGCTGTCGACGGTGGCCGAATGCGCCATCAGCTGCCACCCGAACGCCGGCCTGCCGAACGCCTTCGGTGGCTATGACGAGCCGCCTTCGGAAACCTCCGGCGTGCTGCGCGAGTTCGCCGAGGCCGGCCTGCTCAACATCGTCGGCGGCTGCTGCGGCACCACGCCCGAACACATCGCCGCCATCGTCCGTGCGGTCGAGGGCCTGCCGCCACGCACCCTGCCGACACCGGCGCCGCACATGCGCCTGGCCGGCCTCGAACCGGCTGTCATCACGCCCGAGACCAATTTCGTCAACGTTGGCGAGCGCACCAACGTCACCGGCTCGGCGCAGTTCAAGAAGCTCATCCTCGAAGGCCGCTTCGACGAGGCGCTGGTGGTGGCCCGCCAGCAGGTCGAGAACGGCGCGCAGATCATCGACATCAACATGGACGAGGGCATGCTCGATGCCGAAGCCGCGATGGGCCGCTTCCTGCGCCTCATCGCCGGCGAGCCGGACATCGCCCGCGTGCCGGTGATGATCGACTCGTCGAAGTGGAGCGTCATCGAGGAAGGCCTGAAAAATGTGCAGGGCAAGCCGATCGTCAACTCGATCTCGCTGAAGGAGGGCGAGGCCGCCTTCCTCGAGCAGGCTGAGCTGCTCCGTCGATACGGAGCGGCCGTCGTCTTGATGGCCTTCGACGAGCAGGGCCAGGCGGAGAGCTTCGAGCGCAAGGTCGAGATCTGCTCGCGGGCTTACGCCCTGCTGACGGAACGCGCCGGCATCGCGCCGGAGGACATCATCTTCGACCCCAACATCTTCGCCATCGCCACCGGCATCGAGGAGCACGACGGCTACGCGGTCGCCTTCATCGAGGCCACGCGCGAGATCCGGGCGCGCTTCCCACTGGCGCACGTGTCGGGCGGCGTGTCGAACGTGAGCTTCGCGTTTCGCGGCAACAACGCCGTACGCGAGGCGATCCACGCGGTGTTCCTGTACCACGCCATCCAGGCCGGCATGGATTTCGGCATCGTCAATGCCGGTGCTTTGACCCTGATCGACGATCTCGATGCCGAACTGCGCGAACGGGTCGAGGACGTGGTGCTGAACCGCCGCAGCGACGCCACCGAGCGCCTGCTGGCGATCGCCGACCGCTACCGCGGCAGGAAGGGCGAGGTCAAGGTCGAGGATGCCGCCTGGCGCGAGCTGCCGGTGGTCGAGCGGCTCAAGCACGCGCTGGTGCACGGCATCGATGCCCATGTCGAGGCCGACACCGTGATCGCGCATGCCGAACTCGGTCGCCCGCTGGAGGTCATCGAAGGCCCGCTGATGGCCGGCATGAACGTGGTCGGCGATCTGTTCGGCGCCGGCAAGATGTTCCTGCCGCAGGTGGTGAAGTCGGCGCGGGTGATGAAGAAAGCCGTGGCCGTGCTGCTGCCCTACCTTGAGGCCGAGAAGGCCGCGGCCGGCGGCGATGCCAAACAGCGCGGCAAGATCCTGATGGCCACCGTCAAGGGTGATGTGCACGACATCGGCAAGAACATCGTCGGCGTGGTCTTGGGCTGCAACAACTTCGAAGTGATCGACCTCGGCGTGATGGTGCCGGCGCAGACGATTCTTGACCGAGCCCGCGAGGAGAACGTCGATCTGATCGGGCTCTCCGGCCTGATCACGCCCTCGCTCGAGGAGATGAGCCATGTCGCCCGCGAGATGAAGCGACAGGGCTTCTCGGTGCCGCTGATGATCGGCGGTGCCACCACCAGCCGCGCCCACACCGCGCTGAAGATCGACCCGCACTACGCCGAGCCGGTGGTCTGGGTCAAGGACGCCTCGCGAGCGGTCGGTGTGGCGCAGTCGCTGCTGTCGAAGGACCTGCGCGCACCCTTCGTGGCCGGCATCGAGGCCGACTATGACGAGGTTCGGCGCCGCCATGCCAATCGCGGCGACGCCAAACCGCTGATGCCGCTCGATCGTGCGCGGGCCAAGCGGTTCGCACCCGATTGGGCCGCGTATGCGCCGCCGCAGCCGGCAACACCCGGCCTCAGCGTGTTCGACGACGTAGCGCTCAACACCCTGCGCGACTTCATCGACTGGACGCCGTTCTTCCAGACCTGGGAGCTGGCCGGTCGCTACCCGCAGATTCTCGATGATGCCGTGGTCGGCGTGCAGGCGCGCGAGCTCTGGCGCGACGCCCAGGCCATGCTCGATCGGCTGATCGCGGAGAAGTGGCTCACCGTCAAGGCCGTGGCCGGGCTGTGGCCGGCCGCGCAACAGGGCGATGACATCGCCGTGTTCGACCCCGCCCAACCCAGCCGTCGGCTTGCCACCCTGCACACCCTGCGCCAGCAGGCCGACAAACCCGACAGCCGGCCGAACCTGGCGCTGGCCGATTTCATCGCACCGCTGGGCCAGCAGGACTGGATCGGTGCCTTCGCGGTGAATGCCGGCATCGGCATCGATCCGCATGTGGCGAAATTCGAATCATCGAACGACGACTACAACGCCATCCTGCTGAAGTCGCTGGCCGATCGCTTCGCGGAAGCCTGCGCCGAATGGCTGCACCGCGAGGTGCGCACGCGGCTGTGGGGCTATGCCCATGAGGAGGCCTTCGACAACGAGGCCTTCATCCGCGAGGACTACCGCGGTATCCGTCCGGCCCCCGGCTACCCGGCCTGCCCCGAGCACAGCGAGAAGCGCACGATTTTCGATCTGTTGCAGGCCGAGACCCACACCGGGCTCGCGCTGACCGAGAACTTCGCCATGCATCCGGCCTCGGCGGTCAGCGGCCTGTATTTCAGCCACCCGGACAGCCAGTACTTCGTGGTCGGCCGGCTCTCGCGCGAGCAGGTCGCCGACTACGCCCGACGCAAGCAGCTGAGCCTGGAACAGGCCGAACGCTGGTTGGCGCCGAACCTCGACTACGACCCGGACTGAAGCGCCGACGCTACCGGCCGCAGCCTCGACGCGGTGAGGGTCATCGCAGCCGGTCCGGGATTCCGGACCGGTACTTCCGGCCTGTGAAGGCCGTGTGCAGCTCGGGTAGAGTCGGTCCTACCCCGTCGCCGCGAGGCGGCCCCACTGCCTGCCCACACCGCCATGACCCGAACCCCGCTTGCCGCCGCCCTCGCCGCCGTCCTCCTGCTGGGCGTCCCCACCACGCTGCTAGGCGCCAGCGCATCGTCCACTGAAGCGGTGCAGGCCAATCCCTTCTTCGAGGCCGAATGGAACACGCCTTTCGGCGCCGTGCCCTTCGATCGGATTCGACCCGAGCATTTCGTGCCGGCCTTTGAAGCCGGCATGGCCGCGCATCTGAAGGAAGTCGAAGCCATCGCGAAGCATCCGGCCACGCCGGACTTCACGAACACCATCGCAGCAATGGAACGGGCCGGCCGCAAGCTCGACCGCGTGGCCGCGGTCTTCTTCAACATGACCTCGGCCAACAGCAACGAGGCCATCCGCGCCATCCAGACGCAGATGGCACCGCGCTTGGCGGCGCACCAGAACCGCATCCTGCTCGACCCGGCGCTGTTCGCCCGGGTCGAGGCCGTCCATGCCGCGCGTGCCAAGGCCGGGCTCAACGCCGAGCAATTGCGCCTGGTCGAGCGGTATCACCTGCAGTTCGTGCGTGCTGGTGCGGCCCTCACCGAGGCCCAGCGGCAGCGTGTGGCCGCCATCGGCGAACGCATGGCCTCGCTGTCCTCGCAGTTCCAGCAGAACCTGATGCAGGACACCGACGAGTGGGCGCTGTTCCTCGATGCGAGCCAGATGGCCGGCCTGCCGGAGGCACTGAAAGGCGCCGCCGCGGCCGAGGCCAAGGCCCGCGGTCAGGAGGGCAAGTTCGCGATCACCCTGCAGCGGCCGAGCGTCGAGCCTTTCCTCACCTTCGCCAGCGACCGTGCCCTGCGTGAGAAAGCCTGGCGCGCCTGGATCATGCGCGGCGACAACAACGACGGCGAGGACAACAAGGCGATCATCGCCGAGATCGTCGCCCTGCGCGCCGAGCGCGCCCGGATCATGGGCTTCGAATCGCATGCCGCCTTCACCCTCGCCGACAGCATGGCCAAAACCCCCGAGGCGGCACTGGCCCTGATGCGCCGTGTCTGGGAGCCGGCGCTGGCCCGCGCCAAAGAAGAGCGTGCCGACATGCAGGCGCTGATCACCGCCGAGGGCGGCGAGCACGCGCTGCAGGGCTGGGACTGGCGCTACTACGCCGAGCAGGTGCGCAAGGCCCGCTTCGATGTCTCGCAGGACGAGCTGCGCCCCTATTTCCCGCTCGAACAGTTCATCGCTGCGCAGTTCCACCTCGCCGAGCGCCTGTTCGGTCTGCGCTTCAAGGAGCGCCGCGACCTGCCGGTCTACCACCCGAGCGTGCGGGTCTGGGAAGTGAGCGACGCCAACGGCCAGCACCTCGGACTGTTCTACGGCGACTACTTCGCCCGCCAGGGCAAGTCGGGCGGTGCCTGGATGAGCAGCTACCGTGTGCAGGAGCGCTTCGATGGCGCGGTGACGCCGCACGTCGTCAATGTCATGAACATTCCGGCGCCGGCCGAGGGCGAGGTCGCCACGATCTCGCTCGACGACGCCATCACCCTGTTCCACGAACTGGGTCACGGCCTGCACGGCCTGATGTCGAACGTGAACTACCCGAGTCTGGCCGGCACCGCGGTGTCGCGTGATTTTGTCGAGTTCCCGGCGCAGATCCTCGAACACTACCTGCTCACGCCCTACTTCCTCGACCGCTTCGCCCGCCACGTCGAGACCGGCGCGCCGATGCCGCGTGAGCTGCAGGATCGCCTGATCGCCTCGCGGCAATTCAACCAGGGCTTCGCCACCGTCGAGTTCCTGGCCTCGGGTTTTGTCGACATGGATATCCACATGCTCGACGCCGAGAGCGCCCGCTCGATCGATGTGGCTGCCTTCGAACGTGCCTCGCTGGAGCGGATCGGTCTGCTGCCGGAGATCCCGATGCGTCACCGCAGCACGCATTTCGCGCACATTTTCGCGGGCGGCTACTCGGCCGGCTACTACAGCTACCTGTGGAGCGAGGTGCTGGATTCGGACGGTTTCGAGGCCTTCGTCGAAACCGGCGATCTGTTCCACCCCGAGGTGGCCGAGCGCCTGCGCAAGTACGTGTTCTCGGCCGGCAACCTGCGCGATCCGATGGCGGCCTACGTGGCCTTCCGCGGCCGCGAACCGGTGGTCGAGCCGCTGCTGCGCAGCCGCGGTTTCCTCGCGGAGGGCGCACCACCCCAAGCACCCTGATCGGGTCAGGACGCAGGCAAACCCTCGGCGCAGCAAGGCGCCGGGGGCTTTGCGCTCACCAGACGAGATCGTCGGGAATCTGGAACTGCGGGTCGTCGTAGGCCTCGGCCGGTGGTGGCGCGGACGGGTCCACTTCCAGCGCCACGGCCTCCGGGAAGATCGCCTTGGCCTCGGCCAGCACCGCGGCCGAGACCAGCAGGTAGCGGCCATGGCTCTGCAGCACGCCGAGCTCGCCGGCGTTCAGGGCCTTCAACTGCTCCGGCGTCACGTGCACGCGCTTGATCTTGCCGCCGTAGGGAAAGTGCCGCGCATGCTCGGCGGCCGGATCGTTCAGGGCCTTGCCGACGAGGAAAGCATCGAGCCTGGCCTTGGCCTCGCGGCGCAGACGCGCGGCGTCCTGTTTGGCCTGCTCGGCGGCAATGCGCTCGCGTTTTTCGGTTTCGGCGCGCAGCGCGTAAGCCTTGCCGAGGTCGATCTCCTCCTGCGTGCGCGGCTTGCCGCCACGCTGCGGGGTCTTGCTGGTCGGCGGGTGCGGGCCGGCCGGCGGCGCCTGCGGGCGTTTGGGCTCCGGCTTGCGCACGCTGCGCTCGGGCTTCGGCGCCGGCTTGAAGCCGAGGCCGAGCAACTGGTCTTTCAGGCTGTCGCTCATGCGGTCGCGGGAGAGGGGTTCAGTAATGCGGCGGTGGCGGTTCGCTGGCCGGATCGGCCACCAGGGCGCGGCGCAGCTGTTTCAGGTCCTCGAGGACGCGACCCAGCAACTCGCGGTTGCGCTGGCCTTCCAGGCGGGCTTCGGCAAGCGCATCGGAAAGCTCGTGCAGAGACTGCTCCTGGAAGGCCAGTCGGGTTTCCAGTTCGGCAAAACGACGCTCGGTGGCGTCGTCACGATCAGGTGCGGGCATCATCGCCTCCTTGCAGGCTGCGGCCTCGGCCGATGCCGTAATAGGCCAGTCCGGCAGCCTCGACCTCGGCCGGTTCGAAAATGTTGCGACCGTCGAACACCACGGCCTCGCGCAGTTCGCGGCGCAGAGCCTCGAAATCGGGGTTCAAGAAGGCCTTCCACTCGGTGACCACGACCAGGCCATCGGCCCCCTGCAGGGCTTCGTCGGGTGAGGCGCAGAGCTGCAGGTCCGGCCGCTCGCCGTAAAGCCTTCGGGCCTCGCCCATCGCCTCCGGGTCATGGGCGCGCACCGTGGCCCCGGCGGCCCATAGCTGTTCCAGCAAGCGGCGGCTGGAGGCCTCGCGCATGTCGTCGGTGTTGGGCTTGAAGGCAAGCCCCCAGACGGCGAAGCAGCGCCCGGCCACCGCGCCCCGGAAATGCTGCCGGATCAGCTCGAACAGCTTGCCCTTCTGGTGCTGGTTGACCGATTCGACGGCACGCAAGATCAGGGCCTCGTGGCCGTGCTGGCGGGCGGTGCGCTCGAGTGCCTGCACGTCCTTGGGGAAGCAGCTGCCGCCGTAGCCGGCACCGGGGTAGATGAAGTGCCAGCCGATGCGCGGATCACTGCCGATGCCTTGTCGAACCGCCTCGATGTCGGCGCCGACGCGCTCGGCGATGTTGGCCATCTCGTTCATGAAACTGATCTTGGTCGCCAGCATGGCATTGGCGGCGTACTTGGTCAGTTCGGCCGAGCGTTCGTCCATGACGATCACCCGCTCGTGGTTGCGGTTGAAGGGCGCGTACAGGCGCTTCATCTTCTCGATGGCGGCAGTATCGCGGCTGCCGAGGATGATGCGGTCCGGGCGCAGGCAGTCGGCCACCGCCGCGCCTTCCTTCAGGAACTCGGGGTTGGCGACCACGCTGAAGGCGTGCTGCTCGCCACGCGCCGCAAGCTCGGCGGCGATGACCTCGCGCACCCGGTCGGCGGTGCCAACCGGCACGGTGCTCTTGTTGACCACGACCGTCGGCTGCCCGATGCAGCGGCCGAGGGTGCGGGCCACCGCCAGCACATGCCGCAGGTCGGCGCTGCCGTCCTCGTCGGGCGGCGTGCCGACCGCGATGAAAACGATGCCAGCCGCGGCGGCGGCGGCCTCGGCATCGGTGGTGAAACGCAGGCGTCCGGCGCGGGCATTGGCCAGCACCAGGTCTTCGAGGCCCGGTTCGAAGATCGGGATACGGCCCTGGCTCAGGGCTTCGATCTTCGCCGCGTCGATGTCGACGCAGATGACCTGGTGGCCCACCTCGGCGAGGCAGGCCCCAGTGACCAGACCGACGTAGCCGGTTCCGAACACGCTGACGCGCATCCGCGCCTCCCTTGGAACGCCGGCCCGGGTCTTACTGCGCGGGCGCGGCCGGCGCTTGCGGCGAAACGATGTCGAGCAGTTCGACTTCGAATTTCAGGGTGGCGTTCGGCGGGATGTCGGCACCGGCGCCGTTCTCGCCGTAGGCCAGGGCCGACGGGATCCAGAAAATGTACTTGGAGCCGACCGGCATCATCGAAACGCCCTCGGTCCAACCCGGGATCACGCCGGAGAGCGGGAAGGTGGCCGGCTCGTTGCGGGCGTAGGAGCTGTCGAACTCGGTGCCGTCGAGCAGGGTGCCGCGGTAGTGGACGGTGACCGTGTCGGCGGCGGTCGGACGCGGGCCGGAGCCGGCGCGGACGATCTGGTACTGCAGGCCGCTGGCCGTGGTGCGCACGCCCTGGCGGGTCTTGTTCTGGGCGAGGAACCGCTCGCCTTCGGCGCGTTGCTGGGCGCCCAGCTCGGCGCGACGCGCTGCTTCACGCTGCTGCAGGAACTGGCCGAAGGCCATGCCGACCTGCTGCGCCTGAGCATCGGTCATCAGCTTGCCTTCGCCGCTCAGCCCGGCCTGGATGGCGCGGGTCAGGGTCGGCACATCGACGTATTCCCTGACCTGGGTCAGGCTGTTGGCCATCTGCAGGCCGATCATGTAGCTGATCTTCTCGTTGTCGGTGCGCAGCCCTTCCACCGCCGGGAGCTGCAGGGTGGCGGGTGCAGCAGGCGCCGGTGCGGCGGCCTGCGGAGCCTGCGCGAACGCAATGCCGGCGGCGGCGAAGACGCAAAGACCAAGGACGGTGCGGGTGGCGAAGCGACGGGTGTTCAGCATGGGGGTCGGAACTCCGGGAATGGGGACCGCTGCGGCGCAACGGGCCGCCCATTGTCGGGCCGGCAACGGTTTTCGGCAATGCGGATTCAGGACTGCCAAGCCAAAGGCAAGGCGAGCAGGTGCGCGGCGATCACCACGAGGCTCAGGCGGCGGCGCATTTGCCTGAAGCCCGGTGTGGCCGGCAGGGTGTCGGCGCGGGTGTCGAACCACAGCGCCAGGGCAAAGCCGATGCCCAGCGCCATCACCGCCTGCAGGGGCGGCAGGAACAGGGCCGGGAAGGCCCAGAGGCTCGGCAGCACCGCCAGCACGTAGCCGGAAGGCAGGCCCCCGGCGCTCATCACCCGGCCCCAGCGCAGGCCGCCCAGAAAGCTCAGGATCACCGCTGAATAGAACAGGAAAGCGTTTTGAGCCGGGCCGACCAGATCCGGCCGAGCATCGGCCAAACCCCAAGCCCAGAAGCCCAAGGCCAGAAAGAAGGGCAGCAAGCCGGCCCAGCCGAGCCGCCAGGCCAGAGCCGGAAGTGGCGGCTGGTGCAGGTCCTGAAGCGCCCGGAACTCGCGCCGCAGGGTGGCCTGATCGATCTCCGGGGGCTGCGGCTCCGGCCTCATGGCGTGTGGGTGGCCGGTCGCGGCGCCTCCAGAGCTCGCATCACCGCGGCCCGCAGTTCGGGATCCTCCGGCCGCACCCGGCTGCCGAAGCTGTCCAGCACCTCGCCGTTGCGGCCGACCAGGTACTTGTGGAAGTTCCAGCGCGGTGCCTCGCCGGCAGCGGCGGCCAGCTCACGGAAGAACGGGTTGGCCTCGCGGCCGCGCACCACCACCCGCTCGAACATCGGGAACTGCACGCCGAAATTGAGCGTGCAGAACTCGCGGATCTCCTCCTCGGTGCCCGGCTCCTGACCCATGAAATCGTTGGACGGGAAGCCGAGCACCGCGAAACCGCGGGCCGAAAACTCCTGATGCAGGGCTTCGAGGCCCTCGTACTGCGGCGTGAAACCGCATTTGCTGGCGGTGTTGACCACCAGCAGCACCTGACCGCCGAAGGCCTCGCCGAGATGCACCCGCTCCGGCGAAGCCAGCCGGCGGAAGCTGTGGTCCAGCACGCTGGCAGCCAAGGTGCCGGCCAGTCCCAGCGCCAGAAAGGCCACGCCGAAGCGTGCCAAGGTCGTCGTACGCATGTTTGTCCTCCCGATGACCGGCGAAAGCCAGCAGAGCGGCAGAGTGTCACCGCAAAAAGGTGCAGAAGGTGTTGACGGTGCCGAACCCTGGTGTTATGGTTCACTACAACACCAGCGTTGCCTGCCCATGCGCCCGACCTTCGTACCGCCCACACCAGCTGCCGGCGCCGCCACCGGGAGAAGCTCTGGATGAGCTTCGTCTGGCATGAGGGCACGCCGATCTACCGCCAGCTCAAAGCGCGGGTGGTGGCCATGGTGCTCGACGGTGAACTGAAACCGGGCGATGCCCTGCCCTCGGTCCGCCAGGTCGCGGCCGAGTTCCAGATCAATCCGATCACCGTCTCGCGGGCCTACCAGGAACTCGCCGACGAGGCCCTGGTGGAAAAGCGCCGGGGCCTTGGCATGTACGTCGTCGAGGGCGCCCGCGAAATGCTGCTGCGCTCCGAGCGCGAACGCTTCCTCCAGACCGAATGGCCGCAGGTGCGGGCGCGTATCGAACGCCTCGGCCTGCGCCCCGAGGCCCTGCTCGCCAACCGCCCCGGCACCGGAGAATCCGAACCATGAGCACCCCCATCGTCCGCGCCCGGGGCCTGAGCAAACGCTACGGGCGTGCAGTCGCCGTCGATGGCATCGACCTCGACATCGCCCCCGGCCGCATCGTCGGCCTGGTCGGGCCCAACGGCTCGGGCAAGACCACCACGCTGAAGGCCATTCTCGGCCTGATCGATTGCGAGGGCGAACTCGCGGTGCTGGGTCTCGACCCGCGCCGCCAGCGTGGCGCCCTGATGGCGCAGGTCTGCTTCATCGCCGACGTGGCGGTGCTGCCGCGCTGGATCAGCGTTGCCCAGGCCGTCGATTACGTCGCCGGTGTGCACCCGCGTTTCGACCGCGCCAAGTGCGAGAGCTTTCTGGCCCAGACCCGGCTCATCCCGAAGATGAAAGTGCGGCAGATGTCGAAGGGCATGGTGACACAACTGCACCTGGCACTGGTGATGGCGATCGACGCCCGCCTGCTGGTGCTCGACGAACCCACGCTCGGCCTCGACATCCTCTACCGCAAGCAGTTCTACAAGGACCTGCTGGAGCGCTACCACGACGCGGAAAAGACCCTGCTCGTCACCACCCACCAGGTCGAGGAGATCGAGCACATCCTCACCGACCTCATCTTCATCCGCGACGGCCGGCTGGTGCTGCAGGCGACGATGGACGAGGTGGGCGAGCGCTTCACCGAACTCCTGGCCAGCGGCGAACACGCCGAAGCCGCACGCCAACTCGGCCCGCTCGACGAGCGCAGCCTGTTCGGCAGAAGCGTCTTTCTGTTCGATGGCCAGCCGCGTGAACGCCTGCAGGCCCTGGGCGAGATCCGCACGCCCGGCGTGGCCGACCTGTTCGTCGCCACGATGAAAGGAGGCCAACCATGAACACCTTCATCACCCTGCTCAAGCGCGAGTTCTGGGAGCACCGCGGCGACATGCTCTGGACGCCGCTGGCGGTGGGCGGCCTGATGCTGGCCCTGGTCGCGGCCAGCATCGTGATCGGCCTGTTCGCCAACGGCGGCGAGCTCCGCATCAACGGCCAGCCCCTCCTGCCCGCCAACCCGGCGATCGATCCTGCGGCGCAGGCCGCGATCGCCGAGGGCCTGGCCGCGGCCGTGCTGCCCTCGATGCTGCCGCTGGCCATCGTGCTGGCCTTCGTGGTTCTGTTCTATGCCCTGGGCTCGCTCTACGACGACCGCCGCGACCGCAGCGTGCTGTTCTGGGCCTCGATGCCGGTCTCGAACAGCGCCACGGTCCTGTCCAAACTGGTGTCGATCGCCATCGTGACGCCCCTGCTCGCCGCCCTCGTCGGCATCGCGGTCGGCATGCTCGTGGCCATCGCCATCGCCGGCACGATGTCGGCACTGGGGAGCGGCATCCTGCCCCGGCTGCTGGCCAATGCCGATTTCCAGCTCGCCCCGCTGGCCGTGCTGGCGCTGCTGCCGGTGTACGCGCTGTGGGCCTTGCCCAGCATCGCCTGGTGCATGGCCGTCTCGGCCTGGGCCCGACGCGCGCCCCTGCTCTGGGCCATCGGCATACCGGTGTTCGCCGGCATCCTGGTGTCGTGGCAGGAGGCGATGTTCAACCGCCAGCTCGGCGGCGACTGGTTCTGGGAGAACGTGGTCGGCCGGCTGTTCGGTGGTTTCGTGCCCGGCCTGTGGTTCGCTTTTGCCGGCGACGGGGTATCGATCGATGCCCTCGAACCCGCGCAGGCCGATGCCCTGAGCCTCGTGGCCAAGAGTTATGCCACGCTGACTTCGCCCGCGCTGTGGATCGGCCTGATCGTCGCCGCCGGCCTGATCGCCCTCGCCATCCGTCTGCGCCGCTGGCGCGAAGACGCCGCCTGATCCCCGATTTTTCGTTCACGCACCGGAGCTTCACCATGAACCGCCACCGCAGCGCCATCGTCATCGCCTTGGCCCTCGCCAGCACCGCCTGCAGCGAGCAGGTCGAACAGGCCGCCGCCGAAGCCCGCCAGAGCATCGAGGCGGCCACCGCGCAAGCCGGTGCCGCCGCCGATTCGATCGCCGCCGCCCGGCAGAGATTGCACGAGAGCAACCTCACGCTGGGGGGTGGCGAACTGCCCAAGGTCGAGATCACCCCGCAGGGCGACTGGCTGGTTAACGGCCTGCCGCTGCCGCTCACCGAAGCCCAGCGCATAGCGGTGCTGAGCTTCCGCAGCGAGACCCTCAAGGCCGCCGATGCCGGCATGAACCTCGGCCAGGACGGCATCGCCCTCGCCGGTCAGGCCGTCTCGCAGGCCGTCGCCGGCCTGCTCATCGGCACCGAAGCCACGACCGCGGCGGTGACGGCGGAAGCGCAGAAAATCCAGGCCAGCGCCCAGGACCTGTGCCAGCAGGTCGAGCGGTTGACGGCGGCGCAGGCGCAACTGGCGGCGATCCTGCCCGAGTTCGCCCCCTACGCCCGGCCGATCGCGGCCAGCATCGATTGTGGCGAAGCGGCCACCGGCGAGGCCGCCGCCCCGGCCGCACCGCAGTAAGCCCGCGCGATCGGTGAGAATGCGGGCCTGTCCAGCCACAGGCCCGCCCGCCATGTCCCGCCCCTGGGTCAATGCCGCCATCGCGGCGCTCGATGCCGATTTCCAACGCTCGGCCGACACCCACCTGGTTCGCCTCGACCTGCCGGCCTACCCCGGCATCCCGCTCTACTTCAAGGACGAGAGCTCGCACCCCACCGGCAGCCTCAAGCATCGGCTGGCGCGCTCGCTGTTCCTCTACGCGCTCTGCAACGGCTGGCTGCGCGAGGGCCAGACCGTGATCGAGGCCAGCAGCGGCAGCACCGCCGTTTCCGAGGCCTACTTCGCGCGGCTTGTCGGCCTGCCCTTCATCGCGGTGATGCCCAGCACCACCTCGCGCGAGAAGATCGCCCGCATCGAGTTCTACGGCGGCCGCTGCCACATGATCGAAGGCGCCGACGTGAGTGCGGCCTCGCGGAGGCTGGCGGCCGAACTCGGCGGCCATTTCATGGACCAGTTCACCTACGCCGAACGCGCCACCGACTGGCGTGGCAACAACAACATCGCCGAGTCGATCTTCCAGCAGCTCGCGCTTGAACCCCACCCCTGCCCGGCTTGGATCGTGGTTTCGGCCGGCACCGGCGGCACCGCCGCCACCATCGGCCGCTACATCCGCTACCAGCCCGGCCGCAAGGCCTGCACGCGGCTCGCCGTGGTCGACCCGGAGTACTCGGTGTTCTTCGACGCCTACAAGGACCGCAAGCGTTGCCACCGCCTCGACCGCGGTTCACGCATCGAAGGCATCGGCCGGCCGATCGTCGAAGCGAGCTTCCTGCCCGACACCATCGACCGGATGATCAAGGTGCCCGACGCCCTGAGCCTGGCCGCGATGCGCGCACTCGAAGGCCTGCTGGGAAGGAAGGTCGGCGGCTCCACCGGCACGAACTTCGTCGGTGCGCTGCAGGTGATGGGCGAGATGCGGGCCCGGGGCGAGACCGGTGCAGTCGTCACCCTGATCTGCGACGGCGGCGAGCGCTACCTCGACACCTACTACAACGACGCCTGGATGGCGGCGCAGGGTTTTGACCCGGTGCTGGGAAGCGCGGCTCTGCGCGGCCTCGGAGGCGAGGGCGGCCTGCCACTGCCGGTCGAGGTCATCGACCAGGGCACCTGAGAAAAAACCCCGCCGGAGCGGGGTTCGAAGCGCTTGATGCGCAAGGTTCGGTGGAGGCCTGGGTCGGAATTGAACCGGCGTACGCGGATTTGCAGTCCGCTGCATGACCACTCTGCCACCAGGCCCCGCCGAAAAAACAAGACCCCGGCAAGCCGAGGTCTGGGAAAACTGGAGCGGGAAACGAGACTCGAACTCGCGACCCCGACCTTGGCAAGGTCGTGCTCTACCAACTGAGCTATTCCCGCACCGGAGAAGCGTATTATGGCGATCCACGACCGCATGTCAACAGCGCGACCGTGCTTGCGGGCTCAGCGTGGTCGGCCGGAAAGTGCCGGCCAGGCTGCGCGCAGGTAGTCGAAGCCCGACCACAGGGTGAGGGCCGCGGCCAACGCCAGCAGCCACTCGCCGACCAGCTGCGCCGGCAGCGGCGGCAGGGCCGGCCCCAGCAGCAGGGCGATGATGGCGACCATCTGCACGACGGTTTTGAGCTTGCCGACCCAGGCCACCGCCACCGCACCGCGGGCGCCGATCTCGGCCATCCATTCGCGCAGGGCCGAGATGGTGATCTCGCGGCCGACGATGACCGCCGCGAGCAGGGCGAGCCAGGGTGTGGGATGCGCCTGCACGACCAGGATCAGGGCGACGGTCACCGCCAGTTTGTCGGCGACAGGATCGAGGAAGGCACCGAAGGCCGAGCCCATGCCCCAACGCCTGGCGATCCAGCCGTCCAGCACGTCGGTGAGCGCGCCCACGGTGAAGATCGCCGCGGCCCAGAGCCTCGCCGCTTCGAAGGGCAGGTAGAACACGATCACCATGACCGGGATGAGCAGGATGCGGAACAGCGTCAGCGCGGTCGGCAAGGTGAGGATCAAATCAAATCTCCAGAACTCTCGGGGGCAGGCAGCCCGTGCAGGAAAGCATAGATGCGTGTCGCCAGTGCCGCACTGACGCCCTCGACACGCGCCAGTTCCTCGATGCCGGCGTCCTTCATGCCCTTGATGCCGCCGAAATGCCGCAGCAGGGCCTGACGGCGCTTCGGACCGACACCGGGAATGTCCTCCAGCCGGCTCTGGTCGCGGGCCTTCTGACGGCGACGTCGGTGGCCGGTGATGGCGAAACGGTGGGCCTCGTCGCGGGCCTGCTGGACCAGTTGCAGGCCCGGCGAGGCCGCACCGGGGCGCAGTTCGCGGCCATCGGGCAACAGCAGGCGCTCGTCGCCGGCGCGTCGGGCGGCACCCTTGGCCACCCCGACCAGCACCACGCCCTGCACCGCCAGCACATCGAGCACCTCGACGGCCTGGCGCAATTGCCCGCTGCCGCCATCGATCAGCAGCAGGTCGGGCAGAACGCCCTCCTCGATGCCGCGCCGGAAGCGGCGCTCCAGCGCCTGCCGCAGCGCGGCGTAGTCGTCGCCCGGCACCACGCCGCTGATGTTGTAGCGCCGGTACAGGTCCGGCTGCGGGCCTTCCGGGCCGAACACCACCATCGCCGCCACCGTCGCCTCGCCGAGCGTGTGGCTGATGTCGAAGCATTCGATCCGCAGCGGTGGCGTGGTCAGACCCAACAGTGTCTGCAGATCGTCGAGACGCACCTGCTGGCTGGCCTGCGACGCCTGTTCGCTGGCCAATGCCAAGCGGGCGTTGCGCAGGGCCATGTCGAGGTAGCGGGCGCGCTCGCCACGGACGCTGGTGCGAAGCTCGACGGCGTGGCCGGCACGCTCGGCCAGGGCCGCCCGCAGCAGGTCGAGATCGTCGGGGGCGTGGCTCAGCACCAGTTCGCGCGGCGGTTTGAGTTCGACGTAGTGCTGGGCGAGGAAGGCACCCAGCACCTCGGCCGCGTCCACCCCCACCTCGACGCGCACCGGATGGGCCTGGGTGCCGTGGTTGACGCCCTCGCGGAAAGCCAGCACCAGCACCACCGCCAGACCGGCCTCCAGCACGCAGGCGATCACGTCCAGCTCGGCGCGGTCGCCGTCGACGTACTGCCGGGCCTGCACCTGCCGCAGCATGGCGATCTGGTCGCGCAAGGTGGCGGCGCGTTCGAAATCGAGCGCGGCGCTGGCGGCCTCCATGGCCTTGCCCAGTTCATCGACCAGTTCGTCGCTGCGGCCATCAAGAAACAAGGCGGCACGACGCACCGATTCGGCGTAGGCGGCAGCGTCGATGCGGCCCACGCAAGGGGCATCGCAGCGGCCGATCTGGTGCTGCAGGCAGGGCCGGGTGCGGTTGCGGAACACGCTGTCCTCGCAACTGCGCAGGCGGAACAGCCGGGCCATGCGCTCTTGGGTTTCGCGCACGGCCGAAGCGCCGGGGTAAGGCCCGAAGTAGCGGCCAGGTCGCGAACGCGGGCCGCGGTGGTAGAGCAGACGCGGCCAGGTCTCGCGGGTGAGCAGCAGGCTGGGGTAGCTCTTGCCGTCGCGCATCAAAATGTTGAAGCGCGGCTTGAGCGCCTTGATGAGCTGGTTCTCGAGGATCAGCGCCTCGCTGGCGGTGCGGGTGACGGTGATTTCGATGCGCGCGATTCGCGAGACCATCCAGGCGATCCGCGGACTCGACGGGCTGCGCCCGAAATAGCTGGCGACGCGCTGCCGGAGCGAGGCCGCCTTGCCGACGTAGAGCACACCGCCCTCGGCATCGAGCATGCGGTAGACGCCGGGGGCGGGCGTGAGCGCACGGGCGAAGGCGCGCCCATCGAATGGGGCAGCCGCCGCCGGGGCCTCGCTGCCGGAGCCCAAGGGTTCAGTCATCCAATGACAGGTGCTGCAATTCGCCGCTGCCGGTGTCGAGCCGCCACAGGGCGCGGCTGCCGACATCGGCCACCCACAGCCACTGCTGCCAGGCGGCCAGAGCACCCGGGCGGCGCAGGCCGGGGCCGATCGCCGGCGTCGACACCGAATGCTGGCGGAAGGCGTAGCGGCGCAGCACGCCATTGCCGGTGTCGGCGATCCACAGGCCCTGCCCGTCGGCCGTGAGCGCGAGCCCGGTCGGGTTCTGCCACAGGGCCTGGCGGGCGCCGCCGTCCTTGTGGCCGAACTCGAACAGGCCCTTGCCGATCACCGTCCGCACACTGCCATCGACCAAGGCGATCTGACGCAGCGCAGAGGCGCCGGCATCCAGCACCCACAGGCTGTCGCCCTGAACCAGCATGGCCGCCGGCTGGGCGAACTCGGCCTGCAGGGCCGGGCCATCTCTGTGGCCGACCAGACCGCTGCCAGCGAGGTGGCGAAGCACGCAGCGGCCAAGCTCAAAGGCCCAGCACTGCTGACCGGCGGCATTGCCGAAGTAGAGCGTGCTGTCCTGCGCGGCCAGAGCCCAGGGCCGGTCGAGCGGCGAATCACCGGGGAGCGCCAGGTGACCGGCGACCGGATCGCCGGGGCGACCTTGGCCGACCAGCGTGTCGACCTCGCCAGAACGCACATCGACACGGCGCAGAGCATGGTTGCCGGCATCGGCCACGTAGAGCCGGTCCTGCAACAGCACGAGGCCACGCGGGTCGTTGAAGCCGGCGGCATCGGCCAGACCATCGGCAAAGTCACGATGGCCCGAGCCGATGCGCCGCAGCACGCGGCCGTCGTGGCTGCATTCGAGCAGGCGGTGGCGGCCGCTGTCGGCCACGTAGAGCCGGCTCGGGCTGGCGACGAGGCCACCGATCTGCAGGCCCGGCGAATCGGCAGTCCGGGGCGGCTCGCTCGAGCTGAGGAGCTGGCCGTAGTGGGCATCGAGCAGGGCCTCGACGGCGGGCCCCAGCTCCTCGATGGCGCGATCACCGACGAAACGCTGATGGATGGCACCGGCCGGATCGACCAGCACCACCGTCGGCCAGACGCCCACCTCGTAGTGCTGCCAAACGACCCAGTCGCGGTCGTGCGCGGAGAGCAGGCTCAGGCCATGGGCAGCCAGCAGGTCACGGGCCAGCGCCGGGTCACGCTCGGCATCGAATTTGGGCACATGGATGCCGAGCACTCGGATCTGACCGCGATGACGCTGCTGCACAGCCGCCACCGCCTGCAGCGCGTTGTGGCAGTTCGCCGAACTGCGGTTCCAGAACAGCAGCACGACCGGCTGGCCGCGCAGAGCGGCCAGGCGTTGCGGGGCACCGAGCCACTCCAGCGACGCGTCCAGTTCGGGGGCAATGCTGAGGCTCATGCGGGCGTCCGGCAGGCGGGGCAGGTGCCGATTATGCGTCGCGCAAGGCGGCTTCGGCGCGGATGAGATCGTCCTCGGTGTCGATGCCGGGCGGGAAGCCACGGGGTGTGAGCGCCACCGCGATGGCGTGGCCGGCTTCCAGCACGCGCAACTGCTCCAGCGCCTCCAGCGCCTCCAGCCGGCCCGGCGGCAGGGCGGCGAACCGGGCGAGAAAACCGGCCCGGTAGGCGTACAGGCCGATGTGGCGCAGGCAGGGCGGCTGCGGTGAGCCGAGCCGTTCGCGAACGTAGCGGTCGCGGTGCCAGGGGATCGGGGCGCGGCTGAAATACAAGGCCCTGCCCTGCCCGTCCAGCACCACCTTGACCACGTTGGGATCGAACAAATCCCGGCTGTCGGTGATCGGCGTGGCCAGGGTGGCCATCGGCACCCCACCCTCGACCAGCGCGGCGACCGTGGCGAGTAGGGCCTCGACCGGCACGAAGGGTTCGTCACCCTGCAGGTTGAGCACCGGAAGCTCGGCGGGCCAACCACGCTGATCGGCGACTTCGGCCAGACGATCGCTGCCGGAGGCGTGGTCGCTGCGGGTCATGCAGACCCGCACCGGCAGATCGGCGACGGCCGCGGCGATGCGGGCATCGTCGGTGGCCAGCACCACCTCGGCAGCACCGCTGGCCAGAGCGCGGCGGACGACGTGGCGCACCAGCGGCTCGCCGCCGAGCAGGCGCAGCGGCTTGCCGGGCAGGCGCGAGGCGCCGAAACGGGCGGGAATGGCGATGGCGAAATCAGGCAGGGGCATCGGCACGGGGGGCGCGCAGGGCGGCATCGAGACGGTCGAGGAAGGCATCGGGCAGTGTGGCCCGCAAGGGCACCACCCAGGTGTTGGCCAAGCCGAACTGGCGGCATTTGACCGCGTCCTTGCCGGTCATCAGCAGAGGCAGTCCGGACAGGCCGGCGAAATCGGCGGCGCAGAAGGCGTGGTGGTCGGGAAAAGGCCAGGGCTCGATGTCGAGGCCCTGGTCGCGCAGGGCGGCGAAGAAGCGCGTCGGATCGCCGATGCCGGCCAGGGCCCGCAGGCGCTGCCCGGCGAAATCGGACAAGGGCTGCCGCCGGCCGTCGTCCAAGGCCTGGGCCTCGTCGAGCCTGAGCTGCAGCGGCACCTCGCCCTCACGCGGGGCGCGGCCATGGACGATGCGGGCGAAAGCCGGCACCGCAGGCAGCGGCTCGCGCAGCGGCCCGGCCGGCAGCACCCGGCCATTGCCGAGACCGCGGCCGTCCTCGACTTCGAGTTCGATGCGGCGGGTCAGACGCAGGTGCTGCAAGCCATCATCGGCGATCGCCAGGGTGCAGCCGGTGGCGGCCAGCCGCGCCACGGCGGCGACGCGATCCGCATCCACCTCCACCGGCAGGCCGGTCTCGTGGTGGATCAGCAAGGGCTCGTCGCCGCAGCGTTCCGCCGCCATGCCGGCCTCGACGCGCAGCGCTTCGCGGCTGCGTCGCCCGTAGCCGCGGCTGACGACCCCGACCCGCCAGCCGCGGGCGGCGAGCGCCTGCGCCAAGGCGATCACCACCGGCGTCTTGCCGGCACCACCCACACTGCGGTTGCCCACCACCAGCACCGGAATCGGCAGCGCCGGCCGCGGCAGCAGGCCCTGCCGGTAAAGCCAGCGGCGCAGCAGCATCAGCCCACCCCAGAAGCGGCCCAGTCCGCGCAGCAAGAGGCCGGGCGGATGGTCGCCGTACCAGCGCTCGAACAGCCAGGCCTGCAGACGCGGCATCGGGCTAGTCCTCGCGGAACTGGGCGCGGTGCAACTGGGCGTAGACGCCATCGCGGGCCAGCAGCTCGGCGTGGCTGCCGGCCTCGACGATGCGGCCCTCGTCCATCACCAGCACCTGGTCGGCGCGTTCGATGGTGGAGAGCCGGTGGGCGATCACCAGCGTGGTGCGGTTGGGGAACAAACGCTCCAGCGCCGACTGCACCAGCCGCTCGGATTCGTTGTCGAGCGCCGCCGTGGCCTCGTCGAGCACCAGCACCGGGGCGTCCTTGAGCACGGCGCGGGCGATCGCGAGGCGTTGCCGCTGGCCACCGGAGAGGCGGTTGCCGTTCTCGCCGATGCGGGTGTCGAAACCCTCCGGCAGACGCTCGATGAACTCGCTGGCATTGGCCGCATCGGCAGCAGCTCGCAGGGCCTGCGGATCGACCGCTTCGACCGGGCCCAGCGTACCGTAGGCGATGTTGGCGGCCACACTGTCGTCGAACAGCATCACCTTCTGGCCGACGATGGCGATCTGCCGGCGCAGTGCGGCCAGCGACCAGTCGGCAAGCGGCACGCCATCGAGCAGCACCACGCCGCGGCCCGGCTCATAGAAACGTGGCAGCAGCCGGGCCAGAGTGGTCTTGCCGCTGCCGGAACGGCCGACGATGGCGGTGACCGTGCCGGGTCGGGCGACGAAGCTCACCGCATCGAGCGCATCGCTCGTGCTGCCGTCGTAGCGCAGACCGACCTCGCGGAATTCGATCAGGCCCCGGGCGCGCTCGACCGCATGGCCGCCGCCGTCGGCCTCGGCCGGTTCGTCGAGCAGTTCGAACAAGCGCAAAGCCGCCGCCACACCGCGCTGCACCAGGGCCTGCACGTTGGCCAGCCGCTTGAGCGAGGGGATGATCGCCATCATCGCCGTCATGATGGCGACGAAATCACCGGCGCTGAGCCGGCCCTGGGCCGCCTCCAGCCCGGCGACCACCAGCAGCACGGCCAGGGCCACCGCGCCCAGCAGTTGGATGGTCGAGGACGCCGCCGCGCGGGTCACCTCGACTTTCAGGTGCAGCCGCAGGTTCTGGTCGGCCATCCGCCGGTAACGCGCCACCGCGCCGGACTGGCGGCCGTAGATCTTGATGTCCTGCTGGCCGGAAAGCAGTTCCTCGGCACCGCTGGCGAGGTCGGCGACCCCCTCCTGGATGCGGCCATTGAGACGCCGGTAGCGGGTCGAGACGTAGGCGGCGATCAGCGCGATGAAAGGCACGATCAGGACGATGGCGGCGGTCACCATCGGGCTGTACCAGAACATCACCGCCACCAGACCGATCACCGTGAGCGAATCGGTGAGCAGGATCTTCAGCGCATCACTGCTGGCCTGGGCCACCTGCTCGGTGTCGTAGTTGAGCCGCGAGACCAGCGCCGCCACCGGTTCGCGATCGAAACGGTGGGACGGCAGGGCCAGCATCTTGCCCATCAGCGCCACCCGCAGATCGCGCACCACGCTGCGGCCGGCGCGGGCCATGCCGTAGTCGGTCACGAAGGTGGCCATGCCGCGCAGCACGAACAGGCCGACGATGGCGAGCGGCATGGTCCAGTCGATCTCCGAACCAGCGGCGACCAGGGTCTCGTCGATCATCGGTTGCATCATCCAGGCGAAGGCCGCCGCCGACGCCGCCTCCACCACCATGCCGACCGCCGCCACCGCCAGCAGCGGCCGGTAATTCATCGTCCAGCCGAGCAGGCGCCGGTAGACCGGCCAGCTGCGCACGTTCGCCGGCACCTCGACGGCTTCGGGTCCGCTCACGGCGCCGGCTCCGGCAGGGTGGCGATGGAGATGCGTACGAAGCCGGCCTGACCCAGTGCATCAAGGGCGGTGACCACGGCCTGGTGCGGGGCGCGGCCGTCGGCACGCAGGATCACGCGGCGGCTGGCCGGATCGCCGGGCTCGCGGCCCAGCACGGCGACGATGGCGGCACGGTCGTTGCGCGGCAGTTCGCGGGTGCCGAGGAAGATCCGACCCTCGGCATCGATCACCAGGGTGAGCGTCGGGTCATCGACCTCGACCGCCCCGCCTTCCGCGCTGGGCAGTTGCAAGCGCAGCGAGGTGCGCACATCGAAGGTGGTGGTCACGGCCAGAAACACGATGATGCAGAAGATCACGTCGATCAGCGAGACCAGGCTGATCTCCGGCTCGTCCTCGCCGCCGCGGGCGAACCTCATGCTGCCGGGCCCTTGGTTTTGCGGGCGCTGCTCGCCTGCTCGTCGATGGCATCGACCAGAGCGATCGCTTCGCGCTCCATGTCGACCACGTACTGGGCGACACGGGCGCGGAAATAGCGGTGCATCACCAGTGCCGGAATCGCCACCAGCAGGCCGGCGGCGGTGGAGATCAGGGCCTGGCCAATGCCACCGGCCAAGCGGTTGGCATCGCCGACCCCGGCCTCGAGGATGCCGAAGAACATCTCGATCATTCCGATCACGGTGCCGAGCAGACCAAGCAAGGGGGCCACCGCGGCGATCGTGCCGAGGGTCGGTAGCAGGCGTTCGAGGCCGTGGACGACATGCCGGCCGATGTCCTCGACCCGCTCCTTGACCTGCTCGCGGCCACGGTGGCGGACATCCAGCGCGGCCGCCAGCAGGCTGCCCAGCGGGGAGTTGGCGCGCAGCACCTCGACATGGCGGGGATCGAGCTGGCGACCCCTCGCCCACTGCCGGACCTCCTCGCCGAGGCCGGCCGGCAGCACTTCGCTGCGACGCAGGGTCCACAGACGCTCCAGGCAGATGCCCAGCGCCGCCACCGCCAGCAGCAGGATCGGCACCATCACCCAGCCGCCGGCAATCACCAGTTCGAGCATGGACACATCTCGTTGGGGGCCTTACAGCATAGCCGCTCGCGCCGGCTCACCGTCCCACCAGCGGCGCGGACGCGCCCGCCAGGCCTCGATGCGCGGGGGGGCGAACACCGGCACGACGAGGCGTAAACGCCCGGCCTGACCCGGATGGGCGAGTGGCGCCGGCCAACGCCGGCTCAAGGCCGGTCCGGGCCGGCGGGTGGCCACGGCCAGTGCATCGGGGAAGCGCGCCTGCCAATGCTGCAGCACCGCCGGTCCGGCCAGCAGCAGGCCTGGATCGATGCCGGTGGCGGCGATCCGCGCCGCGATCCACGGCCCGCCATCGCCCGCCAGCAGCACCTCGCCAAAAGCACCGCTGACCCGCAGCACCGCCGTCGCTTCGGCATCGCCGGTGGGGAAATCGGCATGCGGGTGCAGCACCTCGATGCGCAGATCGTCCCCGACCCAGGATGCACCCGTCAGAGTCAGCGGTGTGGTGTTGGCGCCGGGCGGCGACCAGAGCTGTGCTTGCGGCCAGGCCGCCTGCACGGCCGCAAGACCGCCGGCACGGCCGGCATTGCCCCGGGTCAGCACGATCCGGTCGAGCCGGCGCAGGCCGCCGGCATGCAGGGCTTCGACCAGAGCACGGCCCGGTGGCCCGGTATCGATCAAGAGCGTGTGCCGGGCGGTGCGCAGCGCCACGGCATCGCCCTGCGGCAGGTCGAACACCAGCAGTTCGAGCTCACCGGCCGCGGGTCGTGGCGTCGGTGGCCAGAGCAGCGGCAGGAGCAGCAAGAGGCCGGCCGGACGGGCCGGTACGCCGCGCGGCAGCAGCAGCCAGACCAGGCCGATCACCGCCAAGGCAAGGGCCGGCAGGCCGGGGCGGCCGGTCCGCCACAAGGGGGCCAGCGTTTCGGGCAGGGCCCAGAGACCCTGTTCGAGCAGGCCCATCGCGGCGGCAGCGGCCGCCCAGACCAGCACCGCCAGAGCCGGCGCGAAGGGCTCCAGCAGCAGGCCCAGCACGGCCAGTGGCACCACCAGCAGGCTGATCCAGGGAATCGCCAGCAGATTGGCCAGTGGCCCCAGCACCGGCACCGCGAGAAAGGCTACCGCCAGGATCGGCAACAGACCGAGGCTGGCCACCCACTGCGCGCGCAAAAAACCCCGAGCCAGCGGCAGGGGCGCGTGGCCACAGCCCCAGATCAACAACAGCACGCCGCCGCAGGACAACCAGAACCCGGGCGTCAGCACCGCCAGTGGATCGACCAGCAGCACGAGCGCCACCGCCAGCGCCAGCGGCTGCAAGGGCGGCAGGCTGCGCAGCGCCGTGCGGGCCAGTGCGACGACCGCGATCATCAGCACCGTGCGCACGGTGGGCAGGCTGAACCCGGCCACGCCGGCGTACACCAGGGCCACCGCGAGGCCGGCCCAGGCCGCCGCCAAGGGGCGCGGCCAACGCAAGGCCAAACGCGGCCAGCACCACCAGACCAGACGCACCGCCGCGACGCCCAGCAGGGCGACCAGAGCGACATGGAAACCGCTGATGGCGATCAGGTGGGTCAGGCCAAACCGCCGCAGCAGCGACCAGTCGGCTTCAGCAAGGCCTCGGGTGTCACCGATCGACAGGGCACGGACAAAACGGCCATCGCTCGCACCCAGGGCGGCTTCGATCGCCACGGCCCGAACTTCGCGCCAGCGATCCAGGACCGCCATCGGGCCGCTGGCTGGGCCCAGGGCCAGCACCGGCTCGGCACCGCGCACCTGGGCCAGAGCGACCCAGCCCTCGACGGCGGCACGGCGAGCGGTGTCGGCCTGGCCGGGGCCGGGCGAAGGCGGGGGTGGCCGCAGTCCGGCCGTGAGTTGCCAGCGGCTGCCGGCGGACAAGGCAGCACCGTCGCGGAACCAGCGCAGTTCGATCGCCTGCCCTTCAAGCTTTTCCGCCAATCCCTCCGGCCCGACCAGCACCCGTTCGACCCGGAACCTCGCCACCAGACCGCCGGCGTCGTAGCGGGGCAGGCCGAGCACATGGCCCTCGAAGCGGGCCGTGGCCCCGTCGAAGGCGGTGTGCAGTCGGGCGTCGAGCACCGCGCCGGCCTCCAGCCGCAGCAAGGTCGCACCGAACAGCAGGGCCAGCAGCAGCAAGGCGGCCGGTCGCAGCCAAAGCGCGCCGAAGCAGCTGCCCAGTACGGCCAGCACGAGGCCCAACGCAAGCAGCCCAAGCGGCGGCAGGGTCGGTGCCAGCGCGCAGGCGCTGGCGCCAACAAGCGCCGCGCCGACCAGGGCCGGCAGGTGGATCGGGCGTCCTTGCCCGGTGTCCATGCCGGTCTAGTCCGGCACCCAGGGGTGCAAGCGGCCGCCGCGCAATTCCAGCACGCGGTCGAGGCGGCGGGCCAGCCGGCGATCGTGGGTGACCATGACCAGAGCCGTGCCCTGGGCACGGTTGAGCTCGAGCATCAGGGCGAAGACCGTGGCCGCCGAGGTTTCATCGAGGTTGCCGGTCGGCTCGTCGCCGAGCACGCAGGCCGGCCGCGTGACCAGGGCACGGGCCACCGCGCAACGTTGGCGCTCGCCACCGGACAGTTCGCCGGGCTTGTGGCCCAGCCGATGGCCAAGCCCCACCTGCTCCAGCAGGGCCCGCGCCGGCGGCAGGGCGGCCGCCGGCGGTTCGCCGCGCACCAGCAGGGGCAGCATGACGTTCTCGAGCGCGGTGAATTCCGGCAGCAGGTGGTGGAACTGGTAGACGAAACCGAGTGCGCGGTTGCGAAGACGGCCGCGCTCGGCATCGGAAAGCACGGCCATGGCCTGGCCGGCCACCCGCACTTCGCCAGCGCTCGGGGTATCGAGACCGCCCAGCAGGTGCAGCAGGGTGCTCTTGCCGACACCGGAAGCGCCGATGATGGCCACCGCCTCACCGGGTGCGATGGCGAGGTCGAGATCGGCGAACACCGGCGTCTCCAGCGCGCCTTCGCGGTAGGTCTTGGCCAGCTTGCGGGCTTCGAGGACAGGCGGCATGGATTCACTCATAACGCAGGGCGCTGGCCGGATCGGTGCGCGAGGCGCGCCAGGCCGGGTACAGGGTGGCGAGGAAGCAGAGCGTGAGGGCCACCAGCGCGACGCTGAGCACGTCCGAGGGGTAGACCGCGGTCGGCACGCCGGTGATGAAGTAGACCTCGGCAGGCATCAGTTCGCGACCGGTCCAGGACTCGATGGCGCCCACGAGGGTGCCGAGGTTGAGGCTGAGCAGCACCCCCAGCACGACACCGATCAGAGTGCCGACCACGCCGATCACGCTGCCCTGGACGATGAACACGCCCATCACCTGGCGAGGTGTCAGGCCCAGCGTGCGCAGGATGGCGATATCGGCCTGCTTGTCCTGCACCAGCATCACCAGCGAGGACACCAGGTTGAAGGCGGCGATGGCGATCACCAGCGAGAGCAGCACGAACATCACCGTGCGCTCCATCCGCAGCGCGCTGAAGAAATTGCGGTTGTCGCGCATCCAGTCGCTGACCCGCGCCTCGATCGGCAGCTCGCGCAGCAGCTCACCGGAAACCGCACCGGCCTGCCAGAGGTCGTGCAGCCGGATGCGCACGCCGCTGACAGCATCGCCGAGGCGCAACAGGCGCTGGGCGTCGCCGATGGCGATGAAAGCGAAACTGCTGTCGGCGGTGAATTCGCCCATCGCGAAGATGCCGGCGACGGTGAAGCGGCGCGAACGCGGCAGCGCACCGAGCGGTGTCGAGCTGAACTCGTTGAGGGTGGCCTGGACACGATCACCGACCTGCACACCGAGCATCATCGCCAACTGGTCGCCGAGCAGGATGTTGAACTCGCCGTCGCGCAGATCGTCGATCGAGCCGACGATCATCCGGTCGGCCAGTTCAGAAACGGCGCGTTCGGCCGAGGGGTCGATGCCCATCACCAGCGCCGCGCTGGTGCGCCCGCCGCTGAGCAGACCCTCGCGGCGCACATAGGGTGCGGCACCGGCGACGCGGGCATCGCGCTCTGCCAGCGCGATCACCGCCTCCCACTCGGCCAGCCCGCCCTGCACGCCCTCGACGGTGACGTGCGCCACCGAGCCCAGCAGGCGGTCGCGGATCTCGCGCTGGAAGCCGCTCATCACCGCGATGGTGGTGATCAGCGCGATCACGCCGATGATGATGCCGAGGATGGAGGCGGCACTGATGAAGCTGATGAAGCGGTTACGGCGTTTGGCGCGCAGGTAGCGCAGGCCGATCGCCAGGGGCAGCGGTTGGAACATGCTCAGAGCATCCAGTGGTGCAAGACGAGGGCGGCGGGCGCGGCCGAGGCCCAGAGCCGGCAGCGGCGGCGCGCCGGGGTCGACAGCGTATCCGGCCAGAACACCCAGGCGGGCCCTTCCGGCTCGATCCGCAGCACCGCGAGCGGCCAGCGTTCAGTGAATGAGGCTGGCCGGGCGATGATGCCGCCCTCGGGGACGATGCGCCGCCCCTCCAGCAGCTCGAAGACCCGGGGCGGACGTCGGGCGGCACGGCGGGCCCGCCAAAGGCCGACCAGCCCACCAGCCAGCGCCAGCAGCAGGCTCAAACGCTCCGGCAGGGCGACCGAGAACTCGGCGACCAGATCGGGCAGGCCGGAGAGCGCCAGGCCCAGACCGAGGGCGGTCGGCAGCAGCAGGGCCGCGGCGATGCCGCAGCGCGAGGGCCGCCACTCAAGGCGGAAGGCGGAGCAGTCGGTCGATGAATCCGGCAAGGTCGGGGTCCTCCGGGCGCTCGCGGCCCATGCACCACCGCCACAGGATGTCGTCTTCGGTGTCCAAAAGCCTGAGGAAAAGCGCGCGTTCGACCTCGGAAGCCGTCTCGAAAGCGCGGTCGAGAAAGCGCAGCATCAGCTGGTCGAGTTCGCGCATGCCGCGCCGACAGCGCCAGCGTAGGCGTTTGTGCTCGACCGGATCGATGCCGCTCATCCGCGCCCCCTGCCCGTTCGATTTGCCGGCGACGCCTGCCGGCGCTCAGAGCCAGCCGACCCAATGCAAGGCCAGTTGCAACCAGAGCAGCAACAGGGCGGCGCAGCCGGCGAGGAAGGCCTGGAAGCGGCGCATCACCTTGTTGCGGCCGCAGGCCTCGATCGCCATCAGCACGCGTGCGCCGACAAAGGCCCAGGCCATCAGCAGCGGACCGAAGCCCTCGACGCCGGTCTGCATCGCCGCCAGGCAGCCGACGAAGAACAGCAGCGGCGTCTCGAACAGGTTGCGGAAATGGTCCGCCGCACGCTGGTCTTCCATGCCCTCGGTCATCGCCTTGGCCGAAGCGACCGACTGCGGGTGCAGTTTGCGGCGTTTCATCTCGCCGATCCGGGTCTGGAACAGCCGGCCGGCCACGGCAAACACCAGAACGACCATCGCCAGCATCGGCCAGACCCAGGGCGAGCTTGCGACCATCAGGCGCCCCGGCGGGCGAGCATGAGTTTCTTGATCTCGGCGATCGCCTTGGCCGGGTTCAGGCCCTTCGGGCAGGTCCGCGCGCAGTTCATGATGGTGTGGCAGCGGTAGAGCTTGAACGGGTCCTCGAGATCATCGAGGCGGGCGCCGGTGTCCTCGTCGCGGGAGTCGACGATCCAGCGATAGGCCTGCAGCAGGATGGCCGGACCGAGGTAACGGTCACCGTTCCACCAGTAGCTCGGGCAGCTCGTGCTGCAGCAGGCGCAGAGGATGCACTCGTAGAGGCCGTCGAGCTTCTTGCGGTCCTCCGGCGACTGCAGACGCTCGCCGCTGGCCGGCGCTGCGCTCTGGGTGCGCATCCAGGGGCGGATCGAGGCGTACTGCGCGTAGAAGTGCGTCAGGTCCGGCACCAGGTCCTTGACCACCGGCAGGTGCGGCAGCGGGTAGATCGGCACCTCTTTCTTGCCGCACTCGGCGATGGCCTTGGTGCAGGCCAGCGTGTTGGTGCCGTCGATGTTCATCGCGCAGGAACCGCAGATGCCCTCCCGGCAGGAGCGCCGGAAGGTCAGGGTCGGATCGATTTCGTTCTTGATCTTGATCAGCGCGTCGAGAACCATCGGGCCGCAGCTGTCGAGGTCGACCTCGTAGGTATCGACGCTGGGGTTCTTGCCGTCGTCCGGGTTCCAGCGGTAGACCTTGAAGCTGCGGATCTTGCGGGCACCCGCCGGAGCCGGGAAGTGCTTGCCCTTGCCGATCTTCGAATGCTTGGGGAGGATGAACTCGGCCATCGGATGGACCTCGGGTCAGTGGGTTCCGGCACGGCGCGTGACGTTGCGCATCCAGCCGCCGGAAAGGACGAAACGGGGGAAAGTGACAAACTGCTCGGCGATGACCTGGCGGATGCCATCGACGAGACCCTCGACCGGCGGTGCCGGTCGCGCCTCGCGAAGATGGCCGAGGGCCTGGATGCCGACAGCAGCAAGGACAAAGCAGGCGGATACGGCGACACCGAACCAGTGCAGTTCCAGCAGGTTGGCGAACACCGCCGCCGAGCCAGCGATGAAAGCCGGCACGCTGTAGAGGTGCAGCCAGAGGTTCAGCTTGTCCTGGTGGCGCTCCGCGTAGTCGCGGTACTGCCAGGCCAGCAAGCCGCCTTCGCGCGGGGCGGCCATGTCAGTACTTCCGGGCCTTGGGCGGAATCGACTGCACGGCATCGGTCTGGGTGTTCAGGTGCACCGGCCGGTAGTCGATGCGGGTGTCGCCCTTCTCGTCGATCCAGCACAGCGTGTGCTTCATCCACTCGGCGTCGTTGCGGTCCGGGAAGTCCTCGCGGGCGTGGGCACCGCGCGACTCCTTGCGGTTCTCGGCCGAGACCATCGTCACCACCGCCTGCGCGAGCAGGTTCTGCAGCTCCAGGGTTTCGATGAGGTCGGAGTTCCAGATGAGCGAGCGGTCGCTGACCTTGACGTCCTGGAAGCTGGCATGGGCCTGCTGGATCTTGGCAACACCCTGCTGCAGGGTCTCGCCGGTGCGGAACACCGCGGCGTCGTTCTGCATGATGCGCTGCATGTTGAGGCGGATGTCAGCCGTCGGCGTGCCGCCCTTGGCGTAGCGCAGCGTGTCGAGGTTGGCGAGCGATTTGTCGAGCGCATCGGAGGCGAGCCGCTTGTGCGGCTGGCCCGGCTTGATCGTCTCGGCGCAACGGTTGGCCACCGCGCGGCCGAACACCACGAGGTCGAGCAGCGAGTTCGAGCCCAGCCGGTTGGCGCCGTGCACGGACACGCAGGCCGCCTCACCGATCGAGTACAGGCCCGGCACCACGGCATCCGGGTTGCCGTCCTTCAGCGTGACGACTTCGCCGTGGTAGTTGGTCTGCAGGCCGCCCATGTTGTAGTGCACGGTCGGCAGCACCGGGATCGGCTGCTTCTCGACGTCGACGCCGGCGAAGATCTTGGCCGTCTCGGCGATGCCCGGCAGACGCTCGTGGATGACCTTCGGGTCGAGGTGGGTCAGGTCGAGGTGGATGTGGTCGGCGTTCGGGCCGACACCGCGACCTTCGCGGATCTCGATGGTCATCGAGCGGCTGACCATGTCGCGCGGCGCGAGGTCCTTGACGCTCGGCGCGTAGCGCTCCATGAAGCGCTCGCCCTGCGCGTTGCGCAGGATGCCGCCTTCGCCGCGCACGCCTTCGGTGATCAGGCAGCCGGCGCCGTAGATGCCGGTCGGGTGGAACTGCACGAACTCCATGTCCTGCAGCGGCAGGCCGGCGCGCAGGGCCATGCCGCCGCCGTCGCCGGTGCAGGTGTGTGCCGAGGTCGCCGAGAAATAGGCGCGGCCGTAGCCGCCGGTGGCGAGCACGACGCCGTGGGCGCGGAACACGTGGATGGTGCCCTCGGCCATGTCCAGCGCGATGACGCCGCGGCAGACACCCTCCTCGTCCATGATCAGGTCGAGGGCGAAGTACTCGATGAAGAAGCGCGCATCATGCGCCAGCGACTGCTGGTAGAGCGTGTGCAGGATGGCGTGGCCGGTGCGGTCGGCGGCCGCGCAGGTGCGCTGCGCCGGCGGGCCCTCGCCGTAGCGGGTGGTCATGCCGCCGAACGGGCGCTGGTAGATTTTGCCTTCCTCGGTGCGCGAGAACGGCACGCCGTAGTGCTCGAGCTCGATGATGGCCGGGATGGCCTCGCGGCACATGTACTCGATGGCGTCCTGATCACCCAGCCAGTCCGAACCTTTGACAGTGTCGAAGAAGTGGTAGCGCCAGTCGTCCTCGCCCATGTTGGCGAGCGCGGCCGAGATGCCGCCCTGCGCCGCCACGGTGTGCGAGCGGGTCGGAAACACTTTGCTGATGCAGGCGGTCTGCAGGCCCTTGGCGGCCAGGCCGAAAGTGGCGCGCAGGCCGGCGCCACCGGCGCCGACCACGACCATGTCGTACTGGTGTTCGGTGATCTTGTAGGTGGTCGTCATGGCGGGCTCAGGCGGTGAAGGCGATGCGGCCGATGGCCACGACGGAAGCGAGGGCGGCCAGCACGTAGGCCGCCTTGCAAAGCAGCAGCAGGGCGAGTTCCAGCCAGGGACGACGGATGTAGTCCTCGATCACCACCTGCAGACCGAGCCGGGCGTGCCAGGACGCGGCCAGCACGAAGGCGAGCATGAGGGTGGCATTCAAGGGCTCGGCGAGGAAGGCGCGGGCGTTGGCATGGTCCATGCCGATCATCGAGACGACGGTGATCACGAACCAGGGCACCAGAAACAGCAGCGCGCCGGCCGAGAGCCGCTGCGCCCACCAGTGGGCGACACCTTCCTTCGCGCTGCCAAGGCCGCGGGCCACGGCCCAAGGGTGACGGAGCCGGCTCATGGGGCGTCTCCGATCGAAAGGCCCAGAAACCAGAGCAGGCCCGTCAAGACCACGGCCACGGCGATCACCGCGTAACCGGAACGGTAGACCTGCGGGATCTCGAGACCCCAGCCCGCATCCCAGGCCAGATGGCGGATGCCGTTCAGCAGGTGGTAGACCAGGCTCGCCGCGAAAGCGAACAGCAGAAGCTGACCCGGCAGCGAAGCAAGGCAGGCGAGGACAGCGTTGTAGCTCGCCTCGCCGGCCGCCAGTGCGAACAACCAGAACGCAACCAGCAAAAACCCCAACGCATTCACCACGCCGGTGATGCGGTGCAGGATCGACATCGCCGTGGTGAGCTGCGGCTTGTAAACCTGCAGGTGCGGGGACAGGGGACGTTGCTGCGTGGCCATGGGCTGCGCTCGGTTCGGTTCGGGGAAGGCCGCGTGCCGCGGTCAGAAATCGATGCAGCGGCCGTTCTTTTCCCAGTCGCCGAACCGGGTGGGTTCGGGACCTTCCCGCCCGCCGTGTTCGATCGGGGCCGGCACAGGCTGGGAAGGGTGGGCGGGTTCCGGCACTGCCACGGGCAGGGGAAGCTCGCCTAGACTGGGGGACTGCGGAAGCATGGGTGGATGTTAAGCACCCGTTGCAAGCGGTTCAAGCGAGAACATGTGAATCCGACCACGGCATCACCTCTTGGCGACATCGCCATCATCGACCTCGAAGGCCCCGACGCCGCGGCTTTCGCCCAGGCCCAGACCATGAACGACGTGGCCGCGCTGGCGTTTGGCCACTGGCACTGGAACGGCTGGCTGAGCCCCAAGGGCCGGGTCCAGGCCCTGTTCGCTTTGCTCCACCGGGCACCCGGCCAACTGCGTCTGCTGCTGCTCGATGCCGAGCCCACGGCCTTTGTCGCGGGGCTGTCGCGCTACCTGCTGCGCAGCAAGGCCCGCCTCCGGCATCGCGACGACCTGCAGGCCTTGGCCGGCTTCGACGAAGGGCCGCTGGCGCAGAGCGCCGCGCACGAGCGCCATCGCCTGCTCGAAGACCCGAACGGCAACGAAGTGCTGGATGCCTCGGCGGCCGGCGGCCGGCGCTGGCTCAGTATCCGAGCCAGAACGGGGCCTGCCGATCCGCTCGCCACCACCCGCTGGCGGGAGGCCGATCTGCGCCACGGCCTGCCGCGTTGGTGTCCTGATCGCGAGCCGAGCTGGACCCCGCACATGCTCTCATTGCACAGGCTGCGCGCCTTCAGCGTGAAAAAAGGCTGCTACCCGGGCCAGGAAATCGTCGCCCGCACCCACTTTCTGGGCGAGGCCAAGCGTCAGACCTGGTGGCTCGAAGGTGAAGCCCTGGCCGCCGGGCAGCCGGTGCTGGGCGGCGATGGCATGGCGCTCGGCAGCATCGTCGATGCCACGAGCGACGGCCGGGGCGCGCTGGCGGTGCTCAGCAGCGCTCTGCCCGCCACGCTGCGGGCCGGGGCCGGCGAGGTCCGGGCCCTGCCCCCGCTGGACGGCCTTGAACGCTGATGCCCGGCATCGATCGTCGTCCGCAGCAGCGGCCGTTGAAATGGGGGCGTCATGCCGCGTTCGCAAGCTCACTGCAGGGGCATCGGGGTCACCGATGGTCTTGCCCTACCCTCCACCCCTCTCCCCGATATCGACACCTCAACCATGAGCTTTCGTAAAACGATTTTCGCAAGCACCCTCGCAACCGCCGTGCTCGGCATCACCAGCGCCACATGGGCCGGTGCGATCGAGGCCGCCCCTTCCGGCAGAGCGCAGCAGGTCAACGAAACACCGTTGGATCCCGGCCGCGAGACCGGCACCCGTCGGATGTCGACCGGGAATGTCATCTTCCTCCACCCGGACGGCACCGCCTTGAACCACTGGTCGATCGCGCGCCTGTTCTACCGGGGCGCGGACGGCAGCCAGCACTGGGACCAGTTGCCGCACATCGGTCTCTATCGCGGCCATCTCGAAAATTCCATCTCCGGCACCTCCCACGGCAGCGCCACGACCCATGCCTTCGGCTACAAAGTCGACGCCATGGGCTCGTTCGGCCGCGATGGTGATGGCAGCCTCGGGCTGGATCGGCCGATCCGTTCACTCTCGGGCTTTTCCGGTTCGATCATGCGCGAGGCGGCCAACGCCGGCATCCCGGTCGGCATCGTCAACGACGGCCACATCGCTGAACCGGGCACCGGGGTGTTCCTCGCCGAAGCCGGCAACCGAAACGACTGGCAGGAGATCACCCGCCAGATCATCCTCGGCCGCACCGGCATGAACGACATAGCACCCTGGGTGATTCTCGGCGGCGGCGAGGCCGACACGCTGCCGGCCGGGCGCAGCACCCTGCACCGCAACGTCAACGAAGAGCGCGAGGCCCCGCTCAACAGCCGGCTCAGCCTGCGCACCGACACGCTGGATCTGCAATCGGCCTGGAATGCCATGGGCAGCGGCGATATGAGCAACGATCCGGCCCGGCTCGATGACCACATCGTCATCCGTACCCGCGCCGAGTTCGAGGCCCTGCGCCGGGCGCTGGACGCCAACCCCGACTACGCGCCACGGGTGCTCGGGCTGTTCGCCTTCCACGACACCATGAACGACCGGCCCGAAGCCGACCTGATCGCCCGCGGCCTCGTGCGTTCCGACATGCAGGCGGGCGAAGTCGGCCCGGCCCCGGAAAAACAGAGCCGACTGGTGCTGTTCGGCGATCCGCTGGCGACCGAACCGGGTTTCAATCCGCCCAGCTTCGCCGAAATGACCGGGCTCGCGCTCACCATCCTCGAGCGGGCCGCCAGCCGGGCGCCGAGCGCCAGTCAGCGGCGCTTCTTTCTGGTGGCCGAACCGGAAAGCGCGGACAACTTTGGCAACAACGGCAATGCCATCGGCATGCTCGAATCCCTGCGCCGCGCCGATGAGGCCATCGGCGTCTCGCTCGACTTCCTTCGCCGCAACCCGCGCACCCTGATCCTGACCGCGGCCGACAGCGATGCCGGCGGCATGCAGGCGATCACCGTGCCGGCGCTCGGGGTCAAGCCGCCCACCAACAACCTGCCGGCTGGCCGTGAACCCGATGTTCTGAGCGTCGAGAACCTGGCACGTTCAGGAACCGGCCTCGCCCCCGGCAGCGCCCGGGTTCCGAACGCTGCGATGCTGGAGGTGCTGCTCGACGGCGTCGAGGGTTTTTCCTCGCCGCTGTTCGTGACCGAGCCCGACCAGTTCGGAAATCGTCAGCAGTTCGTCGTGGCCTGGACCTTGGGCTTCGGCGACATGCATGGCGGCATGCTGTCGCGCGCCGCCGGCTTGAACGCGCCCTTGCTGGGCAGCACCTTCAGCCAGCGCTTCGACAACATCGACGTCTATCGGATGATGCACGGCACCCTGTTCGGCCGCCTGCTGCCCTACCCCAGCGCCCGCTTGGCGCCCGACCGCTGAGAACCGGGGCTTCCCCCGTTTTCGTGCGAATGCTCTAAACTCCGGGGCGGTCCCGTCATGGCCGCCCCGGAGCCCGCTATGTGTTCAATGGTTTCCTTCCGAAAACTCGGCCTGCTGCTCGCCACCTGGATGGCCGTGGCCGCCGTGCCAGCGAAATCGGCCGAACTCGTCCTGCAGGTCGAGCCGACCTTCCCGGCCGATCAGATCCGCGAGGTCTACGCTCCGCTGCTGAGCTACCTGAACCGCAGCACCGGCTTCCGTTTCACCCTGCGCGTCGCCCCGAACTTCAACCAGCACTGGCGCGAACTGCGTGCCGGCGGGGGGGGTGATGTGGTGTTCGAGGAAGGCCATTTCTTCGATTACCGGCACAAGCGCAGCGGCTACCTGCCGCTGGCACGCACGGTCGAGGATTCGGCCTTCGTCATTGCCGTGGCCGACCCGGACATCGTCGCCGAGGGCCGCGAGGGCATCGTTGGCCGCACCGTGGCCTCGCTCGGCGCACCGAACCTCGGCCATGTGCTGGTGTTCGACAGTTTCCGCAATCCATTGGCCCAGCCCGAGATCCGGGCGATCAGCAGCAAATGGTCGGATGGCCCCGACCTGATCTTCGCCGGCGACGTCGAAGGCACCCTGTTGCCGTCCTACATGGCCGAGGAAAACCCGGCGCTCACCGGCATCTGGCGCAGCCGCAGCGTGCCGGGCCGGGTGTTCAGCGCCTCGCCGCGCCTGCCGGAAGCGGACCGAGCGCGGATCGCCGAAGCCCTGCTGCGCCTGCACGAGGACCCGGAGGCTTTCCTGATCCTCAACGAACTGCGCAGCGAGCGTTTCGTCGCCACCGAAGCGGCCGCCTACGACGGTCTGGAACGCCTGCTCTCGACCACCTTCGGTTATGTGCCGCCGCGTCAGGCCGCCGCTGCGGCCGCGCCGGCACCCGCCGCCACGCCAGCACCAGCCCCGACCGGCACACCCTGAAGCCGTCGGCCCGGGCCGTTCAAGCCAGGGCCGCGGCGGCAGCGACGATATCGGCCTCCGAGGGCAGCACGAGGAAGGCCGCACCCGCCAGCGGGGTGTAGGTGTCGGCACCGACCACGCGGGCGATCGCCTTGCCGCCCTGCCCGCCCTCGACCAGTGCGGTGAGAATGCCCTCGCCCACGCCGGCGCTGCGGCGGCCCTCGTCGACGACGAGGAGGCGCTTCGCGGCTTTCGCCTGATCAACGATGAACGCCTCGTTGAGCGGCAGCAGCCAGCGCAGGTCGACCACGCGGACCTTCCAGCCCTGCTGAGCCTCGATCTGCCGCGCCGCTTTCAGGCTCATCGGCACGCCGTTGCCGAAGGTGTAGATCACCAGATCGTCGCCCTCACCGTAGACCTTGCCCTCACCCACCGGGATGGCGCGATCCGGCGCCGGGTAGTCGGTGAGCCACAGGCCGTCGCCGGCCTCGTGCAGGTCCTTGGTCATGTAGGTGGCGATCGGCTCGAGGAAGGCGCAAACGCGGCCGTCGACGCGGGCCAAGGCCATCATCGTGCGCAGCATCATGGCGGCGTCGTCGCCGCGGCTGGGGCAGCCGATCACGAGGCCCGGGATGTCGCGCAGGGCAGTGATCGAGTTGTCGTTGTGGAAGTGCCCGCCGAAGCCGCGCTGGTAACCCAGGCCGGCGATGCGCACCACCATCGGGTTGCGGTACTGGCCGTTCGAGAAGAACTGCAGCGAGCAGGCCTCGCCGCGGATCTGGTCGCAGGCGTTGTGGAAGTAGGCGAGGTACTGGATTTCCGGCACCGGGATCATGCCGAGATTGGCGTAACCCTGCGCGAGGCCGAGGATCATCGTTTCATCGAGCAGGGTGTTGAACACGCGCGCCGGCCCGAAGGCCTTGTGCAGGCCTTTCGTCACCGTGTAGACGCCACCCTTCTGCGCGACGTCCTCGCCGAACAGCAGCGCCTCCGGGTACTTGGCGAACAGATCATGCAGGGCCTGGTTGATCTGGATGGCCAGGTGCTTGGCCGGCTGCTTCTCGGGCAGTCTGGCCTCGCCACCGAAGGCCTTGATCCGCGCCTCGGCGTAGTCATTGCGGGTGGCCTCGCGGTGCACGATGTCCGGATGGTGGGGTGCCAAGGGCGCGATGATCTCCTCGAGGGTCTCGATCTTCGGGCGGCGGTCCGCTTCCTCGGCGGCAGCGAAGCAGCGCACGCGGAACGACTCGTAGTACGCCAGTAGCTGCTCCTTCGACATCAGGCCCGACATCAGCGCGATCTCGGCCGAGCGCAGCAGCGGGTCGCTCGCCTCCACCTGCACCAGCTCCTCGATCGAGCGCCATTCGATCTCGAAGTCGGTGCCGGCGTGGCCCATGATCCGCGTGGTCTTCAGGTGCAGGAAGGTCGGGCGGCGCGTGCGGCGGCAGTGCTCGACGGCAGCGGCCACTTGCCCGTAGCCCGCGGCGAGATCAAGGCCATCAGCGAAGAAGTAGTCGAGGCCATGCATGTTGCGGTAGCGCTCCGCCACCCAGCCGGTCGGCGTCTTCACCGAGATGCCGATGCCGTTGTCCTCGCAGACGAACAGCACGGGGGCAGGCAGCTTCTGGTGCGCCGTCCAGGCCGCGGCGTTGAAGGCGGTCTGCGCGGTGGCGTGGTTGCTGCTGGCATCGCCGAAGGAGCAGATCGCGATCGAATCCTCGGGGATCGGCAGTGCGTGGCCGATGCGCCGCGCCTGCTCGATGGCAATGGCCGTGCCCAGCGCCTTCGGCAGGTGCGAGGCGATCGTCGAGGTCTGCGGCAGCACCCAGAGCGGCTTGCTGCCCCAGACCTTGTGGCGGCCGCCCGAAGCCGGGTCGTCCTTGCTGGCCGCGAAGGACAGTGCCGAATCCATGATCGGATCCAGCCGATGTCCATCGGTGCCCGGCAGCTTGCGGAAGCGCTCGGCCATGAAGCCGCCGCTGCGGTAGTGCAGGAAGGCCGGATCGCTGTGGCGCGTCAGCCGCGCCACCATCGCGTTGCCCTCGTGTCCCGAGGAGCCGATCGTGTAGAAGACCTTGTTCTGCACGCGCAGGACGCGCGCCATCAAATCCAGATGCCGGCTGATCAGCTGCGACTCGAAGAGGTGCAGGAAATCGGTGGCGGTGAGCGTGGCCCCCGGCAGCACCGGCGCATCCGCGACCGGGGCGGGCTGGACCGGGCCGTCCCAGGCCTGCACGAACTCGCTGAAGTTCTGGTCGCAGATCGCGGCGCGGTTGAGGCCCTTCATGCGGGCGGGGATCGGCGAGGGCACGGCGGCAAACGGTCGGACGGACATGGGGCTCAGGGGCGGCAGGACCCGCGCATTGTAGGCAATGCCAGGAGCCCGAGCAGGTCCGGCGTTCCGGTCCGCGCCACGATCCGCTAGGGTGATCGATCCGTTGCCGGAATCCCGGAATGACCGCGATCACCCTGCCCCGCCCCACGCCCCTGCAACGCTGGACCGCGCTCGTGCTGGTCAGCCTCGCGATGTTCGGCAACTACTACGTCTTCGATTCGCTGGGGCCGGTGGTCGATCTGATGCGCTCGCAACTGGGCTTCTCCTTCGCCCAGATCGGCCTGTTCTCGACCGCCTACAGCGTCGCTGCCCTGCTGGTGCTGCTGGCCGGCGGTTGGGCGATCGACCGCTTCGGCACCCGCACCGCCCTGCTGGTGTTCGCCGTGATCTGCGTGTTCGCGGCGGCCTTGACGGCGCTCGGCCCCGATTTCGAGACCATCCTCGCCGGCCGTTTCCTGCTCGGCCTGGGGGCCGAGCCGATGATCGTCGCGGCGACCACGGTGCTCGCGCGCTGGTTCAAGGGCAGCGAGCTGAGCCTTGCTTTCGGTCTGAATCTCTCGATCTCGCGCCTCGGCTCGGCTTCGGCCGACTGGTCGACCGGTTTCGCCGCCCCGCTCTACGCCAACTGGCAGGACCCGCTCTGGCTGGCCACCGGCATCGCCGGCGTGTCGGTGGCGGCGGCGATGCTCTACTGGCTGCACGAACGGCGCATGGAGTCACGCATCGATCTCGGCGAGCGGGCGGCGCCGGACCAGCTGCGCTTCCGCCAGATGTTCCGCTTCCCGATCAGCTACTGGTACATCGTCGCCCTGTGCGTGGTGTTCTACGCCACGGTGTTCCCGTTCCGCGGCTTCGCCATCAACTATTTCCAGCAGGCGCACGGCCTGGATCGCGCCAGCGCCGGCCTGCTGAGCAGCGTGCTACCGATCGCCGCCATCATCGCCACGCCGCTGTTCGGCCTCTGGGTGGACCGTGTCGGCAAACGCTCGCTGTTCATGGCCGCCGGCTCCCTGGCGATGCTGCCCTTATTCCTCGCCATCACCTACCTGCCGCCCGGTCCCGACGTGGCCCTGCCCGGCGGCACCGAAGTGCCGCTCACCCTGCTCGCCTGCATCGTGCTGTTCGGTCTGGTGTTCTCGCTGATCCCGGCCGTGCTCTGGCCTTCGGTGGCCTACCTGGTCGGCGAGCAGCGGCTGGGTTCGGCCTACGCGCTCATGACCTTCTGCCAGCAGATCGGCATGGCCATCGTGCCGGTGGTGATCGGCGCGCTCAACGACTGGGCCGGCGCCTCGCCGGAGAACCCGGCCGGCTACGCGCCGGGCATGTACTTCTACACCGCCATGGGCGTTTTCGGCCTGCTGTTCTCGTGGCTGCTGTGGCGGGCCGGGCGCGGCCCGGGCGCCGTGCACGGCCTCGATCGGGCACCGTCGCGCTGAATCAGAACGCGTTGATGCCGGACAGTTCGCGACCGACCACCAGCTGGTGCACGGTCTCGGTGCCCTCGTAGGTGATGACCGACTCGAGGTTCAGCGCGTGGCGGATCGGGCAGTACTCGGTGGTGACACCCGAGCCACCAAGGAGATCGCGGGCCTCGCGGGCGATGTCGAGCGCCATGCGGACGTTGTTCCACTTCGCCAAGCTGACCTGCGTCGGCTGCATGCGGCCGGCGTCCTTCAGACGGCCAAGCTGCAGCGAGAGCAGCTGGGCCAGGGTGATGCGGCGGGCCATCCCGGCCATCTTGATCTGCGCGCTCTGGGTTGCCGCCACCGGTCGACCGAACAGGATGCGTTCCTTGGTGTAGTTGACGACCTCGGTGAGGCAGGCCTGCGCCGCACCGATCGGCCCCCAGGTGATGCCGTAGCGGGCCTGCGTCAGGCAGCCGAGCGGGCCCTTCAGGCCCTTGACGTTCGGCAGGCGCTGGCTGTCGGGGATGCGCACGTTGTCGAAGAACAGCGCGCTGGTCACCGAGGCGCGCAGACTCATTTTCTTGTGGATCTCCTGCGCCGTGAAGCCCTTGCTGTCGGTCGGCACGATGAAGCCCTGAATGCCGTCCTCGGTCTGCGCCCAGACAATGGCGATGTGCGCCAGGTTGCCGTTGGTGATCCACATCTTGGCGCCGTTGATGAGCCAGTCGCCGCCGTCTTTTTTGGCGGTGGTCTTCATGTTGGCCGGGTCGGAGCCGCCGTGCGGCTCGGTCAGGCCGAAGCAGCCGATGATCTCGGCCTTCGCCATGTCCGGCAGATAGCGCTGGCGCTGCTCTTCGCTGCCGTAGGCGTAAATCGGGTACATGCACAGCGAGCTCTGCACCGAGACGAAGCTGCGAATGCCGGAATCACCGCGTTCCAGCTCCTGGCAGATCAGGCCGTAGCTGACCGCATTGAGGCCGGCGCAGCCGTAGGTTTCCGGCAGCGAGGAGCCGAGCAGGCCCATCGCGGCGATCTCGGGCACCAGTTCCTTCGGGAAACGGCCTTGGTCGAAGGCATCACCGATGATCGGGATGACTTTCTCGTCGGTGAAGCGGGCCACCGTGTCCTGCACGGCGCGCTCCTCCTCCGAGAGCAGCGAACGGATGTCGAACAGATCGGTCGGGTTCAGGGGCATGGCAGGCTCGCTTCCGGAAAAGAGAAGGGGCCGGAACACCGACCCCTTCGGGACCCTGTCGATTGTACCAGCCCGGCGCAGCGATCCTCGCCGGGCCGGACGGGTCGCTCAGGTGATCGTCACGTGCTGCCGTCGTCGCTCGGCAAGGGGTTGGCGACCACGATCACACCATCACGGATCGGCAGGCGCTCGCCGGGTTTCTCGAGCGTGCGCACGGTGCCGCTCTGGCCATCGAAGCTCCAGCGGACATCGTAGCCGATGATGCGGTCGCGCTCGCCCAGCGGGATGGTCGCACCGGGCTTCTTGTCGAGCCGGACATTCCTCACCTCGCCGTCGAGGGCGTACTGCACATCGAAGCCGACGATTTCCTCGCGCGGGGTGTCGACGATCCGGCAATCGCGCACGGTCTCGGTGTAGACCCTGCCGCTGTCGCGGTTGCGGTCGATCTCGCGTCCGGCGTAACCGCCACCGACGACGCCGGCCACGGTGGCGAGATCCCGACCGCGACCTCCGCCCACCTGATTACCGATCAGACCGCCCACCACGGCACCCACCACCATGCCGTCCCTGTCACCGAAACGCTCCGGCGTGCGGTGCTCGACCACGCGGTCCTCGCAGACCTCGCGGCGCCCCGTCACGGTCTGCTTGACCGGTGTCGCCGCCAGGACCTGGCCCAGGATCGGTTCCTTGACCGTGACCGGCGCCACTGCCACCACTTCGGCATACTGCGGGCCGAAGGCGTTGTAGGTCCCCACCGCCACGCCGGCGGCCAGCACGACGCCCACTGCGATCAGAATCTTGTTCTGCATGGTTGCTCCCCAAAAAGGGCCGCCTCCGGCCCCTTGCCCATGACACTGCGCCCGCCAATCTGAACAAGGGCAAAAAACGTCAACAACCGTCAAGCGGCCTGCGTGTATCGTTCAGTCCGTCTTCCGCCAGAGCACCCGCCATGCGCGCCTTGATCCTGCCCGCCATCACCCGCTTCCTCGGTGGCCTGCGTTTCCGCCAGCTGTTCATCGCCAGCGCCGGCCTGTTCGTGCTGACCCTGCTCATGCCTGACCTGATTCCTTTCGCCGACGAATTGCTGCTGGGCCTTGCCACTTTGTTGCTGGCCCGCTGGAAGGACGACCGGACGGCCAAGGACGAGGGCGATGAGGGGCGGCGTCCGCCGATCGACCTGCCGCCGGACCAGGTGCGCCGCGAGGGCTGAGTGCGGCTCTACGACAGCCACAGCCACCTCGACGCACCCGAGTTCGACGCCGACCGCGAAGCGGTGCTCGCTCGCGCCGAGGCCGCCGGCGTCGTGCAGCAACTGGTGCCGGCGGTCGACTTCGCCAGCTGGCCGGCCACACGTGCCTGCTGCGTGCTGCGGTCCGGGCTGAAGGCCGCCTACGGCCTGCATCCGATGTTTCTCGACCAGCATCGGCCCGAACATCTCGATGCCCTGCCCGACTGGATCGAACGCGAGCGTCCGGCGGCGGTCGGTGAATGCGGGCTGGATTTCTTTGTCGCGGGCCTCGACGTCGAGGCACAGCGCTTCTACTTCGAGGCCCAACTGCGCATCGCCCGCGACTTCGACCTGCCGGTGGTGCTGCACGCCCGCCGTGCGGTCGATGAGGTCATCGCCGCCCTGCGCCGCATCGGCGGGTTGCGCGGCGTGGTGCACAGCTGGTCGGGCAGCGAGGCGCAGGCCGCGCAACTCTACCGGCTCGGCTTTTCGCTCGGCATCGGCGGGCCGATCACCTTCGAGCGTGCGCAGCGTCTGCGCCGCACCGTGGCGGCCATGCCCATCGAGCACCTGCTGCTTGAAACCGACAGCCCCGACCAGCCCGACGCCGCCCGTCGCGGCCAGCGCAACGAGCCGGCCTTTCTGGTCGAGGTGTTGCGCGAAGTGGCGCGCCTGCGCGGGCAGGACGAAGCCACGCTGGCCGAGGCCACCCGGCGCAATGCCGAGGCCCTGTTCGGGGCCTGAGCCGCCGTTCGGGTCCGTGGCCTTGCGGCCATGCCGCGCAGCCAGCTTCAGCGGGACGTTTTGAGCAGGATCTCCAGCACCTTGCCGACCGCCACGAATGCGAAGGTGCCGGTGAGGTGGGTGGCGGCACCCAGTCCCATGCCGCAGTCGAGCTTCAGCGCCGCGTCGGCGTCGAGCGCCGGGCGCAGGCCGCAGACCGTGCCGTCGGCCTGCGGGTAGCGCACATTCTCCAGCGAATAGATGGCCGGTACGCCGAAGTAGCGGTCCTTGCTCTTGGGGAAGTTGAACTCGCCACGCAGCTTCTTGCGTACCAGGGCCAGCAGCGCATCGTGCTCGGTGCGCGAGAGGTCGCGCACGCGCACCAGCGTGGGATCGATGCGACCGCCGGCCGAACCGACGACGACGATCGGCTGCTTGCGGCGGCGGCAGAAAGCGATGGTCTCGACCTTGGCGCGGAAGCTGTCGAAGGCGTCGAGCACCAGATCGAAGCCGGGGTCGAGCCGCTCGGCAAGGTTCGCCGGCGTCACGAACTCGGCCACGGCCCGCACCTCGAGCGCGGGGTTGATGCGGCGCAGGCGCTCGGCCAGCACCAGGGCCTTGTTGCGGCCGTACTCGCCTTCCAGCGCATGCAACTGACGGTTGGTGTTGGAGACGCACAGGTCGTCGGCATCGATCAGGGTGAGCCGACCGATGCCGCTGCGCGCCAGCGCCTCGGCCGCCCAGGAGCCGACCCCGCCCAAGCCCACCACGGCCACGTGCCGGGCCGCGAGGCGGGCGACGCTGCCGACGCCGTAGAGGCGCTCGATGCCGGCGAATCGCGGGTCGGTGGCGGGTGCAGGGGCCGTCATGGGGCGCGCAGTGTAGCCGGCGTGCGCTTTCCCCGCCGGCGCGGTACCGTCTGCCAGCCCCATCCCGGAGAGCCGCCATGTCGAACCGCCCTATTCCTTTCGTCCGTCCGCTCGCTGCCGTACTGGGTGCCGCCCTGCTCAGCGCCTGCGCCAGCGCCCCGATGACCCGCAGCACAGTCGCCCATGAAACACGGCCCGCCGCGCCGGCCGGCGTCTGCCGCGACTGCGGTCGGGTCGAATCGATCACCCGCGTGCAGGACGCCCGCGCGGCGACCGGTGGCGGTGCCGTGCTGGGCGGTGTGGTCGGCGCCATCGCCGGTCGCGCCCTGGCCGACAACAGCAGCGAAGGACGGCAGAACACCGCCACCGTGGTCGGTGCGGTCGCCGGTGCCGCCGCCGGTCATGCCATCGAGCAGCGTGCCCACGCTGAAAGCTTCGATGTCGTGGTGCGCATGGACGACGGTCGCCGCCTGACGATCAACCTCGGTCCACTGCCGGACGGGCTGGCCCCGGGTCGGCCTGTGCGCTGGGACGGCCGCAACCTGATCCCCTTGCGCTGAGTGCGAGGCCCCGCCGATGCGATCCCTCATCACCCTGCTGATCGGGCTGGTGGCCGGTGTGCTGCTCACCGTCATCGCCATGAACACCCTGCGCAAAGCAACCGCCTACCCGGTCGGGGTGATGGCGGTGATGGCCGCACAGATGGGCCACATCGACCGCCAGATCGAGGCCAAGGCCTGCGCGGGCGAGGATTTCGAGGCACCGCTGGCCACCTTGGTAGCACTCGGCAACAGCCTCGAGCCGGCCTTTCTGCCGACCGCCGATGACGCCGCTTTCAGCCGCTACGCCGCCGATTACCGGCTGGCAGTCGAGCGGATGCTGGCCGCACCACCCACCGACTGCGCCAGTGCAGAGCGATCGATGGATGCGGTGAGTGCCAGCTGCCAGGCCTGCCACGCCCAGTTCAAAGGCTGACCGGGCGCGCCTCGGCACGCCACCACTGCGCCAAGGTGTCGGCGATTGCCTGCGGTGATCGCATCCAGGCGAAGTGGTCGGCGGGTACACCCAGTTGTGCTTCATCCAGCCGCGCTTTGCGCAGCGAGCGGGTGGCGGTGGCCGCGGCGAGGGCATCGAAGGCGGCCGCCGGCACCAGCCAGTCGGCGGCCAGATGGATGCCGAGCATCGGGGCTTCGACCTGGCGCAGGCGGGCGCTGAAATCGGTGGGCAGACCGGCCAGCCGGTCGTAATGGCCGTGCCGCACCGTCGAAGCCCAGTCGCGCATCAACTGCCCGGCCTCGCGACCGGCAAAACGCAGGCGCTCGCCGGGGTAATGGCCGATCCAGCGGGTGAGTGGCGGCAACGCATGGCCGAAACCGCACACCAGCCAGCGCAGAGGCGCCGGGAACAATCGCCAGTCCGGCACGCCACTGCCCACCGCGACCAGACCATCGATGCCGCCGTGCAGAGCGGCCGCCAACACCGCGAACTGACCGCCGATGCTGTGCCCTCCGGCCAGCACGGCACGGCCCGGGTGCTCAACACGCAGGGCAGTGAGCGCTCCGGCGATATCTTCTTCCAGCAGCTCGCAGTAACCCCAGTCGGTCTCGCGGCCAGCACGCAGTGGATGCGTGCCGGTGCCGCGCCATTCGTGGACCCGGCAGGCGATGCCACGGGCTTCAAGAGCGGTGCTGAGGCGCTCGTACTTGCGGGCCGGCACCCCGAGTGCGGGCAGCCAAAGCAGGACAGCGGGAGAAGAAGGGGTCAATCGGGTTTCGGTCATGCCGCAAGCATGGCGGACGGCACATGCAGGCGTCACGCGTCGAAGGTCATGCTGGAGTGATGACCCACCCACGACCCACGCTCCCGATGCCCCTTCGTCGCCTCCCCTTGGCCCTCGCTCTCGCCGTTGCCTGCGGCGCGACCAGTCACGCTGCCGCATCCGATGATCCGGTGCTGACGATCGACGGTCGCCTCGACGAAGCCGCTTGGGCCGGGGCCCAGGTTTTCGAGGATTTCGTCGTCGTCGAGCCTTGGACCCTGGCCCGCCCCGAGCCCGGCTTGCGCACCGTCGCCCGCCTGCTACCGACGCCGCAAGGCATCGCCATCGGCTTCGACTTGGCGCAGCCACCGGACGTGCCCCTGCTGGCGCCACAGGTCCGCCGCGACGAGCACGTCAACGCCGATCGCGTCAACGTCTTCATCGATTTCGATGGCGACGGCCGGGTGGCCTACAACTTCACCCTGCTCGCCTCCGGCTCGATCCAGGATTTTGTGGTCACCAACGAAGTCCAGTTCAACCCGGATTTCGACCCCGACTGGCGGCATGCCGTGGCCACCACGGCGGACGGCTGGAGTGCCGAGATCCTGATCCCCTGGACCACCGCGGCGATGCGCGACACCGATGCGCCGGAGCGCACCATCGGCCTGCACTTCGACCGATTCGTGGCGGCGCGTGGCGAACGCCAAGGCTGGCCGGCGGCGTCCTCCCGGCGTGGCCGCTTCGTCTCCGACTTCGCTCCGCTGCGCATCCGCCAGTACCCGGCCTCGCTGCTGCACATCTGGCCCTACGCCACGATCAGCAACAACCGTATCGACGGCACGAACGACTGGAAAACCGGCGTTGACCTGTTCTGGAAGCCTTCGGCCAGCCTGCAACTCTCGGCTGCGCTGAACCCCGATTTCGGCCAGGTCGAATCCGACGACCTGGTGGTGAACTTCGAGGCGATCGAAGTGTTCTTCAGTGACAGGCGGCCTTTCTTCACCGAAAACCAGGCCTTCTTCGACCTGCGCACCCCGGACAGTGGCCTGCTGGTCTACACCCGCCGCATCGGTGGCCCGCGCGACAGCGGGGCTGGCATCGCTGACATCGACTTGGCGCTCAAGGCCAACGGCAGTTGGGGAACCTTGGGCTACGGCGTGCTCGCCGCCGACGAGGCCGAGGACGACGGTCGCAGCTTCCGTGTCGGCCGCCTGCTCATGGACGCCCGACCCGGTCTCGGCATCGGCTGGCTCGGCACCCGGGTCGATCGCCCCTTCCTCGATCGTGTGGCTGATGTGCAGGCCGCCGATGTGCGCTGGCAACCACGCGCCGATGTGCTGGTCAACGCGCAATGGATCGGCTCGTGGATCGAAGAACGGGGTCGCGAGCGCAGTGGGCAGGGTGGCTGGGCGCGGGTCAACTGGAACGCCAGCGAGCGCTGGCGGCACGAGCTCGAGGCCACCCACTTTGGTCGCGACCTCGATTTCAATGACCTGGGTTTCCTACGGCGCGGCAGCCTCAACGAACTGGAACTGCTCAGCGAATTCGTTCGGCCAAGCACCAACGCGGACTCGCCGCTGACCTCGACCCGCTGGCATGCCGAGCTGCAGGTTCGCCAGAGCGATCGCGGCGTGCAACTGCCGACCTGGCTGGTGCTGGAGCAGGCCAGCACTTTCCGCAACGGCGATGTGCTGGGCTTCGGTTTTCGGCCGCGCTCGGCCGGCTACGACGATCTGATCTCGCGGGGCAATGGCCTTCTGTGGCGCAGTTCGCGGGCCGAGGGTTTCATCGCCTGGACGCCGACCCGACGTGGCGAACTCGGCTGGGATTTTCACGTGGTGGCGCGGCCCGAGGGCCTCTCACGGGCCCCGGCGATCGAAACCGACTTGCAGATCTACTGGTTCCCGACCGAGCAGGTGAATCTGAGCTTCGAGATCGAACCCATGTGGAGCCCGGACTGGCTGATCTGGCGCGAAGGCCAGCGCTTCGCCCGCCACAGTCGCCGGCTCGATGCCTTTAACCTCGGCCTGAACTGGTTCCCGGCGCCCCGCCACGAGGTGCGGGTCAAGGCCGAATGGCTGGCCATCCGTGCCCGCGACGGTCAGCGCTACCAACTCGGCGGCGATGCCCGGCTGCAAGCAGTGGACGGTGCCGAGCCAGATTTCGACATCAACACCTTCGGCGTGCAGGTGCGCTACCGCTGGGAGTTCGCGCCGCAGTCCGACCTGTTCCTGGTCTGGTCGAGGGGCGGCTTCCTGCGCGAGGAGCGCGAGGGCGAGTCCACCCTCGACCTGCTCGACGAGGCGATCGGCCTGCGCGATGCCGACCAGGTGCTGGCCAAGATCCGCTACCGCTTCTGATCCGCCGACGCGTTACTCTCGGCCCTGGATGACCACTCCGCGCCCGGCAGCCTCAATGTGCCGTGGGCGCGCGATCACTGAACCCCGACCGGACCCTGCCGATGGACCCTGCCCTGCTCGACCCCACCCTCTGGCTCTACCTGCTGGCCGCCGTGCTGGTGCTGGTCGGCCTGGCCGGCACCGTGCTGCCGGCGCTGCCGGGCATCCCGCTGGTGTTTGCCGGCCTGCTGCTGGCCGCCTGGGTCGGCGACTTCCAGATCGTCAGCGGCTGGACCCTGGCCGTGCTCGGCCTGATGACGCTGACCTCCCTCGCCATCGACATCGCCGCCACCGCGCTCGGGGCCAAGCGTGTCGGCGCTTCCGGCAAGGCCGTGGCCGGGGCTGCCCTCGGCACCCTGGCCGGACTGTTCTTCGGCCTGATCGGCTTGGTCATCGGCCCCTTTGTCGGTGCCGTTGCCGGCGAATACCTGCATCGCCGCCACCTCGAGCAGCAGGGTCTGGGCGAGATGGCGCGGATCGGATTCGGCACCTGGGCCGGCCTGCTGGTCGGGGTCGCCCTGAAGCTGGCCCTGGCTTTCGCCATGCTCGGCATCTTCGCGGCCGCCCTGCTGATCGGCTGAGGCGGCTTAGAGCTCGCGCAGGGTCACCGAGGGCGGTGCATCGAGGATGCGGCGCGTGGCCCAGAGGCCGGCCAGCAGCGACACCAGCATCCCGGCCGCCGCACCGGTCGCGGCCAGCCGCAGATCCGGACGCCAGGGCAGGTCGAGCACCTGCTGCGCCATCACCCCGGCCAGCACCGTGGCGGCGATCGCCGCCACCAGCCCGGCGATCAGGCCCAGCGCGGCGAACTCACCGGCCTGGGCCAGTCGCAACTGCCGGCGGCTGGCACCGAGCACGCGCATCACCGCGCCCTCGCGAAGGCGCTCGTCCTGGCTCGCTCCAACCGCCGCCAGCAGCACCAGCACGCCGGCCAGCAGGGCCACGTAGAACACCGCCTCGACCACGATGGCCACCTGCTCGGCGGTGTTGCGCACCTGGTTCAGCACGGCGTCGGTGTCGATGACCGAGAGGTTGGCGAAGCGATCGAGCAACAGGCGGGTGAAGTCCTCGCGCCCCGGCGGCAAATGGATGGCGGTGATGTGGCTGGCGTTGAGCGCCTCCAGGGTGCCCGGCGAGGCCAGCACGAAGAAGTTCGGCCGGAAGCTCTCCCACTCGACCTCGCGCAACGAGGTGATGGTGCCCTCCAATCGGGTGCCGGCGATGTCGAAGGCCACGCGTTGGCCGAGCGACCAGTCGAGCGTCTCGGCCAGGCCCTCTTCGACCGAAAACTCGACCCCGGTCGCCGGTGTTTCGGCCGACCAGAAGCGCCCGGCGATCACCCGGTTGTCGGCGGCCAACACCTCGGCGGTGCTGAGGTTGAACTCGCGCTCGGCCAGACGCTGCGCCCGCTGCCCGCGGGCGGCGTAGTCGGCACCGGTGACTGCACGACCATCCACCGCCACCAGCCGCCCGCGGACCATCGGGAACAACTCCGGCTCGGCGATCTGCTGGCTGGCGAGGAATTCACGCAAGGGCGCGACCTGCGCCGGCTGCACGTTGATGATGAAGCGGTTGGGCGCATCGACCGGCAAAGCGTCACGCCAGCGCGAGAGCAGGTCGGTGCGGACGAAGGTGAGCAGCAGGAGGGCCATCAGCCCGAGCCCCAGTGCCGCCACCTGGGCCACCGTGGTCGCCTGCCGGCGGCTGACATTGGCCAGACCGTAACGCCAGGGCCCGCGCAGACGCGGACGCAGCTGGTCGATGCCACGGACCAGCAGCAGGCCGAGCGCGGCGAGCACGGCGAAGGTCACCACGATGCCGCCCAGCATGGCCGAGGCCAGTTCGACATCGCCGGCCTGCCACCACAGCAAGGCGCCGAGCCCACCGAGAGCCAAGGCGCCCAGCAACCAAGCGGCGGGTTCGCGCATCTCGAGGTCGCGGCGCAGCACGCGCAGTGCCGGCACGGTGCGCAGGGCCAGCACCGGCGGCACCGCAAAGGCCACCAGCACGGTCAGGCCGACGGCGTAGCCGGCGAGTGCCGGCAGCAGACCTGCCGATGGCACAGCGATGCCCAAGGCGTCGGCGAGCAGACCGCCGATGGCGAACGATGCCGCCCAGGCGGCCAGGACGCCGATTGTGCTGCCGATCAGCCCGAGCAGCAGCAAGGCGCCGACCTGCACCTGGACGATGGTGGCCTGGCTGGCACCGAGGCAGCGCATCACCGCACAAGCATCGAGTTGGCGGGCGCTGTGGCGGCGCGCGGCCATGGCCACGGCCACGGCGGCGAGGACCAGCGACACCAGGGTGGCCAAGCCGAGAAAGCGGCTGGCCCGGTCGAGCGCACGCCGGATCTCGGGGCGGCCATCGGCGGCCGTCTCCAAGCGCTGGCCGCGCGCCAGTGAGGCCTGGACAGCGGCACTGAAGCGCTCGACTGCATCCGGATCACCGGCGACCACGAGGCGGTGGACGATGCGGCTGCCCGGCTGCACCAGACCGGTGGCGTCCAGATCGGCCAGCGGCATCACCACCCGCGGGGCGACGTTGAAATAATCGAGCACCGCATCCGGTTCCTGCACGATCAGGGCGGTCAAACGGAAAGGGCGACCACCGAGGATGACGGCATCACCCAACCCCGCCCCCAGGGTGTTGGCACCGGCCAGAGTCATCCACACCGTGCCCGAGGCCGGCCCGCCGGTGGCCTCGCGTTCGCCATCGGCCTCACGCAGCCGGAAGCTGCCGCGCAGCGGAAAGTCGGGGCCGATCGCACGCAGATCGCCGAGGCGCAGGCGCTCATCGACCCGGATCATGCTGTTGAATTCGACCGTCGCCACCGACCGCAGGCCGGGGGCGCGGGCCAGGGCCTGCTGCGCCTCGGGGATCGGCGCATCGGCACGCAGCACCGCATCACCGCCGATCAGGCGGTTGGCTTCCAGGGCCAGCGCCCGTTCGGCACGGTCGGTGAGGAAGCCGATCGTGGTGACCGCGAACACCGCCAACGCCAACGCGGCGATCAGCAGGCGCACTTCGCCGGCGGCGAGATCGCGTCCGGCCTGCCGCAACATCAGGCGCCAGCCGCCGGAACGCCGGGGCGCTGCGTTCATGCCTGCACCCGACCGGCCGCCAAGCGCAGCTGCCGCGCACAACGCGCCGCCAGCCGCTCGTCGTGGGTGACCAGCACGAGGGTGGTGCCGGCCTCGGCATTGAGCCGGAACAGCAGTTCGACCACCTGCTGGCCGGTGCTGGTGTCGAGGTTGCCGGTGGGTTCGTCGGCGAACAGCAGACGAGGCCGGGTGACGAAGGCGCGGGCGATGGCCACCCGCTGCTGCTCACCCCCCGAGAGCTGACGCGGGTAGTGCTCCAACCGTGCCCCCAGACCCACCTGTTCGAGCACCTGGCGGGCCGGTCCCTGGGCATCGCGATCGCCGCGCAACTCCAGCGGCAGCATCACGTTCTCGAGCGCGGTGAGCGCCGGCAGCAGCTGGAAGTTCTGGAACACGAAGCCGACTTTTTCGGCGCGCAAGGCGGCGCGGCCGTCCTCGTCGAGCGAACCCAGATCGACGCCATCCAGCCAGACCCGACCGCGACTGGCCTGATCGAGACCGGCAAGCAAGGAAAGCAGGGTGCTCTTGCCTGAACCGGAGGCTCCGACGATGGCGAAGGCTTCACCGGCCGCGATGCTGAAATCCACCCCGTCGAGGATGGTGAGCGGTCCGGACGGCAGGGCGACCTGCTTGCCCAGAGCCTCGACCCGCAACAAGGGCGTTCCGTCGCCAGTGGCGGGCACGGCATCATGGGCATTCATCAAGGCGGTCATGCGGGAGCGGTCCGTGGCAAAACAACGAGATGCATTGTCGCCGATGGCGGCTCTACGGCGCGTCGTCACCGGCCCGGCGGCTTGGACGGCCGGCCTGTTGGCTGGTCTGGCGCTGCTCACCGGCTGTGTCGAGAGCGATGGCACGCCACCCGGCGGCTACGCTGCCCCGCAGACGGTGGCGCCGGCTGCGCCGCCACCGGCCGCCACCGGGCGGGAACGGCCCCACACCGTGCTGGTGCTGGGTGATTCGCTCTCGGCGGCCTACAACATGGCCCCGGAGCAGGGTTGGGTGGCCCTGCTCGATGCCCGTCTCGCCACCGAGGGCTTGCCCTACCGGATGGTGAACGCCTCGGTCAGCGGCGAAACCACCGCGGGAGGTGCTGCGCGGATCGATGACGCCCTCGCCCAGCATCGCCCTGCCCTCGTGGTGATCGGGCTCGGTGCCAACGACGGCTTGCGCGGCCTGCCCTTGAGCGACACCCGCCGGCATCTCCTGCGGATGGTCGAGGCCGCGCGCCGGGCCGAAGCCCGGGTGCTGATCGTCGGCATGCGGCTGCCGCCCAATTACGGCCCGGAGTACACCGCCGACTTCTTCGCATTGTTCGGCGAAATCGCTGACGAGCAGGAGGTCGCCCACCTGCCCTTCCTGCTCGAGCCGATCGCGCTCGACGATGGCGCTTTCCAGCCTGACCGCCTGCACCCCACGGCCGAAGCGCAGCCGCGCATCGCTCAACACGTCTGGCCGGCGCTGCGGCCACTGCTTTCCGGGCCATGAAGCGGCCGGTTGTTCAATCGAGCAAGGGCCAGTCGGCAGGATCAAGCACGGCGCGGTAGCCGTGCCAGGCGGCGTAGGCCAGCCAGGGCATCACGAGGCCGAGGCCGAGCAAGCCGGTGACCAGACCGAAAGCGGTGAACAGCACGATCAACACGGCCCAGATCGCGCAGGCCGACTTGTTGCGCAGCACCGCGTTCACGCTCGACAGGAGGGCGGTGACCATGTCGACCTCGCGGTCGGCGATCAGCGGCAGGCTGAAGGCGGCGGCGGCAAAAGTAAGAGCCGCGAACAGCGAACCGATCGCCGAGCCGATCGCCAGAAACTCCAGCAGCGAAGCCCATTCGCCGGTCTCGATCGGCACGAAGGCGGTGACCATCATGCCGGCCCGCGACCAGACCAGCAAGATCACCATCTGCACCAGAGCGAACACCGCCGCGTGGCCGACGATGCGCCGGGCGCGAGCGATGCAGCCGGCGAGCGTGGGCACCTCGCCGCGCTCATGACAGCGGCTCACTTCGTAGAGCGCGGCGCCCAGCAGCGGCGCGATGAACACGAAGCCCGACAGCAACGCGGCCAGCAGGGCGAATCGGCCCAGCCACCAGCCCAGCAACGCGACCAGCAGGCTCAGCAGCACCAACAGCAGGCCGAAACCGGCGCTCAAGGCCGGTGCCCGACGCAGGTCGCGCCAACCCGCCGCCAGCCAGCCGAAGGGTGCCCGCCAGGGCAGCGCCCGACAGGACACCACGAACGGTCGCATGCTCGGATCGGACGGTTCGGCGCGCACCCAAAGCCCCACGGAACCCTTGACCACCTGCACGCTGCGTCCTCGCGCAGCCGCCGTCAAGCCGTGCGGGGCTCAGACCCGAGTTGAGTCCAGGGCCGCCAGCAGCCGCGAGCATTCAGCACGCAGTTGCCAGCGCGCCCAGAACGGCAGCGCCGCTGCCGCCGTCTGCCGCAGGACCGGCTGCTCTGGTGCGGCGGCCACGAAACCGAAAGCGACCCGGTTGCTCTGGCGGGGCTCGTCGAGCAACAGCACCGCCTGCGTGCCGAAGGCCACACGCAGCCGGCTGAGGTGCAGGGCGTGGTTGGTGGCGTAGAGGTTGCTCGCCAGCACCCCGCCGGGGCGTAGGCTGGCAGCGGCAGCGGCGTAGAAAGCCGGTGTCGACAAGGCTGGGGGAATGCCATTGGCATCGTAGCCATCGACCAGCAGCAGATCGTAAGCGGCCTGCCGCTGCGGCAGCATGCTTGCGGCATCGGCCTGCAGCACGCAGAGCCGGGCGTCGTCCTCGGGCACCCGGAACTCGCGACGCAGGGCCAGCACGGCGGGATCGATCTCGAAAACCTCGATCTGCGCCGCCGGCAGGTGGCGGTAAAGGAATTTCGCCTGCGAGCCGCCGCCCAGGCCGACCATGCCGACCCGCAGCCCGGCCGGCAGCACAGCGAGCGGTGCCAGCATGGTGCGGGTGTAGTCGATCAGCAAATGATCGGGGAACCAGCGTGCCATCCGGCTCTGACCGATGCCCTCGGCAAAACGCAATTCGGTGGTCCACCAGCGCCGCAGCAGTTGCGGCCCGCGCCCCGCATCGTCCGATCGTCGCACCATGCGCTTGACTCAGTCGGCCGGCCGCGCCCGGTAGGCCCACATCTGCCCGAGGTTGAGCATGCTGACCGCCAACGTGAAAATGTTGGCGAGAATGATCGGCAGGCTGCCGATGGCGATGCCGTAGGCCAACCAGAGCATCACGCCGACGGTGAAGGTGCCGAAGGTCGACCAGGACAGGTCGGCCACGTGTTTGCGGCGGAAATTGCGGACGACCTGCGGCACGAAGGCGATGCTGGTGAGCAGGGCCGCGGCGAGGCCAAGCAGGGTGATCGGGTCCATGGGCGCTCCGGAGGGCGGCCAAGCTTACTCCGCGACGCCTCCCGGCGACGATGCGGGCGCATAACGCCGCTCGAACTCAGCGGCCGGCATCGCCTTGGCCATCAACCAGCCCTGCATCTCCTGGCAGCCGATCGACAGCAGCAGTTCGCGCTGAGCTTCGGTCTCGACCCCCTCGGCGGTGACCGCCAGGCGTAGGGCACGGCCCATCTGGACGATGGCGGTGACGATGGCCTCGCTCTCGGCGCTGCCGGCGAGGTCGGCGATGAAGCTGCGGTCGATCTTGATCCGCTCGATCGGGAAGCGCTTGAGGTAGGACAGCGAGGAATAGCCGGTGCCGAAATCGTCGATGGCGAGCCGCACACCGAGGGTACTCAAGGCGGTGAGCCGGCGCATCGCTTCGTCGACATCGGCGATCAGGATGGATTCGGTCAATTCCAGCTCCAGCGCCTCGCCCGGCAGACCATGGCGGCGCAGGCCCGAGGCCACGCTCTCGACAAAATCGGACTGGTGGAACTGGAACGCCGAGACGTTCACCGCCACCGTCTGGCGGAAACCGGCCTGCCACCACGCACCCAACTTGGCCAGCGTGGCCTCCAACACGAACCGGCCGAGCGGGATGATCGCCCCGCTCTCCTCGGCCACCGGGATGAAGCGCGAGGGGGAGATCTCACCGAGTTCGGGATCGGTCCAGCGCACCAGCGCTTCGGCGCCGATCAAACGGCGGTCGGCGAGCGTGAACTTGGGCTGGAAATGCACCTCAAGACCGTTGCCAAGCAGGGCCTCGCGCAGAGCGTGGTCAAGTTTCATCCGGGACAGCAGACCGATGTTCATCTGCCGTTGGTAGAAACGCAGGTCGGCGCGACCACGCTCCTTCACGGCATGCATCGCGCTGTCGGCGTTGCGGGTCAGTTCCTCGGCGTCGGCGCCGTCCTCGGGGTACATGGCGATGCCGATCGACACGGTGAGCCTGAAACTCATCTCGGCCAATTCGACCGGCTGGGCGATGGCATTGAGGACCCGCCGCGCCGCCAGCTCAGCCCCCTGGGCATCGACACCGGCCAGCAGGGCGATGAACTCGTCGCCACCAATGCGAGCCGCCGTATCGACTTGACGGACGCAGTCGCGCAGGCGGTCGGCGACGATGGCGAGAATGCGATCGCCCTGCCCGTGGCCCAGCGAATCGTTGATCTGCTTGAAGCGGTCGATGTCGATGAACAAGACAGCGAAAGGCTTGCGCTCGCGGCGGGCATAGTTGATCGCCATCTCGAAGCGTTCGCGCAGCAGCACGCGGTTCGGCAGACCGGTCAGCGGGTCGGTGAAGGCCAGTTCCTCGATGCGCCGGCGTGCCGCCACGGTTTCGCTCAAGTCTTTGGCGAAGCCGATGTAGTGGGCCGTGCCGCCCTGCTCGTCGGCCACCCGCACCATCGACAGCAGGCAGGGCTGGGGTTGGCCGTCCGGCCGGCGCGACCACAGCTCGCCCTGCCAGTAGCCCACATGGCGCAGGCTGCGACGCAGTTCGCGCAGGCTGGCGCGCGGGTTCTGACCGGCCAGCAGGCGGGCCACCGGGCGCCCGCTGATCGCCGCTGCAGTCAGACCGGTGATGCGTTCGAACATCGGGTTGCCGGCCACCAGACGGAATCGCGGGTCGGTGACGAACACCCCCTCCAGACTGGATTCGAACACACGCGCCGCCAGTTTGAGCCGAGCCTCGTCGGCCAGACGCTGGGTGATGTCGCGGTAGGAGAACACCCGGCCGATCGGCCGGCCGCGGGCGAACTGCGGCAGGGTGACCCGCTCCAGCACCCGGCCGCCGCGCAGCAGCAGCAGGTCCTCGCCTTCGAGCAAGGGGGAGCGGGCGATCTGGCCGAGGCGTTCGCGGTAGGCCAGCCCATCGCCGACCTGGCCGGCCATCCACTCGAAGACGGCGGCATCGTCACGGTGCTCGAGCAGCTCCCGCGGCAGCGCCCACAGCTCGGAGAAACGTCGGTTGAAGCCGCGGATCGCGCCGTCCATGTCGAGCACCAGGATGCCATCGGCGGTCGATTCCAGGGTGGCGCGCAACTCGGCGATGATGCTCTCCAGTTGCGTCTCGGCGCTGCGCTGTTCGCTGCGGTCGACCATCGAAACCACAAAACCGACCTTGACCTGGCCCAGCAGCAGCGGTTCGACCTGCCGTTCGATCTGGCGGATCTCGCCGTCGGCGCGACGCAGCAGGGTGTCGGAACGGATCGAGTGGCTGCGTCCGGCGGCCACATCCTCCCAGAAGAACAGGTCTTGCGAGGTGGAGGCGAAATCGACCACCGGACGGCCGACCAGATCCTCCTTCGCAACCCCAAGGAGCTGGGCCGCGGCACGGTTGGCGGCGGTGATGCGCAGATCGATCGGATCAACCAGCAGCATCGCTTCGAGCACGCACTCGATGAGTGACTGGAACGGTCCCTCAGCCATTCGCGTCCCCTGCTTGTGCGCTGGCCATCGGGCGTTCGAAGAAGTAGCACAGGCGCTTGCGAGGCGAGAGGTAGTCGAACACCGCACGCGGCAATTGCAGGGGTTTGACCGCACGCTGGATGCCCAGTTCGGGGTGGGCTTCAAGATCGAGCACCAGCGCCTCGTCGGCGGGCACATGGGGGTCGTGGACGATGATCCGCGGCTTGAGCGGGCGTTCAGCGTTCACCGAGACGACGATGGCGTAGCGCTCGTCATTGAGTTGCAGGACCGAGCCCGGCGGGTAGACGCCCATCATGCGGATGAAGGCGGCCAGCGTGGTGGCATCGAAGGCCTCCCGCTGGCGGGCGAAGATCAGTGCCAGTGCGTCGTGCGGTGTGAAAGCCTGAGCCGGATTGGCGGGATTGCAGAGGTTGTCGTACTGGTTGACCAACGCCACCACCCGCACCAGCGGGTCGATCGCCTCGCCCTTGAGACCCGCCGGGTAGCCACGACCGTCGGCCTGCTCATGGTGCTGGGCGATGATCGCCAGCACCGCGTCGGGCAAACCCATCCGGCGGCCGAGGGTGAGGCCGTGCATGGGGTGTTCCTGGTAAAGCCGGCGCTCGACGGCGGTGGCGGCACTGTCGCGCCAGCGCAACCGATCGGGCAGTTCCAGCTTGCCGATATCGTGCAGCAGCGCGCCAACGCCAAGCAGGCGCAAGGAGACCGGATCGAGGCCAAGACTGCGGCCGAGCAGGATCGAAAGCACGCCGACGTTCATCGGGTGCAACGTGGTCTCCTGCCCGGCCTTTTCCGAAAGCAGGCGGATGGCGACATCCTCGCTCTCCAGCACCTGCCCCACCATGCCCTCGATCTGCGCCTCGGCAACCTCACGGGCCTGCACCGGATGGGTACGGGCGTTCTGCAGGACTTGGCGCAGGTGCCGGGACACTTCGGTGAAACCGCGCTCACAGCGGTCCAGCCGGTACTGCTGGTCGGCCAGTTCAGCACGACGCCGGGCCGCCATGCGCTGCTCGATCAGTGCGGCATCGGCAGCCGGCGATGCCGGCTCTGCCCCGGCCAAAGCTGCAGCCGGCGCGGTCTCGCCAGCCGGCTCGGCAGGCGGAGCCGCATCGCCCCAGTGCGGCTGCACGCCCGGCTCGGGCAGGGGCTCGACTTCGCTGCGTTGGCGTGACCAGCGCACCTGGCGCAGGCCGATACCGCGCAACTGCGCCAGCTGGGCTTCGTTGCGGATCAGGAAACTGCTGAACTGGAACGGGTGATCGGTCCAGTGCAAATCGAGTTGCGCAAACACGCCGACACGAAGCCGGTCGATGTCGATGTACTCGTGCGTGGGGTCCGGCATCGCCATCCTCCTGAGGGCGCCCCCAGCCTGAACAAGAGTCGGCCATGTTGCAAGTGCAGCATGAGCCAGGATTGGTGCCCGGAGCGGGACTCGAACCCGCACGACCTCGCGGCCGGGGGATTTTAAGTCCCCTGCGTCTACCGGTTTCGCCATCCGGGCCGGCATCGATGATAGGCGATGCCGGGGGAAGCCGTCGCAGGACGCCTTCGATGCCTACAATCGACCCCGGGCAAGCCGCCCACCCCTCCCGAGGTCCCGATGACGCAAAGCAAGCGGATCTACGTGCTCGATACCAACGTGCTGATGCACGACCCGACGGCATTGTTCAAGTTCGAGGAGCACGACGTGTTCCTGCCGATGATGGTCCTGGAGGAACTCGACAACAACAAGAAAGGCCAGACCGAATCGGCCCGCAATGCCCGCCAGGTCAGCCGTTTCCTCAACGAACTGGTGGTGGCCCACGGCAACCGCAGCATCGAGGGCGGCATCCGCCTGCAGCGTCCGAGCGAACTGCAGTTGCGCGCCAGCGACAGCCTCGGCCGGCTGTTGTTCCAGACCCGGCCCAGCGACCCTGGCAAGGGCTTCGGGACGGTGCTGCCGGACAACCAGATCCTCGGCTCGATCCTGCAGCTGCGCATCGAGAACCCGAGCACGCCGGTGGTGCTGGTGTCGAAGGACATCAACCTGCGGATCAAGGCGAGCATCGTCGGCGTGCAGGCCGAGGACTACGAGAACGACCGCGCCCTCGACGATTTCAACCTGCTCTACACCGGCGCGACACAGCTCCCCGAGGACTTCTGGAAGCGCCATGGCGACAACCTGCGCAGCTGGACGGAACGCGGCCGCACCTTCTACGAGATCAAGGCGGTGCCCGAGGACGGCTGGTACGCCAACCAGTTCCTGTACCTGCCGGGCGAGGAGGACGTCGAGCTCAAAGTGGCCAAGCTCGACGGCGAGCGCGCGGTGCTGCAGATCGTCGAGGACTTCCGCTCGCCGAACCATCAGGTCTGGGGCATCAACGCCCGCAACCGCGAACAGAACTTCGCCTTGAACGCGCTGATGGACCCGGAGATCGACTTCGTCACCCTGCTCGGCACGGCGGGCACGGGCAAGACGCTGCTGGCCCTCGCCGCGGGCCTCGCGCAGACGATGGACGTGCAGCGCTACCGCGAGATCATCATGACCCGCGCGACGGTGAGCGTCGGCGAGGACATTGGCTTTCTGCCGGGCACCGAAGAAGAAAAGATGACGCCGTGGATGGGCGCGCTGACCGACAACCTCGAGGTGCTGACGCACGCCGAGGACCACGGCAGCTGGGGCCGAGGTGCCACCAACGACCTGCTGGCGAGCCGCATCAAGATCCGCTCGATGAACTTCATGCGTGGCCGCACCTTCCTCAACCGCTGGGTGATCGTCGACGAGGCGCAGAACCTCACGCCGAAGCAGATCAAGACGCTCATCACTCGCGCCGGCCCCGGCACCAAGATCATCTGCATGGGCAATGTCGAGCAGATCGACACGCCCTACCTCACCGAAACGACCTCCGGCCTCACCTACGCGGTGGATCGCTTCAAGAGCTGGGCGCACAGTGCACATGTGACGCTGCGGCGCGGTGAACGCTCGCGGCTCGCCGACTTCGCCTCGGAGGTGCTCTGAGCGATGGTGATGCGCGCGACAGACGATGACACGGTGGTGGACGGACGCGTCACCTCCGTACTGACCATCGCCGGCTCGGATTCCGGCGGCGGTGCCGGCATCCAGACCGACCTCAAGACCTTCGCCGCGCACGGTGTGCACGGGCTTTCCGCGATCGCCGCGCTGACCGCCCAGAACACCCGCGGCGTGAGCGCCGTGCACGCGCCGGATGTCGGTTTCCTGCGCGCCCAGATCGACGCCTGTTTCGAGGATTTCGACGTGCGGGCGGTCAAGCTCGGCATGCTGGCCACGGCCGGGATCATCCACGCCGTGACCGACGCACTCGAACACTGGAAGCCCGCAGCACTCGTGATCGACCCGGTGATGGTCGCCACCAGCGGCGCCAAGCTGCTGGCCGATGACGCCCTCGATGCCCTGCGCACACGGCTGCTGCCGATGGCCACCGTACTGACACCCAACCTGCCCGAGGCCGAACTGCTGCTCGGCCGCCGCATCGCACCGGGTGCCGATGCCGACAGATCGCTTGCCGAGCTGCTCGAATTCGGATCCCACGCGGTGCTGCTGAAAGGGGGGCATCTTGCCGAAGGCGAGGTCATCGACCGCTTCGGCAGCGGCGTGCTGCGGGCCGCTTTCCGTAGCCCGCGGCTGCCGGTGGAAGGCCACGGCACCGGCTGCACCCTGGCCTCGGCCATCGCCGCCAACCTGGCGCTTGGCGAAAGTCCGCAACAAGCCTGCCGGCTCGGTACCGGCTTCATCGCCGGCGCGCTGGCAGCGGGTTACCGACCCGGCCGCGGCGAAGTGGTGGTGCTCGACCCGTTCTGGCGTTTCCACAAAGCCTGAAACGACGACGGGCACCGAGGTGCCCGTCGCATGTGCCGTAGCACGCGGAGCAGCACCCACGCCGCGACAGGCCGGGGGCCGTGGCGGACTCGGGCCGACCGCAGGACACATCCTGTGCCCACGGTCGGTGCGCCCGTCCTGGGCGCACCCTTCGGGTCTGGCGTCTGATCGTCGGACTGGCCCTCGAATTCCGCCGCAAGCTCCCAGCCTGCCTTGCGGGGTGCTTCGCGGCTGCGGCGGTGATGAAGCAAGTAGCACGACGCCCGTCTTCGCTTCGTATCCTTTGGGTGGATCGCATCCTGCGGCCGATGCCCGTCAGCGAGCGCCGCGCCAGCGCGGCCTCGCGGACAGCGAAGCGAGCCATGGAGGGCGAGCGGCGGCGAATGCGGAGCGGGACGCGGAGCCTGAGCCGTCGCGTCCGCAGGTCGCGCAAGGCAGGCGCGAGGGTAGGCGCGTCGGCAGGCGCGAGGGCAGGCGCGTCGGCAGGCGCGAAGCGTGCTGGGGCGCGCCCTCCAGCCGGCAGGTCAGCCAGCGACGCGCGCGGCCACGGCCCTAGCGAAGCTCTGCGTGGTGCCGGTACCGCCGACGTCCGGCGTGACGCCGTCCTTCGCGGTGAGCGTGTCGCGGATCGCCTGGCGCAGACGGTTGGCCTGCTCGACATGGCCCAGGTGGTCGAGCATCTGGCCGGCGGCCAGCAGGAGGGCGCAGGGGTTGGCGATGTTCCGGCCGGCAATGTCCGGGGCCGAGCCGTGCACGGCCTCGAAAATGGCGGCGTGCTCACCGATGTTCGCGCCCGGTGCCAGGCCGAGGCCGCCGACCAGTCCCGCGCAGAGGTCGGAGACGATGTCGCCGAACAGGTTGGTGGTGACGATCACGTCGAACTGCTCGGGGCGCATCACCAGCTGCATGCAGGTGTTGTCGACGATCATCTCGTTGCACTGGATGTCGGGATAGCGCGTGGCGACTTCGCGCGCGGTCTTCAGGAACAGGCCCGAGGTCGACTTCAGGATGTTGGCCTTGTGGACGATCGTGACCTTCTTGCGACCAAGCCGACGCGCCAGCTCGAAGGCGTAGCGGACGATGCGCTCGGAGCCCTTGCGGGTGATCTTCTGGGTAAGCAGGGCGGTCTCGCCGTCGGCCGACACCGACTGGCCCTCGCCGATGTACGCACCCTCGGTGTTCTCGCGCACGGTGATGAGGTCGATGTTCTCGAAGCGCGACTTGGTGCCGGGGAAGCTGATCGCCGGACGCACGTTGGCGTAGAGATCGAACTGCTTGCGCAGGGCGACGTTGATCGAGGTGAAGCCCTCACCGACCGGCGTGGTCAACGGGCTCTTGAAGGCGATGCGGTGCCGGGCGATCGCCTCGAGGGTGGCGGCGGGCAACAGCTCGCCGGTCTTCTCCAGCGCCGAAAGGCCGGCCTCGACGAACTCGTATTGCAGGCCGAGCTGCATTGCATCGAGCACGCCCAGTGCTGCATCCATGATTTCAGGACCGATGCCGTCCCCGCGGATCACCGCGATCGTCTGCGTCATGAGGCTTTCCTTGGAATGGGCCCGATCCATCGCGGGCCGATCCGCCCATTATGCCCCAGCGGCGGCGGCTTCGAGCTGGTCGAGAAAATCGACGGCGCGGCGCAGGTGCGGGATGACGATGGAGCCGCCCACCACCAGACCCACCGAAAACACCTCGAAGAATTCCTCGCGGCTGACGCCGGCCTCGTGGCACTGCGCGACGTGGTAAGCGATGCAATCGTCGCAGCGCAGCACCATCGAGGCCACCAGGCCGAGCATCTCCTTGGTCTTGAGATCAAGCGCACCGGGCTTGTAGGTCTGGGTGTCGAGCGCGAAGAAGCGGCGCACGACCTGGTTGTCCTCGGCCAGGATGCGCTCGTTCATGCGCTGGCGGAAGGCGGTGAATTCGGCAACGCGGTCGCTCATGGGGCGGACTCCAGCAGGGGCGCCAGGCCACCGGCGCGGTCGAGGGCCACCATGTCGTCGAAACCGCCGACGTGGGTGCCATTGATGAAGATCTGCGGCACCGAAGTGCGGCGGGCGCGCTCCAGCATCACGCTGCGGGCGGCCGTGTCGAGGTCGATACGGATCTCGCGCCAGGCGACGCCGCGCTGCTTGAGGAAATTCTTGGCGGCGACGCAATACGGGCAGACGGCGGTGGTGTAGATCTCGATGTCGGGCGCGGGCATGCGGTTGCTCCGGGGGCGGATCGGGCCGGGAACTATGCGGCGGCGGCGTGGTCCATGCCAAGCACGTGCCGTGCTTAACGGCGGATTCACCCCCCTGCCCGCCCCTTTCGGCATCCTCGGACCATGCGCACCGCCTCCCCGCCCCGCCCACCGCGCGCCGCCGGCCTGTCCCGGTCGCTCGCCTTCGCCCTGGCGCTGGCCCTGGCACCGGCGTCGCTGGCCGTGGCGCAGTCCGCCAGCGAATCGCTGCCGGCGATGGGTTCCTCAGCGGCGATGCGGATCACCCCGGCCGATGAAGCCCGCTTCGGCGCCATGGTGCTGCGCGAACTGCGCCGTCAGGAGCTGATCCTCGACGATCCGCTCATCGATGCCTGGCTGCAGGGCGTGGGCTTCCGGGTGGCCGCCGCCAGCGACGAACCCGATCACGGCTACACCTTCTTCATGCTTCGCGATCGCCGCATCAACGCTTTCGCCACCCTGGGTGGCCTGATCGGCATGAACGCCGGCCTGGTGCTGGCCGCCGAACGCGAGGCCGAGGTGGCCGGGGTTTTGGCGCACGAAGTCGCCCACGTCACCCAGCGCCATGTGCTGCGGGCGATGGAGCGTGCCCAACAGAACCAGCTTCCGGTGATGCTGGCGATGCTGGGCGCGGTGGCTGCCGCCTCACAATCGGATGCCCGCAACAGCGGCGATGCGATGAGCGCCGCCGTGGTTGGTGCGCAAGCCCTGATGCTGCAGATGCAGATCAACCACACCCGCAGCAACGAGGCCGAGGCCGACCGGATCGGCATCGAGACCCTGGCCCGCGCCGGCTTTGACCCGCTCGGCATCGCCGATTTTTTCGGTCGCCTGGCGCGTGTCTCGCGCGGCAATTCGGCGGGCTGGCAGGTGCCGGAGTACCTGCGCACGCATCCCGTCACCACCACCCGCATCGCCGAAGCCCGCGACCGCGCCGAACAGATCGCCCGAAAACCGCCGCCGCCCCTGCTGCGCCGGCAGGACGACGGTCACCTGCTGCTGCCCCCCGGCCTGCATCCCGAAGGCGATGTACGCAAGATCGACGATTTCGCCTGGGCCCGCGAACGTCTGCGCGTGCTGAGCGCAGCCAGCCCGCGCGATGCCGTGGCCGAATACGAGGCCGCCGAGGCCCGCAGGGGCAGCCCGGCCCAACGCTATGGCTTGGGTCTCGCGCTGCTGCGCGATGGTCGCGGCAACGAGGCCTTGGCCGTACTTGACGCCCTGCAGCGCGAGATGCCGGACCAGCTCTGGGTGCGCCTCGCTGCCGCCGAAGCGACCCATGAAGCCGGCCTCAGTGAGGAAGCGGAACGTCGCTTCGAGGCCCTGCTCGCCGACTACCCCGAGCATCGTGCGGTCAGCCTCGCCTTTGCCGAGACGCTCAACGCCCGCGGCACCGCGGTGGCCGGCCGGCGGGCGCTGGCCCTGTTGCGACCGATGCTGGCCAAAGCACCCGGCGACCTGCTGCTGCAGCAGCGCTTCGGACGCGCCGCCGAACTGGCCGGCGAGCCCAACCGCGCCGCTGAAGCCCATGCCGAGGCGGCTTTCTTGGCGGGCCGTGCCGAGGATGCGCTGAACCAGTTCAATCGCCTCAAACAGCGCGAGGATGTCGATTACGTGCAGCGTGCCCGGGTCGAGGCGCGGATCGCCGAGCTGATGCCGGTGGTGCTGGAGATGCGCCGCCTGGGCTTCCGGCCGCAGGATGGCGGCCGTCCTCGACCAGGCAGCAGTCGCAGCGGCTCCTGACACGGTGGTGACGCTGCGGTTGCAGTCGTCATTCGGCGGTCATAATGGTTTTATCTACTGGCGCTGCGACACCTCCCGCCTGGACCCGCCGTGCATAAACGTATCCTCATCGTCGACGACGAACCCGCCATCCGCGATATGGTCGCCTTCGCCCTGCGCAAGGGCGAGTACGAGCCGGTCCACGCCGGTGACGCCCGCGAAGCGCAGACCGCCATCGTCGAACGCGTGCCCGACCTGATCCTGCTCGACTGGATGCTGCCCGGCACCTCGGGCCTCGATCTGGCCCGTCGCTGGCGCAAAGAAGACCTCACCCGCGACGTGCCGATCATCATGCTGACCGCCCGCGGCGAGGAGAACGACCGCGTTTCCGGGTTGGAATCCGGGGTTGACGACTACGTGGTCAAGCCGTTCTCGGCGCGCGAACTGCTGGCGCGGATCAAGGCGGTGATGCGCCGCTCCCGTGACGACGAGGCCGACGGCAGCGTGCAGATCGGCCGGCTGCGCATCGACGGTGCTGCGCACCGCGTCTTCGGCGGCGACGAACCGATCCATGTCGGCCCCACCGAGTACCGGCTGCTGCATTTCTTCATGACCCACGCCGACCGCGTCTACACCCGCGCGCAACTGCTGGATCACGTCTGGGGCGGCAACGTCTACGTCGAGGAACGCACTGTCGACGTCCACATCCGCCGCCTGCGCAAGGCCCTCGAACCGACCGGTCTGGATGGCATGGTGCAGACCGTGCGCGGCTCCGGCTACCGTTTCTCGGAAACCCCGTGAGCCAAGGCACCCGGCGGTGACGGTCGGCCGCCTGCTCCTGCATGCCTGGCGGCAATCGGTGGCCCGCCTGCTGGTGCTGCTTGCCGCCGCCGGCCTGATCGGCTTGCTGCTGGGCCAGGTCTGGCCGCTTCTGGCCCTGACCGCCTTCGCCATCCTCGGCTGGCATTACTGGCGCCTGCATCGCTTGCTGGCCCAGCTCTACCAGCGCCGCCGTCTGCGCGAGATCGACGGCCGCGGCCTCTGGGATGACCTCGAAATGCTGCTGCACCGGCGCCAGAACGACGGCCGCGTCCGGGTTCGCCGCCTGCTCGGGCTGGTCCGCGGCTACCGCCACGCCGCCAGCCTGATGCCGGATGCCGTGCTGCTGGCCCGCCGCGATGATGGCCGCATCGAATGGTGCAACCGCCAGGCCCGGCGCCTGCTGGCGCTTGGCCCGTCCGGACAGGAAGGCCGGGTCGAGGATGTGCTGCCTGATGTCCGCGTGGCGCAATGGCTGGCCGAGGGCCAGACCGAAGACCCGCTGCTCGACCTGCCCAGCCCCACCAACCCCAACCAGCGGCTCAGCCTGCGCCTGCTGCCCTATTCCGACAGCCTGTGGCTGGTGGTGCTGCGCGACGTGACCAAGCTGCTGCGGCTGGAGCAATTGCGCCGCGATTTCGTTGCCAACGTCTCGCACGAGCTGCGCACGCCGCTGACCGTGGTGCATGGCTACCTCGACATCATCGACGGTGGCGACTACCCCGAACTGGAGCTCATGCTGGGCGAAATGCGCCTGCAGTCGCAGCGGATGTCGCAACTGGTCGAGGACCTGCTCACCCTCTCCCGGCTGGAGGCGCAGGAGGCCCTGCAGCCCCGCGAACCGGTGGCGATGGGCGCCTTGCTGGCCACGCTCGGGCGCGAGGCCGAAGCCCTCTCTGCCGGACGTCACCGCATCCAGGTGATCGACGAGGCCGGTATCGACCTGCTGGGCAGCACCTGTGAGCTGCACAGCGCCTTCTCCAACCTGGTGGCCAATGCGGTGCGCTACACACCGGTCGAGGGCCGCATCGATGTGCGCTTCGAACGCCTGCCGGACGGTGGTGCGGTGTTGGCGGTGCAGGACACCGGCTACGGGATTCCGGCCCAGCACCTGCCAAGACTGACCGAACGTTTTTACCGCGTCTCGACCAGCCGCGCCCGCGAGAGCGGCGGCACCGGACTCGGCCTGTCGATCGCCAAGCATGTGCTGAACCTGCACGGCGCACGGCTGGAGATCAGCTCGGAAGTCGGCCGCGGCAGCCGTTTCGCCTGCGTGTTCGGCCCGGAATCGGTGATGCCGCGCGCCGGTTCCGACGATTGAAGCGCTTGCGCAGGTCGATGGCCTCGTTTCCAATCGAACTTTCCCGTTGCGAGTACCGCCGTGCCCCGTTCCCCGTCCCGCACCTCCCAGGCGACCGCGCCGCCGCCGACCAGCCTGCCGGACCATGAGCTGTTCCTGAGCCGCGAGCTCTCGCAACTTGCCTTCAACCAGCGCGTGCTGGCGCAGGCCGAGGACCCCTCGATCCCGCTGCTGGAACGGCTGCGCTACCTCTGCATCAGCTGCACCAACCTCGACGAGTTCTTCGAGATCCGCGTCGCCTCGCTGCGCACCAGCGTGCAGTTCGGCGGCACCCAGACCATCGATGGCATCGCCCCGGTGAGCCTGCTGAACGCCATCCACCAGCAGGCCAGCGCCCTGGTCGATGCGCAGTACCGCTTCTGGAACGAGACCCTGCGCCCCGCGCTCAACGAGGCCGGCGTGCGCATCCTGCCGCGTGATGCCTGGAACGCCCGACAGAAACGCTGGCTCAAGGAGTATTTCGAGAACGAGATCATGCCGGTGCTCTCGCCGCTCGGCCTTGATCCCGCGCACCCGTTCCCGCGCATCCTCAACAAGTCCCTGAACGTGGTGGTCGTGCTCGAGGGCAAGGACGCCTTCGGGCGCGCCGGCGGCATGGCGATCGTCCGCGCACCGCGCTCGCTGCCGCGGATCATCCGCATCCCGTCCGAAATCTCGGGCACGACCCAGGATTTCGTGCTGCTCTCGGCAGTGCTCACCGCCTTCGTCGATGAGATCTTCCCGGGCATGAAGGTCAAGGGCGTGTGGCAGTTCCGCGTCACCCGCAACTCCGAGCTGGTGGTCGATGAGGAGGAAGTGGAGAACCTCGCCCACGCCGTGCGCGATGAGCTGCTGGGTCGCGGCTTCCGGCCGGCGGTGCGGCTGGAGATCGCCGAGAACTGCCCGGGCCACATCGTCGATGTGCTGCTGCAGAACTTCTCGCTGCCGGCCAACGCGGTCTACCGCATCAACGGCCCGGTCAACCTCAACCGGGTGATCCAGGTTTACGACATGGTCGATCGCCCGGAACTGAAGTTCCCGTCGTTCACGCCGCGTCCCTCGAAGCTCGACACCGACGCGCCCTTCGAACAGCTGCGCCAGCGCGATGTGCTGGTGCACCACCCCTTCGAGAGCTTCAGCGGCGTGCTCGACCTGCTGGCCCACGCCGCCCACGACCCGGAGGTGCTGGCGATCAAGCAGACGCTCTACCGCGTTGGCAAGGATTCGCCGCTGATCGAACATCTCATCACCGCCGCGCGCAACGGCAAGGACGTCACCGTGGTGGTTGAATTGCGCGCCCGCTTCGACGAGGAAGCCAACCTGCGCCTGGCCGACCGCCTGCAGGAGGCCGGCGTGCAGGTGTCCTACGGCGTGGTCGGCTACAAGACCCACGCCAAGATGATGCTGATCGTCCGCCGCGAGGGTGACCGCCTGCGCCGCTACATGCACCTCGGCACCGGCAATTACCACGCCGGCACAGCACGCGCTTACACCGACATCGGCCTGATGACCGCCAACGAGGAACTCGGTGCCGACGTCCACGCCCTGTTCCAGCAGCTCTCCGGCCTGGCACCCTCGTTCAAGCTCAAGCGCCTCTTGACCTCGCCCTTCACCCTGCACGGCGGCCTGCTCGCCAAGATCGCCCGCGAGGCCGAACACGCTCGCGCCGGCCGGCCGGCGAAAATCATCGCCAAGATGAACGCGCTCAACGAATCCGGCGTGATCCGGGCGCTCTACGCCGCCTCGCAGGCCGGTGTCGAGATCGACCTGATCGTCCGCGGCGCTTGCACGCTGAGGCCCGGCGTCAAGGGCCTCTCGGAGCGGATCCGCGTGCGCTCGGTGGTCGGCCGCTTCCTCGAACACAGTCGCGTCTACTGGTTCCAGAACGACACGCAGCCCGAGCTGTACTGCTCCTCGGCCGACTGGATGGAGCGCAACCTGCTGCGCCGGGTCGAGACCTGCTTTCCGATCCTCGATCCGAAACTGGCCGCGCGCGTGCTCGACGAGGAACTGACCAACTACCTCGCCGACAACACCCAGAGCTGGGTGCTGCTGCCGGACGGCCGCTACCAGCGTCTGCTGCCGGTCGAGGACGAAATGCCGCATTCGGCGCAGAACGCCCTGCTCGCCCGCCTCTGCCACTGAAGCCCCATGCCGACCCCCGCAAAGAGCCTGCGTGACGGCGACCTGATCGCCGCCATCGATCTCGGCTCGAACAGTTTTCACCTGGTGGTGGCGCGCTACACCCTCGGTCAGTTGCGGATCGTCGATCGCATCAAGGACATGGTGCGGATGGCCGAGGGTCTGGACAGCAACGGCGGCCTGCGGCCCGACGTGGCCGCCCGGGCGCTGGAATGCTTGAGCCGGTTCGGCCAGAAACTGCGGGGCGTACCGGCGACGCAGGTGCGCGCCATCGCCACCAACACGGTGCGGCAACTGCGCAATCCACGCAGCTTCCTGCTGCCGGCCGAATCGGCACTTGGCCACGGCATCGAGGTGGTGGCCGGGCGCGAGGAGGCGCGACTGTGCTACCTCGGCGTGGCCTACGGTCACCCACCACGGGCACGCCGACTGGTCATCGACATCGGCGGCGGCTCGACCGAATTCATCATCGGCGAGGGCTTGCAGCCGATCGAACGGGAAAGCCTGCAGATGGGCTGCGTGGCCACCACCAAGCGTTTCTTCGGTGACGGTCGTATCAACCGCCGGCGCTGGCGCGAAGCGCAACTCGAAATGGCCGCCGAGTTCCAGCAGTTCGGCAACCTCTACCGGCAGCTCGGCTGGAAGGAGACTTTCGGTTCCTCCGGCACGGTCAAGGCGATCGGCGAGATCTGCGAGGCGATGAAACTCACCAGGGGCGGCGTGATCACCGACAGCGCCTTGGCCGCCCTGACCGAGCGCCTGCTGCAGGTCGAGGGTCTGGCCGAGATCCGCCTGCCCGGCCTTTCCAACGAGCGCCAGCCGGTGATCGCCGGGGGGGTGCTGGTGCTCTCCACCGCGGTCGAGGCACTCGGGCTGCGGCGTGTGCAGGTCAGCGAATCGGCGATGCGCGAAGGCATCCTGCTCGACCTGATCGGCCGCGCCGGCAAGGACGATCCGCGCGAGGATTCGGTGGCGGCGCTGATGGCCCGCTACGCGGTCGATGCGGTGCAGGCCGAGTGGGTCGAAACCACGGCGCTGGCGCTGTTCGACCAGGCCGCGGCCGACTGGGGCCTGGAGCCGCCCGACCGCCAGATGCTGGGCTGGGCAGCACGCCTGCACGAACTGGGCCTGACCATCGCCCACAGCCAGCACCATGTCCACGGCGCCTACGTGCTGGAGAACTCCGACATCGCCGGCTTCTCGCGGACCGAGCAGCAGTTCCTCGCCACGCTGGTGCGCAACCAGCGCCGGGCGATCAAACTGACCGCCTTCGAGTTGCTGCCTGACCGCTTGGCGCCGGCCGCGCAGCGCTGCGCCCTGCTGCTCCGGCTGGCCGTGCTGCTGCACCGCGCCCACGAAGCCGGCAAGGTGCCGGGCCTCAAGCTCAAGGTCATCGCTGGTGGGATGCAGCTCAAGCTGTCGCGGCGCTGGCTGGACGCCCACCCCCTGACCCGTGCCGATCTCGAGACCGAACGCGAACACCTGGCCGACATCGGCATGCGCCTCGAACTCGATGGTGGCTGAGCCTCAGAGCCAAGCACTGGCCGCGGCCAGCGCATCGATCGAGACCTCGTGGACGAGCCGCTCCGCACCGCCCACGGCGCGGATCGAGAGCCGCAGGCGCCGCTGCGACCAGTCGATCTCGACCAGACCGAAGTTCTCGACCGCATGCGCCTCGCCCACCCGCAAGGCGTTCGGCACCGGAATCGTCCAGACTTCGGTGAGGCCGCTGGAGGTCAGATCCAGAAGCGGGTAAGGCACGTTGACGTCGAGCCGGCTCAGTTCGCCGTAATGCATGTCGCCGGAGAGGAAGACCACGCCTTGGGCCCCGGTCTGGCGGATCGCCTCGAACAGCCGGGCCTGATCACGCGGGTAATTGGCCCAGGCCTCCCAGCCGGTGAAATCGGCCAGCACCTGCAGGCTGGAGCCGATCAGGCGCAGGTCGGCGGGTTGCCGCAACTGCTCGTGCAACCACGTCCACTGGCGCTCACCCAGCTGGGTCGCCGCCGGATCGGGGTTGCGGGCGTAGGGACCGGGCACCGCCCGGCCGGCCGCCAGTTCGCGGCGCACCCAGCGTTCGTAGACGCGGTCATCCGGAAAAGCGATCTGCCGGCTGATCGGGGTGCGGTTGTAGCGCAGATCGAGCAGGATCAGTTGCAGGCGCTGCCCCGGCGGACCGAACAGCGCACTGGTGTAAACGCCGTCGCGGGTCCAGCGCGGCGAGCCCTCCGGCTCGCCCCAGAAGCGCAGGAAGGCCTGCCGGAACGGTTCTTTCATCGGGAACTCGGCACCGGCGTCGTTCTCGCCGAAGTCGTGGTCGTCCCAGGTCGCCAGCACCGGCGTGCTGGCGCGCAGGCGCTGGAAGCCGGGTTGCGCGGCGAGTCGGGCGTACTCGCGTTCGAGTACGGCAAGATCGCGGGTGTCGCCGTAGATGTTGTCGCCCAGGAACACGAACAGCTCGGGCTTGGCGGCCAGCACATCGTCCCAGATCGGCTGCGGACGGGCTTGATGGACGCAGGAGCCGAAAGCGATCCGCTGGATCGCAGCCCCGGCAGGTGGTCCGGCCAGCAAGGGGGACGACGGGGCGGCCTGAAGCGGCCGCCCAGCCCCCAGCAGGCAGGCGCCGGAGAGTGCCAGTGCCGCGCGCAAGGCGTTCCGGCGCCCTTCGTCCTGCATCAGAAGCGGCCCTGCAGGGTCAGGAACATCTGTCGCGGCGCGCCGGCCGAGAGGGTGTGGAATCCGCCCACCCAGTTCGGGTAGCTGGCGAGGAAGCCGTTGGTGCCGACGGTGGCGAAATACTCCTCGTCGAACAAGTTGGTGACATTGAAGGTGGCCTTCAGCTCGCGGGCCCAGCCGATCGCACCGAAATCGTAGGAAAGCGAGGCATCGGTGACCCAGTAGTCCGGCACCTTGGCATCGTTGAGGAAGGTGATGAAGCGCTCGTCGGTGTACTTGGCACCAACCCGGGCCTCCCAACCGTCCCTCTGCCAGCGCAGTTCGACGTTCATCAGCAGCTCGGGCGAATCGACCACGGTCTTGCCGTTGGTGCGCACCACGGTGGTGCCGTCGAGGTAGTCGGAGGCATAGGTCGATTCGTTGTGCGAGATCGAACCGAACACCGACAGGCCCTGGCCCAGCGACCAGTCGATCGCCGCCTCGACACCGCGGGTCTCGACGTCACCGACATTGGCCAGTGCCGCCGGGCAGCCGAGGATGCCGACGCACTGGGCGATCGAGAGCAGGCGGTCCTGGAAATCGACGCTGTAGAGCGTGAGTGAGGTCTGCACCGCGTCATTGCCCCAGCGCACACCGCCTTCGAGCGTGGTCGAGGTTTCCGGACGCAGGTTGCCGCGCAGGGCGGTGAAGGCCGCCTGGCTGGCGGCGAACGGGCTGCCGCCAGCACCGGCACGGAACGCCGCCATGTTTTCGGCGTAGGAGCCGAACAGCTCGAAACCGGGCGCGATCTCGAACCGGGCACCGATCTGCGGCAGGAAGTTATCGCTGGCCTCGATGGTGCCACCGGCACGGGTGCCGATCCGGGCGATCGCATCGCTCTCGACGCTCAGACTGCGGAAGCCGGCATCGACCAGCAGGCGACCATCCTGGAGTTCCATGCGGTGGTTGACGAAGTAGACGCTGGTGCGGGTGTCAAAGTCCTGTTCGAACACGCGGACATCGGGGTGGCGGAAGAAGTAGCCGCGGTTCGGCGGCGAATCGGCGTTGAGGTTGTAGAAGTTGCGCTGCAGGTTGTGCTCGTTGCGCTCGAACCAGAGACCGGCGGAGAAGGTGTGGATGCCGAAGGGCAACTCGATCGAGGCGGTGATGCCGTCGCGGTCGATCAGGTACTCGGTGGTGCGCAGGCTGAGCGGCAAGGTCGGCGAGCTGGCCCGGTAGGGCGTGACCCAGTGGCCCTGGCCTTCGTTGGTGTGGCGGTAGTACTGGGCGCGCAGGGTGCCGTCGCCGATCGCGGTTTCGGCATTCAAGGCGAACAGGTTGTCATCGCGCAGGCCACGGCCGAGGTAGTAGGCATCGTCCAAGCTGATCACGCTACCGCTGAACTGGCCGGCGGCGGCACGGATGGCCCGAACCCAGTCGAGTGCGTAGTTGTCCCAACCGAAGCCCAGCCGGCGTGCCGAGTCGAGCGAGAGATCCGCGTAGTCGGTCTCGTTACGACGCGAGGTGTTCAGCAGCACGCCGACATTCCAGGTGTCGGTGGCGTAGCGGAGTTGGCCGTTGAACTGGCGCGAATCCTGCGGGCCATAGCCCTTCCACTTCTCGGCGTCATGACGCAGCACCGAGACAAAGCTGGAGAAGCCGTTGCTTTCGCCGCTGTCGTAGCGGATGAAAGTGCGGAAGGTGTCGTCGCTGCCCACCGTCTGCGCGAGCTCCAGGCTGCGCTCGGCTTGCGGACCGCGGGTGGTGAAGCGCACCGCACCGCCCAGATTCGACGTGGAGGGGGTGTCGATCGCCGCACTGCCCTGCGAGACTTCGGCGGCACCGAGGTTCTCGGCGATCAGGGCGCGGCTGATGTGCAGGCCGTTGTGGTTGCCGTAGCTCATGTCGCCGAGCGGGATGCCGTCCAGCGTGAAACCGAGCTGCTGCTGGTTGAACCCGCGGATGCTGATGCGCTTGGCCCACTCGTAGTTGCCCCAGGGATCGGCCGAGGAGAAATGCACGCCGGGCAGCTTGGCGAGCAGTTGCAGCGGGCTGCTGCCGGCCGGCTGGCGGCTCAGTTCCTCGCGACCGATCTCCTGGACCTGGCGAGTCTCGCCGACGCCGACCACGTTGACGGCATCGAGCCGGGTGGCGGCGTCTGCGGCGGTGGCGGCCGGGGCGGCATGGACGGTACCGGCCAGCGCCATGCCAACGGCGAGCGGCAACAGGGCGGGACGGACAAAGCGGCGGGCAGCGGGCATCGGACAACTCCAGCGGTGGTTAAAAAGTTGTCGAGATGCTGGCCGTGAAAGGTGACATCGCCATGAAGCAAGGAAGACAGATGACGATGTCATGTCAACGTCATACGAGTGTCATGACCATGCCGCCCGCAGTCATGTAGCCTTTTTTTCATGGTCGCGACGAGACGCTACGAGCTGATCACCGAAACCTACCCGCCGGAGATCAACGGCGTGGCTCTCACCGTGCAATCGCTGCACGAGGGGCTCATGCAGTTGGGCCACGCGGTGGGCCTCGTGCGGCCCACCCAGGCCGGGGAGAGCGCCGGTGGCGATGATGCGCTGCTGCGGGTCAGCGGCGTACCGCTGCCGCGTTACCCGGGTCTTCGCTTCGGCCTGCCCGCCGGTGGCGTATTGGCGGCACGCTGGCACCGGCAACGACCCGATGCGGTCTACATCGCCACCGAAGGCCCGCTCGGCTGGTCGGCGCTGCGCACTGCCCGTCGGCTTGGCATTCCGGCGGCCACCGGCTTCCACACCCGCTTCGACGATTACGTGGGTCGCTACGGTGCCGGTTTTCTCTCGCCCTGGGTGTTCGCTTGGCTGCGGCGTTTCCACAACCACGGTCAGGCCACTCTGGTGCCCACCGGCGAACTGATCGATGAGCTGAGCCGGCAGGGTTTCCACCGGGTCGTCCAACTCGGCCGTGCCGTCGACACCCACCGTTTCCATCCGGCACGGCGCTCCGAGGCCCTGCGCCTGCAATGGGGTGTCGAAGCCAATGGCCCGGTGCTGATCCATGTCGGCCGGATCGCCCCGGAGAAGAACATCCCACTGCTGCTGCGCGCCTACGATGCGCTCAAGGCCGAATGCCCCAGCGCGCGTCTGGTGATGGTCGGCGACGGGCCGGAGCGGGCGGCGCTGGCCGATTCGCGCCCCGATCTGCACTTCACCGGCATGCTGCGCGGCGAGACCCTGGCCACGCATTTCGCCTCGGCCGACCTGTTCATCTTCCCCAGCCTTTCCGAGACCTTCGGCAACGTCACGCTGGAGGCGATGGCCTCGGGGCTCGCCACCGTGGCCTTCGACTACGGCGCGGCCCGCGAGCACCTGGTCGATGGTCTGCATGGCGCTCGCGTCGTCTTCGGTGACGAGGCGCGCTTCGTCGATCGCGTGCTGGACACCGCGCTGCGGCCGGATCTGGCGACACTCGGCGCAGCCGCCCGGCGGGCGGTCGAGGCGCTCTCGCCGGACGCGGTGGCCCGCGATTTCGCCACCCTGCTGGCCGGGCTGGCCGCCGATCCGACACGGCGGGCCGCCTGATGGACGCCCGCCAGCCCCAGATGCGTCGCGAACACGGCTGGTGCCTGGTTGCCAACCGCTGGTGCGAGCGTTTCAGTGTGCGCACCTACTTCCGCATCGTCTCGCGGCTGGGCGATGGTGCCGCCTGGTACACGCTGATGGCCGCCATCATCCTGGTCGAAGGCTGGAGCGGTCTCGCCGCCTCGGTCCATCTCGCCGCCACCGGCAGCGTGGCCTTGTTCCTCTACCGCCGGCTCAAGGGCTGGACCCGCCGTGCCCGCCCCTGCAACGCCGACGAACGCATCCGCGCCTGGGTGGCACCGCTCGATGAATACAGCTTCCCTTCCGGCCACACCCTGCACGCGGTGGCCTTTTCGCTGGTCGCCATCGCCCACTACCCGCTGCTGGCCTGGCTGCTGGTGCCCTTCACCCTGAGCATCGCCGCTTCGCGGGTGGTGCTGGGCGTGCACTACCCGAGCGATGTGCTCGCCGCCACCGCCATCGGCACGGCCCTGGCCGGGCTGTCGCTGTGGCTGGTGCCGGGGACGAGCCTGCTGCCCTGAGAGGGCCTCCACTGGCGCTAGACTGGCGCCATGAACTATCGCCACGTCTTCCACGCGGGAAACCACGCCGATGTGCTGAAGCACGCCGTGCTGCTGGCCTGGATCGAGGCCCTCGCCCGCAAGGACGCGCCCTGTTTCGTGCTCGACACCCACGGCGGCCGCGGCCAGTACGCACTGGGTGAACAGGGGGCGGGGCCGAGTGGTGAGGCGGCGACCGGCATCGCAAGGCTCTGGGGACAGCCTGCGCTGCCGCCCTTGCTGAAACGCCTGTGTCGGGCGGTGGCGAACTTCAACCCCGACGGCAGGTTGCGCCATTACCCGGGATCACCGCGTCTGGCCTTGGCGGCCCTGCGTGCGCAGGACCGGCTGGCCGCCTGCGAGCGGCAGCCCGAAGAAGCCCAGGCCCTGCGCACGGCGCTGGCCGGCGAGCGCCGCGCCACGGTGCACGAGGGCGATGGCTACGCCCTGCTGCGCGCCCTGCTGCCACCGGCCGAAAAACGTGGGCTGGTGCTGATCGATCCGCCCTACGAGGCGCAGGAGGCCGAGTTCCCGCAGGTGCTGGCGGCGGTCGAGGAGGCCCTCGGCCGCTGGCCGACCGGCGGCGTGGCGGTCTGGTACCCGATCAAGCGCCGCCGCAGCCTTTCGCCCTTCTTCCGCGACGCCGCCCGGCTCGCCCCACGCGGCCTGCTCTGCGTCGAACTGCTGGTGCGCCCGGACGACTCGCCGCTGCGCCTCAACGGCAGCGGCATGCTGCTGTTCCATCCGCCCTTCCAGCTCGACGCGATGATCGCACCGGGCCTGCCCGCGCTGGCCCGCCTGCTCGGCGAGACCGGCGCCTCACACCGCCTCGCTTGGCTTCGCCCCGCACCCTGAGCGCAGAATCCAGCATGGACCCTCCGAGCGCACAACGCGTCCTGATCGTCGAGAACTCGCGCAGCTATGCCGGCTTGCTGGCCGAGGTGTTGGAGCAGCGCCTGCATTTGCCGATCGCCCGGGCGCGCAGTCTGGCCGAAGCCGAGGCGGCACTCGCGGCACACCCCGACCTCTTCCTCGTGCTGAGCGGCCTCGTGCTGCCCGATGCCGCACCGCCCGCCGTCATCGAGCGGCTGTCCCAGACCGGGCTGCCGCTGGTGGTGGTTTCCGGGACCTACGATGAGGCGCTGCGCGATCGCATCATCGGCCGCAGCGTGGTCGATTACGTCATCAAGAGCGCGCCCGGCCATTTCGATTACCTGGTCTGGCTGGTGCAGCGGCTCGACCGCAACCGGCGTATCGCCGCCCTGGTGGTCGATGATTCGCCCACCGCCCGCCTGCTGGTCGCCGAACTGCTGTCCTCCTACGGTTTCCGCGTGCTGCTGGCGGCCAACGGCGAGGACGGCCTGCGCGCCCTCGAGCAGGACCCCGGCATCCGCCTTGTCATCACCGACCACGAGATGCCCGGGCTCACCGGTGTCGAGCTGTCGGCCAAGCTGCGCGAACGCTACGCCCGCGATCGTCTGGCGATCATCGGCGTCTCCGGTGCCCACCGGCCGGAACTGGTCGCGCAGTTCCTGAAGAACGGCGCCAACGATAGGATGTGGTGGCGCGCTTCGGTGGTGAGGAGTTCGTGGTGCTGGCCGGCGATCTCGTTGCCGGGGCCGCGCGCGAGCATTTCGAAGCCCTGCGCGAGCGTATCGCCGCTTTGCAGGTCGAACTGCCGGATGGCCGCCGGTTCTCGCTCACCGTCAGCATCGGCCTGTGCTGCCCGCCAGCGGAGAGTGTCGAGCCTTTGCACACGCTGCTCAACGAAGCCGACCGCCTGCTCTACCTCGCCAAGGCCGGTGGCCGGAACCGGGTCGAACAGACACCCACGCAAGCCCAGTAAGACCCCTCGCGTCTGCCGTCTCAGCGCGTGAGAATGCCTGCCCTCATGCTGGCGATCCGCTGACCCCCGACCGGCCCCGGAAAGGACGCACGCTTTGCACACGCCCGATGCCCCGACCGGCCTGGTCATCCTGCGCGCCAGCCGGCTGGAAGCCCTGATCCCGCCGCTGCAGCGTTTGCTGGACGAGACCCGGCCGGCACAGCCGCTGGCAGCGCAGACCGTGATCGCGGCGCATCCGGGCATGAAGCCATGGCTGGCCGGGGCCTTGGCACGGCATGTCGGCGCATCACGCATCGTCGCCAACCTCGAGATCCAGCTGCCGAGCACCTGGCTCGACCGGCTGTCGAAGGCCCTGCTCGGCGCGCAGGCTGTGGCGCTGCCGCGCTACCGGCGTGGTCCGATGCGCTGGAGCCTGCATGGCCTGCTCGCCGATGCGGCGGCCCACGGCGTCACCGAGCCACGCTTCCGGGCCTATCTGGCCGAGGCCGGCAGCGCCGATCAACGCGCGCAACGGCGCTTCCAGCTTGCCGATCGGCTGGCCAAGCTGTTTTCGCAGTACCTCGTCTATCGCAGCGATTGGCTGTTGGCCTGGGAAGCGGGCCGTTCGAACTGGGCCACCGGCCAACAGACCGACTCGGCGCTGCGCGCCCTTGAATCGCAGGCACTGGCACCGCTGTGGCGGGCCCTCGTCGGCCAACTGGGCGATCATCGTGGCCGCCTCGTCGATGCCCTGCTCTGGGCGCTGGACTCGAGCACCGCGCCGCTGCCGCCACTGCAGGTGTTCGGCCTGTCACACCTGCCGCCCGCCGAACTGGCCGTGCTGCGCGCCTACGCCCGGCATGCGCTGGTGTCGATCCATGTGCCCGACCCCTGCCGCGAATACTGGGGCGGCCTGTACGGCAGCAGCCCGCGTGGCGACGGCCGCGGCCGCGATCCCGATGCCGCCGCCTGGGGGGCCTTCCGCGAGAACGAGGCGGCACGCCTCGACGATCCGGCCGCGCTCGACTGGAACGAGCAGAGGCATCCGCTGCTGGCCCGCTGGGGTCGCCTCGGCCAGCATTTCTTCGCTGCACTCACCGAGGACGCGGTGCGCGAGGACATCCGCCATTGGCAGGACGAAGCCGACGAAGCCCCGCAAAACCGCCTGCAGCGTCTGCAGGAAAGCATCCGCCGCCTGCAGCCGGCGCTGATGCGCGAGGATGCCGCCGCCACGAGGGCGGATGCCAGCCTGCGCATCCATGCCTGCCACACCCGCCTGCGCGAGCTGGAAGTGCTGCGCGACGCCCTGCTCGAGGCGATCGACCAAGACGGCGTGCGCCCCGGCGGGATCGTGGTGATGGCCCCGGACATCCGCGCCTACCTGCCGCTGATCCCGGCCGTGTTCGGCGAACCCGGCTCGAGCCGCGAACGGCTGCTGCCCTACCACCTGGCCGATGTGCCGGTGGCGCGCAGCCATCCTCTGTTCACGGTGTTCGAAACCCTGCTCGAACTCAGCCAGTCGCGCATCAGCGCGGCCGAGGTGGCCGATCTGCTCGGCGTGGCCGAGGTGCGGCGCGCGCTTTCGCTCGACGAGGCGGCCAGCGACGAACTGCTCGAATGGCTGCGCGCCAGCCGCGTGGCCTGGGCCCTGGACGGCGCGCACAAGGCCGCACTCGGCCTGCCGCCGCGCTCCGAGCACAGCTTCGCCTGGGCGATGGACCGGATGCTGGCCGGCTACCTGATGGCCGATCCGGGCGAAGACACGGACGCCTTGGTGCAGCTCGCCGACGGCAGCGAGCTGCTGCCACTGCCCGGCATCCACGGGCCCGCTGCGGCGGCGCTGGGCAGCCTCGACCGCCTGCTCTGCGAGCTGCAGGCCTGGCGCGATCTCGCCGGACTCGAAGCGCCGGCGAGCGTCTGGGCCGACACCCTGCGTGCCCGCGTCGATGCCCTGCTGCGCATCGACCCCAGCGATGCCGATGCCCGCGCCGCGCTCGCGGCCCTGCATCGGGCGATCGAACACGTCGCCGCCGAGCCGGCCGCGAACGGCCTCGATCCGCGCCTGCGTCTGGTCGTTGTCCGCGAACTGCTGCAGGACGCCCTGGCCGCGGTGCCGGAACAGCAGAGCTTCCTGATGGGTGGCATCAGCTTCTGCGGCATGGTGCCGCAGCGTGCCCTGCCCTTCGAGATGGTGGCCGTGCTGGGTCTCGACGAGGACCAGTTTCCGCGCCGCCCCGCGCATGGCGGCATCGACCTGATGGCGACCCTGCGCCGGCTGGGCGACCGCGACGTGCCCGGCGACGACCGCTACCTGTTCCTCGAAACCGTGATGGCGGCGCGGCAACGGCTGCACCTTTCCTACATCGGTCAGGGCGTGCGCGACGGCAAGCCGCGCAATCCGGCCGCGCCGCTGGCCGAGCTGCTGGCCGAGCTGGACCGCCACGCCGGCCTGACACCGGACGACCCGGCGAGCGAACGGCCCTGGCTGCTGCGCCACCCTTTGCAAGCCTTCGATGCGCGCTATTTCGATGGTCGGCATCCGGGGCTGTTCTCCTACTCCTCGGCTTTCGCCGGCATGCGCGGCGCGGGCCGGCGTGCCCTGCCGCGGCTGCGCGAGGGCGCGCCGCTGCTGCCCGAGGCCCTGCCCGAGCCGATCCCGCTGCGCCGTCTGGAGGGCTTTTTCAAGGATCCGGCCAGGGCCCTGCTGCACGACCATCTTCAGGTCGCTCTGGATGCCCTCGACGACGAGGCGGGGTTTCTCGACGCGGAACCGCTGGATGCGATCCCGCGCATCGCCAGCGTGGCGCGTCAGGTGTTCCTGCGCGAAGTGCTGCCGCGTCGCTGCGCGGACCCGGCGTGGCGCTGGGATGCCTTGCCTCCGGCCTGGCTGCGGCATGGCGGATGGCTGCCGATCGGCACCGGCGCGGCCGCGGCCTGGGCCCGCGAGGCCAAGGCGGTCGAAGCACTCCTGGTCTGCGCCGAACAGCTGCAACGCTTCGATACGCGCAGCGCCGCCGGAGGCCAGAGCCAGCGCATCGACATCGACCTCGCCGACAACCCGGACGACACCCCCCGCCGGCTCAGCGGCATCGTGCCTTCGGTGCTCGCCTTGCGCGGCTCGGAGCAAGGCCTGCAGCGCGTGTTCGCCTACCCCGATGCGAACCAAGGCGGGCTGAAGAAGGTCGCAGCCATCGGCTTCAGGGAGAGTGTGCCGGCCTTTCTGCAATGGGCCGCCCTGCGCCTGCAATACAACGGCGGCCCGACACCCGCGCCGGTGCGCCTGACGGTGCTGGCCATGGAGGAACCGGCCTTCGCCGTGCAGGCTAACGCTTGGGATGAACGCTACTGCGCGGCCTGTGCTGCCGAACGCCGGGTCATGGACGCCGAACTGCGTCGTCGCCTGCGCGGCCTGATCGACGTTTGGCAGCAGGCCTGCCAGGGCGAATCGCGGTGGTACCCACGCACCGCATCGACGCTGTGGAACCAAGCGATCGAGGCCGATGCCGAGCCCGAGGCATGGATCCGGGCCGCAGCAAAGAACGTGGTGAACACCTGGCGCGGTAACGATTTTCTGCCCGGCGAGTGCAAGGACGCGCCGGGTTACGCCCGCTGGCTGGAAGGGGATCTGGTGTTCGGCGATGCCGGCTCCGACCCCGGCCACATCGCCTTGAAGCGAATGCTCGACGAGACCTGCCGCATTGCTGCCCTGATCCATCTCGGCGATGCGCCAACCAACGGAAAGGCAGCGGAGCCTGCACCATGACGGCCACGAACAACTGGCAAACGCTGCCGCTTGCCGGGCACGGCCGCAGCCTGGTCGAGGCCAGCGCCGGCACCGGCAAGACCTGGACGATCGCCGTGCTCTACCTGCGCCTGCTGCTGGAGCAGGGCCTGACGCCCCGGCGCATCATCGTCGCCACCTTCACCAAGGCGGCGGCCGCCGAACTGGGCGAGCGCCTGCGGGCCCGCCTGCTCTGGGCCCTCGACCAGGCCGATCGGCAACGGGCCCCCGACTCGCCAAGAATCCACTGCCTGACGCCCTTGCTCGACCAGGCCAATCGGCAACGGGCCAATCGGCATCAGGCCAAGCCCACCACCGAGGCGGACGGGGCATCGGACACCCTCTGGCTGCGCCGGCGCTGGCACGATCCCGACCTGCGCAAGAACGATGTCGCGCGATTGCAGGCGGCCCTCTCCGAACTCGATGCCGCGCCCATCGCCACCCTGCATGGGCTGTGCTCGCGCATTCTGGCCGAGCATCCCTTCGCGGCCGGAGCCCCGTTCCGTGGCCGCGAGATCATCGACACCGCGAACCTGGCAAGCCGCCTCGCCGATGACCTGTGGCGACTGATCGCGCAGGACGAGACGCAAAGTGATCTGGCGCAACTGGCCGAGGCCGCCGGCATCGAACGCAAGGCACTGCAGAAACTGCTGCCGACCCTGCTGCTGCCGGGGCTGGTGGTCGCTGCCGAGGGCCCCATCGATCTGCATGCGCAGCTTCGACACCTGCCCTTTCTGGACGATGTCGAGGCCTGGGCGAAGCAGGCCGAGGCTCTGGTCGATCGCTGCACGACCAAGATCGCCAAGCTTCGCAAGGCTTGGACCGGGCTGATCGCCGCCCTGCGTGCGCCGCTCGAAGACACGGCCGAACTGATGGGCCATCTTGCGGCTTTCGACAAGCTCGATGAGACAACCGGCATCAACAAGGCCGGCTCGTCCGATCCGGCGATGAAGGTGCTGATCGATCAGACGAAGGCGATCCTCGCCGCATTGCCCTGGCTGGAACTCGACCTGAGGGGGCCGGCGCCGAAGCGGCGCTTTCTCCTCGCTGCACAGCGCTGGTGCCAGCAGGCGCTCCAGGCCCAGCTCGATGCCGCCGGCCAGTCCAGCTTCGATCAACTCGTCAGCAGCGTGCACGAGGCCTTGAAGCCGAAAGACGACCAACGCGCGCTGGCCGATGCCCTGTTCGAGGCCTGGCCCGCCGCCCTGGTCGACGAGTTCCAGGACACTGATCCGCAGCAGTTCGCCCTGCTCGATGCGATCTACCGCGACGCCGAGGGCTTGCCACGCGGCCGGCTGGTGATGATCGGCGATCCGAAGCAGGCGATCTACCGCTTCCGTGGCGGCGATGTGGCGGCCTACGAAAACGCCAAGGCCCGCATCGCGCCCGCCGACCGGCTGAGTCTGGACACCAACTTCCGCTCCAGCCGCGCCTACGTCGAGGCGGTCAATGCCTTCTATGCCGCCACCGGCACGCGGCTTGCTCCGCCGGATTCGCCGCTGGCGATCCACTACGAAAGCGTGCAGGCCAGCGGGCGTCGCGACGACATGCCCTTGCTTGATACCGATGGCATGCCCTTGCGGCGGCCGCTGGTGCTGCACGAACTCGATGCCGATGCCGATGACCACGAACTCGAAGCGCACGCCCTGCGTTGCTGCGCCGGGCAGATCACCGCCTTGCTGTCGCAGCCGGGCTGCAACCTGGGCGCTGAGCCGCTGCAGCCGGGTGACATCGCCGTGCTGCTGCCCGGCCATGCCCAGATCGCCCAACTCGCCGCCCTGCTGAAAGCGCGCGGCGTGCCCTGCGTGACCGGCTCGCAGGCCAGCGTGTTCGAGTCCGATGCCGCACGCGAACTGCGCGTGCTGCTGCACGCCGCCCTGCATGCCGAGAACCCGCGCGCCCTGCGTGCGGCCGTGAGCAGCCGTCTGTGGGGTGGCGATCTGCGCGAACTGCAGCGCCTGCGCCAGGAACCGGCCGCGCTCGATGGCCTCGCCGCCCGTTTCCAGACCCTGCACAGCCTGCTCGAACATCGCGGTCCACTCGGCCTGGTCGCCGCCCTGCTCGAACAGCAGGCCGGTCGCCTGCTGGAAACCCGCGAAGGCGAGCGCCTGCTCACCGACCTGCGGCATCTCGGCGAACTGCTGCAGGAGCGCTGGCAGGATCATGGCGGTGGCGAGCGTCTGCTGGCCTGGTTCGCGCAACAGGTCACCGAGGGCAGCGACGGGGCCGAGGCCGGAGAAGCCCGTGCCCTGCGCCTCGAATCGGATGCGGCACGGGTCAAGCTGATGACCCTGCACGCCAGCAAGGGTCTGGAATTCGAGATCGTGTTCCTGCCGCTGATGTGGAAGCACGGAGCCAAACGGAACACCAAGAACGGCCCGCGGCTGCTCGCCGGCCGCGAGCCCGGCCTTCGCTGCCTCGTCGAGAGCGATCACTGCAAGGCGCTGGTCGCCCGGCAGGAATATGAGGAGCGCTACCGACTGCTGTACGTGGCGCTGACTCGCGCCATCCATGCCTGCCATCTGTTCGTGGTGCCGAAGGGCAGTGTCAAGGACGGCGTGCCGCTCAAGGCGCTCGATCTGACAGCACTGAAAGCCGACGCAGCGAGCGGCCTTGGTGCCATCGACCTGGTGCAGGGCTGGGCCGAGCACCCGGGTCTTGCCTACCGGAGCGGTGAGAGCGAAGCCACTCAGCGCAGAGCACGCCCGCTGCCCGCAGCGCCCCGCGGGCCTTTGCCCCTGCGCCACAGCTTCACCACGCTGTCGCGCAGCCACCACCGCAGGGCGAACGAGGAAGAACGCGCCGCCGAGGACGAAGCCCCGCTTGTCGCCGAAGCCCTCGTGCCCGAGGACGACACGATCGAAAGCGCCCCCGAAACCGCCTCGGCCACCGCAACGCGACACCCGCATCCCGAGCTCGATGCCCTGGCCGCAGTCGGTGGCACCGAATTCGGCCATGCCGTGCATGCCCTGTTCGAACGCCGCCTGCCGGGCATTCCGGTGTCGGCGGCCGAGGCACTGGACGCCCTGCGTGAACATGCCGTGCGGCCGCGCCATGGCGAGCTCGCCCCGCTGGCCGAGGCGCTGGCCCATCGCGTGAACCGCGTGCTCCACACCCGCCTTGCCGAACCCGAGGGCCCGCGCCTGTGGGACCTCTCGGCACCGGACATGCGCGCCGAGATGGGCTTCAGCTTCCTGCTCGACCGGGCCTCGCTGGCTGCCTTGCGCGAGGCCTGCGAGCGCCACGGCGAAGCCGGCCTCGTGCCAAGGCGCGAGCAGAGCCTGGCCGGCCTGATGAGCGGCAAGATCGACCTCGTGTTCGCACAGGGCGAACGTTTCCACCTGCTCGACTACAAGGGCAACCAGCTCGCCCGCGGCTCGCGTGCCTGCCTCGAGGACTACGCCCCCGAGGCACTGGAACGCGCGATGCATGGGTCCGGCTACCGCTTCCAGGCCCTGCTCTACACCCTGGCGCTGGAGCGCTACCTGCGCGAACGGCTGGGCACGACCTACCGCCGCGAGCAGCATCTGGGCGATGGCTGGTACCTGTTCGTCCGTGCGGTCGGCCTGCGCCTGCCCGACGGGACGGCCTGCGGCGTCTGGCGGCACCGTTTCAGCGACACCCTGCTCGATGCGGTGCAGGCCGTGTTCACTGCGCAGCCGGAGGCGGCATGACAACGAAGATCGCCGGCGATGCGTTCCGCTTTTCGTGGCCGCGGTCGCAAAGCGATCTGCCCGAGCTCTGGCGCGATCTCGATCGTGCGGTCTGGCGCTGGGTGCGGGCGCATGGCGGCGATCCGCTCACCGCGCTCGCCGCCGGCTGGGTCAGCCATGCCGAGGGCCAGGGCCACAGCGCCCTGCCGCTGTCCTCTAACGATGCCGAGGGCAGGCCGCTGTTGGGCCCCGCGTGTTACGAGGCGCTGGCGCAGAGCCCCTTGGTCGACACCCATGCGGGCGAAGCCAGACCGGCCCGACCCTTCGTGCTCGACGGCGACCACCTGTACCTGCGGCGCAACCACCGCGACGAGATCCGCGTGGCCGAAGCCCTGGTCGAGCGCCGGGCGGCGGCAGCCTCACCGGTCCGGGCGCTCGACGATGCGGACCTGCGCGGGCTTTTCCAGGGCTCCTGGCGCGACGAGGAGGAACGCCAGCGAGCCGCCGTGCGCCAGGCCCCGGGGCGCCGGCTGATGGTGCTGACCGGCGGGCCGGGCACCGGCAAGACCAGCACGGTGCTGCGCATGCTGCTCGGCTTGTCACGCGAGCACGAGGCCCGCACCGGCCCCCTGCCCAGACTGAGCGTGGCCGCTCCCACCGGCAAGGCCGCGCAACGCCTGAGCGAAGCCTTGCGCCAGGGCGCGGCCCGCCTAGGCAGCGGCGAGCCGCCGCTGGACGCCGCTTGGGCCTCCCACCTCGATGGCGTACTCGCCGCCGGCTCCGGCACCCTGCACCGCCTGCTCGGCAGCCGTGGTCGGCAGGGTGGCTTTGCTTTCCACGCCGGTGAACGCCTGCCCGCCGACATCGTGGTGCTGGACGAGGCCTCGATGCTCGATCTCGGTCTCCTGCGCGCCCTGCTGTCGGCGCTGCGCGAGGAGGCCGTGCTGGTGCTGGTGGGCGACGCCGACCAGCTCAGCTCGGTCGGCACCGGCTCGGTGATGATGGACATTGTGCGGGCCCTGCAGGCCGACCCGCGCGGCGATCTCGTGCGGCTTGAGCATGGCTTCCGCGCCGACGCCGCCCTGGTGCCGATCAACGAGGCGGTGCGTGCCGGCGATGCGCAGGCTTTCGAAGCCGCCTTCGAGCAGGCCGCGAGCCAGCGCAGGGGCGAGCGGGTGGCGGCGCGGATCCACATCGTCGACACGCCGGATCAATTGCAGGGCCGCCTCGCCGCCTGGGCGCGCGAATGGATGGCGGAACTCGAAGCGGTCGGCATCGAACGCCCGGTGCCCTTCGACGATGGCCCGGGGCTGGCCTCGCGGCTCGGCCTGCTGCGTCGGCAGCAACTGCTCTGCGCGCAGCGCGAGGGGCCTTTCGGTGCCGTCCAGGCCAGTACCGCGATCGCCGCCCGGCTGCGCGGCGGGTCGGCGTTGGCCGACTGGGCGGGGAGCATCTGGTACCCCGGCCGTGCCGTGATCGTACTCCGCAACGACCCTGCCGCACGGCTCTACAACGGCGACGTCGGGCTGTGCCTGCTCGTCGAGGACGCCACCGGCCAGCGCCGCCTGCAGGTCGCCTTCGATCCGGCAGCGGATGCGGCGGCCGCTCCGGGTAGCGGTGCGGCACAGGCGGACCCTGCCCCGGTGCGGCTGTTCGACCCGGCCGCGCTGCCACCGCACGAGGACGCCTTCGCGCTGACCGTGCACAAGAGCCAGGGTTCCGAGTACGCCCGGGTGGCCGTGTTGCTGCCGCCGGATGCGCACTCCCCCCTGCTCAACCGGCAGACCCTCTACACCGGGCTGTCGCGGGCCAGAGTGGCGCTCGAACTCTGGTCCAGCACCGCCAGCACGGCCAAGGCCCTGGCGACCGGCTTGCAACGGCACGGCCGTCTGGCCGAGCGGATCGCTGCCGCCGGGCCTTGAGCGTTGCCGGGCCCGCAAACCGGGCCCCACGTGTTCAGAGGAACGAGGCTTCCGCCCAACCCAGAATCATCTGGGCACCGAGACCGAGCACCAGCAGGGCGATGGCATTGGCGGCGAACACGAAGCGCAAGGTGCCATCGGCATGCGCCACCATGTCGTCGCGTTCCGGCGCGTCGAAGAACATCACCTTGATGACGCGCAGGTAGTAGAAGGCGCCCACCACCGCCATCACCACGCCCAGCACGGCCAGCCACTCGCGGCCGCCATCGACCGCGGCACCGATGGCCGAGAGCTTGGCGAAGAAGCCGAGCGTGGGCGGCACGCCGGCGAGAGAGGCCATCACGATCATGATCAGGAAGGCATGGAAAGGGCTGCGCTGCCACAGGCCCTTGTAGTCGGCGATCTGGTCGGCCTCGAAGCCACGACGCGACATCAGAATGATGGCACCGAAAGCGGCGGTGGCCATGATCGCGTAGCTGATGGCGTAGAACATCGCCGCGCTGTAGCCGGCGGCCTGCGGGTTCGAGAGCGCCATGAACAGGAAACCGACGTGGGCGATCGTCGAATAGGCCAGCATCCGCTTGAGGTTGGTCTGCGCCAGCGCCAGCAGGTTGCCGATCACCAGCGACAGCACCGCCAGCCAGGCGACCATCTGCGACCAGTACTCCGAGGTCGGACCGAGTCCGGATTCGAGCAGGCGGTAGGCGAAACCGAAGGCGGCGATCTTCGGCACCGAGCCGATGAACAGGGTGATCGCCGTCGGGGCGCCCTGGTAGACATCGGGCACCCACATGTGGAAGGGCGCAGCGCCGAACTTGAAGGCCACGCCGACCAGCACGAACACCACACCGAACAGCAGCAGGGTGCGATCGTCGCTGCTCGCCGCCGCCTGGTGGATGGCGGCAAGATCGAGGCTGCCGGTGGCGCCATAGATCATCGACATGCCGTAGAGCAGCAGGGCCGAGGCCATGGCGCCCAGCACGAAGTACTTCATGCCGGCCTCGGAGGCGACCTTGTTGTCACGGTCCATGGCGACCAGACCGTAGGAGCTGAGCGCCAGCAGCTCAAGGCCGAGGTAGAGGGTGACCAGGTTGCCAGCCGAGACCATCACCATCATGCCGAGCAGGGCGAACAGGACGATGGCGTAGAACTCGCCGACCAGCAGGCCGCGCTCCTCGAGGTAGCGCCGCGCATAGAGCAGCACGAGGGCGGTGACGCCGCACATCGCGATCTTCAGCACATCGGCCAGGGTGTCGCGGATGAACATGCCGCCGAACGCCGACACCGGCTCGCCACCCATGCCACGGGCCACCAGCAGGGCGGTGAGCAGCAGCGACAGCAGGGCGAGGAAATGGATCAGGCCGCGCCGGCGCTCATCGATGAACAGATCGGCGAGCAGCAGGCCGAGCGCCGCACCGCAGAGCAGCAGTTCGGGGAGAAGCGGAACCAGATCGGCGCTGGTGGGCAGGGGCATCATCGCGGTCGGGTCTCCGTCACAGCAGGGCGAGCTTGGTGGCCGAGAGCTGGCCCACCAACTGCACCACCGAGGCATCCATCAGGTCGGTCAGGGGTTTCGGGTAGACGCCGATGGCGAGCACACCAGCAGCAAACAGACCGAGCACCCAGGCTTCGCGGGCGTCGATGTCTTTGAGCTCGGCGACATGGCGGTTGGCCACTTCGCCGAACATGACCCGCTTGACCATCCACAGGGTGTAGGCGGCACCGAGCACCAGGGTGGTGGCAGCAACGATGGCGATCCACGGCTCGGCCTGGAAGGCGGCGAGGACGACCATGAACTCGCCAACGAAGCCGGAGGTGCCCGGCAGGCCGGCGTTGGCCATGGCGAACAGCACGAAGAAGCCACCGAACCACGGCATCATGCTCATGACGCCGCCGTAGTCGGCCATCATCCGGGTGTGCATGCGGTCGTAGAGCACACCCACGCAGGTGAACATGGCGCCGGAAATGAAGCCGTGCGAGACCATCTGCACCATCGCGCCCTGCAGGCCGAGTTGCGCGGCGCTGGACGGATCGCCGGCACCGCCGCTTCGTGTGATGCCGAAGGCGATGAAGATGCCGAGCGTGACGAAGCCCATGTGGGCGATCGAGGAATAGGCGATCAGCTTCTTCATGTCCTCCTGCACCAGCGCGACCAGACCGATGTAGGCCACCGCGATGAGCGAGAAGGCGATCACCAGCCAGGCCCACTCGGCGCCGGCGTCGGGAACGATCGGCAGGGTGAAACGCAGGAAGCCGTAGCCGCCGATCTTCAGCATGATCGCGGCCAGCACCACCGAGCCGGCGGTGGGAGCCTCGACGTGAGCGTCGGGCAGCCAGGTGTGCACCGGGAACATCGGAATCTTGACCGCGAAGGCGGCGAAGAAGGCCCAGAACAACCAGGTCTGTTCGGTGGCGGTGAGCGGCAAGGCGTAGAGGTCGGCGAGCTGGAAACTGCCGCCCTTGAGGTACAGGTAGACCAGCCCGACCAGCATGAACACCGAGCCGAGGAAGGTGTAGAGGAAGAACTTGAGGCTGGCATAGACGCGCTTGGCACCGCCCCAGACGCCGATCACGATGAACATCGGGATCAGCATGGCCTCGAAGAATACGTAGAACAGGATGGCGTCCTGCGCGGCGAACACGCCGATCATCAGGCTCTGCAGCATCAGGAAAGCGGCGTAGTACTGGTGAACGCGATGGCTCACCGAGGCCCAGGCCCCCATCAGCACCAGCACGCCGATGACAGCGGTGAGCAGGATCAGCGCCACCGAGATGCCGTCCACCCCGAGGTGGTAATAGATGTCGAAGGCCGGGATCCAGGGCCGCTTTTCGACGAACTGCATCGCCGGCGAGCTGGCGTCGAAACCGGTGTAGAGCGGAATGCAGAGCGCCAGCGTGAGCAGGGCGATCAGCAGGGCGAACCACTTGGCCTGCGTGCCACGCGCCTCACCGAACGCCAGCGTCAGCAAGCCGCCCAACAGGGGCAGCCAGATCAGTGCGCTCAGCAGCGGGAAACCTTCCATCGGGTCGTCCTTCCAGGGTCAGGCCGCGGTCCAGCGTCCGATCAGCCACAACAGGGCGATCAGGCCGAGGATCATCGCGAAGGCGTAGTGGTAGAGGTAGCCGGACTGCATGTGGCGCACGATCGCCGAGACCCGGTCGATCACCCAGACCGAGCCGTTGACGGCGGCACCATCGATCAGGCCACGGTCACCGTAGCGCCAAGCCCCGCGTCCGAGGCGCACGCCCTGGCCGGCGAAACCGTCGATCCACAGTTCGTCCATCCAGTACTTGGCCTCGAGCACGCGCACCAGCGGTGCGAGGATAAGGCGCAAACGGGTGCTGGTGCCGGGTCGCAACAGGTAAAGGTAGGTTGCAAGAGCGAAACCAAGGAAGGCCAACCAGAACGCCGGCGTGGTGAAGCCATGCACGGCGAAGCCGATCGCTCCGTTGCCGAAGTGCTTGCAGCCGACCACGGCAACCGGATCCTCGGCACCGTCCTGCAGGACAGCCTCGCAATCCACCGGCCCCATCGGCACCGGCGAGAACGCCACCGCCCCCGGCAGACCGGTGGCGGCCGGCCCTTGCTGGTAGTGGTAGATGGCGCCCTCGAAGAACGGCGTCACCGGCTTCTCGCCACTGAAATCCTTGCCGAACAGCATCGGCCCCACCGTCAGCATGCCGATCAGCACCGAGGGAATGGCCAGCAGCACGAGCGGTGCGGTGACCACCCAGGGCGATTCGTGCGGCTCGACCGGACCGTGGTGGCCGCCGTGGCCGTGGTCATCGTGCGACGTGACAGGGTCGTCCGGTACTTCGCGGAACCGCTCCTTGCCGTGGAAGACCAGGTAGAACAGTCGGAAACTGTAGAAGCTGGTGACGAACACGCCAGCCAGCACGGCGAACAGCGCATAGCCGACCACCCAGTTGCCGCCATCGGCGGCGACCTTGACCGCCTCGATGATGCTGTCCTTCGAGTAGAAGCCCGAGAGAAAGGGGAAGCCGATCAAGGCCAGCGTGCCGAGCAACGAGGTCCAGTAGGTGATCGGCATGTATTTGCGCAGGCCGCCCATGCGGCGCATGTCCTGCACGTGATGCATGCCGATGATCACGCTGCCGGCCGCGAGAAACAGCAGGGCCTTGAAGAAAGCATGTGTCATCAGGTGGAACACCGCGGCACTGTAGGCCGAAACGCCGAGCGCCACGGTCATGTAGCCCAGCTGCGAAAGCGTCGAGTAGGCGACCACCCGCTTGATGTCGTTCTGCACCATGCCGATCAGGCCAGTGAACAGCGCCGTCGTCGCACCGATGAACAGGATGACATCGAGCGTGGTGGCGCTCAGTTCGAACACCGGCGACATCCTCGCGACCATGAAAATGCCGGCCGTCACCATCGTGGCCGCGTGGATCAGCGCCGAGATCGGCGTCGGGCCTTCCATCGAATCCGGCAGCCAGACGTGCAAGGGCACTTGCGCCGACTTGCCCATGGCACCGATGAACAGGCAGATGCCGATGAAGGTCACGGCATCGACCTGCCAGGCCGGCACCTGCAGACCGAGCAGGGAGAACTGGCTCCAGACCACCAGAGTTTCACCGACCGCATCGGTGACCTTGGCGAACACCGTCGCGTAGTCGAGTGTGCCGTAGAAATACAAGATGGCGGCGATGCCAAGCAGGAACCCGAAGTCGCCAACGCGGTTGACCAGGAACGCCTTCATGTTGGCGAACACGGCGGTCGGGCGCTTGTACCAGAAGCCGATCAGCAGGTAGGACACCAGGCCGACCGCTTCCCAGGCGAAGAACAGCTGCAGGAAGTTGTTGCTCATCACGAGCATCAACATCGAGAAGGTGAACAGCGAGATGTAGCTGAAGAAGCGCTGGTAGCCGTCGTCGTCGGCCATGTAGCCGATGGTGTAGATGTGCACCAGCAGCGAGACGAAGGTGACCACCACCATCATCATCACGGTCAGGCGGTCAACCAGAAAGCCGATGTGGGCCGAGTAGGTGCCGATCTCGAAGAAGGTGTAGATGTTCTGGTTGAACGGGTCGGCGCCCGCGAACCAGAGCTGCCAGAGCACGTGGCAGGAAAGCACGAAACTGATGGCCACACCGGCGATGGTGACGCTGTGCGCACCGGAACGCCCGATCTGGCGGCCGAACAGGCCGGCGATGATGGCACCAAGCAGGGGCGCCAGAGCGATGACCAGCAGCAGGTTGGTCGAGAGCGTATGGCCCATGTCAGCCCTTCATCGCGTCGAGTTCAGCCACGTTGATCGTCCGCTTGTTGCGGAAGAGCGTGACCAGGATGGCCAGGCCGATCGCCGCCTCGGCAGCGGCGACGGTCAGAATGAAGAACACGAACACTTGACCATCGACATCGCCGAGGAAGCGCGAGAAGGCGATCAGGTTGATGCTCACCGCCAGCAGCATCAGTTCGATGCACATCAGCAGGACGATGATGTTCTTGCGGTTGATGATGATGCCGGCGATGCCGATCGAGAACAGCAGCGCCGAGAGCGTGAGGAAATGCGCCAGCGTGATCATTCGGCGTTCTCCCCCTTGCGGGTCTCGGCGGGCATCTTCAGCACCCGCAGACGGTCCTCCTTGCGCACCGCGGACTGCCGGGCGGCGTCCTGGTGGCGCGCACCGGGGCGGCGGCGCAGGGTCAGCATCACCGCGACCAGGATGGCGACGGTGAGCAGCACGGCGGCGATCTGGAAGGGCAGCAGGTAGCCGGAGAACAGCGCGCGACCGATCCATTCGAGGTTGCTGAAGCCCGCGGCCTGCGCCGGGTCGGCGCTGGGGAAAGCGACACCACGCTCGCCGGTGGTGACCCCGAGCAGCACCAGCATCTGCACGAACATCAGGCCGGAGACGATGGCGGCGGCGGGCAGGTAGCGGGCGAAGCCCTCGCGCAGTGGCACGGTGTTGATGTCAAGCATCATCACCACGAACAGGAACAGCACCATCACCGCACCGACGTAGACCAGCACCAGCACCACGCCGAGGAATTCGGCCTGCAGCAGCAGGAACAGGCAGGCCGCGCTGAAGAAGGTCAGCACCAGACAGAGCACGGCGTGCACGGGGTTCTTGAGCAGGATGACGCCGAGGGCGGAAGCCACCGCCATCGCCGCGAAGAGGTAGAACGCGATCAGTTCCATCGTGGCCCAGTCCTCAACGGTAAGCGGCGTCGGCGGCGCGGCGCTCGGCGATTTCCGCCTCGAAGCGATCGCCGATGGCGAGCAGCTGCGACTTGCTCACGATGTTCTCGCCGCGCTTCTCGAAATGGTATTCGTGGATGTGCGTCTCGACGATCGAATCGACCGGGCAGCTCTCCTCGCAGAAGCCGCAGTAGATGCACTTGAACAGGTCGATGTCGTAACGCGTGGTGCGACGGGTGCCGTCGGCGCGCACTTCCGAATCGATGGTGATGGCCAGTGCCGGGCAGACCGCCTCGCAGAGCTTGCAGGCGATGCAGCGCTCCTCGCCGTTCGGGTAGCGGCGCAGCGCATGCAGACCACGGAAGCGCGGCGACTGCGGCAGCTTCTCCAGCGGGTAGTGGACCGTGTACTTCGGCTTGAACAGGTAGCCGAGGGTCAGCCGCATGCCCTGGAGCAGTTCCAGCAGCATCAGACTTTTGAGGTAGGCGATCGCGCGGTTCATGGTTTGCTGTCTGCCCTGCCCTTACTGGCCGATCTCGAACCAGCCGAGGTAGCCCATGACGGCGACGACGACGATCCAGACGATGGTGATGGGAATGAACACCTTCCAGCCGAGCCGCATGATCTGGTCGTAGCGGTAGCGCGGGAAGGTGGCTCGGAACCAGACGTAGCAGAAGGCGAAGAACAGCGCCTTGATGAACAGCCACCAGGGGCCGTCGACGCCGAGCAGCGGCACCGACTCCGGGAAGGGCGAGAGCCAGCCGCCGAGGAAGAACAGCGCGGCGAGGACGCTGATCAGGATCATGTTGGCGTACTCGGCGAGGAAGAACACCGCGAACGCGGAACCCGAGTAGTCGACATGGAAGCCGGCGACAATTTCTGACTCGCCTTCGGCGACGTCGAAGGGGGCGCGGTTGGTTTCGGCCACACCGGCGATGAAATAGATGACGAACAGCGGCAGCAACGGCAGCCAGAACCATTCGAACAGGCCGGCGTTACCGTCCTGGGCCAACACGATGGCGGTGAGGTTCATGCTGCCGGCGGCGATCAGCACGCCGACCAGGGCGAAGCCCATGGCGATCTCGTAGCTGACGACCTGGGCCGCCGAGCGCAATGCGCCAAGAAAAGCGTATTTCGAGTTCGAGGCCCAACCGCCGATGATGACGCCATAGACCCCCATCGAGGTCAGCGCCAGCAGCACCAGCAGGCCGGCATCGACATCGGCGATGACCAGACCCTCGCCGAACGGGACCACCGCCCAAGCGGCGAAAGCCGGGGCCAGCGCGATCAGCGGCGCCAGCCGGTAGAGCACGACGTTGGCGCTGGAAGGCGCGATGCTTTCCTTGAACAGCATCTTGAACACGTCGGCAAAGGCCTGGATGAAGCCCAGACCCGGCACCAGCTGGCCGACATAGACCGGCCCGTGGCGGGCATGCATCCAGCCGATCACCTTGCGCTCGAACAGGGTGAAGAAAGCCACCGCGATGGTGAGCGCCAGCATCAGCGGCACGATCTTGACCAGCGCCCAGGCCACGGTGCCGGCGTAGCCGAAACCGATCAGGAAATCGTGCAGGGGAGCGAACAGGTCCATCAACCACCTGCCTTGCTGATCGTCAGCTCGCCCTTGGCCGCCAACGGGGCGGTGGCCGGGTAGGCGCTCTCGACCCAGGCCGTGCCCTTGGCGAGTCGCGGATTGAGCCGCACCGGCAAGGCGGCGTGGCCGTTCGCATCGGCGACCTTGGCGATGGTCCCGGCGGCGAGGCCGAGAGCTGCCGCATCCTCGGGATGCAGTTCGATGCCCTGGCCCTTGGTCAGCGGGTGCGCGTTGAGCGCCGTCGAGCGACGCAGCTGCGCATCGGCGCGGTACACCGGCGTGGTGGCGAGCCGCTCGATGCCATTGACGAGGCGCAGGGCCGAAAGACCCTGCCCCGAGAGCACGATCTGTGCGGTCATCGATGCGCGCAAGGCCGCGAGGTCGGCGTGGTCGAAACCGGCCAGACCCATCGCCTCGCCGAGCACCCGCAGCACGCGCCAACCGGGGCGTGCTTCGCCGGGCGGCTTGCCACCGGCGCTGGTGGCCTGCAGACGGCCATCGAGGTTGCTGTAAAGGCCCTCGATCTCCGCAGCGGCGGCGATCGGCAGGATCAGGTTGGCCACCTGCTTCAGCGACTCGCTGGCATACACCGAAAACGCGACGACCTTGGCCGCCGACAGCGCCTTCAGCGCAGCCGTGGCATCGGCGAAATCATAGGCCGGCTCGAGGTTGTAGAGCACGTAACCGGCCTTGGCCTGGGCGAGCTGGGCGCTGGCATCGTGGCCCGACGGCCCCGGCAGCACGCCGTGCTGGGCGAGGCCCAAGGCATTGGCACCCTGCGGGATGCGGTTCACCGCCACCCCGGTGGCCTGCGCGATGGCTCGCGCGGCGGCGCGCAGGTGCGAAGCGTGGGCATGGCACTCGGCGATCTCACCCAGCAGCACCACGCCGGCCTTGGCGCTTTTCAGCGCCTCGGCCATCGCGGCGAGCGCTGCATCGTCGATGGCGACGGCGATGCCGCTCGGCAAGCTCGCACCGAGCTTGCTGGCGAGTGCAGCGAGCACACCCGGCAGCTTGGAGGGCGGCACGATCGCCTGGCCAGCCAGCGCATGCGCCACCGGGAAATCGACCGGGTTGATCGCGTAGATCTTGGCGCCTTTCTTGCTGGCCTTGAGCAGACGCTGGTGCAGCAGCGGCACTTCGTGGCGCAGATTCGTGCCGACCAGCAGCACGACATCGGCGTTCTCAAGCTCGGCCGTGCTGCAGCCGAAGGTCTCGGCCACCGGCGCATCGGCGAAGTCGATCTGGGTCAGGCGATGGTCGAGGTGCGGTGTGCCAAGGCCTTTGGCGAGGCGCACCAGCGAAGCTCCTTCCTCGTTCGAGGTGGCCGGATGCACCAGCATCCCGGTGTCCGTGCCCGAAGCCTTGAGCATCGCGGCAGCGAGGCCCAGCGCCTCGTCCCAGCCGATGGCTTTCCAGCTGCCGTCGGCCTGTTTGGCCAAGGGCTGCGTGGCGCGGTCCTCGCTGTAGAGGCCCTCATGCGAGTAGCGGTCGCGGTCGGACAGCCAGCACTCGTTGACCGCTTCGTTTTCGCGAGGAACGACGCGCAGCACCTCATTACGACGCACGTGCAGGAACAGGTTGGAACCCAGCGCGTCGTGCAGGCCGATCGACTCGCGGGCCACCAGCTCCCACGGACGGGCCTTGAAGCGGTAGACCTTGTTGGTGAGCGCGCCGACCGGGCAGACGTCGATGACGTTGCCGGAAAGCTCACTCATCAGCGGTTTGCCATCGTAGGTGCCGATCTGCAGGTTCTCGCCGCGGTACATGCCGCCCAGTTCGTAGGTGCCGGCCACATCAGCGGTGAAACGCACGCAGCGCGTGCAGTGGATGCAGCGCGTCATCTCGGTGGCGACCAGCGGCCCGAGGTCTTCGTCGGCCACGACGCGCTTGCGCTCGACGTAGCGACTGACCGAACGGCCGTAGCCCATCGAGACATCCTGCAACTCGCACTCGCCGCCCTGGTCGCAGATCGGGCAGTCGAGCGGGTGGTTCACCAGCAGGAACTCCATGACGTTGCGCTGCGCATCGAGCGCGCGCTTGGTCTGGGTGGTGACTTTCATGCCCTCCATCACCGGCGTGGCACAGGCCGGCGCCGGCTTCGGCATCTTCTCGACATCGACGAGGCACATGCGGCAGTTCGCCGCGATCGGCAGCTTCTTGTGGTAGCAGAAGCGCGGAATGGCGATGCCGGCGTTGTCGGCGGCATGGATGATCATCGAGCCCTTGCGGGCCTGCATCGGCATGCCGTCGATCTCGATGTTGACGAGATCGGTGGCGGGGGCGGTCGGCGTGACGGCACTCATGCGGCCTGCTCCGTGGCGACACCCGCCGCCTGGTCATCGACCAGGAAGCGCTTGTTGACGATGGCGTACTCGAACTCGGCCCAGAACTGGCGCAGGAAACCCTGCACCGGCCAGGCCGCGGCCTCGCCGAAGGCACAGATGGTGTGGCCCTCGATCTGCCCGGCCGAGGCCTTGAGCAGGTGGAGGTCGTCGAGCGTGGCCTTGTGCTCGACGATGCGGGTCAGCATGCGGTACATCCAGCCCGTGCCCTCGCGGCAGGGCGTGCACTGGCCGCAGCTCTCCTTGTAGTAGAAGCGGGCGATGCGCTGGCAGGCGCGGACCATGCAGGTGGTCTCGTCCATCACGATGACGGCGCCCGAACCGAGGCCGGAGCCGGCTTTCTGGATGCTGTCGTAGTCCATCGTGAGACCGAGCATCACGTCGCCCGGCAGCACCGGCATCGAGGAACCGCCGGGGATCACAGCCTTCAGCTTGCGACCGCCGCGCACGCCGCCGGCCATCTCGAGCAGGTCCTTGAAGGGCGTGCCGAGGCGGATCTCGAAATTGCCCGGCTTGGCCACATGGCCGGACACCGAGAACACTTTGGGGCCACCGTTGTTCGGCTTGCCCAAGCCCAGAAACCACTCGCCACCGTTGCGGATGATGGCCGGCACCGAAGCGTAGGTCTCGGTGTTGTTGATCGTGGTCGGCCGGCCGTACAGGCCGAAGTTGGCCGGGAACGGTGGCTTGTAGCGCGGCTGGCCCTTCTTGCCCTCGAGCGACTCCATCAGCGCGGTTTCCTCACCGCAGATGTAGGCCCCCGCGCCCAACGCGGAATGGATGTCGACATCGACACCGCTACCCAGCACGTTCTTGCCGAGCCAGCCGTGGGCGTAGGCCTCCTGCAGGGCTTCCTCGAAGTGCTCGAAGGGCTCGTGATGGAACTCGCCGCGCATGTAGTTGTAGGCCACGGTCGAGCCGGTGGCGTAGCAGGCGATCGCCATACCCTCGATCACCGCATGCGGGTTGTAGCGCAGGATGTCGCGGTCCTTGCAGGTGCCCGGCTCGGATTCATCGGAATTGCAGAGAATGTACTTCTGCCCCGGCACGCTGCGCGGCATGAAACTCCACTTCAGGCCGGTCGGAAAACCGGCACCGCCACGCCCCCGCAAGCCGCTCTGTTTGATCTGTTCGATGACCTGCTCGGGCGGCATCTTCTCGGCGAGGATCTTGCGCCACGCCGCATAGCCACCGACCTTGAGGTAGTTCTCGTAGGACCAGGGTTTGTCGAAGTGCAGCGTGGTGTAGACGACCTGGTGCTCCTGCGGCGCCGGACCGACCGGACCGGAAGCCTGCGAAGTGTGCGAAGCGTGGTGTGCCATGCGCGGCCTCACTTCAACTCGTCGAGGATGGCGTCGATCGACGCCGGGGTCAGCTTCTCGTGGTAATGGCCGTTGACGACCATCATCGGCGCACCGGCGCAGGCGGCGAGGCATTCCTCCTCGACCTTGAGCCAGATCCGGCCATCGGCGGTGGAGCCGCCATGCCGCACGCCCAGTTTTTTCTCGCAGTGGCGCACGATGTCCTCGGCGCCGTTGAGCCAGCAGCTGATGTTGGTGCAGACGGCGACCACGTTGCGGCCCACCGGCTCCAGCGCGAACATCGAATAGAAGGTGGCGACCTCGTAGGCCCAGACCGGCGGAATGCCGATGTACTTGGCCACCGCCGCGATCAGTTCATCGGTGAGGTAACCCTGGTTCTGCTCCTGCGCGGCGATCAGCGCCTGGATCACGGCGCTGCGGCGGCGGTCGGCCGGAAAGCGCGCCAGCCATTGCTCGATGCGGGCGCGGGTGGCCTCACTCAGCGCGAGCATCGGGTCGACGTGCTGGCAGGCCTCGAAATTGCCGGTGGCTTTCATCGGTCGATCTCCCCGAACACGACGTCGTAGGTGCCGATCATGGCGACGACGTCCGACAGCATGTGGCCCTTGACGATGGCATCCATCGAACTCAGGTGGGCGAAACCCGGTGCGCGCAGCTTGAGCCGGAAGGGTTTGTTGGCCCCATCGGAGACGAGGTAGGCGGCGAATTCGCCCTTGGGCGCCTCGACCGCGGCATAGACCTCGCCAGCCGGCACCGAATAGCCCTCGGTGAACAGCTTGAAGTGGTGGATCAGGGCTTCCATGTCGCCCTTCATCTGTTCGCGCGAGGGTGGTGCCACCTTGTGATTGACGACCATCACCGGGCCCGGGTGGGCGCGCAGCCAGGCCACCGCCTGCTTGATGATCCGCGCCGACTGGCGCATCTCCTCGATGCGCACGAGGTAGCGGTCGTAGCAGTCGCCGTTGCTGCCCACCGGGATGTCGAAATCGACCTCACCGTAGCAGGCGTAGGGCTGCTTCTTGCGCAGGTCCCAGGCGATTCCGGAGCCGCGCAGCATCGGACCGCTCATGCCCCAGGCCAGGGCCTGCTCGGGGCTGATGACGCCGATATCGACGGTGCGCTGCTTCCAGATACGGTTGTCGGTGAGCAGGGTCTCGTACTCGTCGACGCGCTTCGGGAAGTCATTGGCGAAGGCATCGAGGAAATCGAGCATCGAACCCTCGCGCCACTCGTTGACGCGCTTGAGCTCTTTGCCCTTGCGCCACGGTGATTCGGCGTACTTGGGCATCGTATCCGGCAGGTCGCGGTAGACGCCGCCCGGACGGTAGTAGGCGGCATGCAGGCGCGCACCGGACACCGCCTCGTAGCAGTCCATCAGCTCCTCGCGCTCGCGGAAGGCGTAGAGGAACATCGCCATCGCGCCGAGGTCGAGGCCGTTGGTGCCCACCCACATCAGGTGGTTGAGGATGCGGGTGATCTCGTCGAACAGCGTGCGGATCATCTTCGCGCGCGGCGGCGGCTCGATGCCGGCGAGGCGCTCGATGGCCATCACGTAGGCGTGCTCGTTGCACATCATCGAGACGTAGTCGAGCCGGTCCATGTAGCCGATCGACTGGTTGTAGGGCTTCGACTCGGCGAGCTTCTCGGTGCCACGGTGCAGCAGACCGATGTGCGGATCGGCCCGGCGCACCGTCTCGCCGTCCATCTCCAGCACGAGGCGCAGCACGCCGTGGGCCGCCGGATGCTGCGGCCCGAAGTTCATCGTGTAGTTGCGGATCTCTTGGTTCATCGCGGCAGGGGTCATGGGCTCAGGCCTTCTTGGCCGCGGCTTCGGCGGCCGACTGCTGCCAACGCGAGTCCTCGCGCACCACGCGCGGCACACCGACGCGCGGCTCGACCGAGGTGACCGGCTCGTAGACGACACGCTGCTTCTCGGCGTCGTAGCGCACCTCGACATTGCCGATCAGCGGGAAGTCCTTGCGGAAGGGATGGCCGACGAAACCGTAGTCGGTGAGAATGCGGCGCAGGTCCGGATGGCCCTCGAAGAGGATGCCGAACAGGTCGAAGGCCTCACGCTCGAACCAGTCCAGCCCGACCCAGACGCCGACCAGCGAGGGCAGCACCGGCAATTCGTTGTCGGTGGCGAAGACCCGCAGGCGCAACCGGCGGTTGTGGCGGATCGAGAGCAGGTGGACGCTGATCGCAAAGCGCCGCTCCGGACCGCTGCCCTGTGGGCGGTTGGCCCAGGCGAAGCGACCGGGGCCATCGCCGCCCTGCACACCCCGCGAGAAACCCTCGCTGCTGACCGCCGTGGTTTCCCACTCGTCCATGCCGTAGCCCAGGAAATCGAGGCCGGCAAGATCGACGGCCTGCTCGAAATGGAACTCGGGCTCGTCGCGCAGGGCACGCGCCACCTCGACGAGATGGGCAGGCGAAAGCTCGAGGGTGGTCTCGCCGCGGGCTTCGACAAGGGCTTGGACGCGCTCGCCAAAGCGGGCACGGAGACGTTCGGCAAGACGCGGCAGGGCTTCGGTCATGGCGGGTTCTGCGGGCTTTCCGTTCGGCGGCAGGGTGCGCATTCAGCGCACGATGGTGTTGGTCCGGCGGATCTTTTTCATCAGCTGCAGGATGCCGTGGACCAGGGCCTCCGAGGTCGGCGGGCAGCCCGGCACGTAGATGTCGACCGGCACCACGCGGTCGCAGCCGCGCACCACCGAATAGCTGTAGTGGTAGTAGCCGCCGCCGTTGGCGCAGCTGCCCATCGAGATGACCCATTTCGGTTCGGGCATCTGGTCGTAGACCTTGCGCAGGGCCGGTGCCATCTTGTTGCAGAGGGTGCCAGCGACGATCATCACGTCGGACTGCCGCGGCGAGGGGCGGAACACCACGCCGTAGCGGTCAAGGTCGAGGCGCGCGGCGCCGGCATGCATCATCTCGACCGCGCAGCAGGCCAGGCCGAAAGTCATCGGCCAGAGCGAGCCGGTGCGCGCCCAGTTGACCAGGGTGTCGACCGAGGTGGTGACGAAGCCACGCTCAAGCAGGGGATTGTCGCCCTCGGGCCGCAGCAGGTCGTCAACCCGGCCGAGCGGCTCGGGGTTGTGCATCACGCGCGAGACGGTCTGGATCACTCCCATTCCAGGGCTCCCTTCTTCCATTCGTAGATGAAGGCGAACACCAGCAGGCCGAGGAAGCCGGCCATGGCCCAGAGCGCCGGCTCGCCGATGTCGCGATAGACCACCGCCCACGGAAACAGGAAGGCGATCTCCAGGTCGAAGACGATGAACAGGATGGCGACGAGGTAGTAACGCACGTCGAAAGGCATGCGCGCGTCCTCGAAGGCCTCGAAGCCGCACTCGTAGGGCGAGAGCTTCTCGCTGTCCGGGCGCTTCGGCCCGAGCAGCCAGCCGGCAACGAGCAGGACCACGCCCAGGCCGGTGGAGACGATCAGGAACAGCAGGATCGGCAGGTACTCGCCCAGCATGCAGGCCTCGGCTAGCGCCCGTGGGGCGCATTGCGGCCGCGCCCGGTGGGGCGCGATCCATTGCGTGTCGATGGTGTGTGGTGCCCAAGGGGGGACTCGAACCCCCACGACTTACGTCGCTACCACCTCAAGGTAGTGCGTCTACCAATTCCGCCACCTGGGCTTTGTCGCTTGCTCCGCGTGAACCGCGAAACATGGAGATTGTATCAGGCCATCAGCCGCCGGAATCGCCTCCGGGTGAATCCGCGGGCACCTCCGCCGGAGCCGGAGCAGTCGGCGGAGCGGCCGGCACCGGCGAAGGGGCCGGCGGCGATTCCGGCACGGCCGGAATAGCCTCGGTGGCCTCGGCCATGATGCCGACGGAGTCGCTCTGGGCCGGCAGCAGGCGGCCGCCATGCTGACTGGCGTACCAGGCCATGCCAAGACTCATGGCGAAGAACACGATGGCCAGCCACTTGGTCGATTTCGACAGGAAGTTGGCCGAGCCGGAAGCGCCGAAGACGGTGGCCGAGGCCCCGCCGCCGAAGCCGGTGCCGGCCTGCGCGCCAGCACCGCGCTGCATGAGGATCAGGACGATCATCGCGATGGCGATGATGACGTAGATGACGGTGGCGATGACGATCCAGTTCATGGCACTCATTTCACCGCGCCGCAGCGGCGGCGATGGCGAGGAATTCAGTGGCGACCAGCGAAGCGCCGCCGATGAGACCGCCATCGACATCGGGCTGGGCGAACAGCTCGGCGGCGTTGGCGGCTTTCACGCTGCCCCCGTAGAGGATGGGCAGCGAGCCAGCGATTGTAGCATCATGGGATCGCAATTCGCCACGCAGGAAGGCATGCACCTGCTGGACCTGCGCCGGCGCAGCGGTGCGGCCGGTGCCGATCGCCCAGACCGGCTCGTAGGCCAGCACTGCCCCCCGGAAGGCCTCGATGCCGCCGCGCTTGATCACCGCCGCGATCTGTCCGGACAGCGCCCACTCGGTCTGGCCGGCCTCGCGCTGATGCAGGCTCTCGCCCACGCAGAGGATCGGCACGAGGCCGGCGCGGCGGGCGGCCAGCAGCTTCTCGGCGACCCGATCGCTCGATTCCTCGTGGTACTGACGGCGCTCGGAGTGGCCGACCAGCACATGGCTGGCGCCGATATCGCGCAGCATCACCCCGGACACCTCGCCGGTGTAAGCGCCAGCATCGTGGAGGTCGAGGTCCTGGGCACCAAAACCCAGGCCCCGGCCGGCAAAACCGGCCACCGCCTCGGCCAGGTAGGGCAGCGGCGGCAGCACCAGCACCTCCACACCCGGCGGCAGGCCAGTTACCAGCGCACCCAGCAGGGCCCGGGTGCTGTCGCGGTTGCCGTTGAGCTTCCAGTTGCCAGCAACGATGCGTGGGCGCATGCGGGTCCTGATCGTGAGGGGAAAGGCGAAAAAGGATAGCAGCCCGGGCCGGGCCGGCTCAGGTCAGCTTGATCTCGCGCAGGCGCTCCATCAGGTAGCCGTGGGCGGTGATCGGCTCGGGGTAGCGGTCCGGGTTGTCCGGCGTGATGCAGCCCGGCAGGGTCTGGATCAGGAAGTCCGGGTTCGGGTGCAGGAAGAACGGCGTCGAATAGCGTGGCTTGCGCGCCGCATCACCGGGCGGGTTGACCACGCGGTGCGTGGTCGAGGGGTACACGTGGTTGGTGAGGCGCTGCAGCATGTCGCCGATGTTGACGACGATGGTGTCCTCATCGGCGGTGAACGGCACCCACTCGCCCTTGCGCGAGAGCACCTCCAGCCCGGCCGCGCTGGCCCCGACCAGCAGGGTGATCAGGTTGATGTCCTCGTGCGCGCCGGCGCGCACGTTGGGGATGTTGTCGGCGGTGATCGGCGGGTAGTGAATGGGCCGCAGGATGCTGTTGCCGACATCGGTCTTGTCGGCGAAATAGTTCTCGGGCAGGCCGATGTGCAGAGCGAGGGCCGAGAGCACCTTCGAACCGAGTTCGTCGAGCGTGGTGTAGAGGCCGTAGGCCACCTCCTTGAACTCCGGGATTTCCTCCGGCCACAGGTTGGGCGGCATCACCCCGGCGTGCTTCGAGTCACGCGGAATCTCGCGGCCGACGTGCCAGAACTCCTTGAGGTCGAAGTGCTGGGCACCTTTGGCGGTCTCGATGCCGAAGGGCGTGTAGCCGCGCGCGCCGCCGCCGCCCGGCACGTGGTACTTGCGTTTGCTCGCCTCGGGCAGGGCGAAGAAGCGCTGGAAGACGTTGTAGGCGCGGTCGATCTGGGCCTGCGGGATGCCGTGGCCTCGGATGCCACAAAAGCCCCATTCGCGGTAGGCCGCCCCCAGCTCGGCCACGAAGGCCTCGCGGTCGGCGCTGCGGGTGGGCGTGGTGAAACGGCGGATGTCGAGGGTGGGGATGACGGGCATCGCTGGGGCTCGTGGCAGGATTGCTGCGGATCGTCGCGCCGGCTGGTTTGTGCCGGCATGACGCGGATCAAGCGGCGGCTTTCACCGCGGCGGAGAGGCGATCAAGCACGCGCTGCACGAGGGCGGCGTCGTCGGCCTCGACGGTGACGCGCACCACCGGTTCGGTGCCGGAGGGTCGCAGGAAGGCACGCCCCCTGCCCTGCACCGCCGACTGCGCCTCGGCCAACGCGGCCTTGACACTGTCGGCCTCGGCCGGCTTCAGGCCCGGGGCCACGCGCACGTTCACGGTCTGCTGCGGCAGCTTGGTGAAACCCTCCAGCGCCTGCCTGAGCGAGCAGCCGCGGCGGCGCAGCACTTCCAGCACCTGCAGGGCGCTGACAATGCCATCGCCGGAACTGACACGATCGAGGCAGAGCAGGTGGCCGGAGGTCTCACCGCCCAGCACCGCGCCGTGTTCGATCAGGGCCTGGTGCACGTAGCGGTCGCCCACCTTGGTGCGCAGGAAGCCGACGCCGAGCCGGGCCAGCGCCTGTTCCAGACCGTAGTTGCTCATCAGGGTGCCGATCACCGGGCCGTGCAGGCGGCCGCTGGCCTGCCAGTCCTGGGCCAACACGTATAGCAGGTCGTCGCCATCGCACAGCCTGCCCTCGTCGTCGACGAACAGCACGCGGTCGCCGTCGCCGTCGAAGGCGATGCCGAGCTCCGCGCCGGTGTCGCGGACACGGGCGGCCAGCGCCTCGGGGTGGGTGGAACCAACACCGTCATTGATGTTGAGGCCGTTGGGCTCGATGCCGATGGCCTCGACACGGGCACCCAACTCGCGGAACACCAGCGGCCCCAGCTGATACGTGGCGCCGTGCGCGCAATCGACGACGATCCGCATCCCGCCCAGATCGAAATGCCGCGGCACCGAACCCTTGCAGGCCTCGACGTAGCGGGCCACCGCGTCGCGAGTGCGGATGGCCTTGCCGAGTTTCTCGGAGGCGACGGTGCGGAACGGTGATTCGAGCGCCGCCTCGATGGCCAGCTCGGTGGCGTCGTCGAGCTTCTCGCCCTCGGCCGAGAAGAACTTGATGCCGTTGTCGTGGTGCGGGTTGTGCGAGGCCGAGATCACGACGCCGCCGTCGGCGCGCAGCGAGCGTGTCAGGTGCGAGACCGCCGGCGTCGGCATCGGCCCCATCAGCTGCACATCGACACCGGCCGCGACCAGACCGGCCTCCAGCGCGGCTTCGAACATGTAGTTGGAGATGCGGGTGTCTTTGCCGATCAGCACCATCGGCTTGCGCCACTCGCCACCGCGCAGGGCATGCAGCACATGGCCGTAGGCGTTGCCGAGACGCAGCACGAAATCCGCCGAGATCGCCCCCTCGCCGACGCGGCCGCGGATGCCGTCGGTGCCGAAATACCTGCGCGCCGCCATTCAGGCCGCCTCGACCGGGGCCGGCTGGCGACCCAGCAGGGCCAGCAGGGCGGCGATCTTCGGCCGCATCCGGCGGCGGTCGACGATGGCATCGACCGTGCCGTGCTCCATCAGGAATTCGCTGCGCTGGAAGCCTTCCGGCAGGGTCTCGCGCACGGTCTGCTCGATCACCCGCGGGCCGGCGAAACCGATCAGCGCCTTGGGCTCGGCGATGTTGATGTCGCCCAGCATGCCAAGCGAAGCCGAAACACCGCCGGTGGTCGGGTGCGCCAGCACTGAAATGTAGGGCACGCCCGCCTTGCGCAGGCGGGCGATGGTGGCCGAGGTCTTGGCCATCTGCATCAGCGAGAACAGGCCTTCCTGCATGCGGGCGCCGCCGGTCGCGGAGAAACACACCAGCGCGCTGCGGTCGGCCAGCGCGCGTTCGGCCGCCAGCGCGAAACGCTCGCCCACCACCGAGCCCATCGAGCCGCCCATGAAACGGAACTCGAAGGCGGCAACGCAGACCGGAAGGCCCATCAGGCGCCCGGCGCCGGCGATCAGGGCATCCCGCTCGCCGGTGGCTTTCTGGGTGGCCTTGATGCGGTCGGCGTACCGTTTCTGGTCGCGGAATTTGAGCACGTCGACCGGCTCGAGGTGCGCGCCGACCTCCTCGAAGCTGTCGGCATCGAGGAAATGGGCGATGCGCTCGCGGGCGCCGATCGGCATGTGATGGTTGCACTTCGGGCAGACATGCTGGTGCGTGTCGACTTCGGGGGCGTAGAGCGCCGCGCCGCAGTTCTCGCACTTCTCCCAAAGGCCTTCGGGGACGCCACGCTTGCCGCCGCCCTGGGTGCGGATACCGCCGAGTTTCAGCTTGTTCAACCAACTCATGGAAAGCCCTGGTGGATCGGGGCAGCTAGTCTAGCGCGGGTGCTTCGCGGCGCAGCAGGCATTCCGGTCGCGGCTGCTGGGCTGGGGTGGTCGCGCCTGACTGATCGGGGCGCGGCCCGAAAGGTCGCGCCGGCTGGCGCGACGCTCAGCCCGAGTCTTGATGCGCCGCCGCACGGCGGGCAGGGGGATCGCGGCGGCTTTCGAGGGCCGGCCGATCGATCAGAAGCCCAGCCCGCAGGGTGCGCCACAGGAGGTGGCGCACCGGCACAGGGCGCAGGACGCGCCCTTGTGCCGGCCTTCGGGTTTCTTGCGATCCGGGCATGGCCCGAGGCCGCCGCGGCTCCCTGCCCGCCGTGACGGTGAGCGCCGCGGAATTCTGGGTCCCGGCCAGACCATGGTAAGGAGTGCTCGCCCCTGACCGGTCGGAGCACGGCCCGAAAGGTCGCGCCGGCTGGCGCGAGTCCTGCGGACGCGACGGCTCAGGCTTCGCGTCCCGCTCCGCATTCGCCGACGCTCGCCCTCCTTGGCTCGCTTCGCTGTCCATCAGGCCGCGCTGGCGCGGCGCTCGCAGACAACCATCCGACTCAGGATACGAAGTGAGACGGACTTCGTGCTCCTCACTCCATCACCGCAGCAGCCTCGAAGCACCCCGCATGGCAGGCTGGGGGCTTGCGGCGGATTTCGAGGGCCAGCACGGCGATCAGACGCCAGGCCCGCAGGGTGCGCCCCGGACGGGCGCACCGACCGAGGGCGCCAAGGATGCGCCCTTCGGTCGGCCCGTCGGGTTTCTTGCCGCACAGCTACCGGCCCGAGTCCGCCGCAGGCCCCCGGCCTGCCGAAGCGGGGGTGCCGCTCCGGGCATGGCTCAAGGCCGCCGCGGCTCCCTGGCCGTCGCGGCGGTCAGCGCTGAGATCTCAGCCGTCCAGCCCCACCCGAATCGCTGCGAGGAAAGCCCGCGCCGCCGCCGCCGGATCGGCCGCTTCGGCCAGGGCCTGCACCAGTGCGCTGCCGACGATGACGCCGTCGCCGTGGGCGGCCAGCGCCTTCGCCGAAGCGGCGTCCTTGATACCAAAGCCGATCAGCACCGGCACCGGGCTGTGCGCCCGCACCACGGCAGCACGGGCGGCGACATCGACGGTGTCGAGCTTGGCGGCACCGGTCACACCGGCGAAGCTGACGTAGTACAGGTAGCCCTGCGCATGGCGCTGCAAGGGCGCCAGACGGGCTTCGGTGGTGGTCGGCGCCACCAGGGCGATCAGGTGCAGGCCGCGCGCGGTCAGCGCAGTGCGCACCGGATCAGCTTCCTCGGGCGGCAGATCAACCAGCAGCACGCCATCGACACCGGCGGCAGCGGCTTCGTCGGCGAAGCGTTCGAGGCCGCGCATCTCGACCGGGTTGAGGTAGCCCATCAGCACCACCGGCGTTTCGGTGTCGCGGCTGCGGAATGCGCGCACGGCCTCGAACACGAAACCCAAGCCGGCCTTGCGCTCGATGGCGCGTTCGGAGCTTTTCTGGATGACCGGGCCGTCGGCCATCGGATCGGAGAAGGGCACGCCGAGTTCGATCAGGTCGGCACCGCCTTCGACCAGCGCGTGCATCACCGGCACGGTGACCTCGCGGGACGGATCGCCGGCGGTGATGAAGGGCACGAGGGCCTTCCGGCCGGCGGCGCGGAGGGCGGAAAGGCGGGCGTCGATGCGGTTCATGCGGATTCCGAGAAACGAGTGATGAAGCGAGGAAAGAGGAAACAGAGACGGCGTGGGGGCTCGCGGCGAGCCACTCGTTCCTCTTTCCTCTCCACTCGTTCCTAGAGTTCGATTCCTTCGCGCTTGGCGATGGTGAAGATGTCCTTGTCGCCGCGGCCGGAGAGGTTCACCAGCACGCGCTGGTCCTTGCGCATCGTCTTCGCGAGCTTCATCGCCTGGGCGATGGCGTGGCTGCTTTCGAGAGCCGCGAGGATGCCCTCGGTGCGGGCCAGCAGATGGAAAGCCTCCATGCACTCGGCATCGGTCACACCGACGTAGCTCGCGCGCCGCATGTCCTTCAGGAAGGCGTGCTCGGGGCCGACGCCGGGGTAGTCGAGGCCGGCCGAGATCGAATGCGTCTCGGTGATCTGGCCGTCATCGTCGCAGATCAGGTAGGTGCGGTTGCCGTGCAGCACGCCGGGGCGGCCGGCGACGAGGGACGCCGAATGACGACCGGTCTCGACGCCATCGCCGGCGGCTTCGGCACCGATCAGCGCCACTTCACGGTCGTTGAGGAAGGCGTGGAAGATGCCGATGGCGTTGCTGCCACCGCCCACGCAGGCGACCACGGCATCCGGCAGCGCGCCGTAGTCGCTGAGCATCTGCGCGCGGGCCTCCTTGCCGACCACGGCATTGAAGTCGCGCACGAGCGTGGGGTACGGGTGCGGGCCGGCGACGGTGCCGATGATGTAGAAGGTGTCGTGCACGTTGGTCACCCAGTCGCGCAGCGCTTCGTTGAGCGCGTCCTTCAGGGTCTTGCTGCCGCTCTCCACCGGCACCACGGTGGCACCGAGCAGCTTCATGCGGAACACGTTCGGCGCCTGTCGCACCACGTCGGTGGCACCCATGTAGACCACGCACTCGAGGCCGAGGCGCGCCGCCACCGTGGCCGAGGCCACGCCATGCTGGCCGGCGCCGGTCTCGGCGATGATGCGGGTCTTGCCCATCCGCTTGGCGAGCATCGCCTGGCCGATGGTGTTGTTGATCTTGTGCGCGCCGGTGTGGTTCAGGTCTTCGCGCTTGAGCAGGATCTGCGCGCCGCCGACCTTCGCCGAGAGCCTCGCCGCGTGGTAGATCGGGCTGGGGCGGCCGACGTAATGCCGGTAGTCGTCGGCCAGTTCGGCCTGGAACTGCGGATCGGATTGCGCGACGCGGTAGGCCTCGGCCAGTTCGGCCAAGGGCTGCATCAGCGTCTCGGCAACGAAGCTGCCGCCGTAGGGGCCGAAATGGCCGCGGGCATCGGGGTACTGGTGGAAGTCCTCGACAAACTCAGGAATCTGCAATGCAGCCATCGGCGCGGCGAACCTCTTGGACGAAACGGTGCATGCGCTCACCGTCCTTCAGGCCGGGAGCACCCTCGATGCCGCTCGACACATCCACGCCGAAGGGTCGCGCAGCGCGGACCGCCTCGAAAATGTTGCCGGGGCCAAGCCCGCCGGCCAGCAGCCAAGGCTTCGGCAGCGTGGGCAGGCGCGCCCAGTCGAAGCGGACGCCCTGCCCGCCCGGCTCGCCGGCCTTGTGGCCATCGAGCAAGAAGGCTTCAGCCGAAGGGTAACGCGTGGCGAGTCCTTCCGCAGCCTCCACACCCTCGCCCATCGGCAAAGTCTTCACATAGGGCAGGCCGAAGCTCGCGCAGAACGATGCGTCCTCACGGCCGTGGAACTGCAAAAGCGTGGGCCGCAAGGCGCGCAGCGTGTCATGCACTCGCGCCCGGTCCGGGTCCATGAACAGCGCGACCACCTGCACGAGGGGCGGCACGGCCTGGCGCAGCGCTAGGGCCTGCGCCAAGGTGAGCGCACGCGGGCTGCCGGGCACGAAGATGAAACCGAGCGCATCGACGCCCAGCTCACCGGCCAGGCGCACGTCACCGGCGCGGGTGAGGCCGCAGAACTTGATACGGGTGCGTTGGCTCATGGCTGCGGGTTGTGGCGAACGGCGGCCATCCTCATGCATCGATCTCGGCGTAGGGCAAGAGCGCCAGCGGTCGCGGGCGGTCGATCCAGTCTTGCGGTAAGCAGACCGCTTCCGGCAGGCCCCAGGCGCGCCGGTAGCGCGGCCCGAGGAAGCTGAGCCCGGCGGCCGGGGCGGTCGGCCCGGCGCGGGTACGGTCGCGGCCCGCCAGTAGTTCGCCGATCCAGGTTTCCGGCTGCTCGCCGCGACCGACCACGATCAAGCTTCCCACGATGTTCCGTACCATGTGATGCAGGAAGGCGTTGGCCTGCACCTCAACGACGAGTTGCTCGTCCTCGCGCCGCACACTGATCGAATGCAGGTCGCGCATCGGATGGCGGGCCTGGCACTGGGCAGTGCGAAAGGCGCTGAAATCGTTCTCGCCGAGCAGCGCCTGTGCCGCACGGTGCATGGCGTCGGCATCGAGCGGTCGCGGCTCCCAGCTCAGGTGCTCGCGCAGCAGGGCCGGCCGCACGCGGCGGTTGAGCAGGCGATAGCGGTAGCAGCGCGCGCGCGCGGCGTGGCGGGCGTGGAAGGCCTCGGCCACCGGCTGCGCCCACAGCACCCGAACCGACGACGGCAGGCGCGTGTTGCTGCCTTCGACGAAGGCCCGCAGCGGACGCTCGATCACCGTGTCGAAGTGCACGACCTGCTGGGTGGCGTGCACGCCGGCATCGGTGCGACCGGCACAGACGGCATCAACCGCGTGTTGCACGATCGAGCCCAACGCGGCCTCGACCGCGCCCTGCACCGACTCGCCGTGCGCGAGCCGCTGCCAACCGAGAAAGCCGCTGCCGTCGTATTCGATGCCCAGGGCGTAGCGCATGGCGACGGTGCCGCGGGCCGAAAGCCCGTGGCCTCGACCTCAACCGAGCGACTTCAGCAGCCGCCCGGCCTCGGCTCGCGCCGCCGGGCTGCCTTCGAGCAGCACCTCCTCGAGCATGCCGCGGGCACCCTCGGCGTCACCGATTTCGATGTAGGCCTTGGCCAGCTCGATGCGGGTGTCGTCCAAGCCCTCGTTCTCGGCCTCGACCACCGGCTCGGCCGTCACATCGAGGGCCGGACGCTGGGCGGTGATCGCGGCATCGAAAGCCTCGTCGAGCGGTTCACTCGCGACCGGTCTGGCTGCCGGCTCGCGGACTTGCAGGTCGGTGGGCCGCATCGGGTTCCAAAGCACTTCGCGGAACAGGGCGTGGCCGGGCACCAGACCCATACCCATCACCACCACCTCGCGCCAGCGCGGATCGGCGGTATCGCCGACGCAGGGGCGCATCGCCTCGGCTGCGGCAAGGAAGGCCCCGGCATCGCCAGCGTTGTAGTGCTGGCGCAGCAGGGCGACATGGGCCTCGAGGTCGAGCGGAGAAGCCGCAATCTCGGCGTGCAGACGATCGACGATCGGATCGGTGATCGGCTGCGGCACGGCTTCATGCGCCAATGGTTCGGCGTTCTCCAGATGCGCTGGAACGGAGGGTTCAGCGTCTTCCATACGCGCAGCCGCAGACACGCCACGCTCATCAAGCGGCGCCGAGTCGATCGATTCGTCATTCTCCGGCCGGGCCGGGCCGGGCAAGCCACTGAACAGGTCGGGATCGTCGGAAAGGCGACCGCGGCCGGTTGCCGCACCGGCCACCAAGGGCCGCGCCGCCGTTCCGGCCGGATTGCGACGGCGCAGCAGCAAGGCAAGCAGACCGCCCACCAGCAACAAGCCTGCACCACCAAGGACCAGCGGCTGGCGCCACCAGGCCACAGGAGGCGCAGCCGGCGTGGCTTCGATCACCACCGCGGCAGCGGGAGTCTCGGCCACAGCAGGAGTCTCGGTCGCAGCTGCGGTGGCAGCGGGGATCTCGGCCGCAGCTGCGGCAGCGGCAGCCGCCGCTTCAGCCGCAGCGGCCGCCGGCGTGGCGGCCAAGGCTTCGGCTTCACGCTGGCGGCGCAGGGTTTCTTCGAGTGCGCTCAACTGGCTGTTTTTCAGCTCGATCAGGCGCTGCTGCTCGCTGGCCAGTGCCTCCTGCTCGGTGAGCCGCGAGCGCAGATCGCGCAGTTCGGTTTCGCGGGCGGCTAGCTCCTCGCGGGTCTGCTGCAGTTCGGCGCGCAATTCCCGACCCTCGCCGCCAACGCGGGCACCGGTCTGGGCCGCGGCCATCCCCTCGCCGACCGGCGGGGCGATTTCCAGCCGACCGGTGGTCGCTGTCGCAGTGGCGTCGCCACGCGCCGGCTCGGCCGATCGCGGGGGCATCGCGGTGGCAATCCGTTCGGCCTGCACCGGCGTCGGGGCCGGGGCCGGGGCTCCGGAAAGCGCCCGCCAGGCCACCATCTGCTCGCGCACACTGGCCTCCGCCTCCTGCCGGGCCAGGCTCTGCGCCTGGTCGGCACTGGGGATGCGCAGCACAGCACCGCTGCGCAGCAGGTTGATGTTGTCGCGGGCGAAGGCCTGGGGGTTGGCGCGCTGGATCGCCAGCATCATCTGCGCCGCGCTGACCTCCTGACGATGGGCTGCGGCGATCGACCAGAGCGTGTCGCCGGCACGGACCCGGTGCTCACGGAGCGCGGCAGAACCGGCCATGGGCATCGCTTCAAGGGCGGGTGCCGGTGCTGGTGCAGGCGCTGGTGCAGGCGCTGGGGCGGGTGCTGGGGCGGGTGCAGGTGCAGGTGCAGTTGCTGGTGCTGGGATGGGTGCTGGTGGCAGCGCGGCCACCGGGGCGGCGGGCAGAGGCTCGGGGAGCGGGTAGGGGAGCGGGTCGGGCAGGGGCCGGGTCGGCGGAGTGTCGGATGCGGCGACCGTGGCGGCACGCAGCGGGGCCACGGTGGCGGCGGCGATGTGTGGTGGGTCGATCAGCACGGTGAACTCGCGCACCACGCTGCCCCTGCCCCATTCGGCCTCAAGCAGGAAAGAGACAAAAGGATCCTGCACCCGGCCCGGTGTGGTCACCCGCACCACCGGCTCGCCGCGGGCATTGCGGCCGACGCTGAACTGCAGGTTGGCGGTGGCGCCGACCGGCACCGGCAAACCCACCCGGGCAAAAGCCTCGGGCGAGGCGAGACGGACGCTCAGAACCTCCAGATCGGCCGCCTGGGCGCCGATCAGGGGAATCTCGGCCAAGAGGGGCTGGTTGAGTTGCGACCGGACCTCGATCGGTCCCAAGCCGAGTGCGGCCACCGGGCCGGCACTCAGGGCCAGAATCATGGCCAAAGGAAGCGTTTTCACCGCAAGCAACATGCCTGAATTCCTCGACGGCGCCCAAGCGCCGGGTGGGCGGATCTTCAAAACCGGTCAACAGTAAAGCCGAATCGCCTTGATCCGCCAAGGACTTCCGACGCCGCTGCCCGTCAGTACCCCCGTGGCGAGGGCCTCAGGCGCGACGGGCGGCCAGCCGCTCGGCGATCTGCACGGCGTTCAGGGCCGCGCCCTTGCGGATGTTGTCGGCCACGATCCACATCGACAGCCCGCGCGGGTGCGAGATGTCCTCGCGGATGCGGCCAACAAAGACCGGGTCACTGCCGGAGGCGTGGGTGACCGGCGTGGGCCATTCGCCGTTCGCCGGGTCATCGACCACGACGACGCCGGGCGCTTTCTCGAGCAGAGCGCGGGCTTGCGCCGCGGTGATCTTGTCGCGGGTCTCCACATGCACGGCCTCGGAATGGCCGAAGAACACCGGCACCCGCACCGCCGTCGGGTTCACCTGGATGTTCGCATCGCCGAGGATCTTGCGGGTTTCGTGGACCAGCTTCATCTCCTCCTTGGTGTAGCCGTTGTCGGTGAAGGCGTCGATCTGCGGGATCAGGTTGTAAGCGATCTGCACCGGAAAATGTGCCGGCTTCGGGTCTTCGAAGCGCAGCAGGGCGGCGGTCTGGCGACCCAGTTCCTCGAGCGCTGAACGTCCCGCACCGGACACCGACTGGTAGGTGGCGACATTGATGCGGGTGATGCCCACCGCGTCGTAAATCGGCTTCAGCGCTACGACCATCTGCATGGTCGAGCAGTTGGGGTTGGCGACGATGCCGCGCGGGATCGAATCCAGCGCCTCCGGGTTCACCTCGCTCACCACCAGCGGCACGTCGGCGTCCATGCGGAAAGCCGAGCTGTTGTCGATGACGATGGCCCCGGCCGCCGCAAACCTTGGTGCGTGCTCGCGCGAGATGTCGCCGCCGGCCGAGAACAGGGCGAAATCGACCCCGCTCGGGTCGAAGCTGGCGAGATCGCGCACCGTGAGTTTGCGTCGGCCGAAATCGACCTGCCCGCCCGCCGAGCGATCGCTCGCCAGCGCGATGACTTCGCTCACCGGGAAGTTCCGCTCGGCGAGGATAGCGAGCATGGTTTCACCGACGGCACCGGTGGCGCCGACGACGGCGACTTTGAAGCCTTGGGACATGGAGGATTCCTTGGATGGATGCGAGGAAGGGAGCGAATTCGGGGGCCTCACGCGCCCTCGCGTTTTCGCTCACCGGCCACCCGCGGCGCGACCTCGCCGACATCGCCGCACTGGGCACGGTGACGCAGGGCCTGGTCGATCAGCACCAGCGCCATCATGGCTTCGCCGATCGGCGGTGCGCGCAGGCCCACACAGGGGTCGTGGCGGCCGGTGGTGATGACCTCGACCGGATGACCCCTCAGGTCGACGGTGGGGCCGGGCAGGCGCAGGCTGGAGGTCGGCTTGAAGGCCAACTCGCAGACCAGCGGCTGGCCGCTGCTGATGCCGCCCAGCACGCCACCGGCATGGTTGCTGGCGAAGCCGTCCGGGTGGATCAGGTCGCGGTGCTCGGTGCCGAGCTGGCCGACACTGGCGAAGCCGGCGCCGATCTCCACACCCTTCACCGCATTGATCGACATCATCGCCGCGGCGAGTTCGCCGTCGAGCTTGCCGTAGATCGGCTCACCCCAGCCCGGCGGCACGCCGTGCGCCTCGACACGCACCCGCGCACCGACCGAGTCGCCGGACTTGCGCAGGGCGTCCATGAAGGCCTCGAGCTCGGGCACTTGGCCAGCGTCCGGCCAGAAGAAGGGGCTGTCCTCGACGGCCGACCACTCCCACGCACGCGGCGTGATCGTGTGCAGCTGGCTCACGCAGGCGCGCACGCTGACGCCGTAACGCTCGGCCAGCCACTTCTTGGCGATCACGCCGGCGGCGACGCGCATGGTCGTCTCGCGGGCCGAGCTGCGACCACCGCCGCGCGGGTCGCGGATGCCGTACTTCTGCCAGTAGGCGTAGTCGGCATGGCCGGGGCGGAACTGCTCGCTGATCTTGGCGTAGTCCTTCGACTTGGCATCGACGTTGCGGATCAGCAGGGCGATCGGCGTGCCGGTGGTCTTGCCCTCGAACACGCCGGAGAGGATCTCGACCTCGTCGGCCTCATGCCGCTGCGAGGTGTGGCGCGAGCGGCCGGTGGCGCGGCGTTCCAGATCGGCACGGAAATCCTCGGGCGCGATCGCAAGGCCGGGTGGGCAGCCGTCGATGACGCAGCCGATCGCCGGCCCATGGCTCTCGCCGAAGGTGGTGACCGCAAAGACTCTGCCGAAGGTGTTGCTGGCCATGCGCGTCAGGCGTCCATGCTCAGGGGCGCGCGTCGGCGAGACGCTTGATGTCGCGATGGTGGGCCACGAGGTCGTCGTGGTGCAGAGCGAAGATGCCCATCTGCCCCACCTTGAACTCGATCCAGGCGAAAGGCACGTCGGGCAGCAGGCGCTCGAGGTGCTGCTGGCTCTCGCCCACTTCGCCAATCAGCAGGCCGTGCTGGCGCAGGTGCAGCGGCGCGTCGCGCAGGATCTTTAGCACCAGATCCAGCCCGTCGTCACCGGCGCGCAGGGCCATCTCGGGCTCGTGCGCGTACTCGGGCGGCAGCGCGTCGGTTTCCGCATTCGTCACGTAAGGCGGGTTGGTGACGATCAGGTCGTAGTGACGGCCGGTGAGCGGGCCGTAAAGATCGCCGCGATGCAGCGTCACGTTGCGCGCATCGAGGCGCTCGATGTTCTCGGCCGCCAGCGCGAGCGCCTCGGGGCTCAGATCGACCGCGTCGACGTTCCAGTCCGGGTGGTAGTGGCCCATGGCGATGGCGATGCAGCCCCCGCCCGTGCACAGATCGAGCGCATCGCGCACCTCGACCTCGCCGATCCAGGGTTGGAAGCCATTGAGGATCAGCTCGGCGATCGGACTGCGCGGCACCAGCGCACGCGCATCGCTCTTGAACGACAGGCCGGCGAACCAGGCCTCGCCGGTGAGGTAACAGGCCGGCACGCGCTCGTCGATGCGGCGCTGGAACAGGGCCAGCACCTTGGCCTTTTCGTCGGCCGTCACGCGCGAGGCGCCGTAGATCGGGTTCAGGTCGTGCGGCAGGTGCAGGGCATGCAGAACGAGCTGGGTGCTCTCGTCCATGGCGTTGTCGTAGCTGTGGCCGAAGCTCAGGCCGACCGCGCCGAAACGGCTGGCGCCGTAGCGGATCAGGTCGATGATGGTCTGCAGGGCATCGGTCTGGCGTTCGGCAGGCATGCGGCTCGGGGGTTCACGGGGCAAGCGCTTGAGTATAGCCAGCCGCCTCTATACTGGTGGCCTCGCCATCCACTCCGCCAGCCGCCCGCCGCCATGTTCAACCGCAGTTCCCTGCTCATCGTCGCCGCCGCCGTGTTCGCCGGCCTTGGCCTGCTGGCCGCCCAGCAATGGATCGAGCGCGGACCGCAACACAGCGCACCCGCCCTGGAAACGGTGATCCCCTTCGCCACCCCGCGACCGATCCCGCCCTTCGAACTGGTCTCTGCGGCCGGTCCGGTCACCGAGGCCAGCCTGCGCGGCCGCTGGACCGTGGTCTTCATCGGTTTCGTCTCCTGCCCTGACATCTGCCCGACCACGCTCACCGACATGGCCAAGGCCCAGCGCGCCTGGGCGGCCCTGCCGGAGGCGCAGCGGCCGCGCCTGCTGTTCGTCTCGATCGACCCGGAACGCGACACGCCCGAACTGATCGCCGGCTATGCCCGCCATTTCCATCCCGAGACGGTGGCCGCGACCCAGCCCGATCTGGCCCGCCTCGAGACTTTCACCAACAGCCTCAGCCTGGTGTTCCGCAAAGTGCCGCTGGGCGACACCTACACCATGGACCACAGCAGTTCGATGGTGGTGCTCGACCCCGAGGTACGGGTCGCCGGTGTCATCCGGCCGCGCCTGCCCGAAGGCGCCACGCCCGGCTCCGGGGCGATTCCGGTGATCGATGCCGAGGCCGTCGCCCGCGACCTCGCCGCCCTCGCCGGAGCGGGTGCGTGAGTCCTGCGGTCCTGCTGCAACACGTCCTGCCGCACCGCCTGCTGTCGCACCTCGCCCACCGCCTCGCACGTTCGGAGTTCAGGCCGCTCAAGCGCTGGCTGATCGCCACCGTGGTGCGCAAGTTCAAGGTGAACCTCGCCGAGGCCGCGAACCCCGACCCCGAAAGCTACGCCAGCTTCAACGCCTTCTTCACCCGGCCGCTGAAAACCGGCGCGCGACGGGCCGACCCCGACCCGAAGGCCGTGCTCTGCCCCGCCGACGGCAAGATCGCGCAAATCGGCCGCATCGAGCAGGGCCGCATTTTCCAGGCCAAGGGCCAGCACTTCACCGCGGCCGAGTTCCTCGCCGACGAGGCCAAAGCCGAGGCCTATCGCGACGGCTGGTTCGCCAACGTCTACCTCTCGCCGCGCGATTACCACCGCGTCCACATGAGCCTGAAAGGCACTCTGGTCGAGACCGTGCACGTGCCGGGCCGGCTGTTCAGCGTGGCGCCCTGGGCGGCGCGCGCGATTCCGCGGCTGTTCGCCCGCAACGAGCGCCTCGTCTGCCATTTCGAGAGCGAACATGGCCCCTTCGTGGCGGTGATGGTTGGCGCGATCCTGGTCTCCGGCGTCGAGACGGTGTGGTCGGGCGAGGAGATCCCGGCCTACGCGAACCGCCTGATCCGCAAGGACTGGCGCGGCAAGGGCATCACGCTCGAACGTTTCGCCGAGATGGCGCGCTTCAACTTCGGCAGTACCGTGGTGCTGCTGTTCCCGAGGGCCGTGCTGGCCTCGATCGAGGCGATCCCGGCCGAAACCCCGGTGCGGCTCGGCCAGCGGCTGGGTACTCTGGCCTGATTCCACGTCAAAGCGTCCTCATCGCCGTGCCATCGCCGGGGACTACACTCGCTGCATGGGCGCGCTGACCGACATCCGGGTCTATCTGACGCAAGGCCATGCCTGCGGCTACTGGCCGGACCGGCAGGCCCGCGACCTGGTGCTCGACCCGCAGGATCCGGCGCTCGGGGCGGTCTACGAATCGGCCTTGATGCTGGGTTTCCGCCGCTCCGGGCGGCATGTCTACCGGCCGCACTGCCCGAGCTGCAACGCTTGCCTGCCGATCCGCCTGCCGGTGGCGGGCTTCCGGCCCGACCGCGGCCAGCGCCGCACCGCCGCCCGCAACCGCGACCTGGTGCTGTCGGTGGCACCCGCCCGGCGCACCGACGAGCACTTCGAGCTCTACGCTCGCTACCTCGCCGCCCGCCACCCGGACAGCCCGATGGCCGATCCGGCCGAATCGGAGTTCGAGCAGTTCCTGATCGGCGACTGGAGCCCCACCCGCTTCTTCGAGCTGCGCGAGAAAGGCCGCCTGCTGGCGGTCGCGGTGACCGATGTCACGCCCAACGCGCTGTCGGCGGTCTACACCTTCTTCGAGCCCACGGCCATTCGGCGTGGCCTCGGCACCATGGCCATCCTCGCCCAGATCGAGTGGGCGAAGGCCACGGCGCGCCCGCACCTCTACCTCGGCTTCTGGCTCAAGGGCCACCCGAAAATGGACTACAAACGCCGCTTCCGGCCGCTCGAGCGGCTCTGGAACGGTCACTGGATCGCTTTCGACGAGACCCACGCATGAGCCCGCCCCCGCTCCGCGCCGCCCTGCTGCTCGCGGCCGCCCTGTTCCTTCTGCCCTCCACCCTGTCCGCCACGCCGGCGGCAGTACCGCAGCCCCCCGCCATGACCGCCATCGATGCACCGCCCGTACGTTTCACCGTCGCCCAGTTCAATGCCCGGCTCTACAGCGACGAGGCAGGCGGCGTGCTGCGTCGCCTGCAGGGCGGGCAGAACATCGAAGCCCGCAAGGTCGCGGCGATCATCCAGCGGGTCCGCCCGGACCTTTTGCTGATCAACGAGTTCGACTTCGATGCCGAGGGCGCGCTGGCCGATGTGTTCCAGCGCGACTACCTGGCCGTCGGCCAGTTCGGCGAGGCGGCGATCCACTACCCCTACCGTTTCCTCGCTCCGGTCAACACCGGCGTGCCGAGTGGCATGGACCTGAACGGTGACGGTCGGATCGGCGGTGAGGGCCGGCTGCACGGCGAAGACAGCTTCGGCTTCGGCCTGCAACCTGGCCAGTACGGCATGCTGGTGCTGTCGCGCTTCCCGATCGAAACCGGCAACGTGCGCACCTTCCAGCACCTGCGCTGGGCCGATCTGCCCGATGCCCGACGGCCCCGGCACCCCGATGGCCGCTGGTGGCACGATGACGCGATCTGGCCGCGGCTGCGGCTGTCCTCGAAATCGCACTGGGACGTGCCGGTCCGGCTGCCGGACGGGATCGTGCACTTTCTCGCCTCGCACCCGACGCCGCCGGTGTTCGATGGCCCCGAGGACCGCAACGGCCGGCGCAATGCCGACGAACTGGCGCTCTGGCAGCACTACCTCGACAACCGCGCGGCCGACTGGCTCTGCGATGACCAGGGCCGCTGCGGTGGGCTGGAGGACGGTGCCCGTTTCATCCTCGCCGGCGACCTCAACAACGATCCGGTCGACGGCAACGGCCTGCGCGAAGCCATCCATGCCCTGATCGAACACCCGCGCATGCTGCCGCACGCCTTTCCGCGCAGCGAGGGCGCGGTGCTGGCGGCACGCGCCAGCGGCGGTATCAATGACCAGCACCGCGGCGATCCGGCGCACGATACCGGCGCCTTCGGCCCGCGCACCGGCAACCTGCAGCTCGATTACGTGCTGCCCTCGCAGGGCTTCCGGGTGCTGGACAGTGGTGTGTTCTGGCCGCCCCCGGGCCAGCCCGGCGCCGATTGGATCGATACCAGCGACCACCATCTGGTCTGGTTGCGGCTCGAAACCGCCCAGCCGTGAGCCGGAGGCCCTGCCTGCGGTCGAGCACCGGCCTGCTGCTCGGCCTGCTGCTGGCGGCAGCACCGCTGGTGGCCTCCGAGCGGGCGCAGCAGCGGCTGGTCGAACGCCATGCCGAGAGCCTGCTGTTCCCGTTGCTGGTCGAACGCTGCAAGACCCTGCCGGCCTTGCGCGATGCGCCTCTGGAGGCCGAACTGGCCGGCTGGCGGCAACGCCGTGCCGTTACCCTCGCCGAAGCCGCCGCCCTGGTCGAGAACCTCGCCGCCACGCAAGGCCTGTCGCGTGCTGACATCGACGCCGCCATCCGCGCCCAGAGCGAACGCCAGCAGGCCGCCGCCGATGCCGCGACCCTGGCCTTCACCTGCACCCGGCTGCGCGCCACGCTGCGCGGCGAGCCTTACCTGCCGATGAGCGGCAACACGCTCGACGAGGACACCCGACGCGAGGTGCTCGACGCCCTGCTGCCGGTCGCCAGCACCCTGATGGCCTGCGAAAACCCGGCCGCGATCGCCGTCCGGCCGGCCCCGCCCGCAGTCTTGCGCAAGGACGCAAGCTCGGCCGCCGCCATCGCCGACCGGGTCGAGCTCTGGGCCGTGAGCGGCTGCGGCAGCACGCTCGATGTCGAACTCAGTCTGCGCTTCCCGGCCGGCGAACCGCCGAGCTTTGCGCTCGGTTTTCCGCGCACTGCCTCGGCGGGGTCGCGCTGAGCTTGCTCGCCGGACGGCGCACGTCCTGTGCGCCTCCCTGTGACCCCATGGCCCGCGGGTGCGGCGCGCGGCCTACACCAGCCGCACCCTCATCGCCGCCGCAGCCCGTCGCGCCTTGGCACGGGCCGCCCCGGTATCGACGTCGCGGGCCAGAGTGACCGCGACGCGGCGGCTGCCCTCGACCCGCGGCTTGCCGAACAGGCGCAGGTCGGTGCCGGGTTCGCGCAGTGCGGCCTCGACATTCTCGAACAGCGGCACGCCCTGCCCTCGGGCGAGGATCGCGCAGGAAGCGGACGGCCCGAAGGTCTGCAGCTCGTGGATCGGCAGGCCGAGGATGGCGCGGGCATGAAGAGCGAACTCGGAGTGGTCCTGCCCGATCAAGGTGACCAGGCCGGTGTCGTGCGGGCGCGGGCTCACTTCCGAGAACCACACCTGCCCGCCCTTGAGAAACAGCTCGACGCCGAACAGACCGTAACCGCCCAGTTCGTCGGTCACCGCCTTGGCGATGCGCCGGGCCTCGGTCAGGGCCTGCTCGCTCATCGCCTGCGGCATCCAGCTCTCGCAGTAATCGCCGTCGATCTGCAGATGGCCGATGGCCGGACAGAACAGGGTGCCATCACGGTGGCGCACGGTGAGCAGGGTGATCTCGTCGTCGAAATCGATGAAGCCCTCGACGATGCAGCGGCCCTGGCCGGCGCGGCCGCCGGTCTGGGCGTGGGCCCAGGCTCTGGCGATGTCGGCCTCGCTGCGCACCACGCTCTGGCCCTTGCCCGAACTCGACATCAGCGGCTTGACCACGCAGGGCAGGCCGAGTGCCGCCACCGCCGCGCGGTACTCGGCCTCGGTGTCGACAAAACGGTAGGGCGAGGTCGGCAGGCCGAGGGTTTCCGCCGCGAGCCGGCGGATGCCCTCGCGGTCCATGGTCAAGCGGGCGGCGCGGGCGGTCGGCACCACGCGCTGGCCCTGCGCCTCCAGTTCGACGAGGGTGGGCGTGTGGATGGCCTCGATCTCCGGCACCACGAGCTGCGGCCGCTCGTGTTCGATGAGCGAGCGCAGCGCCACCGGGTCGAGCATGTCCAGCACATGCGATCGGTGGGCGACCTGCATGGCCGGTGCGTTGGCGTAGCGGTCGGCGGCGATCACCTCGACACCCAGCCGTTGCAGCTCGATCGCCAGTTCTTTGCCCAACTCGCCGCTGCCCAGCAGCAGCACACGGGTGGCCTGGGGCGAGAGCGGGGTGCCCAGGTGGATGGCGGGCGTCATCGGGCGCTTTCCGTGGAATCGGGGCATCAGTGTAAGGGCGGCTTGCCACCCGCCGGCGGCAGCGGCGATGCTTGCGCCCTCCCTGCCGGTGTTCTTGCCTCCTCCATGCGCCCCTGCCTGCTGGCGACCCTGCTCGCTGTGGCCCTGCTGCCGCCCGTCAGCGCCACGACCCCGGCGGCCAGCGGCTGGTCGCCCCCCCGTATCGCCGGCCTGATGACCGAGGCCCGACTCACCGAGACCAGCGGCCTGGCCGCGGCCTCGCGGCCCGGCCACTGGTGGGTGATCAACGACAGCGGCCACCCGGCCGAGCTGCACCTGATGGACACGAACGGCAAGCGTGTCGCCAGCGTCGGCATCGCGGGCCTCAGCAACACCGACTGGGAAGACTTGGCCGCCTTCACCCTCGACGGCCGCCGCTACCTGCTGATCGCCGACACCGGCGACAACGGCGGCATCCGCCGCAGCCTGAACCTGCACGTGGTCGTCGAGCCGCTGCAGGTGCGCGATGGCGCATCGCTGCCGGTGGCCTGGAGCCTGCGTTTCCGCTGGCCGGACGGTGCCCGCGACTGCGAGGCGGTGGCGGTGGACGCGGCCCGTGGCGAGATCCTGCTGGTCTCGAAAAAACGCGTGCCGCCGGAACTCTTCCGGCTGCCGCTGCGGCCCGCCGACGACAGCCTGCAGGTGGCCGAACGCATCGGCCTGCTCGCCGGCATCGCCCAGCCGAGCGCCGAGGACCTGATCCGCAATCCGGTTTATGGCCGTTTCCGCGCCCAGGTCAGCGCCGCCGACCTGAGCCCTGATGGCCTGACCCTGGCGGTGCTCAACTACCGGGCGGCCTACCTGTACACCCGCGCTGCCGACGGCAGCTGGACGGCGGCCCTGCAAAACCCGGCACGCCTTGATTTTCCCTGGATGCCGCAGGCCGAGGCGATCGCCTTCGCCGCCGACGGCCGTTCGCTCTGGGTGGCCGGCGAGCAGACCCCCAGCCCGCTGCTGCGTTTCGACCGGCAACCCTGAAGCGCATGGCGCGACCGCACCGGCACCCTGCCCTGCTGCTCAACACGCCGGCGATCGAACTCTGGCCGGCCGCGCTGTGCCGGGCCAAGGCCGCATCCATCGCCCGGCGGCTGGCCGCATCGAGGGTGGTGCTGCGGCGCAAACGCGACGGCCGCCTGCTCGCCGCCGTCGGCCCTGATGGGCTGCATCCGCTGCTGCCGGCCCTGTGGCGCGAACCGGGGCTCGAAGCCGCCATGGCCACGCTCGCCGCACTCACCGAACGCGACCCGGCCACATCACCGCTGCTGCGCGGCAGCCTGCCCCTCGGCGAGCTGCAGGCCGACAACGCGGCCATCGGCCTGCCCGAGGATTACGCCCGGAGCAGCGGCCTGCCGATCCACCCGGAACCGCGCCTGCTGCACGCCGCCGGCCGCGACCGCGGGCTGCGCACGCTGTGGCTGCTGGCCCCGGTCGCCCGCGCCTGGCAGGCGATGGTGGCAGCGGCCCGGCGCGAGGCCGTGGCGCTGGAGGCGATCTCGGGCTACCGCAGCCACGCCCACCAGCGCGGCATCGTCGAACGCAAGCTGGCGCGCGGGCTGCCGCTCGCCGAGGTGCTCCGGGTCAATGCCGCACCGGGCCATTCCGAGCACCACAGCGGGCGTGCCATCGACATCGCTACGCCGGGCGAGCCCGCGGCCGAGGAGAGCTTCGCGGCGACGCCGGCCTTCGCCTGGTTGCAGGCCCGTGCCGGCGACTTCGGTTTCCGGCTGAGCTACCCGCAGGGCAACCCGCACGGCATCACCTACGAGCCCTGGCACTGGTGCTGGCATCCACCAAACAGCTGAAGGGCCTTCAGCCGGCGTCGGCGATCCGCCACAGGTAGAGGCTGGCCAAACTGCGGTAGGGCGCCCAAACCGCGCCACGCTGCCACACCGCCTTCGGCGGTGGCGGCGCAGCGAGACCATCGAGCTTTTGCACGCCCTTGCGCACGCCGAGGTCGTCGAGCGGCAGCACGTCCGGGCGGCCGAGCCGGAAGATCAGCAGCATCTCGACGGTCCAGCGGCCGATGCCGCGCACCCGGGTGAGCTGCTCGATGAGGCGGGCGTCGTCGATCCCCGGCATTTGCCGGGCGCTCGGCAGCTCGCCGGCCTCGGCGCGCCGGCACAGGTCGCGCAGGGCCAGCAGCTTGTTGGCGGAAACGCCGCAGGCGCGCAGGCGGGCATCGTCGATGCCGGCCAGCACCGCGGGCTTGAGCGTACGCGAACCGGTGGCCGCCTCGATGCGACCGATGATGGTGGCCGCCGCTTTGCCGGTGAGTTGCTGATGGAGGATGGCGCGGGCCAGCGCATCGACGCTGTCGAAGGGTTTCTGCCAGCCTTCCGGCGCCAGCGGGCCAAGCCGCGCGATCCAGCCGGCCAAGACCGGGTCATGGTGAGCGAGGTGGGCATGGGCGGCGTCGAGATCGAAACCGCGGGGCATGGGCGAGGCTCGGGGCGCAGGCTTCAGGGCGAGGCGCCGGCATCCGCCAGCGGCATCCACAGGGCCACCGCCACATCGTGCGGCAGGCGGAACTCTCGACCGGCATAGCGCGGCTCCGGCGCATCGACGCGTGCCCAAGTGCGCTCGGGCCGGCCCCGCAATTCGATCACTTTGAGGCGACCATCGGCGGCGCGCAAATGCAGGCGACGCTGCGCGGGCGGCAGCGGCAGCACGGCCGGCCGCAGCTCGATCTGGCGCAGGCTCGCGGCCGCCGACCAGAGCGCGGCATGGGCGGGCTCGTCCGGGCGCAGCCATTGCACCGGGCCGGCTTCGGCTTCGGCCACACCCACCTCCAGCGGTGCCCACCAAGGGGCGTCCAGCAGCAGGGGTTCACGCCACTCGGACAGGGTGACCGGCAGCCGCAGGTCGGCGTGGCTCAGGCAGCTGGCGGGCGCGCCCTCGACCCGCACGAAACTGCCGCCGCGCGGGTGCGGATGGCCGATGTACAGGTAGGTTGGCGTCGGTCCGAAGTAGAAACCAAGCCGCCCGGTCGGACGGGCGAAGGCCATGCCGGCCATCGGGTCGATCTCTGTTGGCGGCCAGACCAGACCGAGCCGGGCGAAATGCTCGGGGCGGGCGGTGCGCGGTTCGTCGCAGCGGGCATCGAGCAGAGCGACCAGCAGCGGATCGAGCCAGCCGCGGGAAACCGGCCAATGCTCGTTCTCGATCCACCAGCGCCCCTCCTGGCGGACCAGCATCCGCTTACCACCGGCTTGCGCCAGGCTGATCCGGTCGAGCGTATCGGCCTGATCGGCCAGGGCCGGCAGCAGTGGCGTTGGCGCTTCGGGCGCAGGTCGGCAGCCGGCCAGCAGCAGGCCGACCAGCAGGGCCAGCGCGATGGCCTCAGACCGGCGCATGACGACGGCGACGCAAACGCCAGAGCCCGCCCACGGCGAAGGCCAGAGCCAGCAGGCCGGGCAACACGGCGATGGTGAGCAGCTTCAGCCGGGCCTCGAGGGCGTCGATATCGGCGTTGAGCTGGCGCTGCAGTTCGCGCAGATCGCGGCGGACCTCGGCTTTCTCGGCGAGGAAACCACGCACCTGCGCCTGTTGCTCGGTACCCAGCGTGGGCGTATCGCCCTCGCCGTCCTGCAGAACCCGAAGTTCGCGCTCGAGTTCAGAGAGCCTTTGCTCGAGCACCTGCTGGCGGGCCAGACCGGCCTGCTCGGCCTGCCGGCGCAGGGCCTCGACACGGTGGAAGGGGCGGGTGGCCACCGTGCGCGTGCGCAGGGCGATCAGGTCGGCCTTGCCGGAGAGGTTCTCGACCGCGTTGTAGAGCAGATCACCGTTGTTGGCGAAAGGTTGGGCGAAACCACCGGGCATCAGCGCGGGTTCGGTCCAGAAGCTGTCGGCCAGCAGGTCGGTGTCAGCGAAAACGATGGCCTGCAGCTCGCGCTGGCTGCTTTCGAGATGACCGGCACCGCTGCGTTCCGGAAAGGCGCTGCGCACCGGACCGGAAAGGCGTGCGGCGACCACCCGCGGCCCGCCCTCGGCGCGAAAGGCCCGCAGCAGCATGGCAGGGGTGGCACCGGCCGTACCGAGCACGCCGACCGGCAGTTCCCCGCTCTGCGCCGAACTGCTGATCAAGGGCTCGAAGCGGGTGCTGGCGCCCTCGCGTGGGCGCAGCACGCCGACCGAACTGAGGTTGATCCGTTCCAGTTGAGCGGTGACGACGTCGGTTTGCGAGAGCGCTGCGGGTCCGAATTCGAGCAGGGTGACGAGCGGCTCCTGCGGGCCGCCCTCGCGGGTCTGCACCGGCAGGGCGTGGGCGGGATCGGCGAGCACCCGGTCGGGGTCCCAGTCCACCCCCCAGGCGGCCAACAGCGGGCCGAGGTCGGAAGGTTGCGGGGCATTGCCGGCGAAGGGGTCATCGATCGGCTGATGCTCGGCGTCGGGATCGACAAAGACCAGCACGCGACCGCCACGCAGGGCGAACTGGTCGATCGCGTAGAGGCTGTCCTCGGACAATTCGCGCGGGTGGACCAGCAGCAGCAGATCGACCTCGGCGTCGATGGTGACGAAGCCCGGGTCCAACCGGCGCAGATCGAACAGTTCGCGAATCTGCTGGTCGACCACCCAGCCCGGTGCCGGCGCACCGGCGGCCGGGTCGAAGGCCGGCGCCATCGGCAGGCCCGACCACAGCGCCACCACCGGGCGCTCGGCGGGGCCGAGGGCGGTGATCAGGCGGGTGAGGTTGTACTCGAGGAAGGCTTCGCGGCCGGGTTCGAGGAAAGGAATCGGCAACTCGCCATCGATGCGGTTGCTGCCGACGATGCCGAAAAAGAACTGGCCGCCCGCGGGCAAGGGTACCGCCGTCAGGCCGAGGGCCAGAGCGCGGTCCTCGTCCTCGGAAAAAGGCTCGGGGTCGATCACTTCGACGATCAGCCGTCCATCGGAACGCGCGGCCATGGTCCGCAGCAGTTCCTGCACGCGCTGGCCGTAGGCCTGCACCTGCGGGAAATCGCGGGCAGCCCGGGCCGAGAAGAAAAGCCGCAGGGTGATCGGTTCGTCGATCCCTTGCAGCAGGGCGACGGTGGCCGGCGCCAAGGTGTGTTCGCGGGCAGCGGTGAGGTCGAGTTGCACGCCGCGCAACAGTGGCAGGCCGAGGCCCAGGACCAGCAGCAGGCCAGCGACCAGAGCCAGCAGTCGCAGCAGGGGATGACGGAGCAGGGTCGGTGCGGTCATGGTCAGCCGGCCTTCTTGGCGTCAACCACGACCACGGTGGCGGCGAGCCAGGCACCGATCGTGGCCAGGAAGAACAGCAGGTCGCCGAGCGCCAGCACCCCGCGGGTGATGCCCTGGAAGCGGGTGAGGAAGCTGAGCTGGGCCACCGCGTCCAACAGCCCGTCCGGTGCCCAGCCGCGCAGGGCCTCCTGCACCAGCGGCTGGCCGGCCAGCATGATCAGGAAGCACAGCACCACCGCCAGCACGAAGGCCACCACCTGGCTGCGGGTGCAGGCCGAGAGGGCGCCGGCCACCGCCAGCATGGCGCCGGCCAGCAGCCAGGCACCGGCGTAGCTGGCGACGATGACGCCGTGGTCGGGTTCGCCCAGCCAGGCGATCACCGCCCACAAGGGCGTGGTCAGCAGCAGGGCCAGACCGAGCAGGGCCCAGCCGGCAAGGAACTTGCCAAGCACCGCCTGGGTGGTGGTCACCGGCAGGGTGAGCAGCAGCTCGAGGGTGCCGGTCTTGCGCTCCTCCGCCCAGAGCCGCATCCCGACCGCCGGCACCAGCACCAAAAAGAGCCAGGGCAGAAAGCCGAAAAACGGCCGCAGATCGGCCTGACCACGATCGAACAGGGCCCCGGGGTAGAAGGCCAGCGCCGCCGAGGCGGCGGCGAACAGCACAAGAAACACCGCGGCCAGCGGCGAGGCGAAGGCGGCGGCGAACTCTCGGCGGGCGATCACGACGGTGGGGTTCATGCCGCCTCCGGTGCCTGATGGGTGAGGGCACGGAACACCTCGTCCAGCCGGCCGCGCTCGATGCGCAAGGCACGGATGGCGATCTTGCCCGCCGCGAGCCGGTGCAACACCGCCTCGGGATCCGGCGGGCGGGCGCCGGCGAGGACCAGCACGCGGCCGTCCTGCGGGTCGATCCGGCACTCGCCGATGCCTTCCATGCCCTCCAGCGCGGCCAGTGCGGCAGGTCCGTCGGCGGTATCGAACGACACCGCGCCGTGGTGGCACGAGCGGGCCAGCAGGCCTTCCGGCGTGTCATCGGCGCGCAGGCGACCGGCAGCGATCACCAGCGCACGGCTGGCAATGGCCTCGACCTCTTCGAGCAGGTGGGTGGACAGCACGATGGTACGACCGGGCGAGAGTTCGCGGATCAGGCCGCGCACTTCGTGCTTCTGGTTGGGATCGAGACCGTCGGTGGGCTCGTCGAGCATCAGCACCGGCGGATCGTGCAGCACGGCGGCCGCCAGACCGACGCGCCGGCGGAAGCCTTTCGAGAGCGTATCGATCGGTTGCCGCAGCACACCACGCAAGGCCAATCGGCCGATGGCGAAATCCAGCCGCGAGGCCCGCCCTGCCCCGCGCAGGCCGTGCAGGTCGGCAACAAAACCGAGAAAACCGGCGACCTCCATCTCGCCGTAGCCCGGCGCACCCTCGGGCAGGTAGCCCAGCGCACGGCGTGCCGCCACCGGCCGCAAGGCCACATCATGGCGGGCGATGCGGGCCCGACCGGCGTCGGGGATGAGGTAACCCGCCAGCATTTTCATGGTGGTGGATTTGCCGGCCCCGTTCGGGCCGAGCAGGGCCACCACTTCACCGGGCTCGATCCTGAAACCCAGGTCGTCGACCGCGAGCCGGGTGTCGAACCGTTTGGTCAGTCCTTCCGCTTCGATCATCGTCGGCAGGCCGCGCCGGGTTCGCCGGCGCGGCCTTTCCGGATCAGGGCGCCGGCAACGGCGCAGCCAGCGGCACGAAGGCCTGGAACTCGGCCTCCGGACTCAGCATGTCCGGGATCGCCACGGTGTAGTCGTCGAAGCCCTGCGCACCCGGCTCCGGCACCAGACCACGGACCAGGGCCCAAGCGCGGATGGTGTCGCGGACCCGCTGCAGGCCCGGCGCCGGCCCGACCCAGAGGGTGTTGGCGGCCCGCATCGGCGCGGTCTGGGCAAAGGCCACGGTGTTGCCTTCACCGGTGATGGTGACATCGAGGACCGGCAGTTCGGCCACGCTGGGAGCCGACGAAGCACCCTCCGGGGCATCCGAGCGACGGACCGGCAACTGCATGATGAAGGTGTAGGACTCGGCGCTGCGGTCGAGGGTGACGATCCGCATCGGGCCATCGGCGACCAGGTTGTTCGCGGTCATGACTCGATCCATCCACTGCCGCTGGTTGGTCATCGACACCGCCACGCCGTCATCGGCCAGCGGCGCGATCACTTCGACCTGCAGCACGTTGCGGGCCGGAATATCGACCACCTGGAAGGGATGCGGGTACAGGGTGTAATCAACCCGCGGAATACCGGCCAGAGCGTTGTTGAGGGTGCGCAGGCTGAGCTGCACCTGGCGGCCCATGTTGCTGGCCACGTAGATGCCGGCGAAACGGCCGATCAGGTTCCAGCCGTACTCGACCCGGTAGCGCTTGGAGATCTCGACGTTGCGCTGGTTGCGGCCGGTGCGCTCGAAACTGAAGCGCATGGTCTTGTTGTGGCCCATGGTCGGCGTATCGATGGCGAACACGATACGCTCGCCCGGCACGCTCTCGATGATCTCCCAGCTGCCCGTGCCGATGCGCGGGTTATCGGAGCGGAAATCGAGGCGGGCGCCGACGCCGGAGGCCGGGCCGGAGAGGGTGAACTCGACCGTCGGGTCGATGATCTTCATGTGGTTCCAGTCGTTGAAACGCTGGAAGCCATTGAGCATGTCGAACACGACATTGATCGGGCGGTTGGTTTCCACCGCATGCGTGTAGCTGCGGTTGGCAGGCAGGAACAGGGCCACAACGACGCCGAGCGCCACGACCAGCAGGGTCGCCACGACGATTTCAAGGAATCGAGCCATTCATCATCTCCGGGGGATCGGCCCCGGGCGGCAGGCAGCCGCCCCGGGGAGCGACAGAGGATAGCAGCCCCGGGCGGTGGCCCGTAAGCGCCTTGGTCGAAGCTGCTGGAAGAGGGCTGGCGGCGGCCGGCTTCACACTAGCTTCAGCTCGAAGGCACGCAGCACGGCACGGGTGCGGTCGCGTACGCCGAGCTTGGACAGAATGTTGGAGACGTGGTTCTTGATGGTGCCCTCGGCCACGCCCAGCGAATTGGCGATCTCCTTGTTGGAGAAGCCGCCGGCCATCAGCCGCAGGATCTCGGTTTCGCGCTCGGTGAGTGGGTCGGGCTGCTCCAGGCTGTGGAAGACGTTCTGCAGGCCCTCGAGGCCCGACAGCAGGCGGGCCGTGACGGCCGGCTGCACCAGCGAGCCGCCGGCGGCCACGGTCTGGATCGCCGAGACCAGCTGCTCCAACGACACGTCCTTCAACAAGTAGCCTCTGGCCCCGGCCTTGATGCCGGCCAGCACCAGCTGGTCATCGTCGAAGGTGGTGAGGATGATGGCGGGTGGCAGGGCACCGGCGGCGGCCAGCGCACGCAGGGCCTCCAGGCCGGACATCACCGGCATGCGCATGTCCATCAGCAGCACATCGGGCTTGACCTTGGGCACCTGCTCCACGGCCTGCTGGCCGTCGGCGGCCTCGGCCACCACGGCGATGCCTTCGGCGAGTTCGAGCAGGGAGCGGACCCCCTGGCGCACCAGGGTCTGGTCGTCGACAAGCATCACGCGGATCATGCGGGGGTTTCCAAGGGCAGGAGGATATCGATACGGAAGCCCTGGCCGGGGGCGGTGGCGATCTCGAGCCGGCCGCCGACCGCCTGCAAGCGCTCGCGCATGCCGGACAGGCCGTTGCCGGCACGCACGGTTTCGCCGCCGATGCCGTCATCGCGGGCCGAGAGCCGCAGCGCGCCGTCGATGCGGGCGAGTTTCAGCCACAGGCGTTGTGCCTGTGCATGGCGGATGGTGTTGGTGATGATCTCCTGGGCGCAGCGCAGCAGCACCTGGGCGTGCTCGGCATCCTGGACCGGCAGCGCGGCCTCGATCTCCACGATCACTTCCAGTGCCGGCACGCCCTCGACCAGAGTCTGCAGGGCCGCGGCAAGATCCAAACGGTCTTCGCCGCGCATGGCCGACACCGCCTCGCGCACGTCGGTGAGCAGCAGCCGGGCGAGGGTGTGGGCCTGGCGGACATGCTCCTGTGCCCGCCCTTCACTCAAATGGCCGGCCACTTCGAGATTGAGGCTGAGCGCAGTCAGGTGGTGACCGAGCAGGTCGTGCAACTCGCGGGAGATGCGCAGGCGTTCGCCGACGCGGGCGCTGTCGGCGAGCAGGGAGCGCGTCGCCCGCAGTTCGGCGTTCAGACGGCGCTGCTCCTCGCGCGCCTCGGCCTGTTGCTTGGCCACCAGCCCGGCCACGTAGACAAAGCCCGAAACGCCGGCATAAAGCAGGCTCTGCATCAGGGCCTCGACCAGACGGAACTCCAACCCCTGCATGAAGATGCCGATCAGCGGCAGGTGCTGCAGCACGAGCCAGGCCACGCCCGGCCAACCCGGCAGCAGCCAGGGCACCACGGCCGCCATCACCATCATCAGGATGGCGCCGAGGCCGCTGTCGGTGAGCAGGCTCACGGCCAGGGCCGAGACGGTCATGGCAAGCAGGAGCAGGATCGCCCCGATCCGGCCGCGAGCGCGCACCAGCGAGGCGGTGGCCAGCCAGAAGGCCAGACCGAACACCAGATAGGCCGCCACCGGCATGGCGAAAACGGCGAATCTCAGGCCCTCGGGGCGGCTCTCCAGCAGGAACAGGGCGTTCATGACCAGCCCGCTGCCCACCATGACCCAGGTGATCAGGCCGGCGTAGCGGAGCAATTGGGTGTGGGTCAGGCGCGTCGGCATCACCCGGCCATGCTACTTAAGCGCGGGCGCTCGCGGTTGACCCGGGATTCACGCGGTGCCGGCCCGTGCGATACTGGCTTGTCTTCACCACGAACCCGCCCGGAATGCCGTTCCAGATCCGCGATGTCCGTGCCGACGAACTGGAACAGGTCGTCGCATTGAACAATTCGGCCGGTCCTTCGATCCTGCCAATGGACCTCAACAAGGCCCGGTTCTTCTGGGAGCACGCCGATTATTTCCGGGTGATCGAGCAGGACGGTGGCCTGGGTGGCTTCCTGGTGGGCTTCAGTGACGCCGCCCCGCACGACAGCCCGAACTTCCGCTGGTTCCGCGAGCGGCACCGCCATTTCCTCTACATCGACCGCATCGTCATCGCCGCCCAACGCCGCGGTGGCGGCCGTGGCCGGGCCTTCTACGCCGATGTGATGAGTTTTGCCGAACCGCGCTGGGCCCAGCTTTGTTGCGAGGTTTTCCTCGGTGTCGGCTACGACCCCGCCCTGCTCTTCCATGGCGCTTTCGGTTTCCGCGAGATCGGCCAGCAGACCATGCCCGGCACCGGCCTGCGCGCCAGCATGCTGATGAAAGACCTCTGCAGCCACCCCTGGATCGCCGCCACCTACGGCGATCGCCTGCCCGAAGCCCCCTGGCTGGCCGCGCGACAGCGTCCGGGCGGATCGATCGGCACGATCGGGAGCGCCTGAGCATGGCCCCGACCCGACCCGCCGCCCTGCCCGATCACGAACAGGCCGGCGAACTCAAATTCGGCCAGGTCGGCATCGCCAACCTGCGCGTGCGCACACTGGACGTGGAGCGGCTCGCGGCCGAAATGCGCGATCGCGTCGAACGCGCCCCGAAACTGTTCGCCCGGGCCGCGGTGATCCTCGATTTCGGTGGCCTCGCCCGCCTGCCCGACGATGCCACCGCCAAGGCGCTGGCCAGGGCGCTGGAGGATGCCGGCGTGCATCCGGTCGCGCTGGCCTACGGCACACCGGAAAACGAGGCCTTGGCCGAACGGCTCGGCCTGCCGGTGCTGGCCAAGTTCCGCGCCCAGTACGAACGGGCCGCCGAAGCCCTGCCCACCGCCGCACCGGAGCCGGTGCCGCAGCCCAGCGAGCCGGCAGCGGTCAGCAAGGCCAGTACGAGCAGCGAACCCGGCCTGGTGCATGCCCTGCCGGTGCGCTCGGGCCAGCAGCTGTTCGGCGCCCAGCGCGACCTCACCGTGCTCGGCATGGTCGGTGCTGGTGCCGAAGTGGCCGCCGATGGCTCGATCCACGTCTACGGCGCGCTCAGGGGCCGCGCCCTGGCCGGCGCCTCGGGCTTCACTGGCGCCCGCATCTTCTGCCGCGAATTCCACGCCGAACTGGTGGCCGTCGCCGGCCATTACAAAGTGCTCGACGACGTGCCCAAAGCCCTGCACGGCAAACCCGTGCAGGTCTGGCTGGACGCCGACGACATCCTGCAGATCCAGCCGCTGGCCTGAGTGCAGCGCCCCAACCGCGCCATCAAAACGGAGAACGACCTTGGCTGAAATCCTCGTCATCACCTCGGGCAAAGGCGGCGTCGGCAAGACGACCACCTCGGCCAGCATCGCCATGGGCCTGGCCCGCGCCGGCAAGAAAACCGCCGTCATCGACTTCGACGTCGGCCTGCGCAACCTCGACCTCATCATGGGCTGCGAGCGCCGTGTGGTGTACGACTTCGTCAACGTCGTGCACGGCGAGGCCTCACTGAAGCAGGCGCTGATCAAGGACAAGCGCTTCGACAACCTGTTCGTGCTGGCCGCCTCGCAGACCCGCGACAAGGACGCCCTCACCAAGGAAGGCGTCGAGAAGGTGCTGAAAGACCTCGCCGACGACGGCTTCGATTTCATCGTCTGCGACTCGCCGGCCGGTATCGAGAAGGGTGCGTTCCTGGCGATGTACTTCGCCGACCGCGCGCTGGTGGTGGTGAACCCGGAGGTCTCGTCGGTGCGCGACTCCGACCGCATCCTCGGCCTGTTGCAGAGCAAGACCCGCAAGGCCGAGGGTGGTCAGCGCGTGCAGGAGCACCTGCTGCTGACCCGCTACAACCCGGAGCGCGTCGAGAAAGGCGAGATGCTCTCGATCGGCGATGTCGAGGAGATCCTCGGCCTGAAGGTGATCGGCGTCATCCCGGAATCGCCCGATGTGCTGCAGGCCTCGAACGCCGGCAATCCGGTCATCCTCGACGAGCAGAGCGCCGCCGGCCAGGCCTACACCGACGCCATTGCCCGCCTGCTGGGTGAGGAGCGGCCGATGCGCTTCACCACGGCCGAGAAGAAAGGTTTCTTCGCCAAGATCTTCGGGGGCTGAGCCATGGGCCTGTTCGATTTCCTGACCGGCAAGAAGCCCGCCACCGCCAACCTCGCCAAGGAGCGCCTGCGCATCATCGTCGCGCAGGAACGCAGCACCCGCGGCGGCCCCGACTACCTGCCACTGCTTCGGCGCGAATTGCTCGAAGTGATCCGCAAGTACGTCAACGTCGACGTCGATGCGGTCAAGGTCGATCTGGTCAAAGACGGCGAGCACGACGTGCTCGACATCTCCGTCTCGCTGCCGGACAAGAGCGGCTGAAGACGCTGGCTGACATCGGCCGGGCCGCGCCGAGAGCCCTGCTCGCCCGTTTCGGCCTCGAACTGGTCGAGGTTGAACCGGGCGAGGCCATCCCCGGCAGCTACTGGGGCGAGTGCGAGGCCGGCATCATCGGTTCGCGCGTCTATGCGCGAGGCGACACGCCGGTGCATTCCCTGTTGCACGAGGCGGGGCACCTGATGCTGATGCCGCCGGAACAGCGTGCCGCGGTGCATACCGACGCCGGCGACACCCAGCGCGACGAGGACGCCGTCTGCTACCTGCAACTGCTGCTGGCCGACGCGCTGCCGGGCTTCGGCCGTGAACGCGCCTTCGCCGACATGGACGCCTGGGGTTACAGCTTCCGGCTCGGCTCGGCCCGGGCCTGGTTCGAGCACGATGCCGAGGATGCCCGAGACTACCTCCATGCGCGGGCCCATCTCGCTGGGCTGTTGCCGCCGCCCTGCGCAGCCTCACCCCAGACCCAGAGCAGCAGGGCTGAAACGGCGAGGCAGAGGGCCACCAGCGCCAGTCCGGCGGGGTCGGCCGAAAGCAGCGGCGAAAGCAGGCCGGCCACGCCGGCTTGGAACATCAGCGAGAGGAAAGCCTGCATCGACGAGGCGCTACCCCGCTGCGCGGGGTAGAGGTCGAGCATCTGCAGCATGAGCTGCGGGAACACCACGGCCACGCCGAAGGACAAAAGCACCAGCGGTGCCACCGCCCAGGGCCAGGCATAGTCACTGGTGAACAGCGCGTAGGCGAGGTTCCACAGGGCCGCGAGCAGGCCGCAGGCGAAGCCCAGCACCAGCATCCGTCGGGCACCGTGGCGGCCGGCCGCCCGCCCGGTGATCCAGGCGCCAACCAGCATGCCGGCGATCACCGGCACGAAGAACCAGCCGAAATCCTGCTCGCTCAAGTCCAGATGCTGCATCACCACCACCGGGGCCGAGCTGATGTAGAGGAACAGCGCGGCGAAATTGAGGGTGGACACCGCCACCAGCCACATGAAACGCCGGTGCCGCAGCATCGCGAGGTAGTTGCCGAGCAAGGGGCCGGCCTGCAGTGGCAGGCGGCGCTCCGGCGGATGGGTCTCGGGCAGCAGGCGTTCGACCACGATGAACAGCAGCACGCAGAAAGCAACCAGGAACCAGAAGATCGCCTGCCAGTCGGCGAAGCCGAGGATCCAGCCACCGACGATCGGCGCCAGGGCCGGGGCGATGCTGAAGATCATCGAGACCTGGCTCATCAGCCGCTGCGCCTCTTCGCCGTCGTGCAGGTCGCGGATCACCGCGCGGCCAACGATCAGCCCGACACCGGCGCACAGACCCTGGATGAAGCGGAAGGCCAGCAGGGTCGGCAGGTCGGTGCTGAGCGCGCATCCGACCGAGGCCAGCCCGAACAGGGCGATGCCCCAGAGGATGACCGGACGGCGGCCGATGGCATCGGAGATCGCGCCATGGAACAGCGCCATCAGGCCATAGCCCAGCAGGTAGACGCTGATCGTCTGCTGCACGGCAGCCGGCGTGGCGGCGAACTCGCGGCCGATCACGGCGAAAGCCGGAAAAAGGGTGTCGATCGAGAACGGGCCGAACATGGCCAGCGCCCCCAGCACGAAGGCAAGCCGGGCGCGCGAAGGAAGGGGGATCGGACTCATGCGCTGCTGCGACCGGCCTCCAGGCGTCCACGCGCCACGTCGACACGGGCCAGCAGCACCAGCCCGAGCACGAAGAACAGGGCGGTGAAGCCCATCGCCAACTCGTGGCGGCCCTCGGTCATCCAGCTGATGATCCCGTAGCCCAGCGGCCCGAGGATCATCGCCGTCTTGACCGCGAAGCCCCAGAGGCCGAACACCTCGGCTTCGCGCCCAGCCGGGCAGAGCACGCCGACCAGGGCGCGACCGGCCGACTGGCTGGCGCCCATGCAGATGCCGGCCAGGTTGGCGGCGGTCCAGACCACCGCCCGGGCGTCGGACGCGGCAAGCAGGCCGATCGCCAGCAGCCAGCCCACCAAGGCCAGTGCCAGGGCATTGCGATGACCGATGCGGTCCTGCAGGTGACCGAACAGGGCCGCCCCCACCGCCGCCGTGATGTTGACCACCAGCACGAGCTGGATGCTCTCGGCCGGGGTGAAACCCAGCGCCTCGGTGGTGTAGATCGCGGCGATCGTGATGACCGTGCCGACGCCGGCCTGGAAGGCGATGATGCAGAACAGAAAACGCTGGAGTTGCGGCAGGTCGCTGACGCCGCCCAGCATGCCGCGCCAGCGCCTTTTCGAGGCCGCCCAGATCGCGGTGAAGGGCTGCGGCGCCGGCGGCGTGCGCTCCTTGAGCAGCAGGAAAGTGGGCAGCGCCGCCAGCAGGATGGTGGCGCCGGTGAGCAGCAGGGTCTCGCGCACCGCCGTCGAGGTGTCGCTGCCCCGCTCTTCGGCACCCATCACCCACCACAGGCAGACCGCGAGCAGCAGCACCGCCCCGCCATAACCCAGCGCCCAGCCGTATCCCGAGAGCCGCCCCATGCCTTCGTCGCGGGCCAGTTCGGGCAGGAATGCGGCGATCAGGTTCTCGCCGGTGCCGAACGCGGCATTGGTCAGCACGATCAGCACCAGGGCCAGAGCCACATCACCCGGCCCGCAGAACCACAGGGCCGCCGTGCCGGTGGCGCAAAGCAGCGTGGTGACCATCAGCAAGCGGCGCTTGCGGGCATGGGCATCGGCGTACAGGCCGAGCAGGGGCGCGGTGGCGACCACGATCGCGTAGGACAAGGAGAGGGCAGCGGTCCAAGCGAAGGTCGCCCAATCGGCACCAGCCGCCACCACGCTCACGAAATAGGCGTTGAAGATGGCGGTGATGACCACCGTGGTGTAGCCGGAATTGGCGAAATCGAAGCCGGCCCAGGCCCACAATTCGCGCCGCCGCACCGGAGGCGTGCCGGCATCGGCGTAGGCGCGGCGCATTCGGTTCATCGTGGGGTTTCCTCGGCGGCACGGCGGGCAGGCGGCGCGACTGTAGCAGCCGCTGCGCTCCGATGAGCCGCCCCGGCCTGCAGGGCTTTCGGAACCGGTCGCCTCGACAGCCCGAAGCCCGCCGCCGGCACCCCTGAACCCCGCCTGACAGGGCATAATCGGGAGTCGATTCCGCTTCCCGAGGTGTGCCCATGCTCGATGTTGGTGCTTCGATTCCGGCTTTCGCACTCAAGGCGTCCGACGGGCGCATGGTGAGCACGGAGAGCCTGTTCGGCCAGCGTTACGTGCTGTTTTTCTACCCGAAGGACGACACCCCGGGCTGCACCCGCGAGGCCTGCGGTTTCCGCGACCAGCAGGCGGGCTTCGCCGCCGCCGGTGTGGCGGTGTTCGGCGTCTCGGCCGACACCGATGCCTCGCACCAGAAATTCGCGAGCAAGCACCAGCTCAATTTTCCGCTGCTGGCCGACCCCGAGCTGAGCCTGCTCAAGGCCCTGGGCGTCTGGGTGCAAAAGAGCATGTACGGCAAGACCTACATGGGCGTGGCGCGCAGCACCGTGCTGGTCGGCCCGGATGGCCGCATCGAAAAGGTCTGGCCGAAGGTCAGCCCGGACGGCCACGCCGAGGAGATCCTGGCGGCACTCGGGGTACCGGCCAAGAAAGCTGCCCCGGCCAAGAAAGCCGCGCCGGCCAAGAAAGCCGCCCCGGCCCGCAAGCCCAAACCCTGAAAGCCGCCCGGGGCGGCCGGCTTCCCGTCGGCGGCCGGCTGTGCGAGGCTGCCGGGGCCGTTCGGATGGACCCATCGCCATGAGCCTGCTCGACCGCCTCAAGCGCTTCCTCACCCAGGCCAGCTCCTCGGGCCGCCCTGAGGACGCGATCAACCGCTCCGAACTCGAGGAAGAGAGCAAGGCGCGCGCCGGGCTCGAACGCCGCCTGCACGACCGCCGCAATGCCCGCGACGGCACCCGCGCACTGATCATCGACGATTCGGCGACGGTCACCGCCGCACTGGAGCGGATGCTGCTGCAGAACCGCTACCAGCTCGAAACCGCCGCCGATGCCGAGCAGGGGCTCGAGAAGATCGCCCACCAGGCCCCCGAGATCGTCTTCCTCGACATCGTGCTGCCCGGCATCAACGGCTTCGAGGCCTTGCGCCGCATCCGCCGCGATGCCGCCAGCCGCGACATCCCGGTCATCATGATGTCCGGCAACGAGCAAGCCACCGAGCAGTTCTACGCCCAGCGCATCGGCGCCGACGATTTCATGAAGAAACCGTTCTCGCGCTTCGAGGTGTTCGCCCGCGTCGAGAAGCTGCTCGATGCCGAGGACCGCCCGCGGCGCGCCTCGGCATCGACTTGACGGAGCCGGCCATCGCGCCGACGATCCGGGGCCCGCCCCCACCGACCGCGACGATGCTCCTCGACATCCTGCGCCGCGCCGCCCATCCGATGGCCCTGCTCGCCCACCGCCGCGCCGCGCGCGAGGCGCGCCACGACGGCCGCGGCGATCTCGAACTGCAGTTCTACCAGGCCTGCTTCGGCAACGACTACCTGCATGCCGGCTACTTCGACCCGATCCCGGATGATCCCGAAACCATCAGCCTCGCCAGCCTCAAGGCGGCGATGCAGGCCTACACCGACCTGGTCAGCCGCCGCGTGCCGGACGGTGCCCGCGTGCTCGATGTGGGCTGCGGCACCGGCGGCCTGATCGGCCAGCTCCGCGCCCGGGGCATCGAAGCCTCCGGCCTCACGCCCAGTTCGGCGCATGCCTGTTATGTGCGCGAGCGCCACGGCTGCGAGGTGATCGAATCACCGCTCGAGGCCATCGACCTTGATCGCTGGCGCGGCCGCTTCGACGTGCTGACCAGCATGGAGTCCTTCCACAACGTGCCGCTGGACCGCGGTGTGCCGGTGATGCGCGCGCTGCTGGCACCGGGCGGCCGCTGGATCAACATCGACTACTACCGTTTGAAGGAGCAGACCCGCAACCGTTCGGGCCAGCTGCTGCTCGACTACCGCGAGGCCATCGCCCGCAGTGGCTTCACCGTGGTCGAGGAGATCGACGTCAGCGCCAATGCCGCGCCTTCGATGGCTTTCGCCCACCTGCTGGCGTCGCGGATCGGCCTGCCGATGCTCGATTTCGGCATCGGCCGCTTCTTCTTCAAGAACCCGACCCTCCATTATCTGTTGCAGGATGTCGCCGCCAAGCGCCGCGCCCGCATCAACCTGGGCGCGCTCGACCCGGCCGTGCTGCTGGCCGAGAAACGTTACCTTCTGCAGGTGCTGGCGCCGCACTGAGCGGCGCGCTTCAGGCCCGCAGCATCGGCAGATCGAGGCCCTGCTCGCGGGCGCAGGCGCGAGCCTCCTCGTAACCGGCGTCGGCGTGGCGCATCACCCCGGTGCCCGGATCGTTCCAGAGCACGCGGGCGAGCCGCGCGTCGGCGGCTTCGCTGCCGTCGGCGACGATCACCACGCCGCTGTGCTGGGAGAAGCCCATGCCGACGCCGCCACCGTGGTGCAGTGACACCCAGGTGGCACCCCCGGCGACGTTGAGCATGGCGTTCAGCAGCGGCCAGTCGGAGACCGCATCCGAGCCATCGAGCATGGCCTCGGTCTCGCGGTTCGGGCTGGCCACGCTGCCGGAGTCGAGGTGGTCGCGGCCGATCACGATCGGCGCTTTCAGCTCGCCCGAGCGCACCATCGCGTTGAAGGCAAGGGCCAAGCGATGGCGGTCGCCGAGGCCCACCCAGCAGATGCGCGCCGGCAGGCCCTGGAAGGCTATGCGCTCCTTGGCCATGTCGAGCCAGCGGTGCAGGTGCGGGTCGTTGGGGATCAGCGCCTTCACCTTGGCGTCGGTCTTGGCGATGTCCTCCGGGTCGCCAGAGAGTGCCACCCAGCGGAACGGGCCGATGCCGCGGCAGAACAGCGGGCGGATGTAGGCCGGTACGAAGCCGGGGAAGTCGAAGGCATCGGTGCAGCCGGCATCCTTGGCCATCTGGCGGAGGTTGTTGCCGTAGTCGAACACCGGGATGCCCATGTCGGCGAAGCGCAGCATCGCCTCGACATGCAGGCGCATCGAATGTTTGGCCGCCTCGATGACGCGCTCGGGCGCATGCTTCTGCTCGTCGAGCCAGCGTTCGAGGGTCCAGCCGGCCGGCAGGTAGCCGTGCAGCGGATCGTGCGCCGAGGTCTGGTCGGTGACGGCATCCGGGCGGATACCGCGGCGCACGAGTTCCGGCAGGATCTCGGCGGCATTGCCGAGCAGCGCGACCGAGCGCGCCCTGCCCTCGCTGCAGTAGCGCTCGATGCGCGCCAGGGCGTCGTCGAGGTCGGTGGCCTGCTCGTCGACGTAGCGGGTGCGCAGGCGCATGTCGATGCGGCTTTGCCGGCATTCGATGGCGAGCATCGAGGCACCGGCCATGGTCGCGGCGAGCGGCTGCGCGCCGCCCATGCCGCCCAGGCCCGCGGTGAGGATCCAGCGCCCGCCGAGTTCGCCACCGAAATGCTGGCGACCCATTTCCGCGAAGGTCTCATAAGTGCCTTGCACGATGCCCTGCGAGCCGATGTAGATCCACGAACCGGCGGTCATCTGGCCGTACATCGCCAATCCTTTCGCATCGAGCTCGTTGAAGTGCTGCCAGGTCGCCCAGTGCGGCACCAGGTTGGAATTGGCGATCAGCACGCGCGGGGCGTCGGGGTGGGTCGGGAACACGCCGACCGGCTTGCCGCTCTGGATCAGCAGGGTCTGATCGTCCTCCAGCCGCTCCAGCACGGCGACGATGGCGTCAAAACTGGGCCAATCGCGGGCGGCGCGGCCGATGCCGCCGTAGACCACCAGCGCGGCCGGGTCTTCGGCCACCTCGGGGTCGAGGTTGTTCATCAGCATCCGCAGCGCGGCTTCGGTGCGCCAGTTCTTGCAACGCAGGGTGCTGCCGCGCGGGGCGCGGAGCACGCGGGAGGGATCGTGGCGGAGGTCGGTCACAGCGGCTCGGGCGACGGAGAAACGAGCGGAAAGTATAGACCGCCCCCAAGGCTTCACCGTCGCTCGGCCGAGCGGGCAAGACGCGCCGCGATGAGGCCGGAGTGAAGCAGCCTTTGGGCATCGGGCCGAATGATTTGCTACCCTCGATGGCCTTTTGTATGTCGCCCCAAGCCGTTTCTCGGAGTTTGTTGCATGGCCAACGACGAATCCCCGGCCGCCCACGGCACCAGCCGTCTCGGCTGGCTCGCCCTGGTCCCCGCCCTCATCCTGCTGCTGGCCTGGTGGACCACCGCCGGCGGCGACCGCATTCTGGTTGCGGCCTGGCCCTGGATCCCCTCGCTCGGCATCAGCCTGGCTTTCCGCATCGACGGCCTGGCCCTGCAGTTCATCCTGCTGATCGCCGGCATCGGCACTCTGGTCTTCATCTACGCCGCCGGCTACATGGCCGGGGTCAAGCAACGCCTGCGCCTGTTCGGTGCGCTGATCGCCTTCATGCTGGCGATGCTGGGCACGGTCAGCGCCGACAACCTGCTGCTGCTGTTCGTGTTCTGGGAGATGACCAGCCTCACCTCTTTCCTGCTGGTCGGCTTCAAACACGAAAAAGCCGCGGCGCGGCGCTCCGCGCAGCAGGCGCTGATGGTCACTGCCGGCGGCGGGCTGGTCATGCTGGCCGGCTTCATCATGCTGGGTGCCATCGCCGGCACCTATTCCATCAGCGGCCTGATCGCGACCGCGCCGAACTGGCTGGAGCATCCGGCGCTGCCGCTGGCGCTCGGCTGCGTGCTGGTCGGTGCCTTCAGCAAGTCGGCGCAGATACCCTTCCACTTCTGGTTGCCGAACGCGATGGCGGCGCCGACCCCGGTGTCGGCCTACCTGCATTCCGCCACCATGGTGAAGCTGGGCGTCTACCTGATGGCCCGGCTCGATCCTGCCTTCCACGACCTCGACCTCTGGCAGATGCTGCTGGTCGGTTTCGGTGGCCTCACCGCCGCCTGGTCGATGCTGCTGGCCCTGCGCGAACGCGACCTCAAGCGCATCCTCGCCTGGTCGACGGTGTCGGCGCTGGGCACCCTGACCATGCTGATCGGCCTGCCCGGCGCGGTGGCACCGGGCGCGATGGCGGCCTTCCTGCTCGCCCATGCGCTGTACAAGGCACCGCTGTTCTTCGTCGCCGGCAATGTCGACCACTGCACCGGCAGCCGCAGCATCGACGACCTCGCCGGCCTCGCCCCGCGCATGCCCTGGACCGCCGCCGCCGCTGCTATCGCGGCGGTGTCGATGGCCGGGATGCCGTTCTCGCTCGGCTATTTCGCCAAGCACCTGATCGACATCGCCCGTGCCGAGGGTGGGGTCTTCGTCTGGGCCGGCTATGCCAGCCTGATGGTCGGTGCGGTCTCGGTGGCGGTGGCTGCCGTGGCGGCGGTGCGCATCTTCTGGCATCGCAACGGCCGACCGGTGCCCGTGCAGATCCACGAGGCCGGCTGGGCGATGCGCCTGCCGCCGCTGCTGGTGGCCGGCGTCGGACTGGCCTTCGGGCTGCAGCCGGAATGGCTCGCGCCTCTGCTCGACCACAGCGCCGTCGCCATGGGCGGTGCCCTGCCGAGCACGGTGCTGGGTGTCGGCACGATCGGCCTCGACGGCCTGACCGGCGTGGTGGCCACGCTGGGTGCCGGCCTCGTCATCTACTTGGGCTGGGACCGCCTGCACCGCATGCTGGAGCGCGGCTTCCCGCTGATCGATCGGGTCGGGATGGTCGCCCACTACGAGCGCCTGCTGAAGGCCATTCCAGCCTCGGGTGCTTGGGCGACCCGGCGTCTGCAAAACGGCCAGGCGAGCACCTACACCCTCATGGCGGCAGGCTTCCTGATCGCAGCATTGGCTCTGGTCGTGCTGATCGCTTCACCACCGGCGGTGGCGCCCATGAGCTTGCCGTCCGGCACCCTGCCCGGCTTGATCGTGATCGGCCTCGGTGCCATCGCTGCGCTTCTGGTGCGGAGTTCCCTGCTTCTTCTGCTCGCCAGTGGTCTGGTGGGTTTCGGATCGGCAGCTGTGTTCTTGTTTCTCGGCGCCCCCGACCTCGCACTGACCCAATTCACCGTCGAGGTGGCCTTCATCGTGATGCTGGTCGCCATCCTGCTGAAGACCGGTGCATTCCGGCGCGGTGTAAGGAGCGAACGACCTCGACCCTTGCGCGAACTGGCTCGCGGCCTGATTGCTCTCGGAGGTGGCGTGTTGACCTTCTGGATGGTGCTGGCGGGATTGTCCGGCCCGGAAGACCGGACACTGATCGACTACTTCGGTGCCACCGCTGTTCCCGAGGCCCACGGCCGCAACGTGGTCAACGTGATCCTGGTCGACTTCCGTGCGATCGATACCTTCGGCGAGATCGCCGTGGTCGCCGCCGCTTTCTTTGCCGTTTTGCACCTGCTGCAAGGTCTCAAGCGCAAAAAGGAGACGCCGCGATGAACCAGGATGTCGTAATCCTGCGCTTGGCGGTGCGCCTGCTCTATCCGGTGATCCTGCTCGCCTCGGTCTGGTTGCTGCTGCGCGGTCACAACGCACCGGGTGGCGGCTTCATCGGTGGTATGACAGCAGTAGCGGCCACCATCCTCTTGGCGCTCTCGACTTCTTCGCAGACGGCTTTGGCCCGTCTGCCCGGTGGTGCCACACGGCTTGCCGCCGCCGGAGTCCTGATCGCCTTGTTGAGCGGGCTTCCCGGCCTTGCTGTGGGCGCTTATATGACCCATCTCTGGGCCACGCTTCCACTCGGCTTCACCGAACTCAAGGTCTCCACCGTGTTGCTGTTCGATCTCGGCGTGTACCTCGCGGTTTGGGGGTCGCTCGGTGGACTCTGTGCCCACGCCATCGGCCTCGACGAGGACACGCCATGAGCCTGCTGCTCGCCCTTTGCATCGGCCTGACCATCGGTGCCGGCCTCCACCTCACCATGTCGCGCGATCTGCTGCGGGTGGTGATCGGGCTGTCGTTGATCGGCTCAGGCGCGAACCTCACCGTTCTCTCTGCAGGCGGCATCCGCTTTCTTGCACCCCCCATTGTCCCTGACGATGCCACGGTGCTCCATGCGACCGCCGACCCCCTGCCCCAGGCACTGGTTCTTACCGCCATCGTGATCGGCTTCGCGCTGGTCTGTCTGTCGATCGTGCTGATGCTGGCGGTGCGTGCGGCTTCGAACACCGATGACATCGATGCTTTGCGCGCATCCGAACCGGAAGATGGCAGCGATGGCAAGCCTGCGATACTCAAGGATTGATTGATGGTCCTGCTCGAATCCCAGATCCACGCCCTGGTCGCGGCACCGCTGCTGCTGCCGATGCTGGCGGCTTTGCTGGCCGCGCTCCTGCCGCGCCATGCCGCTCGTATCAGTTTTGTTTCTGCCATCGGACTCCTGATCGTCGCTGTTTTGCTTCTGGCCGCAGTGGCGCAAGCAGGCACCTTGCGTACGGCCTTCGGCGACTGGCCGGCACCGTTCGGCATCGAGTTCGTGGCCGATCCACTGGCAGTGACGATGGTTGTCGTGACCGCCCTGATGGCTGTGGTCTGCCTGTTGTTCCAACGGAGCGGAATCGATGCCGCTCCGGAAGTCGCGGCTCTGCACCCCCTACTGCAATTACTGCTGGCAGGTGCCTGTGGTGCTTTCCTCACCGGCGACATCTTCAATCTGTACGTCTGGTTCGAATTGATGCTGGTGGCCGCCGTGGGCCTGCTCGCCTTGGGCGCAAGAAGGGATCAGCTCGAAGGTGCGTTCAAGTATTTCGTTCTCAACGCACTGGGAACGATGCTCTTCCTGATCGCCATCGGCTGGCTGTATGCACGCGTCGGCCATCTGAACTATGCGGCCATCGAGGCTGCAACCACCGGCCTGAGTGCCGCAGAGATCGGCCTGCTCGCCACCGCGCTGTGTTTGGGGCTGCTCCTCAAGGCTGGCGCCTTTCCGCTTTTCGCCTGGCTTCCGGCCTCGTACCACACCTTGCCGGCACCCATGGTGGCCTTGTTCTCGGGCCTTCTCACCAAAGCCGGTGTCTACGCCGTTCTGCGATTGTTGGGCGATGTGTTCGCCACGGCACCCGATCTGGTGTTCACGGTGCTTGGCTGGATCGCTGTCGCCACCATGGTGCTCGGCGTGCTCGGTGCCGCCTTCCACTGGGACATGCGACGCATCCTCGCTGTTCACATCATCAGCCAGATCGGCTACATGCTGCTGGGCATCGCATTGAACTCCGATGAGGGTCGGATGGGTGCCATGTTCTACACCGTCCACAACATCATCGTGAAAGCCAACCTGTTCCTGGTGGCCGCCCTCATCGCACGCGAGATCGGCAGTTACGATCTGCGCCAGGCGGGTGGACTCTGGGAAAGACGCCCGATACTCGCCCTGTGTTTCGCCATACCCGCTCTTTCGATGGTTGGTTTTCCACCACTTTCGGGGTTCTGGGCCAAATTCCTGCTGGTGCGGGAGGCTGCCATGCTCGAGCATTGGCTTTGGATGATCGCCATGTTGTCGGTCGGCTTCTTGACGATGTATTCGATGATGAAAATCTGGTTCGAAGCGTTCTGGAAACCAGCACCTGCTGGTTGGGTCGCCCCGAAACGCAGCGGCCGTGATGGTCCTGCCGTAGCGGCCTGCGTCATTCTGACTGCGCTGACCCTCACCCTCGGGCTGATGCCAGAGCCCTTCCTCGACTTCGTCGCTGCGGCCAACGCGGCCATGGAGGCCACGCCGTGAATCGCCTGTTCGCCGCGATCGAACTGCTGCTCCGCTTCAGTTGGCAAGTCGTCGTTTCGGGGGTCACCACCGCTCGAATCATCGTGGTACCCCGTCTGGGTGCCCATCCGGTCGTCGCCCGCTTCCATTACACCGGGCTGGACGAACGCGGTGCCGCCATTCTCGGCTGCCTGATCACGCTCACCCCCGGCACCACCACACTGGACATCGAACTGGACCGGCGCGAACTGCTGCTGCATGTGCTGGACGGCCGCAATCTGGCCGAGTCGGCGGCTTCGATCCGCCACGAGTTCGAACGGCCTCTGCAACGCTTGTTCCCGGACGCCGGCGATGCCGGCGGGAAGATCGGCTCATGAACCTCTCGATAGCGGTGCTGCTGATCGTGGCAGCCTCGATAATGGCGCTGGTGCTGGCCATCGCCCGCATGCTCAAGGCCCCCAGCGTGGCCGATCGCATCATCGCCCTCGATGTCCTGCTGAGCGCGGCCATCGCGCTGTGCATCGCTGCTGGTTTGTCGAGCGGCCGGGTGTTATTCATGGATGCCGCTGTTGTGCTTGCCTTGGTGGGTTTTGTCGCCACCATCGTCTGGGCCCGGGTCGTCGACCGTTCCGGTGACGCGGAGGACCTCGCATGAGCCTGATTGGTCTGATCTTGGTCGTCCTCGGTGCCACCCTGCTGGTGATCGCCGCACTGGGCCTGTGGACCCTGCCGGACGCCCTGGCCCGCCAGCACGCGGCCACCAAGGCCGGTACTTTGTCGCTGGCCCTGCTGCTGGTCGGCGCCGGCCTGCTGGCGGACAACGAGGGCTGGTGGTGGCGGATCGGTGTGGTCATCGTGCTGCTGGTCTGCACCCTGCCGGTGGCCTCGCACATGCTCGCCCGTGCCGCCGCACGCAGCGGCCTGACGCCACGACAGATCGCCGAGGCGCAGCCGATGGATTCGGGCTCTCGGTCAGACAGCAAAAGCTGACGCTTTGCCCAGGCCTCAGGGGCGTGTATCGATCCGCTCGTCGGTCCCGATTTTCTGTGTTGTCCGAACGATGAGCCAATCGACGACACTGCGCAGGGCTTCCTCCGGGCTGGCACCGGTGCTTCGTGCCTGATGGTAGGCCTGCAACTGTGCGTGTGCGCTGGTCCCGCGGGAAAGCAGCGTCGGCAGGCGCTGAAGGATCCGATCCGCCCCCAGTGCGGCGCGATCGGGAGCAGTGATCGCTAGCAACTCGTCTATCCAACGAGTAACCGGACGTACCGAGCCGTCGCGTTCGTCGATGAATTCCGCCTCGAGCCCATCCCGCTTCGCCCGCCAGCGGTTCTCATCGATGATCCGCCGTGTCTGCTGGTTGTAGGACACGGCCAAGGATGGATCGTGGACCAGGGCCCGGACCAGGCAGCGGTAAAGGGCCGCGATGATCAATGCGTCTTCGGATCTCGTACAGGCATCGGCGATTCTCAGTTCCAGGGTCGGGTAACGCAAAGCCGGGCGGATGGCCCACCACAGGAAGCTCGCATCGCGCATCGCTCCAGCCTGCACCAGGCGAGCGGCGAAAGCATCGTAGTCGTCTTGGTCGAGGAAAAAATCCGGGATCCCGGTACGGGGCCATTCGTCGTAGGCCACCTGGCGATAACTCATCAGACCGGTGACATGGCGGTTCCAGAACGGCGAGGACGTGGAGAGCGCGAGGAACAGAGGCAGCCAGCGCATCACGCCGTTCATCACCCGTACCCGGTCGATGCCCGGTGGGACGGCAACGTGGACATGCAGTCCACAGATCACATTACGACGGCCGACAATGCCGAAATCGGCGATCAGTCTCTCGTAGCGCGGCTTTTGGGTCACCTCAAGATGGGCCCAGTGGGAACTGGGGTGCGTCCCTGCGGCGACCAGCCGGTACCCCATGGCTTCCGCGACCTCGGCCAAGCCGGCCCGGCAGTGGTCGAGCACCTGGATGGCTTCGTCGAAGTCATGCAGGACCGGGGTGGCGGCTTCGATCTGCGATTGCAGCAACTCGGGTGCTGCCACCTGGCCCAGCCGTTTGCGACAGGCATCGAGATAGGCCTTGGGCACCCGCGCCATGAGCTTGCGGGTCTTGGGGCTGACGAGGAAGAACTCCTCCTCGATGCCGAACGTGAAAGACGATGCGTCGTTCATGAGGCTCCTTCACCGAAAGAGTAAGGTACCCAAGGCTGCCCCCATGGAAGTTGAACCGATGCCCGTGGCCCGCGATCAAGCCGCCAGCAGGCGGCGCAGCGTGGCGGCGTAGGCGGCGGCGGCCGGTTCGCGGTCGGCATGGCACCCCTCGCTCACGACGCGGCGGCCAGCAACGAACACCTCGCGCACCAGCGGCCGGTTGCCGCAGAACACCCAGCGGTCGAGGGCATCGTCGAGGCCGGCCGCGGCCATCGCCGGCGCGCTTGCATCGAGCACCAGCAGGTCGGCGGCCATGCCTTCGGTGAGCAGACCCACCGCCTGGCCGGTCGACGCCGCGGCCGAGGCCGCGAGCGCGCGCAGCATCGCCTCGCCGGTGCTGCCGGGGCCGAGCAGGGCACGGCTGCGCTTCTGTTCGATGAGGCGCTGGCCGTAGTCCAACCAGCGCAGTTCCTCGACCGGTGACACCGAGACATGGCTGTCCGAGCCGATGCCGTAGCGACCGCCCGCCGCGAGGAAGGCACGCAAGGGGAACAGGCCATCGCCGAGGTTGCCCTCGGTGCTCGGGCAAATCGCCACCGTCGCGCCGCTGCGGGCGATGCCGCGCAGTTCGTCCTCGTCGACATGGGTGGCGTGAACCAGGGTCCAGCGGGCATCGACCGGCAGCTCATCAAGCAGGTAGCGGACCGGACGGCGACCGTGGGTGGCGAGGCAGTCGACCACTTCCGCCTGCTGCTCGGCGATGTGCAGATGCACCGGCAGGCCTGGCTCGTCGAGGGCCGCCAGTACTTCGCGCATCGTCGCGACCTCGACCGCACGCAGGCTGTGGAAGGCGATGCCGATGCGCACCGTCGAGCTGGCATGGCGACGCAAGCCTTCGACAAGACGCAGGAAGTCTTCGGTGGCATGGCCGAAGCGCCGCTGCCGTTCCAGCAGCGCGCGGCCGTCGAAACCGCCGCGCTGGTAAAGCACCGGCAACAGGGTCAGGCGGATGCCGGTGTCGCACGCCGCGGCGATGATCGCATCGGCCAGTGCCGAGGGCGGGGCGTAGGGCCGACCGTCAACATCATGGTGCAGGTAATGGAACTCGCAGACGCTGGTGTATCCGGCCTCCAGCATCTCGACGTAGAGCTGGCGGGCGATGGCATACACAGCCTCGGGCGAGAGCGTGGCGGCGAAGCGGTACATCCAGTCACGCCAGGTCCAGAAGCTGTCGGCCTCCGACTGCTGGCGTTCGGCGAGGCCGGCCATGGCGCGCTGGAAGGCGTGCGAATGCAGATTGGCGATGCCGGGCACGAGCCAATCGACCGCTGTGGCCGGCGCCGCAAAAGCCGCTGAAGGCTGGCCCAGCCGACCGGCCTCGTCCGCATCGATCACCATGCCCCGGTGCCACTGCCGACCGTCGAAAAGGGCATGGGCGTGGAGCGGATTCATCGAGGGCCTTGCGTGCAGGACAGATCGCTATGCTAGCGGTCCCAACCGCCGCCCGCGACGCCCGTGCCCTCGCCTGCCTTCCTGCTGCGTCATCTCCGCCTTGTCACTCTCGACGGCCCGGACGCTTACGCCGTGCGGGAGGATGGCGTGCTGGCCGTGCGCGAGGGCCGCATCGTCTTTGCCGGTGCGGCATCGGCGCTGCCGGCCGACTGCCATGGCCTGGAGCCGATCGACGGCCAGCAGCAGCTGCTGACGCCCGGACTCATCGATGGCCACACCCACCTCGTGTTCGCCGGCGATCGTGCCGGCGAATTCGAGCAACGTCTGCAGGGCGCCAGCTACGAGGACATCGCCCGGGCCGGCGGCGGCATCCTCTCGACCGTGCGCGCCACCCGCGCCGCCAGCGAGGACGCGCTGTTCGCCGAGTCGCTGCCGCGTGCACGCGCGCTCGTGGCCAGTGGCTGCACCACGCTGGAGATCAAGTCCGGCTACGGGCTGACCCTCGCCGACGAAGCGAAGATGCTGCGCGTGGCGCGGCGTATCGGTGAGTCACTCGGCATCACGGTGCGCACCACGTACCTCGCCGCGCACGCCCTGCCACCGGAGTTCGCCGGCCACACCGAGGATTACATCGACGCCGTCATCGCTTGGCTGCCCATCCTGCAAGCCGAAGGTCTGGTCGATGCCGTCGACGCCTTCTGCGAGCGCATCGCCTTTTCAGCCGAGCAGACCCGCCGTCTGTTCGAGGCGGCACGCGCCCTCGGCCTGCCGGTGAAACTGCATGCCGACCAGCTCTCCGACGGCGGTGGCGCAGCGCTCGTGGCAGGCTTTGGCGGGCTCTCTGCCGATCATGTCGAACACACGCAGGAGGCCGCCGTGGCGGCTATGGCCGCCGCCGGCACCGTGGCCATGCTGCTGCCGGGCAGTTTCCACTGCCTGCGCGAAACCCAGCGGCCACCGATCGAGGCCTTCCGCCGCCACGGCGTGCCGATGGCGGTGAGCACCGATCTGAATCCGGGCACCTCACCGCTGCGCTCCTTGCCGCTGGCGATGTCGCTCGCCTGCACGCATTTCCGCTTGACGCCGGAAGAAGCCTTGCGCGGAGCGAGCCAGCACGCGGCCAAGGCCCTGAGCCTTGCCGATCGTGGTCGCATCGCGCCGGGCTTGCGCGCCGATCTGGCGCTCTGGCCGCTGCGGCACCCGGCCGAGCTCTGCTACTGGCTGGGTGCGGTACGGCCCTCGGCCCTGTGGGCGGAAGGTCACGCGCTCGCTCTGGGCTCAACGTGAGCGACGAGGCGCATCTGTTCGAAACACTTTTACGATCAGGAGTGTCGGCTTCGAAGTGACCGTCAGAAGCTCCCCCGCGCCTGCCCATGCGCGACCTGGGAACGCGACGGCTCAGGCTCCGCGTCCCGCTCCGCATTCGCCGCCGCTCGCCCTCCATGGCTCGCTTCGCTGTCCATCAGGCCGCGCTGGCGCGGCGCTCGGTGACGGGCATCTGCCGAAAGATGCGATCGGCCAAAAGATACGAAGCGAAGATGGGCTTCGCGCTGCTCACGCCATCCTCGCCGCAGCCGCGAAGCACCCTGCGCGGCAGGCTGGGGGCCGGCGGCGGATTTCGAGGGCCAGCCCGGTGATCAGACGCCAGGCCCGCAGGGTGCGCCCCGGACGGGCGCACCGACCGAGGGCGCCATGGATGCGCCCTTCGGTCGGCCCGTCGGGTTGCTTGCCGCACGGGTGCCGGCCCGAGTCCGCCGGAGGCTCCCGGCCTGTCGCGGCGGGGGTGCTCCGGGAGCGTCCCGGCCTGCTGGAGCGCGGAATAAGGCCACGCCCTCGCGCCTGCCGACGCGCGACCTGTGGACGCGACGGCTCAGGCTCTGCGTCCCGCTGCGCATTCGCCGCCGCTCGCCCTCCTTGGCTCGCTTCGCTGTCCGTCAGGCCGCGCTGGCGCGGCGCTCGCTGACGGGCATCTGCCGAAAGATGCGATCGGCCAAAAGATACGAAGCGAAGATGGGCTTCGGAAGACGGCTTTGTGCTGCTCACGCCATCCTCGCCGCAGCCGCGAAGCACCCCGCACGGCAGGCTGGGGGGCCGGCGGTTGATTTCGAGGGCCAGCCCGGTGATCAGACGGCAGGCCCGCAGGGTGCGCCCCGGACGGGCGCACCGACCGAGGGCGACAAGGATGCGCCCTTCGGTCGGCCCGTCGGGTTTCTTGCCGCACAGCAGCCGGCCCGAGTCCGCCGCAGGGCCCCGGCCTGTCGCGGCGGGGGGTGCTACTCCGGGCAGATCCCGGCCTGCTGGCGCGGGGGTGCTGCTCCGAGCGCGACGGCTCAGGCTCCGCATCCCGCAGCACTCACTGACGGCCCTATCAGGGGTGTGGGTTCAGAAATGACCGATCGTCTGATCGCGCCGAGCCCGACTCAGCTTCAGGCCTTCTTGGCCGGGGCTTTCTTGGTCGCGACCTTCTTCACGACAGCGACCTTGGCCGGCGCGGCCTTGACGGCGGTCACGGCAGCCTTGACGACCGTCTGATGCGGACGCGCATTGCCGTAGGACGCGTTGTAACGCTTGCCTTTGGCGGTCTTGCGGTCACCCTTACCCATGGGAATCTCCTCGAATCAAAGTCGTTGGACAGAAAGGATGAAAGTGTAGCATCCAAAAGGCCGACGACGTCAGTTCGCGGGGCCTGCAGCCTCTGCCGGGGCGTTCGGGCAGGCACAATCGGCGTGCGCTCGGCGCAGGTTGACCGCGTGCGCCACCGCCACCAGCAGGCCGCCCAGGCTCATCACGATGGCGTGCGGCACCGGCTGTTCGTGGATGGCCGGCACCAGCCGCTCGCCGTAGAGGATGCCCAAGCCGAGCAGCAGCAGGCCCCAGGCATGGAAACGGCCATGGAAGCGCAGGCTGTGCGCCACCGAAAGCACGGCGAAGGTGGTCGACATGCCGAGGAACACCAGCTCGAAGCCGTGCGAGGCGAGCACACTCAGACCAAGCGCCGGCAGCAGGCCGATGGTGAGCGGCAAGGTCGCGCAGTGAATCACACAGAGTGTTGCGGCACTGATGCCGAGACGGTCGTACCAGCGACCGCGGAGCTCGACGGCGGGCCGGTGGATGGGATGGCGCATGGTGCTGGACCTCTTGGCGAAACAGCCGTAACACTATAACATCGCCATCTGACTTTAATCTTGCTTTTCCACGACCCCTAACCACGGTGCTGACCATGCCACGACTGCTGCCCCGCTCTACGCTCGCCCTCGCCGTTTTCGCGGCCCTGGCCGCCCCGGCCTTCGCCGCCCAGGCCGAGCATCCGCACAACCAGCGCGACAAGGCCCGAGAACTGGACACGGTGAAAGTCACCGCCACGCCGCTCGACACGCCGCTGGAGCAACTGGCCCGTCCGGCCGCCGTGCTCACCGGCCTGGCCCTCGACGATCAGCGTGCGGCGACCTTGGGTGAAACCGTGGACGGTCTCGCCGGCGTGCAGAACGCGCCCTTCGGTCCCGGCGTCGGCCGCCCGGTCATCCGTGGCCTCGACGGTGCCCGCGTGCAGGTGCTGGCCAACGGCATGGCCGCGCTCGACGTCTCCACCGTCAGCGCCGACCACGCGGTCAGCGTCGAACCCTTCCTCGCCGACAGCATCGAAGTGCTGAAAGGCCCGGCCAGCCTGTTCTTCGGCAGCGGTGCCATCGGCGGCGCGGTCAACGTGGTCGACAACCGCATCCCGCGCGCGCCGGCCGAGCGTTTCATCAGCGGCCGCGCCGAGATCCGCGCCTCCTCCGGCAATGGCGAGGGTGCCGGCCTGTTCCGGCTCGATGGCGGCACCGGCAGCTTCGCCTGGCACCTGAGTGGCCTGCTGCGCGACAGCGGCGACATCGACATCCCCGGCTTCGCCTACTCCGAAGACAAGCGCGCCGAGGAGATCGCCGAGGGTAAAAATCCCGCCGATTTCGAGCGCGACGTTCTGAAGAACTCGGCCATCAACACCACCGCACTGGCTGGCGGCATCGCCTGGTTCGGTGATCGGGTGTTCTGGGGCGCCTCGCTCTCCAGCTTCGCCACCAAGTACGGCGTGCCGGGCCACGACCATGGCGGTCATGGCGGTCACGGTCATGGTGGCCACGGTCATGGTCATGGCGGTCACGACGATGACGACAAGGTCAGCATCGACCTCGACCAGCAGCGCACCGAATTCAAGGCCGGCATCAACGAGCTCGGCCCGTTCCGTCAGGTCGCCTTGCGCGGCGTGATGAGCGACTACGTTCACGTCGAACTCAAAGGCCACACGCCCAGCACGCGCTTCATCAACGACGCCAGTGAACTGCGTCTGGAAGCGGTGCAGGAGACGCTCTGGGGCTGGGACGGTGCGATCGGCCTGCTGCAGAGCCAGCGCGACTTCGCCACCATCGGCGAGAAGGACTTCGTGCCGCCCACCGAAACCCGCGAACAAGGCATCTTCCTGATGCAGCAGCGCGCCTTCGGTGATTTCCTGTTCGAACTGGGTGCCCGCCACGATCGCGTCGACGTCGACATGGTCAGCGGCATCATCGAGCGCAACTTCAACGCCAACAGCGGCTCGCTTGGCCTGCGCTGGAACGCAAACGAGACCTGGCACTTCACCGCCAACCTCGACCGCGCCGAGCGCGCACCGACCGCCGAAGAGCTCTACTCGGAAGGCGCGCACGCCGCCACCTCATCCTACGAGATCGGCGATCCCTTCCTCGATACCGAGCGTGCCGACCGCATCGAATTCGGTGCCCACCTGCACGCCGGCCGCTTCGAGGGCCGTGCGGCGATCTACCGCACCGAGTTCCGCGATTTCATCTACTCGGTGGACTCGGGGCTGGAGATCGACGATCTGCCGGTCCGGCTCTGGGTGCAGGACGATGCCACCTTCACCGGCTGGGAGCTCGAAGGTCGCTTCCTGCTCGCCGAAGCCGCCAGTGGCCGCTGGAGCCTCAACGGCTTCGTCGATGATGTCCGCGGCGAACTGGATGCCGGCGGCAACCTGCCGCGCATCGCCCCGACCCGGGTCGGCTTGGCCTTGGGCTGGGAGCATGATGCTTGGCGCGGCAGCCTCGGCATGGTCAACCACTTCGAGCAGGACCGCGTTGCCACCGGCGAGTCGCCGAGCGATGCCTTCACCCTGGTCGATGCCCAGCTCAGCTACCACTGGGACACCCAGACCTTCGGTTGGGAGGCTTACCTCAAGGGCAGCAACCTGACCGACGCCGAAGCCCGCTTTCACACCTCGTTCCTGAAGGACAAGGTGCCGCTGATGGGTCGCAGCTTCACCACCGGCTTGCGCGTGTTCTTCTGAAGCCGACCCGCGCCCCTCACTCGCGCTCGAGTTCCGGGCGCTCGGTGGCGGGGCGCTCGGCGGGATCCTCACCGACCTCGTCGCCAGCGGCGGCGGGGTCGGCGGCCTGCAGCACAGCCTGCTGCTCGTTGGTCAGCCGGCCGATGTGGAAGGCCGCGTAACCGGGCAGCACCAGCTGGTTGAGCGCCTTGCCCAGCACCTGGCCCGGAAAGGGCGAGACGATGTCGGTGCGCTCACTGGTGACCGGATCGATCACATGGCCGAGGCGCTGGCCAAGCGTTACCGCCTGCCCCAGCTCGATCTCGGCGAACAGGAAGCCCGAGGCATTGGTGCGCACCCAGCGCGAATCGAAATAGATCGGCGCCGGATCCGGCGCGGCGGCATCGGTGCTTTCGCGAGCGAGCATGCCCTTGTGGTCCATCAGGATGCGGATCGCCTCGGCGGCCGGCTCGATGTGCTGCAGTTCGATGAACTGCGGTGCGCCGACCTCGAAGGTCACCGCCGGGATGCCGGCGGCTACCGCCGCCACCCGCAACATGCCGCGCGTGCCCTCACTGTGCAGCACCAGGGTGTTGCCGAAACCGCGGGTCAGTTCGAGCACCGAGGGCTCGCTCAGGTTGGCGCGGATCTGCGGCAGGTTGGTGCGCTGGAAGGAACCGGTGTGGAAATCGACCAGCGCGTCGCAATGCCGCACCACGTCGTTGAAGAAGCCATGCGCCATCCGCGCGGCAATGCTGCCGCTGCGGCTGCCGGGGAAATGCCGGTTGAGGTCGCGGCGATCCGGCAGGTAGCGGCTCATCCGTGAGAAACCGAACACGTTGACGATGGGGGCCACCACCAGAGTGCCACGCAGGCGGCTCGGATCGACCTCCTGACCGAGTCGGCGGGCCACCTCGATGCCGTTGACCTCATCGCCGTGGATGCCGGCGATCAGGCACAGCACCGGCCCCGGCCGGGCGCCGTGGGCGATGATGATCGGGCTGGGCAGTTCGCCGCGGCCAAGGCCGTCCGGCGGGGCCCATTGCAGGGTCTGCCGCGAACCGGGCAGCACAAAGCGATCGAGCAACTGGAACGGCGTGACCAGCTCCGTCGCCGGAATGGGCGCCTCAGGACGGGCCAGCAAGGGCGGCGGCTCGGGGCCGACCGGGCTCGGCCGGCGCGGCGGATCGACCGGAAAATCCTGGGCCCGCAGCGGGCCGGTGGCGACGAGCAGGGCCAGGCTGAGCAGGCGCAGAGGCAGACGGATCATGCTGGGGTGTTTCCGGAGCAGAGGGCGCAGCGGCCCAGGACTTCGACATGGCTCAAGGTGGCGCTGAAACCCCGTTCGGCCACCAATTGCTGCAAGGCCATCGAGACGCCCTCGTCCTCCAGCTCCTCGGCCGATTCGCAGCTCTGGCAGATCAGGATCGGCACCACATGGCCTTCGGCGGGGTGGTGGCAGGCGAGAAAGGCGTTGACCGAGGCCAGCCGGTGGATGAAGCCGTGTTCGAGCAGGAAATCGAGCGCCCGGTAGACCGTCGGCGGAGCCGAGGCACCGGGGCCGCCCCGCATCCGTTCGAGAAGGTCGTAGGCCTTGATCGGCCGGCCGGCCTCGACGATGTGGCGCAGCGCCTCGGCACGGATCGGTGTGAGGTTGAGTCCGCGCTCGCGGCAGACCCGCTCGACCACCCGCAGGCAATCGGCGGGCCCGTGGGCGTGCTGCTCCGGCCGCAGGCAGGCCGCCGGCAGCGGTGGCGCTGCGATGCTGCGGCTGGGCTTGCGGCGCGGCGGCCTGGCCATCGACGGCGACTCAGTTCGGGCGCGCGGCGATGCGCTGGAGCGCGGCGTCGATCCGCCGCAGGGCCTCGTCGCGGCCGGCGAGGTAGACGGTGTGCTCGATCGACGGCGAGACCGAGGTGCCGGTGATCGCCACCCGCAACGGCTGCGCCAGCTTGCCCATGCCGATGCCAAGGGCGGCCACGCTGTCGGCCAGACTCTGCTGCACCGCCACCGGCGACCAGCCGGGCTGGGTGGCAAGGCGCTCGCGCAGCTCGGCCAGTGGCGCGGCGGCGGCGGCGACCAGGTGTTTGTCGACGGCGGCCTCGTCGTAACTGGAAAGCGGGCGGTACCAGACCGCGGCCCGCTCGGCCATGTCCTTGAGCGTCTTGCAGCGTTCGGCCAGCGCCACCACCACCGCGACCGGCTCCGGGCCGCTGGCGAGGTCGAACCCCTGCTGGCGCAGGTGCCACTCGAGGTGCACGGCAGTGGCCGCCGGATCGTCGGTCTTGAGGTAGTGCTGGTTCAGCCAGTCGAGCTTGTCGCGGTCGAAACGCGAGGCGCTGTGGTTGACGTTCTCGATGCTGAACAGCCGAACCAGTTCGTCGATCGAGAAGATCTCCTGGTCACCGTGGCTCCAGCCGAGGCGCACCAGGTAGTTCAAGAGCGCGTGCGGCAGGTAGCCGTCGTCGCGCCACTGCATCACGCTGACCGCGCCGTGCCGCTTGCTGAGCTTGGCGCCGTCGGGGCCGAGGATCATCGGCAGGTGGGCGAAACGCGGCACCGCCGCCCCCAGCGCCTGGTAGGTGTTGATCTGCCGCGGGGTGTTGTTGACGTGGTCATCGCCGCGGATCACGTCGCTGATGCCCATGTCGATGTCGTCCACCACCACCGCGAAGTTGTAGGTGGGGAAGCCGTCGGAGCGGATCATCACGAAGTCGTCGAGTTCGCTGTTGGCAATCTCGATGCGACCCTTGACGGCGTCGTGGAAGACCACGCTGCCGCCCTCCGGGTTCTTCAGGCGGACCACGCGGTCGGGATCGTCGCGGTACCCGGCGCCCAGCTCACGGTACTTGCCGTTGTAGCGCGGCTTCGCGCCGGCGGCCAGCGCCGCCTCGCGCATGGCCTGGACCTCGTCCTTGCTGTCGTAGGCGTAATAGGCCTTGCCGGCCTGCACCAGCTCACTGGCGACCTGCCGATAGCGCTCGAGCCGGTCGCTCTGGAACACCGGGCTTTCGTCGGCATCGAGGCCGAGCCACGCCATGCCATCCAGAATGGCCTGCACCGCCTCGGGGGTGGAACGCTCCTGATCGGTGTCCTCGACCCGCAGCAGGAAGCGGCCACCGCGACGGCGGGCTTCCAACCAGCAGTACAGGGCCGTTCGCGCCCCGCCGATGTGCAAATAACCGGTGGGGCTGGGGGCGAAACGGGTGCGGCAGCTCATGGGCGGGCGTGGCGGCGGGCGATTCGGCATTCTAGTCGATGGCCCAGCCCGGGGTACCGCCCGGAGGCTGCATAATCCACCGACCGCCCACGCCCCGCCGCCATGCGTCCGATCCCCTTGCTGCTCGTCCTGCTGCTCGCCCCGCTGCTGCCGCTCTCGGCCATGGCTACCCCGGTCACGACCGCGGTGAACGCCCCGCCTGCTGCGACCACCGCATCGGTGTACGTGGCGCTGGACACCAACCTCGGCCAGGTGGTGATCGAGCTCGATCCGGTGCGGGCACCCTTGACGGTGGCCAACTTCCTCGCCTACCTCGACGCCGGCCACTACAACGGCACGGTGTTTCACCGCGTGGTGCCCCATCTGCTGGTGCAGGGCGGCGGCTTCACGCCCGATCTGCAGCCCAAGCCGGAGCGCGCTCCTGTCGTCAACGAGGCCGGCAACGGCCTGTCCAACCTGCGCGGCTCGGTGGCCGCGGCGCGTCGCCCCGACACCGCGGATTCGGCCGGTGCGCAGTTCTTCATCAATGTGGTCGACAACCCGCAGTTCGACCGCAGCGATGCCAGCGACCCCTTCACCGCCGGTTATGCGGTGTTCGGCCGGGTGGTGGCGGGCATGGACGTGATCGACCGCATGCGCGAGGTCGAGACCGGCCCGGCCGGCCCCTTCCCCTCGCGCGTGCCGAGGACACCCATCGTCATCGAACGTGCCGGCCGGACCGAGGCGCCCGCCGTGCTGCCGCCGGCGCCGATGCCACGCGTCGACCGATGAGCACGCTGTTCCTGTCCGACCTGCACCTCGACGCGAACCGCCCCGCGACCACGCAGGCCTTCGAGGCGCTGATGGCCGGCGAAGCCCGCCATGCCGAGGCGGTCTACCTGCTCGGCGACCTGTTCGAGGCCTACCTCGGCGACGACGACGACGACGAACTGCCGGCCCGGGTCGCGACGGCCACCGCCGCCGTCCGGGCGAGTGGCGTTCCGGTGTTCTTCCAGCGCGGCAACCGCGATTTTCTGGTCGGCCCGGACTACGCCGCCCGGGCCGGCTGGACCCTGCTGCCCGACCCGGCAGTGATCGAGTTGCAGGGCGAACCGACCCTGCTGCTGCACGGCGATCTGCTCTGCCTCGACGACACCGGCTATCAGGCCCTGCGCCGGCAACTGCGCGACCCGGCTTGGCAGACCGGGTTCCTCGCCCAGCCGCTGCCGGCACGGCGCGCCTTCGCCGCCAAGGCCAGAGCCGCCAGCGCCGCCGCGCAGAGCGGCCGCGACGAATCGATCGGCGATGCCAGCCCGGCCGAGGTCCGTCGGCTGATGGATCTGTACGGCGTGCGGTGGATGATCCACGGCCACACCCACCGCCCGGCCCTGCATCGGGTGCCGCTGGCCCGCGGCGAGGGCCTGCGGATCGTGCTGGGCGACTGGTACACGCAGGCCTCGGTGCTGCGGGTCGACCACGACGGTTTGCGGCTCGAACACGCCGCCTGAGCCCTGCGGCTCAGGGCCCGCTCAACCCCGGCAGGGCCGCGAGTTCATCCTCGCTGAACCCGGCAGCGCGGCGCGCCGCCAGGTTGAACGGGCCGCGCACGGCCTGGCTGCCGTAAGCGCGAACGAGGCCGGCGAAGGTCGGCCAGGGCTTCAGCCCATCGCGCTCGCAAAGCCAGCGGAACCAGCGCGAACCGGCGCCGACGTGGGCCACCTCCTCGCGCAGGATCACCTCGAGCAGGGCGATACTCGCCGTATCGCCGACATCGCGCAGGCGTTCGATCAGGCCGGGCGTCACATCGAGGCCGCGCGCCTCGAGCACCCGCGGCACCAGGGCCATGCGTGCCAGCGCGCTGTGCGCGGTTCTCTCGGCCATCTCCCACAGACCGTTGTGGGCGTCGAAATCGCCATACGCATGGCCGAGCTCGGCCATGCGCACGGTGAGCAGGTTGAAATGGCGAGCCTCGTCGTCGGCCGTGCGCACGAAATCGGCGGCGAAGTCGGCGGCGGCATCGTCGGGAAAATCGCGGAAGCGGTACACCGCATCCCACGCGAGATCGACGGCATTGAGTTCGATGTGGGCGATTGCGTGCAGGAAGGCCGCACGCCCGGTCGCGCTGCCCAAGCCGCGCTTGGGCAGCTGCTTCGGGTGCACGAGTTGTGGCAGCAAAGGGCGGCCGGGGAAGCGGATCGGCTCGGGGGCCGGCGCCTTGGGGTCGGCCCGCAGCTCGCCGGCCACAAAGGCCGCCGCGTAGGTGCGGGTCTTCGCGCACTTGGCCTGCGGGTCGGCGGTGGCGAGGCACTCTGCGGCGGCCGCGTACAGATCGAACGCCTGCCCTGCCCGGCTGATGTCCACCGTATGCATCGACGGGCGTCTCCGCCGGGCTCAGCCGCGCGCGGCCATGGCCGCGTCGTTGCGCGTGCCGCTCAGGCGCTCGAAATAGCCCGGCTCGACGCCAGTGACGTACTCGCCCGAGAAGCAGGAGGTGTCGAAGCCGGCAATGCGGTTCTTCGGCCCGGACACCGCGGCCTCGAGGTCGGCCAGATCCTGATAGACCAGCCAGTCGCAGCCGAGATGTTGCTGGATCTCGGCCTCGCTGCGGCCGTGCGCCACCAGTTCGTTGGCAGCCGGCATGTCGATGCCGTAAATGTTGGGGAAACGCACCGGCGGCGCGGCGGAGGCGAGGTAGACCTTCTTGGCCCCGGCCTCGCGGGCCATCTGCACGATCTGCTGGCTGGTGGTGCCACGCACGATCGAATCATCGACCAGCAGCACCACCCGATCGCGAAACTCCAAGGGGATCGGATTCAGCTTGCGGCGCACCGATTTCTCGCGCAGCTCCTGCCCCGGCATGATGAAGGTGCGGCCGACGTAACGGTTCTTGACGAAGCCCTCGCGGTACTTCACGCCCAGCACGTTGGCGATCTCCAGCGCCGCATCGCGCGAGGAATCGGGGATCGGGATGATCGTGTCGATGTCGTGGTCGGGCCAGAGCCGCAGGATTTTCTCGCCGAGCTTCTGACCCATCCGCATCCGCGCCTTGTGCACCGAGACGGTGTCGATCATCGAGTCCGGCCGCGCGAAGTAGACGAATTCGAAAATGCAAGGCGCGAAGCGGCCCGGTTCGGCCACCAGCTCGGCATGCAGCTGGCCATCGGCGGTGAGCACGATCGCCTCGCCCGGCCGAACATCGCGGATCAGCTTGAAGCCGAGCAGGTCGAGGGCGACCGATTCCGAGGCCACGGCGTACTCGTCGCCCTGCGGGCTGGGGCGACACCCGAGCACCAGTGGGCGGATGCCGTTCGGGTCGCGGAACGCCACGAGGCCAAGGCCCATCACCAGGGCCACCACCGCGTAGCCGCCCTTGACGCGGCGATGCACGGCACCGACCGCGGCGAGTGCTGCCGCCGGCGAGAGCGCGCCGCGGACCGCCAGTTCGTGGGCCAGCACATGCATCAGCACCTCGGAATCGGAGCCGGTGTTGACGTGGCGGCGATCCTGCTCGAACACTTCGCGGCGCAGGGCCTCGGTGTTGATCAGGTTGCCGTTATGGGCCAGCGCGATGCCCCAGGGCGCCCCGGTGTAGAAGGGCTGCGCCTCGGCCGAACCGGCGGAGCCGGCCGTGGGGTAGCGGCAATGGGCGATGCCGAGGCGTCCGGTCAGGTCCTGCGCTCCGCTGCGGGCGAACACCTCGCTGACCAGGCCGGTGCCCTTGTGCAGCCGGAAGCGCGCCTCATCGATGGTGGCGATGCCGGCCGCGTCCTGGCCACGGTGTTGCAGCACGGTCAGGCCATCGTGCAAGCGGGCTGCCACGTCGTCACGGCTGACGATGCCAAGAATGCCGCACATGCTTTACGGAGACTCCGGTGCGGGCCCGGACGCCGGTTCGGCATCGAGGGCATCAAAAAAAGCGAGCAGCGAGGAACGCTCCGGCCAATGCGCCCGCAGCCACAGGCTGGGTTCTTCCCAGAGCGGCAGCAGGCGTGATTCGCGCCAGACCGGACCCTCCACCCACGGCGTGAAACCAGCGGCCAGCACACCGATCAGCACGATGGCGTAGGCGCGCACGGCACCGAAGGCGGCACCCAGCAGACGGTCCGGCACCGACAAGCCGAGGCCATGCGCCAGAGTGCGCAACAGCCAGACCAGCAGATTGCCCAGCAGCAGCACCAGCACGAACACACCAAGGTGCGCGGCCAGCGAACGCAACAACGGAACTTCGATGACGGCGAGATGCAGCGCCACCTCATCGCCCAGCACGATGGCAAAGCCCACGGCCGCGATCCAGACCAGCAGCGAAAGCACCTCGGTGAGCATGCCGCGAACGATGCCCAGCAGGGCGGAAAGGCCGAGCACCAGCAGGATCGCGAGGTCGATCGGATTCATCGGGCCAGCGTCACGACGCCGGGCTTCACGGGTGCGGCACGACGATACCGGCAATGCCGAGCCGGTTGGCAGCGTCGGATTTCAGCCGCTCAGCGGCGGCGCGGTCGCTCGCCGGGCCAAGCCGCACACGCCAGAGCACGCCGTTGGCGGTGGGGATGCGCTGTTCGAAAGCGGTGAATCCGGCGGCCCGCGCACGGGCGACCAGAGCCCGGGCATCAGCCTCGCTGCCGAAGGCTCCCAACTGCACGGCGAAACCGGCACCGACCGCGTCGGCCCCTGCTGTCGCCGTAGCCGGCCGAGCGGCCGTTGCCGCTGCGGCATCGGCGGCGACCACGCTGGCGGAGCCGGCGATGGCGGCAGCCCGTACCCGGACCGCTTCGGCACTGGCGCGGTCGGCGAAAGGCCCCAGCACCACCCGGGTGGCCGGCTGGCCGTTGACTTGGGTCGGCTCGGTGCTGGCGGTCAGCCCGCCCGAACGCAGCCGTGCCACCAAGGCGTCGGCATTGCTGCGCTGGGTGAAACTGCCGGCGATGACCCGGAAGCCGCCCGCCGCAGTCGCCACCGGGAGCGGCGGCGGCGCGGCGACCGGAGCCGCCGCAAGCGCCGGGGTGGCGGCGGGACGCGAAATCGTTGCCGGTGCTGTGACGGGAGCCGGGGGCGTAGCGGCGGGCGCTGCAGCCACCGGTGCCGGGGGGGTGGCGGCGGGCACGGCGGCGGTGCCCATGGCCGCCTCCAGCGCATCCACCCGGGGGGCCACGCTGGCCGTGGCATCGACCATCGGCAGGGTGTCGGGATCGGCCGGAACGGTGACCGCGGCACCGGCCGCCGGTGTCGGCAAGGGACCGGCGTTCAGCGGAATCTCGCGAGTGATGAAATCGCCTTCCGGAGCCGGTGGCGGTTCGATCGGCACGCCTGCGGCCTCGGCGGCTCCCTCCGGCTCGGGGCCGAGCACGATCATCGGCACAAAGATCACGGCCAGCGCACCGAGCACCAGCGCGCCGATCAACCGCTGCTTGAGCTTGAGGTCCATCGGGCATCCGAAAGGGAGAGGCGCACGATTATAAGGCCTTGCCCGCCCTGCCCGACAAAGCCCCGACTGGCCTCAGGGCGGCACGGGGGCCAGTGCCGCCACCGTGTGGAAACTGCCGAAGACCAGCACCCGGGCCGCGCCACCGGCCTCGCTGCGGGCCGCGGCGAGCGCCTCGACAAGCGCCGGATGGCAGCGCACCGCCCCGGCACCGCCGGCGCGCACCCGTGCCTCGAGGGCATCGAGTCCGAGCCCGCGCGGCCCGGCATCGGTGATCGGCCCCAGATGCCAGGCGGCGATGTGCGGCAACAGGGGCGCCACCACGCCTTCGATGTCCTTGTCGGCGAGTGCCGAGAACACCGCGACGGTGGGCTTCGGGTGGGTCGCCAACCAGACCGCCAGCTGGCGGGCACCCTGCGGGTTGTGGGCCACGTCCAGCACCACCTCGGGCGATTCGGCGATGCACTGCAAGCGTCCCGGGAGCCGCGCACCGGCCACGCCGCGCGCGAAGGCTGTCTCCGGGATCGCTAACGGCGATGCGCGCAGCGCGGCCACCGCGGCGGCGGCGTTGTCGACCTGCACGGGGGCGGCCAGCGCCGGGTACGGCAGGGCGAGTTCGAAGCCCGGTTCGCGCCAGACCCAGTGCTCGTCGAAGCGGTCGATGAGGTAATCGCTGTGACCGCGGATGGCGATGGCGCCCAGCGCGTAGGCGCGGCGCAACACACTGCTCGGCGGGTCGCGCTCGCCCAGCACGCAGGGTCGGCCGGCGCGCAGGATGCCGGCCTTCTCCGCACCGATGCTCTCGCGGTCGGGACCAAGCAGGTCCATGTGGTCGAGGTCGATCGTGGTGATGATCGCCACATCGGCATCGACCAGGTTGGTGGCGTCGAGCCGGCCGCCGAGGCCCACTTCGAGGATGGCGAGATCGAGCCCGGCGCGTCCGAACAGGTCGAAGGCCGCCAGCGTGGCGTACTCGAAATAGGTGATCGGCGTGCCGCCTCGGGCGGCATCGATGCGCTCGAAGGCGGCGACGATGGCTTCATCGCTCGCCTGCATGCCGTCGATGCGGATGCGCTCATTGAAGCGCCAGAGGTGCGGCGAGGTGTAGGTGCCCACGCGCAGGCCGGCCGCGCGGGCGATGGCCTCGAGGAAGGCCACCGTGCTGCCCTTGCCATTGGTGCCGCCGACGGTGATGACGCAGGGCGCGGGCTTGGCCGCGAGACCCATCGCCTGTGCGACGGCGCGCACGCGATCCAAGCCCAGGGCGATGGCCTGCGGGTGCTGTTGCTGGATGCGAACAAGCCAGTCGGCAAGCGGAAGCGGCATGGGCTCAGGGGGCAGGCGCGGCTTTCGGCACGACCGGCATGAGGCGATCGAATCCTGCGGCGAAGGGCTTCAAGAGCAGGAGGAAGATCAATGCGGTCGAGAGGTTGAACAGTACATGGGCCAACGCCACGGCCATTGCCGGCGTCTCCATGGACTCCACAACGACACCGGCCAACAAGGGGATGAACGGCGCCCAGAGCAGCAGGCCGCCCAGATTGAACATCACGTTCGCCACCGCGGCACGACGGGCCTCACGCGAGAGGGGCAGGCTGGCGAGCAGCGCCGTGCCGGTCGAGCCAAGGTTGGCACCGATGACCACGGCGATGGCGACCTCGGCCGTCAGCAAGCCCTGCTGGACCAGTACGATGATCAGGCCGGTGGTGACGCTCGAGGATTGCACCAGCAGGGTGATGACCATACCGGCCAGAATGCCGGCGAGCGGGTTCTCCACCACCTGCAGCCAGGTCGCGAAGGTGGTCGAGGCCTGCAAAGGAGCCAGCGACTGCGAGATCAGGCCGAGGCTGAAAAAGATGAAGCCGAAGTAGAACAGGGCCTTGCCGACCACCGGCGCGCGGCCGGGCAGTATCGAGAGCAGGCCACCGATGACGATGAAGAACGGCCCGATGGCGGTCAGTTTGAAGGCCACCAGCCAGGCCGTCGCGGTCGTGCCGACATTGGTGCCGAACAGCACCGCAAGGCTCTGCCGGAACGGGATGACACCCGAGCCGACCAGGGCCACCGTGATCGAGGACACCGCGCTCGACGACTGCACCACGGCCGTCGTGACCGCACCGAGCAGGAAACCGGAAAACCGGTTCCGGGTGATCCTGCCGAACCACGTCTGCAACCTTTGCTGACCGTGGGCCTGCACCTCCTGCGCGAAACCCTGCAGGCCGAACAGGAACAGCATGACGGCGGCAAGGATGCCGAAAACAAGGGTCAAGGAGTCCATGACAGGATGCTAGCGGACATTTCGGAGCCGACACCATTGATCATGAAAGTGTTTCACGCAGATGTTCCCTAGGGCGTCGCGTTCCGGCAGGCCGGAACGCGAGTAGTGCAGCACCCTCGCCGCGACAGGCCGGGGGCCCGCGGCGGACTCGGGCCGGCTGCTGTGCGGCAAGAAACCCGACGGGCCGACCGAAGGGCGCATCCCTGTCGCCCTCGGTCGGTGCGCCCGTCCGGGGCACACCCTGCGGACCTGCCGTCTGATCACCGGGCTGGCTCTCGAAATCCGCCGCAAGCCCCCAGCCTGCCTTGCGGGGTGCTTCGAGGCTGCGGCGGTGATGGAGTGAGCAGCACGCAGCCCGTCTCGCTTCGCAACCTGCGGCCGATGCCCGCCAACGAGCGCCGCGCCAGCGCGGCCTGATGGACAGCGAAGCGAGCCATGGAGGGCGAGCGGCGGCGAATGCGCAGCGGGACGCGGAGCCTGAGCCGTCGCGTCCGCAGGTCGCGCGTCGGCAGGCGCGAGGGCGTGGTCTTATTCCGCGCTCCGGCAGGCCGGGACGCGCCCGGCGCAGCACCCCGCCGTGACAGGCCAGGACGCATCCGGAGCAGCACCCTCGCCGCGACAGGCCGGGGGCCTGCGGCGGACTCGGGCCGGTAGCTGTGCGGCAAGCAACCCGACGGGCCGACCGAAGGGCGCATCCCTGTCGCCCTCGGTCGGTGCGCCCGTCCGGGGCGCACCCTGCGGGCCTGGCGTCTGATCGCTGGGCTGGCCCTCGAAATCCGCCGCAAGCCCCAGCCTGCCTTGCGGGGTGCTTCGAGGCTGCGGCGGTGATGGAGTGAGCAGCACGCAGCCCGTCTCGCTTCGCAACCTGCGGCCGATGCCCGACAGCGAGCGCCGCGCCAGCGCGGCCTCGCGGACAGCAAAGCGAGCCATGGAGGGCGAGCGGCGGCGAATGCGGAGCGGGACGCGGAGCCTGAGCCGTCGTGTCCGCAGGTCGCGCGTCGGCAGGCGCCGGGCAGCCTCTCTGCTGCCGGTTGCTCATCCCATCACAAGGCCCGATGCACCGCCTCGCCAAACAAGGGGGTGTGGTGGGCGCAGTCGTTGAGTCGCACCAGTTCCAGCCGATCGACCACGGGGCCTTCGAGCAGGTTCAACGTGGTCGGTGCCTGGCGGAAACCCCACAACCTCGCAAGCGGGATGCCGAGCAGCTTGCAGAGGATCACCCGGTTCACCGCGTCGTGGGCGACCAGCAGCAGGGTGTCGTTGTCGCCAAGGCCCTCGCAGGCCCGGGCAAAGCCGCGCCAGGCGCGCTCCAGCACGCCGGGCAGCGTTTCGCCGCCAGGGCCGGGCATCTGCACTGTATCGGGGGCTTCGCGCCATGCGGCGAGCCGCTCGCCATCCTCGACACGGATTTCGCTGGCGAGCTTGCCCTCCCAATGGCCGTGGCCGATTTCCATCAGCTCGGGATCGAGGCGGAGCATCGCCGCACGCGATGCACCCAGCGCGATCTCGGCGGTGCGTCGCGCGCGGGACAGCGGCGAAGCCACCGCGCGGGTGATCGGCACTTCGGCGAGGCGCAGCGCCAGCAGGGCGGCCTGCCGCTCGCCCAGCGGCGAGAGCGGGATGTCGATCTGGCCCTGGTAGCGGCCTTCGGCGTTCCACGGCGTTTCCCCGTGGCGGGCGAGCAGCACGCGCATCAGACCATCTCCAGGCTGACGATGCCATCGATGCCGCGCAGCCTGTCCAGCACCGCGTCGGGCACCGCACGATCGAGGGTGATCGCCGCGACCGCATGGCCCTGGCCGGTCGCACCCAGCGAGAAATTGTTGATGTTGATGCCCGCGAGGCCCAGCGCGGTGCCGAGCTTGCCGATCACGCCGGGCTGGTCCTCGTTGCGCATGATGAGGAAATGCGAACTCGGGTCGAAGTCGAGTTCGACGCCATCGAGGCGCACCACGCGCGGGCCACGGTGCAAGGTGGCCTCGATCTCGCGAGCCCCGGCCGCGCCCTCGATGCGGACTTTCAGCAGGCGATCGAAACCATCACCGTCGCCGCCCACCGTCTCGGTCACCGTCAGCCCACGTGCCGCCGCTTCGGCCAGCGCGTTCACCGGCGTGACCCGGCCCGAGGCGCTGCCGATCACCGCCGCCGTGAGCAGGCGCGTCAGCGGTTTCGGATCGAGCGATCCGGTGCGGCCGGCATAGGCGATGTCGAGCCGCGAGGGCGCGGGCACGAGGCGCGCGGCGAGCTTGCCGAGCGCCGTCATCAGCGGCATCCACGGGCCGATCTCGCGGGCGGCCTCGGCCGAGAGCGGCGGCAGGTTGACGCAGCCCGCCACCGCACCGGTGTGGATGAAATCGATGATCTGCCGCGCGAGGATGGTGGAAACCCCCTGCTGCGCCTCCGAGGTGCTGGCACCGAGGTGCGGGGCCAGCACCAGCTTCTTGCAGGTGCGCAACGGCGAGTCCTCCGGCAGCGGCTCGGTGGCGAAGGTGTCGAGGCCGGCACCGGCCAGATGACCGTCCTCGACCAGTTTCAAGAGCGCAGCCTCGTCAATCAGGCCGCCACGCGCTGCATTGATGAGGTAGGCGCCCTGCTTCATCTTGGCCAGCTTTTCGGCGCTAAGCAGGTTGGTGGTCTCTTTGGTGCGCGGGACATGCAGGCTGATGATGTCGGCCCAGGCCAGCAGGGCATCGAGCTCCATCAGCGGAACCGCCGTCTTGGCAGCGGCGTTCGGCGGCAGGAAGGGATCGAAGGCGGCGACCTCCATGCCGATGCCGCGCGCCTTGCGCGCCACCGTGCCGCCGATGCGGCCCAGGCCGATCACGCCGAGGCGCTTGCCCTCCAGCTCGAAACCGGTGAGGCCGCTCTTCGGCCACAGCCCGGCCTTCATGCCGGCATCGGCGGCCGGCACATGGCGGGCCAGCGCGAACAGCAGGGCCAGCGCCTGCTCGGCGGCGGCCAGGGTGTTGCCGTCCGGGGCATTCATCACCGCGATGCCGCGCTCGGTCGCCGCTTCCACATCGATGGTGTCGACACCGGCGCCGGCGCGACCGATCACGCGCAGTTGCGCGGCATGGACCAGGGCCTCGGCCGGCACCTTGGTGGCCGAGCGGACGAGCAGCACATCGACGTCGGCCAAGGCGCGCGACAGCGAGCCGGGGTCTTTGATGGCATCGGCGGTCTGCACCGACCAGCCGGCTTCGCGGAATAAGGTCAGGCCGTCTTCGTGGATACCGTCGCAGGCGAGAACGCGCATGGAACACTCCGTGGGTGGGGGAAACGTCGGGAACAGGTGCGGCGGCCAGAACGGCCAGCGCGGGAGGGGATCGACGGAAAACCCACGGGAGACGCTCCACCGCGACGGCGCAAGGGCAACAACAGGGCGGTGGCGGATTGACGGTGGAAGGGCCGGTGGAAAGGCCATTGCACGGTCAGGAGACGGGGCGTCATACGCATGGGAGTCCTGAACAGCCCGTCCAAACTACGGCAGCTTGCCTCCACTTGGGAAGCCCGCAAACAACGAAGCCGCCCCTGGGCGGCCTCGTTGGGCATTGCCTTGCGCGAGCTTCAGTCGCGGGCGGGCGACCACTCGAAGCTGAAAGCCAGCTCGCGGCCACGCTGGAACTCGCGAAGCACGCCGTCGCCCTGCATGAAACGGACTTCGGGATCGAGCAGGTTGCGCAGGCGCATCCGCGCCGACCAATCTTGGGCGAACTGCCAGCGCCAGTTGAAGTCGAGCGAATTGGCCGGCTGCTCGTAGACGTCCGGCTGGGTATCGACACCGACCTGGACGATGCGCTCACCGCTGCGGTTGAAGGACAGGGCAAGGTCGTGCACACCGTCAGGGTCGTTGTAACCGACCTGCAGGTTGATGACATACGGCGACTGGCCCTCGAGCGGGCGGCTGAGGCTGGTGTTGAAACCCGAGCGTGCCGGGTCGAGGCGGATCTCGGATTCGATCCAGGCGTAGTTGGCGGCCACGAACCAGTCGGAAAGATCGACCGCGTCGCCGAACCAGTCATTGGCGAAACCGAGGCGGTGGAACACGTCGATCTCGACGCCCTGGTTGGTCGCCGAATCGGCGTTGGCGTAGGTCAGGATCAGTGAGCCCGAGCCGGGGAAAAGCTGCTTTTCAATCGGATTGTCGAACTGCTTGCGGAACAGCGCCACCGACAGCGATTCATCGGCCGAGAAATAGCGCTCCCAGCGCAGGTCCATGTTGGTGATCGTGGCCGTGACCAAGTTCGGGTTGCCGACCGTGATGATGTCGAGGATCGGGTCAAGGAAAGGCGCCGGGCTGAGTTCGCGGAAATCCGGCCGCGACAGGGTGCGGCTCCAAGCCAGACGGAACTGCTGCTCGTCATTGATCATCCAGGTGGCACCGACCGCCGGCAGCAGGTCGACTTCGTCGATGCGGGCCTCGACCGGCGGCCGGACGCCCTGGATGTCGAAGGTGGAAACTCCCTGGTCGTTGGCTTCGCGGCGAACACCCAGGTTGATCCGGTAGCGGTCGTTGAAGGTGATGTCGGTGCTGAGAGCGATGTAGTCGATCCGCTGGTCGGCCACGTAGTTGTCGGTCGACTGGGTGTTTTCCTCGAGCGTGAACCCGGTCGGGCCGATGTTGGCCGGCACCAGCATGTCACCGAGGCTTGGCAGGCCGAGCACAGCCATGGGCACCAGGTTGGCATTGAAACGGTAGCGCCGCAGGTAGGAGTCGCGCTCACGCTCACTGCGGCCGGCATTCACCTCGAAGGTGCCGAAGATGTTGCCGTCGGCCAGCGCGAACGGCGCCATGAAGCCGGTGTCGAGCGAGCGCACATCGTCGTCGAGATTGGCCCAGCTCTGCTCGTTGTCGCGGAAGCTGCGGCCACCCCGCGCATCGAGGTTGAAGCCGTACTCGCGCTGATTGGGCGCGAAGCGGCGGGCGAAAGCATCGGTGTACTGCCACTCGAAATCGGCCATCTCGCCGAACCAGGGCAGCCGGTGACTGCCGGCCAACTGGTGCGAGCGCAGGCTGTTCTCGACCCATTCGAGGCGGTAGCTCTGCAGGAACTGGGCGTCGTTGAGACCGGTGGTTTCGCGGGCTTCGTCCTCGGTCTGGCGGAGCAGCATCGAGGTCAGGCTGAGGCGGTGGTCGGAGCCGAGTTCGAGGCCGAGCACGGTGAAGGCCGAAACGTCGATCTCGCGGGTCGTGCTGCGCAGGTCGAGGTCGCTGAACACGGCGAGACCGGCCTGGCTGGCCTGGAACACCCGGCGTTCCTCCTCGCGGCTCTCCCAGCCCTGCGAGTAACGCACGGCCCCCATCACGCCGAGACGGACCTCGTCGTTGATCTCGAAACGCTGGCCGGCCGACATCGAGGCACCGAGATCGGGGCCGATCGTCTGCGGGAAGGTGTTGTAGCGGCCGTTGGCGGCAACCCGCTCACCCACGGCCTCGATCTGGGCCGGGGTGAAACCGTCCGGATTGGCGAAGCTGCGGCCGGCGAAGATGCCACCGGCGCGGCGCAGGGCGTCGAGGGTCGGATCGGGCGCGCGGGTGCCATCATCACGACCGGTCCAGTCGGCGCTGCCGCCACCGTAACGCAGGCCGTCCTCGAAGGTCGTGCCCTGATTGCCGCCAACGGTGGCCGAGACGCGGAAGAAAGGCTGCAGCGGCACCGAGCGGGTGCGCAACTGGATGGTGCCGCCGCCGAACTCGCCCGGCATGTCGGCGGTGTAGGTCTTCTGCACGACCACGCCTTCCAGCACATCGGTCGGAAACAGGTCGAGCGGCACCACGCGGCGGGTCGGGTCCGGCGAAGGGATGGTGGCACCGTTGAGCAGCACCGAGGAATAGCGCTCGCCCAGGCCACGCACGTAGATGAAGCGGTTGTTGACCAGTGTCAGGCCGGTCACGCGGCGCAGGGCCACGGCGGCGTCGGTGTCGCCGGCACGGGCAATCTGCTCGATCGAGAGGGTGTCGTCGACCGACACCGACATACGCTCCAGATCGACATAAGCGGCCTGATCGTCGAGGCGCATGGCCTCGCCCTGCACTTCGACGGCGTCGAGGCGGGCCTCAGGACGTGCTGCGGCCTGCGTCGGATCGGTGACGGCCTCGGCCTGGTTGAGATCGACCGTGCGGGTGCCGGTGCGCGAGCTGCGCAGGGTGTAGACCGGGGCACGGCCGGGCACCAGTTGCACGGCGATCTGCACCTGCTCGTCGGCGGCAAGGTCGAGCGGCACCTCGAAGCGCCGCTCGCCGTCACGGATCTCGACGGTCTGCGGCCCGACCGTGGCCGCGCCACCGACCACGCCCTGGGCCGTGGTGACGCCGAGCAGGCGGGCACCCAGACGGGCCTCGACGCCCGCCGCCGGCTGGCCGGCACGCCAGACGTAGATCCACACCGCTGCCGCACCACGCGGCTGGGCCTGCACCACCGCACCGGTGGCGGGCGACTGGGCGGCGACGGGGGAAAGAGCCAGCTTGACGGCGATCGCGAGGCTGGACAGGGCGATGGCGGCGGAACGCTTCATGGGAATGGCCGGCGGCGAGGACCGGCGCATTCTGTGGCAGCCGTGTTACGGAGCGATGGCAGTGACGCCGCCCTGTCACAGTCGTGAACGCGGCGTCATCGCCAGAGCGGCTCAGTGCGCGTGGTGGGCATGCTCGCCGTGGCCGGCCTCGACCGCACCGGCCGGCGCCTGGGCCAGGACCGCGAACTCGACCACCAGTTCGGCGCCGCTCTCGAAGACCAGGGTGACGGGAATGCGCTCGCCCTCGGCCCAGGAGCGGCTCACCTCGAAGAACATCAGGTGCTTGCCACCGGGGGCCAGCCGGGCGCTGCCGTCCACCGGCAGTTCGAGGCCGCCTTCGAGCGGGCGCATCTGCATCACCCCGTCGACCGACTCGATGGTGTGGATCTCGACCCGGCCGACACCCTCGGCGCGGGCGGCGACAAACCGCTCGGGTGCGGTGCCGTGGTTCATCAGCAGGCCGTAGCCGGCGGCCACCGTGGCCCCCGGCGCCAGTGGCCGGGTCCAAGCCTCGTGGACCATCAGGCCGGTGTGGGCGACGTCCGCGACCGGTGTGGCCGGAGCTGGCGGCGGCGCGGGCGTGGCCGGGGCGGCCGGAGCCTCGGGCGCGGCCGGAGCCTCGGGCGCGGCCGGAGCCTCGGCGGCGGGCTGGCAGGCGGCAAGACCGAGGGCAAGGGCGGAAACGAGCAGGGTACGCGAGGACATGGGTGGATACCTTGGCGGGATGAGAAAGGCAGGGCGGGGTCGTCCGTGCCGCGATCAAGTGTAGTCGAGCCGCTGGGCCTTGCCGGAAAACACCCGGTAGACGAAGACCGTGTAGATGACGATCACCGGGATCACCACGCAAGCACCGACGAAAATGATCATCAAGGACTCGGGCGAGGCCGCGGCCTGCCAGATGCTGATCTCATCGACCACCAGATAGGGAAACAGGCTGTAGGCCAGGCCATAGAAGGCCAGCAACAGGATGCCCACGGTGCCGCCGAAGGGCACCCAGGCCCCGTACTCGTTGCCCTCGGCCAGCCGCTTGGGCAGCCGGCGCAGACTGCGATCGACGATGAAGAACAGCACCGCCGTGGCGATCGGGATCGGTGCCAGCAGCACCAGCCAAGGCAGGGAGAACCAGCGGTCGAAGATGCGTTCGGAAAGCAGGGGCGTGGCCAGCGAGATCGCGGCAATGCCGAGGGCGGTCAACCACAGGCTGTTGCGCGCCCAGCGCACCGCACGCTGCTGCAAGGCACCCTCGCCCTTGATGATGAGCCAGCCGGCACCGAGCAGGCAGTAACCGGCCACCAGGCAGACCGCGATCAGGGCGGCGAAGGCCACCGCACCGGGGCTGCGCTCGAAGCCCATCACCATCAGCCCCAGCATGTAGCCCTGCACCAGAGCGGCGATCAGCGATCCAGCGAAGAAGGCCCGGTTCCAGGTCTGCTTGTGCTGGGCCTTGGCTTTGACCCGGAACTCGAAAGCCACGCCGCGCAGGATCAGGCCGAACAGCATCAGTGCGATCGGCAGGTAGAGTGCGCCCAGGATGACGCCGTGGGCGATCGGAAAAGCCACCAGCAGGATGCCGACACCCAGCACCAGCCAGGTTTCGTTGGCGTCCCAGAACGGCCCGATCGAGGCGACCATGATGTCTTTCTCGTCCTCCGGCACCCCGCGCATCAGGATGCCCACCCCCAGGTCGTAGCCGTCGAGCACCACGTAGGCCAACATCGACAGGCCCATCACCACGAGGAAGGCGATCGGCAACCAGCCGGCCGGCGTGGCGAGATCGGGTGCGCCGGGCCAAGCAGCGGCGCTGCTGGCGGCCACCGAAGCGGCCGCCACGATGCTGGCATCCAGACCCATTTCAGCCCTCCTGCCGGCTGAGCGCCGGATCGGCGAAGGGCACCGCGCCGGGACCTTCGGCGCTTGCCGTTTCCGGACGCTGCCCGGCCTTGCCGGCCATGTAGAAGATCACCTTCAGGTAGGCGACCAGCAGCACCAAATAGACCAGCAGGTAACCGATCAAGGTGATCAGGATCGACGGTGCCGGCACCACACCCCCTGCATCGACGGTCAGCAGCACGTCCTGCACCAGCCAGGGCTGGCGACCGATCTCGGTGGTGTACCAGCCGGCCATCACCGCGACCCAGCCGGAGAAGCTCATCCATGCCAGGGTCTTGGCCAGCAGCGGCGTGGGGGTGCCGTGCCGCTTGAGCCGCCACGCCCCCCAGAAGCCCACCACCAGCATCAGCATGCCGATGCCGACCATGATGCGGAACGCAAAGAACACCGGCGCCACCGGCGGATGCACACCCTCGAACTCGTTGAGGCCTTTGAGTTCGCCGTCCATCTCGTGGGTGAGGATGATCGAGGCAAGGTAGGGGATCTGGATGGGGAAATGCGTGGTGCGCTCCTCCTCGTCGGGGAAACCGAACAACACCAGCGGCACGCCACGGTCGGTTTCCCAGATCGCCTCGATGGCGGCGATCTTGGCCGGCTGGTACTTCAGCGTGTTGAGACCATGCAGGTCGCCGATGACGATCTGCAACGGGATCAACAAAGCACCGAGGTAGACACCGGTACGCATCGCCGAAAGGACCGCGGGTGCGCGGTCGCCGCGCAACCAACGCCAGGCCGAGAGGCCTGCGATCAGGAAGGACACCGTCAGGAACGAGGCCACCATCATGTGACTGAAGCGATAGGGCATCGACGGGTTGAAGATGATCGCCATCCAGTCGGTGGCATGCGCCACGCCGTCACGCATCTCGAATCCCACCGGCGTGTGCATCCAGGAGTTCAGCACCAGGATCCAGAACGCCGACATCGAGGTACCGATGGCCACCAGCAGGGTGGCTAGGGTGTGGATGCGGTTGCTGACCCGGCGGAAGCCGAACAGCATGACGGCGAGGAAGGTGGCTTCGAGGAAGAATGCCGTCATGATCTCGTAGGCAAGGAGCGGTCCGGCGATGTTGCCGACGGTGTTCATGAAGCCCGGCCAGTTGGTACCGAACTGGAAGCTCATGACCACGCCACTGACCACGCCGAGCGCGAAGCTGAGCGCGAACACCTTGACCCAGAAGCCGTAGGCCTCCATCCACTTCATGTCACCGGTCTTGTTGAAGCGCCATTTGAAGAACAGCAGCACCCAGGCCAAACCGATGGTGATGGTCGGGAACAGGATGTGGAAACTGATGTTGGCGGCGAACTGGATGCGCGCCAGCAGGATCGGATCGAGACTCTCAAACATGGCCTTTGCCTCCCATGAAACGGTCGCGGGCATCGAGCAACTTGCCCACCTTCTGGCCAAGCCGCATCAGCTCGACCAGACGTTCGCGATCCATCGCCCGGACCTCTTCGAACCAACCCGTGGCAAGTTCGATCAGGTCATGCATCTCGCGCATCCGCGCCTGTGCGTGCTGGTCGGCGGGATCAGCAACCGGCTCCAGCAGGGCATCGCGCAGCATCGAGAGCGTGGGATCGACCTCGCGTTTTCGGCGTTCCTCGGCGAGGGTCTGGAAGATCGCCCAGACGTCCTCGGGGGCCGAGAAATACTCGCGGCGGTCGCCGGGCAGGTGTTGCAACCTCACCAGCCGCCAGCTCTGCAGCTCTTTCAGGCCCATGCTGACGTTGGAACGCGAGAAGGCCAGCGCCTCGGCGATCTCGTCGGCGTTCAGCGGCCGCGGCGAGACGAACAGCAGGGCGTAGATCTGCCCGACCGTGCGGTTGATGCCCCAGCGGCTGCCCATCTCACCGAAGTGCAGGACAAAGCGTTGGACCAGGGGGGTGAGCATGGGAGTTCTGTTCTTTCAGGATTTCCTGAAAGTCTAGGCATTGGCGGTCTGCGCAGAGTGAACGTGCGCGAAATCAAACGCTGCGAGCCGCCAGAGCGTAGAATACTGCCCCCCGCCGCGGAAGCCCCCATGCGCCCGACCCCCCGGACCGCCCTGCTCCTCGCCCTCGCGACCAGCCTGCTGTTGCCCGCCACCCAAGCGCGAACGCCCCAGCCGCCGGCCGCCTGCCTCGATTTCGACGCCCATGCCAACGCCGCCTGGCGTCAGGCCCATCCGCTGCCGGCCGATGGCAGTGTGCTGAGCCGGCTCGGTCAGTTCGAGGCTCAGGCCAACGAGCAGCGCCGCCGGCTGCTGGCCGAGGTGGTGGCCAACCCTCGCGATGAACCCGAGCGCCTGTTGGCGGCGTTCTGGGCGGCCGGCACCAGCCCGGACCGGCTTGATGGCGGTTCGGCAGCGGCACTGGTGCAGGCGCTGGCTCCGCTGCAGAGCCTGCGTCGCCCGCGCGATCTGCCACGGACTCTGGCGCAGTTCCATGCCTTGGGCCTGGCACCGTTGTTCGAGTTCACCCGGCTGGACGGTGGCCGCGGCGCGCTGGCCGTTGTGCCGGCACCCCTGGGCTTGGGTGACCCGGCCTTCTACTTGCGTCCGGAACCGGAACTGCGCGCCCTGCTCGACCGCTACCGCGCCCATCTGCAAGCCCTGCTGCAGGCCTCCGGTCTGGGCGAGGCCGAAGCCGCAAACGCAGCCGCGACGGTGGTGCAGATCGAGACCGAACTGGCCCAGGCTCTCGCCACGCCGGACAGTGCCGCGCCGCAGACCCAGCGCCCGCGCGAGCTGGACCGCCGTTTCCCCGGCCTCGGCGTGAGCGTTGTGCTCGACGCGCTCGACGCCGACACCCGCGAACTGGCGGTCCTCAATACGGACTATTTCACCCGTCTCGCCCAACTTGCCTCCAGTGCGAGTCCGGAGCGCCTGCATGCCCTGCTGCGTGCCCGCGCCCTGCTGCGTCTGGCTCCGGCGCTGGCAACGCCTCTGCGCAGCGCCCATGCCGAGTTCGAGGGCCTTGTGCTGCGCGGCCTCACCAGCCCGCCCGACACCGAAACCCTGCTCGCCGAGACGATGCGCCGGCAATTGCCCGGCCTACTGGACGAAGTGGCCAACGCCCGTCTCGTCGACACTGCCCTGCGCCGCCGCGCCGAGACCGTGGTGCGCGAGGTGCAGGCGGTGGCCGCCGGCCACGATCCGCGTTTTGCCGAGGTGGTGATCGACCTCGCCGGCAGCGCCACACCGGCCACCGACTGGAGTGGCTTGCGCTTCGCTGCCGACGATCCCGCCGGCAACCTGCTGCGTCTCGCACGCTGGCATCAGGACCGGGTGCTGCAAGGCCAGACCTCGTTGCTCTCGCCCTTCCCGGCCCTGCGCCCGTCACTGCAGTTCGACCCGGCAAGCCGACGGCTTGCCATCAGTGCTGCCGCCCTTGCTCCGCCCCTGCTCGGCGCCACACCGGGTGCGGCCGATTACGGTGCCCTCGGTGCTCTGGTCGGTCACGAGTTGAGCAAAGCCGTCGATGCCGGCGAGCGCGGCAATGGGCTCATCAACCTCTTCAACGGCTTCGAGGCCGTGCCCGGCCTGCGTGTCGATGGCCGGCGCACGCTGGCGATGAACCGCGCCGACCTGGCCGGCCTGAGTTTCGCCTGGACGGCCTTCAACAAGGCCCAAACCGCCGCCGACACCGCCGCGAAGCGTGATTTCTTCCTGGCCTGGGCCGGGCTCTGGGCGCAGCACGGAAACCCGGCCGCGTTGCGCGTGCAAGCGCAGCAGAGCGTAGCCGCCCCGCCACGCTGGCGGGTCAACGGACCGCTGTCGCAACTGCCGGGCTTCGCCGAAACCTTCGGCTGCCGCTCCGGTCAGCCGATGCACGCGGCCCGGCCGATCACGGTATGGCATTGATGGCCCTGGTGCCCGGCCAGCGCTGGTTCTCCTCGGCCGAACCGGAACTCGGCCTCGGCACGGTGCTGCGGCTTGCCGGTCGTAGCGTGCAACTGGTGTTCACCGCCAGCGGCACCGTGCGTCAGTACGCGCTGGAAGGTGCGCCGCTGGTGCGGGCGGTGTTCCGCAACGGCGACCGCGTGCGTGTCGATGGCCGCGAACTTGTGATCGACAGCGTCGAGGACCGCGCCGGGCTGGTCTGGTACCACGCCGGCAACGATGCCTTCATGGAAGGCCAGCTCGATGCCGAACAACCGATCTCGCAAGCCGACCAGCGGCTCAGCGCCGGCCGGGTCGACCGCAATCGTATGTTTGAACGCCGCCTGCGGGCGCTGGAAATGCGCGCCCGTGCCCGCCGCAGCCCGGCCTGGGGCCTGCTCGGTGCTCGCATCGAGCTGGTGCCGCACCAATTGCGTGTCGTCGAGACTGCCGCCGCGCGGCGCAGCCCGCGCCTGCTGCTGGCCGACGAAGTGGGTCTGGGCAAGACCATCGAGGCCTGCGCCATCGCTGCGCAGCAGATCGCCAGTGGCCGTGCCCGGCGCGTGCTGGTGCTGACGCCGGAAAGCCTCGTCAACCAGTGGTTCGTCGAGTTGCTGCGCCGCTTCAACCTGCCCTTCGCCATCTACGACGAGGAGCGCTGTGAAGCCCTCGAGATGGGCGATCCGGAACGCAATCCCTTCGAGGACGAGCAGCGGGTGCTGGCCTCGATGGACTGGCTCTCCGGCAGCACCAAGCGCATGAAGCAACTCATCGCCGCCGGCTGGGATCTGCTGCTGGTCGATGAAGCCCACCACCTCATCTGGACACCGGAGTTCGAAAGCCCCGGTTACACCCTGGTGGAGGCCCTGGCCCGCCGCACTCCGGGCCTGCTGCTGCTCACCGCCACACCCGAGCAACTCGGCCGAGGTGGTCACTTCGCCCGTCTGCGCCTGCTCGATCCGGCCCGTTACACCGACCTGCCGGGCTTCCTCGCCGAGTCGGAACGTTTTGTCGCGCTGTCCGCCTTGGCCGAGCGTCTGGAATCCGGCGCCCTGAGCAGCGGCGACCGCACTGTGCTGGCCGAACTGTTCACCGGCGAGACCGCGGGCCTCGCGGCCACGCTGACCGCCATCGAGCAGGGCGACAGCGCAGCCCGCGAGTCCCTGCTCGATGCGCTGGTCGATCGCCACGGCACCGGCCGGGTGATGGTGCGCAACCGGCGTGCGGCGGTGGGTGGCTTTCCGAAACGTATCGCTCACATCAGCCTGCTCGCAGCCGGCGAGGATGCCGCCCTGCTCGGCCGCCTGCGCGCCGAGTTCGCCTTCGAGGTCGGTGATCTCGACGAAGAGCCCACCCACGACTATGCGCAGGACCCGCGCCTGGATTGGCTGCTCGCCACGCTCGATGCGCCGGCTACCGGAAAGGCCCTGGTGCTGTGCCGCTCGCGGGCCAAGGTGCAGGCCATCGAGGAAGCCCTGCGCCTGCGCTCAGGGCTCGCGGTGGCGCGCTTCCACGAGGACATGAACCTGCTGCAGCGCGACCGCAACGCCGCCTATTTCGCCGACCCCGAGGGCGCGCGCGTGCTGATCGCCTCGGAAGTTGGCGCCGAGGGGCGCAACTTCCAGTTCGCCCAGCACCTCGTGCTCTGGGACCTGCCCCTGCACCCGGACATGCTGGAACAGCGGATCGGCCGCCTCGACCGGATCGGCCAGCCGGGCGATGTGCAGATCCACGCCGCCGCGGTTGCCGGCAGCGCGCAGGAGGTGCTGCTGCGCTGGTACCACGAAGGCATGGACGCCTTCCGCAGCGTCGTGCCGGACGGCCGCGAGCTGCTGCGTCGCCACGTCGATGAACTGGTCGCTCTCGGCGAGGCCGATCCGACCGGGCGCGAGGCCGCGCTCGAAGCCTTGCTCGAGGCCACCCGCCGCGACCATGCCGAACTGTCGGCGCAGATCACCGCCGGCCGCGACCGCCTGCTCGAACGTGCCAGCCAGCGCGCCAACGGCGACCGCCTGCACGCCGCGCTGCTCGCCGACGACGCCGACCACGCGGCCCACGAGGACCTGCTCGCCCTGCTCGAGGCCTTCGGCATCGAGAACGAAGCCCTCGGGGGTGGCCGCCTGCTGCTCGATCCCGAGCACGTCACCGTAGACGGTTTTGAGGAATTGAAAGGCGGCCCGCGCGAGGCCAGCAGCGACCGCCGGGTGGCTCTGGCGCGCGACGATCTGCTCTATCTGCGCGCCGACCATCCGATGGTGCTTTCGGCGCTTGATCTGCTGCTCTCCTCCGAGGCCGGCAATGCCTGCCTGCTGGTCGACGAGACCCTGCCACCGCGGACGGCGCTGCTGGAGGCGGTCTACGTGCTCGAATGCATCGCCGATGCCCGGCTCGATGTGGCGCGCTTCCTGCCGCCCACCCCGCTGCGTGCCGTGGTCGACAGCCGGCTGCAACGCCGCGACGATTTCGTGCCGGATGCCGACTCGCGGGCACGGGCGGACGATCGACCCTTCGATCTCACGCCCCTGCGCAAGGTGTTGGGCCGACTGGTCTCGCCGATGCTCGGTGCCTGCGAGACCGCCGTGCGCCGCGAGGCCGCCAACCAGGTGGCGGCGGCGGTCGAGACCGCCAGCGCCCAGCTGGACACTGAGATCGAGCGGCTCTTGGCGCTGGCGCGGGTCAATCCGGCGGTCAGCGAAGCCGAGGTCCAGACCCTGCGCGAGGAGCGCGAGGCCCTGCTGGTGGCCTTGCCCGGGGCGCGGCCGCGCTTGGACGCGGTGCGCCTGATCACCTCGGCGGATTTCCTTTTGCTGCGCCGCTGAAGCCGGTCTTCAGCGGATCACGCGGGGGCCGCGCCGCCCGAACGGCGGCCGGCCCTGCCAGTAACGGATCATCAGCCAGCCGCCCAGCATGCCGCCGAGGTGGGCGAAATGGGCGATGCCGCCCGCGCCGCTCAGGCCCATGAACAAGGCGAGTCCGCCGAAGATCAGCACCAGGTACTTGGCCTTGATCGGCACCGGCGGGATCAGCAGCATCAGCCGCTGGTTCGGGAACAGCAGGCCATAGGCCAGCAAGAGACCGTAGGTGAGGCCCGAGATGCCGATGGTCGGGCCGGGGCGGAACACGCCGGCCATGCCGAGCAGCAGCTGGGTGAGGGCGGCGGCGACCACGCAGGCGATGGCGAAATGCACGAAACGCCGCGCCCCCCAGGTCGATTCGATCACCGACCCGAACAACCACAGCGCCAGGCCATTGAAGAACAGGTGCACGAAATCGCCGTGCAAGGCGGCGTAGCTCAGCAGCTGCCAGGGCAGGAAGGCACTGCCACCCGTCACCTCGGCACCCACCGGCCAGAGCGCGAACCAGCGCAACAGGGCATCGCCCATGAACAACTGCAACAGGAATCCGCCACTGATGATCCAGAGCAGGGCCAGGGTGACGGGCGGCAGACGCGGCATGGGCGATCGGAACGACAAGAAGACAGGTTCTGATGATAACGGCAGACCGGCCGGCCCGCCGGAACCCCGGGACTTTCACCCATCGCGCTACGATAGCCACCGAGGAGAACCCCCATGCAGAACTTCGAACAGATCCGCAGCCACGTCCAGTCGCGCTACCGGACCACCACCCACGAGCCCTACGTGCTCTGCGCCGAGCTCTCGCTGGACGCCGGCCGCCGCCACCAGAACGTTTTCCTGGCCGAACTGGAAGGCGATGACGGCCGCCGCTACCTGCGTGCCAGCACGATCATCGCGCCGATCACCGGCATCGATGCGCGACGTATGCTGGCTCTGAACTGGCAATCGCGGGTCGGCTGGCTGGCCATCGGCGAACTCGATGGCGTGCCCTGGCTGCAACTCTGCGAGAACCGCCCCTACGCCTCGCTCGACGCCGCCGAGGTCGATCGCCTCGTGCTCGAGATCGGCGGTCAAGGCGATCGCCTTGAACGCCTGCTTTCGGCCGGCGGCGACCTGCTCTGAGCCATGCTCGAAATCCTCCTGATCGTCGTTCTGGTGCTGGCGAACGGCTTCTTCGCATTGTCGGAAATGTCGGTGATGACCTCGCGCAAGGGCCGGCTCCGGCAACTCGCGCGCGACAGCCGTGGTGCGCGCAAGGCGCTGGAACTGGCCGAGCACCCCGAGGGCTTCCTGTCCTCGGTGCAGGTCTGGATCACCCTGCTCGGCATGCTGACCGGCTATTTCGGCGCCGAGACCTTCGCCGAGCGCTTCGCCCCGGTCCTGTCCGGCTGGGGCATGGACGCCGAATGGGCTTCCGGCACCGCCTACGCCGTGAGCTTCACGGTCATCCTCTACGTCTCGGTGGTGTTCGGCGAACTGGTGCCGAAGCGCATCGCCATCCTCTACCCCGAGCGTCTGGCCGGCGCGGTGGCCCTGCCGATGGCGGTGATGAGCGCCTTGGCGCGGCCCTTCGTCGCCGTACTGGCGGCCTCGACCCGGGTGCTGCTGCGCCTGCTGCGCACCGGCGAGGGCGATGCCGACCGGGTGACCGAAGAGGAAATCCGCCAACTGGTCGCCGATGGCGCCGAACAGGGCGTGATCAACGACGACGAGAAAGCCATGCTCAACCGCGTGCTGCGGCTGGGCGACCGTTCCGCCGAGAGCCTGATGACGCCGCGCACCCGCATCGCCTGGCTGGACGCGGCCGCACCGCTGGCGGAAAACCTCGCCACGCTGCGCGAATCACCGTTCGCCCGCTACCCGGTCTGCCGCGGTGGCGACCACGAGGTGCTCGGTGTGCTGGAGGTCAAGCGCCTGGCCGGTAGCCTGGGCTGCCGCGATGCGCCCGCCCTGTTCGAGCAGCTTGCCCCGCCGCTGTTCGTCTCGGCCTCGACCCAGGCCATGCGCCTGCTCGAGATCCTGCGCGAGGAGCAGCAGGCCATGGCGCTGGTGGTCGATGAATACGGCGAGGTGATCGGCATCGTCACCACCAACGATTTGCTGGACGCCGTGGTCGGCCGTGGCCAGGCCCCCGGCGAAGCCGCCGAGGACGAACCGCTGCTGATCCGCCGCGAGGACGGCAGTTGGCTGGTGGACGGCCGCCTGCCGGTCGATGACACCCGCGAACTGCTCGGGGTCAGTCGCCTGCCCGGCGAGGATGCCCACGACTTCCACACCATCGCCGGCATGGTGGTGGCCTGGTTCGGCCGCCTGCCGGCCACCGGCGAGGCCTTCGTCTGGGAGGGCTGGCGGATCGAGGTGATCGACCGCGACGGTGCGCGCATCGACAAGCTGCTGCTGGTCAAAATCGGTGGCGATGGCCACGAGACCGGCTGATCACGGCCGTGCCGGCACACTGGCCACCATGACCTCGCCCGGCACCCGCGCCCTGCTCGAACAGATCGCCACCGGCCCCGGCAGCCACCTGCCGCTCGGCGAGCTGCTCGACGCCTGCGGCGAGCGCGCCTTCGGCCTGTTCCTGCTGATCGCCGTGCTGCCGGCCTTCCTGCCGCTCCCGGCCGGGGCCGGCGCCATCAGCGGCCCGCTGGTGATGCTGGCCGGCCTGCAGATCGCCCTGCTCGCCGAACACCCCTGGCTGCCGCGCTGGTTGCAGGCGCGGCCGGTGGCGCGTGCCTCGATCGAGCGCTTCCGCCAACGACTCGCCCGTCCACTCGGCTGGCTGGAACGCTACAGCCGGCCTCGCGCCGAAGTGCTGATCGACCATCCGCTGGGTCACATCTTCGGTGGTCTGCTTCTGCTGGTGCTGGGCCTGCTGCTGTCGCTGCCGATGCCGCTGACCAACTACCCCTTCGGCCTGCTGCTGGTGGTCTGGGCGATCGCCCTGATCGAACGCGACGGCCGCCTGCTCGCCATCGTCTGGTTGCTCGGTCTGCTCCAGATCGCGCTGGTGCTGGTGTTCTTCGACCAGGTAGCAGCCCTGGTCAACGCCGCCATCAGCGAATGAAACGAGCCGCTCAGCCGAAGATGCGCCCGGTGGCGGCAGCATCCAGTGGCCGCGCCATGAAGAAGCCCTGCCCCATCGGGCAGCCGCGTTCGCGCAGCAGGTCGTGCTGGCCCTCGCTCTCGATGCCCTCGGCCACCACCGCCATGCCGAGCGAGTGGGCCATGGCGATGACGCCGGTGGTCAAGGCCAGATCGTTGGGATCGCGCAACAGGTCGGTGATGAAGCTGCGGTCGATCTTGACACCGTCGACCGGCACCCGGCGCAGGTGCGAGAGGCCGGAGAATCCGGTGCCGAAATCGTCGAGCCAGACCCCGACACCCAACGACCGCAGCCGGGTGAAGGCGGTCGTGGCCTGGGCTTCATCGCGCAGGATGGCGGTCTCGGTCAGTTCAAGATGCAGGCGCTGCGCCGGCAGGCCGCTCTCGGCCAGTGCCCGCTCGACCACCTGCGGTAAATCACCGTGGGCGAGCTGGCGCGGCGAGACATTGACCGCCACGAAAGGCGCCGGCAAGCCGGGAGGCGCGACCCAGCCCATCGCGACACGCATCGCCTCGCGCAGCACGCGCTCGCCGAGCGCCTCGACCTGGCCGCTCTCCTCGGCGATGCCGATGAACACCGAAGGCGGCACCAGACCGAGGTCCGGGTGTTTCCAGCGCAGCAGGGCCTCGGCGCCCACGGCACGGCCATCGGTCAGGTCGTAGACCGGCTGGAACACGAGGTTCATCTCACCCCGTTCCCAGGCGCCGCGCAGATCGTGCTCGAGGCGGACACGACGCTCCACTTCCTCGTCGAGTGCCCGCGTGTAGAACTTGAAGCGGCCCTTGCCCGAGGTCTTGGCCTGGTACATGGCCATGTCGGCGTTCTTGATCAGTTGCTCGGCCGAGGCCGCATCGTCGGGGAAGACGGTGATGCCGATCGAGGCGGAGAGGTTGAGCTCGCGCTCGCGCAGCGGCATCGGTCGATGCACCGCGGCAAGGATGGCCTGGGCCAGCACGGCAGCCTGCTGACGGACCGCGTTGCCAACCAGCAGCACGACGAACTCGTCGCCACCGAAACGGGCGAGTTCGGTGGCGTCCGGCACGACCGCTTCGCAGGCGGCGGTGAGGCGGACGGCGATCTCGACCAGCACCTCGTCGCCGACCGGATGGCCCAGCGTGTCGTTGACCCGCTTGATGTCGTCGAGGTCGATGAACAGCAGGGCCAGTTCACCGCTGTTGGCGCGCAGTGTGAGCAGTCGCGATTCCAGCGATTCGCTCAAGGCGAGCCGGTTGCCGAGGCCGGTGAGGGCATCGGTGCAGGCGATGCGGCGGACCTCGCGCTCGTGACGGGCCACCGCTTCGGTCATGTGGATGAAACGGCGGGTCAGATCACCGATCTCGTCGGACCGGGGCTGCAGTGCCCGGGTCTCGGCGTAACGGCCCTGCTCGACCGCCGCCGCCGCCCGACCCAGAGCTTGCAAGGGCGCCAACACATTGCGCCGGAACAGCCAGAAGCCAATCACCGCCAACAGGACGATCAGGCCCATGCCGGCCAGCAGCCAGAACACATGGGCCCGCTGGTTGTCACGCAGCACCTGCTCGACGGTGTTGCCCCAGACTGCCATCGAGGCCGAATCGGCATCGCCCAACACCAGACGAACCCGACCGATGCGGTGCTCGCCCATCTGGACCGGAACCTCGACCTGCAGCTGCGCCTCGGCCCAATGCAAGACCGCCTCGGCGCCGGACGGTCCGGCCGGAACCCGTCTTGCCTCGGTCGGCAGAGCTGGCACGGGCTCACCGAAACGGGCGAGGTCGCCGCGGCCATCGCTGATGCGCCGTCCTTCGGCGTCGGTGAGCAGCACCTCCAGCACGCCGTCCTGATCTTGGACGTGGCCGCCCAACTCGCCGATTCGTTCGAAATCAAGAAAGTAGAGCGGGTTGGCGACCGCCCGGGCGTATTGCCGAGCCAGGGTGATGCCGCGCTGCTCGGTGCCCTCGCGGATCAGGTCGCTGATCATCCGTTCGCCGCCATCGCGCAGGGCGACAAAACTCTGCTGCTCACGCCAGATCAGGCCGGCGAACACCATCACCAGCACCGCCGAACCCAGCAGCATCCCCACCAGCAACTGCCTGTGCAGGGTCCAGTGCGGCCTCATTCGATGGCCTCGCGGGTGTGCCGGACGCGCTCGCCCAAACGGCGCAAATCAGCGAGATCGGTGGCGCTTGGCACATCAAAGCCAGTGGTGTCGAAAAAAGCCCGCAAAGCTGGAGCGGCCTGCGGATCGGTGGCGGCCTCCAGCAAAACCTCACGCAGGCGCGCGGCCACTGCCGGGTCGAGGTCGCCACGCACCAGCTCGATGGCACGCGGCACCGCGGGGCTGGTCCCGATCACCCGCAGGGCCGGAGCATCAGGGCGTTCAGCGCGCCACTCGGCGAGGTCCAGGTCACTGAAGCCACCCGCATCAACCACGCCAAGAATCACCCAGTGGGCGATGTTGCGTTCGGTGTTGGCGAACACATAGCCGACATTGCCCGGTCGTGGCCGGTCGGTCGGTGACGGCAGGATTTCCATCGGCAGGCCGGCATCGAGCAGGGTCATGGCCGGCAGCAGGTAAGCGCTGGTCGAATGCGGGGCTTCCAGGGCCAAGCGGCGACCGGCCAGATCGGCTATTCGATGCAGAGGCGCATCGTCGCGGACCACCAGCACCGAGTGGTAATGGGTCATGCCATCACGGTGGGTGAACAGCAGTGGGCGGGCACCGGCGCGGTCGATCAGGCCAAGTGCGCTGGCCATGGTCTCGGTCACCCAGTCGACCCGGCCGTGACGCAGGTAGCTGGTCATCCGCGAGGCATCGCGAGCCATCAGGATGCGGCCTTCGCGGATGCCAACGCCAGCCATGCGCGGCACCACGTAATCGAGCAGAGGCTGGAGCTGGGCGTGGTGACGCTGGGGATTGTCGCTGACCCGACCGAGCACGAGGACACCGGGATCGGCCTTGGCGAGACCCGCTGTCAGGGCAAGCAGCAGCACAGCAGCGGCATGGAACGGCGAGCGCCCGAACATCATCGACCTTGGCACCAAGACTGGTGCAAGTTTGACACGACTGGATGGCTAGAGGTTTTTTTTCGCCCCGGCCAGTCGGGCCATGCGCTGGGCATCGGCGAGGATGCCGTGCAACATCCGCAGCTCGCGCTCGTCCGGGGCGGCCCGCAGGAACAGCCGGCGCAAGCGGCGCATCACGGTGATGCCGCTGCGGCCCTTGTGGAAATCGATCGCGTGCAGGGTCTGGTCGAGGTGGCCGAAGAAACGCTCCATCGCCTCGTGGGTGGCGGGTGGGCGGGCATCGAGCGGCGGACGGGCGTTTTCCAGCCCCTCTTGCGCCATCGCCGTCAGTCGCAGTTCGTAGGCCAGCACCTGCACCGCCTGAGCGAGATTCAGCGAACTGAAAGCCGGGTCGGTGGGGATGCACACCGAGGCATGACAAAGCTGCAGCTCGGCGTTTTCGAGGCCAGTGCGCTCCGGTCCGAACACGAGGGCCACCTCGCCCTGCCGACTGGCCTCGAGCAGCCGGACCGCGGCCTCGCGCGGGCTCAGTTCCGGCATCGGCACGGCACGCTGCGTGGCCGTGCTGCCCAGCACCAGAGTGCAACCGGCCACCGCTTCGCTCAAGCCCGGGTGGACGCCTGCGCCCTCCAGCAGATCGTCGGCACCGGCGGCGAGCGCCTGCGCCTCGGGGTGCGGGAACATCGCCGGGGCGACAAGGTGCATCGCCCCGAAGCCCATGGTTTTCAGAGCGCGCGCCGCCGAACCGATGTTGCGCGGGTGCTGGGTGCCGACCAGCACGATGCGGACCCGTTCAAGCGCGCGCAAGGCAGGCCCTTGCAAAACGGGTAAACTCCGCGCCGGCCCGGCACCGACCGGATCCATGTTCTTCAGACAATCCAGCGGAAAGAGGCGGGCAGCGCATGCAGAACCCTGTCGTCAATGTCATGGTCAAGGCGGCGCGCGCCGCAGGCAATGTCCTGTTGCGCAACATGTCGCGCATCGACAGCCTCCAGGTGGTCGAGAAGGCCCGTCAGGACTACGCCAGCGAGGTCGATAGCATGGCCGAGCAGGAGATCATACGCGAGCTCCGGCGCGCCCACCCCGACTACGCCATCCTCGGCGAGGAAACCGGGCAGAGCGGCAAAGGCCGCTACACCTTCATCGTCGATCCGCTCGACGGCACCTCGAACTACCTGCGTGGTATTCCGCACTTCTGCGTCTCGATCGCGCTGGTCGACAACGGCGAACCGACCGACGCCGTCGTCTACGACCCGCTGCGCAACGAGTTGTTCACCGCCTCGCGCGGCAACGGTGCCGTGCTCAATGACCGTCGCCTGCGCATCAATGGCAAGCGCGAACTGTCCGGCGCGATGCTGATCACCGGCTTTCCGCCGAGGGAACGCCAGCGCATCGGGCCGCAGCTCAAATGCATCGAGATGCTGCTCGCCGAAGCGGAGGACGTCCGCCGCACCGGCTCGGCGGCACTCGATCTGGCCTGGGTGGCGGCCGGCCGAGCGGACGGCTACGTCGAAGCCGGCGTCAAGGCCTGGGACATCGCCGCCGGCGTGCTGCTGGTGCGCGAGGCCGGCGGCCGGGTCTGCGACTTCAAGGGCCGCTCCGAGAAGATCCTGTTCGAAGGCCAGTGCATCGCCGGACCATTGAAGGTCGTCGATGCGGTGCAGAAGACCGTGCAGGATTCCGGCTGGCTGGCGAGCTTCGCACCGCCGCCGCTGCGGCCCGGTGCGACGGGCTGAGCACAAACCAGCCAGACCACCATCGGCTTGCCACACACAGAACAGACCGGGGCCTGTCGGCCCCAGTCTTGGTCACTCAGGGCCGGCGTTCCAGTTCGGCCTCGTCGCGGATCTTGGGCAGCAGGTCCTGCTTGCTGACCTTGAGCCAGAGCAAGAGCGGACAGGCGATGAAGATCGAGGACAGGGTACCGACCACGATGCCGACCATCTGCGCGGCGGCCATGCCCTCGAGGCTGCTGCCGCCGTAGATGTAGAGCGCAAGCACGGTCAGGAAGGCGATCAACGAAGTGATGATGGTTCGCGACAGGGTCTGGTTGACCGAACGATTCAGCACCTCGGTCGGCTCGATCTTGTGCAGGGCGCGGAAATTCTCGCGCACACGATCGAAGATCACGATGGTGTCGTTGATCGAATAACCCAGCACCGAGAGCACGCCGGCCAGTACGGTGAGGTCGAACTCGCGTTGAGTGAGAGCGAAAAAGGCCAGCACCAGCACCACGTCATGCATGGTGGTGACGATCGCGGCGACAGCGAACTTCCATTCGAACCGGATGGTGATGTAAATGAGGAAGCCGAACACCACGAAGGCCAGCGCCAGAACGCCGTTGGTGGCCAATTCCTGGCCGACCTGCGGTCCGACAAAGTCGGAGCGCACCACGTAGACCCGGTTGCCCGGCTCGGAGAGCAGGTCGGCGATGGCGCCGCCGGTGGCCGCGGCCGCGGCCGCGGCGGCCGTTTCGCCCTCGGCAAGCGCCTTGGGTTGCAGGCGCACGACCACGTCGTTGGCCGAACCGAAGGTCTGCACCACGGCATTGGTGTAGCCGCCGGCCTCCAACCGGGCGCGCACCACCTCGAGGTCGGGGGCCTGCTCGAACTGCAGCTCAGCCACCGTGCCGCCGGTGAAGTCGAGGGCGAAATTGAAGCCGCGCACCGCCATCAGGGCGATGCCCGCAACGATCAGGCCGACGGCGATAATCAACGACAGCGTCTTCAGACGTATCAGGTCGTAGCGGGTGTTGTACGGAATCAGGTACAGCACGTCAGGGCTCCGGGTCAGATCGCCAGGCCGGCCAGCTTGCGCCGACGGCCGTAGATGAGGGTGGCGACGCCCCGCGACAGCGATACCGCGGTGTACATCGAGGTCAGGATGCCGACGATCAGGGCCAGGGCGAAACCCTTGACCGGACCGGTGCCGAACACGAACAGGGCGATGCCGGCCAGCAGGGCGGTGACGTTGGCATCGAGGATGGTGCCGGAGGCTTTTTCGTAGCCGGTGACGATGGATGCAAGCGGCGTGTTGCCGGCTCGCAACTCCTCGCGGATACGCTCGTTGATGAGCACGTTGGCGTCGACCGAGAGACCGACCGTCAAGGCGATACCCGCCAGCCCCGGCAGGGTGATGGTCGCACCGAACACCGACATCACCGCCACCAGCATCAGCAGATTGACCAACAGAGCGATGTTGGTGATGAGGCCGAACATCCGATAGTAGACGACAAAAAACACCAGCACCAGCAGGAAGGAAGCGACGATCGACTGCACGCCACGCTGGACATTCTCGGCGCCGAGGCTGGGACCGATGATGCGTTCCTCGGCGAACTCCATCGGCGCAGCCAGAGCGCCAGAACGCAGCAGCAGGGCGAGCTGTTGGGCCTCGGCCGGACTTTCCAGACCGGTGGTCTGGAACTGGCGGCCGAACACACCCTGCACGGTGGCCGCCGAGATCACTTCCTCGGTGACACGGGTGCTGCGCACCTCCTGGCCGTCGACGATGCGCACCTCGGGAATGCGCTCGATGTAGACCACGGCAAGGCGCTGGCCGACGTTGCGCGTGGTGAAGTCAAACATCCGTTGGCCGGCCGAGGCATTGAGCGTGATGTCGACCTTGGGCGTGCCGCTTTCGGCGTCGGTTCCCGAGGCCGCACCGACCAGCTGGTCACCGGAGGCGATGATCCGCCTGGACAGGATCAGGGGCAGCGGCTGGCCATCGGCGCCGACGCGGCGCTGGAAGTAGATGCGGCCATCAGCAGGAATCCGACCGGTGGCGAGCGCCGCCGCCGCCTGCGCTTCGTCACCGATGACAGCACGGAACTCGAGGGTGGCGGTGGCACCGATCACCCGCTTGGCCAGCGCCGTGTCCTGCACACCAGGCAGCTGCACGACGATGCGCGAATCGCCCTGACGCTGCACCACCGGCTCGGCCACACCGAGCGCATTGATACGGTTGCGCAGAATCTGGACGTTCTGGTTGATCGTTTCGTCGATGATGGCGTCCAGCGTGGCCTGCGGAATGCGCGCGGTGAAGCCGGGAGCCGAATCGCCCTGCAAGGCGGTCAACACCAGTTCCGGAGCATCGGTGCCGACCAGGCTCAGGGCCTTGGCGAGATCCTCCTGACGGACCAGCCGGATCAGGATGTCGGTCGGACGGACCAGAACTTCCTCGGTGGCGATGCGGTTCTCGCGCAGCACCACGCGGATCTGTTCGGCGAAGGTACCTTCGCGACGTTCCAGCGCGGCCTGCTGGTCAACCTGCAGCAGGAAGTGCACACCGCCTTGCAGGTCGAGCCCGAGCAGCATGGGGCGGGCACCAATCCTCTCCAGCCAGGCCGGAACGGTGGAAGCCAGATTCTGCGCCACGATGTAGCCGCGTCCGAGGTAGTCCCGCAGCAGCTCGGCGGCACGCAGCTGGTCCTCCCCGCCCAGACGGACGAAGAGGCTGCCGCCTTCGTCGGCCACCGACCTGAAGGCGATGCCGTTCTCGCGCAACTTGGCCTCGACCCGCGCATCGAGAGCCGCGTCGACCGCAAAACCGCGGTTGGCGGTGATCTGGACGGCGGCGTCCTGCGGGTAAAGGTTGGGCAGCGCGTACAGGGCACTCGCCAAGATCAAGATCAAGGCGAGGACGTACTTCCAACGGGCGTATTCGAGCATGGGGTCACTTCGGGCCGGCGCGGACCGGCCCGGAAAGGCCGACGTGGAGCCTGTGGGGTGTGGGCGATCAGAGCGACTTCAAGGTGCCTTTGGGCAGAACGGCGTTGACCGCGCCCTTCTGCACGCGCACGCGGACGCCTTCGGCGATCTCGACGGTGAGAAAACTCTCGCCCACGTCATCGATTCGCCCGGCTACACCGCCGCTGGTCACCACCTCATCGCCCTTGGCGAGCTTCTCGACCAGCTGCCGGTGCTCTTTCTGCCGCTTCATCTGCGGGCGGATCAGCAGGAACCAGAACACCACGAACAGCAGGACCAGGGGGATCAGCTGCAACCAGACGTTGGGCTGGGCAGCGCCGGCGGCGGCCTGGGCGTGGGCGGCGGGGATCAGAAAGTCGATCGGGGACATGGCGGAAGGTCGAGGGTGGCCGAACAGCCCTGAAGTATGCCACGGCCGGGCGTGGCGGAAGGGGTGGGCCGTCCCGAGCCGCGTTCAGGCCGGCTCGCCGACCTCGCGGGCGCGGTGGAAGGCCTCGCGGAAGGCCTCGAAGCGGCCCTGCTCGATCGCCGCCCGGATGCGTTCCATCAAGCGCAGGTAGTAGCGCAGGTTGTGGGTGGTGGCCAGCATCGAGGCCAGGATCTCGTTGCATTTGTCGAGATGCCTGAGGTAACTGCGGGTGAAGCCGCCCGCACAGGTGCCGCAGTCGCAGCCCGGCTCGATCGGACGCAGATCGTGCTCGTACTTCTGGTTGCGGATGCGGACCTGGCCGAAATCGGTGAAGTAGTGGCCGTTGCGGGCGTTGCGGGTCGGCATCACGCAGTCGAACAGGTCGATGCCGCGGGCCACCGCCTCGACGATGTCCTCGGGCTTGCCCACGCCCATCAGGTAGCGCGGCCGGTCTTCGGGCAGTTGCGGGCAGATCCTTTCCAGCGTTTTCTCGCGCTCATGCGCCGGCTCGCCCACCGCCAGCCCACCCACCGCGTAACCGTCGAAGCCGATGGCCTTCAGCCCTTCCGCCGAGCGTGTGCGCAGCTCGGGATAGAGCCCGCCCTGGACGATGCCGAACAGCGCGGCGTCATTGCCCTCGTGGGCGCGCTTGGAGCGCTCGGCCCAGCGGAGGCTGAGCTCCATCGAGCTGCGCGCGATGTTTTCCGAAGCCGGCACACCATCGACGAGGTAGGGCGTGCATTCATCGAAGATCATCACGATGTCCGAGCCCAGCACGCGCTGGATCTGCATGCTCTCCTCGGGGCCGAGGAAGACCTTGCGGCCGTCCACTGGCGAGGCGAAGGTCACGCCGGCTTCGGTGATCTTGCGCTTGTGCGCCAGCGAGAACACCTGGAAGCCGCCGGAGTCGGTGAGGATCGGCTTGCTCCAGCGGGTGAAGCCGTGCAGGCCGCCGTGTTCGGCCATCACCTCGAGGCCGGGCCGCAGGTAGAGATGGAAGGTGTTGCCGAGGATGATCTCCGCACCCAGCGCCTCGACCTCGACCGGGCGCATCGCCTTGACCGTGCCATACGTGCCCACCGGCATGAAGGCCGGCGTCTCGATCGTGCCGCGCGGGAACGTGATGCGGCCGCGCCGTGCCGCGCCGTCAGCACCGAGTTTCTGGAACACCATGCGGCTCATGCGCCCTGCCGCTCGCTCGCCGCCGCGCTCGTGGCCTCGCGCTCCGGCCACAGCAGCATGGCATCGCCGTAGCTGAAGAAGCGGTAGCGCTGCTGCACGGCATGGCGGTAGGCCGCCATGATCCGCCCGTGGCCGGCGAAGGCGCTGACCAGCATCATCAGCGTCGATTCCGGCAGATGGAAATTGGTGAACAGCGCATCGGCCGAGCGGATGCGGTAGCCCGGCGTGATGAAGATCTGGGTGTCGCCGGCGAAGGGCAACACCTCGCCGTCGCGCCAGGCCGTCTCCAGCGCCCGGATCACGGTGGTGCCGACCGCGATGACGCGGCCGCCGCGCGCCTTGGTGGCGCGGATCTGCTGGCAGAGTCCGGCCCCGACATTGAGCCATTCGCTGTGCATGGCGTGGTCTTTGACGTGCTCGGCGCGCATCGGCTGGAAAGTGCCGGCGCCGACATGCAGGGTGATGTGGCCGAAGTCCACGCCACGCGCCTGCAGGGCCGCCAGCAGCGGCTCATCGAAATGCAGACCGGCCGTAGGCGCGGCGACCGCGCCGACATGCTTCGAGAACACAGTCTGGTAGCGCTCGTCGTCGCTGATGTCGGCTTCACGGCGGATGTAGGGTGGCAGCGGCATGCGGCCGGCGCGCAGCAGCACTTTCTCCAGCGGCTCGGCGGTCTCGAAACGCAGGCGGTAGAACTCACCCTCGCGACCCAGCACCGTGAGCACCGTGCCCTCGTCGAGCGTGATGGTGCTACCGGCCTTCGGCGACTTGCTGGCACCGACCTGGGCACGCACCTCGTGCGCGCCGGTGACGCGCTCGAGCAGCACCTCGACGCGACCGCCGGTGTCCTTGACACCGAACAATCGCGCCGGGATCACCCGGGTGTCGTTGAACACCATCAGATCACCGGGCTGCAGCAGCGCGGGCAGATCGCGCACATGCAGATCGACGAGTTCGGCCGGCGGCGTGGGCACCTGCAGCAGGCGCGAGGCCGAGCGTTCGGCCAGCGGCGCCTGCGCGATCAGTTCGGGCGGCAGTTCGTAGTGGAAATCGGACTTTTTCATCGGACCGGCTTGACAGGCCGTTCGCTGGCGATGCGCCACCGGGCGCGGGGCGGCGATTGTACGCGGCCGTGCCGCACCGCGCCCCGGGTCCGGCCTCGACTTGGCCTTGCCGCGTACTGGGCGCAGACTGCGGCTCTCATCCGCCGAAGGAGCCTGCCATGACCGTCCGCGCCTTTGCGGCCCATGCCGCGAAATCCGAACTGCGCACCATCGACTACGAACCCGGCCCGCTGCCGCCGGAGTTCGTCGAGGTGCAGGTCGAACACTGCGGCCTGTGCCACTCCGACCTCAGCATGGTCAACAATGACTGGGGCAATGCGCGTTACCCGCTGGTGCCCGGCCACGAGGTGATCGGTCGCGTCGTCGCCGTCGGCCCGGAAGCCAAGCGCGTCAAGGTCGGCGACCGCGTCGGCATCGGCTGGTACGAATCGAGCTGCATGGCCTGCACGCAGTGCCTGTCGGGCCATCACAACGTCTGCGGCAAGGCCAGCGGGCTGATCGTCGCCGGCTACGGCGGCTTTGCCGAGCGCGTGCGCGCGCACTGGGTCTGGGCCACGCCGATCCCCGAAGGCGTCGATGCCGCCAGCGCCGGACCGCTGCTCTGCGGTGGCATCACCGTGTTCGGCCCGATCGCGCATTTCGGCATCAAGCCCACCGACCGGGTTGGCGTGGTCGGCATCGGTGGGCTGGGGCATCTCGCCCTGCAGTTCCTCAAGGCCTGGGGCTGCGAAGTGACGGCGTTCACCTCGAGCGAGGCCAAGCACGCCGAAGCCATCCGGCTCGGCGCGCACCGTGCGGTACTCAGCACCGACGCCAAGGCATTGGCCAAGGAAGCCGGGTGTTTCGATTTCATCCTGGTGACCGCCAACGTCACCCTGCCCTGGGGGGCCTACCTCGAGGCGCTCGCCCCCAATGGCCGCCTGCATTTCGTCGGCGCGGTGCTGGAGCCGGTGCCGGTGCCGGCCTTCGCCCTGATCGGCGGCCAGAAATCGGTGAGCGGCTCGCCGCTCGGCAGTCCGGCCACCACCTCGCGGATGCTCGACTTCTGCGCCCGCCACGAGATCGCGCCGCAGGTGGAACGCTTCCCGATGGCGAAGATCAACGAAGCCTTCGAGCGCCTGCACTCGGGCAAGGCGCGCTACCGCATCGTGCTGGATGCCGATTTCGCCTGAACAGGGCTGCCGGACCCAGACCAAGCAAGCGCTTGAAGCGGCGGGGGTTACGGGGCCCCGTCGCTGGTGCTAGCATTGCCACAAGTTGTTGTTCCCAAAGAGAAAAACAGCGCCCTGCCCTGCGGCGCTGTTTTCTTTTCCCCCGCAAGGAGTTGCCATGAACCTCGCCGCCCGCCTGCAACCGCTTCGCGCCCACGCCGGCCACGTCCGCACCGCGGGCCTGCCCGATGCGGTGATCGAGCGCTTCGGCGCCACGCACCCGCAGCTGGTGGCGGCCATCGATGCCGCCGTCGAGGCCTACGAGGGCGTCCGCGCCGAGTTCCCGGAACTGCTCGACCGCGACGAAGCCGAGCAGATGGCGATCGCCCAAGGCGGCTTCCTCAACTTCTACCCGGACGACGCGGTGAACCCCTACGTTGCGCTCGCCGCGCGCGGCCCCTGGGTGGTCACGCTGAAGGGCGCGGTGGTCTACGACTGCGGTGGCTACGGCATGCTCGGCTTCGGTCACACGCCCTTCGCCGTGCTCTCGGCCATGGCCAAGCCGCAGGTGATGGCCAACATCATGACGCCCAGCCTCGCCCAGCTGCGGCTCGAGCGCGCCCTGCGCGCCGAGATCGGCCACAGCCGTGGCGGCTGCCCGTACGCGAAGTTTCTCGCGCTGAACTCCGGCTCGGAATCGGTCTCGCTGGCTGGCCGCATTGCCGATGTCAACACCAAGCTCCACACCGACCCGGGCGGACGCCATGCCGGCCGGCGCGTCAAGCGCCTGGCCATCAAGGGCGCGTTTCACGGCCGTACCGAGCTGCCCGCGCTGTATTCCGATTCCAGCCGCAAGAACTACGCCCAGCACCTGGCCAGCCACAAGCACCACGCCGATCAGCTGATCACCATCGAGCCCTATTCGATCGAGGCGCTGCGTAAAGCCTTCGCCGATGCCGAGGCCAACGGCTGGTACTTCGAAGCCATGTTCATCGAGCCGGTGATGGGCGAAGGCGATCCGGGGCGTGCACTGCCTGCCGAGTTCTACGCCGAGGCCCGCCGCCTGACCAAGGAGCACGGCACCCTGCTGCTGATCGACAGCATCCAGGCCGGCCTGCGCGCCCACGGCGTGCTCTCCATCGTCGATTACCCGGGTTTCGAAGGCCTTGAAGCACCTGACATGGAGACCTACTCCAAAGCGCTCAATGCCGCGCAATACCCGATGTCGATCCTGGCCTGCACCGAGCGCGCAGCCGCGCTGTACCGTCGTGGCACCTACGGCAACACCATGACCGCCAACCCGCGTGCTCTGGAAGTGGCCGTCGCCGCGCTCGGCCTGCTGACGCCGGCCCTGCGCGCCAACATCCGCGCCCGCGGTGCCGAGTTCCTGGCCAAGCTGGAACGGCTCAAGGCCGAGCTGCCGCCCGGCACCATCACCCGGGTGCAGGGTACCGGGCTGCTGTTCTCCTGCGAGATCGCACCGCACTACCGCTGCTACGGCAACGGCAGTACCGAGGAGCACATCCGCGAGCGTGGGGTCAACGTGATCCACGGCGGCCTCAATTCGCTCCGTTTCACGCCGGTCTTCGCGATCGGCGAGGCCGAGGTCGATCTGATCATCGATGCGGTCCGCCAGGCTTTGCTGCACGGCCCGCGCATCGCCGAGGCCGAGGCGGCCTGAGCCCGGCTGTGAACGGCCGGCAGCGCGAGTGGGCGCGAGCCTTCGCGCCGGCTAGCTCCTCCAACCTCGGCCCCGGCTTCGACCTGTTGGGCCACGCCATCGCCGGGCCGCGCGACGAAGTGCTGGCCCGCCGCGTCAGCACACCCGGCGTCCGCATCACCGCCCTGCACGGCCTGCCGCTGGCGCTGCCGAGTGATGCCTTGCGCAACACCGCCGGCCTCGCCGCGCTGCGCCTGCTGGAGCGCGCCGGTGCCGGTTTCGGCGTCGAACTCGAGCTGCACAAGGGCATCCCGCTCGGTTCCGGCATCGGTGGCTCAGCCGCTTCGGCGGTGGCCGCGGTGGTGGCGGTGAACGCCCTGCTGGACGAAGCCCAGCCGCTCGATGTGCTGCTCGATTGCGCGCTCGACGGCGAAGCCCTGGCCAGTGGTGCGCGCCACGCCGACAACGTGGCCCCCGCCCTGCTCGGCGGTCTCGTCGCCGCCTTCGAGCGGCCGGTGGCGATCGCCGCACCGGATTGGCTCTACGCCGCGCTGGTCACACCCGAGCAGGTGCTCGAAACGCGAGTGGCTCGCGAAGTGTTGCTTGCACCCTACCCGCTCACCGATCTGGTCCGGCAGACGCACCATCTCGCGGCCCTGCTGCTCGGCCTGCAACGCGGCGATCGCCGGCTGCTGCGCGAGGGCCTCCGCGATGTGCTCGTCGAACCGCGCCGCATCGGCCTGATCCCCGGCTTCACGGCGGTGCGCGATGGGGCGCTGGATGCCGGGGCCTTCGGGGCTGGCATTTCTGGGGCCGGACCGACGCTGTTCGGCTGGTTCGAAGGCCAGGCCGCCGCCCAACGCGGCGCCGAGGCCATGCGTGCCGCGTTCGCCCTGCAGGGCATCGCCGCGACTGCGCTTGCCACGCCGGTGGCCGGCCCGGCCGCGGCCTTGCTCGACCGCGACGAGGGCGAAGGCAGCGGTCGATGATCGCCTCGCCTGCCGAAGCTCTCGCCGCCCGCTACGTCTCGACCCGCGGGGCCTCGCCCGCCCTGCCCTTCAGTGCGGCACTCGGTGCCGGGCTCGCTGCCGATGGCGGCCTGTACGTGCCGGAACGGCTGCCGGGCTTCGACCCGGCGGGCTTGGCCACCATCCCCGATACCGACCTTGCCGGCACGCTCGCCGCCCTGCTGCGCCCCTTGCTCGGTGCCGACGACTTGACCACGCGGCTCGAGGCGATCTGTGGCGAAGCGGCGAGCTTCGACATCCCGCTGCTGCCGCTGCGTGTTCCGGGCGACCACTGGATCGAGCTCTTCCACGGCCCCACCGCGGCTTTCAAGGACCTCGCCGCGCGCTTCCTCGCCGCCTCGCTGGCTACGCTGCGCACAGCCGATGCGCCGCCGCAGACCGTGCTGGTCGCCACCTCCGGCGACACCGGCGCAGCGGTCGGTGCGGCCTTCCACGGCCGTGCCGGTTTCCGGGTGCTGATCCTCTATCCGGACGGCAAGGTCTCGCCGGCGCAGACGCATTCGCTCGGTGCGTTCGGCGGCAACGTGCGGGCGCTGCGGGTGGCCGGCAGTTTCGATGACTGCCAGCGGCTGGTCAAAGCGGCGCTGGGCGATGCCCGGCTGCGCGCCGACGTACCGCTCTTGACTGCCAATTCGATCAGCCTCGGCCGGCTGCTGCCGCAGATGGCCTGGCCCGCCCTGCACGCGCTGCGCTTCCAGCGTCGGCATGGGCACAAGCTGAACTTCATCATCCCGAGCGGCAACCTCGGCCACGCGCTGGCGGTTCTGTTCGCCCGTGCGATGGGCCTGCCAATCGGTGAGGTGATGCTGGCCACCAATGCCAACCCGACGCTGGCCGAGTTCTTCGAGGGCGCGCCCTACCGGGGCCGCGACGCCATCCCCACGCTGGCGAACGCCATGGATGTCGGCGCACCAAGCAATGTCGAGCGGCTGCTCTGGCTGGCCGGCGGCGATGCGGCAGTGGCGCGCAGCCTGGTCGGGGTGCGGCGCATCGACGATGCCCGCATCCGCACCACGATCGCTGCCGCCGAGGCCCGGCACGGGGTCGCCCCCTGCCCGCACAGTGCCTGCGGTCTGGCGGTGCTGGAGGATCTGCGCAGCGCCGGCGACCGCCGCGATTGGGCGGTCACCGCCACCGCGCATGCTGGCAAGTTCCTTGACGTGACCGGGCCGCTGTTGGCTTCGGCACCAGCTCCGCCACCCGCTTTTGCCGCCCTGCTGGCACGACCGTCGCATGCCATGCCCTTGGCGGTCGACGTCACCGCACTGGGCCGCGTGCTGCGCGAGGACTGGGGCTGATCGGCCGGTTTGCGCCGGCCTCAGCGCAAGCCCGGGCGGACGCCGCTCAGGGCAGGATGGTGATGGCGCTGGCGATCACCTGCCACTGCGGCGCGGCGTCGGCCGGCGCATCGGCGGGCTGGGGCGCAGCCCGCCAGGTGCCGTGCACCAGGGCCTGCCCGCTCGCATCCTTGGGCACGAAAAACTCGTGCTCGGTGCGGACCCGCACCGGCGTGCCGTCGGCATCGAGGACCACCCAGCAGCCGGTTCTCTGGCAGACCTCGGTGATCCGGCCTTGCAGCTTGACCGCCTGGCCCTCGAGGGCTTCGGCCTGGGTCAGGGCCTGCGCCACCGGCAGGGCCTCGCCGGTCGGCATCGGAGCACCGAAATGCTGGGCAAGCGCCGGTGCCGTGGCGAGCAGCAGGGCGAACGCAAGGGCGGTGGTGATGTTCGATCGCATGGCATGAGCTCCGGGGTTGGGGGGTCAGGCGGCCAAGGGCAGGCCATCGAGCCTGGCCTGCGCATCGATCGGGCCGTAGCGGCCCTTCGCGTCGCAGTCCACGCCGGCCATGGCACAGCCGTGGTCGTGGGTGAAGAACAGACGCACGCCGCGGGTGCGCATCTCGTCGAGCAGGCGGCGCTTCTCGTCGATCAGCAGTTCGGGCGAACGGTCGTAGCCCATGGTCACCGGCAGGTGCACCCAGGGTCGGCCGGGAATCAGGTCGGCACAGAACAGCACGCCGCCACGACCGTCCTTGCCGACGATCTCGGAGAGCATCAGGCCCGGCGTGTGGCCGTCGCTGAAATGGAAGCGCACGGCCTCGCCAAGGCTGGAGCTGTGCGGGCCATCGACCAGTTCGAGGCGGCCGCTCGATTCGAGCAGGCCGACCAGCTCGGGGATGAAGCTGGCGCGGTCGCGCGGGTGTGGCGTGTGGGCACGGGCCCAGTGCGCGGCACCGACCAGGAAGCGGGCATTGGGGAACAGCAGGCGCGGCGGCTCGCCCTCGGCCCAGGCCGCCAGCAGGCCGCCGGCGTGGTCGAAATGCAGGTGCGAGAGCACCACGAGGTCGATGTCCTCGTGCCCGACGCCGGCCTCGGCCAACGAATCGAGCAGCACATGCCGGCTTTCGACCACGCCGAAGCGCTCCCGCAGTTTCGGCTCGAAGAAGGCGCCGATGCCGGCCTCGAACAGCACCGTTTTACCGGCGAGATCGCGCGCCAGCAGGGCCCGGCAGGCGAGCGGGATGCGGTGCGCCGCATCGGGCTCGATCCATTGCTGCCACATCGCCCGCGGCACATTGCCGAACATGGCACCGCCATCGAGGCGTTGCGAATTGCCCATCACCGACCACAGCCGCGTGTTCATCGGAAGATCCCTCCGGCTTCGCTGGTGGCCCCCTTGCCGACGGCTTCCCAGCGCGGGTCGGCGCCGGCCTCGGTGCGGCCGTCGGCACGGTGCCAGATCACCACCTGCATGTTGCCCCAGCTGCGCGTCTCCTCCTTGACGGTGTGGCCCTTGGCCTCGAGCGCGGCGCGGATGGCGGGATCGAGCGAACCCGGCTCGACCAGGATGTGATCCGGCAGGTACTGGTGGTGCAGCCGGGGGGCCGCGACGATGGCCCGGGCATCCGCCCCGGCCTCGAAGTCGAGCAGGGCCTGGATCACCATGCTGATGATGCGGCTGCCGCCCGGCGTGCCGATCACCGCCACCCGCTCCGGGCCGATCACCAGGGTGGGCGTCATCGACGACAGCGGGCGCTTGCCCGGCTCGATGGCGTTGGCCTCTTTGCCGACCAGGCCAAAGGCGTTGGGAACGCCGGGCTTGATCGAGAAATCGTCCATTTCGTTGTTGAGCAGGAAACCGGTGCCCGGCACCACCATGGCATTGCCGAAGGGCAGGTTGACCGTCTGGGTGACGGCGGCCAGGTTGCCCTCGGCATCGACGATGGAAAAATGCGTGGTGTCGGGACGCTCGGGCAGCGCGGCGATGCCGGGCAGCAGATCGCTCGGGGTGGCCCGCTGCAGGTGGATGCCGGCGCGCAGCCCGGCGGCGTAGGCCGGATGCACCAGCCGTTCGACCGGCACGGTGACGAAGTCGGGATCGCCCAGGTACACGGCACGGTCGCGGTAGGCGCGACGCATGGCCTCGACCCGCAGGTGCAGGCGCTGCGTGGGGTTCTTGGCCGCCCAGTCGTAGCCGTCGAGGATCTGCAGGGTCTGCGCCAGAGCGATGCCGCCCGAGGACGGCGGCGGTGCGGTGACGATGCTCATGCCGCGATGCTGGAACACCAGCGGCCTGCGCTCGACCACGCGGTACTGTGCGAGGTCGTCGAGCGTCCAGATGCCGCCCGCGGCGCGCACCGCATCGACCAGGCGCTGAGCCATCGGGCCGCGGTAGAAGCCGTCGTGGCCGTACTCGGCGAGCAGCCGCAGCGTGGCCGCGTAATCGGGGTTGCGCATCCGCGCACCGAGCCGCGGCGCCTCGCCATCGACCAGGAACAAAGCAGCGGCACCCGGGTCGGCACGCAAGGCCTCCTTGCGCCAGCCGAGCATGGCGAGGTTCTTCTCGCCAAAGCGCCAGCCGCGCTCGGCCAAGCGGATGGCCGGCGCCAGCGACTCGCGCAGGGGCAGACGGCCGAAGTTCTCGGCGACATGGACAAGGGCCGCCGGCTGGCCGGGGATCGCCGCCGCCAGAGCGCCGTCGATGGTGGCGCGCGGCTTCGGCTGGCCGGTGGCGGGATCGAGGTACATGTCGCGGGTGGCGGCCAGCGGTGCCCGCTCGCGGGCGTCGATGAACACGGTGTGGCCGTCGCTGGCACGGCGCAGCAGGAAGAAGCCGCCCCCGCCGAGGCCGGAGCTCTCAGGCTCAACGAGGCCCAAGGTGGCCGAAACCGCCACCGCCGCGTCGAAGGCGTTGCCTCCGGCCCGCAGCACCGCCATGCCGGCCGCGGTGGCCTCGGCATGGGCACTGGCGATCGCCGCCCCCTGCGGACGACCAAGTGCTGCGTCGTGGACGGAGGTTCCGGCGACCGGCGCAGGGGCCTCCGGCGCGCGCGCGAAGGCCACCGGCAGCGCCAGCAGCGCCGATCCGAGCAGCAGGGCCGGCAGACAGCGCCAGGACGGGGTCGGAACACGCGGCATCAGACCATCTCCTGTTGCAGGCGCTCGAACTTGGCCTGCAGTTCAACGGGGGATTCGGGGTGCACCGGATCGGGTTCGATGCACTCCACCGGGCAGAGCGTCACGCACTGCGGCTCATCGAAATGGCCGACACATTCGGTGCACTTCGACGGGGCGATCTCGTAGATCGCCTCGCCCTGCGTGATCGCACCGTTCGGGCAGGCCGGGGCGCAGACATCGCAGTTGATGCAGGTTTCGAGGATGCGCAGTGCCATGATCGATGAGGCGGGCGGCCCTTGAGCCGCCCGCGCGCTGCTCAGCGCTTGACTTCGACGAAGCGGAACTCGGCGCCGACCGCCAATGCAGCCTCGCGGACCCTCGCTTCGTCCTTGGCCTCACCGATGAACAACACACGCGAACCACGCAGTGCGGTGTCCTGAACGCCTTCGATGCCGAAGGCGGCCACCACGAGGTCGGCCATCAGGGTGCTGTTGGGCGAGCTGAAGGTCAGCATATTGCCCGGCAGTACGGTACGCAGCAGGGTGTTGCTGATCTCGGTCTTCATCCGTGCGTAGGGGCCTTCCGGCTCGGCCGGATCGACCCCGGCGGGCAGGTAGTAGTTGAAGGTGCGTTCGGTGACACCGTCCATGTTCTGAGCGATCACCTGGCCCAGGTAGGCCTTCCAGGCGGTGTCGTCATCGGTGGAGGGCGCCACCGGCACGACCTCGACCTGCTGCTCGGCATTGCCGTTCTGGCCGGGCTGGCAGGCGGAGAGGAGAAGGGTGGCGGCGATGGCGGTGGCCAGCAGCAAGGGACGGTTCATGGGGTTCTCCGGAGGACGTTGTTGGATCAGGGTTGGAGCGAACGGCGGCGAGCCAGGGCGTGGGCCACCACCGGCGGCACGAAGCCGGACACGTCGCCGCCCAGACGGGCGACCTCGCGGACCAGCGTCGAGGAAATGAAACTGTGCTGCTCGGCGGGAGTGAGGAACAGGGTCTCGACCTCGGGGATGAGGTGACGGTTCATCGAGGCGAGCTGGAACTCGTATTCGAAATCGGAAACCGCCCGCAGGCCGCGCAGCAGCACGCCGGCACCGATCTGACGGGCGAAATCGGCGAGCAGGCCGTCGAAAGCCAGCACTTCGACATTGCCGTGCTGGGCGAGCGCCTCGCGGGCCAGCGCCTCGCGCTCGCGTACATCGAGCACCGGATTCTTGCCGGTGCTGCCGGCCACGCCGACGATCACCTTCTCGAACAAAGGCGCGGCCCGCGCCACCAGATCGACATGGCCGTTGGTGATCGGGTCGAAGGTGCCGGGGTAGAGGGCGACGCGTTGGCGGAGCATCGGGCGGTTCTGTCAGGCGGATCCTTGCGCGAGTGTAGCAATTCAGGCCGGCTCGACCCGGTACAGCCCGAGATGGGCCTCGCGGCTGCGGATTTCGCGGTGCAGGCGCCAGCCCACCGGTACGATGGCTGCTTGTGCGTTCGGCGACTCGACGTGGACGAACGCCCCCGCAGCAAGACGGGGTGCCAACGCGGCCAGCGCCGGGGTCCAGAGCGCGGCATTGAACGGCGGATCGACAAAGGCGATATCGAAAGGCCCACGCCCGGGGTCGGCCAGCCACGCCAGCGCATCGGCGGCATGGACGCTGATGCCCTCCGGCGGATCGCCGGCCAGCCGCAGCGCCGAGGCCCGCAGGGCGGTGACGGCAGCGGCGGATTGCTCGACCAGATCGACCTGGGCGGCACCGCGTGAGGCCGCCTCGAAGCCGAGTGCACCGCTGCCGGCGAACAGATCGAGCACGCGGGCACCGGGCAGAACGGGCTGCAGCCAGTTGAACAGGGTCTCGCGCAAACGGTCGCTGCTCGGGCGCAGGCCCGGCAGATCGAGCACCGGCAGCTTCGAGCCGCGCCAGCGGCCAGCGATGATACGGACCTGGCCGAGCGGCGGGCGGCCCGTGCCGGCGGAAGCGGCGGGCACGGGTTTCGGTGGACGCGGGCTCATCGGATCGCTGCGGGGGCGGGTGTTACCATGCGGCTATTGTGCGCGACTCCAGCGCCCCTGCCGCGACGATGCTCGACTGGTTCAAGAAAAAAAACCCGGCGGAAACCGCCGGCTGGTGGCAGAAACTCAGCGGCAGCAGTTTCGCCGCCGGCCTGCGCGGGCTGTTTTCCGGCAACCCGCGGCTCGATGATGCCCTGCTCGACGAGATCGAGACCGTGCTGCTCTCCTCCGATGTCGGCGTCGCCGCCACCGAGGGTCTGATGGGCGATCTGCGCCGGCGCTTCAAGGCCCGCGAATTCGCCGATTCGGCCGCCCTGCAGCAGCACCTGCGCGCCGCCCTGCTCGCCCTGCTGGAACCGGTCGCCAAGCCGCTGCGCATCGATGCCAGCAAAGCCCCCTTCGTCATCCTCACCGTCGGCGTCAATGGCGCCGGCAAGACCACCACCATCGGCAAGCTGGCCTACCGCTACCAGCGTGAGGGCCTGAAGCTGGCGCTGGCCGCCGGCGACACCTTCCGCGCCGCCGCGGTCGAGCAGCTCAAGGTCTGGGGCGAACGCAACGGCGTCACCGTGGTGGCGCAGGGCCAGAACGCCGACGCCGCCGCCGTCGTCTTCGATGCCCTGCAAACGGCCCGATCGCGAGGGCTCGACCTCCTGATCGCCGACACCGCCGGTCGTCTGCACACCCAGCAGGGCCTGATGGCCGAACTGGGCAAGGTCGGCCGGGTGCTGGCCAAGCTCGATGCCAGCGCGCCGCACGAAGTGCTTATGGTGATCGACGGCACCACCGGGCAGAACGCGGTCAACCAGGTCCGGCAGTTCCTCGCCGTAGTCAAGGTCAGCGGCCTTGTCGTCAGCAAGCTCGACGGCAGCGCCAAGGGCGGTGTGGTGTTCGCGCTGGCCCGCGAGTTCGGCCTGCCGATCCGCTTCGTCGGTCTCGGTGAGCGGCTGGAGGACTTGCGCGAGTTCGATCCCGAAGCCTTCATCGACGCCCTGCTGCCCGACCTCGCCAGCACGGCGCGACCGGCGACGTGAACCCGCCGCCTCGCCGTGGCCTGCGCCGCGCCGCGATCGCGCTGGGTTTGTTGGTGCTTGCCGTGCTGGGCCTGCTGCTGGCCCTGCCGCTGTGGTTCGATGCACGAAGGATCAGCGCCCTGCTGCTGGATCGCGCCGGCACCGCCACCGGCCTCGACTGGCGGATCGAGGGCGAGCCGCAGCTGCACTGGCGACCGCAGCCCCGACTGAGCCTGCCGGGTCTGCAAGCCCGGCTGCCCGACGGCAGCAGCGTGCTGCGTGCCGACCGGCTCGAACTCGTCCTGCCCTGGACCGGCCTGCGCGAGGACCGCCTGCGGATCAGCTCGCTGCAGCTCGAGGGCGCGCGGATCGAGGGCAGGGCCTTCGCCCGCTGGTGGGCCGCACGCCCGGTCGCTGCGCCCGGCCCGCTGCCGGTGATCGAAGGGCTGAGCATCGTCGATGGCGAATGGCAGCAGGATGCCCTGCGCCTGCACGGCCTCGCCATCGAGCTGACCGACGTCGCACCGGGCCAGCGCCTGCGGCTGCAGGTCGAAGGCCGGATCACGACCGGCGAGACGGCGTATGCGGCGCTGCCGGCCCCCGGCCCGCGCTTCCGCCTCGTCCTCGATGGCGAGTTGCACGACAGCCCCGACCGGCAGGCCGTGCTGGCGATCAACAGCCGCTTCGATGGCGAGCCGCCGCTGCCGCAGGGGCAGTGGTCCGGCAGCCTGCAGTTCGCGCCGCTCTGGCAGGCCGATCTGCAAGGCGAGCTGGTCGGCTGGCCCGAGGCCTGGCCGCCGCTGCCGGCACCTCTGGACCCCGCCCATCCGATTCAGCTGCTGATCGCGCAATCCGGCCCGAACGCCCTCGATGCGCCCTTGCAACTGCAGCTGCGAACCGCCGGGGCAGGCGCCGAACTGCGCTTCGTGCCGCGTGCCCTGCTCGCTTGGCATACCGCCCGCGAGCGCCCGCAGCTGCCGCCCCTGCGGATGCAGGCACAGGGCGAGGTGCTGGAGATCGACGGCCTGCGCCTCGAAGGCCTGCGCCTCGAACTCGACGATGGCATGAGCGCTCCGATGGACGATCCGGCACCGCCATGAACCCGCCCGAAGCCACCGCCAGCGGCGAATTCGCCACCCGCCTGCTGGCCTGGTTCGAGCAGCACGGCCGCCACGACCTGCCCTGGCAGCATCCGCGCACGCCTTACCGGGTCTGGGTCAGCGAGATCATGCTGCAACAGACCCAGGTGCGGACCGTGCTGGCTTATTTCGACCGCTTCATCGCCCGCTTCCCCGAGCTGCCGGCACTCGCCAGGGCCACCGAGGACGAGGTGCTGGCGCTGTGGTCGGGGCTCGGCTACTACCGGCGAGCCCGCAACCTGCATCTGGCCGCCCGGCTCTGCCTGGAACGGCACGAGGGCGCGCTGCCCGACACGCTCGAAGCACTCACCGCCCTGCCCGGCATCGGCCGCAGCACGGCCGCCGCGATCCTCGCCCAGGCCCACGGGCAGCGGCAGGCTATTCTCGATGGCAATGTCCGGCGCCTGCTGGCGCGGCATCTTGGCGAAACCGGATGGCCCGGCAGCCCCGCCGTGGAGCGCCGCCTGCAGACCGCGGCCGAAGCCCGCCTGCCCACACAGCGGCTCGCCGACTACACGCAGGCGCTGATGGATTTCGGCGCCACCCTGTGCACGCCACGCCGCCCCCGCTGCGGCGACTGCCCGCTGCGCAGCGACTGCCACGCCTTGGCCAGCGATCAGGTCGAACGCCTCCCGGCGCGCCGCCCCGCGAAGCCTTTGCCGACCCGACAGGCCCATCTTCTGGTGCTGCGCGACTCCGAAGGTGCCGTACTGCTGGAACGCCGCGAGGGCAAAGGCGTCTGGCAAGGGCTCTGGAGCCTGCCCGAAGCCACCGATGCCCAAGCCGCCGAGCACCTGCGCATCAGGCTCGGTGCCGCGCCCGGCCGCGCCCTGCCCGCTTTCGAACATGCCTTCAGCCACTACCGGCTGGACCTGCACCCGAGCCTGCACGAAGTGCGCGAAGCGAAAGCCCGCGGCGAGGCCACCCAACGCTGGGTGGGACCGGCACACTACGACAGCCTGGGCCTGCCCCGACCGATCCGCCGACTGCTGGAATCACTGCCATGAACCGAACCGTCCACTGCGCCAAGCACGGCCTCAGCGCCCCCGGGCTGGCCTTTGCCCCCTGGCCGGGGCCGCTGGGCCGGCGCATCTTCGAGAGCATCGGTGCGCCGGCCTGGCAGGAATGGCTGGCGCACCAGACCCTGTTGATCAACGAGCACCGGCTCTCGCCGCTCGACCCCGCGCATCGCGCCTTCCTCGAAGGCGAGATGCAGAAGTTCCTGTTTGGCGGCGGTGCCGAGAAACCGGCCGGTTATCAGGCGCCGGAAGCCTGAGCGCTTGCCGCGCGCAAGGCGCGGGTGTCGATCGGGCGGATCTCGGTGATGCGGCAGCGGTCGTGCCCGGCCAGCACGCGGTCGAAGCGTGCCGAGACCAGGCCGAAGCCGGAACTCAGGCCGATCTTCGGTGCCCAGCGCAACTCGTTGCAGGGCGCATCGACCCGCAGCAGGTAGGCATCGCTGGGGCCGGTCCAGACCACCAGGCTCTGCTCGCCCAGCACGGTGAAGCCCTGCAAGCGGAAAAACCGGAAATTCGCCACCGGCTCGCCGGCCGCCGCCTCGAAGCGCGCCAACGCGGCAGCCTCGCGTTGCGCCGGCCCGGTGCTTGCGCAAGCGGTCAGCAGGAGCAAGGCGAGAACCGTCAAGGCACGTCTTGAATCAGGCAGCGGGCGCATCGCTGGGATCCTCCGTCTGGGCACCATCATCAGAACACGCAGCGCCCTCGCGGCGGGTGACCGCAGGCCGCAGGCTTCAGGCCGCAGCAAGGCTTGTCGAGGCCGCGCCAGCGGCTTGCCGGTCAGGCCCGGGCATTGCTAGAATCGCGGTTCTTCGCCGCCGCGCCAATGCGCTGCGTCGAGGCATCGGCCAGGTAGCTCAGTCGGTAGAGCAGGGGATTGAAAATCCCCGTGTCGGGGGTTCGATTCCCTCCCTGGCCACCAATTCAATCAAGGGCTTGCGAGAAATCGCAGGCCCTTTTCTTTGCGCTCGCGCCGCCAGTCCCTACTCAGTCCCTGAAAAGCGAATGTTGGGCCGTCATTCCAGTTTTGTAGACGAGCGAAAGTTCAGGCGCGCGGACTTCAGTAACCTGTTGACCAGCCCCACCCCAAGGTCTTTCTTCGGGTGGGGCACGCTGAGGTATCCGGGCTTGGACGGGTGGACGTAGACCTTCTGGCTTCAACGATTGCGGCGGTTCGCCGGCTGATATCCCCTCGCACGCGCTTCCAGCGTCTTGCGCAGCAGTTTTTCGGCACCGACCACGGCATAGATCGTCAAGCCGACGGCCAGCACCGGCAGCCATTCCGCGGCCGCGATCGGTGCGGTGTGGAACAGCGTGTTCATCAGCGGCAGGTAGGTAAGCAGCAGCTGCGAGCCCAGCATCGCCGCGATGCCGACCCAGATCCAGCGGTTGCTCATCAGCCCGAGCCGCCACATCGACTGCCGCAGCGAACGCATGTTGAGCAGGTAGAACGACTGGCCGACCGCGAACACGGCCAGCGCGATGGTGCGCGCCTCGGCCTCGGACAGCCCGCGCGCGAGCGCATCGTGGAACAGCAGGGTCGCGCCGATCATCAGCATCACGCCGACCAGCACGATGCGCAGCACCAGCTCGAGGTTGAGGATCGGCGCGTCGGGCCGCCGTGGCGGGCGCAGCATGATGCCGGCCTCGCGCGGCTCGAAGCACAGGGTCAGGCCGAGCAGCACCGCGGTCGTCATGTTGATCCACAGCGCCTGCACCGGCAGGATGGGCAGCGGCTGCGCGGCCAGGACCGCGGCGATGATCACCAGTCCCTGCCCGGCGTTGGTCGGCAGGATCCAGCTGATGAACTTGACGATGTTGTCGAACACGCCGCGGCCCTCCTCGACCGCGGCCTCGATGCTGGCGAAGTTGTCGTCGGTCAGCACCATGGCGGCGGCCTCCTTCGAGACCTCGGTGCCGGTGATGCCCATGGCCACGCCGATGTCGGCGCGCTTGAGCGCCGGCGCGTCGTTGACACCGTCGCCGGTCATCGCCACCACCTCGCCGCGGGCCTGCAGCGCCTGCACCAGACGCAGCTTCTGCTCCGGGGTGACGCGCGCGAAGACCGCGGTGTCGGCGGCTGCGGCCTCGAACGCCGCGGCATCCAGCGCCTCGAGCTCGCGGCCGCTGAGTGCGCGCGGCGGGTGCTCGCGGCTGGCGCGCGGGTCGAGCCCGATCTCGGCGGCAATGGCCGCGGCCGTGACCGCATGGTCGCCGGTGATCATCTTCACGCGGATGCCGGCGGTGTGGCAGGCCTGCACCGCGCGCACCGCCTCCTCGCGCGGTGGGTCGATCATGCCCTGCAGACCGATGAACTCGAGGCCGCCGGCCACATCATCGTGGCCGATCTGTGCCAAGCCTTGGCCGCTGCGCCGCGCAAAAGCCAGCACGCGCAAGCCCCGCTGCGCCATGACCTCGACCTGGGCCTGCACGGCACCGGCATCGAGCGCACGGCGGCTGCCATCCGCCGCCAGCGCATGCTCGCAGCGCGCCAGCACCGCCTCGACCGCACCCTTGAGGTAGACCCGCGGCGGCGCGCCGCCGTGCAGCGTGGCCATGTACTGGTGCTTCGACTCGAAAGGTACGGCGTCGAGCCGGGGCTGCGCCGCCGCTTCTGCGGCTTCTAACAGTCCGGCCTTGCGTGCGGCGACGATCAGCGCGCCCTCGGTCGGGTCACCGTCGATGCGCCAGGTGCCGCCGTCTTCACGCAGCACGGCGTCGTTGCACAAGAGGCCAGCGCGCAGCAGCTCATCGAGCGCCGGCGGCAGCACCGCCAGCGCTTGGCCGTCGTGTTCGACCGCGCCCTGCGGCGCATAACCCACGCCGCTCACTTCGACATCAAGGCCGCCCACCCACAGGCGCTGCACGGTCATCTCGTTGCGCGTGAGCGTGCCGGTTTTGTCGGAGCAGATCACCGTCGTGCTGCCCAGTGTCTCGACCGCCGGCAGGTGGCGGATGATCGCGTTGCGCCCGGCCATGCGGCTCACACCGATGGCCAGGGTGATGGTGAGCACCACCACCAGCCCCTCGGGGATCATGGCCACCGCCAGCGCCACTGCGGCCAGGAACATGTCGACCAGCGGCTGGCCGTGCACGAGGGTGCCGATGGCGAAGGTGAGTGTCGCCAAGGCCAGAATGGCCCACATCAACCAGTGGCTGAAACGCGCGATGCGCCGCATCAACGGCGTGGCCAGCATGTCGGTCTGCGCCAGCAGCTTCGAGATGCGGCCGATCTCGGTGCTGGTGCCGATCGCCACCACCACGCCGGTGGCCGTGCCGTAGTGCACCAGAGACGAGGAGTAGGCCATGTTGCGGCGGTCGGCCAGCACGGTGTCGGCGGCCAGCGGCGCGGCGTTTTTTTCGACCGGCAGCGACTCGCCGGTGAGTGCGGCCTCGTCCACGCGCAGCTCGCGCACCCCGAGCAGGCGCAGGTCGGCCGGCACCTTGTCGCCCGAGGCCAGCAGCACGATGTCGCCGGGCACCAACTCGCGTGCGTCGATGCGCTGGCGCTGTCCGCCGCGCAGCACCGTGGCTTCGGTGGTGAGGGCGCGCGCCAGCGCCTCGAGCGCGCCCAGCGCCTTGCCCTCCTGCACAAAGCCGATCACGGCATTGAGAAAGACCACGCCAAAGATCACCGCCGCGTCGGTGTATGCACCCATGGTGAGCTTGATCAGCGTGGCCACCAGCAAGATGTGCACCAGCACCTGGTTGAACTGCAGCAGAAAGCGCAGCAGCGGGCCGCGCCCCTTGGGTGGCGGTAGTGCATTGGGGCCGTGGCTGCGCTGGCGCGCCTGCACCTCGGACGCCTCAAGGCCCTGCTGCGAGTCTGCGCCCAGCAAACCGGCCACCTCATCGCCAGGCAGGTGGTGCCAATGTGATTCAGGCACGCTTTTCATCTTGCGAGCGAACTCCTTGAGGTGAAGGCCGATCATCGCCTGCTGTCATGAAAGCTGCGAGGATATCGGAGGTTTTTCAGGCCCTTGCCATCATGCCCAGCCCAGCCTCCGCCGCCCACCACGACCGACCCGCTCGCCGCCTCCGTGGCTTTGTCACGCCCGTGCTGCTGGCCCTGGCTGCCGGTGCGGCCTTGGCCACCGGCGTGTGGGGCAAGGACACCCTTTCCGGCTCGGCGGTCAGTCTGGAACAGGCCCGTGCCGAACTGGAATCCGGCCAAGCCCTGCTGATCGACATCCGTGAACCCGGCGAACACGCCCGGGGCGTGGCACCTGGTGCCCTGCTGCTGCCGATGCGGCAACTGGAATCGCGGCTCGATCTGATTCCGCCCGATCCCTCGGCCCGGGTGCTGCTGATCTGCAACACCCAGAACCGCTCGCGTGCCACCCTGCTCGCCCTGCATGCCCGAGGCCTGAGCCATGTGCGCTACGTGCACGGCGGCATGAGCGAATGGGCGCGGCGCGACTGGCCGCTGGTGCCTCCGGGCGGCTGAGCTTTCGCCACCCCGCCAGCGCCCAACCTCGACACCGGACGGGGGCGTAGGGCTGTTATCCTCGCGGCTCCCCGAGTTTTGTGGAGCCTGGCGTGACCCGCATCTCCGCGTTTCTGCTGGCCGTGCTCGCCCTGTTCGCTCTGGTCGGCTGCGGCACTGCCGGTCCGCCCAAGCGCGTGTTCCCGCCCGAGGCCCGCATCCAGGAACTGCGTCTGCAACCGGGCGGGGCCCTGATCCTTTTGCGGATCGAGAACTTCAGCACCGTGCCGGCCACGCTGGAGCAGGTGGCGCTTGGCCTCCGCCTGGGCGAGGGTGTGGTCCTGCCGCTGTCGGCCAGCCCCGGCATCCGTCTGCTGCCGCAGGCGGCCGAGGTGATCGAACTGCCGCTGGCCCTGCCCGAGGCCGAGCGTCAGCGCATCCTCAGCGCCATCGCCCAGCGCCAAGCGCTGCGCTACCGGCTCGACGGCACGCTGGGTGTCGATCCGCCCGGCCGCGACCAGCGCATCGACTACGCCAGCGCACTGAGCCCGGCGCCCGGCCTCGAGGGCGTGCTGCGCTGATCCCGCCGCCTGCCGTGCCGACCGCCCGCGCCCGGCCTTCACCGCCCTGGCCCTACCTTCCGTTTTTCCCTGCACGACCCTGCCAACCCGATGAACACCTACAAAGCCCCCGTGCGCGACATGAGCTTCGCGCTGTTCGATGTGATCCAGGCCGAGGCGCTCTACGCGAAGCTCGGCATCGCCGCCGCGCAGCGCGATGTGCTCGATGCCGCCCTCGATGAAGCCGCCAAGTTCAACGAAAACGTGCTGGCCCCGCTCAATGCCGTGGGGGATCGCGAGGGCTGCAGCTTCGATAAGGCCACCGGCGCGGTGAAGACACCGAGCGGCTTCAAGGCGGCCTACACGCAGTTCGTCGAAGGCGGCTGGAGCGGCATCACCGCCCCGGAAGCACAAGGCGGCATGGGCCTGCCCGACAGTTTCGGCGTGCTGGTCAAGGAGATGATCGACGCCGCCAACCTGAGCTGGGGCAACTACCCGCTGCTTTCGCACGGTGCCACCGAGGCACTCAAGCACCACGGCGAGCCTTGGCAGCAGGAGGCCTTCCTGAAAGCCATCGTCGAGGGCCGCTGGACCGGCACCATGTGCCTGACCGAGCCGCACTGCGGCACCGACCTGGGCCTTCTGAAGACCCGTGCCGAGCCGCAGGCCGACGGCAAGTACGCCATCACCGGCACCAAGATCTTCATCACCGGCGGCGAGCACGATTTCACCGACAACATCGTGCACCTCGTGCTGGCCCGTCTGCCCGACGCACCGGCCGGCACCAAGGGCATCTCGCTGTTCATCGTGCCGAAGCTGAAAGTGGCGCGTGATGGCACGGTGGGCGAGCGCAACGCGGTGCGCTGCGGCTCGATCGAGCACAAGATGGGCATCCACGGCTCGGTCACCTGCGTGATGAACTTCGACGGTGCCGAGGCTTATCTGATCGGCCAGCCGAACAAGGGCTTGGCGGCCATGTTCACCATGATGAACACCGCACGTCTCGCCGTCGGCATCCAGGGCCTGGGCCTCATTGATCGCGCCTTCCAGAACGCCCTGCGCTACAGCCGCGAACGCCTGCAGATGCGAGCACTCTCGGGGGCCAAGGAGCCCTCGAAGCCGGCCGACCCGATCATCGTCCACGCCGACATCCGGCGCATGCTGCTCACCAGCAAGGCGCTGGCCGAGGGCGGTCGCCTGCTGTCCTACCACGCCGCCACCCTGGTCGACATCATGGAGCGCAGCACGGACGAGGCCGAGCGCAAGCAGGCCGATGATCTGCTCAGCTTCCTGACCCCGATCGTCAAGGGCTGCCTCACCGAGTGGTCGGTGGAGTGCACGTACAACTCGCTGCAGTGCTTCGGCGGCCACGGCTACGTCGCCGAATGGGGCATGGAGCAGCTCGCCCGCGACGCCCGCATCACCACCATCTACGAGGGCACCACGCAGATCCAGGCGCTCGACCTGCTCGGCCGCAAGGTGATGCAGCAGCAGGGGGCCGGCCTCAAGCAGTTCCTCGGCATGGTCCAGCAGTTCTGCGAGGCGAACATCGGCAATGCGGCGGTGGCCGAGTTCATCGGCCCGCTTGCCACGCTGGCCAAGGAATACGCCGACACCACCATGGCGGTGGGCCGCAAGGCCGCCGGCAACCCGGAGGAAGTCGGCGCGGCCTCGGTCGATTACCTGTTCTATTCGGGCTATGTGGCGCTGGCCTACTGGTGGGCCCGGAGTGTCGCCACCGCGGAAGCCGGTGACTACCCGGCCGAGTTCAAGACGGCCAAGCGCGAAACCGCACGCTTCTACTTCGCCCGCATCCTGCCGCGCACCCGCCTGCACAAGGCCGGCATCGAAGCGGGCCCGGATTCGCTGTTGGCCTTGGATGCCGCGCTGTTCGACAGCTGAGCCGGCTCAGTCCTGCCCTGCGCCGAAAAGGAAAGGCCCGGCCAAACCGGCGGGGCCCGTGACAACACCCGGGGAACTGGATCAATCCCCGGCGTTACCGGTGGTACTGCACCTGGAACCGGCTGGCCGCCACCGCGTAAGCGGCGCGGGTCACCGACAGGGCCGGATCGAAGTAGGCCTGGATGGTCGGCTGCAGGTCGAAGGGTCCCTGCACCAGGGCGAAGCGCGCGTTGATCACGCCGGTGTCCAGGGCGAGCTGCACGTGGCCGCGCAGTCCGGCCGGGATCGCGGCAGCGTCCTGAAGCGGGATGCGCCGACCATCGAAGAAGGCCGTCAGCTCGCCAGTGTGGCTGGTCGCCCGATCCTGCAGGCCCAGCGCCTGCACTAGGGCATAGGCCAAGTCCAGCCGGCTGACGCTGCCCGAGGGCCTGAACTCGCGGCCGATCAGCTGCATCACGCCAGCGTCATCATGGCCCAGGTCGCGAAGCGGAGCGCCACGGGCGACGGCGGACTCGGCGTAAGCATACTCGCGGGTGTTGGTCGCCATGTCGGTGAAGCTGGGCACACCGCTCAGCGGCAAGGCCTGGCGCACACTGGCACCCATCACCAGGTACTGGGCGAGTTCGCTGCGCCTGATCGGCTGGTCCGGGCGGAACCTGCGGTCGGAATGGCCGTCCACCAGGCGGTTGGCCACCGCGAACTCGATTGCCTGGCGCGCCGGGTGCGAGTGGATGTCGTCCAGACCGGTGAAGCCACCGCTGTTGAGGAAGCTGATCTGACCGCTGACCGTACCCGGGGCGGCGTAGCCATTGGTGACCCGCGCCGGGTCGAGCGCCACGCCGGACACCGAGCCGATGCCGCGCACCGTGAGCCTCCAGGTGCCGGCCCGGCCCGGCGCGCCCGTGACGATGGTGCTGCCCAGCAGGGGCAGGGCGATCGAGGAGCCGAAGCGGTTGCCGTCCGGATCGATCAGCAGCAGGGCCACGGTGTTGGCGTCCACCCTCGCACGCGCGGTGACGAAGGCGACCTCGGGACCGACCTGGAACGTGACCTCCTCCACCCTGCCGACGGGGGAGAAGAAGATCGAGAACGGCAGCGGCGCGGCACCCGGGGCCAGCAGGGCATTGCTGTTGAACTCCCGCAGCATGTTGACCGTGCGGCCGTAGTCGGTACGCAGCCCCTGCGCCATCGCGACCGCCGCGTAAGCGTTGACGTGGCCGGCACCGACTTCCCAGGCCAGCCGGCCGGTCATGTTCGTCGCCGTTCTCCTCAGAATTGTCTTGGCCTGCGCCGGGGTCAGGTTGGGATTGGCCTCGAACATCAGGGCCAGGATGCCGGAGACGAGCGGGGTCGCCATCGAGGTGCCGCTGGCATGCGTGTAGAACGGCAGGTGCGCCGGGGCGATCACCGCTGCATCCTGCTCGGCCGAGAGCGCACTGAGCGCGTTGGTGCTGGCGCGGGCGGAGATGACGTCCACGCCAGTGGCGACGATGGTGGGCTGGTTGATGTGGGTCCAGGTCCTGCCGTCAGGCATGGTGAAGGTTCTGCTCTCGCCGCGGTTGCCGCGCGAGGAGAACGAGGTCAGCACGCCACTGATCTCGCCAGCGCCGACCGAGACCACCCAGGGGGCCTGCGCATACGGGTTGTGGGTGTTCTCGCCGGGGCCGCTGTTGCCCGCCGCGAACACACTGAGGATGCCGCGCTTGTACAACTCGTAGGTGGCGATGTTGACCGGGTGCAGATGGTTGAACGGGCCCGAGGTACCCCAGGAATTGCTGGTGATGCGGATCGGGTATGCGAAGCTGAACTGGTGGGTGGCGGAATAATCCAGCCCGCCCACGGCGTCGAGGATGAAGAGCGCGCCGCCCGAACCGTAGCCCACCATCCTCGCGCCCGGCGCAACGCCCCGGTACAGGCCGCCGGAACGTTCGCCGGTGCCGCCGACGGTGCCGGCGACGTGGGTGCCATGCCCGGAACCGCCGAGATCGGTATTGTGCACGCCCTCGACGTAGGTCATCGGCACGATGCCCGGACCGACCAGACCGCTGGCCAGGGCGGCCAGGATGTTCTGGGGCGCCAGCACGTTCTGCACGACGTTCTCGCCGAGCTTGATGTCCTCGTGGGTGGCGTCGATGCCCGAGTCGTTCACCATCACGGTCACGCCACGACCGCTGTAAGGCAAGGCCCTGCCGAAGTCGGCCTGGTTCTCGACCACGCGGGCGGCACCGCTGATCTGGCGCGGCCCCCTGTTGAAGTGCTGCACCGGCGCGTTCCAGAAGATCGAAACGACGTCGTTGCGCCGGGCCAGCGCGCGGATCTCCTCGGGCGTGGCCAGGGCACCGACGATCGGCAGGCTGCGCATGTGCACGCCGCGCTCGATGCCGAGGCCCTGGAGCGCCGACACCTGCTCGGTGGTGACAGGGCCGGACTGCCCGTAGCTGATCACCACGTGCAGCTCCTCGGTGGGGGCCGCCGCCATCAGCCGGGCCAGATCGGTATCGATATAGGCCTCGGCCAAGGCATTACCGCCGACCAGCATGCCGACGGCCAAGGCCGCCAGACGGACACAACGCGAAACGATCTGGATCTGGTACATTAGCTGTTCTCCGTTATTGGGGCCGCTTTCTGGCCTGCAAGGCTCCCGCAGCATCCCCCCGGGCGATGGCACCGCCCATCCGGCAGAGGCCCCAATCCGGATGGGGGAAAACCCCCTGGAAATGCAGCGCCCGGTTCACTTACGATCCGGGTTGCCGTCCGGGAAGGAAGGCACCACCCGCAGGGACGCGCGTCCTCCAGAATGGGTCGTCCAATGTCCGCCGCCATCCGTTCCGCCCTCCTCCTCCTCGCCGCGCTCCTTGCATCCCCTGCAGCTGCGCAGGCGCTACCGGTCAGTGTCACGGTGTCCGGCCCATCCGCCGTCGTGCGGATCGGCGCGCCGACCGCGCCGATCGCCGACCTCCGGCTCGACTTCGACGACGTCAGCGGCCTCACGCCCGCGGCCCTCGGCGTCAGCGCCGAGTGGGTGAACGTGGCCTCGCCGGCCCTGTTGGCCCGGCTGCCCGCGGGCGGTGCGATGCCAGTTCCGGCAGAGCTCCCGTTGCTGGTGACCGTGGAGCCCCCGACGCTGGGCGGCTTGTCCTTCCGGCGCGTGGTCAATGTCGAACTGCATACGCACGCCTTGGTCTACACGGCCGGCTCGCGCTACCGCTTGTTGAAGGCGCCCCTCGGTGGCAGCTTCAGTGACATCACGGGCTCGGTGCGGCCGGGGACCGTGCGCACGCGGGGCACCACGGGCGGCTTCTCGCAATTCCTCGTGGCACTCGACCTCCGACCCACGCTCCAGGCCGTCGCCGAGAAGATCGCGCGGATGCGCAGCGAGATCGACAAGCTGCCGCCGACCGAAGCCGGCCCGCTGGACGCCCAACTCGACGCGATCGAAACCGCGCTCGGCAACCACCGCTACGTGGACGCCATCGGTGCGGCCGAGGCCTTCCGCCAGCGCGTCGCCGCGCGTGCCGGCCTCGGCATCCCGCAGGAATGGAGGGCCCTGCGTGATCGGGACAACATCGCCGGCGAACTGCTGGCGGGCGTGGATACGCTGGTCTTCAGCATCGGCCACATGCGCGACCACGGCGACTGAGCGGCTCCGACGGGCATGAAGCGCCGCCCGGCCCGATGGCGCTAAGATGCACCATGCCTGTCCGCGTCACCGCCTACCTGCCCGAGGGCGCCGCCGAGCGTACGACGCTCGTCGCGGTTGGCGTGCACCTGATCGGTCGCGGCGAGGATTGCGCGCTGCGCATCGAGCATCTGTCCGTGTCCCGCCGGCATGCCGAGCTCGTTCTGGGCGGGGACACGTGGTCGCTCCTGGATCTCGGCAGCAAGAACGGCACCTCCGTGGACGGCCGACCCGCGGACGGCGTGCCGACGCAAGGCACCGGCTGGATCCGCGTGGGCGACGTCGCCTGCGAAGTCGCCTGGATCGACGAGGCCGATGCCGTGCGCCTGCGGGACGATGCGATCCGACGGCGCGATGCCGTGACCGCATTGACCCGGGTCTTGGCGCGCGAGCCGCAACGACCCGATCTGTTGCAGGCAACACTCGACGCCATCGTCGATCTCGCCGGTGCCGAACGCGGCCTCCTGCTTTTACCGGAGGGCGATGACTGGCGCCCTGCGGCCTGGCGCGGCTTCACGCCCTCCGAGGCCGACGGGGCCCGTTTCGCGGGCAGCCGTACGGCGATCGCCCGAGCCGCAGCCTCGCGCGAGCCGGTCGTCGTGCATGACCTCGCCTTGGACGGCGAGCTCGGCGCAAAGCCATCGGTCGTCAGCGGCGGACTCCGGGCGCTGGCCTGCCTGCCTCTCGTCCTCGGCGGCGAACTGCTGGGCCTCGCCTACGCCGACAGCCGCGCGCCGGGCGCCACGATCACCCGGCTCGACCTCGAATTGCTCGAGGCCTTCGCGGAACACGCGACGCTCTGGCTGGCAGCACGCCGCAGCCAGGCGGCGCTCGACGCGGTACCGATTCAGGCCAGCGATGCGCGGATTCCGCCATGATCGACGGCCCGCGGGGCAACAACCAGCCCACGATCACCGGCATCGGTGCGGGTGCCGATCTTCCGCCCGGCACGCGACTCGCGGGGCGCTTCACCATCGAGCAACGGGTTGGCACCGGCGGCATGGGCGTGGTCTACCGCGCCCGCGACGACGCCCTCGGCATCACCGTCGCCCTGAAGCTGCTGCGCCCTGAACTGGCGGCGCGCCCGGAGGTCTTCGAACGTTTCCGCCAGGAACTGCTGCTTGCGCGCCAGGTGTCCAGCCCGCGCGTCGTGCGCATCCACGACATCGCCCAGGACGAGGGCCGCTGGTTCATCAGCATGGACTTCGTCGAGGGGACGACCCTCGACCGTTGGCTGGACGGACGCGGACCGGTGCCTATCGAGCAGGCGCTGGTCCTGGCGAGGCAAATCGGCGAAGGCCTGCAGGCAGCGCATGCGCGCGGCATCGTCCATCGCGACCTCAAGCCTTCCAACATCCTCCTCGACACCGACGGCAGCGCGCGCATCGGGGATTTCGGCGTCGCCCGCTCGATCGACTCGACCGGGCTGACCCACACCGGCGCCATCATCGGCACGCCCGACTACCTCGCGCCCGAGCAGGCGCGGGGCGACACGGTCGACGCCCGGGCCGACCTGTACGCCCTGGGCCTGATCCTCTACGAAATGCTGGCCGGTGAACCCGCCTTCGCCGGCACCACGCCCGCCGAATCCATCGCTCGCCGGCTGACATCGGCACCCGCAGGCATCGAGAGTCGCCGGCCGGAAGTGCCCCGGTGGCTCGCGCGCGTGATCGCGAAACTCCTCAAACCCAACCCGGCACACCGCTTTCCCGACGCCGTAGCGCTGCTGAAGGCCATCGACGAACGGCGCGCGCCACGCCCCGCCCGTGCGTGGGCCGCAGCGCTGGCGGGCATGGCGGCGGCGGGCCTGCTCGTCGCGGCCTTCCTCGATTGGCGCAGCACCCCTCCCGCGCTGCCCGCGAGCGAGCCACCGCCGCCGCCACGCATCGTCGTGGTCGCAGAACCCCGGGGCGAGCGGTTCGACCCCCTTCTCGAGGGCGCTGCTGAAACCCTCCGGCTTGCCCTGGCCGGTCGTCCCGAACTCGCCGTGGTCGATGGCGAGCGCACCGGACTTGCGGAAGCGCAGTTCGCGCTCAATGCGAAGGGTGCCGTCAGCGACCAGCGCCTGTCGGAACAGCTCGGAGCCACCCGGATCATCCGCCTGTCGCGAGGGGTCGACGAGGCCGCGGGGGTGTCCTTCGTCGCGACGCTGAGCGGACCTGTGATCGCCACGCCCCTCCGCGTGGCCGGGCCGCCCCGTCGGGAACCGGCGGAGGCCCTCCGTGATCTGCTGCCACGGGCGCTCGATGCCCTCGGCCTGCGGCCTGTCCCGGAACCACCGCCACTGCGCGGCGACGAAGACCTGGCGGCCTACGGCCTCGCCCTCGAACAGCTGTGGGCTGGGCGCGTGGACGCCGCTGCCGACGCCTTCGCACGGATCGTCGATGCCGCGCCCAGCCATGCGCCCGCGCTGATCGGCCTCGTCGATGCCGCCCGGCATGCCGGGCGGCATGCCGAGGCCCTGCAGGCCGCCCGCCGGATCGACGCCCTGCCGGGTCGCCCGTTCAGCCATTACGCCGCACCGTGGCGGGCCGTGCTCGAGGATCGTGGCGACGACGCCCTCGCCCTCGCCTCGCGCTGGTCCGAGGGCATGCGTGGGGATCCCCAGCGCCAGTTGCGCTTCGCCGAACTGGCACTCGAGGCAGGTGAACTCCAGGCGGCGCAGCAGAGCCTGTCGATCGCCGTCGCCAACGACCCGCAGGACCCGCGCGCCTGGTTCCTGCTCGGCAAAACCGCCATCCTGCGCGGCGATGCCCGGACGGCCGTCGAGGATCCGTTGGTGCGCGCCCTGGTGCTGTTCAAGCGCGCCCGGGATCAGCGGGGTGAAGCCGAGACCGTGAATGCCCTCGGCGTCGCCTATGCGCGGCTCGGGCAGATCGATGATGCCGAGGAACAGTACGCCAGCGCGCTGGCCCTGCGCCGCGAGCTCGGCGATCGGCGTGGGACGGCGAGCAGCCTGCGCAACCTCGCCCAGATCGACCTGCTCCGCGGCCGCCACGCCGACGCCGCGGAACGCCTCGAGGAAGCGGGCCGTCTGTTCACCGAACTCGGCGACGATGCCGGGCGGGCCGCCGTGGTGAACGAACTCGGTCTGCTGCATGAGGAACAGGGCGACTACGCGGCGGCGCTCGCGGCCTATCGCCGTGGCCTGCGCAGCCGCGAGCGCAGTGGCGACCCGCTCGGCGTCGCCGAGAGCCTCAACAACATCGGATTCGCCCACCACCAGCTCGGCGACTACGAGAACGCACAGGCCCTCTGGCGACAGGCCCGGGAGACCTTCGCCGGCCTCGACGACAGCAACGGCCTCGTGCGCGTGGACCAGAACCTCGGTCTGCTCGACATCGTCCGCGGCAACTGGAGCGCCGCCCGTCGGACGCTCGACGCCTCGCTCTCGGCAGCCGAATCGCTGCAGATGGTGGAAGAAGCGGCCGTCAGCCTGCGCAACCTCGTCGAACTGGACCTGCTCGAGGGCCGCCTCGATGAGGCCGCCCACCGCCTTGGCCGCGCTCGCCGTCTGTTCGAGTCGCGCGGCGACCTGCGCGGTCAGGTCGATGCCGCCCTGCTCGCCGCCCGCCTCGCACTGGCCCGTGGCCAGCACGACGAGGCCATCGCCGCACTCGACGCTCTCCCGGGCGGCGCCGGGGCCGCATCGCCGGAACAGGCGGCGATCGCGGCCCTGCTCCGGGCTCACGCCCTCGCCGCCGCCGACCGGGCGAACGAGGCCGCCAAGGCCGCCGTCGAAGCGGGCGCGCTGGCCGACCGGTCCGGCATCCGTGCCCTGCAGCTCGAGGCCCGGATGCTCGTCCTCCGCCACCCGGATGCCGCTTTCGACGACGTCGTCCGCCAGTCGGGCCATGTGCCGCTGCAACTGGTCTGGCTCGAGCGCCGCGCCCGGATGCACCTCGCCGCCGGCGAGCACGAGAGGGCGGCAATGGCGTTGCGCGAAGCCGACGAACTGATCGGATCGCCACAACGCTATGCCCGTCGCGAGGCACTGGACGCCCTTGCCGCACAGGCTGCCGGGGATGGGCGATGAGTGCGACCGACGGTGACATCGGAGACCTTCTCCGGCTGCGCCGCGACTACGCCGATCTGGTCGCCCGGCTGGAAGCCAACCAGGTGCGGTTCCAGCGGCTCGCACGGTCGATCTTCCGCGTGCAAGAGGACGAGCGCCGCCGCCTCGCCCGTGACCTGCACGACGGGCTTGGCCAGAACCTCACGGCGCTCAGGCACCAGCTGATGCTCGCGGACGACGAGGTCGGTGGCGAGGTGGCGATGCGCTTGGCGGAGGCGGTGGCCCTGTGCGACCGCACCTTGGCGGAGATGCGTGGCCTGTCGCGATTGCTTCGCCCGCAGGTGCTGGACGATCTCGGCCTCCTGCCCGCATTGCGCTGGCTCGCAAGGACCCTCGGAGGACCGGCCGGACTCACCGTGGACGTCGATGCCGACGAGGTGCCAGCGTTCGACGAGGACACCCGGACGCTCGTGTTCCGCCTCGCGCAGGAAGCCCTCACGAACACCGTCCGCCACGCCAACGCGCGGCATGCCGGATTTCGCCTCTCGGTGACCGGAGGCCACCTGCGCTTCGATGCCTGGGACGACGGGTGCGGGTTCGACCCGATGGCGGCCCTCGAAGCCGCCGGCACGGGAACCAGCACCGGCCTCGCGACCATGCGAGAACGCGTGGCCCTGCATGGTGGCACGCTGCGCTTCGTGTCGCGGAGCGGTGCTGGTACACAGGTCAGGCTTGATGTACCGCTGCCGGCCAGACCTGTCACACTCGACGAATGAGCAAGGCTCCAAAAGCCGCCATCCGCGTGCTGATCGCCGACGACCACCAGCTCGTGCGCGAGAGCCTGGTGGCCGTGCTGGTCGCTGCGGACTGCTGCCAGGTGGTCGCGCAGGCGTCCGACGGCCACCAGGCGCTCGCGATGTGCGCCGAGCGCAACCCGGACGTCGCCGTGATCGACCTTTCGATGCCCGGGCTTGGCGGCCTCGAGGTGGTGCGTCGCCTGCGCGAGCTCTGCCCGCTGACGCGCAGCCTGGTGCTCACCATGCACGACGACGAGGAATACCTGTTGCAAGCCGTGCGGGCGGGCGCGGCCGGCTTCATGCTCAAGGACAGCTCGGCCAGTGAACTGATCGACGCGATCCGCAACGTCGCGCGTGGCCTCGGCCACTTCAGTCCGGAGGCCAGCCGAATCCTGGCGTTGCAACTGCAGCAGCCCGGGCGGCCCATCGAGGACCCCTATCGCAACCTCACCGCGAGGGAACGCGAAGTCTTCCACCTGATCGCCGAAGGCCTCACGACCAAGGAGATCGCCCGCCGACTCGGCATCAGCACGAAGACCGCCGAAAACCACCGCGCCCGCGTGCTCGGGAAGCTTGAGGTCCGCAACGCGGCCGAGGTCGTTCGCTACGCCATCCGCCGGGGCCTGGTCCACTGAGCTGGATCGGTGTCGCGCTGTTCGACAGCTGAGCCGGCTCAGCCCTGCCTCTCGCCTGCGCCGGGGCGCCGGTCCTCGGCGCTCCAACGCGAGTAGGGGTAGGACGCCAGGGCCAGGTTGTAATAAGGGCTGAGCTCGGTCACTTCGGCACCCAGCCAGGGCGGCCGCTCGAAGGCCTCGTCCACGGCGGAAAGTTCGATCTCGGCGACGATCAGCCCGGCGTTGTCGCCATGGAACTCGTCGATCTCCCAGAGGTGCCCGCCATGCTCGACGTAATGCCGGGTCTTGTCGATCACGCCGCCGACGCAGAGGGCGAGCAGGACTTCGGCATCGGCCAGCGGAATGGCGTACTCGAACTCCTGCCGCGAGGCGCCGAGCTCGCGCGATTTCAGGTTCAGCGCTGCCCGCTCGCCGGCGATGCGCACCCGCACCGACACCTGCTGCGCGCCGGCCTCGAGCGCGGCGGCATCGTTGAGGTAGCCCTGCGCCATGCGCTGGCGGCGGCTCACCTGCGCACGCCAGGCCTCGCCGACCACCAGGAACTTGCGTTCGATCTCGATGCCCATCAGCGGCGCTCGAACACGGCGATCGACTCGACGTGCGCGGTGTGCGGGAACATGTCCATCACGCCGGCACCGAGCAGGGTGTAGCCGCGCTCCTTGACGAGGAAGCCAGCGTCGCGCGCCAAGGAACCTGGGTGGCAGCTGACGTAGACGATCCGCGGGATGCCCTTCAGCGGCAGCTGGGCCAGCACCTCGGCGGCACCGGCGCGCGGCGGGTCGATCAGCAGTTTGTCGAAGCCGCCCTGCATCCACGGCTCGCCCGAGAGGTCCTTGGTGAGATCGGCGGCGAAGAAGCGCGCGTTCGGCAGCGCGTTGCTCTCGGCGTTCTGGCGCGCCCGCGCCACGAGGCCGGCATCGCCCTCGACACCGACAACCTCGTGGCCCAGCTTCGCGATCGGCAGAGTGAAATTGCCGAGGCCGCAGAACAGATCGAGCAGCCGTTCGCCGGGCTTCAGGGCCAGCAGTTCGATGGCCCGCGCGATCATCTTCCGGTTCAGGCCGGCATTGACCTGGATGAAATCGAGCGGCCGGAAATCGAGGCGGACGCTGCGGTCGGCATTGTCCGCAGCTCCGGGATTCCGCTCGGGTGCGCTGGGCGCAAGCTCGAAGTGCAGATCGACCTGCTCCGGCCACAGCGGCGTCACGCTGTCGAGGCCGCCCGGCTGCAGGAACAGCGCCATGCCCTCGCCTTGCGCAAAGGCCAGCAGCTTTGCGCGGTCGCCCTCGTTCAAAGGCTCAAGATGCCTAAACACCAGAGCGACCACGCCGTTCTCGCGGGCCGCGTTGCGATCCACCGATCCGGGCGGCGCGCCATCGCCGGCGATGAACTCGATCTGCGGGATGCTGCGGCGGGCATCGAGCGAGGCCACCAGCGCCGCGAGCGCCGGCAGCCGCTGGCCGATGGCCGGGATCACCGTGTGGCATTCACCGAGATCGGCCACAAAACGCGGGTCCTGCTCGCGGAAGCCGACCAGCACCCTGCCCTTCTTCTCGACCCAGCGCACCGACAGCCGGCCCTTGCGCCGGTAGCCCCACTGCGCGTCGCGGATCGGTTCGAACCACTGCTTCGGTTCGATGCCGCCGATGCGCATCATGGTCTCGCGCAGCACCCGGGCCTTGGCCTCGATCTGCTTGGCTTCATCGAGATGCTGCAGCACGCAGCCACCGCACACGCCGAAGTGCGGGCAACGCGGCGCGACACGATCCGGCGAAGCCTCGAGCACCTCGAAAGCCACGGCCTCGTCGAAGTGGCGGCTCTTCGCCGTCTGCCTCGCCCGCACACGTTCACCGGGCAGTGCCCCGGCCACGAACACCGCCTTGCCCTCGCGACGGCCGACACCGCGGCCGTCGTGGCTCAGGTCGTCGATGCGGATCTCGAAATCAGGGTCCAGTCGCTGCCGCTTCACTTCTGCTTCCAAGCCCCGGTGCTGTCCTGGAACCACCAGCCCGGCCGGGCCTGGGCGATCCATTCGCGGGCGAAGGTCTGGCGGATCGCTTCCTCCCATTCCGGGCGGCCATTGGCCACCGCGATCTCGCGGTAGACCGCGCGGCGGTCGCGGTTCTCGTCGGCCACCGCCTGCGCCGCCGCCGTGCGCTGCGCCAAAGGCACCCGCGCCGGATCGCGCAGCACCACGAGGCCATCGTTGCCAAAACCCAGGGCCCCGCTCTCGAACAGCGGCGCCAGCGTTGACGCGAAGCGATCGGCCATGCGCTGCTGGATGGCCTGGATGGCCGGGGTGCGGATGCGGATGTCGACGGCCTCCTGGGCCAGCGCACTGCCGATGAAGAAGCCCACCGGATCGAAGCGCCAGACCCGGACGAGGCTCGGGGCTGCCGGCGGCAGGGCCGCGCTGCTGCCGCCCTCCGGGCGAGGTGCGGTTCCGCTTCCGGCCGGCGGCGCGCCCAGCACGTCCTCGACGAAGATCTCGGCCGCGCGTTGCGCTTCGGCGGCCGGGAAATAGACATTGATGGTCACGCAGGCGGCCAGCAGCAGGCTGGGCAGCAGCAGGGCGAGACGGCGCATCGGCGTTCTCCTCGGGGCGATGCCGCGATGCTATAGCGAGGCCGTGCTGAACGGGTGCCGACGGCACCATCAATCGATGCGGATGCCACCGGGTCGGGTCGCACCCTGCAGGCGCTGCAGCAGGGTCGGCCAATCCACATCGCGACGGAAGCCGACCACGTCGAGCCGCGGCAGGCCGCGGCCCTGGACGATCAGAAAACCCTCGCCGCGCCGAGCGATGCCGCTCATCCGGCAGACGTGGTCGCGCAGCACGCAGCCGATGGCGATACGCTCGTAGCCGAAGTCGTCGAAGGCGCGCAGCAGGCGGGTCTGCAGACCGGCGGCCAGCCCGCCACCGCCCATTGCCGAAATATCCTGCACGGCGCGCTGGCTGATCCGCCGCCGACCCGGCCATTGGCGGTCGCTGTGCAGGCGGGCATCGAAGGCCACCGGCGTCCAATCCAGCAGGCGCAGGTCGCGGATGCGGCCATCGAGCCGGCCGGTGATCTCGCCGAAACCGAAAGCGCGGGTCAGCGGGGCCAGATCGATGTCGTCGAAACGGACATCGGCCGCCAGCGACGGGGCGACCCCGAACGGCCGCTCCAGGGCCAGATCGTCGATCCGCACGCTGCCGCCGAACAGGTCCATGCGCAGGCCACCGGCGAACAGCAGCCGGCCATCGGCATAGCTCGCCTCCGGCAAGCTGCCGGACAACTGCCCTTCGAACGGCGGCCAACCGAACTGCCGGGACAGCAGGGCCAGATCGATCCGGTGCAGAGACAGGCCAAGTCGGCTGCGGGCCACCGCTCCGGATTGCGCCGGCTGCCAGCCCAGCTGGGCCAGCCGCAGTTCGCCGCCGAGCAGGCCGATCGCCACCGGCGCGACCAGTTCCAACCGGCCGGCGTGGCTGCGAAAGCTCAGCGTGGCCGGATCGAGGCCGACGCCGTACAGGGCCGCCGAACGCCAGCGCAAGGCGCTTTCGACCGTGCTGTGGCGCGACCAGTGCAGGCCGCCATGCAGCCCTTCGAGGGCGAAGCGCCCGCCGGGATCACGGGCAGCGGCGGCGTCCAAGTCCAGATCGAAGGCCACCAGACCCTCGCTGTCGCTCTCGACCTGGATCCGCCCTCGGCCCTGCAGAGCAACATCGCTCAGACCCAGCGGGCCCAGCACACCGCCCAGATAGGCTGTGGCCAGATCGCCCAGATCGCCGCTTTCCGCTTCGAACCGCAGCTCAGGTGCTTCGCCTTCAGGCCTGAGCCGGGCCCTGCCGCGCAGGTGCAGGCGCTCGCCATCGCGCCACTCCATGTGCCGCACCAGCAGATCCGGCCCGGTGGTGTCGAAGTGCGCCGTGATCGCGATGCCCCCGGCCGGCGCTTGCAGGTAGAACGGCGCGAATAAGGCCTCGCCGGCTTCCCAGTGGGCACGCAGATCGAATCGCCCGCCCCGGCTTTCGAGGCCCAAGCGGGCCGCGACACCGGCCGCCGCACGCGTGCCGTCGGGGCTGTCGAAGCCCAGGCCGGCAAGCCGCAGTTCCGCCCGCCAGTCGCTGCGGCCGGCGGCGGGCAGGTGCAGGCGACCGCTGAGCTCACCGGCGTTCACCAGAACCCCAAAATGGGCTTGGCCGAGAGCCTCCAGCCAGCGCAGCGGGATCCTCGTCAGATCGAGCTGCCATCGCTCACCCTGTGCGTGCAGATGGAGCCGGCGCCCTGCTTGCCGCCATTCCGCCGACGTCGGGCTCGCCAGATCGACGGCCAGCCGACCGGCCGCGCGGCCGGCGATGCGCAGCGGGCCCTCGCAAGGCCCGGGCAGACGGCTCACCGTGCAGGACCATTCGAGATCCCGGAAAGATCGCCCGAGCGCCGGCAGGCTCGCCTGGCGCACCTGCAACTGCAGGCTGAAGCCGCCCTCTTTTTGTTCGCTAAACCTCAGGTTCAGGCCTTCGGCGCTCCCCGCCGCTGCCGACAGCCGCTCGACCTGCAGCTGCCCACCCGCCGCCGTGGCCGGTGCCGCCGCCAGCAGCAGGAAAACCAGCGCGCAGCCAAGGGCGATGAAGAAAAGGCTTACACGGAACCGGGGCGCTTTCGGCTTGCGGCTCGGCGGGGGCGGGCGCATCCTCGTCGGCCTTGGTGTCCAGGAGGGATGCATGAGCCTAACCGTCCTGCTGGTCGAGGACGACGCCGCCAGTCGAGCTTTTGTCACCGATGCCCTGTGCGGCGGTGTGCGGGTCGATGCGGTGCGCACACTGGCTGAGGCCGGCGACCACTGCGCCGAAGCCCGTTACGATCTGCTGCTGGTCGATGTGGGTCTGCCCGATGGCCAAGGCGATGCCTGGCTGGCCCGCCAGCGCGCGCTCGGCAACGACAGCCCGGCGGTGGCCTTCACCGCCGAACTCGACGGCGATCGCCGTCGCCGGCTGCTGGCCTGCGGTTTTGCCGCCGCCCTCGCCAAACCGATCACCGCGCCGGCCCTGCGGATCGCACTGCGACCCTGGCTGGGCGACCCCGACTGGGAGGACCGCGTCGCGCTGGCCGCCGTGGGCGGTGCCACCGACACCCTGACCCGGCTGCGCGAACTGTTCTTGGCCGAGTTGCCGCACCAACGCGAGCGGCTCGAGGTGGCGCTGGCCGCCGGCGATGCCGAGGCGGTGCGCCGTGTGCTGCACCAGCTCAAGGCCGGCTGCGCCTTTGTCGGTGCCCGTGCGCTGGCCGAGGCGGTAAACCGGCTGCATGCCGATCCCGCTTCGGCGGAAGCCGCCCGGCAGGTGTTCGCACGGATCGACCAAAGCCTCGCGAACAACGACCCGAACCGCTAGTGCACTGCGCCGGCCTGCTGGAGCGCGGAACAAGGCCATGCCCTCGCGCCTGCCGACGCGCGACCTGCGGACGCGACGGCTCAGGCTCCGCGTCCCGCTACGCATTCGCCGCCGCTCGCCATCCCTGGCTCGCTTCGCTGTCCACGAGGCCGCGCTGGCGCGGCGCTCGTTGATGGGCATTGGCCGCAGGATGGGATCCACCCAAAGGATGCGAAGCGAAGACGGGCTTCGTGCGCGTTCCGGCATCAACTGCGCAGCCTCGAAGCACCCCGCAAGGCAGGCTGGGGGCTTGCGGCGGATTTCGAGGGCCAACCAGGTGATCAGACGCCAGGCCCGCAGGGTGCGCCCCGGACGGGCGCACCGACCGCGGGCACAGGATGTGCCCATCGGTCGGCCCGTCGGCTTGCTTGCCGCACACCAACCGGCCCGAGTCCGCCACAGGCCCCGGCCTGTCGTGGCGGGGGTGCTGCTCCGGGCGCGTCCCGACCTGCTGGCGCACGGATTAAGACCACGCCCTCGCGCCTGCCCTCGCGCGACCTGCGGACGCGACGGCTCAGGCTCCGCGTCCCGCTCCGCATTCGCCGACGCTCGCCCTCCATGGCTCGCTTCGCTGTCCGCGAGGCCGCGCTGGCGCGGCGCTCGGTGACGGGCATCGGCCGAGGGATGCGAAGTGAAGATGGAGTTCGGAAGACGGCTTTGTGCTACTCACGCCATCACCGCCGCAGCCGCGAAGCACCCCGCAAGACAGGCTGGGGGCCGGCGGCGGAATTCGAGGGCCAGCCCGGTGATCAGACGACAGGCCCGCAGGGTGCGCCTCGGACGGGCGCACCGACCGAGGGCGCCAAGGATGCGCCCTTCGGTCGGCCCGTCGGGTTGCTTGCCGCACACCAACCGGCCCGAGTCCGCCGCAGGCCCCCGGCCTGTCGCGGCGGAGGTGCAGTTCCGGGCTCCCGGCCTGCTGCGGTGTGGGTACTGCTCCGGGCACCACGACCCGTGCGTCGTGGCTGAACATGGTCGGGCGCTTCTTCCGCGACATCTCTGGACAGTCAGCGCCGATCACATCCTCGCCAAAGTCGCTCGCGCCAGGGCCGCGCCAACGCAGTCAGGGCGACAATAAATGCCGAACAACGCGGCGCAGTGAACTAGGGCAGTTGCCGCTCGGAGGCGGCCACGGCCTGCCGCACATCGGCCCACAGGCTCCAGCTGCGCAGCGGCCGGCCCTCGAGCTGGTGTTCGATCACCCCGCGCAAGGCCCGGCGCAGGTCGGGCAAATCCTCGTCGGCGGGCCGACGGTCGGCGGCCAAGGCCAGCAGCGCGCTGCCGCGCACGCTGCCGCGCTCCTGGCCGGGGTCGCGCCAAGGGCCCTGCTCGGGATCGATGCGGTAGCGCGCCACCGGGTCGAGCGCCTGGCCGTCGGCGGCCCGGCCCCAGTCGAGGCCCAGGCCCAGCAGATCGAGCAGATCGCGCTCCCAACGGCGCAGGGTCCAGGCCAGGGTCTCGCCGCCGCCGCCGAGCGCTTGGCGGAGTTCGGCGTGGCGGGCAAACACCCGCTCGGCAGGGTCCTGGCGCGGCAGCAGGCGCAGCAGCAGTTCGTGCACGTAGAAGCCGGCCAGCGCGGCCTCGCCGGCCAGACGCGGTGGCGTGTCGAGGGCCTCCCACTGCCGCAGGGTCCAGAGTTCGCCGCGGCCATCGGCGGCCAGGGTGATCCGCTGCCAGGGTTGCAAGGCAGCGCGCCGGGCCTGCTGCTTCGGACCCTGCACGCCACGCGCCACCGCGCCGACACGGCCGTGGTTGGCGGTCAGCAGTTCGACCAGCAGGCTGGTCTCGCGCCAGGGCCTCGCGTGGAGAACGAAGGCCGGCTCGCCGTCAATGCGCATGGCCGGGCCGCCGCCGGCCTCACTCGCCGTAGCCGAACTGGCGCAGTGCGGCCTCGTCGTCCGACCAGCCCTCGCGGACCCGCACCCAGGTCTGCAGGAAGACCCGGCGGCCGAACAGCTTCTCCATCGCGATCCGCGCCGCGCTGCCGATCAGCTTGAGCATCTCGCCGCCCTGGCCGATGACGATGGCCTTCTGGCCCTCGCGCTCGACCCAGACGATGGCGGCGATCCGAAGTTTGTCGCCCTCTTCCTCGAATTTCTCGATCTCGACCGTCGTCGAGTAGGGCACTTCCTGGCCAAGCTTGCGCATCAGTTGCTCGCGCACCAGCTCGGCGGCGAGGAAACGCTCGCTGCGATCGGTGATCTCGTCCTCGGCGAACAGCGGCGGCGATTCCGGCAGCAGGGCCAGCAGGCTCTTGATCAGCGGGCGCAGGCCGTCCTGCTTGCGCGCCGAGACCGGATGCACGGCGGCGAACTGGCGGTCCTTGGTCACCTCGGCGATGAAGGGCAGCAATGCACCCTTCTCGACCAGCTTGTCGACCTTGTTGATGACCAGCACCACCGGCACGCCGGCATCGCCCAGCACCTTGTAGGCGAGGCTGTCCTCGTCGGTCCAGCGCCCGGCCTCGACCACCAGGGCCGCACCATCGACGTCATCGACGGCACGGCGGGCGGCGCGGTTCATGTAGCGGTTCATCGCCCGGCCGTCCGGATCACGGTGCAGACCGGGGGTGTCGACGAGGGCGATCTGGCCGTCCTGGAAGGTGGCGATGCCGAGCAGACGATGGCGGGTGGTCTGCGGTTTGGGGGAAACGATGCTGACCTTGGCACCCACCAAGGCGTTGACCAGCGTGGACTTGCCCACGTTGGGACGGCCGAGCACGGCGATGGTGCCGGCGCGGTGCGGAGTGTCTTCGGGCGAGGGCGTGCTCATGCTGGCAGTGTAGCCGCCGCGGGTGCCGACGCGCTCAGCGGGCGGGATCGCCCGTCGGGCTGCGGCCGCGCTTGGGATGCTGTGCCTCCAGCGCGACCAGCAGGGCATCGGCGGCGGCCTGCTCGGCATGGCGCAGGGAGGCACCCTCGCCTTCCACGTCCAGCAGCGGCTCACCGGCGCGGGCGCGGACACGGAAATGGCGGGCATGGTCGGGGCCGCGGGCCTCCACCAGTTCGTATTCGGGACGCGGCCATTGGCGGGCCTGCAGCCATTCCTGCAGGCGGGTCTTGGGGTCTTTCTCGGCCTTGCCGTCCGGCATGGTCGCCAGCCCAGCCTCGAACCAGGGCAGCACGACCCGGCGACAGGCCTCGAGGCCGCCGTCGGCGTAGATCGCCCCGACCACGGCCTCCAGCGCGTCCGCCAGGATGGACTCGCGCTGCCGGCCACCCGAACGCAACTCGCCCGGTCCCATCGCCAGTTGCTCGCCCAGCCCCAGACCGCGGGCGATGCCGGCCAGGTGCGGCTCGCACACCAGCCGGGAACGAGCCCGGGTCAGCGCGCCCTCGTCGGCCTGCGGCCAGCGCGCGTGCAGGGCCTCGGCCACCAGCAGGGCCAGCACGGCATCACCCAGGAATTCGAGACGCTCGTTGTGCGGGGCACCGGCACTGCGGTGGCGCAGCGCTGTGGTGAGCAGCGCCGGATCGGCGAAGCCATGCCCGAAACCGGCCGGCATGACTCAGGGCTGACGGATCGGCGCCGAATGGTCGAAACGGGCGACGAAATCGAGGTTGTGGATCAGCGGCCGGCGGATCTCGTAGTGCAGCACCAGGTTGATCTGGTCGCCCTCGCGCACCACGCGGATGAACTCGGGCCGGAAGGAGCCGGCGTAATCGATGGTCATGCGCCGGTCCATGGCACGCCGCAACTCGGCGATGTCGGCGGTGCCGGCCTCGGCGGCAACCTCGTTGACGGCGGTCCGGATTGTCCAGTACTCGAGGTAGGTCGGCCCGATCCGCATGCCGAGGTAGAGGAAGAAACCGCCCACGGCGAGCACGATCAGGAAGGCGATGAAACTGATGCCACGCTGGCGGGAATGCATCGGCGGTGCCCTTCGGGTCAGTGGATGACGTTGCCCATTCGACGCCAATCGAAGCTGTCCATGCAAGCCCAGTTCGAGCAGTTGAGCCAGATCAGGTCGGCGCGGCCGGCCAGGTTGGCGGCCGGCACGAAGCCCCAGAAACGGCTGTCGTCGGAGGCGTCGCGGTTGTCGCCCATGACGAAATAATGGCCCTCGGGCACCCTGAACTCGCCGTCGCCGCGTGGGGCGAAGAACGGCGCGTCAGTGAGGATGGCGTGCGGACGCTCCGGCACCAGCGTTTCCATGTAGCGGCGGGCGCCGGTCATCTCCACCGCGGCACGCGGCCCGGTACCGACGAACACCTCGCCACCGTGGTAGACGAGCGGCTCGCCGTTGAGCGTGATGCGGTTGTCCGCGACGAGGATCAGATCGCCGGGCAGGCCGATGACGCGCTTGATGTAGTCGGTGCCGACCGGCGGGTCGTTCGGCAGCGGCGGGTTGCGGCCCGGATAGCGGAACACCACCACATCGCCGCGTTCCGGCGAGCCCAGCGCGAGGATCTTGGTGTCGGTGACCGGCAGGCGCAGGCCGTAGGCGAACTTGTTGACCAGAATGAAATCGCCGATCAGCAGGGTCGGCATCATCGAGCTCGAAGGAATGCGGAAGGGCTCGTAGACGAAGCTGCGCAGCACAAGGATCACAGCGAGGATCGGAAACAGCGAAGCGAAGAAGTCGAGGGTCTCGTTGGGCTTGGCCGCATCGCCCGCCAAGGCGCGCCGGCGCGGCGCCAGCACGAAGCGGTCAAGGCCCCAGAGCAGGCCACAAACCAGGGTGAGCAGGGTCAGGATCAGGGCGAAGTCAAGGCTCACTCGGGGAATCTCATTTGGCGTTGTTATCGACGGACAGCACGGCGAGGAAGGCCTCCTGCGGGATCTCGACGCGACCGAACTGCTTCATCCGCTTCTTGCCTTCCTTCTGCTTCTCGAGAAGCTTCTTCTTGCGCGTGGCATCGCCGCCGTAGCACTTGGCGAGCACGTTCTTGCGCATCGCCTTGACCGTGCTGCGGGCGATGATCTGCGAGCCGACCGCGGCCTGGATGGCGACATCGAACATCTGCCGCGGAATCAGCTCGCGCATGCGCTCGCAGAGGTCGCGGCCGCGGCGGTCGGCATGGGCGCGGTGCAGGATCATCGACATGGCATCGACCTTGTCGCCGTTGATCAACACATCGACGCGCACGAAGGGACCGGCCTCGAAGCGCAGGAAGTGGTAGTCGAGCGAGGCGTAGCCGCGCGACACCGACTTGAGACGGTCGAAGAAGTCGAGCACCACCTCGGCCATCGGCAACTCGTAGGCGATCTGCACCTGGCTGCCGAGGTAGGTGATGCCGACCTGGTTGCCGCGCTTCTCCTCGCAGAGTTTGATGATGTTGCCGATGTATTCCTCGGGCGTGAGAATGTTGGCACGGATGATCGGCTCGCGGATCTCCTCGATCTTGTTGGCCGGCGGCAACCGCGCCGGGTTGTCGAGCTTCACCACCTGGCCGTCGGTCTGCAGCAGTTCGTAGACCACGGTCGGTGCGGTGGTGACGAGATCGAGGTCGTACTCGCGCTCGAGGCGCTCCTGCACGATCTCCATGTGCAGCATGCCGAGGAAGCCGCAGCGGAAACCAAAGCCCATCGCCTCCGAGCTTTCCGGTTCGAACTGCAGGGCGGCATCGTTGAGTCGGAGCTTCTCCAGCGCCTCGCGCAAGGCCGGGTAGTCGTCGGCGGCGGTCGGGAACAGGCCGGCAAACACCCGCGGCTGCATGGTCTGGAAACCCGGCAGCGGCTTGGCCGCAGGGTTTTTGGCCGAGGTCAGGGTGTCGCCGACCGGCGCGCCGTGCACGTCCTTGATCGAGGCGTTGATCCAGCCCACCTCGCCCGGCAGCAGCGCGTCCTTGTTCTTGCGCTTCGGCGTGAACACGCCGACCGCATCGACTTCGTGCGTGCGGCCGGTCGACATCACCAGGATCTTGTCGCCCTTGCGGATCTCGCCCTGCATGACGCGAACCAGCGACACCACGCCCAGGTAGTTGTCGAACCAGGAGTCGATGATCAGCGCCTGCAGCCGATCGGTGTCACCGACCTTGGGCGGCGGGATGCGGGCGACGATGGCTTCGAGCACGTCGCGCACATTGAGGCCGGTCTTGGCCGAAATCGCCACCGCATCCTCGGCGTCGATGCCGATGACGGCTTCGATCTCGCGCTTGGCGCGTTCGATGTCGGCGGTGGGCAGGTCGATCTTGTTGAGCACCGGCACCACCTCGAGGCCCTGCTCGACCGCGGTGTAGCAGTTGGCCACCGACTGCGCCTCGACCCCCTGGGCGGCATCGACCACCAGCAGCGCGCCCTCGCAGGCGGCCAGCGAGCGGCTCACCTCGTAGCTGAAATCGACATGGCCCGGCGTGTCGATGAAATTGAGCTGGTAGGTCTGGCCGTCGTTCGCGGTGTAGGGCAAAGACACCGACTGCGCTTTGATGGTGATGCCGCGTTCGCGCTCGATCGGGTTCGAATCGAGCACCTGCGCCTCCATCTCGCGTTCCTCGAGGCCGCCGCAGAGCTGGATGATGCGGTCGGCCAGTGTCGACTTGCCGTGGTCGACGTGGGCGATGATGGAAAAATTGCGGATGTGCTGCATGGCTGGGGGCTGGAACGGGCGGTCACGCGAGGGGAACGCGGCAGTATCGCACGGTGCGACCGCCCAGCCGTGGCCGGCCCGCGAAGGGCCGGCCCTTGCAGCGGCTGCTCAGGGCATCGGCAGCTCGACAAACCCCGTGCTGGTGGCATTGCGCACCAGCAGGCGCAGGGTCTGCCCGCTTTCGACCCGGCCCAGCGCGGTCTCAAAAGCCTGCGGCGTGCCGACCTCGGTGCCGTTCACCGCCAGCACCACATCGCCGGGGTTCAGGCCGGCCTGACGGGCCAACGCCGAGCCCACCCGAGCGATCCGCACCCCTTCACGGGCCCCCAGGCCGAGGCGTTCGCGAGTAGCGGCATCGACCGGCTCGGCCACCAGGCCGAGCGGGTTGGCCGTGGCCGCCGGGGCCGAAGGACGGGCGGCCGCCACGGCGGCGCCATCGAGGGCGTCGAGGGTGACGACGAGGTCGCGGCGCGCACCGCCCCGGTGCACGCTGACGGTGGCGCGGCTACCCGGCGCCAGCAGGCCGACCTGCGGCGGCAGGTCGGAAGCGTTCATGATCTCGCGGCCATTGAAAGCGAGGATCACATCGCCGGGGCGGATGCCAGCACGATCGGCGGCGCTGCCGTTGTTGACGCTGTTGACGAAGGCACCGACCGGGCGCGGCAGGCCGAGTTCCCCGGCGCGCTCGCGGCTGACCTCGGCGATCTGCACGCCGAGCACGCCGCGCCGGACTTCACCGGTTTCGCGCAACTGCCGCGCGGTGTTCATCGCCACGTCGATCGGGATGGCGAAGCTGACACCGATGAAGCCGCCGGTGTTGCTGTAGATCTGCGAATTGACGCCGACCACCTCGCCGCGGACGTTGAGCAGCGGCCCGCCGGAATTGCCGCGGTTGATGGCGACGTCGGTCTGGATGAAGGGCACGTACTGCTGGCCGGGGTCCATGCTGCGGCGGTTGATGCCGGACACCACGCCGGCGGTCACCGAGTAGTCGAAACCGAAGGGCGAGCCGATCGCCACCACCCACTGCCCCGGCCGCAGGCTGCGGGCATCGCCGATCCGCACCGGGTTGAGGCCGCGGGCCTCGACCTTGAGCACGGCGATGTCGGAGAGCGGGTCGGAACCGACGATCCGGGCTTCCATCTCGCGACGGTCGCTGAAACGGACGATGACGCGATCGGCACCTTCGATGACGTGGTGGTTGGTGAGGATGTAACCGTCGGCACTGGTGACGAAGCCGGTGCCGGAGGACACGCCACCACCACGCGGCAACGGCGGCATGCCCGGCCCGATGAAGCGGCGGAAGATCTCCGGCAGGGCCTCGGCGCCGGGCAGGTTCTGCAGGTCGCGGCGCGGGGCCTGGCTGCTGGCCTCGATGTTGACCACCGAGGGCGTCACCTGATCGACCAGGGCGGTGAAGTCTGGCAACTGCACCAGTGCCGCCCGCGCCGGGGCGGCGGCGGCGGCGGTCTGGGCGATGGCCGGCGTGGCGGCCAGCAGGGTGGTCAACAGAAAGGCCGTGGGGGCAAGCAGCGAACGGTTCGAGGCCATGGTCAGAGGTCGGATCGCTTGATAGGGGGGTAGGACGGCCATGGCGGATGCCAGTGCCATGGCCTTGGTGGGACGCAGAGGCCGATAAGTTCCCGTGTAAGGCTCAACGGCCTTCCGACGGCGGCACCATGCGGTAATCGACAACGAAAACGGGGTTCGCACCCTCACCACGCGGCCAGGGTCGGGCCGGGGGCTCGGGCGGCTGCTCGATGGGCGGCAGCGGTGCCAGTTGCTCCGGGCTGGGCTGCGGTGCCCGCACCAGCACCGGCACCTGGGCTCGGGCCGGCGGCACGCTGACAGCCCGTAGCGGCGGTTCGACAGGCGCCGGGCGAGCCATCGGAGCGACCGCCACCGGTGGGGCCGACGCCGGTACCGCGCCAGCCGTCAAAGCGGGTCCGGTGTCGCCGGGCGGTGCTCCACCGGGCGGCCCGAGCGGTGCCCACAGCAGCAGGCCGAACAGCGCCACACCGGCTGCCAGCGCCGCATCGCGGGGGAAGCGACGAGGCTCCGGCAGGGCCTGCGCGATGCGCTGGGAGAGATCAGCCGGGGGCCGGTCCACCGGCTGCCGGCGCAGCACATCACCGACCCGCTGCCAGCGCCCCAGCTCGGCACGCAGGTGGGCATCGTCAAGCACACGCCGGGCGACGAAGCGACCGGCTTCGATCGGCAGCTCGCCGTCGTACCAGGCGCTCATCTGCTCTCGGAAATCGGGGGTGGGGCTGGGCGGGTTCATGGCAGCAGGTCACGGAGTTCGTGATCGATGGCGTCGCGGGCCCGGAAAATGCGCGAGCGCACGGTACCGATCGGGCAGGCCATGCGTTCGGCGATCGCCTCGTAGCTCAGGCCCTCGACCTCGCGCAGGGTCAGTGCCTCACGCAGTTCCGGGGCGAGCCGATCGACAGCGGCCAGCACGATGCGCGCCGTCTCGCCGCGCAGGGCCTCCTGCTCGGGCGTGGCACCGTCGTGCAGGCTCCGGGCCTCGCGGACGGCGGTGGAGGCCTCGTCGTCGATGTCTTCGGTGGGCGGACGCCGGCCCAGGCTGACCAGGTGGTTCTTGGCGGTGTTCACGGCGATGCGGTAGAGCCAGGTGCTGAACTGCGCCTCGCCGCGGAACTGCGGCAGGGCGCGCCAGGCGCGAAGGAAGGTTTCCTGGACCACGTCCTCGGCCTCGGCCGGATCGCGGACATGACGCCGCACCAAGGCCGCGATGCGGTACTGGTGCTTGCGCACGAGCAAGTCGTAGGCATTGCGCTCACCGGATTGGACACGCCTGACGAGTTCAAGATCGTTGTGGTCCTCGCCCATCCCGGGCCTGCTCCTGCTGCACTGGGCACCGGAAGGCCGCGAGGGGGACGCGGGAACCGACCGGTGCGGGGCGAAAAAGTTCCCGGTGGCGGCCACCGCCTCGGGCGGGCCGGATTTGACCGGGGGAAACGACAGCCCGGATGATACCGGTCCGATCCCTGATTCAGGCCAACGGCCCCGCCATGTTTGAAGGACTCCGCCTGCAACACTGGCGCACGCAGGTACGCGCCGACGGCTTCGTCGTCCTCACCCTGGACCGTGCCGACCAGAACGTGAACGCGCTCTCGCAGGGCGTGATCGACGAACTCGGCCCGCTGGTCGAGCGCCTCGCCATCGAGAAACCCAAGGGCGTGGTGTTCATCTCGGGCAAGCCGGCCGGTTTCATCCCCGGCGCCGACATCAAAGGCTTCGAGACGATCGACGCCAAGGGCCAGATCTACGACTGGATCCGCTCCGGCCAGCTGCTGTTCGATCGCATCGCCCGCCTGCCCTTCCCCACCGTGGCGGCCATCCACGGCCACTGCATGGGGGGCGGCACCGAGTTGGCCCTGGCCTGCCGTTACCGGGTGGCGAGCAGCGCCGATAACACCCGCATCGGCCTGCCGGAAGTGAAACTCGGCATCTACCCGGGCTGGGGCGGCAGCGTGCGTGCGCCGAAGCTGCTCGGTGCTCCGGCGGCGATGGACCTGATGCTGACCGGGCGCGCCCTGCGGGCCAGCCAGGCCCGCGCCATCGGCTTGGTCGACAAGGTGGTGGAGGCCCCGCTGCTGCTCGATGCCGCGCTCGATCTGGCCCGGAAAACCCCTACCCGGCCGCTGAAGCAGCAGGCCCTCGCCCTGCTCAGCAACCTCTGGCCGGTGCGCCAGGTGCTGGCCCACATGATGGCGAAGCAGGTGGCACGCAAGGCCCGCCGCGAACACTACCCGGCCCCTTACGCCCTGATCGAGGCCTGGCGTCGCCACGGCGTCTGCAACACCGAGCGCGCCCTGCTGGCCGAGGCCAAGGCGGTCTCGAAGCTGGCCACCGGCAGCACGGCGCGCAATCTCGTCCGCGTCTTCCTGCTGATGGAGCGCCTGAAGGGCCTGGGCGGGAAAGATGGCGGCGGCACGCCGCCGCCGGGCATCGAGCATGTGCACGTGGTCGGTGCCGGCGTGATGGGCGGCGACATCGCCGCCTGGGTGGCTCTGCGCGGCTTCACCGTGACCCTGCAGGACCGCGAGATGCGCTTCATCGAGCCGGCCCTGAAGCGCGCCGACGAGTTCTACGCGAAGAAGATCAAGGACGAGGCCAAGCGCGCCGAGACCCGCGCCCGCCTGCAGGCCGATGTCGAGGGCAGCGGCGTGGCCAAAGCCGATCTCGTCATCGAGGCCATCTACGAGAACGCCGAGGCCAAGCAGGCGCTGTTCAAAAAGGCCGAGGAATCACTCAAGCCCGGCGCCATCCTCGCCACGAACACCAGTTCGATCGCGCTGGAGACCCTGCGCGAGGGCCGCAAGGACCCGGCCCGTTTCGTCGGCCTGCATTTCTTCAACCCGGTGGCGCTGATGCCGCTGGTCGAGATCGTCCAGCACGACGGCCTCGATGCCGAGACCACGCGCCGCCTCGCCGCCTTCTGCAAGGCCATCGACAAGCTGCCGGTGCCGGTGGCGGGCACGCCCGGCTTCCTCGTCAACCGCATCCTCGCGCCCTACATGCAGGAGGCGATCCTGCTGTTCCGCGAGGGCGTGCCGGGGGCCGTCATCGACAAAGCCGCGCTGAAATTCGGCATGCCGATGGGCCCGATCGAACTGGTCGACACCGTCGGCCTCGATGTGGCCGCCAGTGTCGGCAGGATCATGGCGGCCTTCCACGGCCAGCCGCTGCCGGAAGGGCTCACCGTCGAGGAGGGCCGGCGCGGCAAGAAGGACGGCCAGGGCCTTTACAAGTGGGAAAACGGCAAGGCGGTGAAGCCCGCTGTGCCGGCCGACTACAAGGCCCCGGACGATCTGGAAGACCGCCTGATCCTGCCGCTCGTCAACGAGGCAGTGAGTTGCCTCGCCGACGGCACGGTGGCCGATGCCGATCTGCTCGATGCCGGCGTGATCTTCGGCACCGGCTTCGCACCCTTCCGTGGCGGCCCGATCGCCCATGCCCGCGCCGAGGGAGCTGCCAAGCTGAAGGCCCGGCTCGAGGCCCTGGCCGCCCGCCACGGCGAACGCTTCAAGCCGCGCCCCGGCTGGGAGGCCTTGTGACCGCGGCCGGGGTTCCGTCTCGCGGGCCCCGGCCGTTCTGGCGTTGACACCCTGCGACCCGGCCCGGACCATGCGTCTTGGACTTCTTACCTTCCTTCACCGAGCACCCGCCGATGCGCCTGATCCTGACCGCCCTCGCCGCCGCCCTGGCCCTTACCGCCTGCGGTGGCAATCCTGACGCGCCCGCCCCGGAGGGCGCCAAGCCTGACCCGCAGATCCAGCGCCAGGTCAACGTCTACAACTGGTCGGACTACATCGCGCCCGACACCCTCGAGCGCTTCACCCAGGAAACCGGCATCCGGGTCGTCTACGACGTCTATGCCGACAACGAAACTCTGGACGCCAAACTGGTCGCCGGGCAGAGCGGCTACGACGTGGTCTTCCCCTCGGCGCCGTTCGCCCAGAAGCACATCCTCAACAACCTCTACGCGCCGCTGGACAAAACCCTGCTGCCCAACATCGGCAACCTCGACCCGGCGCTGGTGCAGGCCGTGCGGGTCGCCGATCCGGAGGGTCGCCACGTTGTACCCTACATGTGGGGCACCACCGGCATCGGCTACAACATCGGCCGAATCCGCGAGATCCTCGGCCCCGAATTCGTCGTCGACAGCTGGGCCGTGCTGTTCGATCCGGCCATCAGCGGCAAGCTCGCGCAATGCGGCATCGCCATCCTCGACGACCAGCAGGAAGCTTTCTCGGCGGCCCTGCTGTTCCACGGCCGCGACCCCAACGCGATGGGCGGCGACGAGATCGAGCTGGTGACCCGTACTTTCGCTGCGGTCCACTCGAACATCCGCTATTTCGATTCCAGCCGCTACATCGACGACCTCGCCAACGGCGAGATCTGCATCGCCATGGGCTACAACGGCGATGTGCTGCAGGCCCGCGCCCGCGCCGCCGAGGCCGGCACCGGTGTCGAGATCGGCTACGCCATCCCGAAGGAGGGTGCCGTGCGCTGGTTCGATGTCATGGCGATCCCGGCCGACGCACCGAACCCGACCGAAGCGCATGCCTTCATCGACTTCCTGCTGCGCCCCGATGTGATCGCGCCGATCACCGAGTACGTCAGCTTCGCCTCGGCCAACGCTGCCGCCAAGCCGCTGGTCAGCGAGGCCCTGCGTAACGACCCGGCGGTGTACCCGCCTGAGGCGGTGCTGGCCAAGCTGCACGATGTGCGCAAGCTGCCGCTCGAGGAGAACGATGCCCGCCAGCGCGCCTGGACAGCCATCCGGGCCGGCCGCTGAGGGATCGTGAGCGCACCCGCCCGCCGGCAGGCGCAAGTCGAGCCCTGGCAGGACCCGAATGCGGAGCCGGTGCTCCGCATCGAGGGCGTTACCAAGACCTTCGGCAAGACCTACGCCGTCGATGATGTCTCGCTCGACATCTACCGCGGCGAGTTCTTCTCGCTGCTCGGCGGCTCGGGTTGCGGCAAGTCCACCCTGCTGCGCATCCTCGGCGGCTTCGAGGTGCCCGACCGCGGCCGGGTGCTGATCGACGGCATCGACGTGACCCGACTGCCGCCCTACGAGCGGCCGGTCAACATGATGTTCCAGAGCTACGCGCTGTTCCCGCACATGACGGTCGAGCAGAACATCGCCTTCGGCCTGAAGCAGGACCGGCTGGCGGCCAGCGAGATCGGCGACCGCGTGGCCGCCATGCTCGACCTCGTCAAGATGGGCCAGCTCGGCCGCCGCAAACCCGACCAGCTCTCGGGCGGCCAGCGCCAGCGCGTGGCGCTGGCCCGGGCGCTGGCCAAGCAGCCCAAGCTGCTGCTGCTCGACGAACCGCTCGGCGCACTCGACAAGAAACTGCGCGAACACACCCAGTTCGAGCTGGTCAACATCCAGGAGCGCACCGGCACCACCTTCGTGATGGTCACCCACGACCAGGAGGAGGCGATGACGATGTCCTCCCGCGTGGCGGTGATGGACGCCGGCCGCATCCTGCAGGTGTCCACGCCCGCCAACCTCTACGAATACCCGAACTCCTGCTTCGTCGCCGAGTTCATCGGTGCGGTCAACATGCTCAGGGGCACCGTCGTCGAGCAGCAGGACGAGCGCGTGCTGGTGCACTGCCACGACACCGCCTTCGATGTCTGGGCGCGCTACGCCGAGCCGATCCCGGTCGGCACCGATGTCCAGGTCGCCATCCGGCCGGAGAAGATCGACGTCGCCGAAACCGAACCGGAGGGCATCGACAACGTGGTGCGTGGCCGGGTGGTCGAGATCGCCTACCTGGGCGATGTCTCCATTTATCACGTGCAGACCGAAGACGGCTTCGTGTTGCGGGTGCAGGAGACCCATGCCGCGCGCAGCGCCGACCCGCACTACAACTGGGGCGACGTGCTGTTCCTCGTCTGGCAGGCGCGCGACGCCATCGTGCTGCCGAGCTGAGCCATGCCCAGTGGCGGCCATGCGGGCTGGTGGGACCTCTGGTACCAGGTTTTCCTCGGCCTGTTCCGGCAGATCGGCGCGCTCGGCCGCGAACTGCGCGGCAGCCGGGGCCGCTACCTGGTCATCGCCGTGCCGATGCTCTGGCTGCTGGCCTTCTTTCTGGCCCCACTGCTGGTGGTACTGCAGATCAGCCTCGCCCAGCGCACCGGCGGGGTGCCGCCCTACTCCGAGCTGGTCGCCATCGGTGAACAAGGGCTGGTGCAGATCACCCTGAGTCTGGCCGGCTACCTGCGCCTGCTGAGCGACCCGCTCTACGTTGAAAGCTACCTGTCCTCGCTGCAGTTCGCTTCGGTCTCGACCCTGGCCTGCCTGCTGATCGGCTACCCGATCGCCTACGGCATCGCCCGTGCCCGACCGCTGCTGCGCCTGCTGCTGCTGGTCGGCGTGCTGATGCCCTTCCTCACCAGTTCGTTGCTGCGCACCTACGCGCTGTCCGGCCTGCTGCGCGACAGCGGTCTGGTCAACCAGGTGCTGATCGCGCTGGGCGTCATCGACTCGCCGGTACGGATGCTCGACACGCCGTTCGCGGTGTACGTCGGCATCACCTACAACTACCTGCCCTTCATGGTGCTGCCGCTGGTGGCCAACCTGATGCGGCTGGACAACAGCCTGCTGCAGGCCGCCGCCGACCTTGGCGCCCGGCCTTGGCGGGCCTTCCTGTCGGTCACCCTGCCGCTCTCGCTGCCCGGCATCGTCGCCGGCTCGCTGCTGGTGTTCATCCCGGCGGTCGGCGAGTACGTGATCCCGGCCCTGCTGGGCGGTCCCGGCTCGCTGACCATCGGCCAGCGGATCTGGGAGGACTTCTTCAATGCCCGCAACTACCCGCTGGCTGCCGCCGTCGCCATGGCCATGCTGGCCCTGATCGTGGTGCCCATGCTGATCTTCGAGCGTTTCCAGGAGCAGCGGGCCGATCACGAGGAGCAGCGCCGATGAGCAGCCGGCCCTTCGTGCTCTACACGCTGATGGCCTTCGGCTACGCCTTCCTGTACCTGCCGATGGCCAGTGTCATCGTGTTCTCGTTCAACGAGACCCGCTCGATCAGCGTATGGGGCGGTTTTTCCTTCGAGTGGTACCTGCGGCTGTTCAGCAACGAGGCGGTGCTCTCGGCGGTCCGCATCTCGCTGCTGATCGCCGCCATCGCCTCCACCCTCGCCGTGGTGCTGGGCACGCTGGCCGCGCTCGCGCTGTCGCGCTTCGGCCGCTTCCGCGGACGCGGCCTGCTCTCGCTGATGAGCGCAGCCCCGCTGGTGATGCCCGACGTGATGCTGGGCATCAGCGCGCTGTTTCTGTTCATCAGCCTGCAGCAACTGATCGGTTGGCCGGAGGGGCGCGGCATCGACACCATCACCATCGCCCACGTCACACTCTGCGTCTGCTACGTCACTGTGGTGGTGCGCTCGCGTCTGGTGCAGGGCGACCAGAGCCTCGAGGAAGCCGCCATGGACCTCGGCGCCCGGCCCTGGAAGGTGTTCTTCCTGGTGACCTTGCCGCTGATCTGGCCGGCCCTGCTGGCCGGCTGGCTGCTGGCCTTCACGCTCTCGCTGGACGATGTGGTGATCGCCAGCTTCACCTCCGGGCCGGGCTCCACCACCCTGCCGGTGCTGATCCTCTCCAAGGTGCGCTTCGGTGTAACACCCGAGATCAACGCGCTGGCCACCCTGGTGATCGTCGCCGTCTGCATCGGCGTCAGCGTCGCCGGCTGGATGATGCACCGGCAGCAGTCGGCGCGCCGCTGAGGCCTCGACCGGGGTTCAGGCGGTCGCGCCGAGGAAGCCGCCCGACTGCTTGTGCCAGAGCCTGGCGTACAGGCCACCGGCAGCGATCAGATCGGCGTGGCTGCCCTGTTCGACGATGCGGCCGCCGTCCATCACCACCAGCCGGTCCATCGCCGCGATGGTCGAAAGCCGGTGGGCGATGGCGATCACCGTCTTGTCCTGCATGAGCTGGGCGAGGTTTTCCTGGATGGCGCCTTCCACCTCGGAATCCAGCGCCGAGGTGGCCTCGTCGAGCACCAGCACCGGTGCGTCCTTGAGCAGCACCCGGGCGATGGCGATGCGCTGGCGCTGGCCACCGGAGAGCTTGACGCCGCGCTCGCCGACCTGCGCATCGAAGCCGCTTCGACCCTCGGCATCGACCAAGGCGGCGATGAAGCCCTCGGCATGGGCACGACGCACGGCTTCGAGCATGTCGGCCTCGCTCGCCCCAGGACGGCCGTAGAGCAGGTTCTCGCGCACACTCCGGTGCAGCAACGAGGTGTCTTGGCTGACCACGCCGATCTGCGCGCGCAGGCTGTCCTGCTGCACGCTGGCGATGTCGATGCCGTCGAGGGTGATGCGCCCGCTTTCGCAGTCATGGAAACGCAGCAGCAGGTTCACCAGCGTCGACTTGCCGGCGCCGGAACGACCGACGATGCCGATCTTCTCGCCGGCACGGACATGCAGATCGAGCCGGTCGATCACCCCGCCACCCTTGCCGTAGTGAAAACCGACGCCCTCGAAGCGGATTTCGCCGCGCACCCTGGGCAGGGCCGGCGCACCGGGTGCATCCTCGACGGTCGGTGGCAGAGCGATCGAGGTGATGCCGTCCTTGACCGTGCCGATGTTCTCGAACAGCGCCGAGAGCTCCCACATCACCCACTGCGACATGCCCATCATCCGCAGCACCAGCGCCAGGGCCACCGCCACATCGCCGGGGCTGATCGCACCGTCCGACCACAACCAGAGTCCGAGTCCGGTGACCGTGGCCAGCAGCAGCATGTTGAGGCTGTCGTTGGCGACATTGACCCGGGTCACCAGCCGCATCTGCGCATAGGCGGTACCGAGAAAGCCCTCCATGGCATCGCGGGCATAGGCCTGTTCGCGCCGCGAGTGCGAGAACAGCTTGACCGTGGCGATGTTGGTGTAGCTGTCGACCACCCGCCCGGTCATGATCGAGCGAGCATCGGCCTGGGCACTGCTGACCGCCTGCATGCGCGGCAGGAACCAGCGCATCAGCAGGGCGTAGCCGCCAACCCAGGCGAGGAAAGGCAGCATCAAGCGCCAATCGGCCGAAGCGGCGATCAAGATCATGCCGCCGACGTACACCAGCACATAGCTGCCGACATCGAGCAGCTTGACCACGGTCTCGCGCACCGCCAGCGAAGTCTGCATGAGCTTGGTGGCGATGCGGCCGGCGAACTCGTCCTGGAAATAGCGCATCGACTGCCGGAGCAGGTAGCGATGCACGTTCCAGCGAATGCGCATGGGGTAGTTGGCAAGCAGCACCTGGTGCGTTGTCAGCGACCACAGCAGGTTCAGTGCCGGCATCACCAGCAGCACCAGCATGGCCATCACGGCCAGTGCCGTGCCATGGGCTTCGAAGAAGGCGGTCGGTGGTTGGCTGCCGAGCGCATCGACGATGCGTCCGATGAAGGCGTAGAGCGTCACCTCCAACGCGGCCAGAGCGATGCTCAACACACCCATCAGGGCAAGCCAGGGCGTGGCACCGCGGGTGTAATGCCGGCAGAAGGCCAGCAGCCGGGCCGGAGGCTGGGACGGCGAAGCGGCGGGAAAGGGGTCGAGCCGGCGTTCAAACCAGCCCATCAGAGCGTCAAACATGGGCAGCCGCCGCCGGCCTTGCCTCAACCGGCGCGCTGGCCCATGGGTCGGGCCGGGACGGCACGCGAACGCAGGCGTTGGTAGACGTAGACACTGGCCGGCGGCACGTTCCACCAGGTGAAGCTGGTGCGGCGGACATCGAGATCGAGCGCATCGAGCACGTCGCGGGCCACCGGGCTGGCCGGACCGTAGGTGAACTGGATGAAGCGCCCGTCGGGACGCAGGCAGGCGAAGGATTCATCGAGGATCGCCCGCTGCAGCGGTCGCGGCATCGAGAGCAGGCCCAGGCCGGAGACCACGGCATCGGCGGGCGCGGTATCGAGGAAACCGCTGGCCGCGGCCAAGCGGTGCACGTCGGCGGCATCCGCCAGGTGCAGGTTCACGTCCGGGAAGCGTTGCCGCAGGGTCTGGTGCATCACCTCGCTCAACTCCAGCACCATCAGGGCGGAGGGCGCGATGCCGGTGTCGAGCAGGGCCCGGGTGATCGCTCCGGTACCACCGCCCAGTTCGATCACCCGCTGGCTGTCGGCCGGCAGTGCGGCGGTCATCAGGCGGGCGAGCTGCGGACTGGAGGGCGAGACGGCGGCGACGCCAAGCGGATTTTTCAGCCACTGGCGGAAAAAAGCCCAGCGGGCGTGGCGGTGGGGTGTGGGGACGGCGGACATGCGCCCATCATAGTCGGGGCGGTCGATGACGGCACAAGGACAGCACCGGCGTGAAGAAGCCGACGGTTCAAAGGGGCTTCAGGCGGCACGACCGCGATGCAGCAGCCAGGCGCGGTGGATGCGCGGATTGCGTTCGAAATCCGGGTCGATGGTGGCCGGGGTGATCTCCTCCACCTCGGCGAATTTCGCGAGGGTCTCGAGATCAGGCTTGAAGCGCCGGAAGTTGTTGGAGAACAGCAGCAGCCCCCCAGGCGCCAGCCGCCGCATCGCCGCACCCAGGAGATCGACGTGGTGCTTCTGCAGGTCGAAGTCGTCCTTGTCCTTGCTGTTCGAAAAGGTCGGCGGGTCGCAGAAGATCAGGTCGTACTCGCCCTTCTCGGCGCGCAGCCAGGCCATGGCGTCGGCCTTGGCATAACGGTGCTGCGGCCCGACCTGGCCGTTGATGGCCATGTTGCGGGCCGCCCATTCGAGGTAGGTCGAGGAAAGGTCGACCGACATCGTGCTGGCCGCGCCCCCCACGGCGGCGTGCACGGTGGCCGCGCCGGTGTAGCAGAACAGATTGAGGAAACGCAGGCCGCGCGCTTCTTCGGCGATGCGAAGGCGCAACGGGCGATGGTCGAGAAAGAGGCCGGTGTCGAGGTGGCCGAACAGATCGACTTCGAGCCGCACCTTGCCCTCGCGGACGATGAAAGCCTCCTGCCGTTCATCCATCAGGCCATACTTGCTGCCGCCCTTGCCGCGTGTGCGGGTTTTGATGGCGATGCGCTCGCGCGGCACTTCGAACACCTCGCGCAAAGCTGCCAGCAACTCGCCGAAGCGGCGGCGGGCGTCGTGCTCGGCCACGCTGGCGGGCGGCGCGTACTCCTGCACATGCAGGAAGCTGCGCGCCTCACCGCCGTCCTCTTGGTAGACATCGACGGCGGCGGCGTATTCGGGCAGGTCGGCGTCGTAAGCGCGGAAGCAGGTGATGCCCTCGCGTTCGCGCCAGCGTGCCGAGTTCTTGAGCGTTTTCTTCAGCCGGTTCGCCACCATCCGGGCACCTTCCGACATCGGTCGGACTTCGCCTTCGGTCCGTGCTGGCGGTGGGGCGAAGGTATCGCAGGCCAGCAGCGTGCATTCGAGCGCGCCGTTGCTGATCGCGTAGCGTTTGCGCGCGCGCAGGCGGGTGGCATGGGCCAACGCCTCGCTGCCGCAGAGGATGGCACCGCGCCAGTCCGGCACGGCCCGCTGGAGGGCCGACCCAAGGCTCGCGTACAGGGCCTCGTCAGCGGCCAGACGCGCATCGTAGGGCGGGTTACAGACGACCACACCGGGGCCCTCGCAAGGCCGCTGCAGCGCGCCGATATCGCCGGCGCTAAAGTCGATGGCCTCGAACACACCAGCAGCCTCGGCATTGCGGCGAGCCTGTTGCACGATGCGGGCATCCAGATCGATGCCGAAGAACAGCGCCGGCAGCTCAGCGCGGCGATCGCGGGCCTTGGCCTCCTCGAGCAGCTGCTGCCACAGCGCACGATCGAAGCCGCGCCAGCGGGTCGGCGCTTCATCACCGTGGCGCAGCAGCCCCGGTGCCACATCGGCGGCGATCAGCGCGCCCTCGATCAGCAGGCTGCCGCTGCCGCACATTGGATCGAGCAGGGCCAGCGGCGCACCCGCCGCTGCCGCCGCGGCGAGCGCTTCGCGGGTCCAGCCGGCGCGGGCGAGCACGGCGCAGGCGAGGTTTTCCTTCAAGGGCGCATCGCCCTGACCCTGCCGCCAGCCGCGGCGGTGCAGCGGACCGGCGAGATCGACCGACAGCACCGCCCGGCCCTTGCGCACCACCAGGTCGAGGCGCAGGCCGGGATGCTCGACATCCACCGAGGGGCGCATGCCGGTATCGAAACGCAGGCGATCGACGATGGCGTCCTTAACCCGCTGCACGGCGTAACGCTCGTGAGTGATACCGGTGCCGGCAAGATGGGCGGCCACCGCCAGGGTGTCCTCCGGGTCGAGGTGCTCGCGCCAGTCGATGCCGTGCACGGCAGCGTAGAGATCGTCCTCGCTGGTGCAATCGAAGCTGATGAGCGGCCACAGCGCCCGGCTCGCCAGCCGTGACCACAGCACGACCCGCAGCAGGCTGGTCGCATCGCCCTCGGCGTTGACACCCGACTGCGCAGCGGTGGCGCGCTCCGCGCCCAGCGCGAGCAGCTCGTCGGCGAGCAGGTATTCGAGGCCGCGGCCGCAGGGCACGAAATACTGCATCAGGCCGCTGCCCGGTGCAGCAGTTCGGCGAAGGCTCGAGCGCTGTACTCGACATGGCCGCTGAGCCGGTGGCTATCATCAACAAGGCGCAACTCGGCCTTGCGTGCCGCACACCAATCGACGACCGCGCTGGCCGGGATCAGTTCATCGTCCCAGCCGTGCACCACCATCAACGGCACGCCTTCGGGCACCCGCAGGGCTTGCGGCCATTCGCCCAGCAGCGCCACCGGGGGTGCCATCAGGAACAGGCCACGCAGGCGCTCACTGGTCGCGAGTTCGCAGCCGACCTCGCCGGAGATGAAAGCCCCCATGCTCGAACCGGCAAGAACCAGCGGACCCGGCACCAAGGCCGCCCGCTCGCGCAGCCGTGCCATGCGCGCAGCGACATCGCCCAACCGGCCTCGGCCGTCGAGATCGCGGTAATCGGGGCGTTCGTGGCTCCAGCCCAGGGCTTCGGCGACCTCGGCGAGTGCCGAGACCTTGGTGGCATTGGGCCCGCTTTGCAGACCGTGGGAGAGGATGACGTGGCCTCGGGCCATGCGGGTTCACGAGCGATACGGCGGCCGGGCGCCAAGGGGCGCGATGCTAGCAGCCTGTCGGACGATCCCCCGTTCACCGTTGATGCGAGGGCGTGGAACATCTGCGTGAAGCACCCTCGTGAGCAGGGGGTGTCGGCCCTGATGTGACCGTCAGAAGCACCCCGCAAGACAGGTTGGGGGCCGGCGGCGGATTTCGAGGGCCAGCCCAGCGATCAGACGCCAGGCCCGCAGGGTGCGCCCCGGATGGGCGCACCGACCGAAGGCGCAGGGAGGCGCCCTTCGGTCGGCCCGTCGGGTTTCTTGCCGCACAACAGTCGGCCCGAGTCCGCCGCCGGCCCCCGGCCTGTCGCGGCGGGGGGGCTGCTCCGAGCGCGTCCCAGCCTGCTGCAGCGCAGAATGAGACCGTGGTGGACGGGGCATGTCCGACAGGCTGCTAGCATCCGCGCCATGGCCGACCCTCAGCCCACGCCGTCCCCCAGCGGCTTTCCGCCGCTGCCGGCAGCCGGCATCCGCCACCAGCCGGTGCCCTACGCCGAACGTTTGGCCCTGCGCGACCCGGCCAGCATCGACCTCGTCGTCGTGCACTGCACCGAGACGCCCAGCTTGGCCGATGCCCGCGATTTCGGCGAGCGCCTGCTCTACCCCGACAGCGGTACCGGCGCCTGCGGTCATTACTACATCGATCTGGACGGCGACATCGTGATGTACGTCGAACCGGAGCGCGTGGCCCACCATGTGCGCGGCTGGAACCCGCGTTCGATCGGCATCGAGATCGTCAACCGCGGGCGCTGGCCGCACTGGTACCACAGCCGCCACCAGACCATGGACTCGCCCTACACGGAAGCCCAGATCACGGCCCTGCTCGCCTTGCTCGTCCTGCTGCGTGAGCGCTTCCCGACATTGCGCTGCATCGCCGGTCACGAGGACCTCGACACCGCCCGCATCGCGGCCAGCGACGATCCCACGCAGACCGTGTGGCGCAAGCGTGATCCGGGCCCGATGTTCCCCTGGCCCCGCGTGTTGGCGGCCTGCGGGCTGGAACGCTTGCAGCCCTGAACCCTGGCATGGGCCCTGCCCCGGCTCACGTCGGCGCTCCCGGGCCCTCGCTATACTCGGTGAATAGTCGTTTCGCGTGGGGTTCTGCCCGCGCCCTGCCCGGTTGCCTTCTGCATGCCCCATCCCGTCGTCGCCGATCTCGTCCAACTGTTGCGCCTCGAACGGCTGGAAGACAACCTCTACCGCGGCCAGAGCCGCGACATCGGCACCAAGTTCGTGTTCGGCGGCCAGGTGATGGGCCAGGCCCTTGCCGCCGCGCAGGCCACGGTCGGGCCGGATCGCCATGTGCATTCGCTGCACGCCTATTTCCTGCGCCCCGGCGACATCGAAGCACCGATCGTCTATTCGGTCGACCGCACCCGCGACGGCCGCAGCTTCAGCACCCGCCGGGTCACCGCCATCCAGCATGGCCAGCCGATCTGCGTGTTCGCCAGTTCCTTCCACATCGAGGAGGCCGGCGTCGAGCACCAGATCGGCAAACCGGAGGTGCCTGCTCCGGAAGACCTTGAACCGATCGCCATTCCCGCACCCGCCGTACTGGAGAAACTGCCGCCGATGATGCAGCGCTGGCTGTCGCGGCAATTGCCCTTCGAGGTGCGGCCGGTCTACCCGCGCGACGAGCTGAAGCCGCCGAAGCGGCCGCCTTTCCAGCAGCTCTGGTTCCGGCTGATCGACCCGATCGACGACACGCCCCTGCTGCACCGCGCGCTCTTGGCCTACGCCTCCGATTTCCACCTGCTGGGCACGGCCACGCTGCCGCACGGCATCAGCTACTACCACCCCGATGTGCAGATGGCCTCGATCGACCACGCCATGTGGTTCCATCGGCCGTTCCGGATCGACGAATGGCTGCTCTACGCGCTCGACAGCCCGACCGCGCAGGGTGCGCGCGGCCTGGGGCGGGGCAGCATCTACTCGCGTGACGGCCAGCTGGTGGCCAGCACGGCGCAGGAAGGCATGATCCGTATTGTCGGTGAGGCACCCTGATGCGCGAGGTCTATCGCTCGCTTCGGATCGAACAGGTCGAAGGTGCAGCCACGCTGCTGCGCGAGGCCGGTATCGAATACAGCATCCTGAACGGGCGCTCCTACAAGGGCGGGCGTCGCCGGCACTTCAGTTACCGCGATGCTCCGGACTCGGACAAGGCGACGGTGCTCTACGTCACCCACAACAGCGACCTGCCCGAAGCCCGCAAGCTGCTGCGCGGTGCCGGTCTGATGGAGGCCGGACAGCGCGACAGTTTTCTCGCGCAGGATCTGCAGTTCCGCAGCAAGCCGGTGCCCAGCCCCTGGATCACCCCGCAGCGCCTGCGCACCGTGCTGTTGCTGCTGCTGGTGCTGTCGATCACCGCTTTCGTGTTCTTCGCACCGATGCCCGGCGCCTGAGCCGGCGGCTCACATGGTGGCGGTGGGCTTGTCGGAGTCGATGATGCCGGCGAGGTGGGTTTCGATCTTGGCCTTGACCATCTCGGCTTCCGGCGTTTCGGCGAATTGCACGCCCACGCCCGCCATCCGGCCGCCCTGCGCGCCGCCCGGAGTGATCCAGACCACCCGGCCGGCGACCGGCAGGCGGTCTTTCTCGTCGAACAGGGTGAGCAGCAGGAAGACCTCCTCGCCGATCTTGTAGCGCTTGGGCGTGGCCACGAACAGGCCGCCACCGCGCAGGAAGGACATGTAGGCGCTGTGCAGGGCGGCCTTGTCCTTGATCGGCAGGGAAAGAATGCCTTGACGGGTGGCGGCAGGCGTGTTCATCGCGCGTTCTCCTCGGGGGCCAGCAGGCCGCGCCATTCCAGCAGCAGGCCGGCCAAGGCCAGCTGATGCCGCAAAGGCAGGGCCAGTTGCCGCCGCAGTTGATTGATCCGGTCGAACCAGAGGCCCAGCTTGGTCAGATCGGCGGGAACGGTCAAGCCAGCCGGCGCCGGCCCGCCACCGACTGCGGCGCGGGCCAAAGCGGCGGCGGCATCGGCAAGGAAATGCAGGCGCAGCGCGGCGGTATCCGGCTCGGCCAACCAGCTGCCGGCCACCGCGAGGGCGGAGAGCCGGCCGCGGCCGACGGCCTCCCAGTCGCGCAGGGTCGCCGCGCGCAGGCTCAGCCGGTCCTCGCGGAGCCAGGCATCGGCCAGGGCCGGGTGCCCGCCGGCAACGGCGAGCGCGCTGGCGGCAGGCCCTTCCGGATGACCGCGGGCGCGCAGCCAGTCGATTGCGACGCCCGGTTCCGGCAAGGCCAGTTCAAGGCGTTGACACCGGCTGCGGATGGTCGCCGGCAAGCGTTGTGGCCGACTGCTGAGCAGCAGCAGGTAGCGCCGCTCGGCCGGTTCCTCGAGGGTCTTGAGCAGGGCGTTGGCGGCGGCGTGGTTCAGGGCATCGGCCGGATCGATCAGCACCACCTGGGCACCGCCGCGCTGGGCGGTCATCTGCAGGGTCTCGCTCAGGCGTCGCACCTGGTCGACCACCAGCTCGCTGCGCAGCCGCGGCGGGCTGGACCCCGGCACCTCCTCGAAAGTCAGCAGCCAGCGGTCGGGGTGGGTCCCGGCTGCACGCAGCACGCAGGCCCGGCACTGCCCGCAAGTCGGCTGATCGGCCGGCGCCTCGCAGAGCAGACGGGCGGCCAGGGCCTCGGCCACCGCCCGCTTGCCCAGCGTCTCGGGCCCGCACAGCAGTTGCGCATGGCCCAAGCGTCCAGCCCGCCAAGCCGCCAGCGCGCGATCCAGCAGCGGCTGCTGCCAAGGGGCCAGACTCATGCCGGCGCTCCGCGGCGATCCAGAAAAGCCTCCAGCGCCGCGCAGGCGGCAGCGGCCACCGCCTCGGCCGATGGCCGGGCATCGATCACGACGATCCGCTCCGGCTCGGCCTGAGCGCGGGCACGGTAGGCCGCCCGCACGCGCTCGAAGAAGGCGCGCTGCTCGGATTCGATGCGGTCGGCCGGACCGCCGCGCGCCCGCGCACGTGCCAAGCCCAGTTCCACATCGAGATCGAGCAGCAGGGTGAAATCGGGCGAGCGCCGCACGAACACGCGCTCCAGCTCGGCGATCACGGCCATCGGCAGGCCGCGGCCGCCGCCCTGGTAGGCGAAGCTGGCGTCGGTGAAGCGGTCGCTCAGCACCACCTCGCCCCGCGCCAGCGCGGGTTCGACCACGGCCTCCACCAGTTGCGCACGGGCGGCGAACATCAGCAGCAGTTCGGCCTGCGGCCGCAGGGCCTGCGCCGGGTCGAGCAGCAGTTCGCGGATCGCCTCGCCCGCCGGCGTGCCGCCCGGCTCGCGGGTGCTGAGCACGAGGTGGCCGCGGGCTTCCAGCCGGGCGCGCAAGGCACCCAGCACCGTGCTCTTGCCGGCGCCCTCGCCGCCCTCGAGGCTGAGCAGGAGGCCCGGTCCCGGAACGGCCCCGTGGTGGACCGGATCGGCCACCCTCAACGCTCCCCGAGCTGGTAACGCCGCACCGCGGCACGATGCTCGGCGTAGGTGCGGGAAAAATGGTGACTGCCATCACCTCGGGAAACAAAAAACAGGGTCTCGCCATCGGCTGGATGGGCGGCGGCCTGCAAGGCGGCGCGGCCGGGCATGGCGATGGCATGCGGCGGCAAGCCGGCGCGGGTGTAGGTGTTGAACGGCGTGTCGGTGCGCAGGTCGCGACGGCGCAGGTTGCCATCGAAAGCCGCACCGAGCCCGTAGATCACGGTCGGATCGGTCTGCAGTCGCATGCCGAGGCGCAGCCGACGCACGAACACGCCGGCGATCTCGGCACGCTCGGCGGCCTTGCCGGTTTCCTTTTCGATGATCGAGGCCAGCGTCAGCAATTCGTCCGGCGACGCCAAGGGCAAGCCCGGCTGGCGGCCTTCCCAGGTCTCGGCCAAAGCCGTGTCCATGGCATTGGCGGCGCGGCGCAGCAGGCCAATCGCGCCATCGCCGCGGACGAACAGGTAGGTCTCGGGCAGAAAGCGGCCCTCGGCCGGCACTCCGGGTCGGCCGAGCCGGGCCATCAGGGCGTCGTCGTCGAGGCCGGTGAGGTCGTCTTGCAGCACCGGATCGCTGGCCAGTGCGGCGCGCAGATCGCGCATCGACCAGCCTTCGACCAGGGTGAACCGGTGACGCAGCACATCGCCCTCCACCAGTTTGCGCAGAATCGCTTCCGGGCTCAGTGCCGGCGCCAGGGCGTATTCGCCGGCCTGCAGGCGCGGCAGGGCGGCCATCCGCATCGCCAGCAGTTTCCATTCCAGATCGTGGCCGGCCTCAACACCGAGCTCGCGCAATCCGCTCAGGATGGATACGAAGCCATCGCCCGGCTCGACCAGCAGCACCGCGCCCTCGGCCGCCCCGGCCGGGCTGCTGCGGAAAGTCTCGAAACGCTGCCAAGCCAGCCCGGCCGCGAGGAGGGCGAGCAGGCCGAACAGCAGGGTGGCGAGCAGCAGGCGGGGCAACAGGCGGCGCATCAGGGTTCGCAAAAAGCAGGGTGAGAGGCCGCCAGCACGGCGCGAGCCGTGTCGAGGCCGGGTGGGCAGGGATCGAGCAGGCGCTCACCCAATCGGGTGGCCGGCAGGATACCGCGCAGCGCATTGCTGAGCAGCAGCGCATCGGCGCGCGCCAGCACCGCGAGCGGCAGTTCGGCGACCTGCACCCCGCCTGGCGGTGACCAGGACGCCAGCAGCAGGGCGCGGACGGTGCCGGCCACGCCGGCGTGCTCGAGGGGCGGCGTCAGCCAGCGGCCATCGAGCCGGACCAGCAGGTTGCTGCGGACGCCGCAGGTGAGGCGGCCCTCGCTGTCGGCCATCAGGCCTTCATCGAGGCCGCGCTGCCCGACCTCGATGGCACCGAGCACCTGCTCCAGCCGGTTCAGGTGCTTGATGCCGGCCAGCGCCGGCTGCACCCCGAGCCTGAGCTCGAGCCGATCCACCTTCAGCGCCGCCACGGTCGGTGCCGGTGCCGGTGCCACGCTCAGCAGCAGGCTCACGGGCTGGCCCGGTTCGGGGGCGTAACCGCGCGCCGAAACGCCACGGCTCAGCACCAGCTTGACCACGCCGTCGGGGGCCTCGGCCAGGGCCTCGGCCAAGGCGACCTCGAGCAGGCCCTCGTCGGGCCATGCGATGCCGAGCCGGGCCGCCCCGAGGGCCAGCCGGGCGCGGTGGCGCGGCCACCAGGGCAACCGGCCGGCGTGGGCGCGCATGGTCTCGAACAGGCCATCGCCGTAGGCCAGGCCGCGGTCGGCCGGGTCGGGCGCGGCCATCCGTGCCGCGCCGCGCCAGACCCCGATCAGCCGGCCGCGATCAGCCACCATCGGCCCAGCCGCCGAGCGCGCGCAGCAGGCCGCGGGCCTTGGCCCGGGTTTCTGCCAGCTCCTTGGCCGCGACCGAATCGACCACGATTCCGGCACCGGCGCGGAAGGCCACCGCCTTGCCCTCGGTCCAGAGCGTGCGGATCAGGATGTTGAGGTCGAGATCACCGCCACCATCAAGGTAACCCATCGCCCCGGTGTAGGGCCCGCGGCCCTCACCCTCGAGCGCGGCGATGATCTGCATGCAGCGCAGCTTGGGGCAGCCGGTGATGGTGCCGCCGGGGAACACCGAGGCGATCGCCTGACCGGCGCTGACGCCCTCGCGCAGGGTGCCGGAGACGTTGGAGACGATGTGGTGGACGTGGGCGTAGCTCTCCACCGTCATCAGCTCATCGACCCGCACGCTGCCCGGCAGGCAGACCCGCCCAAGGTCGTTGCGCTCCAGATCGATCAGCATGATGTGCTCGGCGCGCTCCTTCGGATGCCCGACCAGCTCGGCGATGCGCGCGGCCTCATCGTCGCCCGGAAAACGCGGTCGCGTGCCAGCGATCGGCCGGGTCTCGATGCGCCGGCCACGCACCGACAGCAGGCGCTCCGGCGAGGAACTGGCGATGCTGCCGCCGGGCAGGGTGAACAGGCCGGCGAACGGGGCCGGATTGGCCTGCCGCAGCGCCGCGTAAAGCGCGGCCGGATCGGGCGGCGCGGCGAAATGCGCCCGCCAGCCCCGCGAGAGGTTGACCTGGAACACATCACCGGCCCGCAGATGGGCATGGATGCGCTCCACGCCCTCGAGAAAACGGTCGGGCTCATCCTCGTCCAGGGCCACAGCGAGGGGCAAGGGGCCGATCGATGGCGGGGCCGTCGACAGCCGCCGCACATCGGCCTCGATGGCGTCGAGCAGGCCCTCGTGGCCGGCTTCGCCGACCAGCAGGCAGCGCCCGTCGTGGCGATCGCGCAGCACCGCGGCCGGGCAGCGCAGCGCCGCCGCCACCGGCAGCGGCCCGGCGAAGGCCGGCAAGCGCAGCACCGGTTCGATCTGCGCAGCCACTTCGTAGCCGAGGTAGAGCGCCCAGCCGCCGCCGAACGGCAGTTCCGCCGTGGCCGGTGTGGCCGGGCGTTCGAGCCGCGCCTGCGCGGCGTCCAGGGCATCGAGAAAGCCAAGGTCCAGGGGCCGTCCGGCCAGCGTGCGGGTGCGGCCGTCGGCCCCGAGCAGCAGGCCCTCATCGCCTCCGGCCAGCAGCAGATCCCAGCGGGCCTTGCCGCCGGCAGCGGCCGATTCGAGCAGCAGCGGGTAGCGCGCCGGAGCCAGCGCGCGCAGGGCGAGCAGGTCGAGGCCGTGCGGCAGCGGACGCGGCGGGGGCGCGATGGCGGGGCGGCTCAAAGTCGGCGGAACACCAGCGTGGCGTTGGTGCCGCCGAAGCCGAAGCCGTTCGACATCACCAGATCGAGCCGGGCCTCGCGCGCCGTGTTGGGCACGTAGTCGAGGTCGCAGCCCTCGCCCGGGTGCTCGAGGTTGATGGTCGGTGGCACAACGCCCTCGACCAGGGCCAGGATCGAGAAGATCGCCTCGACCCCGCCGGCGGCACCGAGCAGGTGGCCGGTCATCGACTTGGTGGAGCTGACCATCATCCGCTGCGCGTGGTCGCCGAAGGCGCGCTTGATCGACAGGGTCTCGGCGACATCGCCCAAGGGCGTGGAGGTGCCGTGGGCGTTGAGGTAGCCCACCTCGCCGGGGTTGGCGCGGGCATCCTTGAGCGCGGCCGCCATGCAGCGGGCCGGGCCTTCGCCGCCCTCGCTGGGTGCGGTCATGTGGAAGGCGTCGGAACTGGCGCCGAAACCGGCCAGCTCGCAGTAGATGCGCGCTCCGCGGGCCTTGGCGTGTTCGTACTCCTCGAGCACGAGGATGCCGGCGCCGTCGCCCAGCACGAAACCGTCGCGGTCACGATCCCAGGGCCGCGAGGCCCGGGTCGGCTCGTCGTTGCGGGTGGACATGGCTTTCATGGCGCAGAAGCCGGCCATCGAGGAGCGTGTGCAGCCGTGCTCGGCACCGCCGGCCACCATCACGTCGGCGTCGCCGTGCTGGATCATGCGCATCGCCATGCCGATGCTGTGGTTGGCGGTGGCGCAGGCCGACACCGCCGAGAAGTTCGGCCCCTTGAGGCCCTTGATCAGCGAAAGCTGGCCGGGCAGCAGGTTGATGATGGTGCTCGGCACGTAGAACGGCGAGACCTTGCGCGGTCCGCCGAGGTGCATCTCGATGGTGGTGTCCTCGATGCCGCGGACCCCGCCTATCCCTGAGCCGATCAGCGCGCCGATGCGCTCGGCGTTGGCCTCGGTGATCGCCAGGCCGGCGTCGTCGAGCGCCTGGAACGAGGCCGAAAGGCCGTAGTGGATGAAGGTGTCCATCCGCTTGACGTCCTTGGCCGGCAGGAAAGCCTTGGGATCGAGGCCACGCACCTCGCCGGCGATCCGCGTCGGGTAGGCCGAGGTGTCGAACAAGGTCACCGGGCCGATGCCGGAACGGCCGTTGCGGACGCTGTCCCAGGCCTCGGCCAAGGTGTTGCCCACGGGCGAGACGATGCCCATGCCGGTGACGACGACGCGACGCTGGCTCATTGCGGATGCTCCGGTAACAGAAACGCCGCGCCCATCGATGGACGCGGCGTGTCGCGCGACAGGGCTCAGGCCTTGACGTGCGCTTTGATGTAGTCGATGGCCTGCTGGACCGAGGTGATCTTCTCGGCTTCCTCGTCCGGGATCTCGCACTCGAACTCCTCTTCGAGGGCCATCACCAGTTCGACGGTGTCGAGCGAATCGGCGCCGAGGTCATCGACGAAGGAGGCCGTGCTGGTCACGTCCTCTTCCTTGACGCCCAGCTGTTCGACGACGATTTTCTTGACGCGCTCTTCGATGCTGCTCATGGGTTTTGGTCCCTCCCGGGGTTGGTTCGATTGGAAGACGCGGGTGGTGCTGGCCCGCCCCGCGCGCGTCCGGGCAGCGGGGCGGAGGGTTCGGTCGCGCCGGCTGGTGCTGCTGCCGCGGCCCGATTCTAGAGCATGGACTCAGGCCATGTGCAGGCCGCCGTTGACGTGCAGGGTCTCGCCGGTGATGTAGGCCGCCGCCGGGCTGGCCAGGAAAGCCACCGCTTCGGCGATGTCGCGCGGGTTGCCGAGACGGCCCAGGGCGATGTCGGCCAGCATTCTGGCCTTGGCCTCCTCGGGCAGGTCGCGGGTCATGTCGGTCTCGATGAAGCCCGGCGCCACCACGTTGACGGTGATGCCGCGCGAGCCGATCTCGCGGGCCATCGACTTGGAAAAACCGATGATGCCGGCCTTGGCGGCGGCGTAATTGGCCTGCCCGGCGTTGCCGGTCACACCGATCACCGAGGCGATGTTGATGATGCGGCCACGGCGCGCCTTCATCATGCCGCGCAGCACCGACTTGCTGGTGCGGAAGATCGAGCCCAGGTTGGTGTCGAGGACGGCGTTCCAGTCCTCGTCCTTCATCCGCATCAGCAGGTTGTCGCGGGTGATGCCGGCGTTGTTGACGAGGATCGAGACCGGGCCGGATTCCTTGGCGATGGCCTCGATGAGAGCCTCGACCGCGGCGCCGTCGGTGACATCGAGTACGCGGCCGTGGCCGCCCTGCGCCTTCAGGCGCTCGCCGATGGCGGTGGCCCCGCCCTCGGTGGTGGCGGTACCGATCACGGTCGCGCCCTTTGCGGCCAGAAGATCGGCGATGGCCGCGCCGATGCCGCGGCTGGCCCCGGTGACGAGGGCGATTTCACCTTGCAGGTCGTTGGTCATGGCGATGGCGGAAGGCAGCGGAGGGAAAGGGGCAAAGCGTGGAGGCTGTGCAGGGCGGCGTCCAGCACGGCATCAGGCCGGCCACTCGGCCAACGCGGCCGCGAAGTCGGCGGCATTGCCGAGGGCACGGGTTTCGATGCCCTTGTCGATGCGCCGGGCCAGACCGCCCAGCACCTTGCCGGGGCCGCATTCGATGTGGGTCCTCGCACCGCCGGCCGCCAGCGCCTGCACGCAGCGGGTCCATTGCACCGGCCGGTAGAGCTGGCGAACCAGCGCCCCGGCGATGGCTTCGACGCTGCCGTGGACGGCGGCATCGACGTTCTGCACGACCGGGATCGCGGGCAGTCGCCAGTCGAGGCCGGCGATGGCGGCAGCGAGCCGCTCGGCGGCTTCGCGCATCAGCGGCGTGTGCGAGGGCACCGAGACCGCCAGCTTGACGGCTTTGCGCACGCCGCGTTCGGCGAGCAGGGCGATGGCCTGATCGACCGCCGCCGTCTGGCCGCCGATGACGATCTGGCCCGGCGAATTGTAGTTGGCGGGCACGACCACCCCGAAGGTCGCGGCATCGGCGCAGGCGGTCTCGACGACGGCATCCTCGGCCCCCAGCACGGCGGCCATCGCCCCGCTGCCGGCCGGCATGGCGTCCTGCATGAACTGGCCGCGCAGGCGCACGAGCCTGGCCGCATCGCGCAGGGAAAGCGCACCCGCCGCGACCAGGGCGCTGTACTCGCCCAGACTGTGTCCGGCCAGCGCCGACGGCCGCGCACCACCGCGGGCCAGCCAGAGCCGCCACGCGGCCACGCTGGCCGCCAGCAAAGCGGGCTGGGTGAACTCGGTCTGGTTGAGCTGCGCCTCCGGCCCGTCCTGGCTCAGGGCCCAGAGGTCGAGGCCGGCCCCTTCGCTGGCCTCGTCGAAGCTCGCCCGCACCGAGGCGTCGCCGGCCGCGAGCTCGGCGAGCATGCCGAGCGATTGCGAGCCCTGGCCGGGGAACACGAAGGCGAGCGATGCCGTCATCAGCACAGTCCGGAAACCAAACGGGCCGCCATGATAGGGCGGCCCGCGCGGATCCGTCTGTACCGGGCGGTATGGCGCCGCCCGGACGGGGCTTCAGTAGCGCATCAGCGCCGAGCCCCAAGTGAAGCCGCCGCCGAAGGCTTCCATCAGCACGAGTTGGCCACGCTGCACGCGGCCCGAGCGCACCGCCTCGTCGAGCGCCAGCGGCACCGAGGCGGCCGAGGTGTTGCCGTGTTTGTGCACGGTGAGCACCACCCGCTCCATCGGCATGGCAAGACGCTTGGCGGTGGCTTCGATGATGCGCAGATTGGCCTGGTGCGGGATCAGCCAGTCGAGCTGGGACTTGTCGATGCCGTTGGCCTCAAGCGCCTCGTCGACCACGCTGTCGAGGGCCTTGACGGCATATTTGAAGACCTCGCTGCCGGCCATCAGCACGCGCACACCAGCGTTCTTCTCGTCGAGCCTGAAGCCCGCCGACACGCCGACCGGGTTGTAGAGCAGTTCCTTCTTGCCACCGTCGGAATGCAGGTGGGTGCTGAGGATGCCGGTCTCGGCATCGGCCTTCAGCACCACGGCGCCGGCACCGTCGCCGAACAGCACGCAGGTGTTGCGGTCCGACCAGTCGAGCATGCGCGTCAGCGTCTCGGCGCCGACGACCAGTACGGTTTTCGCCGCGCCCGCACGGATGAACTTGTCGGCGGTGGCCAGCGCGAAGATGAAGCCCGAGCAGGCGGCATTGACGTCGAAAGCCGGGCAGCCGTTGGCACCGATCCGCGCCTGCAGCAGGCAGGCCGAGCTCGGGAAAATGATGTCGGGCGTGGTGGTGCCCATCACGATCAGGTCGAGTTCGGAAGCCGTGACGCCGGCGGCTTCCATGGCGCGCAGGGCAGCCTGTTCGGCGAGATCGACCGTGGTCTGCCCTTCCGCGGCGATGTGGCGCTGCTCGATGCCGGTGCGCTCGCGGATCCACTGGTCCGAGGTCTCGACGATCTTCTCGAGCTCGGCATTGGTGAGGATCTTCTCCGGCAGGTAGCTGCCGGTGCCGGCGATGCGCGCGTAGATGGTCATTCTCGAAGGCTCTCAAAAACGAAACGCGACGGTGGGTACCGCCGCGTCATCGCAGGTTCACGGGCAGGGCCGCCGATGGCAAGCCCCGCAGGCACGGTCGAAGGCTGGCGCAACGCGCCATGCCGGCCGATCAATCGGCGTCAGCGACCTTCGACTTGGTGTCGATCACCTTCTTACCGCGGTAGAAGCCGTCGGCGGTGACGTGGTGGCGCAGGTGCGTCTCGCCGCTGGTCGGGTCGGTGGCGAGCTGCTTGGCGGAAAGCGCATCGTGCGAGCGGCGCTGGCCACGACGGGACGGGGTGACGCGGGATTTCTGGACGGCCATGGGTCAATCTCCGGGGGTCTTGCGGTCTTTCAACGCGGCGAGCGCAGCGAAAGGGTTGATTCGAGGTTGTTCGTCTTCGACTTCGGCTTCGGCGTCGCTCCAGACCGCCTCCACTTCCGCGCTCCCCGGGCTCACCGGGAAGGCCGGCACGGCGAGGATGAGTTCATCCTCGACCAGTTCCAGCAGGTGCAACGCGCCGTCCGGGCCCACCAGGGCGGGCTCGACCCCTTCCGGGAGCGCTGGTTCTTCCGATTCGTCGGCCAGCAAGCCAAGCCGCTGACGCTGGGAAACCGGAAACAGGAAGCGCTCGAGCGACCGCTGGCAGACCAGCGGCAGCTCGGCCTCGGCGACAAGATCGACCGTCGCCTGGCCGGAAAGATCGCGCCCGAACTCGATCACGTAGCGGCATTCGCCCTCGGTGTCCTCCAGCAGGCCGGCGAGCCGGTCGAAGGCGGACAAGGGGACGCGGCCAGTGAAGACCCGCTCGGCGGCAACCATCCGCCAAGCGTCCACCACGGAAAGCGAGGTCGCGGACATAAGCGCGCAAGGATAGGACTGCGCAACCAGCGAGTCAAACTGGGCGCTCGGACGGGATTCAGCCCGGGCCCGGCGACGGATTGCCGGGCACGGCCCTGCTCGGCACACTGGCTGCCCGCCCCACCCTTGGCCCGGCATGCCCGACTGGCTGTTCACGAGCATCGTACTGGCTGGCCTCGGCTTGGCGCTGGCCTGGCTGATCTGGCGTTTTCTCGCCATTCCGCGCCAACGGCGCGAGGCTCGGCTGCGGACGGTGCTCGATCATGCCGACCAGTTGCAGGCCCTGCTCGCCGTCGCCAGCCGGCGCATGGCCGAATGGCATGCCCGGGTCGGCCGTTTGGCCGGCGACCTCGGCTCCGGTGCCCAGCGCGCGCTCGATGCCGAACCGCTGATCCAGGAGGCCCGCCGCGACCTGCTGCAGCACCGGCTCTGGCTGCAGGAAAAAGGCCTGAACGCCACCCGCCGCGAGCTCGACGATGCCATCCTGGCGCTGGCGCGGGTCCGGGTCCGGCTGGAGGCCGAATTGCAGGCGCTGGATTCGGCCGGCGATGCCCTGACCCAGGCCACCGACGCCGCCCAGACCGCCGCCCGCCGCGAACCGCCCTCACTGCGTCGTGGCTGATTCTGGCGGCAACGGCACCGCGCAGCCGGCCGGCTGCTCGCCAACCCGGCGCTGGCCCCGGTAGAGCCAGAACCACTTGCCCTCGCCGGGCCCGGCAACCACCGCGATCGGGACGAGGTCCTCGATCCAGCGGCAGGCGCGCCCCAGCCAGGCGGCGTGTTCCTGCGCCGGCGTCTCGCCCGGCTCGATCGCCAGCAAGAGGGGCGTGCCGGCCGGCAGCGCGGCCAGACCGGTCTCGTCGTAACCCCACAGGGCCAGTTGCGCGGCGCGGCCGTGCTTGTGGTTGTTCCAGTGGTCGAGCACGAACACCCGGCGCTCGCGGTCGAGGGCGAAAGCCAGTTGCGCGGCCAGCATGAAATGATCGGCCACCAGCACCTCGTCGGGGCGGCGATGCTGGCGCACGGCGGCGGCGACTTCGCGCCAGCCCAGAAAATTGTCGGGGTAGAGCCCACTGCCGGCGGTGCGCGCGGCCAGACCCGGCAGGGCCGGCAGGGCGAACAGCGCGGCCACCAGCAAGGTTCCGGATACGGCCAACGTGGCGGTGGCGGCCGGCCACCAGGGCCTGCGGCGGCGCCAGTGATCGAGCACCGCCGGCAACAGGGCAGTGGCAATCAGGTAGGCCGGCAGCGGCCAGTGCAGCGAGAATCGGGCGCGGTCGGCAAACGGTGCCAGCAGGGCGTAGAACAGCAGCAAGCCGCCAGCGCAGGCGGCGGCGAGCCGGGCCGGGCCGCCGCATCGCCAGCCCCGCCACAGGGCCAGCAGGCTGGCGAGGTAGAGCAAGGGCGTGACCACCAGAGCCTGCTCGATCGGCTGCAGCAAACCCCGCGCCTCGAAGCTCCAAGGGTGGCGTTCGACAAACTGGAAGCGCCAGCCGGCACCGTCGATCGTGGCGTTGAACGCCAGCACCGGCCACCAGGCCAGGGCCCCCGCCAGCAGGGCCAGCCACAGACCCGGGCTGCGCAGGGCCGGGCGTGGCAGCAGCCACAGGGCGGCGAGGCCACCAACCGCCAGCACCGGCAGGAAGCGGTAGTGCGCCAGCGCCCCGAGCACCAGCGCCAGCGCCAGCTGGCCGTGCAGCCCGTCGAAGGCCCGCCGCTGCGGTGCCGCGGCCAGCCCGACCAGCGCATCGAGCGCCAACAGCACCGCGAAGGTGAGCAGCGCATCCGGCAGGCCCAAGGTGCCCAGCGGCAGCAGCAGCGGCAGCGGCAGGCTCCAGAGGCCGGCACGCCAGGCGCTGCTGGCATCGCCGAGGCGTCGGGCCAGCCGCACCACCAGCCAAGGCAGCGCCGCACCCAGCACCAGGAAAGGCCAGCGCAGGCCGAAGGCGGTGTCACCGGCCAGGGCCGTGCCGAGGGCGATCAAGGCCGGCGTGCCGCCCGGCACGTCGGTGTAGGCCCAGGCCAGGTGCCGGGCCGACCAGGCGTAAAAGGCCTCATCGCCGAACAGGGGCAGGTGGACCGCGATCAGCAGCTTCAGGGCGGTGACAAAACCCCAGGCCGCGACGAACTTCACGCAGGCCGCCGAAGCGGCCGTGCCAGACTCGCTGCCCTGCACCATCGCCGGATTTGCCAATGCACGCCTCCCCGAAAACCGCCGCCATCGTACCGGCCCCGGCGCTGCAGGCGCTGGCCGCCGCGATCGAACAGGTCAATGCGCTGGTGCTGGGCAAGCCGCGCGAGGTGCGGCTGGCCTTCACCGCCCTGTTGGCCGGCGGCCATCTGCTGGTGGAGGACCTGCCCGGCCTCGGCAAGACCACACTGGCGCGCGCGCTCGCCGCCACCCTGGGGCTGGAGTTCCAGCGCATGCAGTTCACCGCCGACCTGCTGCCCTCCGACATCCTCGGCGTCTCGGTCTACGACCAGAACGATCGCGGTTTCCGTTTCCACCCGGGACCGCTGTTCACCCAGTTGCTGCTGGCCGACGAGATCAACCGCGCCCCGCCGCGCACGCAGAGCGCGCTGCTCGAGGCCATGGCCGAGCACCAGGTCAGTGTCGACGGCATCTCGCACCGGCTGCCGGCACCGTTCTTCGTGATCGCCACGCAGAACCCGGTCGACCTCTCGGGCACCTTCCCGCTGCCCGATTCGCAAATGGATCGCTTCCTGCTGCGTATCTCGATGGGCTACCCCGACAGCGAGGCCGAACGCGCCATGCTGGCCGGCCGCGACCGCCGGCTGATGATCAACGAAACCCTGCCCCGGCTGGGTGCCGAGGACGTGCTGGCCCTGCAGAAGGCCGTCGAGAACGTGCACGCCTCTGATGCTCTGCTCGATTATGTGCAACGCCTGCTCGCCGCCAGCCGCCGCCAGCCCGGCGTCCGTGTCGGCCTGTCGCCGCGCGCCGGACTCGCCTTGCTGCGCGGTGCCCGGGCGCACGCCCTGCTGCAGGGTCGCGCCCACGTGCTGCCGGACGATGTGCAGGCGCTGTTCGTGGCGGTGGCGGCACACCGGCTGGTGGTCGAGGCCGAAAGCGGCGGCGGCGGCGCTGCGGCGCAAGCCCTGCTGGCCGCCGTCGCCGTCGATTGAGCATGACCGCGCAGGTCGCCGGCGTCGGTCGTCTCGAGCGCTGGCTCGGTCGCCTGCCGCTGCTCCGCGGTCGTTCGCCGGAGAGCCTGCCGATGCGGCTCGAGCACCGGCGCATCTACGTGCTGCCGACCCGGCTCGGCCTGCTGGTCGGCGGCGTGCTGCTGGCCATGCTGCTCGGGGCGCTCAACTACAACAACAACGCCGGGCTGGTGCTGGCCTTCCTGCTGATCGCGGTGGTGATCATCAGCGCAGTGGTGGCCCACCTCGGCCTGGCCGGCCTGCGCCTCGAGGCCCTGCAGGCCGAACCGGTGCACGCCGGCGGCCTGCTTGCGCTGCGACTGGTCTTCGACAGTGGCCAGCGCGCCCGGCAAGGGCTCTGGCTGCAGGGCGGCGAAGGCGAAGCAGCCCTGCTCGCCGGGCCGGCGGCAACGCGGCTCGAGGCCGTGCTGAAGCTGCCGGCCAACCGACGCGGTCGGCAGGGACTGGGGCGCCTGCGATTGACCACCACCCATCCGCTGGGTCTGGTGCGGGCCTGGGCCTGGATCGCACCGGAGGCCGGCGTGCTGGTCTATCCGGCGCTGGAAACGCCGCCCCCAGCACTGCCCGGGGCGGCCGATCGTGGCCCGGGGAGGCCGCGCCCGGACCGCAGCGGCGAGGACACCCACCACCTGCGTGACTACCGGCCCGGCGACGCGCCCCGGCAGATCGCCTGGAAGGCCAGCGCGCGCAGCGGCCAGTTGCGGGTGCGCGAGTACGAGGCCGGTGTCGCGCAGGAGCTTGTGCTGGACTGGCACACCCTTCCCGGACTCGGCACGGAAGCGCGGATCCGCCGTCTGGCGGCCTGGGTGGTCGAGGCCGAACGCCAGGGCCGGCGCTCGCGGCTGGTGCTGCCCTCCGGGGTGCTGGGGCCGGGGCGCGGTGCAGCCCACCGTCATGCCTGTTTGGAAGCGCTGGCCTTGTTGCCGGCCGCACCAGGATGAGCCGTCCGCTCCCGGCACGCCGCGAAATGCCCGCCCTGCCGCTGCGGCGCGTGGTGGTGGCGGCCGTGCTGGCGGCCAGCCTGCCCCTGCTGCTGCATGTGCCGGGCCTGGTGGCGGCCGGCATCGCCGTGCTGGCCGTGCTGGCCGGGGCCAGCGCGCTGCGCCGGCCGCTGCCGATCGGTCTGCGCGTGCTGCTGGTGCTGCTGGTCAGCTTCGGGGTGCTGGCCGGTTTCGACTTCCGGCTCGGCCGCGACGCCGGCAGCGCCCTGCTGCTGGCGATGCTGCTGCTCAAACTGGCCGAACTGCGCGACATCGACGACGCCCGCCGGCTGGTCGGCTTCGCCCTGTTCGCACCCTTCGCCGCCTTCCTGCAGGACCAGGGCCCGCTCACCCTGGCGCTCGGTCTGCAGGCCGGTGCTGCCAGCCTGTTCGCGCTGGCCCGGCTGGCCCGCGCCCCCGCGGAAAAGCCCGCACTGGCGAGCGAATGGCGTCAGCTCGGTGCGCTTGTGCTGCTCGGTCTGCCGCTGGCTGCGGCGGCGTTCTGGCTGTTCCCACGCCTGCCGACCCCGCTCTGGGGACTGCCGGAAAATGCCGTGGCACGCACCGGTATCGGCGATTCGATGTCGCCCGGCGACTGGATCGACCTGATGGCCGACGACAGCCCCGCCTTCCGGGTCCGTTTCGAAGGCCCACAACCGCCCTCCGAGCAGCTCTACTGGCGTGGCCCAGTGCTCAGCCATTTCGATGGCCGCACATGGCGGCGCGATCCACGACTGGCCGCTCTGCCGCCACCGGCCCTGCCCGTGGCAGCCGAAGGCGGCATCGCCTACACCCTCACCCTCGAACCCACCGACCGCCGCTTCGTTTTCGCGCTCGAATCGCCGGCCGGCTGGCCAGCGCAGGTGCAGGTGGACGGCGAGGCCAGCCTGCTCGCCCGCGAACCCCTGCGCGGTCTGGCGCAATTCCAGCTGCGCGCCCTGCCCGTACAGGCCTTCCAACCCGAACTGCCCGAAGCCCTGCGCCGCGCCTACCTCGCTCTGCCGCCCGGCTACAACCCGCGCAGCCTGGCCCGCGCCGAAGCCTGGCGCGCCGAAGCCGCCGACGCCCGCGGCTACATCACGCGGGTGCTCGGCTGGTTCAATGCCGAGCACATCTACAGCATATCGGCGCCGCCACTCGGCCGGCACACCGCCGACGGTTTTCTGTTCGATACCCGCGAGGGTTTCTGCGAGCACTTCGCCTCGGCCTTCGTGGTGCTGATGCGTGGCGCCGGGCTGCCGGCGCGGGTGGTCACCGGCTACGTGGGCGGAGTGCGCAACCCGATCGGCGGGCATTGGATCGTCCGCCAGATGGACGCCCATGCCTGGGCCGAGGTCTGGCTGGAGGGCGAGGGCTGGGTGCGTGTCGATCCGACCGCCGCCGTGGCACCCGAGCGCATTTTCGACACCCTTGAAGACCGCGCCGCTGGCGGGATCGCCGCCGGCCTGCAACCGATGCTCGATCTGGGCGACACCCTGCGCGAGGCCTGGAACCATTTCGTCGTCCGCTACGACGCCCTGCGCCAGGTGCAACTGCTGGAACGGCTGGGCGTGCGCAACGCCGACCCGCTGCGGGTCGGCATCGCCTTCGCCCTGGCCGCCCTGCTGGCGCTCGGCCTGAGCCTCGCCCTGCTGCTGCGCCGCCAGGACCACGAACGCGACCCACTGCTGCGGGCCTGGCGAGCCTACCTGCGGCGATGGGCGCGGCGCGGCTTCAGCAAACGCCCCGAGGAGAGCGCCCAAGCCTTTGCCACCCGGGTCGGCCGCTCGGTGCCGGAAGCCGCCACCCCGCTGGGCGAACTGGTGGCGCGCTGGAATGCCCTGCGTTATGCCGACCCGGCGGCCTCGGCACAGGCCCGCGCCGAACTCGCCCGCGCCTTGCGCCGGGCCCAACCCGGCCCGGCCCGGCCCGGCCCGGCCTTTGACGGCCCTTGACGCAGATCGTGGCAGGATGGTGGTCTGCCTGCCCCAACGCGTTCGCCCGGAGACCCCGATGCACCGTCCGAACCGATCCCTTGCCTGCGCCACCGTGCTCGCCGTGGCCGTGTCTGGCCTTGCGGGCTGCGTGAGCACACCCCAGCCCCTGCGCGGCGAATGGTCAGCGCTGCAACCGCACGCGGCGGTCGATACCGATCTTGGTCAGCGCGTGCGCTGGGGTGGCCGGGTGGTCGAGGTGCGGCCGGGCGCCGAAGCCACCTGCTTCGACCTGATCGCCCAACCCCTGGCCGCCAACGCGGCGCCGGCCGGTGGCGACCTCAGCCTCGGCCGCTTCCGCGCCTGCCGTGCCGGTTTCTACGATCCGGCGCTGTTCGCGCCCAACCGCGAGATGACCTTCACCGGCAGGCTCGCCGGCTTCGACACCGCCCGCATCGGCGAGCGCGAAGTGCGGCTGCCGCGGCTCGATGCCGAGGTGGTGTTCCTCTGGCCGCAACGCCGCGAGGTCGATGTGGTGGTGGTCGAACGCTCGCCGTGGTGGTGAACCGGGGCGGATGAAACGGCCGCCGCGCGGTTTCAGCCCGGCGGCCAGGTCAGCGGCCGGCCGGCGAGCAGGTGCAGGTGGATGTGGAACACCGTCTGCCCGCCATCGCGGTTGCAGTTCATCAGCACGCGGTAGCCGTCCTCGGCGAAACCCTGCGCCTTCGCGTAAGCGGCGGCCGCGAGCAACAGCCGGCCGAGCAGTTCGGCCTGCGCGGGTGTGGCGTCATTGAGCGTGGCGATCGGCTGTTTCGGGATGAACAGCACGTGCACCGGCGCCTGCGGGTGCAGGTCGCGGAAAGCCAGAACGTGCTCGTCCTCGAAGACGATGTCGGCGGGGATCTCGCGGCGGAGTATCCTGCTGAAGATGGTTTCGGGCATGGTGCGCTCCTGGCTCGGGTTCAGCCGGCCGCCTCGCTGCGCGAGCCGAAGGCGTGCGCCAGCGTGCCGCGGTCGATGTATTCCAGCTCACCGCCGAGCGGCAGGCCCTGGGCCGGACGGCTCGGCCGGACCTGGCTCGCGCGTGCCATCTGGGCGAGGTAATGGGCGGTGGCCTCACCCTCGACGGTGGGGTTGGTGGCGATGATCAGTTCGCGCACCTCGCCGGCAGCAAGCCGCGCCCCGAGCCGGTCGAGGCCGAGCTGGCGCGGGCCGATGCCGTCGAGCGGCGAGAGCCGGCCCTGCAGCACGAAATACAGGCCGCGGTAACCGGTGGCCTGCTCGATGGCGAGGCGGTCGGCCGGCGTTTCAACCACGCAGACCTGGCTGCGGTCGCGGCTCGGGCTGGCGCAGGTGGCGCAGGTCTCGGTCTCGCTGAAATCACGGCACAGCACGCAATGGCCGATCCGTTCGACCGCCTCGGTGAGGGTATGGGCGAGCCGCGCAGCACCCTCGCGGTCGCGCTCCAGCAGGTGGTAGGCCATGCGCTGGGCACTTTTCGCGCCCACGCCGGGCAGCACGCGCAACGCTCCGATGAGCTGCTGGAGCAGGCCCTCGCTCACGCCCCGAACATGCCCTTGAGGCCGGGCGGGATCGGCATGCCGGCGGTGGCCGCCGACATCCGCCGGCCCGATTCCTCGTTGGCCTTGTTGACCGCGTCGTTGATGGCAGCGGCGATCAGATCTTCCAGCATCTCGGCATCCGTCAGCGCCTGCGGATCGATACGGACGCGGCGGGCCTCCATGCGACCGGACAGCGTGACGCTGACCATGCCGCCGCCGGCCTGGCCGGTCACTTCCAGTGTGGCGAGTTCCTCCTGCGCCTTCTTCACACTGTCCTGCATGCGCTGCGCCATCTGCATGGCCTGCGCGATGTTGCCCTTGAACATGGCTCACTCCTCGGTGGGTCGGATGGAACCGTCGACGATCCTCGCGCCCTGTTCGAGCAACAAGACGACGACGGGGTCGGAACGGAAACGCGCCTCGGCCTCGCGCTGGCGCTCGGAACCCTCGCGCTGGCGACGCTCGAACAGGCTCTCGGCGACTTCGCCGGACGCACCGGTCGCTGCCGCGGTGGGCCCGACAAAACGCAGCTGCGGCGGGCGTCCGTAAAGCGGGGCCAGGGCCTCGGCGAGGCGTCGCAGGCTGATATCGGTACGCATCGGTTCGCCGTCGGCATCGAGTGCCAGCACCAGCGATTCGGCATCGCCCGAGACGAAACGCGCGTGCGCGGCAAGCTGGCCGGCGGGGCCCGTCACGCCCTGGCGCTGCAAGGCCTCAAGCCAATCCTCGTTGCTGACGATCGGGGCGACGGCAACCGCTTCCCGCAGGGCGAGGGCGGCATGGCCGCTGGCGGTGGCCGTCTCCCTGCGGCCGGGCTCAGCAGGCGCGGGCTCGATGCGCGGCGGTTCAAGGCGCTGCGGCTCAAGGCGCTGTGGTTCAGGGGCGCGCGCGAACGGCGAGGGCGGGGCCTTGCGTGGCGGCGGCGCCTCGACCACCGGCACGGCGATGCCGCGCGGTGGCGTGCTCGTTTCGACCGCTTCGACGCTTGTCCGGCGCGGTGGTGTGGCCGGACCATCGAGCGGCCGAAAAGCCAGCATCCGCAGCAGGGCCATCTCGAAACCGATCCGCGGGCCGGGCGCCAGTTCGAGATCGCGGGCACCAGCGATCGCCATCTGGTACCAGAGCTGCACCAGTTCCGGTGGCACCTGCGCAGCCAGCGCTGCGGTGTCGATACCCTCGACCGCGCGGGCGGCTTCCGGCACCAGCTGCCGCACCTGCACGGCGTGCAAGGCGGCGGCGAGATCGTCGAGCACCTGCCCGTAATCCGGCGAGAAAGCGTTCATCGCCTCGACCTGCGCCAGCAGGGCCGGGCCATCGCCGCCGGTCAGGGCCGCCAGCAGCCCGCCGATGGCCTGCTGGTCGAGGGTGCCGAGCATCGCGTGCACGGCCCCGGCGGTGAGCTGGCCGCCGCTGTAGGCGATGGCCTGGTCGAGGAGCGAGAGCCCGTCGCGCAGCGAGCCATCGGCTCCACGCGCCAGCAGGGCCAGCGCCGCAGCTTCGGCGGGGATGCCCTCGGCATCGACGATGCGACGCATCTGGCCATGGATCTGCTCGGGCTCCAGCCGCCGCAGGTTGAACTGCAGGCAGCGGCTCAGCACCGTGACCGGCAGCTTCTGCGGGTCGGTGGTGGCGAGCAGGAACTTCACGTGTTCCGGCGGTTCCTCGAGCGTCTTCAGCAGCGCATTGAAGGCCGGCTTCGAGAGCATGTGCACTTCGTCGATCAGGTACACCTTCACCCGGCCGCGCGAGGGCAGGTACTGCGCGTTCTCGATCAGGTCGCGCACCTCGTCGACGCCGTTGTTGCTGGCGGCGTCGATTTCGATGAGATCGACGAAGCGGCCGGCGTCGACGTCGAGGCAGACCTTGCACACGCCGCAGGGATCGGCGCTGGTGCCGGCCTCGCAGTTCAGCGATTTGGCGAAGATACGGGCGATGGTGGTCTTGCCGACCCCGCGGGTGCCGGTGAACAGGAAGGCGTGGTGGACGCGGCCGGTTTCGAGCGCGTTGCCGAGCGCACGGACAACGTGCTCCTGCCCGACCAGCTCGGCGAAACGCTTGGGACGCCACTTGCGTGCAAGAACGAGGTAGGCCATGTCACACCCCGGGAACCGGCCTGCATTGTGCCAACCGGGCCGCCGCTGCGCCATGACGGTGCCCGGCGATTTGTGCCCTCGTCGGTGGGCCGGTATCATTCGCGGTTCCCCGGTCACAGCGCTCTGCCCGGCCGGGGGTGCGACGCGAGCGTGGACAGGTGTCCGAGCGGTTGAAGGAGCACGCCTGGAAAGTGTGTAAGCGGCTAAACCCCGCTTCGCGGGTTCGAATCCCGCCCTGTCCGCCACTTCGCGATCCGTGCAGCAGACGTTTTATGGCGGCCCCGTTGGCGCCTCCGCGACGATAGGCCGAAAACCCCGCCAGGCCCGGAAGGGAGCAACGGTATCGGCCGATTCGGGTGCCGGAGTCACGCTGGCGGGGCCGTCGCCCTTGCCGAGTGCCGCGGCCCTGACGACATGCGCCCTCAGCAGCTCGATGCGCTTTCGGCGGTCGGTGCTTTCAGCAGCCACCGCTCCCCCGCCCTCGCCACCTGCAGACCGCGGGCGCGCATCGCCTCGCCCTCGGCCGCACTGGCGTAGTGGTAGAGCACGCAACGCGAACGCAGTTCCTGCGGGTATTCGCGCTCCAGATCGTCCAGCCCGGCGTGCGAGGGGTTGCCGTGCAGGGCGCAGTCGTGGAACACGGTCTCGCCGAGGTCGGCCATCGCCGCCAGCAGCTCCGGGATCGGCCGGGTGTCGCCGGTCCAGACCATGCTGCCGCGCAGGCACAGGCCGAAGGCGGTGTCCGGGCGATGGTGGCGCACGGCGAAGGCCTCGAAACGCCAACCGGCATGCCAGAACGCCCCGCTCACCGGGATGAGCTGGAAGGCATCCCAGAAATTGGCGCCACCCTCGGCCAGCGGCTCAGGGTAGTCGGCCAAACGCCGTTGCAGGTGCGGCACCACCGGCGCCGGCACGTACAGCCGGACGCGTCCGCGCAGGCCCGGGTCGAAGTAGGCGGCATAGAACAGCCGCTCCAGACCGGCCACGTGATCCATGTGCACGTGGGTGATGAACAGGGCTTCCGGCAGCCGACCGTAGGCCGCGAGGTAGGCCGTCAGCGCCTCCTGCCCGCAGTCGATCAGCAGCAGCGGCCGGCCTTCGTGCTCGATCACCGCCGAGGCCGCGCCCAGCACTGGCGCCGCTCCGGCATTGCCGACGCCCAGGAGGTGCAGGCTCCAGCTCATGCCGCCGAGCTCGTGGCCGCCGCATGCGCAGCGCGCAGCACGGCCATGCCGACGTCGATCGCCGCCGGAGCAACGTGCCGCCGGTACTTGCGCAGGGAGCGTTCGAAGCGGGCGATCTCGCCAGCCGCCCAGCGCCCGGGCGCGGCGCCGAGATGGCCACGGTCCCAGTCGATCAGCACCACCGTCCCGTCCTTGCGCAGCAGCACGTTGCGAGCGTTGAGATCGGGATGCCGCGCACCGGCCCGCTCGAACGCCGCGAAGGCCTGCCCGACCGTCGCCCAGGGTGCTTCGGCGGCATCGTCGTGCAACAGGCTCAGGAAATCGGCGCGCGCCGGCACCCGCACCATCAGCAGCGCGGCGCGGTAGAACAGGCCCTCGCGCCACCAGGCGGCGGCGATCGGCTCGGGAACTGCCAAACCGGCGGCATGCAGGACCTCGAGCAACCGCAACTCGCGCGCGCAGCGGCTGCGCGATTCACCGAACCAGAGGTAGTGCTCGGTGCTGAGTCGCGCGGCCAGACCGCCACGCCGGTAGAGGCGCAGCACCGCCGAACCGAAGGGGCCCTCGAGGTACCAGGCCGCACCGCGGCCGCCGGTGCTGATCGGCAGGGCGTTGGCGCCGTAACGGCGCAGGTCGAACCACTCCGGCCGGACCCGGCCGGCCCAGGCCGGGGCGGCGAGGACACTGGGCAGGCCGGCCTCGGCGCGAGGGGCGGCGGCTATCATGCGGCGCAGTCTAGCAAGCGCCCCTGCCGTGTCCGTCGAAGCCTCGTCGATCTGCCTGCTGCGCCTTTCCGCCCTGGGCGATGCCACCCATGTCGTGCCGCTGGTCCGCTCGATCCAGCGCGAACGCCCCGCGGCCAGGATCACCTGGATCATCGGCAAGGCCGAGGCGGCGATGCTGGCCGGGCTGGAAGACGTCGAGTTCATCGTGTTCGACAAGAAAACCGGCTGGGCCGGCGTGCGCGCACTGCGCCGCGCCCTGGCCGGAAGGCGCTTCGACGTGCTGCTGCAGATGCAGCTCGCGCTGCGCGCCAACCTGCTGTCCAGCCTGGTGCGCGCCGAGCGTCGGATCGGCTACGACCGGGCGCGCAGCAAGGAAGGCCACGGCCTCGTCATCAACGCCCGGATCGCGCCCGGTGGCCACCACGTGATCGATGCCTTGGCCCGCTTCGGCGAGGCCCTGGGCGTGCCGCAGGGCCGGGTCGAGTGGCGGCTGCCGGTGCCTGCGGAAGCGCAGGCCTGGGCCGCCGCGCAATGGCCGGCCGACGAGCCGGTGCTGCTGATCTCGCCCTGTTCCAGCCATCGCCTGCGCAACTGGGCCCCGGAGCGTTACGCGGCGGTGGCGGCGGTGGCGCAGCGGCGCGGCTGGCGGGTGGTGCTCTGCGGCGGACCGAGCCGGCTGGAGCGCGACACCGCCGATGCCATCCTGGCCGCCCTGCCCGGCCGCGATGCGGTGCTCGACCTGGTCGGCCGCGACACCTTCAAGCGCTTTCTGGCGATGGCCGCGCGCGCCGACCTGCTGCTCAGCCCGGATTCCGGCCCGGTGCACATGGCCAATGCCATGGGTACCCGGGTGATCGCCCTGCACGCCTGCACCGACCGCGAACGCAGCGGCCCCTACAGCGACCGGCGTTGGTCGCCCAACCGCTACGACGAGGCGGCGCGCCGCTTCCTCGGCCGACCGGCCGCCGAGCTGCCCTGGGGCAAGCACATCGAGTTTCCCGGCGTGATGGACCTGATCGGCGTGGACGAGGTGGTCGAACGCTTCGAGGCCTGCGCCGCCGACCTCGGCCGCTAGTCACTCGCGCCTGCCGACGCGCCTGCCGACGCGCGACCTGCGGACGCGACGGCTCAGGCTCCGCGTCCCGCTCCGCATTCGCCGCCGCTCGCCATCCTTGGCTCGCTTCGCTATCCGTCAGGCCGCGCTGGCGCGGCGCTCGTTGATGGGCATTGGACGAAAGATGCGAAGCGAAGCCAAGCCAAGCCAAGATTCATGCTGTTTTCTTCATGACCGCCGGAGCCACGAAGCACCCCGCAAGGCAGGCCCCATGCCTGTCGCGGCGGGGGGGCTGCTCCGGGCGCGTCCCGGCTTGTCGCAGCAGAGGGCTGCTATGAGCCGTCCCGGCCTGCCGGAGCACGGAACAGGGCCATGCTCTCGCGCCTGCCCTCGCGCGACCTGCGGACGCGACGGCTCAGGCTCCGCGTCCCGCTGCATGCGCGCTGACGGCCCTATCAAGGGTGTCGGCTCCGAATTGCCCCTTAGGCCAGCGGCGAAGCGGCACCCGGAGCTTTGTAGTCGGCGTAGCTCTTCTCCTCGACGTAGGTCGAGCCGAGCGCCAGGTTGATCGCCTTCTTGATGCGGGCGCGCTCGTCGTTCTCGAAATACACGGCGCGAGCAAGGCGGACGAAGCCGGCGTCGAAGGCCTGCGCCTTTTCCTTCAGGCGGATCTCGTCCTCGATCACCCAGAGCCGCTCGTTGACCGCCTTCAACTCAGCGCGCAGCAGGGCGATGTCGATGCGCGAGGCCGGGTGCAAGGCCCAGATGGCCTCCAGCGCGTCCAGCTCGCGGCGGACGTTGGCCAGCTTGGCGGCATCGTCGATGCGCTCGGCCTTGATTTCGAGGATGGCGATCTTGTCCAGCAGTTCGCCAAAGGACACGGGCACGCTGATCTCGGACATGGGGCACTCCGGTTCGAGGTGCGGACCGGCCCTTCGGCGGACCCGCGAAAAGACGAAGCGCCCTTGCGGGCGCCTCGTGCATGCTGGCGGAGAGGGAGGGATTCGAACCCTCGGTACGCTATGAACGTACGCCTGATTTCGAGTCAGGTACAATCGACCACTCTGCCACCTCTCCGGTGGGCTGCCGGACGGCACCAAGGTCCGTCGAAGCAGGCGCGGAAGCATACACACCCGCGCGCTTCGCGCCAAGGCCGCCGCTCGCGCGCCGGAACAGCCCCCAGCGCACGGAGACGCCCCGCCATGATCGAGTTCGGCCACCTGAGCCATGTGGGTCTGCGCCGCGAGCTGAACGAGGACACCTACTACGGCGATGCCACACTGGGTCTGTGGCTGGTCGCCGACGGCATGGGTGGCCACGACTCCGGCGAGGTGGCCAGCGCGCTGGCTCGCGACACCGTCGTCCGCGAGGTGCGCGCCGGCCGCTCGCTGAAGGAGGCGATCCGCCAGGCCGACGAAGAAATCATCCGGCAATCGCGTCGCCGCCAGCAGGGCATGCCGATGGGCACCACCCTGGTCGCTGCCCGCGTGCAGTCCTCCGGCCGTTTCGAGATCGCCTGGGTCGGCGACTCCCGCGCCTACCTCTGGGACGGCCGGCTGCGCCAGGTGTCCTCGGACCACAGCTACGTGCAAGAACTGGTCGACCGCGGCAAGCTCACCCCGGAACAGGCGCGCAGCCACCCGCAGCGCAACGTCGTGACCAAGGCCCTGGGGGTGGGCGAATCGGGTCAGTTGGAGGTCGAGACGGTGGCCGGTGAACTGCGTCCGGGCATGCAGATCCTGCTCTGCAGCGATGGCCTGACCGAAGACGTCGATGATGCCAGCATCGCCCGCGTGCTCGCCCAGAAGGACATCAGCGCCCAGGAGGGCGTCGATCACCTGATCGCCGCGGCGCTCGATGGTGGTGGCAGCGACAACATCACGGTCGTGCTGCTGCGCCGCAGCTGAAGCGGCTGCCGACCCGGCCTCAGCCGGCCAGATCCCAGAGCACCGCGCTGCCGGTCCGCTTCGCCATAGCGGCAAGGCGAGCGCGGTGTGCGGCCTCCTCCTCGGGCCGCAGGGCACGCCGGCGCACCGCCGCCAACGGGGCCTCGATGGCGGCCACCCGGGCCTCACCCGAGTCCGTGCCGAGCGCGAACTCGCCCTGGCCCGAGCTCATGGCCAGATAGACATCGGCCAGCAGTTGGGCATCGAGCAAGGCGCCGTGCAGGGTGCGGTGGCTGTTGTCCACGCCCAGCCGGCGGCACAGCGCGTCCAGCGAATTGCGTTGCCCGGGGTAGCGCTGCTTGGCCAGTGCCAAGGTGTCCAGCACGCCGGCGGCATGGTCGCCGATGCGGCCGGCCTCCGGGCCGAGCCGGGCCAGTTCCGCGTCCAGAAAGCCGACATCGAAAGGCGCGTTGTGGATCACCAGCTCGGCGCCGCGGATGAAGTCGAGAAAAGCCTGCGCGATGTCCTCGAAACGCGACTTGTCGCGCAGGAAATCCCAGCTCAGGCCGGTGACTTCGGCGGCGCCGGGTTCCAGTTCGCGGTCGGGGTTGAGGTAGTGGTGGAAATGCCGGCCGGTCGGCCGGCGCTCCAGCAGTTCGATGCAGCCGATCTCGATGACGCGGTTGCCTTTTTCCCACGCCAGCCCGGTGGTTTCGGTGTCGAGGATGACCTGCCTCATGCCGGAGCGCCGTCGCGGAAGCGCTGGGCCTGGATGCGGGCCAGGGCATCGACGCGCTCGTTGTCGGGATGCCCGGCATGGCCCTTCACCCACTGCCAGCGGACGCGGTGCGGGTGGGCGGCGGCATCGAGGCGCTGCCAGAGGTCCTGGTTCTTGACCGCTGCGCCGGCGGCGGTTTTCCAGCCCTTGCGCTTCCACGCCGGCATCCACTCGCTGATGCCCTGCAGCACGTACTGGGAGTCGCTGTGCAGCACCGCCGCGCAGGGTCGGGTCAGGGCCTCGAGGGCGGCGATGGCGGCCATCAGCTCCATGCGGTTGTTGGTGGTCTGCGGCTCACCGCCGCAGAGCTCGCGTTCGACGCCGTTGCAGCGCAGCAGGGCGGCCCAGCCGCCCGGCCCCGGATTGCCGAGGCAGGCGCCGTCGGTGTGGATCTCGATTTCGGTCATGCTGCGATTGTACGGAGCCGCAGGCCGGGCATCAGGCCAGGCTGGTGCCGGGGTTGGGCCGCCAGCGCGGACGGGCGAGCCGCAGAGGGGTCGGTGTCGGGTCGCGGCGGGTCGCCAGCAAGGCCCAGGCCACCCGCCCCGGCCCACCCTCGGCCGGCAGGGTCGCCGCGACCGGCAGCCGCCAGCGTGGGCCGAGGCGGCGTTCGTCGAGCCGCACCAGCCCAGCCGCATCCAGCCAGCCGGCCACCCGCGCCGGCGGCAGGCTGCGCACGCCCTGTCGCGCCCAGCGCCAGCGCGCGGTCCCGCAGGGGTTGAGGCCGAGCACCAGCAGCCGGCCTTCCGGGCACAGCACCCGGACGGCCTCGGACAGCAAGGCGAGCGGGTCGCTGGCCTGCTCCAGCACGAAGCAGAGGTCGATCCGCGACACGCTCTGCGCTGCCAGCGGCCAGACTGCCTCGTCGGCGCGCCAGGCCCCGGACCAGGCCGTGCCTTCGCGGTGCAGCAGGTGGCTGCTGGCGAAGGGCGCACCGGCGGCCAGGGCCGGCCAATCGGCGGTGGGCCGCAGGCACAGCCGCACCTGCCCGCCCGGCAGGGCCGGCACGGCGGCAGTCCAGCTGTGCTGGGCTGCCGCCAGCAGGGCCGAGGCGGTCGGCGAGGCCCACCAGCGTGCTGCGGCCTCGGCTTGACGGGGTGGGCGGGGCGGCGGCATGGTCGGGATTGTGCGGCAAAGTCCCGCGATCGGTCATTGCCGTTTCCGTGCCCCAGCTTCTCGCCTTCCCCGCGCTGCGCGACAACCTGATCTGGGCCCTCGTCGACGGCACCGGCGGTGCCCTCGTGATCGATCCCGGCGAGCTGACCCCTCTTTTGCCCGCACTCGAAGCCGGACTGCGGCCGCTCGCCATCCTGCTCACCCACCATCACGCCGACCATGTTGGCGCTGCGCTGGCCTTGGCCGAGGCCAGCGGTGCCGCGCTGTTCGGACCCGAGGACCGGCGTCTGCCCGAGGCCGTGCAGGCCCTGTCGGCCGGTCGGCACGCCCTGCCCGGCGACTGGGCGGTCGAGGTGCTGGCCGTACCCGGCCACACCCGCAGCCATCTTGCCTTCCACATCGGCGATCACCTGTTCAGCGGCGACACCCTGTTCAGCCTCGGCTGCGGCCGCCTGTTCGAAGGCCAGCCGGCGCAGATGCTCGACGCGCTCGATCGGCTGGCGGCCCTGCCGGCTTCGACACGGGTCTGCTGCGGCCACGAATACACCCTGGCCAATGCCCGTTTCGCGGCCGCGGTGGAGGCGGACAACCCGGCCCGCACGGCCTGGGTCGCCGAGGCCGAGCGCCGGCTGGCCAGCGGCCGGCCCAGCCTGCCCTCCACCATCGGCATCGAGCGTGCCGCCAACCCCTTCCTGCGCGTCGATGCCCCGGGCATCCGCCAGAGCCTCGCGGCCAAGGACCTCGCGGCCGACGACCGGCTCGAGGCCTTCACGGCCCTGCGGGCCTGGAAGGACGTTTTTGCATGATCCGCCAGCGGCACCTGCGCCTTGCCACCGTGCTGCCGGCCCTGCTGCTGGCCGCCTGCGCCACCACACCGCCGATGCCGGCCTCGACACCGATCGCCCTGCCCGAGCCGGTGCCGGTGCAGGTCAGCCCCCTGCCGGAACCGCCGCCGCCGGTGCCGGCCCGGATCAGCGATGGCGAGACCCTGTTCGCGCGCCTGCGGGCCGGCCTCGACCCGCCGGCCTGCGTGCGCGGTTCGCGCAACCGCGCCATGCGGCAGCGTTTCATCGGCTCGCCACAGGCCTTCGTGGACCAGCTGGAACGCGGCCTGCCCCTGCTCGGCTGGGTGGTGGAATCGGTCGAGGAGCGCGGGCTGCCGATGCAGTTCGCCCTGATCCCGATCATCGAGAGCGGCCTGCGCCCTGATGCCCGCGGCCGCGGCGGCCCGCTCGGGCTGTGGCAGATCATGCCGGCGACCGCGCGCCAACTCGGCCTGCGGGTCGGAAAGCACGAGGACCAGCGGCTCTCGCCGCTGTATTCGACGACGGCCGCGCTCGACTACCTCGAGGCCCTGCAGGCCGATTTCGGTGGCTGGCGCGCCACCGCGATGGCCTACAACGCCGGCAGTGGCCGCCTGCGCCGTGCCTTCGCCCGATCCGGGGACCGCACTGTTTCCGCCGAGCGCCGTCGGCCGGTCGGTCTGTCGCCGATCACCTACAACTACGTGGCCAAACTCGAAGCCCTGTCCTGCCTGCTGGGCGAACCGGAGCGGCATGGCCTCGAGCTGCCGCGAGGCGTCTTCGAGCCTCTGCAAGCCGAGCCGGTGGCGGCAGCGCCCGAAGGCACTTGAAGGCGGCAGCGAGCACCGCACCCCGGCGTACAGTTGGCGAGCCCGGCGCGGCTGGTCACACTGTCGATCCCGGTGCCGACCCGGCACCACGATCCAGGAGCTTCCATGGGTTTTCTCGCGGGCAAGCGCGCCCTCATCACCGGCATCGCCAGCCAACGCTCGATCGCCAACGGCATCGCCGAGGCCATGCGCCGCGAAGGCGCCGAGCTGGCCTTCACCTACCAGAGCGACAAGCTGAAATCACGCGTCGAAGAGGCCGCCGCCGAGTACGGTTCCAGCATCGTCATCCCGCTCGATGTGGCCGAGGATGCCCAGATCGCCGCCTGCATGGCCGAACTGGGCAACCACTGGGACGGCTTCGACATCCTCGTGCACTCGATCGGCTTCGCCCCGCGCGAGACGCTGGAAGGCGGCTACCTCGATCATCTGAGCCGCGAGAACTTCCGCATCGCCCACGACATCTCGGCCTACTCGCTCTCCGCATTGGCGCAGGCGGCGCGGCCGATGATGCAGGGCCGCAAGGCAGCGATCCTGACCTTGAGCTACCTCGGCGCCGAGCGCGCGCTCGCCAACTACAACGTGATGGGCGTGGCCAAGGCCGCGCTCGAGGCCAGCGTGCGCTACCTCGCCCTGAACCTCGGCCCGGAGGGCATCCGCGTCAACTGCATCTCGGCCGGCCCGATCAAAACGCTCGCCGCTTCGGGCGTGGGCAACCTGCGCAAGATGCTCAAGCACGTCGAGGAGGTCTCGCCGATCCGCCGCAACGTCAGCATCGAGGATGTCGGCAACGCCGCCGCCTTCCTCTGCTCCGACCTCGCGGCCGGCATCACCGGCGAGGTCACCTACGTCGATGGCGGCTACAACATCCTCGGCATGGCCGGCTTGGGCGGCGATTCCGCCTGAACGAAAAAGCCCGCAGCGATGCGGGCTTTTTCTGGCCTTTGCGCCGCTGCTGGCAGCGGCGCCGGGAATCAGAGCCGCGCTTCGGCCACGGTGATCTGGAACTGGCTGCGCAGAGCGCGGACGAAGGCCTGGCGCTCGGCCTCGGCGCGCAGCTGGGCCAGCTGGTCGCGGAGCTGGGCGCGGATCGCCGGGGTCAGGTCGGCGAGGTCGGCCGGCTGGATCGCCTCGGTCTGCACCAGGGCGTAGCGGCCGCCCGCCATCGCGGCCAGACCGACCTCGGCCGGACGGCCCTCGGCGGCGGGCAGCAGGCGGAAAGCCTCGGTGGCGATCGCCGGATCGGGGAACCCGGCCGAACGCGACAGGCCAGCGCTGGTCTGCACCACGGTGCCGAGTTCCGCGGCCAGTGCGTCCAGGCTCTCGCCATTGCGGGCACGGGCCAGCAGGGCCTCGCCCTGGGCACGGGCCGCCCGGATGCTGCGATCGGCTTCGAAATCGGCCTGTACCTGCTCGCGCACCTCGGCCAGCGGGCGAACGGTTTCCGGGATGTGCTCGGTGACCTGCAGCACGACCACACGGGTTGGTTCGAGTTCGATCGGATCACTGACCACGCGGTCGTCGCGCTGCGGTCGCGAGAAGGCGACCTGGCGCACCATGGGGTTGGCGGCGATGCCCTCACCGGTGGCGGCGGTGAAGCGACCGCCATCGCGGACCTCCAGCCCCAAGGTCGTGGCCACCGCCTGCAAGGCATTGGGATCGCGCAGGATGGCGTCGACCAGCTGCCCCTGCCGATCGCTGAACAGGCGCTCGCGCTCGGCCGCCACGAACTCGCTTGCCAACTGCTCGCGTACCGCCTCGAAGGGTTGCACGGTGGCCGGTGTCAGGCTGCTCAGGCGGATCACGTGCCAGCCTTCGTCGGTGCGCACCGGATCGCTGATTGCGCCGGCCTGATCCAGAGCGAACACGGCGTCCTCGAACGGCGGCGGGAAGATGTCGCGGGCGATCGGACCCAGCTCGCCGCCGAACTCACGGCTGCCGATGTCGTCGCTGTGGGCGGCAACCAGGGCGGCAAAATCGGCACCGCCGCGCGCCTGCTCGGCCAGAGCGGCGGCCTCGACGCGTGCGGCCTCGACCGCCGCCGCGTCGGCATCGGCCGGCACCGCGACCAGAAGGTGCGCGGCGGAGCGTTCCTCGAGCGTGCCAAAACGCGCCTGCTCGGCCTCGTAGCGCGCGCGCAGGACCGCCTCCTCGGGAGCCGCCGGCTCGGGAAGAAGGCTGGCGTCGAGTTCGATGTAGGCGATCGAAACCTGCTCCGGTGTGGCGTAGCGCGCGCCGTTCGCCGCGTGCCAGGCCTGCAGTTCGGCCTCGGAGGGGGCCGCAGCCGGCACGGCCGGCGCCGGCACTTCGAAGAAGCGCACGTCCCGGGTCTCGGCCTGCAGCTTGAGCAGGTGCTCCAGTTCGGCGTCGCCGACCAGGCCACTGGCCTGGATGGCATCGGGCATGGCACCGGTCAGCAGGCTGCCCGCCACCAGGGCCTCGAAGGAGGCGGCGGTAAGGCCGCGGCTCTGCAGCCAGATCAGGTAGGCGTCATCGCCGATGAACTGGCCGTCGCGGGTGATGCCCTCGACTTCGAGGATGGCCCGACGCACCTGCTCGGGGGTGATCGCGACACCCTCGCGGCGGGCGACGAGATCAAGCACGCGCTCATCGATCATCGCATCGAGCACCTGGCGCTTGGTCTCGATCGACTCGATCTGTTCGGGATCGAAATCCTCGCCGGCACTGGCCCGGACCTGCTGGCGGAAGCGATCGAAGCGCTGGCGGAACTCGCGCTGGTCGATCTCGTGGGTTTCCCACAGCATCGAGCGCGCCAGGCCGTCGGCGGGCGCGTCGCGCCACCAGGAAGGCGGTGACTCCAGCTTGGCGGCGTAGGTCGGAACGCGGGTCTGGAAGTAGTGCTCGATGCCGAAGAACGACATTGCGAACACGATCAGGATGATGATCGCCCAGGCGACCCAGCCGGTGGTGAACTTGCGGAATGTCTGCAGCATGCGGGCAGCGGCTCGAAGTGGGGGCGGAAAAAACAAAGGCGCCTCGCGGCGCCTTTGCTGTGGAACTGGCGGAGTGGACGGGACTCGAACCCGCGACCCCCGGCGTGACAGGCCAGTATTCTAACCGACTGAACTACCACTCCGCCGAAACGTGGTGGGTGCTGAGGGTTTCGAACCCCCGACCCTCGCCTTGTAAGGGCGACGCTCTACCGCTGAGCTAAGCACCCATGGGCGAGCTGATTTGATCAGTTTACAGCATCTTTCAGCGCTTTGCCAGCCTTGAACGCCGGCGACTTGGACGCCTTGATCTTGATGGTGGCGCCGGTCTGCGGGTTGCGGCCCTGGCGGGCAGCGCGCTTGCGCACCGAGAAGGTACCGAAGCCCACGAGGGTGACGGTGTCGCCCTTCTTGAGGGCCTTCTTGATCACTTCGACCATTGCATCGACGGCGCGACCGGCGTCGGCCTTGGACAGTTCGGCGGAATCAGCGACGGCGCTGACGAAATCAGACTTGTTCATTCTCGACTCCCTGAGCGGGTTGCCCCGCGGATTGATCTGCCGGCGCACCGGACGGCCACCAGCCGGATTCAGCCACACGGCGCGAAACCGCGGCTGCGGCTCGTTATACCAGTGCCCCCGAGCGCCCGCAATACGGGAAAGCCAGCAATGGCGCGGTTTTCGCGCCATTGGCCCGTTCGGCCTTCAGTGCGCGCGGCTGGCTCCCGGCGCTTTGGTCGGTCCACGCCCCTTGGTCTTGCGCGGCCTCTCTGCCGGGGCCGGCTCGACGGCGACGGCCGTGACCGGCACCAGCGGGCGTTCGAGGGCGCGGTCGAGCACCTCGTCGATCCACTTGACCGGAACCAGCTCCAGGCCTTCGAGCACCGACTTCGGCAGATCGACCAGATCCTTGCGGTTCTCCTCCGGGATCAGCACGGTGCGGATGCCGCCGCGCAGGGCCGCGAGCAGTTTCTCCTTCAGCCCACCGATCGGCAGCACACGGCCGCGCAGGGTGATCTCGCCGGTCATTGCAAGATCGGCGCGCACCGGCACCTTGGTCAAGGCCGAGACCAGCGCGGTGACCATGCCGATGCCGGCACTCGGGCCGTCTTTCGGCGTGGCACCTTCCGGCACGTGCACGTGGGTGTCGAGCTTCTGGTGGAAATCCGGGTCGATGCCGAAAGCAAGGCTGCGCGAACGCACGACCGTGTAAGCGGCCTTGACCGACTCCTGCATCACCTCGCCCAGTTGTCCGGTGAGCAGCAACTGGCCCTTGCCTGGCGAGAAACTGGCCTCGACCTGCAGCAGGTCGCCGCCCACTTCCGTCCAGGCAAGGCCGGTCACCAGGCCGATCTCGTTCTTCGCCTCGGCACGGCCAAAGTCGTACTTGCGCACACCGAGGTACTTGTCAAGGTTCTCGGCCGTGACCGGAACGGGCTTGCGCACGACCGGCTTGCCGGTCTTCTTCGCCAAGGGCGCAGGGCCGGACAGCGCGATCTCCTTGATCACCTTGCGGGCGATCTTGGCGATCTCACGCTCCAGGCCGCGCACGCCGGATTCGCGTGTGTAGTAGCGGACGATGTCGCGGAGCGCGTCGCTGGACACCGTCAGCTCGCCGTCCTTCAGACCGTTGGCTTTCCATTGCTTGGGCAGCAGGTAGCGTTCGGCGATGGCGAGCTTCTCCTCCTCGGTGTAACCGGGGATGCGGATGACCTCCATCCGGTCCAGCAGCGGGCCCGGGATGTTCAGCGAGTTCGCGGTGGCGACGAACATCACCTCCGAGAGATCGAGATCGACCTCCAGGTAGTGGTCGTTGAAGCTGTGGTTCTGCTCGGGATCGAGCACCTCCAGCAGCGCCGAGGACGGGTCGCCGCGGAAGTCCATGCTCATCTTGTCGATCTCGTCGAGCATGAACAGCGGGTTCCTGCTGCTCACCTTGTTGAGGTTCTGCACGATGCGGCCCGGCATCGAGCCGATGTAGGTACGGCGGTGGCCGCGGATCTCGGCCTCGTCACGCACGCCACCCAGGCTCATGCGCACGAACTTGCGGTTCGTGGCCTTGGCGATGCTCTGCCCAAGCGAGGTCTTGCCGACACCCGGCGGGCCGACCAAACAGAGGATCGGCCCTTTCATCTTGGCCACTCGCGACTGCACCGCGAGGTATTCGAGGATGCGCTCCTTGACCTTCTCCAACCCGAAGTGGTCGGCGTCCAGCACCTGCTGCGCGGCCTTGAGATCGCGGCGCACTTTGCTGCGCTTCTTCCAGGGCACACCGACCAGCCAATCGACGTAGTTGCGCACCACGGTGGCCTCGGCCGACATCGGCGACATCTGCTTGAGCTTGTTGAGCTCGGTCCGGGCCTTGGCCTCGACCGTCTTCGGCATGCCAGCGTTGGCGACCTTGCGGGCGAGGTCTTCGGCCTCACTCGGTGCCTCGTCGAGCTCACCCAGTTCCTTCTGGATCGCCTTCATCTGCTCGTTGAGGTAGTACTCGCGCTGGCTCTTCTCCATCTGCGACTTGACCCGGCCGCGGATGCGCTTTTCGATCTGCTGGACATCGATCTCGCCCTCGACCAGGCCGATCAGCATCTCGATGCGCGCCATCGCCCGGGTGGTTTCCAGCACCTTCTGCTTGTCGACCAGCCGGGCATTGACGTGGGCGGCGACGGTATCGGCGAAGCGCGAAGGATCGTCGATGCCAGCGAGCGTGGCCATCAGCTCCGGCGGCAGCTTGCGGTTGGTCTTGAGGTACTGCTCGAACAGCGACAGCAGCGAGCGTCGGGCCACTTCGGCCTCACGCGGATCGTCCGTCTCCTCGACCGGCAGTTCATCGCCACGGCCGAACAGCGCGCCATCGCGTTCATGCACCTCGGTGACGGTGAAGCGCGTCACGCCCTCGACCAGCACCTTGATGGTGCCGTCGGGCAGCTTGAGCAGTTGCAGCAGGGTGGCGAGCGTGCCGATCCGGTGCAGGTCGGTGCCGGCCGGATCGTCGGTCTCCGGACTGGTCTGGGCGAGCAGCAGGATCTGCTTGTCGGCCGCCATCGCGGCGTCGAGCGCCTTCATCGACTTGTCGCGGCCGACGAACAGCGGGATGACCATGTGCGGGTACACCACAACATCCCGCAGAGGCAGGATCGGGAGTTCTTGGCTGGTGCTGCTGCGGGTCATGGGGCGTCCTCGTGGCCGGGGCCGGCGGGCACCCAGCGGGCCTCAGTCGCCCGAGGCCGCCCGCTGGACCGGGACCGGCGTCCCCGAATAAATCAGATAGGGTTCGTTGCGATCGTTGATGACCGATTCATCGACGACCACCTTGCTCACGTTCTCACGCGAGGGCAGCTCGTACATGGTGTCCAGCAGCACCGATTCCAAGATGGTGCGCAGGCCACGTGCACCGGTCTTGCGCTTCAGGGCCTTGCGGGCCACGGCGGCCAGAGCATCCGGGCGGATCTCCAGCTCGACGCCTTCCATGTCGAACAGTTTCTTGAACTGCTTGGCGATGGCGTTCTTGGGTTCGGTGAGGATCTTGACCAGGGCGGCCTCGTCCAGCTCCTCCAGCGTGGCGACCACCGGCAGGCGACCGACGAACTCGGGGATCAGGCCGAACTTGATCAGGTCCTCCGGCTCGACATCGGCCATCAGCTTGCCGGCGTCGGCCTTGTGGCTCTGGCTCTTGACCTTGGCCGAGAAACCGATGCCGCCGGCGTCGCTGGTGCGCTGTTGCACCACCTTCTCGATGCCGGCGAAAGCACCACCGCAGATGAACAGAATGTTGCGGGTGTCGACCTGCAAAAACTCCTGCTGCGGGTGCTTGCGACCACCCTGCGGCGGCACGCTGGCGACCGTGCCCTCGATCAGCTTGAGCAGGGCCTGCTGCACGCCCTCGCCGGAGACATCGCGGGTGATCGAGGGATTTTCGCTCTTGCGCGAGATCTTGTCGATCTCGTCGATGTAGACGATGCCCTGCTGCGCCTTCTCGACGTCGTAGTCGCACTTCTGCAGGAGCTTCTGGATGATGTTCTCGACGTCCTCGCCGACATAACCAGCTTCGGTCAGCGTCGTCGCATCGGCCATGGTGAAGGGCACGTTGAGCAGGCGCGCCAGCGTTTCGGCCAGCAGCGTCTTGCCGGAGCCGGTGGGGCCGATCAGCAGGATGTTCGACTTGGCCAGTTCGACCTCGTCGCCCTTCTGTCGCGACTCGATGCGCTTGTAGTGGTTGTAGACCGCCACGGCGAGGGTTTTCTTCGCTCGCGACTGGCCGATCACGTACTGGTCGAGCACCTCGAGGATCTCGCGGGGCTTCGGCAGGTGGCTGCGCGCCGCCTGCGACTTGTCCTCGAGTTCCTCGCGGATGATGTCGTTGCAGAGTTCGACGCATTCATCGCAGATGAACACGCTGGGGCCGGCGATCAGCTTGCGCACCTCGTGCTGGCTCTTTCCGCAGAAGGAGCAGTAGAGGATCTTGGCGCTGTCGGTCGGGCGGTTGGTACGGTCGTCGGTCATTTCGCGGGAAACCCCGGGAGCGGGCTCGGCCCGAGGATAGCACCCGCGCCCCGGGACGGAAGCCCCATGGCGCAGGCAGGGCGTGAAGGGGGACGGCGGTGTTCAGCCAACCTGCACGGTGTCGTCGGGGCGGCGCTCCAGCACGGCATCGACGATGCCGTAGCTCTTGGCGTCCTCGGCGGCCATGAAGAAGTCACGTTCGACATCGCGCTCGATCTGCTCAAGCGGCTTACCGGTGTTGGCGGCCATCTCGCGGTTGAGCTTCTCGCGGAGGTACAGAATCTCTTTGGCCTGGATCGCGATGTCGGTGGCCTGACCCTGCGCGCCGCCCGAAGGCTGGTGGATCATCACCCGCGAGTTCGGCAGCGCATAGCGCTTGCCCTTGGCACCGGCGGCCAGCAGAAAGGCCCCCATCGAGCAGGCCTGGCCGACGCAGATGGTGCTGACGTCCGGTTTGATGAAGCGCAGGGTGTCGTAGATGGCGAGCCCCGCGGTGACCACGCCGCCCGGCGAGTTGATGTAGAGGCTGATGTCCTTCTCGGGGTTCTCGGCCTCGAGGAAGAGCAGCTGCGCCACCACCACATTGGCCAGGTAGTCGTCGATCGGGCCGACCAGAAAGACCACCCGCTCCTTCAGAAGGCGCGAGTAGATGTCATAGGCGCGCTCGCCGCGGGCGGTCTGTTCGACCACCATCGGGACGAGGTTGAGGCTCTTGGTCGGTTCCATGCTCGGCTCCGGTTCGGGTCAGGCGTTCTGGCGCAGCGCTTCGGTGAAGGGCATCACCACGTCGGTCGCCTTGGCGCGTTCGGCGATCCAGTCGATCACCTGTTCTTCCATGACCCGCGCCTGCAGGCCCTGCATGAGATTGGGGTCGTTGCGGTAGAGATCAACCACCTGCTGCGGGTCCTCGTAGGTGGACGCGATCAGGGTGATGGCTTCGTTCACCCGCTTCGGATCGAGGCGCAGGTTGTTGCGACGCGCCACCTCGCCGACGATCAGGCCGGCGGCGACGCGGTTCTTGGCGGCAGCCATGAAGGGCGCGGGATCGACCGTGTCGACCTGCTGACCCTGTCGGCGGGCATTCTCGGCCGTCTGCGCGGCCAAGGAGCGGGCCTCGGCCTCGATCAGGCGCGGCGGCAGCTCGACGTGGGCGAAGGCGGCGACCAGCTTCTGCGCCACTTCGACGCGCAGGCGGGCCGACAAAGCACCCTTCAGCTCGCGGGCCAGATTGCTGCGCACTTCGTTGCGGAAGTGTTCGAGCTGGCCCGACTTGACGCCGAAGCTCTTGATGAAGGCCTCGTCGACGGCCGGCAGGTTCGGCTCGGACACCTTGCTGGCCTTGACGCTGACCTGTGCCGTCTTGCCGGCGAGTTCGGCGATGCGCCAATCGGCCGGAAAGCTGACCTCGACGGTCTTCTCATCGCCGGCCGCCATGCCAACCAGAGCCTGCTCGATGGCGGGGAACAGCATGCCGCTGCCGATGACGGTGACGCCGCGCTCGACGCCTTCCTCGGGGAAACGCCTGCCGTCGACCGTGGCGACGTTCTCGACATTGACGAGATCGCCCGCCGCGGCGGCGCGCTCGACCACGTTCCACGAACGGCGCTGCTGGCGCAGGGTCTCGATCATGGTGTCGATGTCGGTCTCCTCGACCTGGGCCACCGGACGCTGGATGGCGAGGGCGGAGACGTCAATCTCACCAAACTCCGGAGCCACCTCGAAGGTGGCGGTGTAGCGCAGCTCCTGCGCCGCGTCACCCTCGGCGTTGATCTCCGGCTGACCGACCGGCTGCAGATTCTGCGTGCGCAGCGCCTCGCCGAAGGTCTCGCGCACGAGCTCGCCGTAGGCCTCGGAACGCACCTGGGCGCCGAAGCGCTGCTCGATGATCTTGACCGGCACCTTGCCCGGGCGGAACCCGTTCAGGCGGGCGGTGCGCGACAGCTCGCGCAAGCGGCTGCCGACGGCCGATTCGAGGCGATCGGCGGGAACGCTGACCGACAGCTTGCGGCCAAGCGAGCCGATGGATTCGACGGAAACGTGCATGCTGACTCCTGGACTCTGTGCGTGTTGTGCCGCGCGTACCGGCGCATGGGAAAACGAAAAACCCGCGGAGTCCGATCGCGTCCTCCGCACGCCTGACGGTTGGTGCGAAAGGAGAGACTCGAACTCTCACGGGTTGCCCCACTGGAACCTAAATCCAGCGCGTCTACCGATTCCGCCACTTTCGCAGGCATGGAAGCAGGCGAAGCGGCTACGAGGCTGGTGGGCCGTCTAGGATTCGAACCTAGGACCTACGGATTAAGAGTCCGCTGCTCTACCAACTGAGCTAACGGCCCAAGAACCTCGTCGCCGACGCGACTGCGAAGGCGGATTATGCCCTAAGCAAGGGCTGGGGTGGAAGACGGGACTTGAACCCGCGACCCCTGGAATCACAATCCAGTGCTCTAACCAGCTGAGCTACATCCACCGCATTGGAACTGGCGCGCCCGGCAGGAATCGAACCTGCAACCGCCGGCTTAGAAGGCCGGTGCTCTATCCGGTTGAGCTACGGGCGCTCAACCGAGAAGCCAGCGATCGGCCGCCGCCGGGACACAGCTTGATCGACACCGCCACGCATCGCAACCGGGCGACTGGTCGGGGCAGAGGGATTCGAACCCCCGACATCCAGCTCCCAAAGCTGGCGCTCTACCAGACTGAGCTATACCCCGGCCTGGAACCGGCTGGTTTTGTTCGATGGCGCGCCCGGAAGGATTCGAACCTCCGACCCCCAAGTTCGTAGCCTGGTGCTCTATCCAACTGAGCTACGGGCGCGCAGAAGTGAAAGTATGCGGCCAAGCGACTTCGCCGTCAAGCCCCTCGGCTTCGACCGGAGGGTGGGCAGCGCGCCGCCTAGCGCCGGAAACGACAACGCCGCCCGAAGGCGGCGTGTGGCGGAGTGAGAGGGATTCGAACCCTCGATAGAGCTTTTGACCCTATACTCCCTTAGCAGGGGAGCCCCTTCGGCCTCTCGGGCATCACTCCGACGGTACCGCCCTTTCCAGTGCGGCCTGCGATCATAGCGACTCAGCCGCCTTCCGGCAAATCGTCCTTGCCCACGCGACCGCTCTCGCCGCGCTGGATGCGTTGGAAGATCTCCTCGCGGTGCACGGCGACTTCTTTCGGTGCATTGATGCCAATGCGCACCTGGTTGCCCTTGACCCCGAGCACGGTCACGGTGACGGAGTCACCGATCATCAGGGTCTCACCCACTCGCCTTGTCAGAATCAACATACGCACTTACCTCGTCCGGAGTTCGTCCTGCACCGGACCACGGCGGGGCTCCTTGCCGGCCGCAGCCTATCGGCTGATCGCCTCCGACACGGAGGCGAGGTGGTGATGGTAGGGGCCGACACCGTTGCCTGCAATGGAAAACCGCAGGGAATCGGCACGAAATGTCATTTTTTAACCGAGTCCGCGAGCCAGCCCCGCCGGGTTCAGCCACCGAGCCGCGAAGCCACCCAGGCCGGCACCGCGGCCAGTGCGGCGACCAGCGCCTCGCCGTCGTTGCCGCCGCCCTGCGCCAGATCGGGCCGACCGCCCCCCTTGCCGCCAACCTGCTGCGCCACGTGCGCGAGCAGATCGCCGGCTTTGACCTTGGCCAGTGCCGCACCGTGGCTGCCGGCGATCAGGCTGGCCTTGCCCTCGCTGGCAGCAGCGAGGATGAGCACCACATCGCCCAGTTTCTGCTTGAGTCCATCGACCGCCTCGCGCAGACCCTTGGCATCGAAGCCTTCCAAGCGTGCGGCGACCACCTTGATACCACCGACATCGACCGCCTGCGCGGCGAGGTCGGCGCTGGCACCGGCGGCGGCCTTGGCCTTGAAGGATTCGATCTCGCGTTCCAGCTTTTTCTGACGGTCGAGCAGGCCCTTGAGCTTGTCGAGCAGATCGGCACTGCGGCCGCCAACGAGCCCGGAGGCCTGCTCCAGCAAAGCCTCCTGGGCGGCGATCTCGGCCAGAGCACCGCGCCCGGTCACCGCCTCGATGCGGCGCACGCCGGCGGCCACGCCGCCTTCCGAGACGATTTTGAACAGGCCGATATCGCCCGTGCGATGCACGTGCGTGCCGCCGCAAAGTTCGGTGGAGAACTCACCCATCCGCAACACGCGGACGCGCTCGCCGTACTTCTCGCCGAACAGCGCCAGGGCACCGGCATCGAGCGCCTCCTGCATGCCCATGTGGTGGACCTCGGCCTCGGCGTTGCGACGGATCTCGGCATTGATCATCGCCTCGAGGGTGGCGATCTGCTCGGACGTGACCGGTGCGAAGTGCGAGAAATCGAAGCGCAGGCGGTCGGCCGCGACCAGCGAGCCCTTCTGGCTGACGTGGCCGCCCAGCACGGTGCGCAGCGCGGCGTGCAGCAGGTGGGTGGCGGAATGGTTGAGCACCACATCCTGACGGTGCTGGGCATCGACGCGCGCGGCAAGGTGATCGCCGACCGCCAGACCACCGGCGATGACGCGGCCGAGATGGGCATGGAACTGGCCCGCCAGCTTGAGCGTGTCGGTGACCTCGAAGCGACTGCCCCGGGCATCGAGCAGCAGGCCACGGTCACCGACCTGGCCGCCGGATTCGGCGTAGAAACTGGTCGTGTCGAGCAGCACGACCCCCTCCTCGCCGGCTGCGAGGCGCTCGACCGGCCGACCCTCGCGCAGCAGGGCGAGCACCCGGCAGTCCTCGGCATCGAGCCCTTCGTAGCCGAGGAAGGTGGTCGGATGCAATCTGGCGATCAGCTCGGCCGGCAGCACCAGACCACCGCCGAACTTGCCGGCGGCACGGGCGCGCTCGCGCTGCGCATTCATGTGCTGCTCGTAGAGCGCCAGCGCATCGGTCGCCGGAGCCAGACCGCGTTCGCGCAGGATGTCGAGGATCAGATCGGGCGGGCAGCCGTAGGTGTCGTGCAACTGGAACAGCGCCTCACCGTCGAGGCCATCCGCGGCCTTGGCAAGGTAGGTATCGAGGTGCTGCATACCGGCATCGAGGGTGCTGGCGAAGGCGGCTTCCTCGGCCTTGAGGGCCGCTTCGACCATGGGCTGCTGCGCTGCCAGTTCGGGATAGGCCTCGCCCATCACCTCGACCAGCGGTTGCACCATCCGCCAGAACACACCCTCGGGCTTGAGTGCGCCGAGCTTCCAGACATGCCGCGTGGCGCGACGGATGATCCGACGCAGCACGTAGCCGCGACCTTCGTTCGAGGGCAGCACGCCATCGACGATCAGGAAACTGGCGGCACGGATGTGGTCGGCAATCACCCGCAGCGACTTGTGTTCAAGGTCGGTCTGGCCGGTGAATGCCGCCGCGGCCTTGATGAGGTGCTGGAACAGGTCGATCTCGTAGTTGCTGTGCACCTGCTGCAGCACGGCGGCGAGACGCTCGAGGCCCATGCCGGTGTCGACGCAGGGCGCCGGCAGTGGCAGCAGCGAGCCGTCGGGCTGGCGGTCGAACTGCATGAAGACGTTGTTCCAGATCTCGATGAAGCGATCGCCGTCCTCATCGGGCGAGCCGGGCGGACCGCCGGCATGGTGGGCGCCGTGGTCGTAGAAGATCTCGGTGCAGGGGCCGCAGGGGCCGGTATCGGCCATCTGCCAGAAGTTGTCGCTGGCAAACGGCGCGCCCTTGTTGTCGCCGATGCGGATGATGCGCTCGGGCGGCAGGCCAACGGTCTTGTGCCAGATGTCGAAGGCTTCGTCGTCGGTGTGGTAGATGGTGACGAGCAGGCGCTCCTTGGGCAGCTTCCAGACCTCGGTGAGCAGCTCCCAGGCCCAGCAGATGGCGTCGCGCTTGAAGTAGTCGCCGAAGCTGAAGTTCCCCAGCATCTCGAAGAAGGTGTGGTGGCGCGCGGTGTAGCCGACCTGGTCGAGGTCGTTGTGCTTGCCGCCGGCGCGCACGCAACGCTGCGAGGAAACGGCGCGGGTGTAGCCACGCTTCTCGGCGCCAAGAAAGACGTCCTTGAACTGCACCATGCCGGCGTTGGTGAACAGCAAGGTGGCGTCGTTGCCCGGGACGAGCGGGCTGGAGGGCACGATCACGTGCCCCTTCGACTGGAAGAACTCGAGGAAGTCGCGGCGGATCTCGGCGCTGGTTTTCATGCGGAACCTGAAGGCGGGTCGGGGCATGGCCCAAGGCCGTGCCACACCGACATGGGAGGCGGGAATGCAGCCTTCAAGGGTAGCAGGGGCGGCTTGGAGATGGGCTCCAAAACCAGGGCGGGATGACGCATGCCGGCCGCCGTATCAGGGCTTACACCGGCTCGTCGGGATCCACATCATCCTCGCCCAAGACCAAGGCCTGCCGGGCCAGTTCCTGCGAGAAACCGCGCCGCAGCAGGAAACCCATGGCCCTGTGGCGCTGCTTGAGCGCCTCGGACCCGCGGCCGGCGCTGCGGAGTGCCGGCCCAAAGCGCGCCGCCACCCGACCGGCGATGGCCGTCCAGTCGAGACCGGCGGCCTCGGCGGCCTCGAAGGCGGTGTCGATGTCGGCCGCCGGGACACCGTTCATCCGCAATTCGGCGCGGATGCGGACGGGCCCCTGCCCAGCCAGCGCACGGCTGCGGATCAGGGCCTCGGCATAGCGACGGTCGTCCTGGAACCCCTGCCGCTGCAGGGCTTCCAGTGCGGCGTCGAGCTCGTCGGACTCGGCGCCCTTGTCGCGCAGCTTGCGCTTCAGCTCGGTGGCCGAATGCTCGCGCCGGACCAGCAGCCCCAGCCCCCGCTGGTAGGCGGGGATCGGCGCCTTGGGCGCGCGCCGATCCGCCCCCGAGCCCTCGGTACCATCGGCACCCGTCTTCGGGCGTTTGCGTCCGATCACGCGTCGGCGAGGTCTTCGGCCTCTTGCCCGCGGACATCGGTCGGCACGTAGAGCTCGCGCAGCTTGGCCTCAAGCTCGGCGCACTGACGCGGGTTGTCCTTCAGCCAGGCGCGGGCGTTCTCCTTGCCCTGGCCGATGCGCTCGCTGCCGTAGCTGTACCAGGCGCCGGATTTATCGATGAGCTTGGCATCGACGCCCATGTCGATCAGCTCGCCCTCGCGGCTGATGCCCTCGCCATAGAGGATCTCGGTGACGACCTGCTTGAAGGGCGGCGCCAGTTTGTTCTTGACCACTTTGATCTTGGTCTGGTTGCCGATGATGTCATCGCCCTTCTTGACCGCACCGATACGGCGGATGTCGAGGCGCACCGAGGCGTAGAACTTGAGCGCGTTGCCGCCGGTGGTGGTTTCCGGGTTCTGGCCCGGCATCATCATGCCGATCTTCATGCGCAGCTGGTTGATGAAGATGACCATGCAGTTGCTGCGCTTGATGTTGCCGGTGAGCTTGCGCAGGGCTTGGCTCATCAGGCGGGCCTGCAGGCCGACCTGCATCTCGCCCATCTCGCCTTCGATCTCGGCCTTGGGCGTGAGTGCCGCGACCGAATCGACCACCACCACGTCAACGGCGTTGGAGCGCACCAGCATATCGGCGATCTCCAGGGCCTGTTCGCCGGTGTCGGGCTGGCTGATCAGCAGGTCGTCGAGGCTGACGCCCAGCTTCTGGGCGTAAGTCGGGTCGAGCGCGTGCTCGGCGTCGATGAAGGCGGCGGTGCCGCCGGCCTTCTGGCACTGCGCGATGACCTGCAGGGTGAGCGTGGTCTTGCCGGAGGATTCCGGGCCGTAGATCTCGATGACGCGGCCCTTCGGCAGGCCGCCGATACCGAGCGCGATGTCGAGCATCAGCGAGCCGGTGCCGATGACCTCGGTGGCTTCCACGTTCTTGTCGCCCATGCGCATCACCGTGCCCTTGCCGAACTGGCGCTCGATCTGGGTCAGGGCGGCGGTCAGGGCGCGCTTCTTGTTTTCGTCCATCGCAGTCATCGTGGGGTCTTCCGGTCAGAGGGTGTGGAAAGGAGTCTGGGGGGCACGTTTCGCACGGGCTGAGACAGCGGCTGAATGTGGGATCAGCTTGGACCCGGCATGGCGCGACGCGCAGCGGCCTGCCCCCCGACGCGGGGTCGGAAAGCGACGGCCGTGCGTGTCGGAGAGCATCATCGCGAAGGCCTCAGCAGGCCGCAGAACAGGCCTTCGATGGCGAAATCTTGGTCCTCGGCCACCGCGATCGGCGCATGATCGGGGTTGCGCGGCATCAGGCGCAGACCCTCGCCGCCGAAATGCAGCAGCTTGACGGTGATCTCGCCATCCACCCGGGCGATGACCACCTGGCCGTGGCGGGCGTCGGCGGTGCGGCGCACGCCGATCAGGTCGCCGTCGAGGATGGCCTCGTCGCGCATCGAATCGCCCTGCACCCGCAGCAGGTAGTCGGGGGTGGGATGGAAGATGTGGCGGTCGAGCACGACGGTGGCTTCGCTGCCGAGGTCGAGGCCGTCGTTGCCGGCGCCGATCGGCGAACCGGCGGCGACCCGCCCCAGTACCGGCAGGCGCACCGCGTCATCGCTGGTCGATGGCTTCAGGGCGAGTGCCGACTGCGCCTTGGCCGGCGCCTGCAACACGCGCAAGCCGCGGGCCTTGCCGGGCAGGCGCTCGATGGCACCGGCGGCCTCGAGGGCCTCCAGATGGTATTGCGCGGCGCGCACGCTCTTGAAGCCGAAGGCGCGGGCGATCTCGGTCTGCGAAGGCGGCATGCCCTCCGACTCGATGCGCTCGGCGATCAGTTCGAGGATGGCGGCTTGGATGTCGGTGAGCGGCATGGGGTAGTAATACTACTAAGCCACCTGCCCTGCAAGCCCTCATTCGGCCGTCATCGCCAGCAGGCCCTTCAAGGCGGCGGTGATCGTCTGCCGGCGCACCGACTCGCGGTCGCCGGCGAAGTGGAAAACCTCGGCCTTGGGGTAGCCGCCGCGGCGTTTCCAGCCGATCCAGACCGTGCCGACCGGCTTCCCGGGCGTGCCGCCGCCCGGGCCGGCGATGCCGGTGACCGCCACCGCCAGCGAAGCCGCCGAGTTCGCCAAGGCACCGGAGACCATCTCGATGACCGTCTCGCGGCTGACCGCGCCTTCCTTCTCCAAGGTCTGCGGCCGCACGCCCAGCATGGCCTGCTTGGCTTCGTAGCTGTAGGCCACCATGCCGCAGTCGAACCAGGCCGAGCTGCCGGCGATGTCGGTGAGGCATTTGGCGATCCAGCCGCCGGTGCAGCTCTCGGCGGTGCTGACGACGTGGCGCTTGGCCAGAAGCGTTTCGGCGAGCTGGCGGGCCTGCGCGCCAAGCTCGGCGTCGCTGGGAATGGGGGGCGTGTCCATGCCGCTAGACTAGCCGGCCTTCGCCCGACCGGTCAGCCCGCGCGTTTTTGGAATGAGCAGCGAAACCCCGCAGCACACCCCGCTGATGAAGCAGTTCTTCGCCGCCAAGGCGGAGCACCCGGACCTGCTGCTGTTCTTCCGGATGGGCGATTTCTACGAGCTGTTCTACGACGATGCCCGCAAGGCCGCGCGCCTGCTCGACATCACCCTGACCCAGCGCGGCAGCTCGGGCGGCGCGCCGATCCCGATGGCCGGCGTGCCGGTGCAGGCCTGCGAGGGCTACCTCGCCCGCCTCGTGGCGCTGGGTGAATCGGTGGCGGTCTGCGAACAGATCGGCGATCCGGCGCTGGCCAAGGGTCTGGTCGAGCGCAAGGTGGTGCGCATCGTCACGCCGGGCACGGTGACCGACGAAGCCCTGCTACAGGAGCGCCGCGACACCCTGCTGATGGCGGTGGTGCGCGGTGGTGCGTCGTCGAAGGGCAGCGGCTTCGGCCTCGCCTGGGCCGATCTCGCCGGTGGCCGCTTCCTCGCCAACGAGGTCGCCGACGAGGAAGCGCTGGCCGCCGAGCTGGCCCGGCTGGAACCGGCCGAGCTGCTGGTGCCGGACGAGGATGGCTGGCCGGCAGCGGTGACGCAGCGGCAGGGTGCCCGCCGTCGCGCGCCCTGGCTGTTCGATGCCGACAGTGCCCGTCGCAGCCTGCTGCGTTTTTTCGGCCTGCATGATCTTTCGTCGTTCGGGCTGGAGGGCCGACCGCTGGCCACCGCCGCGGCCGGCGCCCTGCTCGGCTACGTCGAAGAGACGCAGAAGCAACGTCTGCCGCACCTGGGCCGCATCGTGGTCGAGGCGGCCGACGAGGCGATCGCCCTGAACGCGGCCACGCGCCGGCACTTGGAGATCGACACGCGCATCGACGGCAACAGCGCGCACACCCTGCTGGGCGTGGTGGACAGCACGATCACGCCGATGGGTGGCCGCCTGCTGCGGCGCTGGCTGCATCGGCCGCTGCGCACGCAGGCGGTTGTCGCCGAACGCCACCACGCGGTGCGCTGCCTCTTGGACTCGCGCGCCTTCGAGGCCTCACGCGAGGCCCTGCGTCGCGTCGGTGACCTCGAGCGCATCCTGTCGCGGGTGGCCTTGCGCTCGGCACGACCACGCGACCTCTCGACCCTGCGCGATGGCTTGGCGCTGTTCCCCGCCCTGCGCGAAACGCTGGCCTCGCTCGATTCGCCGCGCCTCGCCGCCCTGCTCGCCCGGCTCGGCGAGCACGCCGAAACGTCCGATTGGCTGCAGAAAGCCATCGCGCCGCAGCCGCCGCTGAAGTTGGTCGACGGCGGGGTGATCGCCGAAGGCTTCGATGCCGAACTCGATGAACTGCGCCTGCTGTCGACGAATGCCGACCGGTTTCTGCTCGATCTCGAGGCCCGCGAGCGCGCCGCCACCGGCATCGGCACGCTGAAGGTCGGCTACAACCGCGTCCACGGCTTCTACATCGAGATCAGCAAGGGCCAGGCCGACAAGGCCCCGCTGCACTACAGCCGCCGGCAGACGCTCACGGGCGCCGAGCGCTACATCACCGAAGAGCTGAAAGCTTTCGAGGACAAGGTGCTCTCGGCCCGCGAACGCGCGCTCGCCCGCGAAAAGCAGCTCTGGGAATCCCTGCTCGATGCGCTCAACCTCGTGCTGGCCCCCCTCAAACAAGCCGCCGAGGCGGTGGCCGAGATCGACGTGCTCACCGCCTTCGCCGAGCGCGCGCTGGCGCTGGATTGGACCGAACCGCAACTGGTGGCCGAGCCCGGCATCGCCATCGAGCGTGGGCGTCATCCGGTGGTCGAGGCGGTGCGCGAGGCACCGTTCGAGCCGAATGATCTGATGCTCTCGCCCGAGCGCCGGATGCTCGTCATCACCGGCCCGAACATGGGCGGCAAGAGCACCTACATGCGGCAGGCCGCGCTGATCGTGCTGCTGGCCTATACCGGCAGTTTCGTGCCGGCCGCGCGCTGCGTGCTGGGGCCGGTGGATCGCATCCTCACCCGCATTGGTGCCGGCGATGATCTTGCCAAGGGTCAGTCGACCTTCATGGTCGAGATGAGCGAGACCGCCTACATCCTCCACCATGCCAGCGAGCACTCGCTGGTGCTGATGGACGAGATCGGCCGCGGCACCTCGACCTACGACGGCCTGGCCCTCGCCCAGGCCTGCGCGCTGCATCTGGCGAAGGTCAACCGCAGCTTCGTGCTGTTCGCCACGCACTACTTCGAGCTGACCGCGCTCGCGGGCGACGGCAGCAGCGGCATCGCCAATGTGCATCTCGATGCGGTCGAGCACGGCGAGAAGCTGGTGTTCATGCACGCGGTGAAGGACGGCCCGGCCAACCGCAGTTTCGGCCTGCAGGTCGCCGCACTCGCCGGTCTGCCGAAAGCGGTCCTCGGCGAAGCACGCCGCACGCTGGCCGAACTGGAACAGCGCAGCCGCGCCATGCCGGCCTCGGTGAGTTCGCCCGCCGCGCTGGAGCAGCCCGCGCAGATGGCGCTGTTCCGCAGCCCGCCGCCGGCGCTCGATGCCCTCGCCGCCATCGAACCGGACGAACTGACGCCGAAGCAGGCGCTGGAAGCGCTCTACCGGCTGAAAGCGATGCTGTGACGCCCGAGTGTGGCCGGAGGGTAACAAACCTTCACGCCAGCTTGACGCAATACCGGAGAATCTGACTTTGCGCTGAATCAAACAGCGCTGTGCTGATCAGATGCACAGTCCCAACCGCCTGCTCAGAGGAATGCACACAATGACAGCCCCCCCCCCCCCGCCAAGCGCTTAGCTTTTCGTTGCGTCTTGGGCATCGCCATGGGCTTCGCCATTCCCATGGCCTTGGCTTGTCAACCCAATCCCCATTTGGTTATTGACGATCCCTGCGTCGCGCCGCCCGTACTACCGGAAACAGGTTCGGCCAAGTTGGCTTATGCCGAGTTGCGTGGCACCACCGGCTTGAGTGCCATTGTTCTTGAGAATGGTACCAAGATCGCACTGGACTTCGCCAGCGGGGAAATCGTCATCACTCTGATCGATGGCCAACGCTTCCGCGTCCATCGCGACCAGTTGCCCGAAGCGGCACGGGCGCAGTTCATCACTCTGGCTCAGCGGGTCTCCTTCAGTCCGGATTTTTCCTTCGAGGCCGGCATCGGCGCACCGCCCGCGTCCGTCACATCCCCACCACGGGTGCCGTTCTGGGGTTACCCCCTGCGCTCGTCCTTGTTTGGCTTGGGGGGTCCAATCGCGATGAAGAGCGGGGGGGACGGGTCGCCTTGCATGAACAACAACAGGCCGTGCCCGGTACTCGATACCGTGGAAGTGAGGCCGCAGCCTGAGATTGGTTCCGGTGGTGGTGGTGGCGGCGGTGCGATTGATCTCATGTGGTTCAGGTCAACCGAGAGGCCGACCAACAGCAGTGCCTTTGTGCAGTTTGATGCTCTTTTGCTGGAATACGATCGAATGAAGTGGGAGCGGTGGCGCCAGGGTCGTTGTCAGGACGCAATTCGTGGCACTGGCTACCTTGCCACGACCGCTGTCGCTCTAGCACATAGCTGCGGCCAAGCATACACCGCAACGAAGCCAGGTCTTCTTATTTGCGCAGCAGCGTCAATTGGTTACCTGCTAGCGACGGACAACTACTTGAATTCGAGTCAGGATTGCCGGTCTTCATACCCCGGCCCGCTCGGCTGGCCCTAACCCGCATTGCGAGGCTTTCAGATGCAGATTGAATCGCTCTACAACCTCCTCGATTTGCTCCCGGTGGCGCTTCTGCTATTGGTTTTGTTTTTTATGGCTTGGCGAAGAATCAGTTCGAAAGGCAATGACTTGGATCAACCCAGTATGGAGGGCGAGCGGAATTACTGGAGACGCCTAGCTTTTATCATGGTCTTTTTAAATCTGATGCTTTTATTATTTCCTTTCTAAATCTGATTACGCAGGTGCAATTGTCGGAGCTTTTTCAGTGAACCCGGCGGCCGCTCGGTGCCTGTTGTTTTCCGCCCCCCTGCGGATCGTCACCAGATTCGCCCGTTCCTCAACGAAGCCAGGTGCTGTTGGTTGCGCTGTAGCGTCACTTCTTTACTTGGTTGCGTCACACGCCTTCATAGGAGCGAATCGGGATTGCGGGTCTTCCTACCCCGGTCCGCTCGGCTGGCCATAACTCGCAGTCCGAGGCTTTCAGATGCAGATTGAATCGCTCTACAACCTCCTCTACCTGCTCCCGGTGGTGCTTCTGCTTTTGGCTTTGGGTTTTGTGGTTTGGCGCGGTGTCAGATTGAAGGGCACTGAACCCAGCATGGAGAGCGAGCGGAATCACTGGAGACGCCTCGCCTTGGGCTTGCTCTTTTTAATGCTGTTCGCGCAGGTGTTGGACCTTTTTCTGTGAACCCGGCGGCCGCTCGGTGCCCGTTGTTTTCCGCCCTCTGTGGAGACCGTCACCAGATCCGCACGCGTTCCTCAACGGCACGCCGTTGATGCAGAAGCTTTGGCGGTGTGCGCCCGAGCCGGATCGGATTGACTTGCGCCTCCCTACGACTATGAGGCGTCGAGATCGCCCAGGGCCTGGATCAGCCGGCGCTGGCGTTTGTTCGGGCGGGTTTCCGGCGGCTGGTAGCCCTGTGCCTCGAAGCGGCGCTTCTCGCGCTCGGCCAGCCGCGCCGCGATCGAGGCTTCGGATTCGCTGTAAAGCCGCTGCGCCGCGCTGGCCGGCCCGCGCTGTTCGGCCAGCTCGCGCACTTCGATCGCGTAGCGCTCGCCGGCGCGTTCAATCTGCAACTGCTGACCGACACGCACCGGGCGGCTCGGTTTCAGCGGCTGGCCATCGATGCGGACCTGGCCCAGCTCGATCGCCTTCTTGGCCAGCGCACGGGTCTTGAAAAAGCGCGCGGCCCAGAGCCAGAGATCAAGGCGGACAGCGCGGCCCTCGGCGGTCTTGTCCTCCGGTGGCCTGCCCTGGTGGGCGGCGGAAGGGTCTGGGAGCCTCGGCGGCATGGCAGGCATCGGCGACAAAGCTGGCGAGAATCAGGACCCCAAAACACGAACGGCCGCGCGAGGGCGGCCGTCCGGGACTGGCGCGTACCGCCCGAGGATCAGGAGGCCGACTTGCGGGCTCCCAGATCTTCCTTGATGCGGGCCGCCTTGCCTTCGAGGTTGCGCAGGTAGTAGAGCTTGGCGGCACGGACCTTGCCGTGGCGCTTGACCTCGACCGATTCGATGATCGGGCTGTGGGTCTGGAACACGCGCTCGACGCCGAAGCCGTGCGAGATCTTGCGGACGGTGAACGCGGCATTGAGGCCGCCGTTCTTGATCGCGATGACCACGCCCTCGAAGGCCTGCACGCGCTCGCGGTTGCCTTCCTTGACCTTGACGTTGACGATCACGGTGTCGCCGGGACCGAATTCGGGCAGCGTGCGCTGCATCTGTTCGGCCTCGAACTGGGCGACGATCGACTTGTTGAGCTGGCTCATGGCTTCAAACCTGTGTAGTTCTTCTGGGTGCCGCGCCACGCAGGCAGGCGCCCGGGCGAGTCGGCAAGTATAAGGCCAGGATCGCCCGCCGCGCTAGGGGTGTTGTGGCGCAGAAGCTTGCCCGGCGATGAATTCGGCGAGCAGGGCGCGATCCCGAGGGCTCAGCTCCATCCGCGCCAGCAGGTCCGGGCGGCGCAGCCAGGTCCGGCCGAGCGCCTGCTGCCGTCGCCAGCGGGCGATCCTCGCGTGGTCGCCGGAGAGCAGCACCTCGGGCACGCCCTCCGTTCCGAGCCGATCGGAACGGGTGAAATGCGGGCAATCGAGCAGGCCGTCCTCGAAGCTGTCCTGCACCGCCGAGGCGGCGTCGTTCAGGGCACCATCGAGCAGGCGGCCGACCGCATCGATGACCACCGCCGCCCCGAGTTCACCGCCGGAAAGGACGTAATCGCCGATCGAGAGCTCCTCGTCGACGTGCGCATCCAGGAAGCGCTCATCGACACCCTCGTAGCGGCCACACAACAGCAGGAAACCCGGCGTGGCGGCCAGGGCGCGGGCCTTGGTCTGGGTGAAGCGAGGTCCCTGCGGAGAAAGGTGGATCAGCGGGCCGAGGGCGCCATCGGCGCGGGCGGCGGCGAGGCAGGCCTCCAGCGGCTCCGGCAGCATGACCATACCCGGACCGCCCCCGAAAGGGCGCTCATCGACGCGGCGGTAGTTGCCGGCGGCGTGATCCCGCGGGTTCCAGCCCTTCACGGTGATCAGGCCGCGCTCGGCGGCACGCCCCACCACGCCCAGCCCGGCTGCCTGGGTGATGAAGGCCGGGAACAGGCTCAGAACATCGATGCGCATGGTCAGGCCGGCTCCGGGCGGGGTGGGCTGCTCAGAACTCGGGGTCCCAATCGACGAGCATGCGCCCGCCCTCGAGATCGACCTCGAGCACGACTTGCGGTGCATAGGGCAGGTAACGGTCGCGATCGCCACGGACGACGATGACGTCGTTGGCGCCGTTGTTGAACAGGTGCGAGACCCGGCCGAGATCGACGCCCTCGGGCGTGCGAACGGCCAGGCCCTCGAGATCGACCCAGTAATGCTCGCCGGGCTTGGGCGGCGGCAGCTGCGAACGTGGCACCCAGATCTCGGCCCCGAGCAGGGCCTCGGCGGCCTCGCGGGTTTCGATCTGTGGCAGCCGTGCGGTGATCGAGCCGTTCGGGCTGAGCCGCCCCTTGGCCACGGCCACGCGGTGTTCACCGTCGCGGTGGACGAGGGTCCAGGGCAGGTAGCGGAACAGCGCGTCGCGGGGCTCGGTCCAGGATTCGAGCTTGAGCTCACCCTTGACACCGAAAGCGCCAACCACCCTGCCCAACAGGATGCGGCGCTCGGGGTTCATGCAGGGCTCCGGTAAGCCGCCCTTGTGGGGCGGTCTGGGGAATCAGGCGGCGATCTTGGCCGCTTCCTTGACCAGCAAGGCGACCTTGTCGGACAACTGCGCGCCGTGCGACACCCAGTGCTTGACGCGGTCGGCGTCGACTTCGACGCGCTTCTCGGCGCCACGGGCGACCGGATTGTAAAAGCCGACGCGCTCGATGTTGCGGCCATCGCGGGCGTTGCGGCTGTCGGTGACGACGATGTGGTAGAAGGGGGCCTTCTTGGCGCCGCCACGGGCCAGGCGAATCTTGACCATGGGTGTTGAGCTCTGTCGTTCTTGGGGTCATGCCTGCCCGGTCAGGGGCAGGGAATTGCGAAGTCTAGCCCGGACCGGTGGAAAAGGCAAAGCCCGAGGCGCTTGGGCCGCTCCGTCACGGCCAGCCCGTTTCAGCGGAGGAAGCCCCCGCCGCCTGCGCCCGGAAAACCGCCACGGCCGCCCATCATGCCCTGCATCCCGCGCAGCATGCCCTTCATGCCGCCGCGCGAGAGCTTGGACATCATCTTCTCCATCTGCTGCCACTGCTTGTAGACCTGGTTCACCTGCGCCGGGCTGGTGCCCGAGCCGCGGGCAATACGCGCCTTGCGCGAGCCGTTCAGCAGGTCGGGGTTGCGCCGCTCCTTCGGCGTCATCGAATTGATGATGGCGATCATCCGCGGCACTTCCTTGCCGGTGACCTGCGCCTTCACGGCATCGGGGATCTGGCCCATGCCGGGCAGCTTGTCCATCAGGCCGGAGAGGCCGCCCATGTTCTGCATCTGCAGCATCTGGTCGCGCAGGTCGTTGAGGTCGAAGCGCTTGCCCTTGGCGACCTTCTCGGCGAGCTTCTGCGCCTTGTCCTTGTCGACACTGCGCTCGACCTCCTCGACCAGCGAGAGCACATCGCCCATGTCGAGGATGCGGCTGGCGGCGCGTTCGGGATGGAAGGCGTCGAGGCCGTCGGGCTTCTCGCCGACACCGACGAACTTGATCGGCTTGCCGGTGATGTAGCGCACCGACAGCGCCGCGCCGCCGCGGGCATCGCCGTCGGTCTTGGTCAGCACGATGCCGGTCAGCGGCAGCGCCTCGGCGAAGGCCTTGGCGGTGTTGGCGGCGTCCTGGCCGGTCATCGCGTCGACCACGAACAGGGTCTCGATCGGATCGACCGCGCCGTGCAGGGCCTTGATCTCGGCCATCATTTCGGCGTCGATGGCCAGCCGGCCGGCCGTATCCACGATCAGGACATCAGCAACGTTCCGCTTCGCCGCATCGATGGCCGCACGCGCGATGTCGACCGGCTTCTGCCCGGCCTCGGACGGATGGAACAGCGCGCCGACCTGGCCGGCCAGCGTCTGCAACTGGGCGATGGCGGCCGGACGGTAGACGTCGCAGCTCACCACCATCACCTTCTTCTTGCGGCGCTCCTTCAGGTGCTTGGCGAGCTTCGCCACCGTCGTCGTCTTGCCGGCGCCCTGCAGGCCGGCCATCAGGATGACGGCGGGCGGCTGCTGGGCCAGCGAGAGCTCGGCACCCTGCCCGCCCATCACCAGCGTCATTTCATCCTTGACGACCTTGATCAGGGCCTGACCCGGCGTCAGCGAGGTCAGCACCTCCTGCCCGACGGCGCGCACCTTGATGCGCTCGATCAGGGCCTGCACCACCGGCAGCGCGACATCGGCCTCGAGCAGGGCGATACGCACCTCGCGCAGGCTCTCGCGGATGTTCTCCTCGGAGAGGCGGCCGCGGCCGCGCAGCCGCTGCAGGGTGCCGGAGAGGCGCTGGGTCAGGGATTCGAACATGGGGCGGGCGCGGGCAGCGGGCGGAAACGGCCGGGCGCGAAGTATAGCCGCAGCATCGCCGACGGCTCCGAGGCGCTCCGGTCGCCCTACCCGCCCTGCGCGGCTTCCGGCACCGTCTGCGCCGCCGGATCGTCCTCCGGCACCGTCTGCGCTGCTGGATCGTCCTCCGCCATGGCCTGCGGCCGGAACGCCTGCACGATCCGCCCGCCGTGCATGACCAGCACGCGGTCGGCCGAAGCAATGGTCTCGGGCCGGTGGGCGATGATCAGCTTGGTCAGCTTGAGCCGGCGCACGGCCTCGTTGACCAGGCGTTCGCGCTCGACATCGAGATGGCTGGTCGCCTCGTCGAGGAACAGCAGCTTGGGCCGGCGGTACAAAGCGCGGGCCAGGATCACCCGCTGCTTCTGCCCGCCGGACAGCACCGTGCCCATGTCGCCGATCAGGCTGTGGTAGCCCATCGGCATCGCCACGATCTCCTCGTGCACCGCCGCCAGCCGTGCTGCCGCCTCGACCCGCGCGAAGTTCAACTCCGGGTCGCCAAAAGCGATGTTCTCGGCCACCGAGCCGGCAAACAGCTGGTCGTCCTGCAACACCGCGCCGACGATGCCGCGATAATTGCGCAGGCCGAGCTGGTGGATCTCCTGGCCGCCGATGCGGATGCTGCCCGCAGTCGGCGGCAACAGGCCCAGCAGCAGCTTGACCAGGGTGGTCTTGCCGCAGCCGGAGGCCCCGACGATGGCCACCGCCTCGCCTTCCTCGACCGTGAAACTGCAATCCTGCAGCACCCAGGGTTCGCCCTCGGCGTAGCGGAAGGACAAGCCCTGCACCTCGATCCGGGTGCTGGCAGGCGGGGCCTGTTCGACCAGGGAGCCGGCGTCCGGCTCCGGCGGGGTCAGCACGATATCGGCCAGGCGCTCGCCGTGCAGGCGCAGCATGCGGAACTCGATCCACTTGTCGATCAAGGAGGCCACCCGCTGGGCGAACTGGTCCTTGTAGGCGAGGTAGGCGATCAGCATGCCGACCGAGAACACGTTCTGCATGGCGAGGCTGGCGCCGATCCAGATCACCGCGATCCGCTCGATGCCGAAAATCGTCTGGTTGGCGGTGGAAAAACCGAGGCCCAGCTTGGCCAGCTTGAGCTGCTGGTTGACGGTATCGACCATCAGGTTCTGGTAGGCCCCTTGGCGGTAGGCTTCTTGCCCGGCCACTTTGACGCTCTGCATGCCGCGCAGCGATTCCAGCAGATGGGTCTGCTGCTTGGCTTCGGCGATCAGCTCCTGCTCGGTGGTGGCGCGCAGGGGCCGGAAGGTCAGCGCCCGCAAAGCGAGGTACAACGCGACCGCCACCAGGGTGACCAGGGCCAGCCGCGGGCTGTAGAGCAGCATCATCGCCAGGGTGGCGATCGCCATCAGGCCATCGATCAAGGCCTCGATGAAACTGGTGGTCAGGGTCTGCTGGATCGCCTGCACCGCCCCCATGCGCGAGACCACATCGCCGAGATGGCGCTTCTCGAAGAACTCGAGCGGCAAGCGCAGCGCGTGAGCGAAGACATTGCCCAGCCATTGCAGACCCAGCCGGGTCGAGAGAAAGACCAGCGCCCAGCCGCGCAGCAGGCCGATGGCGACCTGCAGCAGCACGGCCAAGCCAAAGCCCAGGCCGAGCACGGTCAACAGATCGCGGTCGGCGGAGACCAGAACCTGGTCCACCACCCACTGCATGTAGAAGGGGGCCAGCAGCACGAACACCTGCAGGGCCACCGACAGCAGCAGGATCTGCGCCAAAGCGCGCCACAGCCCGCGCACCGGGCCGGTGAGCTGCGAGAGCCGGATCGCCGGCGGCGCGGGCTGCTTCTGGAACTCGGCCCCCGGCGTCAGTTCCAGCGCGACGCCGGTGAAGTGGCGGGAGACCTCGTCGAGGCCGAGTTTACGCTCACCAAAGGCCGGGTCGAGCACGGTGACGGAGCGCCGCCCGACCTTGGCCAGCACCACGAAGTGGTCGAGATTCCAGTGCAGGATGCAGGGCGTCTGCAAGCGGCCGAGGTGTTCCAGGTCCAGGCGCAATGCGCGGGTCTGGAAACCGAGCTGCTGGGCGATGCCCATCAGGCGGTTGAGCGAAGCGCCCTTGAGGGAAACCGAAAAACGGCGTCGAAACTCCGGCAGGTCGGTGCGATGGCCGTGGTGGTTGGCGATCATCGCCAAGGACGCCAGACCGCATTCGGCGGCCTGGGATTGCAGGATGGGTTTCACGCGGGATGGGGCATGGCGAACATGCGTTCACTTCACTTCTGCTCGTCACGCCCGGCCATGTGGCGCTGGATCCCCCGATAGGTGAATGCGGCGGCAAATGCCCCCACACCACCGAGCAGGCCAAGCATCAACACGTTGCCTTGGGCGAACAACGCGGCTAGGACAGCGGTGAGAGCACATACCAGCAACGCACATAGAAGGGGGGCTGCGTGCATCATCGTTCTGTAACTCCAAATTCCGGCGGCACCCTCCGGTCAGGAGGGTGCCAGATACCGATTCAGTTAGTAGCCAACGAGTAGCCTACGGCGATGGCGACACCGAGTGTAAATCCAGCAGCGGCACCCACCACGGTGCCAACACCAGGCACGACACTACCGATTGCCGCACCAGTCACCGTGGACGCCCACGCACCAGCGGCACCCATGACGATATCGCCGGCGGCAGTACCACCATCAACTTGGCTGATCTCCACCACACTCAACTCACGCATTTGGATTCTCCATCGTTCACCTGCCAATCGCAGGCGGTGCGAACCCTGTCACAGAACGCCCCCCCCCCTGCAAGCCCCTTGCCGATCGCTCATTCAGCCCTGCTTCAGACGACCCGTGATCGTGTGCAGCGGCTCCAAGACCCACTCCCACAGCCGGCGCCGCTCCCCGAGGATATCGGCCTCCAGCGTCATGCCGGGCTTCAAGGCCTCGTCCTGGCCAAAGGCCCGCACCGTCTGCCGCTCCAGGGCAACGACGATGCGGTAGTACGGCCCGCTGGCCGGTGCCTTGCCGAGCAGGGCCGCGAGTTCGCCCGTACCCAAGGCGCTGCGTGAAATGCGCTCCACCCGCCCCCGATGGTGGCCGAAGCGCTGGAACGGAAAAGCCTGGTAGCGCAGCAGCACGGCATCGCCGGGGCTGATGAAGCCGATCGCCCGGCTCGGCACCAGCAGATGCGCTTCCAGGCGGCTGGCCGCCGGCAGCAGGCTGAGCAGCGGCTGGCCGGCCTGCACCGTCTGGCCCGGCTGCCCGAGCCTTGTGGCCACGGCACCGGAGAGCGGGGCGCGGATCACCTTCTGCGCCCGCGCCGAGGTCTCCACCGATTCCTGCATCAAGCCCGCACGATCGCGCTGTTCCGCGGCATCGAGCGCGGCAAGACGCGCCGGCAACTCGCGCTCTGCCTGCTGCAACTGCGCCCACTGCCGGCGCAGGCCCAGCTGCTGCCGCTCCAGGGCCTGCACCAAACCCAGCTGCTCGAGTTCGGCCGCCTGCTGTTGCTGCAACTGCAACTCGGTGACGAACTGCCGGGCGCGCAGTTCCTGCAAGCGCTGCGTCGTCTGCTGCGCCAGACGGTGCTGGGCGCGGCGGGTGTCGAGTTCGGCGTCGATCTGGCGCAACTCGGACTGCACGGCGGCGATTTGCTCGGCAAGCCCCTGCTGCTGCGCCAGCAGCTGTTCGCGTTGCGAAGCAAAACCGCTGACCAGCCCTTCCTGGCGCTCGGCGAGGGCGGCTTGCAAGGCGGCGTGGGTATCGCCGCCCACCAAGGTCGCACGCGGCATCACCAGCACCGCCAGAACCTCACCGGCTTGCACGCGCTGGCCTTCCTCGACGCGGACCTCGGCCAGGGTGCCGGGCACCGGGGCGGTCACCGTCGCGATGCCCTGGTCCGGCAGCAACTGGCCGCCCACCCGGGTTCGCCGGGTGCAGTCGCCCAGGATCAGGAACAGCACGATCAGCAGTGCAGCGCCGACCGCAAAAGCGGTCAACAGCCACAGCGACAGCGGCTGGCCCAGCACGATCCCGCCCAGCCAGCGGTTCTGGCGGGCCTCGAGCACTTCCTGGCGGAACAGGGAATCGGTCATGGCGAACCCGAGCGCGAACGGCAAACGGCGCCGAGTCTAAACCAGCCCGCCCGCGTTCTCGGCCTTGGGGCCGCTGTGCAACACTTGCTGGATGACTCTGGTCTTGGCTCTCGCCCTGTTCGCCGCCCTCGCCTACGCCGCCGCCGGCAGCGGCCTGGCGCGGCGGGTGCTGGCGCAGGGCACGGCGCACGGCAGCGGACCCTGGCTGGTGCTGGGCGGGATCGGCGCCTCGGCGCATCTGGCGGCGCACATGCTGGCCACCGCCACCCGGGGCCTGCCGGATCTGCACTTCCTCTCGGCGTTGTCGCTGGTGGCTCTCGGCATGGCGGCACTCACCCTGGCCGGGGCCTGGCTGGAACGGCTGGAGGCCCTGGGCGTGCTGGTCTTCCCGATCGCCGCCGCCAGCCTGCTCGCTTACGCGCTGGCCGGCCAGCCCGGCCACAGCGGCGAGCCTCTGCCCTGGCCGATCAAGCTGCACGCCTGGGTTGCCCTGCTGGCCTACGCCGCGCTGGCGCTGGCCGCGCTGTTCGCGATCGGCCTGTGGGTGCAGGAACGCGCCCTGCGACGGCGGCGGATCACCCGGCTGGTGCGCGCCCTGCCGCCGCTGACCCAGACCGAGGCCCTGCTGTTCCGCATCCTGCTGGCCGGCTTCGCCCTGCTCACCTTGGCGCTGGCGATCGGGCTGGTGTTCGTCGAGAACCTGTTCGCTCAGCACCTCGCCCACAAGGCGGTGCTCTCGCTGCTGAGCTGGGCGGTGCTGGCCGCTTTGCTGTTCGGCCACTGGCGCTGGGGATGGCGCGGGGCGAAGGCCGCGCGCTGGACGCTGGCGGCGATGCTGCTGCTGGGCCTCGCCTTTTTCGGCAGCCGTTTCGTCTACGAGTTCCTGCTCGGCGCCTGAAGCCGACGGCCTTCAGTGGGCCGCCTGCTCCAGTGCTTCGGCGAGCCGCTCGACCCCGATCACCTCGAGCTCGCCAACCCGGCTGGACTTCGGTGCGTTGGCCTTGGGCACGATGGCCCGCTTGAAACCGTGGCTGGCGGCTTCCTTCAGGCGCTCCTCGCCGTTCGGCACCGGCCGAAGTTCGCCGGAAAGCCCGACCTCGCCGAAGGCGATGGTCTTGTCGGCCAGCGGCCGGTCACGCAGCGAGCTGAGCACGGCCAGCAGCACCGGCAGGTCGGCGGCGGTCTCCTGCACGCGGATGCCGCCGACCACGTTGACGAACACGTCCTGATCGAACACACCGACACCGCCGTGGCGATGCAGCACGGCCAACAGCATGGCCAGCCGGTTCTGTTCGAGGCCCAGCGCAACCCGCCGCGGGTTGGCCAGTGGGGACTGATCGACGAGGGCCTGCACCTCGACCAGCAGCGGCCGTGTGCCCTCGCGGGTCACCATCACCGCGCTGCCGGGCTGCGGCGAACGCGAGCCGGAGAGAAAAATGGCGGACGGGTTCGATACTTCGCGCAGGCCCTTGTCGCCCATCGCGAAAACGCCCAGCTCGTTCACCGCACCAAAGCGGTTCTTGAAGGCGCGCAGCACGCGGAAACGGCTGCCAGCCTCGCCCTCGAAATACAGCACGGCATCGACCATGTGCTCGAGCACGCGCGGCCCGGCGATTCCACCCTCCTTGGTGACGTGGCCGACCAGAAACACCGCGGTGCCGGTCTCCTTGGCGAAGCGCACCAGCTTGGCGGCACTCTCGCGCACCTGGCTCACCGAACCCGGGGCCGCGGTGAGCAGTTCCGACCACAGGGTCTGGATCGAATCGGCCACCATCAGCCGCGGCCGCGCCTGTGCGGCCTGCGCCAGGATGCGCTCGACACAGGTCTCGGCCAGTGCGCTGACGCCCTCGATCGGCAGACCGAGGCGCTGCGCACGCCCCGCCACCTGCGACAGCGACTCCTCGCCAGTGACGTACAGGCCTGGCACGCGCGCGGCCATCGCCGCGATGGCCTGCAGCAGCAGGGTGGATTTGCCGATGCCCGGATCGCCGCCGACCAGCACCACCGAGCCTTCGACCAGGCCGCCACCGAGCACGCGATCGAGTTCGCCGATGCCGGTGGAGACGCGCGACTCGGATTCATGTTTCACCGCCGACAGCGGCGTGATGCGCGGCTGCTCCGGCACACCGGCCCAGTTGGCGTGCCGTGACGCGCCTTTCGCCGCCGGCTCGACGACGATCTCGGCCAGGGTGTTCCAGGCCCCGCAGGCCTCGCACTGGCCCTGCCATTTCGGATGGCTGGCGCCGCAGTCGCTGCAGACGTGGGCGGTTCGCGCCTTCGGTTTTCCGCCTGTGACGGCCATGCGCCAGTGCCTCAGCCGGGCCGCACGCCGGGGCGGCCGGCCTCGACCACGAAACGCCGCTGGGTCTCGATGCGGCTCTCCTTGGCCTTGACCGTATCGACCACGCGGATCGACGCCCGCAGCTCGCGTGGGGTGAACTCGCAGGTGAGGTAGCCGCGCCGGCTCATGTCGGCGAAATGCACATGCGGGTTGTGGCGGGTGCGCGCCTCGTTGACCGCATGCACCGAACCCTGGGCGGTGATCGAGGTGCCGCAGAACTCGCTGGCGATGATCGGCGAGGCCGGATCACGGCGACGGTGGATGTCGGCCACCACGGTGGCGTGCAGGTCGCCACCCAGCACCACCGGGTTGGGCACGGCGTGCTTCTCGAGTGCCGCCAGCACCTGTTCGCGAGCCAGCGGGTAGCCGTCCCAGCCATCACTCCAGACCGATTCGCCGCCCTCGCGGGGCGTGGCGTAATGGGTCATCAGGGTCTGCTGGCCGAGGATGTTCCAGCGCCGGCCGGATTCGGCGAGGCGGGCTTCCAGCCAGGCCTCCTGCTCGCGTCCGAGCAGGGTGCGCGAGGGATCGAGCAGTTCCGGGCAGGCCCCGAGCATCACATCGGTCGAACCGCCGCGCTTGTGCGGGTCCGGGCAGGCCTGCGGCGAACGGTACTGGCGGTTGTCGAGCATGCAGATACGGGCCAGCCGACCGAAATCGGTGTGGCTGAAAAGCCGCAGGCTGGCACCCTTGGCCCACATCGCGCGCGGCAGGGGCATGTGCTCGAAATAGGCCTGGTAGGCCGCCGCGCGCCGGACCAGAAAGCCCGGATCGAGGTGTTCGGACTGGTCGCCCGCGTAATCGTTGTCGACCTCGTGATCGTCCCAGGTGAGCAGCCAGGGCACCGCGGCATGCATGCGCTGCAGGTCGGGATCGAGCCGGTACTGGGCGTGGCGGCTGCGGTACTCGGGCAGGGTCATCAGCAGCGAACCGACGTGCCGACGCACCAGATCGTCGCCCCAGCTGTTCTCGTAGAGGTAGTCGCCGACGAACAGCATGAGGTCGAGGTCTTCGGCGAGCAGGTGCCGGTAGCCGGTGAACCAGCCCTGCTCGTAGTGCTGGCAGGACGCCACCGCCAGCCGCAGGCGCTGCACATCGGCATCCGGCGCGTCGGCCGTGCGGGTGCGACCGACCGGCGAAACCGCATCACCGCTGCGGAAGCGGTACCAGTACCAGCGACCCGGATCGAGCCCGGTGGCGTCGGCATGCAGGCTGTGCGCGGTTTCCGGCACCGCCCGCACCCGCCCGGTGGCGACGATCCGGCCAAAACGCTCGTCGCTGGCAAGCTCCCAGGTCACATCGACGTTCTCCGGCTGCATGCCGCCGGCAGGCTCCAGCGGCGAAGGCGCCAGCCGGGTCCACAAGGCGACCCGGTCCGGGCGCGGGTAACCCGAGCCGACCCCGAGCGAGAAGGGGTAGGCCTTGAAGCGCACACGCGGCGGTGGCGGGGTCTGGGCCAGCGCGCCGGGGGCAACGAAAGCCGCCAGGGCCAGGGCGCTGGCGACGCGCAGGACCTGACGCCGGGACGCGCCGATGGCGTTCAGGCGGTTGGCGAGAAGGAGGGTCGATGGCTCGTCACGGCGCGTCATGGTCAGTCCTCCGGGTTGGGGCGGCTTGATTTACCATGTTCACGGCGGCAAACCGGTGACGGCAGGAAAACAAAAGCCCGCAACGGGCGACCGATGCGGGCTAGGGCTTTCATGGTGCCGGAGAAGGGACTCGAACCCCCGACCTACGCATTACGAATGCGCCGCTCTACCAACTGAGCTACACCGGCATCGGACGAATCGACGATTCTAGTCCGCGGGTCGGGCAGGGTCAACGCCGCCCGGGCCTTCGACCAGAGTGATGCGCAGGGCTTTCGGCAGGGCGAACACCACATCCTCGGGCTTGCCGGCCAGTTCGACCGGCTCAGCGCCGCCCAGATCGCGCAGCCGCACCAGCACGTCCTGGACCAGCCGTTCCGGTGCCGAAGCCCCGGCGGTCACACCGACGCACTGTTTGCCGTCCAGCCAGCGGGGTTCGATCTGCCCGGCGCCGTCGATCAGGTAGGCCTCGACGCCGTTCTTCTCGGCCAGTTCGCGCAGGCGGTTCGAGTTCGAGCTGCTTGGGCTGCCGACCACCAGGATCAGGTCGCAGCGCCTCGACAGTTCGCGCACGGCGTCCTGGCGGTTCTGGGTGGCGTAGCAGATGTCGTCGTGGCGCGGCCCCTGCAGGGCCGGGAAGCGGCGTTGCAGCACGGCGATGATGTCGCGGGTGTCATCCACCGAGAGCGTGGTCTGGGTGGTGAAGGCGACATGGTCGGGCTGGGCGATCTCGAGGGTCTCGGCCTGGGCGACGTCCTCGACCAGATGGATCGCGCCGCCACCGGCCTCCTTGCGCCACTGGCCCATGGTGCCCTCGACCTCGACGTGGCCGGCATGGCCGATCAGGATCACGTCGCGCCCGGCCCGGCAATGCCGGGCGACCTCGATGTGGACCTTGGTGACCAGCGGGCAGGTCGCGTCGAACACCTTGAAGCCGCGCTCGGTGGCTTCGTTGCGCACCGCCTGCGACACGCCGTGGGCGCTGAAAATCAGTGTGGCACCGGGCGGCACCTCGGCCAGGTCCTCGACGAAGACCGCACCGCGGGCACGCAGGTCCTCGACCACGTAGCGGTTGTGCACCACCTCGTGGCGGACATGGATGGGCGCTCCGAGCTGCTCCAGCGCGCGCTCGACGATCTCGATGGCGCGATCGACGCCGGCGCAGAAGCCGCGCGGGTTGGCGAGCAGGATGGCGAAACTCAAGCGTTCCTCCTCGGCAGCAGGCTCAGCACGACCAGACCCACCGCGCCGGTCACGATCGAGGCATCGGCGATGTTGAACACCGGCCAATGGAAATCGCGCCAATACCAGTGGATGAAATCGACGACGTAGCCGAAACGCAGGCGGTCGATCAGGTTGCCGATCGCACCGCCGATGATCAGCGCGAAAGGCAGCGCCTCGCGCCAGTGCCCGCGGGGCATCTGCCGCAGCAAGTGGACCAGCAGCAGGCTGATGCCGATGGCCAGGGCGCTGAAGAACCAGCGCTGCCAGCCCGAGGCCCCGGCGAGGAAGCTGAAGGCCGCGCCGTGGTTGTGGACCAGGGTCCAGTTCCAGAAGCCCTCGATCACCGGCACCGAGCGGCCGTAGTCGAGCACGGCGATGAAATACAGCTTGCTCGCCTGGTCGAGCAGGATCAGGACCAGGGACAGCCACAGCCAGACCAGGGCATTGGCGGACAGCAGCGGCGTGGTGCTGGTGGAATGGGCGTTGGGCGGGTTCACGGCGGGTGCTTGGAAAGGCTCAGAAGTGGCGGCGGTTTTCGCCGGCGCCGTCGACATTGTCGACGCAGCGCCCGCAGAGTTCGGGATGCTCGGCGTGCGCACCGACATCGGCGCGATGGTGCCAGCAGCGCACGCACTTGGGCGACGAGCTTGCCAGCGCCCGGATGAACGCCCCGGCGACGCCCTCGGCGGGCAGCGCGTCGACGGGCTTGGCGGCCAGCGGGTGCAGGCGCAGCCCGCTCACGATGAACAGGAAGCGCAGCTCGTCGGCGACGGGTGCCAGCGCGGCAAGCGTCGCATCGTCGAGGTACAGATCGACCTCGGCCTCGAGCGAGGCGCCGATGGCTCCGCCGGCGCGCATCGGCTCCAGCAGCTTGGCCACGGCTTCGCGGAGGGCCAGCGCGCGGGCGAAGCCCTCGCGCGACAGCACGCCGCCCTCGGGCAGCGGATCGAGATCCCCGCTCCAGGTGGTGAACAGCACATGCGCCTCGCGCGCGCCCGGCAGGTGCTGCCAGAGCTCGTCCGCGGTGAAGCTCAGGATCGGCGCGATCCAGCGCGTCAGCGCGTGGGCGATGCGGAACATCGCCGACTGCGCCGAGCGGCGGCCGCGGCTGTCCACCGGCATGGTGTAGAGCCGGTCCTTGGTGACATCGAGGTACAGCGCGCCAAGGTCGTTGGTGCAGTAGTTCTGCAGCGCGGCCACGACGGCGGCGAAGTCGTAGCGGGCATAGGCCGCCGTGATCTCGGCCTGCACATCAAAGGCGCGGGCCACTGCCTGCGCATCCAGCCAAAGCAATGCGCTGTTCGGCAGCAGGTGGGCGGCCGGATCGAAGCCGGCCAGATTGCCGAGCAGGAAGCGCGCGGTGTTGCGGATGCGCCGGTAGGCGTCGGCGGTGCGCTTCAGGATGTCGTCGGAAACCGACATCTCGTTGCGGTAGTCGGCACTGGCGATCCACAGGCGCAGCACATCGGCACCGAGCTGGTCGATGACCTTCTGCGGCTCGACCACATTGCCGAGCGACTTGCTCATCTTGCGGCCCTGCGCATCGACCGCGAAGCCATGGGTCAGCACCTGCCGGTAGGGGGCGGCGCCGTCGATCGCCACACCGGTGAGCAGCGAGCTCTGGAACCAGCCGCGGTGCTGGTCGGAGCCTTCGAGGTAGAGATCGGCCGGCTTGGCGAGCCCCTCGTCGGCGCGCGCGGCGAGCACGGCCTCGTGGGTCACCCCCGAATCGAACCAGACGTCGAGGATGTCGGTGACCTTCTCGTAGTCGCCGGCCTCGGCGCCGAGCAGTTCAGCCGCGTCGAGCGCGAACCACGCGTCCACCCCGCCCCGCTCGATCTTCGCGGCCACGGCGGCCATCAGCTCGGCCGTGCGCGGGTGGATCTCGCCGGTGAGGCGGTGCGTGAACAGCGCGATCGGCACGCCCCAGGTGCGCTGGCGCGAGATGCACCAGTCCGGGCGGCCGTCGACCATGGCGCTGATGCGCGCCTCGCCCCAGTCGGGGAACCAGGCCACGCCCTTGATGGCGGCCAGCGCGTCGGCGCGCAGGTTTGCCTGCGTCATCGAGATGAACCACTGCGGCGTCGCGCGGAAGGCCACCGGCGTCTTGTGACGCCAGCAGTGCGGGTAGCTGTGCTGCAGCTTGCCCGAGGACAGCAGCACGCCGCGCGCGGCGAGTGCGGCGACGATGACGTCGTTGGCCTTCCACAGATGCGTCCCGGCGATCGCGACCTCGCCCTCGGGCGTGGCGATCGGTGGCGTGCCCGGCAGGTACAGGCCCTTGCCGTCGACCGGGTTGATCTGGGCGGCGCTGTAGTGGTCGGTGAGCCCGTAGCGCTTGCCGACCGCGAAGTCCTCCTGACCGTGGCCGGGTGCCGTGTGCACCGCGCCGGTGCCCTCGTCGGCGGTGACGTGCTCGCCGAGGATCAGCGGGATCTCGCGGTCGTAGAACGGATGCGCGAGTTTGATGCCCTCGAGCGCACGGCCTTCGGTGCGACCGAGCACCTTGGCTTCGGCGACGCCGAAGCGCGCCAGCGCCTTCTCGACCAGCGCCTCGGCCAGCACCAGCAGCAGGCGCTTCCCATCGCGCGCCGGGCCTTCGACCAGCGCGTAGCCGAGCTCCGGCCCCAGCGTGACCGCCAGCGAGGCCGGCAGGGTCCACGGCGTGGTCGTCCAGATCGGCACGGCGACGATCGCGTCCTCGTCAAAGCTGACGCCGAACTTCGCCGCCAGCGCCCTCGGGTCCTTCGCGTCGTAGGCGACATCGACCATCGGCGAAGTCTTGTCGGCGTACTCGATCTCGGCTTCGGCCAGGGCCGAACCGCAATCGAAGCACCAGTGCACCGGCTTGGCGCCGCGCAGCAGATGGCCGCGCTCGACGATCTTCGCCAGCGCGCGGACCATGTCGGCCTCGAAGCGGAAATCCATCGTGCGGTAGGGATGGCCCCAATCGCCCAGCACGCCGAGGCGTTGGAAATCGCGCGACTGGCCGGCGATCTGCTCGGCGGCGTATTCGCGGCAACGCTGGCGGAAGGTGGCGGCGTCGAGCTTGTCGCCGACCTTGCCGAACGTCTTCTCGACGGCGAGTTCGATCGGCAGGCCGTGGCAGTCCCAGCCCGGCACGTAGGGCGCATCGAAGCCGGAGAGCAGCTTCGACTTGACGACGATGTCCTTCAGCACCTTGTTGACGGCGTGGCCGATGTGGATGTTGCCGTTGGCGTAGGGCGGGCCGTCGTGCAACACGAAGCGTGGCCGGCCGGCAGCGCGGGCACGCACCTGCTCGTAGAGGCGGCCGTCCTGCCAGCGCTGCAGCATGGCCGGCTCGCGCTTGGGCAGATCGCCGCGCATCGGAAAGGCCGTGTCCGGCAGCGAGAGGGTGCTCTTGTAGTCGATGCTCACGGCGAGGCGTTGGCTGGGTCGGTGTCGGGGAGGGGCGGCGCGCTCAAGGGCGCAGCGCTTCGGTCGGGAGAAAGTGTTCGATCGGGCCGGCGGTCAGGATCGCGCGCGCCTCGGCGGCATCGCGGTCCATCTGCACGATCAGGGCGGGCAGATCATCGAACCTGATTTCATCCCTGAGTTTGGCGACGAACTCGACCTCGATACGACGGCCATAAAGATCGCCGGCGAAGTCGAAAACATGCACCTCCAGCCACGGCGCCTTGCCCTGCACCGTGGGTCGGGTGCCGAGGCTCGACACGCTGGGCATGGGTTGCGCACCGATGCCGTGCACCCGGGTCGCGAAGATGCCCTGCAGGGGCGGGCGCTTGCCGCCGAAACGCAGGTTGGCGGTCGGGTAGCCCAGGGTCCGGCCAAGCTGCTGGCCGCGCCCCACCTTTCCGGCGATGGTGTAAGGCCGCCCCAGCAGCGCGGCGGCACGCTCGAAATCGGCAGCCGCCAGTGCGGCGCGCACGGCCGTGCTCGACACCCGCTCGCCGGCTTCCGCCACAAGCGGCAGGGCCTGCGTGATGAAGCCGAGTTCATGGCCCATGCGCTGGAGCAGGGCGAGATCGCCGCCACGGCGATGGCCGAAGCGGAAATCCGGCCCGACCCAGACTTCACGGGCCTGCAGTTTCGCCACCAGCACCCTGCGGACGAAAACCTCGGCCGGCATCGCCACCATTGCCGCGTTGAAACGCAAAAAACCAATCACATCGACGCCGAGCTCGCGAAGGCCGGCGAGCTTGGCCGCCGGCAGGCTGAGCCGGGGCGGGGGCTCCGCGGCCATGAAGAACTCGCGCGGCAGCGGCTCGAAGCTCAGGCCAACGAGCGGCAGGCCGCGCTCGCGGGCACGGGCGCGGGCGCGGCCGATCAGCGCCTGATGACCCCGATGCAGGCCGTCGAAAGCTCCGATGCAGACCACGCTGCCGGCGGGGGTGGGCGATCGGCCCCCGATGTCGCGGAACAGCAGGCTCATAAGACCGCCGAGTATAGCCGGCCACCGCCCGGGCCGGCCGCGCGGGGCTGCGCTTTCAATGCGCCCAGACCCGGCGCGGACGGACCCCGGCCAGCAACAGGCCGGCGGCATAGGCCAGGGCTCCGGCGGCGACCGCGGCCAGCAGCCAAGCGACCCGCTGCAGGGCCGGCAACTCGCCGAAGTCGCCAACGTGCTGGCGCAGGGCCAGCACCGCCAAGCCCATCAGCACGAGACCCAGACCGATCTGCAGCAGAAAGCGCCCCCAACCGGACTGCGGCTGGACGATGCCGTCGCGGCGCAGCCAGCGCCAGAGCAGCACGGCATTGGCGATGCCGGCCAGCGCCGTGGCCAGGGCGATGCCGACGTGGGCTCCGGGCACCCCGAACCACCAGAGCGGCGTGGTCAGAAGCACCATCAGGCCGATGTTGATGAAGACCGTGGCGATCGCCGCCCGCATCGGCGTGACGGTGTCCTGGCGCGCGAAATAGGCCGGCAGCAGCACCTTGGAGAGCATGAAGGCCGGCACCGCAAGGCTGGTCGCCGACAGGGCCCAGGCCGCCATCTGGGCATCGTGCGCGGTGAACCGACCGTGCTGGAACAGCGTGGCGGTGAGCGGCCCGGCCAGCAGCAGCAGGCCGAGGCCGGCCGGCAGGCCGACCAGAGCCACCATCCGCAGGCCCCAGTCGATCGCCCGGGCGTAGCCGGCCTGGTCACCCTCGACGAAACGCGCCGAGAGATGCGGCAGGATCACCGTACCGATCGCCACGCCGAACAGGCCGAGCGGAAACTCGCTCAGGCGGTCGGCGGTGTAGAGCCAGGTCTGGCTGCCGGTCACCAGCAGGGAGGCGAACACGGTGCCGACCAGCAGGTTGAGCTGGGCCACCGAGGAGGAGAACAGGGTCGGCAGCATCAGGGTGCCAACCCGGCGCACCGCCGGGTGCCGGAAGTCGAGGCGCAGCCGCGGGCGCAGCCCGAGCCGCCCCAGCGCCGGCCAGAGCAGCAGGAACTGCAGCACGCCGGCCAGCAGCACGCCCCAGGCCAGGGCCATCGGCGGCACCTCGAACAACGGCGCCAGGGCCAGCATGGCGGCGATCATCGCCAGGTTGTGCAGCACCGGCGTCAGCGCGGCCAGGCCGAAGCGGCCGTGGCTGTTCAGGATGGCGCCGGCCAAGGCGGTCATGGCGATGAACGCGAGGTAGGGGAAGGTGATCCGCAGCATCGCCGCGATGCGCTCGATCTGCGCCGGATCGTCCAGCGCGCCCGGGGCGAACAGCGCCGCCACCCACGGTGCCGCCAGCATGCCGAGACCGGCCACCAGCAGCACCACGGCGCAGAGCGCGCCGGCGACGTGGTCGCGGAACGCGCGCAGGACGGCCTCGTCGCCCTGGTCGCGGGCGGCGGCGTAGGCCGGCACGAAGGCCGAGGCGAACGAACCCTCGGCGAAGATCCGCCGCAGGTAGTTGGGGATGCGGTAGGCGATAACGAAGGCGTCCATCGCCGCCGAGGCACCGAACAGGCTGGCCTGCAGGATGTCGCGGACGAAACCGGCGAGGCGCGAAAGCAGGGTCATGCCGCCGAACACGGCACTGGAACCCAGCAGGCCCCTCTTCACGCGGGCATCCTGAACACCGGCCGGCGCGGCCTGCTTTGTTCTTGACGCGACAAGGCTTTTCCCCAATACTCGGCGGTCTTTCGTCCCGCATCTTATCCGTTTTCCAGGAGCCGTCCGTGGCCAACATCAAGTCCGCCAAGAAGCGCGCCAAGCAGGCCGCCGTCCGCAATGCCCGCAACTCGGCGCAACGTTCGATGCTGCGCACGGCCGTCAAGAAGGTCGTCAAGGCCATCGGTGCCCGCGACGTCGCCGCCGCCGAGGCCGCCTTCGCCGTCGCCCAGCCCATTCTCGACCGCTACGCCTCGCGTGGCCTGATCCACAAGAACAAGGCCGCCCGCCACAAGGCCCGCCTGAACGGCCACATCAAGGCCCTGAAGGCCGCCTGAGGACCGCCCCGGCGCGCGGGGCTTGACAGCACTGGCACACTGGCGGAGACCTCGTCCCGCCCGGAGCCACCGATGCCTCTGCTCGCCCATCACGTCCCCCGACCGGCGCAGACGCCGGCGGGCACCACCCTCGTCATCGATCGCCCCGACGACTGGCACCTGCACCTGCGCGACGGCGAGGAACTGAAAGCCGTACTGCCGCACACGGCGGCGCAGTTCCACCGCGCCATCATCATGCCGAACCTGAAGCCGCCGGTGACCACCACGGCGCTGGCGCTGGCCTACCGCAAGCGCATCCTCGAAGCCCGTCCCGCCGGCTCGGACTTCGATCCGCTGATGACGCTCTACCTCACCGACAACACGCCCGCCGACGAGATCCACCGCGCCAAGGCGAGCGGCGTCGTGCACGCGGTGAAGCTCTACCCGGCCGGTGCCACCACGAATTCCGATTCCGGCGTCACCGACCTCAAGCACACCTACAAGGCGCTGGAGGCGATGCAGGAGGCCGGCATGGTGCTCGCCATCCACGGCGAGGTGACCGACCGCGACATCGACGTGTTCGACCGCGAGAAGGTTTTCATCGACGAGAAGCTGATCCCGCTGCGTCGCGACTTCCCGGCGCTGCGGGTGGTGTTCGAGCACATCACCACGAAGGACGCCGCCGATTACGTCGCCACGGCAGAGGGCGAGATCGCCGCCACCATCACCGCCCACCACCTGCTCTACAACCGCAATGCCCTTTTCCAGGGCGGCATCCGGCCGCACTACTACTGCCTGCCGGTGCTGAAACGCGAACTGCACCGGCAGTCCCTGCTGGAGGCGGCGACCAGCGGCAAGCCGCGCTATTTCCTCGGCACCGACTCGGCACCGCACGCCATGGGCGACAAGGAATCCGACTGCGGCTGCGCCGGCTGCTACACCGCGCTGCACGCGCTCGAACTCTATGCCACCGCCTTCGAGGCGGTCGGACGGCTCGATCGGCTGGAGGGTTTCGCCAGCCACTTCGGTCCCGATTTCTACCGCCTGCCGCGCAATGCCGGCAAGGTGCGCCTGCACCGGCAGGACTGGTCGATCCCGACCGCCCTGCCCTACGGCGACCGGATCGTGGTGCCGCTGGCCCACGGCGAGACGCTGGGCTGGCGCTTCGAGGCCTCGCTTCAAACGAATGACGCGAGCCGGTAACGCCAACAGGGCAGCGTGATCGACGCGCCGGTGGCATTGGCGCGCTCTCCCCCCAACCCGACGAGGCCATCCCATGAGCCACACCCTGTTCCTGCGCATCGCCGCAAGCGGTTTCGCCGCCCTGCTGCTGCTCGCCCCCTCCCTCGGCCACAGCGCCAGCTTCACCGGCCGCGTGGCCTCGGTTTCGGACGGCGACACCATCACCCTGGAGCGCTCCCTGCCCGCCCCACTCAGCACCCGCGAAGTCCGTCTGCTCAGCATCGATGCGCCCGAGACTTTCTTCGTCGACGGCGTTCCGGCTGGTGACCAGGTGGTGCATGGCCGCGTCTCGCGTGACGCGCTGCGCAGCCTGCTGCCGCGCGGCACCCAGGTCACCATCGTCACCGACCGCATCCAGACCGACGCATTCGGCCGGGTACTGGCCCATGTCTACCGTGGCAGCTTGAACCTCAACGCCGAGATGCTGCGCCGCGGCCATGCCGTCACCTACGTGCGCTGGCCCAACAGCTATGGCCGCTTCACCGCGCATCGGGCCGCCCTGCAGGAAGCGCGGCTGGGCGGTCGCGGCATGTGGAACCCGAGCAATCCGATCGACGAATTGCCTTTCGAGTACCGGCTGCGCGTCAACGAGCGCACCAACACCCGTTATTTCGGTGATTTCTCGACCAAGACCTTCGTGCGCCCGGCCGACTACCGGCGGATCCCGATCGAACAGCGGCTCTCGTTCGCATCGGCCGCAGAAGCGAGTGCCGCCGGCTACCGCCTGCAATTCTGAACTTGCCGGGCTAGACCAGCATCGCCTCGCCCGGACGGGCGAGGCTGGTGAGCACCCCACGCTGCTGGAGCTGTTCGGCGAGGATCTGCCGCGGCCGGTCCTCGCCGTGCACCAGCACCACCCGCGGCCGGCCGCCGATGCCGGCCTGCCATTCGATCAGGGCCGGCTGATCGGCGTGCGCCGACAAGCCACCGACCGTGTGGCGCTGGGCGCGGACCTGCACCTCATGGCCCAGCACACGCACCCAGGCGGCACCATCGACCAGCCGGCGGCCGAGCGTGCCCTGGGCCTGGTAGCCGACGAACAGCAGGTGGTTGTTCTCGAAAGGCAAATGGTGGCGCAGGTGGTGGCGGATGCGGCCGCCGGTGCACATGCCCGAACCGGCGATGATGATGGCGCCGCCGCGGATCTGGTTGATCGCCATCGATTGCGCCGGATCGACGGTGAGGTGCAGGTTTTTCATGCGGAAGGGGTGCGGGCGACCGGCCCAGACCCGCCTTGCGTCCTCATCGAACAGACGGGTGTGGCGGTCGTAGACCTCGATCACGCGGGTTGCCATCGGGCTGTCGAGGAAGATGCGCCAGCGTCCGAGGCCCCAGTCCTCGTAGTGGCGGGCGAACCAGTACAGCAGTTCCTGGCTGCGGCCGACGGCGAAGGCCGGGATCAGCACGTTGCCGCCCTGCGCCCAGGCCGTGTGGAAGATCCGGCCGAGTTCCTCGATGGTGGCGGCGCGCTCGCGGTGGGCGCGGTCGCCGTAGGTGCTCTCCAGCAGCACGAGATCGGCCTTGGGCGGCACCACGGCATCGCGCAGGATCGGCGTGCCCTTCGGGCCGAGGTCGCCGGAGTAAATGAGCGTGCGCGGCTCGGGGCCGCTGGCGTCGACCAGTTCGACGCTGGCCGAACCGAGGATATGGCCGGCGTCGCGCAGGGTCAGCACGAGGCCGGGGAACAGCTCCAGGGGCTCCTCGTACTCGATGCCGCGCACCAGCCGCAGCACCTCCTGCACATCGGCCTGAGTGTAGAGCGGCTCCAGTTCGTCGGCATCGAAGCTGCGGCCCTCGGCGCGGCGGCGGCGGGCGCGCTCGGCATCACCCTCGGCGATCCGCGCGGCGTCCTCCAGCATCACCCGCAGCAGGTCGGCGGTGGCACGCTGCGCCCAGATCGGGCCGTCGAAGCCCTGCTGCACCAGCAGCGGCAAGCGGCCGCAGTGGTCGAGGTGGGCGTGGCTCATCACCACGCCGTCGATCTTGGCCGGGTCGAAGTCGAAGGGGTCGCGGTTGCGGCGCTCGTCCTCGCGGCTGCCCTGGATCAGCCCGCAGTCGAGCAGCAGCCGGCGACCGGCGGCCTCGACCTCGTGGCAGGAGCCGGTGACTTCGCCGGCGGCACCATGGAAACGGATCTTCATGGCCACCTCAGCGCGCTGCCGCTTCGAGTTCGGCCAGCACCCGCGGTGCCGGGAAGGCCTGCTCCATCACCCAGAGCATGTAGCGTGAATCGACCGCGATCATCCGCGTCATCGCCGGATCGAAGATCCAGTTCGAGCTGACCGACTCCCAGTTGCCGTCGAAGGCGAGGCCGACGAGGCGACCACGGGCATCGAGCACCGGCGAGCCGGAATTACCGCCGGTGATGTCGAGATCGGAGAGGAAATTGACCGGCACGCTGCCGAGTGCCGCGTCGGCATGACGGCCGTGACGACGCTCGCGGATGGCGTCGAGCTGGACCTGCGGCGCGTCGAAAGGCGTGACACCGGTGGCCTTGGCGGCCAGCCCCTCCAGCGTGGTGAACGGGGTGTAGGCCACGCCATCGCGCGGCACGTAGCCGGTCACTTGGCCGAAGGTCAGGCGCAGGCTGAGGTTGGCGTCCGGGTAGATGGCGCCGCCCTGGGCGCGGCGATGCGCCTGCACCGCCGCCAGGAAGGCCGGGCGGTCGCGCAGGTTCTCGCCGGCGCGGCCGCGGGCCGCGTCCTCGATGGCCTGCCAGGTCGGGAACAGCGCGACCACCAGCTGCAGCAAGGGGTCGGGGTGGGCTTCCAGTTCGGCGGCGGTGCGATCGAGCAGGGCAAGCCGGGCCTCGACGGGCTCCAGCGTGGTGCCGGCATAGAGACCGGCGAGGCCGGCACGGATGGCTTCCGGGCTGCCGTCGCCGACCAGCGCATCGAGCGCCGGCACCCGCTGTGCCGCCGGCAGGCGGACGTACTCGCCCAGCCAGTAGGCCAGCAGTTCGATCTCCATGCCGCGCACGTAACGGCGCTCGAGCTGGCGTTGCGCGCCTTCGATGGCGACACGGTCGCGCTGCTGGAATCCGGGGGCGCGCTCGAGATCGGGCTTGGCCGATTCGCGGGTCAGCCGGTAGGCCTGGCGCAGGCTGGCGAGCAGGCCGGTGCCGCCGATCTGGTTGAACACGAGGTCGCGTTCGCGCAGGGCACGCGCCGCGAGCGTCATCGCCACCAGGCGCTGGTGTGCGGCCAGCGCCTCGCGGCGGGCGGCGGCATCGAGACCGCTGGCCCCCGGCGCGCCGGCGCGGAGCCAATCGAGCACGGCGCGCTCACCCTCGCGCTTGCGCACGGCGGCATCGATCCGGGCGAAACCGGTGAGCTGGCCCTCCCAGTTCTTCATGGCGTTCTGCCAGTTGCGCACGGTGGCGGCGTAGCGCACCGCGATCTCCGGATCGGCCGCACTGGCGCGCTCGACCAGGGCGACGGTCTGGCGCAGATGGCGGCCGACCACCGGGAACTGCCAGTCGGCGACGTTGCGGAACTCCTCGTACAGGGCGTAGCGGTTGGTCTGGCCGGGGAAGCCCGCGACCATCACGAAATCACCGGCTTCGAGCGGGGTTTCGGCGAAGCGCAGCCAGTGTCGTGGCTGGAAGGGCACGTTCTCCGGCGCGTAGGGCGCCGGCCGGCCGTCGGGACCGACGTAGGCGCGGTAGAAGGTGAAATCGCCGGTGTGGCGCGGCCACATCCAGTTGTCGATCTCGCCACCGAAGTTGCCGATCGATGAAGGCGGCGCGTAGACCAGGCGCACGTCGCGGATCTCCAGTTGCCGGACCAAGCGAAAGGTCTGGCCGCCAAAGAAACTGAACAGCGTGCAGCGGTAGCCCGGCTCGCGTTCGCACTCGGCCACCAGCGCGCGCTGCACGTCCTCGAACGCCGCCTGCCGGGCCAGACCATCGGCAGCACCGCGCAGGGCCTGCCGCACCTCGGCCGTGACCTCGGTGATGCGGTCCATCACGAACACCCGTGCGTTCGGTCCGGCGGAGCGTTCCTCGGCCAGCGTTGCCGCGTTGAACCCGAGCGCCATCAGGTTGCGCTCGGGGGTGGAATTGAGCTGGATCGCGCCGTAGGCGCAATGGTGGTTGGTCGCCACCAGACCCTGCGGCGAGACGAAACTGGCGGTGCAGCCACCGAGCGCCACCACCGCACCGATCGGATCGCCGGTGAGCTCGGCCAATCGCTCCGGCGGCAGTTCGAGGCCGGCCGCGCGCAGCTCATCGGCGATCTCCGGCAACTGCTGCGGCACCCACATGCCCTCACCGGCGGCCAGCGGGGCAGCGAGCACGGAGGCGACCATCGCCAGTGCAAGAGGAAGTCGACGCATGAATGAAGCCCTCGGGGCGGCAAGCGGAACCCGCAGTCTAACCGCTGCCCGGCCGCAACCGGCATGCCGGAAGTCCCCCCTGCCGCGGCGCCGACCGGGGCCTCGTTATACTGCGTCGCAGCCGGGCCGGGCCGCCCGTGGAGCGCAGATCGATGGGGATGATGATGAAGGCGCTGGTCAAGCGCCACGCCGAAAAAGGCATCTGGATGGAGGAGGTGCCGGTCCCGCGGGCCGGGCCGAACGAGGTGCTGATCAAGCTGGAAAAAACCGCGATCTGCGGCACCGACCTGCACATCTACAAGTGGGACGAGTGGAGCCAGCGCACCATCACGCCGGGCCTCGTCATCGGTCACGAGTTCGTCGGCCGGATCGTCGAACTGGGCACCGGGGTGACCGGCTACAAGATCGGCGACCGCGTCTCGGCGGAGGGCCACATCGTCTGCGGCCATTGCCGCAACTGCCGTGCCGGCAAGCAGCACCTGTGCCCGAACACCGTGGGCATCGGCGTCAACCGCGATGGCGCCTTCGCCGAATACATCGCGATGCCGGCCGCCAACCTGTGGCCGATTCCCGATCCAATCCCCTCCGAACTGGCGGCCTTTTTCGACCCCTACGGCAATGCCGCGCACTGCGCGCTGGAGTTCGACGTGGTCGGCGAGGACGTGCTGATCACCGGCGCGGGCCCCATCGGCATTATCGCGGCCGGCCTCTGCAAGCACATCGGTGCGCGCAACGTGGTGGTCACCGACGTCAACGACTACCGGCTCAAGCTCGCCGCCGACATGGGGGCCACCCGTGTCGTCAACGTGGCCAAGCAGAGCATCAAGGATGTGATGGCCGACCTGCACATGGAGGGCTTCGACGTGGGCCTCGAGATGAGCGGCAACCCGCGCGCCTTCAACGACATGCTCGACTGCATGTACCACGGCGGCAAGATCGCCTTGCTCGGCATCCTGCCCAAGGGCACCGGCGTCGACTGGGACAAGATCATCTTCAAGGGGCTCACCGTGCAGGGCATCTACGGTCGGCGCATGTACGAGACCTGGTACAAGATGACGCAGATGGTGCTCACTGGTTTCCCGCTGCAGAAGGTGCTCACGCACCAGATCCACATCGACGACTTCCAGCGCGGCTTCGAGCTGATGGATGCTGGCACCTGCGGCAAGGTCGTCTGCAGCTGGAACTGACGTGAGCCCGGCCTCCAGCGTCCGCATCCACGTCGACCCCGATCCCGACGGTGGCAGGGCGCTGGCCATCCGCGAGATGCTGCGCGACTACAACGCCCGCTTCATCGGTCGCCCCGACTGGCTGCCGCTCGTCATCACCGCGCTGGACGGCGACGACGGCCTGGTCGGTGGGCTGGCCGGCGAATACGGGCTGGGCTGGCTGCACGTCACCATGCTGGCGGTGGCGCCGGAGCGGCGCCGCACCGGCATCGGCGCACGTCTGCTCGACCAGGCCGAACAGTGGGCGCGGCGGCAGGGTGCGCTCGGGGTCTACCTCGACACCATCGCGTTCCAGTCGCTGGCCTTCTACGAGGGGCTCGGTTATCGGCGGTTCGGCGAGCAGCTGGACAATCCACCCGGCTACACCCGCTACCACCTCGAAAAACGCTTCGACTGATGCTTTGTTCCGCTCGACCGGCGCTCGCCCTGCTGGGCGCCGCCCTGCTGGCCTCCGCCCAGGCCCAGGCCTTGCCCGCAAGCCATTGCCCCGGTGCCGATGCCCTCCCGGCCCAACAAATCGCGCCCGCTCGTCTGCTGGAAGGCGAGGGCTTCACGGTCGACCCCTGCGCACGCCTGGTTGGTCATCTCGGTCGGTTTCTGTTGCGGCCCGACAGCCCGGCCGATGGCAGCGCCGTGGTACCCCCGGTGCTGGAGGTCGAAAGCCTCGATCTGCTGGCCCAACGCGTCGCCGAAATGGCACTGCTCCGGCAACTGCGGGACATCGGCCGCGCCGAAGCCGCCGCCGAAGCCGCCTGGGCCTCGCTGCAACAGACCGGCAGCGCGGTCGGCCAGGTGGTAACGCGACCTGTGGAGAGCGTGATCGGAATGCCCGCCGGCGCGCTCCGCTTCCTTGGCCGGCAGGCCGGTGAACTGGGTCGACACGCCGCCAATGCCGGTGATCGCGCCAGTGCAGCCTTCAGCGCCGCGCCGCAGGGCAGCGGCCTGCAACTGCGCCCCGGTGCCGAGCCGCCCCCCGGCCCGGAAGCCACGCCCTGGTGGCAGGCCGGCGGCCATGTCGCCTTGCGCCACGGCCAGCGCTGGATCGGCTACAGCGCGGCCCGCCGCGATCTTGCGCAGCGGCTGGGCATCGACCCCTACTCCGGCAACGCTTGGCTCGACGCCGAAATGGACCGTCTGACCTGGGCCGCGCTGGCCGGCCGACGCGGGGTCGGCCTGGGCTTGGGCCAACTCGGCACGGCGGCAGGAAACACCCTCGCCGTCAGTGGCCGCGTGCACCGGATGGTCTGGGAGCAATCGCCGGAGGCCGTCACCGCTTGGAACCGCGAACGTCTGGGCCTGCTGCGCTGTGGGGCCGAGGCCCGCGATGCCTTCTTCGACAACGGCCGTTTCAGCCCGACCCTGCAGACCCGGCTGGTGGACGCCCTGCTGGCCCTCGCACCGCAACAGGGTTGCGAGCTGCCGCTGGAACTGGCCGCCCGGGTCGAGCGCGAGGTCGATGCGCGTTACCTGATCGACCAGCTGCACCTGCTGATGGCCCAGCAGCCGCGCTTTCCGCTGCGCTTCGAGGCGGCCGGCCCAGCCCTGGTGCTGCGCGATGGCGAGGATCGGCTGTGGCTGGCGCTGCCGGTGGACCGGCTGATCTGGACGCCCGAAACGGCCGCCTATTTCGAAGCATCGGCGTTTCCGGCAACGACCGGGCTGCACCTGATCGTCGGTCGCAACGCCAGCCCCGAGGCGCGCAGCGCTCTTTTGGCGCAAGGCTGGTCGATCATCGAGGAAGCGATCGGGCCGGCACGGATCCGGCTCGAGGAGGCCCCCGCTGCGCCCTTCTGAGTGCCGCGCCGGCCTTCAGTCGGCCTGCGACTGCGGGTCGGTCAGCGGCAGCGGCAGCGGCTCGTCGAGCTGGGCGCGCACCAGCCGGTAACCGTGCTGGTAGATGCCCTCCAGCCGCCACTCGCTATCGCCTTGCAGGCCCAGCCGCTTGCGCAGCCGGCTCACGTAGGTGTCGATGCTGCGGGTAGCCACGTTCGGGCCCACGCGCCAGACCTGCGCGAGCAGGGTCTCGCGCGACACCACCTTGCCGCGGCGCTGGAACAGAAACACCAGCAGATCAAACTCGCGGTCGGTGAGTTCGATCGGCTCGCCATGCAGGCTGAGCCGGCGGTGTTCGAGGTCGAAGCCGAAAGGCTCGGCGTCCTCGATGACCGCCGCGCCCTGAGACGGGGCGGACCGACGCAGGGCGGCAGCGATGCGCGCGGCCAGCTCAGCGGCACGCGCCGGTTTGACGATGTAGTCGTCGGCACCGGCCTGCAGGCCGGTCACGATGTCCTGCTCGCGATCGTTGCCGGTGAGAAAGATCACCGGCAGCGCGCTGTTGGTCTGGCGCAATTCGCGCAGCAGATCGAGGCCGGAAACCCCCGGCAGGTTCCAGTCGAGCAGCAGCAGGTCGATCGATTCCGGCCCCATCCGCCGGCGGAACTCCAGCTCGGTGGCGTAGTGCAGGCAATCCATGCCGGCGTTGCGGATGAGCGCGGCGATGACTTTCGCCTGCGTCGGGTCGTCCTCGACCAGCCCGATTTGAAGGGTGCGTGACATGGCTTCCTGAAAATCCGGCGGGAGAATCGGATGACCCAACATCGCCATTGGCGCAAGTGCTGTCAAGCACGGGAGCGCCGCATAATGCCGGCTTTCCGCCGCACCGGAGCCCCCATGGCCGCTACCCCCACCCCCGCCCTCGCCCGCTACGCGGCCGAACTGGCCGAACTCCGCGCCGCCGGCCTGTTCAAAGCCGAGCGCATCATCACCAGCCCGCAGTCGGCCGAGATCACCCTCGCCGATGGCCGCCGGGTGCTCAATTTCTGCGCCAACAACTACCTGGGTCTGGCTGACCATCCCGATGTGATCGCCAGCGCCAAGGCGGCCCTCGACAGCCACGGCTTCGGCATGGCCTCGGTGCGCTTCATCTGCGGCACCCAGGACCTGCACAAGCAGCTGGAAGCGAAGATCGCCGCCTTCTTCGGCACCGAGGACAGCATCCTCTACGCCGCCTGCTTCGACGCCAACGGCGGCCTGTTCGAGCCGCTGCTTTCCGAGCAGGACGCGATCATCTCCGACAGCCTCAACCACGCCTCGATCATCGACGGCGTGCGCCTGTGCAAGGCCAAGCGCTACCGCTACGCGAACTGCGACATGGCGGATCTCGAGAAGCAGCTGCAACAGGCCCGGGCTGACGGCGTGCGCGACATCCTGATCACCAGCGACGGCGTGTTCTCGATGGACGGTTTCATCGCCCCGCTCGATGCGATCACCGCGCTGGCCAACAAATACGGCGCGATGGTGCACATCGACGAATGCCATGCCACCGGCTTTCTCGGGGCCACCGGCCGCGGCAGCGCCGAGGTCAAGGGCGTGATGGACAGGATCGACATTTTCACGGGCACGCTGGGCAAGGCCATGGGCGGCGCCTTGGGCGGTTTCACCACGGGGCGCCGCGAGGTGATCGAACTGCTGCGCCAGCGCTCGCGGCCGTATCTGTTCAGTAACTCGTTGCCGCCGCACGTGGTGGCCGCCGGCATCACCGCCTTCGACATGCTGAGCCGGGCCGACGAGCTGCGCGAGCGGCTCGCCGCGAACACGGTGTATTTCCGCGCGGAGATGGCCAAGCTCGGTTTCGAGATCAAGCCCGGCGTGCACCCGATCTGCCCGGTGATGCTCCACGACGCGCCGTTGGCGCAGCGCTTCGCCGAGCGCCTGCTCGAGGAAGGCATCTACGCCATCGGCTTCTTTTTTCCGGTGGTGCCGAAGGGCCAGGCTCGCATCCGCACGCAGATGAGCGCGGCCCACACCCGCGAACAGCTCGACCGCGCCATCGCGGCCTTCGCCAAGGTCGGCCGCGAGCTGGGTGTGATCAAGGCATAAGGATCCAGGCCCGTCGCGCAGAGCGGCCACGGGCGATCAGGCGCGCAGGCCCTCCACTTCCTCGACGCTCAGATGCCGCCACTGGCCTTTCGGCAGCTCGCCCAGGGCCAGCGGCCCGATGGCGACACGGATCAGGCGCCGCACCGGATGCCCGGCGGCCTTGGCCAAGCGGCGGATCTGCCGGTTCTTGCCCTCGTCCAGCACCACCTCCAGCCAAGCGGTCTTGCCGCCGCTGCGCAGCAGGCGCACGGCCTTGGCCGACAGCCGCTCGCCGCCTTCCTCGAGCCCGGCGACCATCGCCGCCAGCGTCGCCGCGCCGGGCACACCCTCGACCTGGACGTGGTAGGTCTTGTCGGGTCCGCAGGTCGGATCGGTGATCGCCGCCGCCCAAGCCGGGTCGTTGCTGAACAGCAGCAGGCCTTCGCTGGCCTGATCCAGCCGGCCGACCGGTGCGACCCAGGGCAGCCCGGCACCGTCGAAGCACCGGTACACCGTGGCCCGTCCGCGCTCATCAGCAGCCGTCGTCACCCGCCCGCGCGGCTTGTTCAGGGCAAGGTAGACAGGGGTGGCCGCGCCCATCGGCCGGCCGTCGACGCTCACCTCGTCGACACCGACGCGCACGGGATGCTCGGGGTCGCGAACGACGCGACCGGCCACGCTCACCCGACCTTCGCGCACCCAGGCGGCGGCGAGGGTCCGCGAGGCCAGCCCGGCTTTCGAGAGCACGCGGGCAACGCCGTGTCGCTTGGGTCCGGTCATGCGGCAATCATCGGCAATCCGTTGCGGATTGGCTACGCTGGAGCTCCGTCCAAGAGCCCTTGCCATGTCCGAACACAGCGCCGCAGTCCACTGGTCACGCCAAGGCCGCGATTTCAGCTACGCGACCTACTCCCGCGACCACCAACTGCGTTTCGAGAACGGGCAATCGAGCCTCGCCTCGGCCGCCCCCGATTACCTTGGCAACCCCGAGGCACTGAACCCGGAGACCCTGCTGATCGGCGCGCTGGTCTCCTGCCACATGCTCACCTTCCTTGCCGTTTGCGCCAAGCGCGGCTTCGTTGTCGAGTCCTACGAGGACAGGGCTTCCGGCCTGCTCGGCAAGAACGCCGACGGCAAAATGGCGATCACCCGCATCACGCTGCGGCCCCGGGTGCTCTTTTCTGGCGACAAGCAACCCGATGCGGCGGAACTGGGCCGCCTGCACGAACGGGCACATGGCCATTGCTTCATCGCCCAGTCGGTCCGCGCCGAGGTCAGCGTCGAGCCGGCGTGAGGAGGATGGGCACCGATTCACCGCCCTCTCACCGGACCAGCACCTAGAGTTGCGCCATGGATTCAACGACCAAAGCCAAGCCTTGGCGTCGCACCCTCACCGCGCTGGTGCGCTGGTTCGACACCAGCGCCCCGGACGCCGTGCCGGAAGCCGAAGCCCGACAGATCGACTGTGAACCGCTCGCGGTTTCCTGGACACGGATTTGAGGGTAAATCACGCCGCCTGGACCACCGGCAGCGCTGCGGCGCGAAGGTCACGACGCACCTGTGCGGGTGATCGATGCTGGTGCTTCTCGACCATCCACGTGTCGTTGTACAGCCGCTGCCACTCGCGCAGCGCAAGTCGCAACTCCTCGATGGTGGCGAAGCTGCGCACCCACAGCAACTGCTCCTTGAGCGTGCGGATGATGCGCTCGGCGCAGCCGTTGCCTTCCGGTGCGCGCACGAACGAAGGGCTCGACGCGATGCCCAGGAAGGCGATTTCGCGCTGGAAGTCATGGGCCAGGTACTGGGTGCCGTTGTCGTGCCGCAGCTCGAGCCCCTGCGCGACCGCTTTGCGCAGGCCGCCATAGTGCTCACGCAGACCCTGCTTGACCGGCTCCAGCGCCTCCCAGCGTGTCGCCTTGCCCGAGGCATGCACGCCGATCAGCTCGCTGGTGCAGTGATCCACGCACACGAACACCGCAGCCTGACCTTCGTTCACCGTGACCGTGGTGGTGAAGTCCGTGCCCCACATCAGGTCCGGCGCCGCCGTGGTGATGGTGCCATCGTGCGCCCGAGGTCCGCGGTAGCCACCGCCGCGCTGGGGTGCCAGCAGACCGTGCTCGCGCATCACCCGCAGCACCCGCGGCTTGCCGCAGCGCGTGCCGGCATGCCGCAACTTCGCCCACACCTTGCGATGGCCTTCGCCGACAAACGGGCTCGCCGCCAGCACGCCCCGGATCGCATCCGCCAGTTCAGCGTCGCTCACCACGGTCTTGGGCCCCCGCTTCAGCGGCACCGGCCAATCCGGGCGCATCGCCGCAGTCTGTGCATACCACGTCGAGCGGGGCAGCTGCCACGCGCCACACACGCGCTGGATGCCATACCTGCGACCGGTTTCCGGCGAGGTTGCCCGGCTCACTTCGGCAACCTCGCTTCGTCCAAAGGGAGGCCCTCTTTCAACCTCCGGATCGCATCGCGCTGCAGTTCGCAACGCATTGTCATCTCGCCCAGGACCGTCTTCAGCTTGCCGATCTCCTCGTCGCGGGCATCGTCGCCGCGCTGCTTGAAGCCGACCAGGCCCGACGCAAGAAACGTCTCGCGCCACTGCGACAGCTTGCCCGCGCCGACCTTCAGCGAACGCGACAGCGTGTCCAGATCCTCACCCTGCAGCAAACGCAACACCGCATCACGCTTGGCCTTCGCAGACCAGCGACCGCGTTCCACCGACACCCCTGATTTGCTCGTCATTCCAGACACTCCTGTTGAGGTTATGAGACCTCAGTTCCGTGTCCAAAGAAACCGTGGAGCGGGAGAACTGGCTGCGTGCCCTGCCCTTCATCGGCCTGCACCTTGCTTGCCTCGGGGTGCTCTGGGTCGGGGTGTCGTGGTTCGCGGTGGCGGTGGCGGTGGCGCTTTACGCGCTGCGGATGTTCGCCATCACCGGCTTTTACCACCGCTACTTTTCGCACAAGGCTTTCCGCACCTCGCGGCCGGTGCAGTTCATCTTCGCCGTGCTGGGCGCCAGCAGCGTGCAGCGCGGCCCCCTGTGGTGGGCGGCCCACCACCGCCACCACCACCGCGCCAGCGACACGCCGGAGGATCCGCATTCGCCGAAGCAGCACGGTTTCTGGTACAGCCACATGGGCTGGTTCCTCACCCGTGGCGCTTTCCGCACCAACCTCGACGCGGTCAAGGACCTTGCCCGCTTCCCCGAGCTGCGCCTGCTCGACCGCTTCGACCTGCTGGTGCCGGTGCTTCTCGCGGCTGCTTTGTTTTTGCTCGGAAGTTGGCTGGAAACGGCGGCCCCCGCCCTCGAGACCAACGGCCCGCAGCTTCTGGTCTGGGGTTTCTTCGTTTCGACCGTGGTGCTGTTCCACGTCACGGTGACGATCAACTCCTTCGCCCACCGTTTCGGTACGCGGCGCTTCGCGACCCGCGATGATTCGCGCAACAACTGGTTCCTCGCCCTGCTCACTTTCGGCGAGGGCTGGCACAACAACCACCACCATTACCCGGGCTCGGCCCGGCAGGGTTTCCGCTGGTGGGAGTACGACGTCACCTACTACGGTCTGCGCCTGCTTGGCGCGCTGCGTCTGGTCTGGGACTTGAAGCCGGTGCCGGACGCCTTCCGCCAGCCGCCCACGGGCGCGACCTGAGCGATCTGTCGCAAGGAGCTCAAGCATGAGGATCGCTGTCATCGGCAGTGGTATTGCCGGACTTTCCGCCGCCTGGCGCCTGCAAAACGGGCACGAGGTGGTGTTGTTCGAGTCGGAAGCCCGGCTCGGTGGCCACACCCACACCCACGAGGTGATGCAGGCGGGCCAGCGTTACCGGGTGGACACCGGGTTCATCGTCCACAACACGCACAACTACCCGCTGCTCACAGCCCTGTTCGATGAACTCGGCGTTGCCTCGCGCAACACCACCATGAGCTTCGGCGTGCAGGTCGAATCGAGCGGCCTCGAATACAACGCGACCCGCCTCGACAGCCTGTTCTGCCAGCGCCGCAACCTGCTGTCGCCGTCTTTTCTGCGGATGGTGCGCGAGATCCTGCGCTTCTACCGCGAAGCCGGCGCGCTGTTGCAAGACCCCGGCCCCGGCCCTTCGCTGGGTGACTACCTGACGGCACAGCGCTACTCGGCCCTGTTCCGCGACGCCCACCTGATCCCGATGGCTTCGGCGTTGTGGTCCTCGCCATCGAAGCGCATTCTCGACTTCCCGGCCAAGCACCTCGTCCGCTTCATGGACCACCATCGCATGCTGCAGGTCGATGATCGGCCGCAATGGCGCACCGTGATCGGGGGCTCGTCGAGCTACATCGAAGCCATGCAGGCGCGCTGGCGGGTCGAACTGCGGCTGGCCTGCCCGGTGCAGCGCATCAGCCGCGACGAGACGGGTGTCTCCGTGAAGCATGTGGCCGGCGAGGACCGCTTCGACGCCATCGTCGTGGCGACCCACAGCGACCAGGCCCTGGCCCTGCTGGGCGATGCCGATGCCCTGGAACACGAGGTGCTGGGCGCCATCCCCTTCCAACGCAACGAGGTGGTGCTGCACACCGACCGTCGCCTCTTGCCTCGCAACCCCAAGGCCTGGGCAGCCTGGAACGCCTTCGTGCCGGCCGAATCGGGCGCCGAGTGCAGCGTGAGTTACTGCATGAACTTGCTGCAGGGGCTCGATGCGCCCGAACCCTTCGTGGTCACCCTGAACCGGACGGCCGCCATCGATCCGGCCAAGGTACTGGCACGGATGAACTACCAGCATCCGGTCTACACGCATGCCAGTGTCGCCGCCCAAAACCACCAGGCCGAACTGCAGGGTCGGCGGCGCAGTGCCTTCGCCGGTGCCTGGTGGGGCTTCGGTTTCCACGAGGACGGCATCCGCTCCGGCTTCGCGGCCGCCGATGGCCTCCTGGCCTCGCTCTCCGCCCGAACCGCGGCCTGAGCCGGGATGGCGCAAGCCCTCGCCAGTGCGATTTACGAAGGCCAGGTGCGCCACCGCCGGCATGCCCCGGCTGGTCATGCTTTCAGCCATCGGATCTTCCAGCCCCTGCTCGATCTCGGCGAGCTCGACCGCGTGTTCGCCGGGCGCTGGTTCTGGTCGGTGGGCCGGCGCAACCTGGCCGAATTCCGTCGCAGTGATTACTTCGGCGATCCCGCCCTGCCGCTCGACACCGCCGTGCGCCAGCGCGTCGAGGCCCAACTGGGTCGACCGGCCAGCGGGCCGATCCGCCTGCTCACTCACCTGCGCTATTTCGGCTACGTCCAGAACCCGGTCAGCTTCTACTACGGCTACCGCGTGGACGGCGAAACGCTGGACTGGATCCTCGCCGAGATCACCAACACGCCCTGGCGCGAACGCCACGCCTACCTGCTGCCGGTCGAAAACGCCGAACTTCGAGGCCGCGCCCTGCATTTCGGCTTTGACAAAGCCTTCCACGTCTCGCCCTTCCTGCCGATGGACCGGCGCTACCATTGGGCCTTCACCCCACCGGGCGAGGCCTTGCACATCCACATGGACGTGCTGGCCGGCACGGCCCGCGAATTCGACGCCACGCTCACGCTGAAACGGCGCCCGCTGCAGGGCAACACGTTGGCTTCATGCCTCGGGCGCTATCCCTTGATGACGGCACAAGTGCTCGCCGCCATCTACTGGAACGCCCTGCGGCTCGCCCTCAAGCGCGTGCCCTTCCATCCCCACCCCCACGCACGCCGCTGATCCCCATGCGCACCGCCACCGACGCCCTCGATACCAAACGACCGGCCACCGGCTCCCTCGACCGCTGGTGGCGTGCCCGCGTGCTTGCCGTGCTCTCCGACCTCCGCCATGGCCGGTTGGTGGTCGCCGACGCCTGCGGTGAGGTCCGTTTGGGCATCGATGACCCGCTGCCCGGCGCCCCCGACGTGCGACTGGTCATCGACGATCCCTCGGCCTACGCCCGCATCGCCACCGGCGGTTCGGTCGGTGCCGCCGAGTCCTACATGGACGGCGAATGGCACTGCGATGACCTTGTCGGCCTGATCCGGCTGCTGGTGCTCAACCGCGATCGGCTCGATGCCATGGACAGTGGCCTGGCGCGCTTCGCCGGCCTGCTGCTGCAGGGCGCCCATGCCCTGCGCCGCAACACCCGCCGCGGTGCCCGCAAGAACATCGCCGCCCATTACGATCTCGGCAATGCCCTGTTCCGCCTGTTCCTCTGCGATGAGCTGATGTATTCCTCGGCCATCTTCGCCACACCGGACGAAAGCCTGGAAACCGCCTCGCGCCGCAAGCTGGAGCGCATCGGCCGCAAGCTCGACCTCAAGCCCTCCGACCATCTCGTCGAGATCGGCACCGGCTGGGGCGGCATGGCCCTGTACGCCGCCCGTCGCTTCGGCTGCCGCGTCACCACCACCACCATTTCAAAAGAACAGCACGCCCTGGCCAGCGAGCGGATCGCCCGCGCTGGCCTCGCCGACCGCGTGACCGTGTTGATGGAGGACTACCGCGATCTCTCCGGCCGCTACGACAAGCTTGTCTCGATCGAGATGATCGAAGCCATCGGCCACCAGCACCTCGACACTTACCTCGCCCGCTGCGCCGACCTGCTCAAGCACGATGGCCTTGCGCTGGTGCAGGCCATCACCATCGAAGACCACCGCTACGAACGTGCTCTGCACGCGGTCGACTTCATCAAGCGCCACATTTTTCCGGGCAGCTTCATCCCCTGCATCAGCGCGATCACCGGCGCGATGGCCCGCAGCAGCGACCTGCGCCTCGTCTCGCAGGAGGATTTCGGCCCCAGCTACGCACTCACCCTGCGACATTGGCGACAACGTTTCATGGCTCGCTTGCCCGAGATCCGGGCGCTCGGCCATGACGAGCGATTCATCCGGCTATGGGAGTTCTACCTCGCCTATTGCGAAGGGGGGTTCCTTGAACGCTCGATCGGTGTCTCGCAGTTGCTGATGGCCCGCCCTGGCAATCGCCGGGACGCCTGGCTTCCGGCAGCCGAGGCGGTTTGATGCACGCCCGTTTTCGTTTGCTCAATTTTCTGGGCTTTCAACTTGTCTGGTTCGCCGCTGCCTGGGGCGCCGGCGAGGGTTTCACTTGGCTGGGCCCGCTGGCCTTGCTGGTTTTTGCCACCCTGCATCTGGCCACCAGTCCGGTGCCGGCGCGTGACCTGCGAATGCTGGCCATCGCCCTGCCGCTGGGTCTGTTCGTCGATTCTGCTTTCATCCTGGCCGGCTGGCTCGATTACGCCAGTCCCGGCCCGCTGGGCGGTCTGGCGCCGCCTTGGATCCTCGCCATGTGGCTGGGCTTCGCGCTCACCCTGCACCACTCCATGGCCTTCCTCGAGGGCCGCCCGCAGGCCGCCGCCCTGCTCGGCCTGATCGGCGGTCCGCTGGCCTACTGGGGCGCGGCACAGGGCTTTGGCGCGGTCGATCTGCTCGCCTCGCCTTGGCTGGTCTACACCGCGCTCGCCGTGGCCTGGGCCCTCGCCCTGCCGCTGATGTACCGTCTTGAATCCGGTTGGGCGCGCCGATTCGCGCCTGCGGGAGCACCGGCATGAGCTTGTGGATGATCGTGCTCTGGACCTGGCTGGGTGCCGCCATCGGCATGAGCCTGGTCTGGGCGGTGTCGATGCGCCTGCGCAATGCCGGTCTGGTCGATGTGGGCTGGGCCGGATTGATGGGTGCGGCCGCCCTGTTCGCCGGTTCGGTGGGCGCCGGCGATGCCCTGCCCCGAGTGCTGGTCGCTTTGTTCGGCGGCTTCTGGGGCGCACGGTTGTGCCTGCACCTGCTGCATCGCGTGCTGCGTGAGCCTGAGGACGGCCGCTACCAGGCCATGCGTGCCGCCATCGGCGATGGCGGTTGGCGCTGGTTCCTTTTCTTCCAGGCCCAAGCCTTGGTGGTGGCCCTGTTCACCATCCCGTTTGCCGCGGCCGCCGGTGCCGATACCGACGGCATCGAGGTCGGGATCCTTCTCGCCGTGGCCGTTTGGCTGCTGGCGATGGGCGGCGAGATGCTGGCCGACCGCCAGCTCGCGGTGTTCCGTGCCCATCCCGGCCACCGCGGCCGCACCTGCCGGGTCGGTCTGTGGGCCTGGTCGCGGCACCCCAACTACTTCTTCGAGTGGCTGCACTGGTTCGCTTACGTCCTGCTGGCCTGGAGCGGCCCCTACTTCCTGTGGAGCCTGCTCGGACCGGTGCTGATGCTGCTGTTCCTGTGGCGGGTCAGCGGCATTCCCTGGACCGAGGCGCAGGCCCTGCGCTCGCGCGGCGAGGATTACCGCCGCTATCAGCAGGAAGTCAGCGCTTTCTTCCCCTGGCCGCCGAAAACGGCGCGCCCCCCTCGGCATTGAGGACGCCATGGCACTCATCGAACTCTGCGAACGCGGTCTCATCCCCGACGCCCTCACCCGCTTCGGTATCCGCCGGCTCTGCGCCCAGCGCCTGCGCGAGGAACACGATGGCGACCTCGACCGCGCCGATCTGCGCTATCGCACCCTGCTTGCCGAATTGCGCAACAGCGCGATCGCCCTCGAAGTGGAGGCCGCCAACGCCCAGCACTACGAGGTGCCGACCCGTTTTTTCGAGCTCTGCCTGGGGCGCCGCCTCAAGTATTCGAGCGGCTACTACCCGCTCGGTACGGAAAGCCTGGACGAAGGCGAGGACGCCATGCTGGCGCTCTACGGTCAGCGCGCCGAACTGGCCGACGGCCAGCACATCCTCGAACTGGGTTGCGGCTGGGGCTCCCTCACGCTCTGGATGGCCGAGCACTACCCCGGCGCTCGCATCACCGGCGTGTCCAACTCGCGCACCCAGCGCGAGCACATCCTGGCCCAGGCCGCGGCGCGCGGACTGAACAACGTCGAGATCCTCACCGCCGACGTCAACCGGCTCGAACTGCCGGCGGCAAGCTTCGACCGCTGCGTGTCGATCGAGATGTTCGAGCACATGCGCAACTACCAGCGCCTGCTCGGCCACATCGCCGGCTGGCTGCGGCCCGGAGGCAAGCTGTTCGTCCACATCTTCTGCCACCGCAGCCTGATGTACCCCTTCGAGACCGAGGGCGCGACCGATTGGATGGGTCGCCATTTCTTCACCGGTGGCCTGATGCCGAGCGCGGACACCCTGCTGCATTTCCAGGACGCCCTGCGCATCGAACAGCGCTGGCTGCTCTCAGGCCGGCATTACCAGCGCACCGCCAACCTCTGGCTCGCCCAGCAGGACCGCCATGCCGACGAAGTGCGTCGGGTGCTGACCGCGACCTACGGTCAAACCGAGGCTGCGCGCTGGGCGCAGCGTTGGCGGATGTTCTGGATGGCCTGCGCCGAGCTGTTCGGCCATGCCGGCGGCAGCGAGTGGGGCGTGGCCCACTACCGCTTCGTCAACAGGTAACGGCCACGGTCGGTGCGCAGGCCGGGGTGGCTGCGGTGGTGGTTGCTGCCGGTGCAGCCGCTGGCGCGGCTGCCGGACGGCCGGTGGCGACACGGATGCCACGTGCCCGCATCCAGGCCTCGAACTCATCGGCGGTCATCCGCCGACCGTTCTGCGTCATGTTGAAGCGGTAGGGCGAGTTGTCGTGAGCGGTGCGCGGCACATAGGCCGGAGCGACTGCAACCGGTTGGCGGACCCGCTCAAGGAAAGCCGCCGCACTCACCGGTGCCGCCAGCAGGGGCACCACGTTGCCGGAAAGCACCTCGCTCGGTGCGGCGATCGAGGGACCCGACAGGCCGGTGACGAGAAGCACGGCGGCAAGCACCGGAAGGATCGGACGGGCCATGGCGGGCTCCAGAGGCGGCGATGCCCGAAGCTTACGCAGCGACATCGAAGACGACAAGCCGAAAAAAAAACGCCCCGCGGATGCGGGGCGTTTTCTCGAGTGGCGATCCGGGGGCCTGGGCCCCCGAACGGCTTTCTCAGTTCAACACGTTCAGCTCGGTGCGGCGGTTGGTCTCGCTGCGGCAGGCCGGTGAGGTCTGCGGTGTCGGCTCGAGCGGACGGCTCTCACCGAAGCCGACCGGACCGACCAGACGCGTGGCGGCGATGCCGTTGGCGGTCAGGTGATCGAACACGGCACGGGCACGGCGCTCGGACAGGGCCTGATTGTGCGCCTCGCTGCCGCAGAGGTCGGTGTGACCGGCCACTTCGACGCGGAGCTGCGGATTACGACGCAGGATGTCGATGGCCTGGTTGAGCGTGGCGATCGCGTCCGGACGCAGGGTGGCGCGGTCGAAGTCGAAGTTCACGCCCCTGAGGTCGATGGTCAGCGGCACCGCGCAACCGTCGGGACCGATGGCCTGACCGGCCTGCGAATCCGGGCAGCGGTCGATGCAGTTGTTGACGCCGTCACCGTCATCGTCGAGGGTCTCGCAGGCCGGCGGTGCGGCCGGAACCGGAGCCGGAGCCGGAGCCGCAGGAGCCGGAGCCCGGACAGCCTTGGCGCCGAGCGGAACGAGCAGACTCAGAGTGACGTAGGGGTCACTGAACGAGTTGGCATCACGAGCGACGCGGCTCTGGTCGTCGAGCACGGTGCGGATGCCGGCTTCGAGGCGCATGGCGAAGTGCTCGTACTGGGCCTGAAGGCCGCCGCCGAGATCAAAGGCGAAGTTGTTGTCGGCACGCTGGCCGGGCGAGTTCGGGCTGGGGAAGGCGTTGAACTCCTCCTCGGCGCGCTGCATGCCAACGCCGGCTTTCAGGTAGGGCCACCACGATTCTTCACCGCGGAAATGGCGCCGCAAGTCGGCGGAAAAGCCGTACTGGCTGAAATTGAGATCGCGGACATTATCGAACTGGGCGTTAGCCGAGTAGAGATTGACGTCGAACGACCATTCCGGAGAGAAGAAACGCCCCAAGCCAATACCAAACTCACCCGTGGTTGCGGTCTGGCGTGCATCGTCTTGGAGGTTGGTGGTCACTGCACCGGAGAGGTACCAGCGGTCGTCGTGGGCGTGGTGGCTGGCCATCGCCGCATTGGCGCAGGCCGCAGCCAGCACCGCCATGCACAGTAGGGACTTCTTCATCGCTTGGACTCCTGGTAGGGGTGGAACATTTCCGCAGACGAGCCATGGGGCAAGCCTTGCCTTTTGGATCTTAACACTTTACTAAGTTCCTGCAAGCCTTACGCACTCCTCACAAGCGGCTTGCCGCAGCCGCCACGGCTCGGCATCCTGCATCAGCCCTACGCCACCGTATTGATCATGCCGGCCGCCTTCCCGCACCTGTTCCGCCCGCTCGACCTCGGTTTCTGCACCCTGCCCAACCGCGTGCTGATGGGCTCGATGCACACCGGGCTGGAGGATCGTTCGCGCGATTTCCCCAAGCTCGCGGCCTATTTCGCCGAGCGCGCCCGCGGCGGTGTCGGCCTGATGGTGACCGGCGGCATCGCACCGAACCTGGTCGGCTGGCTGAAGCCCTTCTCGGGGAAGCTGTCCTGGCCGTGGGAGATCCACAAGCACCGCATCGTGACCAAGGCCGTGCATGCCGAGGGCGGCAAGATCTGCCTGCAGATCCTGCATGCCGGGCGCTACGCCTACCATCCTCTGTCGGTGTCGGCCTCGGCCATCCAGGCACCGATCAATCCGTTCAAGCCGCGTGCGCTCACCGGTTGGGGGGTGGAGCGTCAGATCAAGGCCTTCGTCCGTACCGCCCGGCTCGCCCGCGACGCCGGCTACGACGGGGTCGAGGTGATGGGCTCCGAGGGCTACCTGATCAACCAGTTCCTCTCGGCCCGCACCAACCAGCGCAGCGATGAATGGGGCGGCAGCCCGGAGAAGCGCATGCGCTTCGCGGTCGAGATCGTCCGTCGCATCCGCGAGGCGGTCGGGCCGGATTTCATCCTGATCTACCGCCTCTCGATGCTGGAACTGGTCGACGGCGGTGCCGCCTGGGACGAGATCGTGCTGCAGGCCAAGGCCATCGAGGCGGCCGGTGCGACCATCATCAACACCGGCATCGGCTGGCACGAGGCGCGGGTGCCGACCATCGCCACCTCGGTGCCGCGCGCCGCTTTCGCCGGCGTCACCGCCAAGCTGCGCCCGCATGTGGCGCTGCCGCTGGTGGCGACCAACCGCATCAACATGCCCGACGTGGCCGAGCGCATCCTCGCCGCCGGCGAGATCGACCTCGTTTCAATGGCCCGCCCGCTGCTGGCCGACCCGGACTGGGTGCGCAAGGCGCGCGAGGGCCGGGTGGCCGAGATCAACACCTGCATCGCCTGCAACCAGGCCTGCCTCGACCATGTGTTCGAGAACAAGAAGGCGAGCTGCCTCGTCAACCCGCGGGCCTGCGCCGAGACCGAACTGGTCATCCAGCCGGCCACGCAGAAGAAGACGGTGGCCGTGGTCGGTGCCGGCCCGGCCGGGCTGGCCGCCGCCACCACCGCCGCCGAACGCGGCCATGCGGTGACCCTGTTCGATGCTGCCGGCGAGATCGGCGGGCAGTTCAACCTCGCCAAGCTCATCCCCGGCAAGGAGGAGTTCGTTGAAACCCTGCGCTACTTCGGCACCCTGCTGACGAAGCACGGCGTCGATGTCCGGCTCAACACCCGCGTGGCTGCAACCGACCTCGCCGGCTACGACGCTGTGCTGCTGGCGACCGGCATCGTGCCGCGCAAGGTCGTGTTCCCCGGTCACGAGCACCCGAAGGTGATCAGTTACCTCGACGTGCTGAGCGGTCGGGTCCAGGTGGGCCGCCGGGTGGCGATCATCGGTGCCGGAGGCATCGGTTTCGATGTGGCCGAGTACCTGGTCCACGCCGGCCCCTCGCCCAGCCTCGATGCCAGGGCCTGGATGGCCGAGTGGGGTGTGTCGCCCGACTTCGAGGGCCCCGGCGGGTTGGTCAAGCCGCGCCCGGAAGCCCCGGCCCGCGAGGTCTGGCTGCTGCAGCGAAGCCCCGGCCGCCCCGGAGCGCGACTGGGCAAGACCACCGGCTGGATCCATCGCGCCGCGCTGAAGATGAAGGGCGTCAGGGCCCACGGTGGCGTCGAATACCTGAAGGTCGACGATGCCGGCTTCCATGCCCGCATCGACGGCCAGGACACCCTGCTGCCGGTCGACCATGTGGTCGTCTGCGCCGGCCAGGAACCCTGCCGCGATCTGCTCGAAGCCCTGCTGGCCCAGGGCGCGGCGCCCTTCCTGATCGGCGGTGCCGATGTCGCTTCCGAGCTCGATGCCAAGCGCGCGATCGCCCAGGGAACACGGGTCGCGGCCTCACTCTGAGAGTCATTTCGGAGCCGACAGCCCTCTGCCAAGGACGTCATCGAGCGCCGCGCCAGCGCGGCCTCGCGGACAGCGAAGCGAGCCAAGGATGGCGAGCGGCGGCGAATGCGTAGCAGGACGCGGAGCCTGAGCCATCGAGTCCGCAGGACGCGCAAGGCAGGCGCGTCAGCAAGTGCGAGGGAAGGCGCGAGGGCGTGGCCTTATTCCGCGCTCCAGCATGTCGGCGCGCTCCAGCAGGCCGGGACGCGCCCGAAGCAGCACCCCGCCGCAACAGGCCGAGAGCCCAAAGCAGCCCCCCCCCGCTGCGACAGGCCGGGGGCCCACGGCGGACTCGGGCCGGCTACCGTTCGGCAAGAAACCCGACGGGCCGACCGATGGGCACATCCTGTGCCCTCGGTCGGTGCGCCCGTCCGGGGCGCACCCTGCGGGCCTGGCGTCTGATCATTGGGCTGGCCCTCGAAATCCGCCGCAGACCCCCGGCCTGCCCTGCGGGGTTTGCCTTGCGGGGTGCTTCGAGGCTACGCAGTTGATGGCGGAACGCGCACGACGCCCGTCTACGCTTCGTATCCTTCGATGGATCGCCTACTGCGGCCGATGCCCGTCAACGAGCGCCGCGCCAGCGCGGCCTCGCGGACAGCGAAGCGAGCCATGGAGGGCGAGCGTCGGCGAATGCGCAGCGGGACGCGGAGCCTGAGCCGTCGCGTCCGCAGGTCGCGCGTCGGCAGGCGCGAGGGTGCTGGGTCGTTGCGATCCGGCAGTCTGGGGCGTGCCCGGAGCTGCACCCACACCGCAGCAGGCTGTGAGCCTGAAGCAGCACCCCCGCTGCGACAGGCCGGGAGCCTGCGGCGGACTCGGGCCGGTAGCTGTGCGGCAAGAATCCCGACGGGCCGACCGAAGGGCGCATCCTTGGCGCCCTCGGTCGGTGCGCCCGTCCGGGGCGCACCCTGCGGGCCTGGCGTCTGATCATTGGGCTGGCCCTCGAAATCCGCCGCCGGCCCCCAACCTGCCTTGCGGGGTGCTTTCTGACGGTCATTGCGAAGCCGACATCCCTGATTGTGGAAGCGTTTCACGCAGACGTTCCACGTCTTCCGCATTCAAAAGTCCGAGCACATTCAAGGACTTGTCGCCAACCGTGTTCAGCCCGGGTTGCGCTGGCGGTGGCTAGGGTTCGCCCAGTTCGCCGGACGGCCCCTCGGCCCGATGGCGATTTCGCGACCCCGTGGCTCATGGCGCCCCGGGGGAATCCCCATGACGCCAAGTCGCCGGATTCCGTTCTGCCCGCAAGGGCGGCCGGACCCCGGGACGCAACGGAGCAAGGAAGGCCATGACACTGTCTTTTCTGATGTGGCTCGCGGCCCTGCTGCCGCCGGCCCAAGCCGAACCGCTCTGCCTGGCGGCTACGGTCTATCTGGAATCACGCGACCAGTCCGAACTGGGCCAGCGCGCCGTCGCCGAGGTGGCGCTGCGCCGCCGGGATTCCGGCTTCTGGGGCGATGACGTCTGCGCGGTGGTGACCGCACCCAAGCAGTTCGCGCCCACCCTGGTCCCACCCTCCACCCGCATCGGCAGCGCCGAGGCCTGGGAGCGTGCGGTCGAAGTGGCCTTCGCCACCCAGAAGGAATGGGCGCGCCCTGCCGCCGAACGCCGCGAGGTCGTGCCCGGTGCCAGCCACTTCGCGGCCCTGGCCCTGGCCAACCCCAACTGGGCGAGCTACCCGCGGGTCGCGGTCATCGACGACCACACCTTCTTCCGGGTCAAGCGGCTGCGTCCGCGCACCGAGATTGCCGACGGCCGAGGCGGCGAGCGGCACTGAAGCCCGCCGGCGGTGTGGGCGGCGCTCAGCGCCGCTCGATCGGGACGAAGGCGCGGTCTTCCGGCCCCACGTAATGGGCGCTCGGGCGGATGATCTTGCCGTCCTCGCGCTGCTCGATGACGTGCGCACTCCAGCCGGTGGTGCGGGCGATGACGAACAGCGGCGTGAACATCGGCGTCGGAATCCCCAGCATGTGGTACGCCGAAGCGCTGTACCAGTCGAGGTTCGGGAACATCTTCTTCAGGTCCATCATCAGCGTCTCGATGCGCTCGCTGACCTCGAACAGCACTTCGTTGCCGCCGTCCTTGCAGAGTTCGCGCGAGATGCCCTTGATGATCGGGTTGCGCGGGTCGCCGATGGTGTAGACCGGGTGGCCGAAACCGATCACGATCTCCTTGCGCTCGACGCGGGCGCGGATGTCGGCTTCCGCCGCGTCGGCACTGGCGTAGCGGGCGATGATGTCCATCGCCACCTCGTTGGCGCCGCCGTGTTTCGGCCCACGCAGGGCGCCAATGGCACCGGTGATGCAGGAATACAGATCGGAGCCGGTGCCGGCGATCACGCGCGCGGTGAAGGTGCTGGCGTTGAACTCGTGCTCGGCGTACAGCACCAGCGAGCGGTCGAGTGCGCGGGCATGCAGCGCGCTCGGCGGCTGGCCGTGCAGCAGGTGCAGAAAATGCGCGGCCACCGAATCGTCGTCGGTCTGCGTGTCGATGCGGTCGCCGTTGCGGGTGAAGTGCCACCAGTACAGCAGCATCGAGCCGAAGCTGGCGATCAGGCGGTCGGCGATGTCACGCGCCTCCGCGGCCGGGTGGCCCTCGCGCTCCGGCAGCACCGTGCCCAGCACCGAGCAGCCGGTGCGCAGCACGTCCATCGGATGCGCCGCGGCCGGCACCAGTTCGAGCGCATCGGTGACGATCGCCGGCAGGCCGCGCAAGCGCTTGAGCTTGGCTTTGTAGGCTTTGAGCTGGGCAATAGTTGGCAGCACGCCATGCACCAGCAGATGGGCCACTTCCTCGAAGCTGGCGTGGTCGGCAAGATCCTTGATGTCGTAGCCGCGGTAATGCAGGTCGTTGCCGCTGCGACCAACGGTGCACAGCGCGGTGTTGCCGGCGACGGTGCCCGAGAGGGCGACCGACTTCTTGGCCTTGGGGAGCGTCTGCTCGGACATGGGAGCCTCCGGGGGAAAAGGTGATTATAGAAGCTGCGGGGACACTAGAATCCCGCCGCCCCTCTTGCCCTTCCGATACGGCCTCCGATGACCGCCCTGCTTGCCCGCCTGCTGGCCCATCGCCTCACCGAGCGATTCATCCTCGCACTGATTCTGATCAATGCCGTGGTCCTCGGCCTCGATACCGATGCCGGCATCGTCGCCCGCTGGGGCGGCGTGCTGGATGCCATCGATATTTTCGCCCTCAGTGTCTTCGTCGTCGAACTGACAGCCAAAATAATCGTGCAACGCACAAACTTTGTGCGCGATCCTTGGAACCTGTTCGATTTCACCGTGGTGGCGATCGCCCTGCTGCCCGCCAGCGGCCCGATGGAGGTGCTGCGTGCCCTGCGTGTGCTGCGCGTCCTGCGCTTGGTGACCGTCGTGCCCTCGCTGCGCCGCGTGGTCGGTGCTCTGCTGGGTGCCCTGCCAGGCATGGGCTCGATCGTGATGCTGCTGGGCCTGATCTTCTACGTCGGCGCGGTGATGTCCACCAAGCTCTACGGCGCGGACTTCCCGGAATGGTTCGGCTCGGTGCCGGCCTCGCTCTACACCCTGTTCCAAGTGATGACGCTCGAATCCTGGTCGATGGGTATCGTGCGCCCGGTGATGGAAGAGCACCCGAGCGCGTGGCTGTTCTTCGTGCCCTTCATCCTCGTCACCACCTTCACCGCCCTGAATCTCTTCATTGGCGTGATCGTCTCGGCCATGCAGTCCGAGGTGGATGCCGAACGGAAGCAGTCCGTGGAGGAGGCGGTGAGCCATGCGGAGGAGCCGCTGGTGGCCGAGGTGCGTGCGCTGCGCGAGCAGGTGGCCCTGCTCGCCGCGCGGCTGGAGCGCTGAGTCTGCGAATCAGCCGCCCTTCTTCGCGAACAGAGCGTCGAGCTGCTGCTCGAACGCGTGGTAGTGGATACGCTCGTAGAGCTCCTCGCGGGTCTGCATGGCGTCGAGCACGGCCTTCTGGTGGCCGTCGCGGCGGATCGCGGTGTACACGGCCTCGGCGGCCTTGTTCATGGCCCGGAACGCCGACAACGGATACAGCTGGATCGCCACACCCACCGCGGCCAGTTCCTCGCGGCTGAACAGCGGCGTCTTGCCGAACTCGGTGATGTTGGCGAGCACCGGCACCTTCACCGCCTCGACGAAGCGCTTGTACGTCTCGAGGTCGTAGGAGGCCTCGGCGAAGATGCCGTCGGCGCCGGCCTCGACGCAGGCGACGGCGCGTTCGATCGCGGCATCGACCCCGTGCACCTGGATGGCGTCGGTGCGGGCGATCAGGAAGAAGTCCGCGTCGGTCTTGGCATCGGCAGCGGCCTTGACGCGATCGACCATCTCCTCGGTCGCGACCACCTCCTTGCCTGGGCGATGCCCGCAGCGCTTGGCTCCGACCTGGTCCTCGATGTGGCAGGCCGCCGCGCCGGCCTTGATCAGCGATTTCACCGTGCGGGCGATGTTGAAAGCACTCGGGCCGAAGCCGGTGTCGATGTCGACCAGCAGCGGCAGGTCGCAGACGTCGGTGATGCGGCGGGTGTCGATCAGCACATCCTCGAGACCGCTGATGCCGAGGTCCGGCAGGCCGAGCGAGCCGGCGGCCACACCGCCGCCACTCAAATAGATCGCCCGGTAGCCGGCGCGCTTCGCGAGCAGGGCGTGGTTGGCGTTGATCGCACCGATCACCTGCAGCGGCGATTCAGCGGCGAGGGCGGCGCGGAAACGCGCGCCGGGGGAGTTCGTGCTCATGGCGGGTCCGTGGGCGTCAGAGCAGATGCGCCACGCCGGCACGCTCCTCTTCCAGCTCGGCCAGGGTCTTGTCCATCATCTCGCGCGAGTAGCTGTCGATGGCCAGACCCTCGACGAGGCTGTATTCGCCGTCTTTGCAGACCACCGGGAAACCGTACATCACGTCCTTCGGGATGCCGTAGCTGCCGTCCGACGGAATGCCCATCGTGACCCACCGGCCCTTGCTGCCGAGCAGCCAGTCGCGGATGTGGTCGATCGCTGCATTCGCCGCCGACGCCGCCGATGACAGGCCGCGGGCCTCGATGATCGCCGCGCCGCGCTTGCCGACCTTCGGGATGAATTCGGCACGGTTCCAGGCCTCATCAGCGATCTTGTCTTTCAGCGAGACGCCAGCGGCGGTGGCGAAGCGGTAGTCCGGGTACATGGTCGGGCTGTGGTTGCCCCAGACGATCAGCTTCTGGATGTCGCCGACCGCCACGCCGGCCTTGGCAGCCAGTTGCGAGAGTGCGCGGTTGTGGTCGAGGCGCAGCATGGCCGTGAAGTTCTTCGCCGGCAGCGAGGGGGCCGACTTCATGGCGATGTAGGCATTGGTGTTGGCCGGGTTGCCGACCACCAGCACCTTGACCTCGCGCGAAGCCACGGCATCGAGCGCCCTGCCCTGCACGGTGAAGATCTCGGCGTTCTTGAGCAGCAGATCCTTGCGCTCCATGCCCGGTCCACGCGGCATGGCGCCGACCAGCAGGGCGACGTCGGCATCCTTGAAAGCGACCATCGGATCGGCCGTACCGATCATTCCGGCGAGCAGCGGGAACGCGCAGTCCTCGAGTTCCATCATCACGCCCTTGAGCGCGGCCTGGGCCTTGTCCAGCGGCAGTTCGAGCAGCTGCAGGATGACCGGCTGGTCGCGGCCCAGCATCTCGCCCGAGGCGATGCGGAACAGCAGCGAGTAACCGATCTGGCCGGCGGCTCCGGTGACGGCGACACGGACGGGCTTCTTCATGGTGCGAACTCCGGGTGGACGGTGAATCGAAAGCAGGAAAAGTCCGACCAAGCGGGGCCGGACGGGTTGGGGTTTATTGCAAGGCGGCGAAGAAGGCCTGGATGCGGCGCAGGCCTTCTTTCAACTGCGCGTCGGCGCAGGTGTAGCTGATGCGCAGGGCACGCGGTTCACCGAAAGCCGAGCCGGGCACGCAAGCCACACCTTCGGTTTCGAGCAGCAGATTGCAGAAATCGACATCGTTGGCGATGCGCTTGCCGCCGTGCGACTTGCCGAAGGCGCAGCTGATGTCGGGGAACACGTAGAAGGCGCCCTGCGGACGCGGGCAGCGCAGACCGGGGATGGCGGCGAGTGCGGCCAGCACGATGTCGCGCTTGGCCTCGAACTCCCGGCACTTCTGCTGCGGCAGGTCCTGCGGGCCGGACAGCGCGGCCACGGCGGCGGCGGTGGTCACTTCCGGCAGGTTGGTGATGTGGTTGGAGTTGAGCGTGGTGATGGCCTGCGCGATGGCCTCCGGCCCCGCCATCAGGCCGACCCGCCAACCCGGCATGCCGTAGGTCTTGGAGAGCGAATCGATGAAGACCAGACGCTCGCGCAGGGCGGGCTCGGCGTTGACGAGGTTGTGGTAGCCGAGGCCGTCGAACACCAGGGTGTTGTAGATGTCGTCGCTGAGGATCCAGGTGTCCGGGTGCTTGGCGAACACGGCGGCCAGCGCAGCGATCTCGTCCTTGCCGTAGACCATGCCGGTCGGGTTGGACGGGTTGTTGAACAGGTAGACCTTCGGCTTCTGCGCGAGTGCGGCGTCAAGCTGGGCCGGCGTGATCTTGTAATCCTGCGCGGCCGGGGCCGGGAGCAGCAGCGTCTTCGCGCCGACGATGTCGGCGATGTCGAGGTAGGTGGTCCAGTAGGGCGTGGCGAAGGCGATGGTGTCGCCCGGGTCGAGCAACGCTTCGGCCAGGTTGTACAACAGGTGTTTGGCACCGACGCCGGTGGCGCAGTGCTTGCGCGTGTAGCCACTGAGGCCGAGCCGTTCCAGATGACCGAGAAAGGCATCGAGCAGGGCATCGGCGCCGCGGTTGCTGCCGTACTGGCCGCTGTCTTTGGCCAGCGCCTCGCGGGCCGCGGCGTAGACATGCTCGCCGGGCAGGAAGTTGGGCACGCCGATCGAAAAGCTGATGATGTCGCGGCCCTGGGCCTTGAGGGCTTTCGCCTTTTCCGCCACCGCCATGATGGCACTCGGCTTGGCGTGACCCATTCGGCGGCTCAACTGCGGCATCGGGCTTCCCTCGGCGGTGTTTTTCGTGGCGCGAAAGTGTAGCACCGCCCCCCGGCCCTGCCGGAGAGCGGCGGGGTGGCGGATCAGCGCTGGGCTTCGTCCAGCACCTTGTTCCATTCGGCCACGCGCTCGGCCTTGGCGGCCAGCACGGCCTCGACATCGCCCTCCAGGGTGATCTTCTCGATGCCGTCGCCGGTGCGGATGCGATCGACCACGTCCTGGCCCGAGAGCACGGTGCCGAACACCGTGTGCTTGCCGTCCAGCCACGGGCAGGCGACGTGGGTGATGAAGAACTGGCTGCCGTTGGTGCGCGGGCCGGCATTGGCCATCGACAGCACGCCACGCCCGTGCGAGAGGCCGGTGTCGACCTCGTCCTCGAAACGGTAACCGGGACCACCGGTGCCGCGCCCCTGCGGGCAGCCGCCCTGGACCATGAAATCGGCGATGACACGATGGAAGTTGAGGCCGTCGTAATACTTGCGGCGGACCAGATTGACGAAATTGGCCACCGTCAGCGGGGCCTTGTCGGCGTGCAAGGCCACCTGGATGGTGCCGCTGGCGGTGTGGAAGGTGGCGGTGAGGCTGCTCATCGGGACGCTCCGGGCGTGCGGGAAAGGCCGCGCAGTGTACCCGGGCGGCCAAGCCCCGACCCGGCCGGCTGCCGGGTCAGGCTGCCGTTAACGTCCTGTCAACCCGGCCCGGTATACTCGCCGGCTTCCTTGCCGATCGAGCCTTCCGCGCCCCAAGGCGCCGCGTCCCCATGTCCATCCAGAACCTGCGCAACATCGCCATCGTCGCCCACGTCGACCACGGCAAGACCACCCTCGTCGACTGCCTGCTCAAGCAATCGGGCACGCTCAGCGAGCGCACCGTGCTGGCCGAGCGGGTGATGGACAGCAACGACCAGGAGAAGGAGCGCGGCATCACCATCCTGGCCAAGAACACCGCCATCACCTGGCGCGGCAACCGCATCAATATCGTCGATACCCCGGGCCACGCCGACTTCGGTGGCGAGGTCGAGCGCGTGCTGTCGATGGTCGACTCGGTGCTGATTCTGGTCGATGCGATGGATGGCCCGATGCCGCAGACCCGCTTCGTGACGCAGAAGGCCTTCGCGATGGGCTTCCGCCCGATCGTGGTGGTCAACAAGATCGACCGCCCCGGTGCCCGTCCCGACTGGGTGATCGACCAGGTGTTCGATCTGTTCGACAAGCTGGGTGCCACCAACGAGCAGCTGGATTTCCCGATCGTCTACGCCTCGGCCCTGCACGGCTACGCCAGCCTCGACGATGCTGCCCGCGAAGGCGACATGACCCCGCTCTACGAAGCGATCATGCAGCACGTTCCGGCACCGCCAGTGGCCACCGACGGCCCGTTCCAGATGCGCATCAGCCAGCTCGACTACAACAACTTTGTCGGTGTGATCGGCATCGGCCGCATCCAGCGCGGCACGCTGAAGAAGAACATGCCGGTCACGGTGATCGGTCGCGATGGCAAGAAGCGCAACGGCAAAGTGATGCAGGTGCTCGGCTTCATGGGCCTCGAGCGCATCGAGCAGGAATCGGCGGACGCCGGCGACATCGTCGCCATCTCGGGCATCCAGGACCTCACGATTTCCGACACCGTCTGCGCCGTCGATATGCCGGAAGCGCTGCCGGCGCTCACCGTCGACGAGCCCACCATCTCGATGACCTTCCAGGTCAACAACTCGCCCTTCGCCGGCAACAAGGAACTTTCCGGCGGCAAGTTCCTGACCAGCCGCCAGATCAAAGATCGCCTGGAACGCGAGGCCGTGCACAACGTCGCGCTCAAGGTGGAGCAGCTCGAGGACGCCGACAAGTTCCTGGTCTCGGGTCGCGGCGAGCTGCACCTCTCGGTGCTGATCGAGAACATGCGCCGCGAGGGCTTCGAGCTTGCCGTGTCGCGGCCCGAGGTCATCATCAAGGAGATCGACGGCCAGCTGATGGAGCCGATCGAGCAGCTGGTGGTCGACGTCGAAGAGCAGCACCAGGGCGGCGTGATGGAGAAGCTCGGCACCCGCAAGGCCCAGCTCACCAACATGGAGCCCGACGGCAAGGGCCGTGTGCGCCTCGACTACATGATTCCGGCGCGCGGCCTGATCGGCTTCCAGAACGAGTTCCGTACCCTCACCCAGGGCTCGGGCCTGCTGTTCCACGTGTTCGACCATTACGGCCCGAAGGAAGCCGGCCAGATCGCCAAGCGCCTCAACGGCGTGATGATCGCCAACGCGCCGGGCCCGACCCCGGCCTACGCGCTGGGGCCGCTGCAGGAGCGCGGCAAGCTGTTCGCCGCCGAGGGCGACCAGGTCTACGAAGGCCAGTTGATCGGCATCCACTCGAAGGACAACGACCTGACGGTGAACGCCATCCGCACCAAGCCGCTCACCAACATGCGCGCCTCGGGCAAGGACGACGCCATCCAGCTCTCGCCGCCGATCAAGTTCACCCTCGAGCAGGCGCTCGACTTCATCGATGACGACGAGCTCGTCGAGATCACGCCGAAGGAAATCCGCCTGCGCAAGAAGCTGCTGACCGAGAGCGACCGCAAGCGCGCCTCGCGCAGCTGAGGATCGCGCTCTGTTTCAGCGGCGCGGGCACTGACCGTGCCGCTGCTCCTCGGCACCCTGCGAGGCTGAGCGCTTCACCCACCTGCACCCTCGGATGGGCTTAGGATCGGGCGTCCATGCACCGGAGCCCGCCATGCCTCGCACGACACCCACCCTGTCCCGCCGGCCTTGGCCGGCCGTGCTCGTCTTCGGTCTGCTCCTTGGCTGCGCTCGAGAGGCGCCACCCGTCGATGCCCCCCGCGTCGATCCGACCATGATGGCCGCTCCGCAGGTCGACGTGGTGGAACTGTCGGTGGCCGAGGCGCAAGCCGGCATGGCCGCCGGGCGATTCAGCAGCGCCGACCTCGTCGACGCCTACCTCGCCCGTATCGCCGCCATCGACGATGCCGGCCCGACCCTGAACGCGGTGATCGCCCTCAACCCCTCGGCTCGCGCCGACGCCGGGCGGCTCGACGCCGAACGGGCTGCAGGCGTTGTTCGTGGCCCGCTGCATGGCATCCCGGTGCTGGTGAAGGACAACATCGACGTCGCCGGCCTGCCAACCACGGCCGGCTCGCTGGCCCTCGCGAACCACGTGCCCAAGGACGATGCCTTCCTCGTCGCGCGACTGCGTGAGGCTGGCGCCGTGATCCTCGGCAAGACCAACCTGAGCGAGTGGGCGAACTTCCGCTCGACGAATTCGATCTCGGGCTGGAGCAGCGCCGGCGGCCAGACGCGCAACCCCTACGTGCTCGATCGCAACGCCTGCGGATCCAGCTCGGGCACGGGCGCCGCCATCGCCGCAAGCCTCGCCACGGTCGGTGTCGGCACCGAGACCAACGGCAGCATCCTCTGCCCTGCCGCGGTGAATGGGCTGGTTGGCCTGAAGCCCACCGTAGGTCTCGTCAGCCGTGATGGCATCGTGCCGATCTCGATCTCGCAAGACACCGCCGGACCCATGGCGCGCTCCATCGCCGATGCCGCTGCGCTCATGCAGGCGCTGGCGGCGATCGACCCGGCCGATCCTGCCGGTCCCGCGGCGGAGGGCCGCGTGGCAGACGACTTCAGCGCCGACCTCGCTACAGCGTCGCTCGCAGGCAAGCGCATCGGGGTGCTGCGGCAAGCGATGGGCCGACACGCCGGGCTCGACGCTGCCACCGAAACCAGTCTGGACGCCCTGCGCGCTGCGGGTGCCGAACTGGTCGACGTCGAGATGGGCACGTGGGGGCAATGGGGCGGCCACGAGCTCGAGGTATTGCTGTACGAATTCAAGGACGGCGTGAACCGCTATCTCGCGGACGGCGCCCCGATCGGGTCGCTCGAGGCCCTGATCGCCTGGAACGAGGCGAACGCCGATCGCACCCAGCCGTGGTTCGGCCAAGAGCTGCTTCTGCGGGCCCAGGCGAAAGGGCCGCTCACGGAATCGACCTACCTCGAAGCGCGGGCGACGGCGCGTCGTCTTGCAGGCGACGAGGGGGTGCTGGCCCTGCTGGGCACGCAGCGCTTGGATGCGCTGCTGGCACCCACCACCGGTCCCGCTTGGCCGATCGATCCGGTGCTCGGCGACCACTTCATCAGCGCCGGCTACGGCGCCGCCGCAGTGGCCGGAACGCCCAGCCTTACCGTGCCGATCGGCGACGTGCACGGGCTGCCCGTGGGCCTGAGCCTGCTCGGCGCCCCGTATGCCGAGGCGGAACTGCTGGCGCTCGGCGCCGCCATCGAACGCGCCGTGGCGCCGGGGCGCCGCCCGCCGGCCTTCGCGCCCAGCCTGCAGCCCTGAGGGTCGGCCGGAAGGTCAGCGCGGCCTCGGCTCAGGCGCCCGTCATACCAAGGGTCCGGCGACTGGCCCCGGCGGCCCGAGGACCAGCGCCAGCAGTTTGCCGATCGAACAGTGCTGTTCGAGCGGATGCCGCAGCGGGGCATCGAGATGCAGCAGGTAGCGGTTGCGCCGGCCCTCGCGCCGACGCTCGAGCACACCACCGGCTTCGAGGTCGGCGACGATCCGCTGCACCGCGCGCTCGGTGATGCCCACCTGAGCGGCGACATCGCGCAGGGTCTGGTCGGGTGCGGCCGCCAGACAGACCAGCACGTGCGTGTGGTTGCTGAGGAAGGTCCATTGCGAGCCCTCGGCACCGGCCTTGCCGCTGCCCTTGCCGCGGACCGCCGCCCGCTGCTGGCGGCCGTCCGGCTTGCGCGGCCGGGCTTTTTGCGCTTCAATATTCACGATAATTTTTTCGTATATTGGAGAAACCGAATGTCCGCCCAGCCCAGCACCCTGCCGCTCCAGCCGACCGCCGAACTGCCGGCGATCACCCTTCCCGTCGCCGCCGGCGACGGCATCGGCCCGGAGATCATGGAGGCCACGCTGGCCGTGCTGAAGGCCGCCGACCCGGGCCTGAGCTTCCACCATGTCACCGTCGGCCTCAAGGCCTACGAGAGCGGTCTGCTGACCGGCATCGGCGAGGACACCTGGCAGGCCATCGACCGGCACAAGATCATCCTGAAAGGACCGATCACCACTCCGCAGGGCGGCGGCTACAAGTCGGTCAACGTCACCCTGCGCAAGACGCTCGGCCTCTACGCCAACCTGCGCCCCTGCGTGTCCTACCACCCCTACGTGACCGCGCTGCACCCGAGCATGGACGTGGTGATCGTGCGCGAGAACGAGGAGGACACCTACGCCGGCATCGAGCACCGGCAGAGCGACGAGGTCTACCAGTGCCTCAAGCTGATCACCCGTCCCGGCTGCGAGCGCATCGTGCGCTACGCCTTCGAGTACGCCCGTGCGCACGGGCGCAAGAAGGTCACCTGCATGACCAAGGACAACATCATGAAACTCACCGACGGCCTGTTCCACAAGGTCTTCGACGAGATCGCGCCGCAGTACCCGGAGATCAAGGCGAACCACATGATCATCGACATCGGCACGGCGCGGATGGCGAGCCGTCCGACCGACTTCGACGTGGTGGTCACCCCCAACCTCTACGGCGACATCCTCTCCGACGTGGCCGCCGAAGTGGCCGGCTCGATCGGTTTGGCCGGCTCGTCCAACATCGGCCACGACTGCGCCATGTTCGAGGCTGTGCACGGCTCGGCACCCGACATCGCCGGCCAGGACATCGCCAACCCCTCGGGCCTGCTGCTCTCCGCGGTGATGATGCTGGTGCACCTGGGCCGCGCCAAGCCGGCCACCGACATCCACAACGCCTGGCTGTGTGTGCTGGAGGAGGGCCTGCACACCGGCGACATCTTCCGCGAGGGCCAGAGCAGGAAGAAGCTCGGCACCCGCGCGTTCGCCCAGGCCGTGATCGACCGCCTCGGCCAGCGGCCCAGCAAGATCGCCGCCATCGACTACCCGGAGCGCGAGCCGGAGTCGCTGATCCACCCGGATGTCAGCATCCCGCCGCACGTCGCCTCGAAGAAGGTGCTGGTCGGCGTCGATGTGTTCGTCAACTGGGACACCGGGACGCGCGATCCCAACGAACTGGGTGCGGCGCTGGAAAAACTCACTGGCGAGGACTTCCGGCTGGCGCTCATCACCAATCGCGGCGTCAAGGTCTACCCGCACGGCAACCCGCAGACCCTGCGCACCGACCACTGGCGTTGCCGTTTCCCGGCCACCACCGAAGCGGTCGATGGCCAGGCCATCTCGCGCCTGCTGATGCGGATCGCCGAGGCCGGTTTCGATGCGGTGAAGACCGAGAACCTCTACACCTTCGACGGCGTGCGCGGCTACTCGCAGGCGCAGGGCGAGTAAGCTCGCGGGGATGCCCTACCCCGACCCGCGCGTCGCCATCGCCACCCTGCACGGCAAAGCCGAGGCCCTGCGCCCGGCTCTGGCCAGGGTCGGCCTCGTGCCGGTCACGGTGGCGGTCGACACCGACGCGTTCGGCACCTTTTCCGGCGAGATCGAGCGCCGCGCCGACCCACGCGAAACCGCCATCGCCAAGGCCCGGCTCGGCATGACGACGAGCGGCCTGCCGCTCGGCCTCGCCACCGAGGGCAGCTTCGGGCCCGACCCGCTGCTCGGCTTTTTGCCGGCCCATCACGAACTGCTGGCCTTCGTCGACGACACCCACGGCCAGGTGCTGGTGCTGGAACAGACCGGCCGCGACAGCAACTGGCAGTCGAAAACGTTGCGTCATGCCGACGAGGCCTGGCCGCTGCTCCAGGCCTCGGGGTTTCCCGAGCATGCCGTGCTGGTGCGGCCGAACCTGTTCCAGCCGGGCATGCCGGTGGCCAAGGGCCTGCGCGACCCGGCCGCGGTGGCGGCGGCCATCGCCCACGCGGCCGCGCTCTCGGCCGACGGTCTGGCACGGCTCGACACCGACATGCGCGCCCACATGAACCCGACCCGGATGCGCCGGATCGCGGCACTCGGTGAGGCCCTGGCGCAGCGACTCGCCACGCCCTGCCCGGCCTGCGGTACGCCCGGGTTCGGCCTGACGGGGACGGAGCCCGGCCTACCCTGCGAGCTGTGCGGCGAAGCCACCGATCTCGTCCGCGACGAGATCCACGGTTGCGGCGTCTGCGGCGTTCGCGAGACGCGTCCGCGCGCCGACGGGAGAACCGCGGCCGACGCCGGACACTGCCCGGAGTGCAATCCGTGATAGTCTGGCCGCCCCAAAACTGTTGCCTTCAGTGGCTCGACGCCTCGCTCTAGCCGTAACAAGTCTCGCGCTCATCGCGCACATCGTTCTCCTGGTCTATCTCGGCGATGCCGAGCGCCCTTGGCTCGACCGAGCTTGGTCGGGCGGATTCGGCGTCTGGATCCTCGGCCCCTTCCTCGCGCCTCTCGCGCTGCTTGTCGCGACAGAGCGGATTTCCGGCGCATGGATCACCGCTGGCATCTTGCTCGTCAGTGCGCTGAGCATATGGGCATACGGCGATACCTTCTTCGATGAGCACATTGACGCCCAAGATTCGCTGGTCTTTCTTTTCGTGCCGCTTTACCAGTACGCACTCATGATGGTGGCGGTGGTAGTTGCCGTATGGCGAGGCGAAACGTAGGCGACGTCACGCACCCCCTGAGCCCTCAAAGCGCCGACGGCGCGGCGATCTGCCCCTGCTTGCGCACAATCAGCATGGCGATCTCCAGCGACTGCTCGTAGTTGAGCCGTGGGTCGACCGTGGTGCGGTAGGCGCGGGCGAGGTCGTGGTCGGCCAGTTCGCTGGCACCGCCGGTGCACTCGGTGACGTTCTCGCCGGTCAGCTCGAGGTGGACGCCGGCCAGCCGGGTGCCGGCCGCCGCGTGGGCATCGAAGCTCTGCTCGACCTCGGCGCGGATGTTCTCGAAGCGGCGGGTCTTGTAGCCCTGGGCGGTGGATTCGGTGTTGCCGTGCATCGGGTCGCAGAACCAGGCCACGCGACGGCCCTCGCGCCGCATCGCCTCCAGCAGCGGCGGCAGCTTCTCCAGCACCTTGCCGGCCCCCATGCGATGGATGTAGACCAGCCGACCGGCCTCGTTGTCGGGGTTGAGCGCCTCGGCCAGGCGCAGGGCCTGCTCGGCCGTCACCGAGGGCCCCAGCTTGACCCCGATCGGGTTGCGGATGCCGCGGAAATACTCGACATGGGCACCATCGAGCTGGGCCGTGCGCATGCCGATCCAGGGGAAATGCGTGCCGAGGTTGAACCAGCCCCACTGGCGTGGCACCTGGCGGGTCAGGGCTTCTTCGTAGGGCAGCAGCAGGGCCTCGTGCGAGGTGTAGAACTCGACGCGGTTCAGGCTGTCGATCGGGCCGCCACCGATCGTCTCCATGAAACGCACGGCATCGCCGATACCGCTCACCATCCTGCGGTACTCCTCGGCCAGCGGCGAGCGCGCCACCCAGCCCAGATCCCAGTATTCCGGGTGGTGCAGGTCGGCAAAGCCGCCGTCGATCAGCGCACGCACGAAGTTCATGGTCATCGCCGAGCGGGCGTGGCCTTTCACCATCCGGCGCGGGTCCGGGGTGCGGGCCTCGGCGGTGAAGGCCGGGGCATTGATGAAATCACCACGGTAGCTGGGCAGCACCACGCCCCCGTGTTCCTCGGTGTCGGCGGAGCGCGGCTTGGCGTACTGGCCGGCGAAGCGGCCGATCCGCACCACCGGCAGGCGCAGGCCATGGACCAGCACCAGGCTCATCTGCAACAGCACTTTGAGCCGGCTCGAAATGTGACCGCTCTCGCAGTCGGCGAAGCTCTCGGCGCAATCGCCACCCTGCAGGATGAAACGCTTGCCGGCCTCGGCCTCGGCCAGCTGGCGGCGCAAGGCGAGCACCTCCCAGGAGGTGACCAGAGGCGGCAGGGCCTGCAGTTCAGCGATCGCCTGCGCCAGCGCGGCCGGATCGGGGTAGCTCGGCTGCTGCAGGGCCGGCTTCGTCCGCCACGACGAACGCGTCCAGCCGACGGGCGCGTTGACGGGGGTGACGGGGCGGTCCTGCGCGTTCATGGCGGTGCTCAGTTTACGCGACGGCGCAAGCCGGCCACCAGCGCGCCGATGCCCAGCAGCACGAAGCAGACGAAGGTCCAGATCGGCATCGACAGGCCGAGGAAGGTCCAGTCGATCTTGGCGCAATCGGCCGAACCGGCCAGCGAGGCGGCGAGCGCGTCGATTGGCCCCAGCGCCTCCCACATGTAGGCGAGGCCCTGGCCGCTGCAGCTCGGCAGCGCCGAGATCGGCTGCATCTGCAGCCAGGCATGGCGGGCGGCGATGCTGGCACCGAGGGCGGCCAGGGCCGCGAGGGCGATGCCATAGGCCGCGCGGCCGCCGCGCCCTCGGCGACCGCTGGGGTTGTGCAGAGCGGCCACCAGACCGAGCAGGCCGATCGCCGCGAACACGAAGCGCTGCAGCATGCACAAGGGGCAGGGCAGCATGAACATGCCGTGCTCGACGTACAGGGCAAAACCCAGCAGGGCCACGCAGACGGCGAAACCGAAGCCCATCTGCAGGCGGAACGACCAGGCGAAAGGGTTGGGGTTCATGGCACGGGATCGGGGCGGACGCCTGATTCTGACCGCAAGCGATGGGAAAGTTCCATGCCGCCCGCTCAGGCCACCGCCTCGGGCGGCACGGCGTAGCCCTCCTGCCAGGACGGCCAGCGCGGCTGCCAGCCACTGGCGCGCAGCCGGGCGTTCGAGACACGCTTGCCGGTGACCGGCCCCGGCGCGGCACCGAGTGCCGGCAAACCGAGCCGCGTGCGCAGGCCGTCGAGCAGCACGTGCTCGAGCACCGACTGGTCGTCGTTGCCGCAATAAACCCGGTCGATGCGCGGCGCTTCGAGCAGGTGCCGCAGTGCGCCGGCCACGTCGTCGACATGGATGCGGTTGGTCCAGCGCGCTTCGCCGGCCGCCTCGCGGCGGGCCCGGCTCCACATCCGCTCGCGGCCGGGGCCGTAGATGCCGGAGGCCCGCAGCACGGCAGCATCCGGGTGGGCCGCCAGTTCGTCCTCGGCCTCGCGCAGCACGCGACCGTTGAAGGCACTGGCATCGGCCGGCGTGGCCTCGTCCACCACGCCGCCGGCATCCTCGGCGTAGACCGCTGTGCTGGAAACGAACAGCACGCGGCCGTTCTCGCCACGATCGAGCAGGCGGCGCAGGCCATCGCGGTAGAGGGCACGGTAGGCGGCTTCGCTGCGCTCTTCGGGCGCGGCGCAGAACACCAGCGCATCCAGCCGCCTCGGCAGCGCGGCAAAACCTTCTCCGCTGCGCAGATCGGCCTGCACGGCACGCACACCTTCGACCATCGGCAGCGCACGCCGGCGCAGCGCCAGCACCTCCCAGCCAGCAGCCACCGCCAAGGCGGCAAGGCGCTGGCCGGTGTCGCCGGCACCGGCGATCAGCAGCAGAGGTCGGGAGCCGTTCGATTCGGGCATGGGCCTAGGGCACGCAGTGAAAACCAGAGGACAGCGATGCTACCGTTCGCCCATGAATCACGCGGTGAACCTCGTGCTGGTCGGCCCCATGGGGGCGGGCAAGACCTCGATCGGTCGGCGTCTCGCCGAGCGTTTCGGGCTTGTGTTCGTCGATCTCGACCAGGCCATCGAGGCGGCCACCGGGGTGCGCGTGGCCGAGATCTTCGAGCACGAGGGCGAAGCCGGCTTCCGCGAACGCGAGGCCCGCCAGCTCGAACTCGAACTCGCCGGCAGCGACCGCCTGATCGCCACCGGCGGCGGCGCGGTGCTGCTCGCGACCAACCGCGCCCGGATGCGCGAACGCGCCTGCGTGCTGCACCTCACGGTGTCGGTCGAGGAGCAGTTGCGCCGCCTCGCCCACGACCGGGCGCGGCCGCTGCTGCAGCGCCCCGACCGCGAAGCCGTGCTGCGCTCGATGGCCGCTGCCCGTGCACCGCTCTATGCCGAAGTCGCCGACCTCGGCTTCGACTCCACCGGCCTGAGCCCGGCCCAGGCCTGCGAGCGGCTGGTGCCGCTGCTGCGCGATCGCTGGCTGCGGGCGAGGGCCGCCTGATGAGCCTGCGCCGCCTCGAAGTCGAACTCGGACACCACCGCTACCCGATCCACATCGGGCCGGGCCTGCTCGATGACGCGGCCCTGCTGGCAGCATTGGCCCCCGGCCCGCAGGTGCTCATCGTCAGCGATGCCAACGTGGCCGCGCATCACCTCGCCCGCGTCGAGCGCGCCTTCGCCGGCAAGCGCTTCGCCAGCCATGTGTTGCCGCCCGGCGAGCAGGAAAAAACCTTGATGCGCTTTGCCGAGCTGATGTCGGTGCTGGCGGGGCTCGGCGCCCAACGTGATGTCACGCTGATCGCGCTCGGTGGCGGTGTGGTCGGTGACCTCACCGGCTTCGCCGCCGCCTGCTGGATGCGCGGCGTGCGCTTCGTGCAACTGCCCACCAGCCTGCTGGCGATGGTCGATTCCTCGGTCGGTGGCAAGACCGCGGTCGATCTGCCGCAAGGCAAGAACCTGGTCGGCGCCTTCCACCAACCGGCCGCCGTGCTGGCCGACACCACGACGCTCGCCACCCTGCCCGACCGCGAGCTGCGTGCCGGGCTCGCCGAAGTGCTCAAGTACGGGGCCCTGGGCGATGCCCTGCTGTTCGACTGGGTGCATGCCCAGGCGGCGGCCCTGCTCGCCCGCGACGACGAGGCGCTGATCCACGCCATCGCCCGCTCCTGCATGCACAAGGCCGGCATCGTCGGTCGCGACGAACGCGAGAACGGCGAACGCATGCTGCTCAACTTCGGCCACACCTTCGCCCATGCCATCGAGGCTGAACAGGGTTTCGGCGGGCTGGTGCATGGCGAAGCCGTGGCGGTCGGCATGCTGCTGGCGGCGCGACTCTCGGCCCTGCTGGGGCTCGCGCCGGCCGCCGACACAATGCGGCTCGCCCGTGCGCTTGGCGCGCTGGGCCTGCCGCTGGCCTTGCCCGCCGGACTCGATCCCGAGGCCCTGCTCCAACGCATGCAACTCGACAAAAAAAACCGCTCGGGCCAGCTCCGGCTCATCCTCTGGCGCGGCATCGGTCAGGCCTTCGTGGCCGAGGGCCTCGATGCCGCCACGGTGCGGCGGGTGCTCGTGCCATGACGGCACGCTGGACCTCTGCCCAAGCCGAGATGCCCTGCGCCGTCTGCGGCACGCGCGAGGTCACCGTCGTCGCCCTCAAGGATCGCCATGGTCAGGCTTTGCGCAGCGTCTGCTGCAGGGCGTGCGGCTTGGTCTGGGTCGACCCCCGGCCCGACACGCCGGCGATCGAGCGCTTCTACGCCGAGGACTACCGGCAGCAGTACAAGGGCGAGCACCGGCCCAAGCCCAAGCACTGCCATCGCCAGACCCTCGGCGCCATCGAGCGCGCTGAAGCCCTCAGGCCCCGGCTGCGGCAAGGCCTGCGCGTGCTCGATGTCGGTGCGGGGGCGGGGTTCTTCGCCTACGCCATGCAGCGCTTGGGCCTCGCCATCGACGGCATCGAGCCGAACCGGGGCTACGCCCACTTCGCCCGCGAGACCCTGGGCCTCGATCGCGTGCAGCTCGGTGTCCTGCAGGGGCTCTGCCCGACCGAGCCCTACGAGCTCATCACCATCCACCATGTCTTCGAGCACCTGCCCGACCCGCGCGAGGCCATGGCGCAACTGCGTGCCCTGCTCGCGCCGGACGGCCGGGTGCTGATGGAAGTGCCCAACATCGAGGCCACTTACCACGCCCCGAACCGCGTCTTCCATCTCGGCCACCTGTACTGGTTCAACCCCGCCAACCTGCAGGCGCTGGCCCTGCAGTGCGGTTTCGCGGTCGAATCCCTGCGGCTGGTGCCAAGGACCGCGCACATCGCCATCGAACTGCGGCGCAGCGAGGTCAGTGCCGACCCCGCCACGGTCTCGGCCCTGCTCGACGGCAATGCCCTCCGCGTCGCCTCGGCCCTCCGCCGCCACACCCTGCTCGCCCATTACCTCGGGCCGGCACCCTACCGACGGCTCCTGCGCAAGGCCCGGCAGTACGCTCGTGAACAGCTCGACGTGCGCGGCCTGCGCGACGGCCGGGCGATCTGCCAGGCCATCTGCGACGACTGGCTGCGGCGGGCGGGCTGAGCCCGGGCCTTGGGGCCCTTCATCCCCCCGCCATCCAGCCTCTGTACAATCTGCCCCGCTCCCGCCAAGGGGCGCTGCATGCCAGGCGCAAGGCCCGGCTCAGGCTTGGCGGATGTCCTTCAAGGACAGCCCTCGCGAACCGCGCCCGATTTGCCACCACCGCCCCGCGCGCTGCGCGGACGCAAATCCCGGAGATCCCAATGAACGCTGTTCTGAACCTGCCGACCGACTACAAGGTCGCCGACCTCTCGCTGGCCGACTGGGGCCGCAAGGAAATCGACATCGCCGAGGCCGAGATGCCCGGCCTGATGGCGATCCGCCAGAAGTACGCCGCCGCCAAGCCGCTCAAGGGCGTGCGCGTCACCGGCTCGCTGCACATGACGATCCAGACCGCCGTGCTGATCGAGACGCTCAAGGACCTGGGCGCCGACGTGCGCTGGGCCTCGTGCAACATCTTCTCGACCCAGGACCACGCCGCCGCCGCGATCGCCAAGTCGGGCACGCCGGTGTTCGCCTGGAAGGGCGAGACGCTCGAGGAATACTGGGACTGCACGCTGGATGCCGTCACCTTCCCGGGTGGCAAGGGCCCGCAGCTGGTCGTCGATGACGGCGGCGATGTCACCCTGCTGATCCACAAGGGCTACGAGCTCGAACTCGGCGACGCGACATGGGTGAACTCGCCCTCCGGCTCGCACGAGGAGCAGGTCATCAAGGACCTGCTGAAGCGCGTTGCCAAGGATCGCCCGGGCTTCTGGACGAACGTGGTCAAGGACTGGAAGGGCGTCTCGGAAGAGACCACCACCGGCGTGCATCGTCTCTACCAGATGCTCGAGGCCGGCAAGCTGCTGGTCCCGGCCATCAACGTCAACGACTCGGTGACCAAGTCGAAGTTCGACAACCTCTACGGCTGCCGTGAGTCGCTGGCCGACGGCCTGAAGCGCGCGATGGACGTGATGCTGGCCGGCAAGGTGGCCGTGGTCTGCGGCTACGGCGATGTCGGCAAGGGCTCGGCGCACTCGCTGCGCGCCTACGGCTGCCGCGTGGTGGTCACCGAGATCGACCCGATCAACGCCCTGCAGGCGGCGATGGAAGGCTTCGAGGTCAACACCGTCGAGGCCACCCTGGGCCGCGGCGACATCTACGTGACGGCCAGCGGCAACAAGGACGTGCTGACCCTCGAGCACATGCAGCAGATGAAGGACCAGGCCATCGTCTGCAACATCGGCCACTTCGACAACGAGATCCAGGTCGAACGGCTGAACAGCTCGGACGCCGTGCGCCTCAACATCAAGCCGCAGGTCGACAAGTACACCTTCAAGAACGGCAACGCGATCTTCCTTCTCGCCGAGGGCCGCCTCGTCAACCTCGGCTGCGCCACCGGCCACCCGAGCTTCGTGATGTCGAACTCCTTCGCCAACCAGACGCTGGCGCAGATCGACCTGTGGGCCAACAAGGACAGCTACGAGAAGAAGGTCTACATCCTGCCGAAGAAGCTCGACGAGGAAGTGGCCCGCCTGCACCTCGAGAAGATCGGCGTCAAGCTGACCACGCTGACGCCCGAGCAGGCCGCCTACCTCGGCGTGCCGGTGGAAGGCCCGTACAAGCCCGAGCACTACCGCTACTGAGTGCCCGGGCGAACGATCGATGACCGTCTCCTTCGAGTTCTTCCCGCCCAAGACCGACGAGCAACGCCAGCAACTCGACCGCACCGTCGACAAGCTCAAGGTGTTCGCTCCGCGCTTCGTCTCGGTGACCTTCGGCGCCGGTGGCTCGACCTTGAGCTACACGCCGGAGACCATCCGCCACCTGCGCGAGCAGCACGGCCTGGATGCCGCCCCGCACATCAGTTGCGTGGGCGGCACCCGCGCCGAGATCGTCGAACTGCTGCAACGCTACCGGGCGATGGGCTGCACGCGGCTCATCGCCCTGCGCGGCGACCTGCCCTCGGGCATGGGCGCGCTCGGTGAACTGCGCTACGCCGAGGACCTGGTGCGGCTGATCCGCAGCGAGTTCGGCGATGCCTTCCGCATCGAAGTGGGTGCCTACCCGGAAGTGCACCCGCAGGCCGATGATGCGCGGGCCGACCTCAGGCACTTCGCCGCGAAGATGGCGGCCGGCGCCGACAGCGCGATCACCCAGTACTTCTACAACGCGGATGCCTATTTCCGCTTTGTCGATGCGGCGCGCGCCGCGGGTGTCACTCAACCGATCCTGCCCGGCATCATGCCGGTCTCGAACTTCACCCAGCTCAGGCGCTTCTCGGAAGGCTGCGGTGCCGAGATTCCGCGCTGGCTCGGCAAACAGCTGGCGGCCTTCGGCGACGACGCCGAGGGCCTGCGCGCCTACGCCGCCGATGTGGTGGCCGAACTGTGCCGCCGCCTGCTGGCCGGTGGCGCGCCGGAGCTGCATTTCTACACCCTGAACCTCGCCAGGCCGACGCTGGCGGTGCTGGAACGCCTGCGCTGAAACCGGCCGCCGGGCTTACACTCGGCGGCCCCCCTCCGCAGGAACCGGCGATGGCCATGCAGTACCCGCCCTACATCTGGCACAACGGCGCGATCAAGCCCTGGGCCGAGGCCACCGTCCACGTGATGGCGCATGGCCTGCACTACGGCTCTTCGGTGTTCGAGGGCATCCGCAGCTACGCCACGCCGAACGGCCAGGCCATTTTCCGCCTCACTGACCACCTGAAGCGTCTCTACGCCTCGGCCAAGATTTACGACATGGCCATGCCGTACGACCTGCCGACATTGGCCCGGGCCTGCCGCGACGTGATCACCGCAAACGGGCTGGAGAAGGCCTACCTGCGCCCGATCGCCTACCGCGGCCTCGGCGGTTTCGGGCTCTCGGCCGACACGCCCACCGACCTCGCCATCGCCGCCTGGCAGATGGGTCCCTACCTCGGCGCCGATGTGTTGGATGCCGGCATCGACGCCTGCGTGTCCTCCTGGCAGCGCTTCGCGCCCAACACCATCCCGGCCGGCGCCAAAGCGGGCGGCAACTACCTCTCGGGCCAGCTCGTGGCCCGCGAGGCGCGCCGGCTCGGCTTCGGCGAGGGCATCGCCCTGGCCAGCACCGGCCTGCTCAGCGAGGGCGCCGGCGAGAACCTGTTCCTCGTCATCAACGGCGAGCTGCACACCCCACCGGTGTCGGCGGCCCTGCTCAACGGCATCACCCGCCACAGCCTGATCCTGCTCGCGCAGGATGCCGGTCTGCGGGTGGTCGAGCGCGATCTGCCGCGCGAGTACCTCTACCTCTGCGACGAGTTGTTCATGTGCGGCACGGCCGCCGAGGTCACGCCGATCCGCAGCGTCGACGGCCGGCAGGTCGGCAGCGGCAAGCCCGGCCCGGTCACGCGCCGCATCCAGGAGCTGTTCTTTGGCCTGTTCGACGGTCGCACGCCCGACCGCTACGGCTGGCTCGATCCGGTCTGAACCCGCGCCCCGGTGTCACCCGCCGGGGCCTCCTCCGCTCAGTTCGAGCGCGGTGCGTAGACCAGGGTGGCCACCGCGCCGCCCTCGGGCCGTGGCGTCACCGTGACCTCCCAGCCGTAGAGCTCGCAGAGCCGGCTGACGATGGAAAGACCGATGCCACCGCCGCTGGTGCCGCCGGCACCGCTGCCGCGGTAGCCGCGCTCGAACAACCGCGTCGCGTCCTCGGCGGAGAGACCGGGGCCGGTGTCGAACACCTGCACCCGATCCGACTCAACCTGCACCCGCACCTCGCCCTCGGGCGTGTACTTGCAGGCGTTGCCGATCAGATTACCCAGAGCCACCGCCAGCACCGCCTCGGGCGCATCGACGTGGACGTCCTCGCGTCCTTCGACACGGATCGCCACCGGCTTGCCGGCCAGTTGCTGGCGGCTGGCCTCGGCCAGTTGGGTGGCGATGCGATGGACATCGGCATGGCCGTGGCCGCGTTCGTTGCGGGAGAGCATCAGCAGGGCCACGGTGAGGTCGGTGCACTGCTGGACGGCGCGCTGGATGCGCGACAGCCTTACCTTGGTTTTCTCGTCGAGGTCGGGGCGTGCCAGCAGCAATTCGGCGGCCCCACCGATCACGGCCAGCGGCGTGCGCAGTTCATGGCTGACATCGGCGTTGAACTCGCGGTCGCGCTGGATCGAGGCGTTCAGGCGCTCGGCATAATCGTCGAAGGCGGCCGCCAGTTGGCCGATCTCGTCGTCGGCGAAGCGCTCGGCCAGCTTGCGCGGCGCACCGCCGATGCGCAGCTCGCCGATGCGCCGGGCCAGGTCGGTGACCGGCCGCATCACCCGCCGCGAGGACCAGACGCCCAGCACCAGCGAGAGAAAGGAGAACAGCAGCACCGCCACCAGCAGCGAATAGGCCAGTTGCTGCTGGCTGAGTGCTTCGTACCTGAAGCCGTAGCGCAGGAAGCCGACCACATCGCCGGCGCGGCTGACCGCCAGCTTGTAGGCGTCCGGCTGGCCCAGGGCGTCGCGTTCGTGGAAGCGGTGGACGCCGTCCTGCAGGCCGCGCCACTTCTCGGGGATCGACGGGCTGCCCTCGCGGAAGGCGAACAGCAGCACCTTCTCGTCGGACAGCGTGTAGTTGGCGTCGGGATCCGGGTTGGCCAGCTTGAACTGGGTGAAGGCGGTGACTTCGCGCATCAGGAAATCACCGATCAGCTGGCTTTCCAGGCGATCACGCAGGTAAAGCGTGGCCAGCGCGAAGGTTGCGGTCAGGGTGAAACCGAGCAGCACAAACGAGACGATCAACCGGCTGCGCAGGCGGCTGCGGTAGCGCATCCGGCGCGACTCAGACGGCGCCGGCATCCGGGTCGGCGATGCGGTAACCGATGCCATGGCGGGTCTGGATGAGCGGCTTGCCGAAGGGCTTGTCGATGGCGGCGCGCAGGCCGTGGATGTGGACCCGCAGCGAATCGGAATCGGGCAGTTCCTCGCCCCAGACGCGGGTTTCGATGTCCTGCCGTGGCACCACCGCCGGCGAGGCCTCCATCAGGCCCTGCAGGATCTTGAGTGCGGTCGGGTTGAGCTGCAGCAGCTTGCCCTGGCGGCGCACTTCGAGGGTGTCGAGGTTGTACTCGAGGTCGGCGACATGCAGCACCCGGGGCTGCGCGGCCTTGCCGCGACGCGCCAGCACCTGCAGCCGGGCCTCCACCTCCTGCAGGGCGAAGGGCTTGACCAGGTAGTCGTCGGCGCCGACATCGAAGCCGGTGAGCTTGTGCTCCAGCGAGTCGCGGGCGGTGAGCATCAGTACCGGCGTCTGCTTGCGGGCGTCCTGGCGGAGGCGGCGGCACAGCTCGAGGCCGTCCATGCCCGGCAGGTTGAGATCGAGGACGATGGCGTCGAACTCGTTGACCACCGCGAGGTGCAGGCCGGTGACGCCATCGGCGGCGAAGTCCACGGCGTGGCCGCGGTCCTCCAGGTAATCGCCCAGGTTGGAGGCGATGTCACGGTTGTCTTCGATCACCAGCACGCGCACGGGTCGGAACTCCATCGGCAATGCACGGATCATCGCCGATCCGGCGACGGCTGGGCAGGCCGCCTTGAGCCCGTCTTCAGGCTCAAAAAAAAGGCCCGGCCGACACGGTGGGCGTGGCGGCGCGGGCCAAAGGAGGTGCTGCCCCGATTGCCGTGATCCCAGGGACGCTGCGCGCCGACGGGAATAACGGACCCCCCAAGCCTAGGCCCGGCAGGGTTAAAGCCCGGTTAATCCTGCGGGACGGCCGACGCGGCCGCCTTGCCGCGGCCGGCCCGACGCCGGACCCGGACCACCAGCCCCAGCACGTGGTCGAGGATCCGGCCGGCGATGTCGATGCCCGAGGCGGCCTCGATGCCCTCCAGGCCTGGCGAGGAGTTGACCTCCAATAGCAGCGGTCCGCGGCGTGATCGAAGAAGATCGACACCGGCCACGCCCAGACCGAGGCGCTGCGCGGCACGCACCGCCACGGCTTTCTCGGCGGCATCGAGGCTGACCAGCGCCGCCTTGCCACCGCGGTGCAGGTTGGCGCGGAAATCGCCGGGGGCCGAACGCCGCTGCATGGCCGCCACCACCTCGTCGCCGACCACGAAGCAGCGCAGGTCGGTGCCCTTGGCCTCGCCGATGAACTCCTGCACCAGAAAACTGGCGTAGAGGCCGCGAAAGGCCTCGATGACGCTGCGCGAGGCCGCCGCATCGCGCGCCAGCACCACGCCGCTGCCCTGGGTGCCCTCGTTGAGCTTGACCACGTGCGGGGCGGGGCCGACCAGGTCGATCAGCACCGGGGTGTCGTCGGGGTTGTCGCCAAAGGCCGTCACCGGCAGGTCGATGCCCTCGGCGGCAAGGATCTGGTGGCAGCGCAGCTTGTCGCGGGCGCTCAGGATGGCCTCGGCGCTGCTCGGGGTGGCCACGCCCATCAGCTCCATCTGGCGCAGCACAGCGGTGCCGTGGAAGGTGATCGAGTGGCCGATACGCGGGATGACCGCATCGATCTTCGGCAGCGGCTTGCCGCGGTAACGCAGTTCGAAGGCACCGGGCGCCACCTTGAGGGCGCAGCGCAGCGGATCGAGGACGCGCACCGTGCAGCCACGCTGGCGGGCGGCTTCGACCAGGCGCTGCGTGGAATAGAGCGCCACGTTACGCGACAGCAGGGCGATGCGGGGCCGCAAGCGGGACTCCAAGGGTGTGGCTGCGTGAGGGATCGACGAGGAAGCGCCCGGCGATGGCGGTGCGCCCGAGCAGCATCGGAAACAGCATGCGCGTGCGTCGCGTCAGGTTCATGTCGATCGGCCAGTCGCTGCCGTCGAGGCGCAACAGGGTGCGGACGAAGATGCGCTCGCTGCGGTGACCGCCGGAATCGGTGACCTGCCGGCGGTCGAGCACCGGGGCCTCGACCCAGCGCCGCAGGGCGATGCAGTCGTCGCCCAGGGCGAAGCGCACCCATTCGCGGCCGTCGCGGAAGCCGGTTTCGAGGGCCTCGACGTGCAGGGCGGAGCTGCGTGCGCCGGTGTCGACCTTGGCGCGGATCTCGGCGATCCCGAGTTCGGGCAGGGCCAGGCATTCGCGCCAACCAAGCACCGGGAGGAACGCGGGATCGGGCATGGCAGGGGGGCCGTGGCGGGATGGGGCGGGTGATGGGAACAGCACCCGGTCGCTGGCTCGTTTGTTACGAATGCCTTTTCCGATCCAGGCGTCACGGAACGGCCTCGATTGTGGACTCAAGCCTTCGGCCTGGTCAACGCGGGTCGTTGCGGGTGATCCAGAGCGGCCCGGGTTCAACGCAAGGCGGAGTGCCTTCCGAAACCCGCGGCGGGATGCGCGGTCGGCGACCGGGCGCCAGGGCCGGAGACACCCGGCAGCACCCGGTGTCGCGCCCCGCCTGCCGCGAACAGAAAAATCCGGCCCGGGTGTGAAGGTTTTCCGTTGACGCGCCGCACCAGCCGGGCCTATGGTGAGCGTTGGCATTTTTGGCCGGGCGTGCGGAGCGCTGCGCGGCGGGAGCAGGTGTTGTGGCGGGTGGATCGACGGGCTCGGAACGCGCCGGCATCCTGATTGTCGACGACAATCCGGATTTGCTGGAGCTGGTCGCCGCGCTGCTGCGGCCGCATTACCGCGTGCTGGCCACCACCAAGGGCCACGATGCGCTGCGCCTGGCGTGCGCCGAGCCGCAACCCGACCTGATCCTGCTCGACGTGATGATGCCCGAGCCCGGCGGCTTTGCGATCTGCCGCCAGCTCAAGGCCGATCTCCGGACCCGCGATATCCCGGTCATCTTCCTCACCGCGCTCGACAACCCGAGCGATGAGCAGGCCGGCATCGAACTCGGCGCCGTCGACTACCTGACCAAGCCGGTCAGCCCGGCGGTGGCCCTGGCGCGGATCCGCGCGCAATTGCAGCTCAAGGCCAGCGCCGACTTCCTGCGCGACCACAACGCCTTTCTCGAGCAGGAAGTCGAACGCCGCACGCAGGAGGTGTTGGCGGTGCAGGACGTCACCATCCGCACCCTCGCGGCCCTGGCCGAGACCCGCGACAACGAGACCGGCAACCACATCCGCCGCACCCAGCATTACGTGCGCTGCCTGGCGGAGCACCTGCGCCGGCATCCGCGGTTCGAGGCGCAGCTCGACGCACGGACGATCGAGCTGCTGTTCAAGTCGGCGCCCCTGCACGACATCGGCAAGATCGGCATCCCCGATCGCATCCTGCTCAAGCCCGGCCGGCTAACGGCCGACGAGTTCGAGGTGATGAAGACGCACGTCACGCTCGGCCGCGATGCGATCCGCCAGACGCAGCTCGAGCTCGGCACCCACGCCGACTTCCTGCAGTTCGCGGCGGAGATCGCGCAATCGCACCATGAAAAGTGGGACGGCAGCGGCTACCCGGAGGGGTTGGCAGGCGACGCCATCCCGCTGTCGGCGCGGCTGATGGCGGTGGCCGATGTCTACGATGCGCTGATCAACCGGCGCGTGTACAAGCCGCCCTTCCCGCACCTGCAGGCGGTGGCGATCATGCGCGAGGGCCGCGGCAGCCATTTCGACCCCGACGTGCTCGACGCCTTCCTGGCGTTGTAGGACGACTTCGACCGCATCGCCGGCCGCTTCGCCGATGCCGAGAATGCGTTCGAGCCACCGGCGCCGGCCACCGCGTCGCCGCCGGTGCCGCCGTGAACCGCGTGCCGGCCCGCGTGGTCGAACCCGACTTCAAGGTCCTGTTCGAGGCGACGCCCGGGCTGTTCCTGGCCCTGGACCCCAGCCTGCACATCGTCGCGGTCAGCGATGCCTACCTCGCGGCGACCATGACCCGCCGCGACGACATGCTCGGGCGGCACCTGTTCGAGGTGTTTCCCGACAATCCCGACGACCCCAATGCCAATGCCGTGCGCAACCTGGCGGCCTCGCTGCAGCGCGTGCTGCACACCCGCCAGGCCGACGCCATGCCGGTGCAGAAGTACGACATCCGCAAGCCCGCCCGCGAGGGCGGCGGTTTCGAAGCGCACTACTGGAGCCCGAAGAACTCGCCGGTGCTCGCCGCCGACGGCGCCTTGCGATACATTATCCACCGCGTCGAGGACGTCACCGAGTTCGTGCGCCTGCAGTCGGCCGGCAGCGAGCGGGGCGAGCTCACCGAGGCGCTGCGGCAGCGCGCCGAGCAGATAGAGGCCGAGGTCTACGCCCGCACCACCGAAGCCGCCAACATCAGCGCCGAGCTCAAGCGCGCCAACGAGGCCTTGGAACGGCAGGCGCGCGAACTCGGTGTCCGGCAGCAGGAACTGGAGCTCGCCCGGCGCGCGCTGGAACACAAGAACGCCGAGCTCGATCGCGCCTCGCGCTACAAGTCGGACTTTCTCGCGCACATGTCGCACGAGATCCGCACGCCGATGAACGCCATCATCGGCATGAGCCACTTGGCGCTGCAGACCGGGCTCGACGAGCGTCAGCGCAACTACGTGCAGAAGGTGCACCGCTCGGCGCGCGGCCTGCTCGGCATCCTCAACGACATCCTCGACTTCTCCAAGATCGAGGCCGGCAAGATCGACCTCGAGGCGATCGAGTTCCGCCTCGAGGACGTGTTCGACCACGTCGGCGGCATCATCGCCGCGCACACCCAGGACAAGGGCATCGAGCTGCTGTTCGATATCGCGCCGGAACTGCCGACCGCGCTGATCGGCGATCCGTTGCGGCTGGGCCAGGTGCTGCTCAATCTTGCCAACAATGCGGTCCGCTTCACCGAGCGCGGCGAGGTGGTGATCGGCGCGCGCCCGGTATTCAATCGCGGCGCCGAAGCCGAGCTGCACTTCTGGGTGCGCGACAGCGGCATCGGCATGAGTCCGGAGCAGGTCGGGCGCATCTTCCAGGCTTTCACCCAGGCCGAATCCTCGACCACCCGCCACTTCGGCGGCACCGGCCTGGGCCTTGCCATCTCCAAGCGGCTGGTGCAACTGATGGGCGGGCAGATCTGGGTCGAAAGCAAGCAGGGGCACGGGAGCACCTTCCACTTCCGCGCCCGTCTCGGCCTGCAGGACCAGCCGCAGCGCCAACGCCTGCTCGATGCCAACGGCTTCGCCGGGATGCGCGTGCTGCTGCTCGACGACAATGCCGCGGCGCGCGAAGTGATCGGCTCGATGCTGGAGCGTTACGGCCTGTACGTGGACCGGGTCGCGAACCTCGACGAGGCCTTGCGCCACTGCGATGCGCTGTCGCGCCAGGACATGGCCTTCGATCTCTACCTGGTCGACCAGGACATGCCGGAGCACGATGGCCTGCACTGTCTGCAGCGCCTGCGCGGCGAACGCGAAACCCCGCCGGCGGTATTGATGGCCGACAGCCTCTGCGTCGACGCCAGCACCAGCCTCGCCGCCGAGCGCGGCCAGCGCATCGCCGCCGTGCTGGCCAAGCCGGCGACGCCATCGGGCCTGCTGGAAGCGGTCGCCGCCGGTTTCGGGCGGCAACTGCAGGTGCCGGCGCGCTCGCGCGAGCGGCTCGGCGAGCGGCTCGACTCGCAGCACCAGATGCGTGGCCGCCGCGTGCTGCTGGTCGAGGACAACGACCTCAACCAGGAACTGGCGCTGGACCTGCTGCGCAGTGCCGGCGTCGCGGTGGTGGTGGCCAACAACGGCCGCGAGGCGCTCGACGTGTTGGCCCGCGATGCCGCCTTCGACGCGGTGCTGATGGACTGCCAGATGCCGGTGATGGACGGCTACACCGCCGCCCGCGAGATCCGCCGCCATCCGGACTGGCAGCATCTGGTCATCATCGCCCTGACCGCGAATGTGATGAGCGGCGACCGCGAGCGCATCCTTGCCGCCGGCATGAACGATTGCATCGGCAAGCCGATCGACATCGACGCCATGTTCCTGACCTTGGCGCGCTGGTTGAGTCCCGGTTCCTCCCTGGGTGAATCCGCAGCGCAGAGCGCGGACGGATTCGGCGAGCTGCCCGGCATCGATCGCGGCGCCGGGCTGGCGGCCACCCACAACAATCCCGAGCTGTACCGCAAGCTGCTGCAGCGCTTCCTCGCCGGCCAGCGCGACTTCGCGCGCGACTTCCGAGCCGCGCTGGCGGCTGGCGATCGCGAGCGCGCCTGCCGCGCTGCGCATACGCTCAAGGGCAGCGCCGGCACCATCGGCGCGCGGTCGCTGCAGGCGCTCGCCGCTCAGCTCGAGACTGCCTGCAGCGATGGCGATACGCTCCCGGCCGCCCTGGTCGAGGCCGCGCTCGACCCGCTCGAACGCGAGCTGGCGACGGTGCTCGACGGGATCGCGCGGATGCCGGTCGATCCGCCGGCCAACATCACGCCGATGAGCGCAGCGGAGATCGACGCGGCACTGCAGCGACTGCGCGCGCTGGTTGCCGGCAACGACACCCGCGCCGTGGCGCTGATGGCGCAACTGAGACCGCATCTCGTCACCGGCGACGGAACGCCGGACTGGCCGGCGGTGGCGCGGGCGATCGAGGACTACCGCTTCGAGGACGCGACCCGGCTGCTGGATGACGGTGCCCAGACGCAGGCGTAAGGCAAGCGAACCCTCAGGGACCAGCCCCGCCTGGTGCGATGCCGCCGGCACGCCCTACCTGGTTGGGACGGTCATCGTGTGCGAGGCGCGCCGTCGACTCGTGCTGGAGCTCGCAGACGCATCCTGGCCGCGAGCGGCTGCGCCCTGCGGCTGGCTACAGCGCAGAAGAGCGCGCTGAGCTACTTCGCAAACAGCCTTCGCGGCAGCCACCAGAGGTACATCACCATGCCGAACAGCTCGACCAACGACTGCACGACGATGACCAGCGCAACGACCTCCCATCCGGCTGGCAGGGTCAGCGCGAAGGGTAGAACGACGAACGAATTGCGAGTCCCCAGGCTGAAGGCCAGTGTGCGCCCCTGGGCAACCTCCAGGCGGAAGGCACTTGCGAGTGCGCGCGCCATGAGCGCAGCCACGATCAGAAAGCCGATGAATACCGGGACCACGATCGGCAACAGGGCCAACGCTTCGACCGCAGTCCCGGCCTGGGCGCCGGCGATGAGGAAGACGACGACGGCAAGCAGAGGCACTGGCCACCAGGCCAGGCGTTCGCGCGTGGTGGCCCGTTCGGGTCGGGCTTCCATCCAGCGCTCGGACAGAGCGGCCAACCCGAGCGGGGCCAACACCAGTACAACGGCGGGCCAGACGTCGGCCGGCGTCAACGCCGCAGACAGGTCGGCACCGGCCATCATCCACAGATACAGCGGCAGCAGGGCGAGTTGCAGCAGCAGGTTGATCGGCGTCACCGCGATGGCGCGGGGGACATCCCCTTTACCCAATTTGCTTAAGGTGATGAACCAGTCGGTGCATGGGACCAGCAGTGCAAGCAGCACGCCCAGACGCAACGCGGGGTCTGGCGGCAAGAGAGCAACCATGCCCCACACAACTGGCGGAATCAGGAGAAAGTTGCCGATCAGCACCGCCGTGATGAAGCGCCGATCGCGGCAGGCGTCCGCCAAGTGAAGCAAGGGTATCTGGACGAACGTGGCATAGAGCAAGGCGCCCAGCACGGGCCACAGCAGCATCTCGAAGGCTGGCCCGATCTGCGGCGCAAACGTCCCCAGCACCAGGCCTGGCGCGATGGCCGCCAGGTAGACCCAAACCTGCCGCCTTTCCAAGGTTTCTCGTGTCAGTCTCATCGTGGGCTGTTCAATCCTCGCCCCATAGCCGGGTCACGAATTGACTTGCATGACCCCAGGCCGCAAGCCGGTCTTGCTCGAACCTCCATCAACAACCCGGAAGCCGCACGATCCGCAAAATGGACTCGAAGTGGACTTGGAAGTGCCGGCTGCAGGCGGATCGCAGTGGACCACGGCCGAGCGTCGAAGAGAGGAAAAGTCCTTGTGTGGCAACGACTTGCAGACTCTCTTGGACTTCTGCGGAAGTCCGCAGAATGATGCGATGGAGCGGGTGATGGGAATCGAACCCACGTTCGCAGCTTGGGAAGCTGCTGTCTTACCATTAGACGACACCCGCGGCCCATCGATTATGGCGGTGCCCGCGCCAACCGTGCAATGCGAGTGCCCATGCTGATCCACCTCAACGGCGAAGCCCGCCGCCTCGACGCCCCCTGCAGCCTGGCCCAACTGCTTGCCGAGGCCGGCCTTGCCGGTCGGCGGGTCGCTATCGAGGTCAATGGCGCCATCGTGCCGCGGGGCCGCCACGCCGAGCACCAGCTCGCCGACGGCGACCGCATCGAGATCGTGCATGCCCTGGGCGGCGGCTGAGACGCCATAATGCGGCGATGACGACCCACGACCCGCACGCCCCGCTCCTGATCGCCGGCAAGGCCTACCGCTCGCGCCTGCTCACCGGCACCGGCAAGTTCAAAGACCTCGACGAAACCCGCCGCGCCACCGAGGCCGCCGGCGCCGAGATCGTCACCGTCGCGATCCGCCGCACGAACATCGGGCAGAACGCCGGCGAGCCGAACCTGCTCGACGTGCTGCCGCCGGACCGCTACACGATCCTGCCCAACACCGCCGGCTGCTACAGCGCCGACGACGCCGTTCGCACCTGCCGCCTCGCGCGCGAACTGCTCGACGGCCACACGCTCGTCAAGCTCGAAGTGCTGGGCGATCCGAAAACCCTCTACCCGCACATGCCGGAGACCCTGAAGGCCGCCGAGATCCTCGTCGCCGACGGCTTCGAGGTGATGGTCTACTGCACCGACGACCCGATCCAGGCCAAGCGCCTCGAGGAAATCGGCTGCGTGGCGGTGATGCCGTTGGCGGCCCCCATCGGCTCGGGCTTGGGCATCCAGAACAAATGGAGCCTGCTCGAGATCGTCGAGAATGCCAAGGTGCCGATCCTCGTCGATGCCGGCGTCGGCACCGCCTCGGATGCCGCGGTCGCGATGGAGTTGGGCTGCGACGGCGTGCTGATGAACACCGCCATCGCCGGCGCGCGCGACCCGGTGCTGATGGCCCAAGCGATGCGCAAGGCGGTCGAAGCCGGCCGCGAGGCATTCCTTGCCGGCCGCATCCCGCGCAAGCGCTACGCCTCGGCCTCGTCGCCGACCGACGGGCTGTTTTTCTGATGACCAACGGCAGCAGCGCCGGCCACGCATGCTGAAGAAGCCCTTCATCGAGGTGCCGGGGCAGCGCCAGGTGCGCAGCTTCGTGCTGCGCCAGGGCCGACTCACCGCCGGCCAGCAGCGGGCCTTGGACGAGCAGTGGCCGCGCTTCGGCCTCGACTTCGCCGGCGCGCCGCGCGATTTCGCGGCAGCGTTCGGGCGCGAGGCACCGCTGGTGGTCGAGATCGGCTTCGGCAATGGCGAGCAACTGCTGTTCGCGGCGGAGAACGAGCCCCACAAGAACCTCGTCGGCATCGAGGTGCACGCGCCCGGCGTCGGCCGCCTTCTGCACGGGGCCGCGGAGCTCGCCGCCCGGAGCGCAGCGGCGCCGAACCTGCGCGTCTACTGCCACGACGCTGTCGAAGTGCTGCGACACGACATCGCCGACGCCACACTCGACGAGGTCCGCATCTACTTCCCCGACCCCTGGCACAAGAAGCGCCACCACAAGCGCCGCCTCATCCAGCTGGAGTTCGTGGCCCTGCTGGCCACCAAGCTGAAAGCCGGCGGCCTGCTCCACCTCGCCACCGACTGGGAGGACTACGCCCGGCAGATGCACGAAGTCGGTGCGGCCGAGCCGCGCCTGCGCAACGTCGCCGGCACCGGCCCCGTCGATGCCGCCAGCGGCGACGCGCTGGTGCGCGGCACGGTGCAGCGCCCGGCATGGCGGCGGCAGACGCATTTCGAGGCCCGCGGCCTGAAACTGGGCCACGGCGTGTGGGATCTGCTCTTCGAACGTACCGGCTGAAGGAGCCTCGGGCATGGAGAACGCCGCACCCGCACTGAGCACCGACATGCTGGTGGTGCTCGGGCTGGTCGGCTTCACCCTGCTGATGTTCATGACCGAGCGCATCCGCGCCGATGCCACCGCGCTGGTCGTGCTGGTGGCGCTCGGGTTGTTCGGCATCGTCCCGGCCTCGCAACTGTTCAATGGCTTCGCCGGAAATGCGGTGATCAGCCTGATGGCAACCATGGTGCTGGCCGCCGGGCTCGATCGCACCGGCGTGCTCAACCGGATCGCGGTGAACCTGCTGCGCGCCTCCAAGGGCATGGAACCGCGGCTTTTGCTGCTGAGCTCCGCTGTGGCCGCCGGGCTTTCGGCCTTCATGCAGAACCCGGCGGTCGCCGGGCTGATGCTGCCGGTGGCCTCGCGCCTGTCCAACCGCACTGGCATCGCCCTGTCACGACTGCTGTTGCCGATCGCGGTGGCCATCATCATGGGCGGCTCGCTGACCATGATCGGCTCCTCGCCGCTGATCCTGCTCAACGACCTGCTGCTGGCCGCCAACCGCCACCTGCCGCCCGGCGTCGATGCCCTGCAACCGCTGCCGCTGTTCGCGCCCCTGCCGGTGGGTTTGGCTCTGGTCGTGCTCGGCCTCGTCTATTGGCATTTCGGGGCCCGTCGCTGGTTGGCCGACGATGCCCTCAAAGGCGTGGCACCGGCCCGTACCGAGAGCTATTTCGCCAAGGCCTACGGCATCGAGGGCGATCTGTGGGAACTGACCCTGAGCGCCGACAGCCCGCTGGTCGGCATGCGCGTCGGTGAGGCCGAACTGCAGCCTGGCGCACCGCTCTACCTCGCACTGGCCAGCAACGGCGCGGCACGGCTGGCGCCACCCACCGATGAGCGCTTGTGGGTGGGCAGCGTGATCGGGGTGATGGGCGAGCGCCAGGCCATCCAGGACTACGCGCAGAAGAACCTGCTGCGCGCCTCGACCCGCCTGCGCCACTTCGCCGACCTGTTCAATCCGGCCCGCGCCGGCATCTCAGAGGCGGTGGTGCCGCCGACCTCGGCCTTCGTCGGCCGCCGCCCCGAGGAACTGCGCCTGCGCAAGCGGGCCGGCATCAGCCTGCTTGCCATCAACCGCGACAACCAGGTCTGGCGCGAGAACCTGCGCGGCATCCCGCTCAAGGCCGGTGACCTGCTGGTGTTCCACAGCATCTGGACCGACCTCGCCCAGGCCGCCGAATCGCGCGATTTCGTGGTGGTCACCGATTACCCGAAGGACGAGCAGCGTCCGCACAAGCTGGGCTGGGCACTGACCATCTTCGCGGCGACCATGGCGCTGGCCTTCAGCACGCTCGTGCCGGTGCCGCTGGCCCTGATGGCCGGTGCCGCCGCCCTGCTGGTCACCGGCGTGCTCGACATGGACGAGGCCTACGCCGCCATCGGCTGGCGCACCGTGTTCCTGATGGCCTGCCTGATCCCGCTCGGCTGGGCGATGGACGCCACCGGCGCCGCCCACTGGCTGGCCCAGCACAGCTTGGCCCGACTGGGGCCGGAGCTGCCGCTGTGGGGCCTGGAGTTCGCGGTCGCGGTGCTGGCCGCGGCCTTCGCCCTGGTCATCGGCAACATCGGGGCCACGGTCATCGTGGTGCCGATGGCGATCCAGCTCGCCCTCGGTGCCGGCGGCAGCCCGGTGGCCTTCGCCCTGATCGCCGCGCTGGCCGCGTCCAACAACCTGCTCTCGGCCTCGAACCCGGTGCTGGCGATGGTCGCCGGTCCGGCCGGCTACAGCGCCCGCGACTTCTGGCGCACCGGCTGGCCGCTGACCCTGGTCTACCTGGTGGTGACCGTCGGCATGGTCAATCTGACGATGTGGCTCCTGCCCTTCGCCTGAAAACGCGGCGCGGACCTCAGATCGGCGACCAGGCCACCTGCCAGCCGCCGGCGACGGCACGCACCGCCAGCGGCTGCAAGCCACCGCCCCGGCCCGGCCCCTCGACGCAGCGCCCGCCCTCCAGCTCGAACTGCGCCCCGTGCGCCGCGCAGACCAGCCGGCCGGCATGTTGGAGGAAACGCCCCGGCGCGTAATCGAGCCGGCGCCCGGCATGCGGGCAGGCATTCAGCCAGACCGAAAGCGCCTGCCCACGCCGCTGCGCGAGCACCTCGACGGCCGCCGCGTCCTCGCCCAGGCGCAGGCCCACCAGTTCGCCCTCCGGGACCTGCGCCGGCTCGATTAACGCTTCGCTTACCTGCCCCACCGGCTCGACCTCCATACTCACGGCCCCGATTCTCGCATTCCCCGCCGTGACCGGACCGTTCCAGCGCCTGTTCCGCTTCCGCCCCAGCCGTCCCCGCCATCCGCTCGGCCGGATCGCCTTCGCCCTGGTCGGCGTCCTGCTGGCCCTGCTGCTGCTGGCCGGCAGCGTGTTCATCGGTCTGGGCATGCTGGCCTGGCATTTCGGCCGCAAGCTGCGCCGTCCAGCCGCCGTGCCCGCACGCAGCGGCGTGATCGAGGGCGAATGCCGCGTGCTCGCTCCTCGCGTCCTGCCCCAGAGCGCCAGCTCCAGCCGATGAACCGCGACCTGTTTGCCGCCGCGGCGGTTCCGCGGCTGCCCTTCATCGAGCGCGACCTGCTTTTCCCGGTCCATCGCATCTACTGCGTGGGCCGTAATTTCGCCGAGCACGCCAGAGAAATGGGCGCGCCTCTCGAACGCGGCACCCCGACGATCTTCATGAAGCCGGCCGATGCCGTGCACCTCGATGCCGCCCTGCCCTACCCGCCGGGCACCCGCGACCTGCACCACGAGGTCGAGATGGTGGTGGCGCTGGGCCGTGACGCCGACGGCCCGCTGGCGGCGGGCGAGGGCCTGGCCCTGGTCTGCGGCCACGGCGTCGGCCTCGACCTGACCCGCCGCGACCTGCAGGCCATCGCCAAGGACAAGCGCCTGCCCTGGGACGTGGCCAAGGGCTTCGATGCCTCGGCGCCGGTTTCGGCGCTGCGCCATGTCGACGATGGCCGCCCCAGCCCGGACACCCTGCTCTGGCTCGAGGTCAACGGCGAGCGCCGGCAGCTCGCCCGGCTGGAGGACATGATCTTCGGCGTCGACGAGATCCTCGTGCACCTCTCGCGCCTGTTCCGGCTGCGCGCCGGCGACCTCGTCTTCATGGGCACGCCGGCCGGTGTCGCCGCGCTGCAGCCCGGCGACCGCTACCGGGCCGTGCTGGAAGGCATCGCTCAGCTCGAGGGCCGGGTGCTCGGCTGATCGGCCACCTCAGCGGATCAGCGGGCTTTGCAGCACGGCCGACGGGCGGCCGGTCAGGTCTTCGACCACCGCTGCCAGATCCTCGCGCGAGACCTCGCGGATCTCGATCAGCCGGCGCATCACATCGTCGAGCGAACGGCGGTTGTCGGTGCGCTGGCGGATCTCGCGATCCAGTTCGCGGAACAGCACCACCGCCCGCGCCGTCTGCGGGCCCCAGCTGCGCGCCCCGATCAGGGTGCGCACACCGCGGCCGTGGTTGTCCATCCAAGAAAAGGCGCGGTCGCGGCGGGCGTCGCTCAGCAGCCCGGCGCGATTGAGCAGGGTGATCGAGTAGAACTCGGCCGTGCCCTCGGCGATCCAGTCATCGCCTTGGGCACCACGCACGCGGGTGACCATATGCACCAGCTCGTGGACCAGCGTCGATGAACCGTTCTCGCTGATCAGCGGTCGATCGGCGTGGATGAACAGCGAACGCGGCCCGGAAAGCCCACCGCGCCACATCGGGTCGTCGGCGCTGACGATCAGCAGCTTCGAAGGCAGCGCGCCGAAAGCCTTGACCATCTCCGGGGCGACCAGGTTGATGAAGGCCAGCTTGTCGTTGCGGCGGACACTGTCCTCCTTCGGACCGGCGACACTGACCTCCATGCCTTCAACGAACTCGCGCCGGGTGCCGACCTGGCCGGCGATCATCCAGCCCACCGGACGGTCGAAGCGGCGCTCCGGGTTGACCACGACAAAGGCCTCTCGGTGGCGGTCGAGGCGGAAAGGCGTATCGACGTTGGTCCAGCCCGGCGGCAGCGTGAAGCGCAAGCGCGCCCGTGAATCGGCACCGGCCGTGGTGCGGGCGCTCACCGGCGGGAACAGATCGTCGCCGCGAACGATCACCCAGTCGCGGGTGATCCGGGCGTCGTAGCCGCCACCCCGGCGTTGCTGGTCGATGCGGTAGCGCCAATGCAGGCTCGAGGGCTGCCGGGGGTCGGGCTGCCACAGCCAGCGATCGCCCTCGCGGCGCAGTTGCCCGCCCTCGGCGCGAATCTGCGAGTAGCGTGCCGGATCAAAACGAACGGCCAGCGAGAGCACCCGACCGTCGCCTGGCGTGTGGCGCAGACTGAGCTCGGCAAGGCCCTCGGCGGGCAGGAAGGCGACGTGGTAATCGATGTCGTAAGCGGTTCGCGGCGTGGCCGCCACGGCAGCGGCAAAGGCCAGCAGGGCGAGGACGAGGGCGAACAGGGCCAGGGGCCGGAAATCGAAACGGCGGGTGCCGGAGTGCGGGGGCATGGGCGGGTCTGGGCCGGACGGGACGCGCCGCAGTATGCCGCCGCTCAGCGGTGCTGGCGCGCCCATTCAGCGAGCAGCACGGCGGTGGCTGCGGCCACGTTCAGGCTCTCGACCCGGCCGCTGCCCGGAATGCCGAGCCGTGCCGCGCAGGCCGTCGCCAGGGCCGGATCGACGCCGGCCGCCTCGGCCCCGAGCACCCAGACGCAACGCGCCGGCAGGGGTCGGGCGTAGAGGCTCTCACCACCGCGCACGACGGTGGCCAGCAGTTGGAAGCCGGCGGCCTGTAACTGGGCGATGGCGTTGTCGATCCGGCCAAGCCGGACGCAGGGCACGGCCTCGGCGCCGCCTTCGGCGACCCGCACCGCCGCGCCAGACAGAGCCGGTGGCGCGGTCTTCGGCAACAGCAAGCCGGCGGCGCCGAAATGGGCAGCGGCACGCAGGATCGCGCCGATGTTGTGCGGGTTGCCCACCCCGTCGAGCCAGAGCAAGGGCACCGGCCCCCTCGGCAGGTCGCGCAGGAAAGTGGACAGTGGCAGCTCGTCGGGCCGGCGGAAGGCCGCCACCACGCCCTCGTGGTGCTGGCTGCCGGAAAGACGTTGCAGGTCCTCGGCCTCGACCAGGGTGTAGCCGCGCCGGCGGGCCACGCAGCCGGCGATGAGCTCGCGCAGATCACCCAACCGTGCCGGCAGCAGCCAGAGCTTGCGCAGGTCCTCGGGACGGGCGGCGAAAGCGGCACGCACGGCGTTCAGGCCGAACAGCCGCAATTCCTCCTCGGCGCCCGGCGACGGCCGTGGCGGGCCAGGGGCACGGTTCACACCCGCGCCTCACCGTCGACGTGCAGGCGCTCCAGTTGCTCCAACTCGCGGGCACGGGCCTCGGGGGCCCGGGTGTAGGGCGCCACCCGCAGGTAGAGCGCAGGGATCACGTACAAGGTGAGCAGGGTCGAGAAACTGACACCGAACACCACGACGATGCCGATCGAACTGCGCGAGGCCGAGCCGGCACCGTCGGCCAGCATCAAGGGCAGGGCGCCGGCCACGGTGGCCAGCGAGGTCATCAGGATCGGCCTGAGTCGGATCGCCGAGGCCTCGAGGATCGCTTCGCGGACATTGCGACCCTCGTCGCGCAACTGGTTGGCGAATTCGACGATCAGGATGCCGTTCTTGGCCGCCAGCCCGATCAGCATGATCAGTCCCACCTGGCTGAACAGGTTGAGGCTGGTCCCCGCACCCCACCAGCCGTTGGCGGCGAGCAGGCCCATCGACCACAGCCCGAACAACGCACCCAGCACCGCGAGCGGCACGGTGAGCATGATGACGAAGGGGTGGGCGAAACTCTCGAACTGCGCCGCCAGCACCAGGTAGACGATCAGCAGGGCCATCAGGAAGGCGAAGTAGACATTCGCGCTGCTCTGCTGCTGCTCGCGGGCTTCACCACGCCAGCCGATCTGCGCCTCGGCCGGAAGCACACGATCAGCAGCCTGCTCGACCCATGTGATGGCCTCGCCGAGCGTGTAACCGGGCGCCAGCGAGGCCGAGATGGTGATGGCACGCAGGCGGTTGAAGCGGTTCAGGCTGCCCGGCTCGGCCAGTTCGCGCAGGGTGACCAATGAGGCCAGCGGCACCAGCTGGCCGGATCCAGCGCGCACGAACAGATTGCCGAGGTCGTCCGGTGTCTGCCGGTCGTCAATCCGCGCCTGCAGGATGACGTCGTACTCCTCGCCGCCCTCGACGAAGGTGCCGACCCGGCGCGAACCCATCATGGTCTCCAGGGTGCGGCCGATGTCCTGCAGCGAGACGCCGAGTGCGGCGGCACGCTCGCGGTTGATGTCGATGCGGAGCTGCGGGCGGGTCTCCCTGAAATCGGAATCGGCACCGAACAGCTGGGGATTGTTCTCCATCTCGCGCAGCAGCAGGTCACGCCACTGCGCCAGTTGCTCGAAATCGGGACCGCCCAGCACCACCTGGAACTGCTGGCCGCCGCGCGAACGGGTGAGGCCGGAACGGGCGATCGGCCGCGCCACCACACCCGGCACCTCGGCCAACTCGTTGCGGAAACGGTTGACCACGTCGTTGGTGGTGAGCTCGCGCTCGTCCCAGGGCCGCAGGATGACGATGCTGTTGCCGGTGTGCATCTCCTCGTTGATGCCACCGCCGAAGCCACCCGGCACGCGGGCGATCACCCGGTGCAGCGGGCCGTCCTCACCGATACCGCCCAGCAGGATCGATTCGACCTGTTTCATCTGCGTCACGGTGTAGTCGAAGCCGGCGCCTTCCGGGCCAGCGACCGAAACGAAGAAGGAACCGCGGTCTTCGGGCGGGGCCAGCTCCTTCGGCACCAGCGTGAACAGGCCGTAGGTGGCGAGCAGGGCCGCGGCGACGATGCCAACGAACAGCCCGCTGCGGTGGATCTGGCCGTCCAGCGAGCGCCGGTAGGCCTCGGTGACGCGTCCCAGCGTGCGGTCGATGCGCTCGGCGATACCGCCGCCGATGGGCTTGTGCGGCCTCAGCAAAAGCGAGCACATCATCGGCGTCAATGTGAGCGCCACGAAAGCCGAAATGGCGATGGCACCGGCCAGTGCCACCGCCAGCTCACGGAACAGACGACCGTTATTGCCCTCCAGAAAGGCCATCGGCACGAACACCGCGATCAGCACGGCGGTGGTGGCCAACACCGCGAAAGCCACCTGGCGGGTGCCGCGACGGGCCGCCACGATCGGTGGTTCGCCCAGATCGACACGGCGCTGGCAGTTCTCGAGCACCACGATGGCGTCGTCGACCACGAGGCCGATCGAGAGCACGATCGCCAACAGGGTGAGCAGGTTGATCGAATAACCGAACAGCCACAGCGCGATGAACGAGGCGGTGATGCAGACCGGCAGGGTCACCGCCGGCACCAGCGCGGCGCGCACGCTGCCCAGGAACACGAAGATCACCAGCAGCACCAGCACCAGAGCCTCGCCGAGGGTCTGGAAGACGCGATCGACGGCGACCTCGATGAACTCGGTGGAATCGAAGCTGACGCCCAGGCTGACATCCGCCGGTAGCCCGGCGTTGATGGCCTCGACCTCGGCGCGCACCGCGCGCGCCACCTCGATGGCATTGGCCCGCGAGGTCTTGATGATCTGGAAACCGACCTGCGGCTCGCCATTGCCACGGAACCAGGCGCGCCGCTCGGCGGCCTCACGCTCGACCTGGGCCACCTCGCCCAGCCGGATCGGGCGGCCGTCGCGGCCGGTCGCCAGCACCAGGGCGCGGAAGTCCTCGGGGGTCTGGTAAGCGCGCGAGAGCCGCAGGGTGAAGTCGCGGGTGGCCGATTCAAGTCGGCCGGCCGGCAGTTCGACGTTCTCGCGACGCAGTGCCGCCTCGATGTCGCCAACGGTGAGATTGCGCGCCACCAGCGCCGAGCGGTCAAGCCAGATCCGCATGGCGTAACGCTGCCCACCGCCCAGCCGGACCGCCGCCACGCCAGGAATGCTGGACAGCCGGTCGATCACATTGCGCTCGGCAAAATCGGTCAGTTCGAGGATCCCCAGCCGTGGCGAGGCGAGGTTGAGGAACATGATCGGCTCGGCATCGGCCGAGACCTTGGCCACCTGCGGCGCCTGGGCCTCGTCGGGCAGACGGTTGACCACCCGGCTGACCGCGTCGCGGACATCGTTGGCAGCCGCCTCGATGTCACGGTCGAGGGTGAACTCCATGCTGACATCGGAGCGGCCATTGCGCGAGCTGCTCTGGATCAGGTCGATGCCCTCGATGCCGGCGACGGCATCCTCGATCACCTGAGTGATCCGGCTCTCGACCACGGCGGCCGAGGCACCGGCGTACTCGGTCTGCACCGAGACCACCGGCGGGTCGATGTCGGGCAGTTCGCGCAGGCTGAGCTGCGAGAAAGCGATCAGGCCGAGCACGATGAGCAGCAGGCTGGCCACGGTGGCCAGCACCGGGCGGCGGATGGCGAGATCGGAAAGGACCATGGCAGGCGTTCCTCAATCGCCAGCGGCGGGTGTTGGCGCGCTGCCGGCGGACGGCGCGGTTTCGGACTCGCGGATGGCGAGGCCCGGACGCAGCTTGACGGTGCCATCGATGACGATGCGGTCGCCCGCGGTGAGGCCCTCGACCACCTCGACCCGGCCGAGCTCGCGCGAACCGAGCCGCACCGGCACCAGCTCGGCGCGGCGTTCGGCATCGACCCGGTAGACGTAACTCTGTGTGCCGATCTGCAGCACGGCGATCTCCGGCACCACCAGCGCCAGGCGCTCCTGTTCGAACACCTTGAGGGTGAGCAACATGCCCGGCAGCAGCCGGCCCTCGGGGTTTTCGACGGCGGCGCGCACCGCGACCGAGCGGGTCGCCACATCGACCCGCGAATCGATGCTGATCAGGCGGCCGCGGAAGACCTGGCCCGACCAGGCATCGCTGCGTGCCTCCACCGCCAGACCTTCGGCCAGGCGCGCAAGGTGGACCTCGGGCACGGCGAAGTCGACCTGCATGGTGTCGAGCGCGTCCAGCGTGGTGATCGCCGTGCCGGGCTGCAGGAGCTGGCCCGGGCTGACTTCGCGCAGGCCCAGCACGCCTGCGAAGGGCGCGATGATGGCGCGGTCGGCGACCCGTGCCAACGCCTGTTGCACCCGCGCCTGGGCGGCGTCGCGGGTGGCGCGCTGGGCATCGAGCTGGCTGGTCGGGATCAGGCGCTGCTCGGCCAGCTGGCGTTGCCGCTCGTACTGGCGCTGCGCCTCGCGGTAGGCGGTGCGGGCGGCATCGAGATCGGCGACATCGCCGCCGACATCGAGTTCGACCAGCACCTGCCCAGCCTCGACCCGTTGCCCGCTTTCGAAACGCACCCGCTCGACCCGCTCGGCGAGCTTGGAGGTGATGGCGATCGACTCGCTGGCACGCGCCGTGCCGACCGCTTCCAGACGATCTATCCAAGGCGCCGTGGCCACCTCCGCGGTGGTCACCAACGCCGCGCCGGCACCGGGCCTCGGCCCCCCATTGCCCTCCCCGGAACAGGCGACGAGCAGCAGGCTGCAGAAGGCTAGGACGGGCATTCGACGCATGAGGGTTCCTGGCGCAAGGCTTGGACGCGATGCGGCAGCCTGCCGGAGTCCCGGCGGCATCCGCGTGAGTAGCATCGGAATGCAGCGTTGCAACAGCGTCATCGCCATCACCCGCCGCATCCCGGAAACGATGACGCCGGCCCTGGGGCCGGCGTCGCAAGGGCCGAAGGTCATGCCTCCGGCGCGGGGATCAGCCTTCCCACTCGCCGAGCGCGGCCAGGCCGTTCTGCCGGGCGCGGGCGTAGACGATGGCCTGCGCCTCGGCGACCTTGCCCTCCGGATCCGCCGCCCAGCACTTGAGCGCGGCGGTCTGCATGGCGCGGCCATAGCTGAAGCTGAGCGGCCAAGGATTGCCTTCGAGCTGGTTCATGGCGTCGAGGTGGCGGGTGGCCTGCTCCTCGCTCTGGCCGCCCGAGAGGAAGACGATGCCCGGCAGGGTGGCCGGCACGGTGGCCTTGAGGCAATGCACGGTCTGCGCCGCCACCTCTTCGACGTCGGCCTGCTCCTCGCAGTCCTTGCCCGAGATCACCATGCTGGCCTTGAGGATGGTGCCCTCAAGCATCACGTTGTGCTCGTAGAGCGCGGCAAATAGGCTGCGCAGCACGGCCTCGGTGACGTCGTAGCAGGTGTCGATGTCGTGGTCGCCGTCCATCAACACCTCCGGCTCGACCATCGGCACGATGCCGGCCTCCTGGCAGAGCGCCGCGTAACGAGCCAGCGCATGGGCATTGGCATCGATGCAGGTGCCGGTCGGAATGTCCTCGCCGATGGTGATGACGGCACGCCACTTGGCGAACTTGGCGCCCAGCCGGGCGTACTCCTGCAGACGCTCACGCAGGCCGTCGAGACCCTCGGTGACCAGCTCGCCCGGGCAACCGGCCAGTGGCTTGGCGCCGGTATCGACCTTGATGCCCGGCAGGACGCCGGCATCCAGCATGATCTTGGTGAAAGGCACGCCCTCTTTGGTGCTCTGGCGGATCGTCTCGTCAAACAGGATGGCGCCGGAAATGTGGTCGGCGAGGTTCGGCGTGGTCAACAGCATCTCGCGGTAGGCCCGCCGGTTCGCCTCGGTGTTCTCGATGCCGACCGCCGCGAAACGCTTGCCGATGGTGGCGGTGGATTCGTCGATGGCGATGATGCCCTTGCCCGGGGCGACCATGGCCTGGGCGATGTCGGCAAGCTCTTCGATGCTCATTGGCGGACTCGGCGTGGTGGAGAGATCGCAATTATAGCCGAAGGGCCCGCCCGGCCCTGACCAACGCGCATCGAGCACAGCATCCCCCGGCGGACCAAAGCCCCGGACTGCAAGGACTTGAGGACCCGGCACTGGTTTCCCGCCGCGGAACGGATACCCGCCGCCTACGGTGCGCGGTCGAGTTGCACCGCAAGGAACCGTGGATGCCGATGCCCGACCGTCTCGCCGGATCGACGCCACGGTGGCAGGGGTGGGGGCACCGAGGAACGACAGGCCCATTTCCTCGTCGCGAATCAGGCCGTTGCGCTGTCCGTTCCCCTCCAGAAGGGCGAGCGCAGTAGCCACGTCCGGACGCCGCTCGAGCAGGCCGTGCTTCGCCGACCAGTCGACCAGCAGGGCGGTGGGCCGCACTGCCGTCGCGCCATGTGAGATCCCCGTTCCGTGGGCGCAGCCCGCATCCCCGCTCGCTGCAATCGGACCCAGTGTCTTGGCATCCGCCTGTCCGGTGGCATTTGCACCACGCGCGTCCGTCGCTGCGAAAAACATGCCGAACGCAAGAACCAGCAAGGTGGGGAAAGCGGTGCGGGAGTTCATTTTTGGAGCCCTCGGACTCGAGCCTTTGACCCAACCGGTCCAGCAGCCCCCTTCATCCAATGTCAAGCCATCGGCAGTTCCTCAGCCGTCGCTTTCTTTCAGCAGCACGAAGTGCTCCACCAGCTTCACCATCAAGGCCTTCTGGTCGGGCTTGCTTTCGGCCACCAGCAGCGCCAGCGCCACCAGGGTATTGTCGTTGACCAGCCGCTCCACCGGCCGCGCCAGCAGGTGCTGGTTCAGGCGCAGGTACCACAGGAAAAGGAACGAGCCGGTGCGCTTGTTGCCGTCGGCCAACGGGTGGTTCTTGATCACGAAATACAGCAGATGTGCCGCCCGGCTGGCCACGTTCGGGTAGAACAGTTCGTCGCCAAAACCCTGCTCGATCGTGGCCAGGGCCGAGGCCAGCCCGTCGCTGCGAATCTGGCCGAACAGCTCGGTGGCCTCGCCCTTGGCGATCAATTCGGCCTTGAGTTGCCCGATGGCGGCCAGCACCTCGTCCAGACGCAGCGCCCGCATATCGCCCTGCCTGCCGGTCTGTCCGGTCAGGCTCTGCTCGTCATAGCCTTGCAACAGGCTCCAACTGCGGGCGTAGTCGGCGATGACCCGGAGCACCGCCTCACCCTCGGCATTGATCAGTTGGCGATTGGCCAGCGTGCGCGAGAGCAGATCGAGCGCCTGCTGGAACTCGACGCCGCGCTCGCCCAGGCGCTTCGGGTTCAAGGTGTAGCCCTCGACCAGATGCTGGCGAAGCACGCCGGTGGCCCATTGGCGAAAGCGCGTGGCACGGCTGGAATTAACCCGATAGCCGACGGAGATGATGGCGTCGAGGTTGAAATACTCGACTTGGTAGGTCTTGCCGTCGGCGGCAGTTGTTGCATTTTTTGCAACCACTGACACGCGCTCCAACTCGTTGCTGTCGAAGATATTCTTCAGGTGCCGGGAAATGACCGACTTGTCCCTTTCGAACAGTTCGGCCAACTGCTGAAGGCTCAGCCAGACGGTCTCGCCCTCCAGTCGCACCTGCACCGGCTCACCGCCGGATTCGAAGATCACGAGCTTATTCATGGGACGCCTCCCAACTCGCGCACGGTCTTCAGGGCTCTACCCGTCTTGCCGTTGACCATCTGCCGCTCCTTCGATCAGCGCATCAAAGCGCCCCCACACCCTCGACCCGGCCATCGGGGCCGATCTCCAGCAGGCGCAGGGTGTTGGTGCTGCCGCGCTGCTCCATCGAATCGCCGTTGGTGACCAGCACGCGGTCGCCCACCACCAGCAGGCCGAGGGCATGCAGCTGCCGGGCTGCCGAACGTGCCGCCACACCCGGCGACAGGCCGCGGGTGTCGAAAGGGATCGGGAACACATCGCGCATCAGCGACATCTTGCGCCGTGCCTCGTCGAAGCGGGAAAGCGCGAACACCGGCGCCGCCGCCCGGTAGCGCGACAGGTAGCGGGCGGTGCCGCCGGTTTCGGTCAGGGCGATGATCGCCTTCAACTCGATGTGCTCGGTGAGGAACATCGCCGCCATGGCGATGGCCTCGTCGGCCCGGGTGAGGCCGCTGCGCGCGGCTTCGAAATCGGTGTCGTGGCGGAACTGGCGCTCGGCACCCAGGCAGATCCGCGCCATCGCCTCGACCGCCTGCACCGGGTACTGGCCGCTGGCGGTTTCGGCCGAGAGCATCACCGCATCGGTGCCGTCGATGATGGCATTGGCCACATCGAGCACCTCGGCGCGGGTCGGGATCGGGTTGTCGACCATCGACTGCAACATCTGGGTCGCGGTGATCACCACCCGGTTGCGTGCCACCGATTCGCGGATGATGGTTTTCTGCAGGCCCGGCAGTTCGGCGTAACCGATCTCCACACCCAGATCGCCGCGGGCGACCATCACCACATCGGCCGCTTCGACGATCTCGACCAGGTTCTCGATCGCTTCGGCGCGCTCGATCTTGGCCACGATCTGCGCCTCCGAACCGGCGGCGCGGGCCAGCGAGCGGGCCAGTTCGATGTCGGCCGCCGAGCGGCAGAACGAGACGGCGATGAAATCGACGCCGAGTCGGGCGGCGGTGGCGATGTGCGCGCGGTCTTCGTCGGTCAGCGCCCCCAGGGCCAGGCCGCCGCCCAAGCGATTCAGGCCCTTGCGGTTCGAGAGCGTGCCGTCGGTGAGCACCTCGCTGTGCACGGATGCGCCCTCGACCCGGAGGACCCGCAGGCCGATCAGCCCGTCGTCGAGCAGCAGGGTGTCGCCGGGCACCACATCGCCCGGCAGGCCGAGGTAGCTGCACCCCACCTGCGTGGCGTCGCCCGGCGGTGCATCGTTGCGGCAGACCAGGGTGAAGCCCTGCCCGGCCTTCAAAGCCACCTTGCCCTCGGCGAAGGTCTCGATGCGGATCTTCGGCCCCGGCAGGTCGGCCAGCACGCCGATTTCGCGGCCGCTGCGCGAGGCCACCGCACGCACCGTGGCAACGCGCTGGGCGTGCTGCTCGGCAGTGCCGTGCGAGAAATTGAGCCGCACCGCGTTGACGCCGGCGGTGAGCAGGGCATCGACCACGCCGGGGGCGTCGGTCGCCGGCCCGAGGGTGGCGAGGATTCGGGAACGCCGCAGCGGCTGGCTCATGGTCAAGCGATCATCGGCAGGAATTGCCGCTACGCTAGCAGAGCCCGCCAAAAACCCACCATGCCGACCTTCGCCATCGCCCCCTCGCCCCGCCGCCGACGTCTTGCCTGGAGCGGCGCGCTCTTTCTTGCCTTCGATGCCCTGCTGATCAGCGTGGTGATCGTCTGGATCACCGGCGGCCAGCACCTCGGCCTCGCCGCGGCCTTCTTCGCCGTTGGCGTGCTGGTGTCCGGCCTGCTCGCCGCCGTGGTGGCGCGCCCGCCCAAGGTCCAGCTCGACAAGGGCGTGCTGCAGGTCGAGGCCGGTTTCCAGCAACTCAAGCTGCCGATCAGCGAGGCCCGCCTGCGCCGCATCGACCTGCGCGATTGGCCGGAAGCGAAACGACCGGCAACGATGGGCGCACCACGCTGGTGGCAGAGTGGCGACGCGATGGGCTGGCAGCGCGACCGCGATGGCCAGCGCTGGTTCGCCATCCTGCCCGGCCTGCTGCCGGCGGTGCAGGTGGAAAGCAGCGACGGCGAGCGTCTGCTGCTCTGCCCGACCGATCCCGAGGCCTTCATCGCCGCGCTGCGCCGCGCCGGCGCCCGCGAGGCCTGAACCCGGCCTGCGCTCAGCCGCCGCGCGCCTCCAAGGCCGCCACCGCCGGCAGGGTCTTGCCTTCGAGGAATTCAAGGAAGGCCCCGCCGCCGGTCGAGATGTAGCCGATGTCGGCGGCCAGCCCGTACTTGTCGATGGCGGCCAGGGTGTCGCCACCGCCGGCGATCGAGAAAGCCTTCGAGGCGGCGATGGCGCGGGCCAGCACTTCGGTGCCACGGCTGAAGGCCTCGAACTCGAACACGCCGACCGGGCCGTTCCAGACCACGGTGCCGGCCCCGGCGATCAGCGCGGCGTAGCGCGCCGCCGTCTTCGGGCCGATGTCGAGGATCATCTCGCCGTCCTGCACCGCATCGACGGCGCGCACCGTGGCGGGCGCGTCAGCGGCGAAGGCCGGGGCCACCACCACATCCTCCGGCAGCGGGATCGAGGCCCCGCGGGCGCGGGCCTTCTCGACGATGGCGCGGGCGGTGTCGAGCAGCTCGAGTTCGACAAGGCTGTTGCCGACCTTGTGCCCCGCCGCGGCGATGAAGGTGTTGGCGATGCCACCGCCGACGATCAGCTGGTCGACCCGGTCGACCAGGCTGCCCAAAAGTTCGAGCTTGGTGCTCACCTTCGAGCCGGCGACGATGGCCAGCAGCGGCCGGGCCGGATGCGCCAGCGCCCGGGCCAGCGCGTCCAGTTCGGCCATCAGCAGCGGGCCACCGGCGGCGACCTTGGCGGCGCGGATCACCCCGTGCGTCGAGGCCTGGGCGCGGTGCGCGGTGCCGAAGGCGTCCATCACGAAGACATCGCAGAGTGCGGCGTACTTGGCCGACAGCGCGGCATCGTCCTTGCCCTCGCCGATGTTCATGCGGCAGTTCTCGAGCAACACCAGCTCACCGGGCTGCACGGCCACGCCATCGACCCAGTCGCGCAGCAGCGGCACCGGCCGACCGAGGTGCGCGGCCAGCCGCTCGGCCACGGGGGCGAGCGAGTTCTCGGCGCTCCACTGGCCTTCCTTGGGGCGACCCAGATGCGAGGTGACCATCACCGCCGCGCCCTTCTCCAGCGCCAGCCGCAGGGTCGGCAGCGAGGCGGTGATGCGCTGCTCGGAGCTCACCTTTCCATTCTCGATCGGCACGTTGAGGTCTTGCCGGATCAGCACGCGCTGGCCGCTGAGCTCGAGGTCGGTCATGCGAAGGATGGCCATGGGGGTCTCCGGCAGTGGGGCGAGGAAAGACGCCATTGTCGCATCGTCCCCGGCACGGCTAGCATGGCCGCATGGACGGCAAAACCCAGCGCGCCCCGAGCCTCGACGAAGCCCTGGCGGCCCTGCGCCGTGGCGAAGCGATCGGACTGCCCACCGAAACGGTCTACGGCCTTGCCGCCGATGCCCACGACCCGGCCGCGGTAAGGCGCATCTACGAACTCAAAGGCCGCCCCAGCGACCACCCGCTGATCGTGCACGTGGCCGATGCGGTGACCGCCTCGCGCTGGGCCGGCGATTGGCCGGAGGCCGCCGAAGCCCTGGCCGAGGCCTTCTGGCCGGGGCCGCTCACCCTGATCCTGCCGCGCGCGGCCAACGTGCCCGACGAAGTGACCGGCGGGCAGGACACCGTCGGCCTGCGCGTGCCGGCGCATCCGGTCGCGCAGGCCCTGCTCAAGGCCTTCGAGGGCGGCGTGGCGGCCCCGTCGGCCAACCGCTTCGGCCGGCTCTCGCCGACCACCGCCGCGCATGTGCGCGAGGAGTTCGGCGAGGCCGTGCCGATCGTGCTCGACGGCGGCGAATGCGAGATCGGACTGGAGAGCACCATCGTCGATCTTTCCGGCGAGACCCCGCGCATCCTCCGCCCCGGCAAGCTCAGCCGCCCCGAGATCGAAGCCGTGATCGGCCCGGTGGCCGAGGGCCGCGAGGGCGACAGCCCGCGCGCCTCGGGCACCCTCGCCTCGCACTACGCACCGCGGGCCAGCGTCGAGGTGCTGGCCCGCGCCCCGCTGGTGGCACGCCACCGCGAGCTCAGCCAGCGCGGCCTGAAGGTGGCTGCGTTGCTGCGCGGCCAGCCCTTCAAGGGTGTGGCCGGCGAAGTCTTGCCCAACGACCTCGCCGGCTACGGCCACGCGCTCTATGCCGCGCTGCGCCGACTCGACGCGAGCGGCTTCGACGTGCTGCTGGCCGAACTGCCGCCGCACACGGCGGCCTGGGCGGCGGTGAATGACCGGCTGCGCCGCGCCGCCGCGCCGCGCGACGCCGACGGCACCTGATCTCGCGCCGCCACAGGCTTGGTCGGAACGGTTTCCGCGGAAATGACGCAACGCGCACGCCCCGGAATGAATGCCTGGGCCGGCTTGGTTGGTCAGCGTTTTTTGCTGCCGAACACAAGCAGCAGCCCGCCAACGACGATGGCCCCCACGCCCGCCCACACCGGGATATTGACCGTCTCCCGCTCTTGCACAGTGAGTTCCAAGGGTCCGACTTTGACTGCCGTGGTGTCTCGGGTGTAGCTGAAGCCCCCATACACGAGGGCGAGCACACCTGCGACGAGCAGGACGACGGCGATGAGCTTGATCGGGTTCATGGTTTGCCACCTTTGTGGAGCGCAAGCACACCGCAATCGAAGACTGCGAGGTGTGCTCAGGCAAATCCATTGAAGCACATCAGCCGCAGGTGCGTCCGATCCGGTATCGGAACATTGAGCTTAAATACTCGTAATGATATTTGCCCGCTGAATCGCCCATTGCGACGAATACTCGGACTGGCGCTCCAGCACCATCCGAACCGATCGCTCACGCACCTCGGGTGCGTACCTCGTCAACTTGTTCATGCTCCAATTCTCTCAAGGTTCGGAGCCTCCGAGATAGACGGGGCGGTTCAAGCAGAACGATAAGCGGCGCGATGGACAAGAGCAGGTTGGGGAAGAAGGACGTGTCCATGTATGCATCGATCCTGGGGGCGAGGTGCATAGCCTAACACCTAAGTTAAGCCGAGACACGTAGTGAAGCAAACCACATGGCAAGCTGTACCTGCCATGTGGTTTGCGTAACGAAGCGGCTTCGGCTTGAACGCATTGTTAGGCCTCAGCTACTTCTCATGGACTTTGTGTGGACTAGAGCTGCAGTAGCCGGTGCCAGATGAGCCGCAATAGACGCACTTGCCCGTTCCGCCGCCATGCTTGTGCTTCTTAGCAGGACTGGAACTACAGTAGCCGTAACCAGAAGAGCCGCAGTAGACACAATTGGTTGGGCTCCCTGTGTGTTCGTGGACCTTGTACGGGCTCGAACTGCAGTACCCGTACCCACTCGACCCGCAGTACTTACATTTGCCAGGCATTCCATTCCCCCCGTGGTTGATGAAATTCTGATCTGAGGCCTAACGCTGATTTAACCTGCGTTTTGGCTGGCGCGAGCCTTGCCGTGCAAGGGTCGTGACGGCCAAATAAGTCAGGTTGAAATCAATGTTAGAAGTCATGTATTTCTATACAATGAAATGCTTTACCAATCAATTCTTCTTTCGTTACAGGTAGCTCGTCCTCAGCTTCTTCTCTTTCTCAAATCGTTCCAGAGCAAGCTGTATCAATCTGTCTATGAGGTCACCATAGCTGACTCCTGAGGCCTCCCAGAGCTTTGGGTACATGCTTATTTTTGTGAATCCAGGAATTGTGTTGATCTCATTTACTATTACTTCACCGTTCTTTTTTAAGAACATGTCAACTCGTCCCAAGCCCTCAGCTGAAAGGACTCTAAAGGTAGTTATAGAAATCTCCCGGGCACGACTTGCCACGCTCTCGGGTAGATTGGCCGGAATTTGCAGAGTCGCGCCGTTTTCGTCGATATATTTCGCGTCGTAAGAATAGAAGTCATGGCTTGGCACAATTTCACCAATTACCGATGCAATTGGATTTCTATTTCCCAGTACAGAGCACTCGATTTCTCTTCCTTCAATAAATTCTTCGATGATGATTTTCAAATCGAATGAGAACGCCAATTCGGTTGCAGAATGATAACTCGACTCGTTATGAACTTTGCTGACACCAACAGAGGAGCCCATGTTCGCGGGCTTAACAAAGAAAGGTAATCCAAGTAGCTCTACTACTTTCTCGAAACTTGGAAGATCGGTATCATCCGTAAGGGCCAAGAATTTTCCAATTGGAACTCCAGAATCGCGTAGTAGTCGTTTCATGACATCTTTGTCCATGCCGACAGCGGAACCCAACACGCTTGAACCGACAAAAGGTATATTCGCTAGTTTCAGAAAACCCTGGACAGTTCCATCCTCTCCCATTGGTCCGTGAAGAATTGGAAAGGCAACATCGATAGAACCGCTATTCTGTAAGCTCCCTATGTTCGAGATCTCACCGCTACTTTCGGGCGCAAATGTTATTCGGTTCTTGGACTCGCTTAGGCTAATCTGGCGGGGACTATCCGCATTGAGTAAGTACTCGATACTAGAACTCAGCAACCATTGTCCTGACTTGTCGATGCCGATGAGAACGGGATCATACTTCTCACGGTCGATCGCTTCAAAAACATTCCTCGCCGACTGGAGTGAGACCTCGTGTTCGGCAGACTTTCCGCCAAATATGATGCCTACTTTGGTCTTTCTCATTCCCTTCTGTCCTTTAAAAATACTGTCTCTCGACCCCGCGCGGAGCGTCCTTCTAACGCGTGAGCTAAGCGGCAGCTCCAATCGCGAAGCGATTGGACTGTCCGCTTGAGCGAAATGTTAGGCGCAAGATGCCCGGAGCGAGGTGCCCACGCAACCCGGATGGCGGTGTTGGGTGCCCGCGCCCGCCCCGAACTGCTCCCGACTACTCGACGGTGGTTCCTGAGTGCGGCGCGCCGCTGCGCGGCGCGGGCGGCCGGATACCTCACCCGCCAGATGTCTCGCTGATGCCTGCGAGACGTCTCGTGCCTGCGCCCGCCAAGACCCAACCGAACCGGTGATCCGCCGCCGTTGAAAACGGCATGCGCGGCGGCCGCAGCGGTCGGCGTGCGAGGTGCAACACGGCGCAGGCTCGTGGACCAAACTCGCGGGAACCACAGGCCTAACGCCTGAGCTAAGCGGCCACATCAATCGCGAAGCGATTGATTGGTCCGCTTGAGCGAGTAGTTAGCCGCATCTACATCTCACTAACGATCTTTCGCCGCTTCTCCTCAAACTCCTCGTCCG